>ERZ808046.20-NODE-20-length-243286-cov-9.050940_pt1 | contig 243286 bp, 222 predicted proteins | sample MGYA00380196_ERZ808046 | MGnify/ENA primary metagenome ERZ808046 (study PRJEB31490, sample SAMN06133421) | mouse gut metagenome | isolation source: Z6_2 | host: mice | place: China: Chengdu | collected 2015-05 ...
CGGTTCTTATATTCTGTTGTGCGTCTTACTATGCGGCTATCCACTGGGCGCAAAATTGTGTGCAGATTTTCGCAAACGCGGTGTAATTCAGGAAAAAGAAGCCGCATATCTTCTTGCCATTTGTAATCATCCTAGTCCCATGTTCCTCTCTGGCTATGTACAGGCACAACTTGCACTTACCATATCTCCGGCGCTTTTGTTTCTCTGCTTGTATTTGCCGATTCTGCCGTTGTCATGGATTGCCCGGCGTATCTATCGTATTGACAAAAATTCCGGAAATATAGATTCAACAGGTGCGAATACTACTATAGCCACAGAAAATCCATCATTGGAAGATGTCATCGCCTCTGCCTGTGAAACCATGGTTATTATTGGCGGCTATATTATGTTATTCTCCATTCTGGTCGTATGGATTCAGGAATTTCCCTATGGTTCTTCTGCTCTTCGTGCTTTTCTGACGGGAGCTGCTGAAATTACCACAGGAGTAAACAGTTTGTGTACCTTCTTCCACGACAAAAAAGCCCTGATGCCTGTCATCTGTGCCGTGGCCTTTGGAGGATTCTCAGGAATCTTCCAAACCAAAAGCGTAATCAAAGGCACCGGACTTTCCATCCGGCAATATATGGGCTGGAAACTGGCCCACGCCTTCCTGTCCTTATTTCTCACTGCATGTCTTCTGTCGATCCCTGTCCGTTAAACACATTAGGAGACAGTTCATTACGGTTGGCGGTAACGATATCGTAAGTTGATTGCATAGAAGACATGTATTCTGTAAAACGCCCCTGGGCGCCTTCCATTGAATGCGATATAATCATCTGAAGACTTTTTAACATATCATCGGTATAATTAATGGATCCCTGACGGATGCTGTCGGCATCTGCCATTGCGCTGTCAATAATCGCCTGGGCCTGGGCCTGGGCTTCCTCTACAATCTCATTGGCCCGCGTATATGCCTGCTGCATAATCTCATGTTCATTTACCAGCTCGTTGGTCTGGGCGTTGGCTTCCTGAAGCATGGCGTCAGCCTGGCTTCGGGCCTGATTTAAAATAGCGTCCTGGTTGCTGATGATTTTTTGATACTTCTTAATTTCATCGGGAATCCGAAGGCGCAGCTCCACCAAAAGCTCCTCCAGCTCTTCTTTATTTACCAGAATCTTTGTATTGGAAAGAGGCTGATATTTGCAGCTGTCAATAAATTCTTCAATCTCGTTAATCAACTGTTCGATTCTGCTTACCATAACTTTTCTCCTTAACCCTTAATACAGGCGTCTGCCTGGGCAAATTTTGCCTTTACTTTATCTGCAATCTGAGGATGGAGGAACATATGGATGTCTCCTCCAAATCCGGCTATTTCCTTGACAATGCTGGAGCTTAAATAGGAGTATTTCAAATTGGTATTTAAAAACAGCGTATCTATCTCCGGCGCAATAACCCGGTTGGTCTGGGCCAGCTGAAGTTCATACTCAAAATCTGTAACTGCCCGCAGTCCCCGGACAATTACATTTGCCCCGCAGTTTCTGGCAAAATCAATAAGAAGCCCGTCAAAGCAGCGGACCTCTACGTTTTCCAGTTCTGCAGTTACTTCCTTTAACATATTAACACGTTCCTGAGCGGAAAACAATGGGGTTTTGGACTTATTCTGCAAAACTCCGATCACTACCTTGTCCATAATCCTGGCAGTTCTGTTAATGATATCATAATGCCCCAAAGTGACCGGGTCAAAGCTGCCCGGATACACGGCTATTGTCATAGTATCTCCTTTTGGCCTGCTGTTTCAGCCTGAAAATTCGCAACAGTTCGTTTTTTTATAAATACATGTTTATTGGTCTTATATTCTTTGCTTTTCAGCATACAATATCCCCACTGGGAAAGCCAGGAAAAATCCGTATCCAAAGAAGCTTCCACCACGATCAGAGTGTGGCTGTCTGATAAAAGGGAATCCTTTAAATATAAAAGAACCTGTTTTTCTAAATCCATCCTGTAAGGTGGATCCATAAAAATCAAATCAAAGGGAACCTTCCGGCTCTCCAGACGTTTTAAGGCGGAAAGCGCGTCACATTCCATAACCTGAGCCTTGTCTTCTAAACGGGTGGTTTTTAAATTATAACGGATACAGTCACAGGCTTTTTTATTCTGCTCTGCAAATACCGCTTCCTCCGCGCCCCGGCTAAGCGCTTCAATCCCGATTGCCCCGCTTCCTGCAAACAAGTCTAAAAAACGGGAATCTAAAATCTCCGGCTGTAAAATATTAAATAATGTTTCTTTAATTCTGTCTGTGGTTGGCCTGGTGTCCATTCCTTCTATGGTTTTTAACTGCAGCCGCCTGGCGCTGCCTGCGATTACTCTCATAGATCTTCTCCTTATCCTTAACAGTATAATATGATTATTCCTTGTAGACAAGTGATTTTTTCTATGTTTTGGAAAATTACACAGAACCTTCTAGTTTATTAATCTGTATCAGGCATATACTACGGATGTAGCACAAAACAAACCGCTGCCCCACTAAAAATACGCAGCGGAAATCGATTAAAAGGAGGCGTTTTTATGTCTACAAACAATTCTTCTAACAAAACTAACGTACCTGAGGCAAAAGAGGCAATGGACAAGTTCAAAATGGAAGTTGCCAGCGAATTAGGCGTACCGTTAACCAATGGTTACAACGGTAACTTAACTTCCGCACAGAACGGTTCTGTAGGTGGTTATATGGTGAAGAAGATGATCGAGGCTCAGGAGCGTCAGATGGCAGGCAAGTAAATGCCGCTTTGATTTGAGAAATCAATCATTTGTCACGTAAGGTGACAAAAACCCCGGATGGTCTGAATTTCAGAATATCCGGGGTTTTTCCTATTTGATATAAGCCACCTCTCCCACTCTCTCAATGGGCTTTGGCTCCTCATCGCTGTATCCCAGCGCCGCCATTCCGTAAACCACGTGATCAGCCGGGATCTGAAGCTCATCCAAAACCGGGCGGATTACCGGATCATCACAGATTCCCTGAAGCTGGTTGATCCATACGGATCCCACTCCCAGTGAATGGGCTGCCAGAAACGTATTTTCCAGCGCGCAGGCATTATCTTCTTTGCCAAAGGGGCTTTCTTTTTGATTTGAGGGGATAATTAAGGCAGCCGGCTGATACATATTGTATCCATTGCGGTTTAATACCATCTCAATGGCCCTGGCAAGCTTTTCTATCATGGGACGGCTGGTAACCACGGTAAATTTCCAGGTCTGCCCGTTTTTCCCACTGGGAGCACAGAGCGCTGCCTCTACAATCTGTTTTAAATCCGCCTCCGGTATGGGCTTTTCTAAAAATTTTCTGGTACTCCTTCTGGTTAAAATTGTTTCTATGGTCTGATTCATTTCAAACCTCCTCCTTTCATTAATAGCCCCACATCTGTGTCTGGGACTGAATGGTCTCATAGGGGTGGAGAAGAGCCTTCTCCATACATAAAGCAAAATAGGCATCCTGGAGAGCTTCTGCCATAGGATATACCTCCTCTCCGGTATTTACATAGCGTTTCATGCCCGCAAGGATTTTGGCAATGGCGGCTTCATCATCGGTGAGCCCCTGTCTTTCATAAGGATTCTCCCAGGTTATGATTTCATTATGGCAGATCTTCTCCTGATCCATGTATGCCAGCCGGTTTCCTGCTATCTCTCCCCGTTCCCCTTGAACCCGGATATCTGTGCCCCGGATCCGCGAGTGATACTGGGCATTGCAGAAATCATAAAATCCCATCTTTCCACTGTCAAATTCTATGTCCATCCGGATGCGGTAACGGTCTGTTACGGAGCCGTCCGTTACCGGGCCGTTTCTGTCAGCCGTCTCCAGCACCGGGAAGGTATAGCGTTTTCCGGTAAAAAAAGCATTTTCAAAACCTGTCCCCAGCAGCCTTCGGATCAGGCTGACTCCGTGATAATCGTGGGCAACAGACAGGTTTACTGCGTGAGGATCTCCCAGGACGCCGCTTTTTACGATCTCCAATATCTTTTCATATTGGGGATAACAATGGTACTGTTCTGCCACCTGGAATCTGGTTCCATAACAGTGAAGCTGCCAGGCATCCTCCAGATCCTCTATGTTTTGTCCGGCAGGAGTTTCGCAGAGAACCGGAAAGCCTTTGTCCAGGAAGCTTCGGGACACCTTAAAAATGGAAGGCTTATCTACCGCCACCACAATAAAATCCGGTTTTAGCCTCTCACATTCTGCCCTGGAAACCGTGGTATAGACACCGGTTTTTTCATGCATCAGCCTGGCTTTTTCCTCTGTTCTGCACAGCATGGCCAGAACCTCAAATTGTTCCGGAAGGGCTTTTGCAATCCGGACATAAAACTCGGATCTCCAACCGGAACCTACTATTACATATCGTACTTTTTCCATCTTATAAATTCAACCTTTCGTAGCTGTTTTCTAAATAGGATTTTAAGCGTTTCTCAAGCTCCTTATGCTCTGGTCTTTTCAGCTCCGGATCCTTTGAAAGCAGCTCATCCACCTCCTGGGACACGGATTTTAGCAGATTGGCGTCTGTAAAAATATCTGCCAGGCGAAATTCCATATCTCCGCTCTGCCGGACGCCGAAAATGTCTCCCGGCCCCCTGAGTTTTAAATCCTGGGAGGCAATATAAAAGCCGTCATTGGATTTATTTAAAATGTCCAGACGTTCCATGGTCTCCTCATCATCGGAACAGTTGACCATGATACAGTAGGACTGACTGCTTCCCCGTCCCACTCTTCCCCGGAGCTGGTGGAGCTGGGCCAGCCCGAAGCGCTCGGCGTTCTCAATCATCATAACGGTGGCGTTGGGGACATTGACTCCTACCTCCACCACGGTGGTGGAGACTAACACCTGAATCTCTCCTGCCGCAAACCGCTCCATAATCCGGTTCTTTTCTTTTGCCTTCATTTTTCCGTGAAGGTACTCCACCTGTACCTGCTCCGGCAAAGCCTTTCTCAAAATTTTGGTATAGTCCAGCACATTTTCCGCCTCGATCATCTCGCTTTCCTCTACCATGGGACAGATTACATAAGCCTGGCGGCCCATAGCCGCCTGTCTGGCAATAAAATCATAGGCCTTTTCCCGATAGCTTTTGTTTACCACACAGTTTTTAATAGGAAGGCGCTCTGCAGGAAGTTCATCAATAACCGAAATGTCCAGATCTCCATACAAGATAATGGCAAGAGTCCTGGGAATAGGGGTGGCGCTCATAACCATAATATGAGGGGTCTGTCCCTTGGCCCCCAAAGCTTCCCGCTGGCCTACTCCGAACCGGTGCTGCTCATCGGTAATTACCAGAGCCAGCTTGTCATAGTTTACTTTTTCCTGTATCAGGGCATGGGTGCCGATAATGATGTGAGCCTCATGGTTTTCGATCTTCTCATAGGCCAGACGTTTTTCTTTGGCTGTCATAGAACCGGTAATCAATATGGGAACTTTGAGGATCCCATGAGTTTTTAACATCTTGCTGATAGATTCATAATGCTGTTTTGCCAGAACTTCTGTAGGCGCCATCAGCGCTCCCTGGTATCCGTTAAAAGCAGTGTGAAGCAAAGCCAGCACAGCCAGGATGGTTTTTCCGGAGCCTACGTCTCCCTGAACCAACCGGTTCATCACCTTGCCACCGGATAGATCTTCTTCAATCTCTCTCATAGCCTTTTTCTGGGCCCCGGTAAGGGAAAAGGGGAGAGCCTCTTCAAAGGCTTTTACTTCTTTCGAAAGCGTTATGGGATAAGGGCTTTCCTTATCCTGCCGGCTCTCCTTTAGCCGCCGGACCCCCAGGATAAACAGGAAAAATTCGTCAAACACCAGACGCTTTCTGGCAAAAAGCAGTTCTGTCTCATCTGCCGGGAAATGGATGTGCTCTATGGCAAAATTATACTCGGCCAGTTGGTATTTTTTCCGGATATAGGCCGGAAGATACTCCCGGATCATAGGCCTTGCGGAAAGAGCCTGGCTGACCGCCTTTGTAATAGCCTTATTTCCCAGGCCTTTGGTCTGACCGTAAATTGGCTGCATACAGTGGAGCTTTTCTTCGTAATCCTCCGGATGGAACAGCTCCGGCTGTTCCATTACCAGACGCCCCCTCTTTTTTACTACCCGCCCTCTGAAAATCCAATGGCTCTGCGCCTTTAAATTGGCCCGCATATAGGGCATATTATACCAGCATATTTGAAGAGTCCCTGTAAGATCCCTTAAGGTCAGGGACACCATCTGAAGACCGTTAAATCGGATTAGATCCGGCGTTTTTGTGAGGACTCCCTCCACCGCCTCTGTCGTGCCTTCTTTTATCTGGCCTATGGGAACCGGATTTTTGTAGGCGTCGTAAGCTCTGGGATAGTAAGAAAGCAACTCTTCTGTGGTCTCAATTCCAAGGCGCCGGAACAGCTTTCCGGTTTTTTCACCGATGCCTTTTAATTCTTCAATTTCCATACTCTTTCTACCACTCTTGCACAAGTATCAAATAGAATCCATAATTATCTTACCATAAAAATAGTATGAAATCCTTGTATTGCCTAGAAATAATGGCTTTACAAGGATTTCTTTTGCTCTTACTGTTACTCTACCGAAATCAGATAGTAATAGATTGGCTGACCGCCATCCTGAAGTTCAATCTCACAGTCAGGGAAGCGTTCCTGGGCTTTGGCAAGAAGAGCCCCTGCTTCCTCCTCGCTGACATCGCTTCCATAATAAATGGTTACCAACTCGGATTCCTCATCCAGCATGGCATTCATCATGTCCAGAGTAGCGGCATCAACGGATTTTCCTACCGCCAGCATCCCGCTGTCGCCGATACCCATAATATCGCCTTCTTCAATGTCCATACCATCAATGCAGGTAGTCCGCACTGCATAGGTAACCTGGCCAGTCTTTACCCGGTTCATCTCCTGGGTCATGGCCTCCAAATTTTCCTCAGCGCTTAAATCCGGGATAAAATTGATAAGAGCCGTAATTCCCTGAGGAACTGTCTTGGTAGGTACTACGATTATGTTCTTGTCCTCTACCAGGCTCTTCGCCTGTTCTGCTGCAAGGATAATATTTTTATTGTTAGGCAGGATGAAGATAGTATCGGCATTGACCTGATCAATGGCGTTTAACATATCCTCGGTGCTGGGATTCATGGTCTGGCCGCCCTCAATCAGATAGTCAGCTCCGATTCCCTTAAAAATCTCTCCCAAACCTTCCCCGATAGATACGGCAATGAAACCAAAAGGCTTTCTTGGCTGGGCCGCCTTTTCTTCTGCCTTCTTAGCTTCCTCCCGGGCTTTCTGGCTGGCAGCTATCTTCTCTGCGTCCTTAATCAGGCGTTCTTCATGCTCTTCCCGCATATTGTCCACTTTCATCCGGGAAAGAGAACCATAGGTTAATGCCTTTTCAAAAGCAAGGCCAGGATGATTGGTATGAACGTGCACCTTTACTACGTCCTCGTCTGCAACCACTACAATGGAGTCGCCGATAGACTCTAAGTAGGCTTTAAAAGAGCTCTCATCCTCTTCTGAAAATTCTTTCTCGGCATTAATGATAAACTCGGTGCAATATCCAAATTTGATGTCAAAATTTTCTGCAGAAGCAGCCCCGGCAGCTTCCCTTACAGAAGAGGAAACCGACGGTTTTGTTCCTTCTACTTTTAAATCCAGTTCCTTTCCTAAGAGGCCGTCCAAAGCCCCCTTCATCACCTGCATCAAGCCCTGGCCGCCGGAATCCACAACCCCAGCCTGCTTGAGGACCGGAAGCATCTCCGGAGTCTGGCTTAAGACATAATCCCCATGCTCAATGACCTTTTCTAAAAGCTCCGCCAAATCCTCTGTCTGACTCACCAACTCCACCGCCTTGTCAGACATGCCCTTTGCCACGGTTAAAATAGTGCCTTCCTTAGGCTTCATAACTGCTTTGTAGGCAGTCTCCGTGGCCCTCACAAAGGCGTTGGCCAAAACTGTGGTGGTAATTATATCGCAGTTTTTGATTTCCTTGGTAAAGCCCCGGAACAATTGAGACAAAATAACGCCGGAGTTTCCTCTTGCCCCTCTTAAAGAGCCGGAAGAAATAGCCTTTGCCAGATTCTCCATGGTAGGCTCCTCAATGGAAGCCACTTCCCTGGCTGCAGCCATAATAGTCATAGTCATATTGGTGCCCGTATCCCCGTCCGGCACAGGGAACACATTCAATTCGTTAATCCATTCTTTTTTTGCCTCTAAGCTTTTGGCTCCTGCTAAAAATGCCTGCTTTAACAGTTTCGCGTCTACTGTATTCATACCCACAGGTTTCTTCCTCCTAATCAATGACTCTTACACCTTCTACATAGATATTAATCTTATCTACGCTCATGCCGGTGAACTCTTCTACTTTGTATTTTACGTTTTCAATCAGGTTGTCGGAAACTGCAGAAATGCTTACTCCATAAGCCACAATCACATGAAACGAAATGGAGATACGGTTGTCCACAATCTCTACATTAATTCCGTGCGTCAGGCTCTCCCTCTTGAGAAGCTTTACCAGGCCGTCTTTCATACTGACGGCAGCCATACCAACGATGCCAAAGCACTCTACTGCCGTAGTACCCGCATATAAAGCAATAACATCAGGGTTAATCTGGATTTCGCCCAGTTTATTATTGATTCGTCCTTTCATAGACTTGCCTCCAATTCTCTTGATATTGTTCAGTATACACTATTTCCTGGAAAAAAGAAATAAATTTTTAAAATTCACTTGCAAATTTTTGAAGTTTCTGGTATTATACAGATGTTGTGGATTTATAAGAGGGTATTTTACTTAAGAAAATCCAAGTAGCTTTGAAGGAGGTGCAAATCATGGCTAAATGTGCAATTTGCGAAAAAGCTGCTCACTTTGGTAACGCAGTGAGCCATTCCCATAGACGTTCCAATAAGATGTGGAAAGCTAACGTAAAATCTGTTAAGGTGAAAGTTAACGGCGGCGCTCGGAAGATGTACGTATGTACTTCCTGCTTACGCTCCGGATTAGTTGAGAGAGCTTAATTAGATTTTGTAAGGGCTGTGAGGAATCTCACAGCCCTTTAATTATGAAAAACACCTTTTATTTTTCTCTTATAATCCGGGGCAGGCAAAACCGGTCTCTGTCCAGGTTAAACGCCACTGCCGTATCCAGGCCGGACGGCTTCCTGTCATTTACCAGAATTCGCTCTCCCATTGGCATACCAAATAAGATTTTGTCAAATCTTATCCCGTGGCTGTTCAAAAAATTCACGGTTGCTTCCCTGTAATCTTCCAGACGGGAAGTTAAAATGATCACCTTATCTCCCTTCGGCAGTCCGTCCAAGTATTCTTTTACGCCTTCCAGCAAAGAATCTTCTCCATCGGTTTTGTAGCCATTATGTTTTAATAATGTCCCGTCCAAATCAAAAATCCAGGTCTTTGAAAGGGTTGATAAGATCAAATCCTGTTCCATACAAAATCTCCATCTACTACTATATTTTCCCAGCCGTCTATGGCATACATGTCTATGGCCTTCCACTTGGTGTCGCTGTAATGATAATCCGGATACAGCGCGATTTTTCTGCATTTGGCATAACGGATCACATCACACAGCCCGCTTCGTATCCCCACAAAATTTCCTGCACGCTGGACTACAGACTTCATCTGGGTAATGCGTGGGCTGATCCCCCTGGTTCCCGCCAGCGGTTTCTCATCCTCCGCCACGTTGGTAAAGCACTGATACCCCTGTTCCTGAAAATCAGCCACAATAGGCTTCCAAAATGCCTCATCAAAAGTAGTAACGGACTTTGCATAAGGCGCAAATATCACGGCTTTCCCCGGCGCAATTTCGTTCAGAGCCGGATACTCCTCCCACCGGAATGGCCGGTAGGGTTTTGTCTTCTGGGGCAGTCCAAATACACCGCATTTATAAATTGTTTCCAGAGGAATACATTTTATTTGCAAAGCCCTGTGGAGCTGTACCATATAAGGCCTGTCCTGATGCGCGATATAGGAATTCTCTTCCCCGGTGTAGATACATGCCTGGATCAGCTCATCCAGCTCTTTTTGTGCATACACCTCCACAGAATATGTACCGAAAAGCTCCGCTACCTGCCTGCACACGCCGCTGGGTACGCAAATTACACAATTCCTGACATGGCGTTCTAAAAGAAAGTGTGGAAGGTAGGACATGGTAAAGAAAATGTCTCCCAGAGCGGAAAATGGACACAGAATCAGAAAATGTTCCGGATATTTTTCCCGTATATGGTTTAGCTGCAAAATTCCTCTGTTCAACCGTTCTTTCTTTTTCCCAATGGTTTCCTCTGACAGGGAATACTCTGCAAAAGAATTATACTCTACCAGCTTTTCTATCCTGCCTGTATAACCCAGCTGCTTTAGCTGCCTGGCCATAGCGGCATAAGCCCTGGCTGCAATGCAAACGATAACCTTATCAGGCTGATCTTCCAAAGCCGACTGTGGTGGATATATTGGAATGCCGTTATATTTTTTTCCCTGTTTTCCCGGGTTATTATCCAGAATCCCCTGAATCAAAAATCCCCAGGCAAGGAGCAAATCCGCCAATTCTTCCGTGGCATTACAGTGTCCGAAAAGATATATTTTTTTATTTTGAATGGCATTTTCCCGGACTAGCTGCTCCAGATTCTCTGTCATTTCTTTATAATAAAATTTGTCCATAGTTAATATAAAAATGCTTCTATTGCCTCGTCAAAAGTCAATACTTCTGTGCCTACATAATTAAATAGTGTGCCGAACCTGCCATCAGACGAAATGATTTGGAGTCTGTCAGTAAACTCGTACATATAATATAGCTCCAATATCTCATGTATTCCTTTTTCCCCTACTGCTTTTACATTTACATTCTTATACTCGCCAGCATAGTCTGTTGTTATGAATAGTGTCCTGTCCGATTCCGCATTTTGGGGGATTTTGCTGCAGACGGCTTCTAAAAATTCCGGATTGGAGCCTTTAAAAATAAGTATTTTCGAATACTCTGCAAGCCATTTTTCTATCCTGCTTTTCATTTTTCAGCATTCCTCTCTTGCGGCAACCACTCTTATTATCTGCGGATCCACTCCGTTAAAAGGTGCAAAACCTTTATTTTCTTCAGCGTATTTGATTACAAATCCGGCTTTCATAAGTCTCAGTAAAAATTCATTGATTCTGATAAATCTTCTGTAATGTTCATCAAATATAAATTCGTCCTTTCCTATACACTCTCCCTCTCCATACAGAAAATCATGAATACTTCTCACTTCCACACAAAATATCCCATTATCGTTCAAAGCTTTATATACATTTTTAATAAGTTTATACTCCTGTTCAAGACTTATGGCATGTACGGTGAACCTGCTGTAGCATATGTCATATTTCCGCTGGCATATGAACTCCGATTCTATAAAATCGTCACAGATAAATTTACACCCTGATTTCAAACTATTAAGCGAATTTATCGCAACTTCTGATGCGTCAATTCCAACCACATCCATTCCATTTGCATCAAAATATAACGAGTCCCTTCCATTCCCGCATCCCAGTTCCAGTACGCTTTTTTTGCCGCCCATCCAGTTTTTCAGAATAAATTCTGCAAATCTGGTTTTGTCTCTGATGGCTTCATTCTTTTTTAAATAAAAAGCATCCCAATATCCTTTATTATCAATTTTCAATTTGCTCATCCGTCCTCCTATAGGAAGGGAACCCATGAATCCTCTGTTCCTCTTCCGGCGGGATTTTCATATAATCTCCATATATTTGTCTCAAATACAAGTCATATTCTCTGGGGCCTTTATATGTACTACCCTCAAACATCATGTCAGTTCCATCCCCGAATACACGAGATGCAAGAATCCATGGTTTTGCTGGTATGGTTGTTAAAACACCGACATTTTTCGAGTCGTAAAAGCCTTTTGCAAATTTCAGATTCAGGATGTTGTTACGGCAGTCCGGCAGCTCTTTTCTAATCACATCTCTTGCAATACAATACCAGTACCACTCTATATCTAACAGAGTATGTTTTAGCAATTGGCTCTCAAAAGACTCCCCTTCTTCATATCCGGACATAGGGAAAATATCAATATAGGTTCCCTGAATCCATGTAATCGGAAATCCGTGATGGTGCAAATAGGTTCTGTCATCTACTACCTTTGCAAATGGGAAAAAATAGTTATCATTAGATTCCACACTTAATGCATGATACGGCGAATCTGATCTATAATTTTTCAGGAAAAATTTATAATCTTCAACAGGCATAAGGATGTCAATATCATCATCCCAGGGAATAAATCCCTGATGCCTTACAGCTCCAATCAGCGTACCATAGGCAAGATAATACTTCAGCCCATTCCTGTGGCAAAACCTTGCAAAATCATCCAGAATATTCTTAATCATTCTCTTGTGCTCCGCATCAGAAAGCTTTCTATGTTCTTCACATTTTGAAAAAATCTCTTTACATGCTGTATTCCACATCTCCATTTCTGTGGGAAGGCATAAAATATTTTCAGCCTCAACCCCGCTGCTTAATAATTGTCTCTCTATCTCTTCTTTTCTGTAAGAAGATGTGAGAAACAAAGTATAAGCCAACTCTTTCTCCCTATTGAAGAACTCTTCCGGCGATATGATTTTCAGTTCTGGAAAGCTTTTTCCTGCAACAATTTTGTCAACCGCCTCTTTGGGAATATCTACATAATGAAATGTAAAAGGCATACACCAGTTTCTGTTAATACCTGTATTCCATTTATTTTTATCATTATCCAGAACTGCCGAAATCATATAGCCGTCAGCAGCAAGGTAGTCATATACTAAAGACAATACATTGCTATATCCAAACCAAACTATCTTCTTATAGGAGCCAGACTCTATTTTATGGCGTATTGTTTTTATGAAATTTTTATAATAATTTGTAATAATTAGCTCTGACATTTTAACCTTTCTGTATTACATATTTTTGATAATCCCTTAAGGAAAATATAGGACTTTCCGGAAACGCCTGATTCATATCTCTCATACGTTTCTCCATACACTGGCAAAAATCTTCTGTTATGGTTAAATCAATAGAAGCCTTATATCCTTTTTCATCAAAGATATCAATCTGTTTTAAGAGATTATTATGACAATACAATTTCCCTTCTTCCACCCATGCACAGCAGACGGCTATTTCTTCACTCCCGTTCCGTTCCTCATCATATTCTTTTAGGCAAACGATTGTTTCCTGATCCGGATCTATTTTCAAAAGCATATTCGCCCAAAGGGGAATGGCCAGAATCGATGAGCCGATTCTCATCAGTTTGGAAAATCCAATGATTTTGTGCACAAAAAATCCCTGGGGCAGCTGTCCAAAGTCCCTGATTGTATTATTTTTACTGTCCCACAGCTTAATTATTCCATCCTTTCTGCCAGTCAGTAACAGATTCTCTTCCAATACTTCTATGCCGGAAAATCCATTCCAATTATTATTGCAATCTATTATCTTATAGGACTTTTTTATGGTATCAAAAGACAGCAGATAGTCCCCATTCGCCGATGCAAGAATAATGGTTTTACCCTTTACTACATAGTCTGACCAAAAGAACGCTTCATTTTCAAATAGCCGCTCATCAGCCTCACTCACCCACTGATTATGGTAGTCCAGTTGATATGTAATTAAATTCAGTTCTACTATTGCCGGGTAGGTCCGGGGAATCATGTAAATACTGTTATCCACAATGACAGAACATATGAATTTCATCCAGCTCACATATGAATTTTTTGATTTTGTTTCTATCTTTTTCAGTTCAATTTTGTGGAATGTCTTTTCTTTTATGTTGTATAATGCAATGGAGGAAGCGCCTCTCGGGACCAGCAGGAGAATTCCGTTAAAGTATTGGATATCCGCAAATAAATACTTTGTAAAAACATTTTCCCATGGCACTGACCCGGAATAGTTGATAATATTAGTGTCTGGATCCATATTACAGAGGGCATTATATTCATTAAAAAAAAACCATCTTTTATTGTCTGCTAAACAGCAGCTCTCAAAACTGATTCCAAATTTATTTATCTTCACAGAATCCATAGCCCATCTCCTAAAAATTAAAATTCTTCGGATCTGCCCCCATACGTTTTCCAGTCTCTAATTCATCTATTTTTCTCATATCCTCTTTCTCTAACTGAAAATCAAACACCTCTATATTCTCTTTTAAACGCTGATAATTTTTTGAGCGGGGAATCAAAAGGACTTTTCTCTGTATATGCCATCTTAAAATAATTTGTGCAGGCGTCTTCCCATATTTTTCTGATAGCCTTTCAAATACCTGATTTGCCTTTAAATTACTGTAAGAGCCGCCTAAGGGGCACCATGCCTGCGCCAAAATCCCTCGCTTTTCACATTCCTGGATCAAATCATCATTTCGGAAATATGGATGGGACTCAATTTGATTCAGAACAGGCTTTACTCCGTAACTTTCCAGATTCTTCAATTGTTCCTCTGTAAAATTGCTTACTCCTATGTTTTTTATTTTTCCCTCTTCTTTCAGCTGGATCATTGTCTCCCATGCTTTTTCATACCCTTCTGCCGGCCAATGGATTAAGTACAAATCAATGTATTCCAGCTGCAGGTTTCTCAGGCTTTCTTCAAAGGCATTCCTGGTACTGTTTGTCCTGACATGTTCTGTCCACAGTTTCGTGGTTACAAAGATATCTTCCCGGGGAATACTGCAAGTTCTGACAGCATTTCCCACTTCTTTTTCATTTCCATACTGCCACGCAGTATCAATCAGCCTGTATCCAATCTCAATGCCGCTTCTTATAGATTCTTCCTTCAAATCAAAGGTTCCCAGCCCTATCTGCGGTATTTTCTGTTCTCCCCATATACTAAAGTAATTCATCTTCTGTTGCTCTCCCAATTTATATATATTCCTCTATTGTTTTGGAACTGCTTTTCCATTCCGAATGATGGCCCCAATGTTTTAAGTCACAGTAACGGCAAAACGGAACGTAATTGCTGCTAAACTCTGCGATTTCCCTCCAGTTGTTAACCTGGTAGATGTCTAAATAATCTTCTTTTTTTATTTCAAGATTTTGATTAAAATGCGAATTAAAAATATTGCTGTGGGCCGCAATGGGGCACATATACAGCTTTCCATCTTTCAGAGCGTTAAATTTATTAAAATAGAGACAATTGATACAATAAAACTTCTCTACTTTACCGCTTAAATCCATGGTATGTTTATCCGAAATCTTGACAACCTTGGTCAATTTGTTTGCATGGATATTGGATGACATCGTCAATATGACGCCATATTCTTCTGCCTTTTTCTCTATTGCCATATAGTCTAAATGAATTGGATAAATGGTAACGGTTATGTGAATATTGTAATCCTTACATGCTTTCCAAAAATTTCCTTGTTCTGCATTTTCCAGGGCAAGAAGCAATACCCCGTTTGTCAGTACAATGATTTCTGCTTCCGGGAATTGTTCTCGTGTAATTCTCATACAGTCAATAATATTGGGATGCAATGTTGGCTCCCCGCCCAGCAATGTTATGTATGCCAGCTTATGTTCAAATATCTCTCCCATTCGGATCATATCCTGCTCAAATTGTCTCATGTCCACAAGCCATTTTTCTGAAAGCTGTGAATAGTGATCACACATCTGGCAAGACAAGTTACAATGATCTGCAAGGCTGACTTCAAATGCTAATTCTTCTCTTTCCCTGGGTCTCACCTGCCCTGCGATTGCCCGTTTGTTATATTCTGTCATGGCAAAATAATCTGAAAATCCATATTTTCTGAACATGGGGATAATCTGGTGGAAATACTTATCCGACAAGGCTAATATAATTCCTGTTGATTGATTGTCCTTGATATCGTGAAATTCATGTACCGGAATTTTTCGGTAACAAAAATTCTCATCGTCATGTTCCTTTTTCGTTGTTACCACATACCCCTCAATTTTGACTCCACACAAATCAAAGTATTTCAGTAAATATTCTTGTTGTATTCCTCTTCCATAAATGTATAAATACTCATAGTTTTTACAAAATTCCATCATATCTTCCAACTCATAAATATGAGGAAGTTCATTGATTAAGTGATATTTTTTCCGTTGTTTTACTATTTCTTCCATGATTTTTCCGTCTCTCTTTCTATGATATAATTGTAAATCTGTTCTATATAATCCATGAAATGACTATTTAAAAATTGAATCTCCAGCAAATCGCTGCAAAGCCCCATCTTTTTCAGACTAAAATATTCAAATGCGCTTCCATTGAAAAATCGGTTTTGTGCATCATATAAAATAATCTTTTTTGCTTTGGCATTGCTGATAATATCACAAAGGCCGCTTCGCACTCCGATAAAAAATCCCGCCTTTTCCACAAACTGAGGCGCTATGTCCAATGAAAAAAATACCGCTTTGGTCTCTTTTATGGGAGGTTCATGGCTTCCGCTGCTGTTGGTGCATACGGTAAATCCGGCTTTTTCCAGTTTTCCGGCCAGCCTTTTCCAAAACTCATCCGGCAAGTCCGCAAGGGTGTTGGAATATGGCGCTAAAACTACCGTGTTCCCTGGTTCTAATCCTTTTTCCTTAAAAAGCTGTTCCAGTTCCCGGTCCACATCCTTCAGTACAGGATGTTCCGGCCTGGCTTTTTCCGGAAAGTCAAATACGAATCTTCGGAACATCTCTGCAAAGTCAAGGCCTTTATACCCCCGAAACCATTCAATGGGGTTTGTATGTATCTGCGGCCAGGAATCATTTAATATTTTCAGATTCACCAGTTCCGGGCAAAGTGTGTAATAACTTAATAAATCATAAGAATCTCGTTCCCTGGAAAGAACTTCTATATTTTTTATGTCAAACAGCATTGCCGTTTTTTTACAAGCGCCGTTTACTACTACGAAAATATAGTCTTCAATCTGAATTTTCTTTATGTATTGTTTCCAGAATGTCCCAATCAAATAAATATCGCCTGTTCCTGTATAAGGGCATAAAAAAATCGGAACATGGCCATATTTTTGGATCAATCTATGGTAGAGCCATTTTCCTTTTCCTGCGCTCCAAACATGCCTGGCCACACTTTTTCGTTTTTGATTAATCAGGTAAATATCTTCTTTCCTTATCTGCATACTTTTAAGCTGGGATTCCATCTCAAGCCAAAATGCAGAATAAATTAAAACTGCCAGATTCTCTGACAATTCCATCTGCCCCGGCGCCAAAACCTTTATATGGCTGCAAAAGCTCCCCTGTTTTGCCTTATCGTTATCCATAACCCCAGCAGGCTCTACCTGATATTTTCTTAATATCCGAATCATCTGCCTGGTATTTTCACTGACTCCAAATAAATAAACCTTTTTTTCTGCCAGTTTCTTTTTTCGTACCAGGTTTTTAATTCTTTTCTCTACACGCTTTAGTTCTTCTTGGTACATAAGCCACCACTCTCACATGGAAGTTTTAATTTTGGAACTGCTCTTAAATGGTATAGGGCAAGGCAGACCGCATCTTCTTCATTGATCTCCGTTTCCCTTAACACACGGCCAAGAAGATTATCTTTGGGCCGGTTTGTATAGGTAAACACAATCTGGTCAAAAAATTTATCAAAGGAATAAAATCGATATAAGCATTCTCTGGCCTCTTTTTTCATTACTTCAGCCTTAACTGGAAAAGCGTAATCCATCTTATTTATTAATTGAACTGTTTCTCGATTTTCTGCCAGAATAACCGCTTCTTTCGCCCACTTCCACTTTACAAAATCTTCGAGATGGGCCAGGGCGAAGAAGTCCAGCCTCTCGTTTTCACCTGCTAATATAAGGACAATTTTTTGATTATTAATATGGTATTGCAGCTTTATCCTGCGCCAGAGGATATATCCTTTTATAATCTGTCTAATTTCACTCTCCATTTTTCAGCAGTTCTCCTATGTGTCCCCCTGGATGATTCCGTTTAAATTGCTCTTTTTTCAGATCCATCTCTTTTGCAATCATCATGGCCAATCCCTGTAGCACAATCAGATTCATAGTTGTGGAATTATTTGGCATAATGTTCCACAGATCTCCTTCATTCTCTAAGTCCAGCACAATATGATTGGGAATTTCCTTTGTCAAAGTGCTGTTATGATTAAAGGTAAGCAGCCACATATCTGCATCCCGCTCTTTTAACAGCCTGGCAAGATAAATTGATTCCTCTGTTTCCCCGCTTTTTGTTAGTAAAATCACCATATCTCCATCTTTTACTAACCCCATATCTCCATGAACAGCTGAATTTGTATGTAGAAAATATGCATTCAAGCCCATTGAAATCATAGAGCCCACAAATTTATCGCAGATGGGCACATTCTTCCCTAAACCGGATACAATAATTTTATGTCCATTGCGGATAGTCGTTACCGATTGATCCACCATTTTCCGGAACATCTTTTCGTCCAGGGAGTGAATGGAATGGTTTATTTCTTTCATCTGTCTTTCAAAATACCCTATCATAACACATCCTCCAGATAATATAATCCATTGTAAAAGGCCCCGCAGACAGAATCATAGTCCTGCCAGGCGTAAGTAGTCAGCGACAGCCAAATCACTGCATGGAGCAGTTTTATTTCTTCTGGATCTGCTCCTGTCAATTCAAAGAAATCCTCTTCCATATCTTCCCAATGGTTGGATGAGATATTTAGTGTAATCCCTTCTTTGGTAATATCCAGCCGAAAATTTTTTAAATTAAATTGATCATAATTTCCTGCAATGGAATAATATAGCTTCGCCCAGTCATACCGTGGATCTCCATAAAGTTCTGTATATCCAAAATATCCTCTCGGATCAATCAGTACCGGGCATCCGTCTTCCCTTAGCATTAGATTTGAAAAGGTGCAGTCTCCATGGATAAAACAAAAATGGCTGCAAAAAAGCTTTTCTAGCTTCTTCTCCAATTCACGTTTATGAAAATAGATATTTCTGCATTTCTTTCCATTTATGACAATTTCCCGTTCTCTGGCAAAGGGAACTAAGTCCTCTATCTTATTCAGCCTGTCCATGGTCTTTTGGTAATATGCCTCTTTCACACTGAAGGGGTCAGCAGGGATCTTCTCTGTCTGATGAAGCTCCTGCAATGCGCCAACCAATCTGTTTAAGATTTCCTTTTTTTCTTTATGTGACAGATTACATTCATAAATGTTTTTCCCTTTTATGTATTCCATGGTTAAAGGATTTTTACCATAAATCTTGGGGAGGATTTCCACTCCTTTTCCCACTGCCTTTTCATACCAGGCCTGCTCCCGATCTGCCAGCTTTTTCCCCTGAGCATCCAATGGTTTCTTCACCAGGGTATCCCCGGTTATGATGATTTGATTAAAAGGCCTGCATTTTTGAGTCTCTAATTTTTCATATTCTTCCAGCAGTCCAAACTCCCTTGTTCCTGACAGACTCAGCTCTTGAAACTGCATTTTTTTCTGTTGCATCCACCGAACCAGTTCCCCGCTCTTTGGCACTTCTTTTAATTTCCTTTTATCTGTAAACAGAAAAAAACCAGCCACACCATGTTCTCTAGAACTTTTCTCTACAAATATTCCTTCCTCATAGCTCCACCTGCAGGGAAATGTAGCGGATATCCCAATATAGTCCTTTTCTGGTTTATTGTTTTCCCTATACTCAGAAGGCAGCTCAAAATCCTCCGATAAAATCAAATCTGACCACACCAGCATAAAGGAAGCCCCTGTGGGAATCCATTCCAACGCCTGCCTGATTCCAGAACAGGTTCCTGTACCCTCAGCATCAATAAGCTGAACCTTTCCTTCAGCAAAACAAGTTAAATATTCCCGCAATACGTCTTTGTGGTAATCTCCAATAACTACAAACCGTTTATCCGGGTATTTTCGAAAGAGATGAAAAATCATAGGAAGATTATCTATTGGCACTAATGCTTTCGGTTTGTTTTTAGTTAAGTACCCCAGCCGTGTCCCTTTCCCCCCAGCTTGTACAATAATGTATTCCATTGCTTCCTCCTGCATTTTTTCTTTTCTGCCTCATGAATTAAATTCTCTAATGTCCGGGTTCTGTATCATCATCGGCTTTTCCAGCTTTTGATACAATTGTACAATGGAGCTTTCATCCCCATAATACCCATCGCTTAACGCAATAGCCCGATTCACATCTGTAGTATCGTCATAAATCCCCCATCCTTCCTCCAGATAGTTGTCTACAATCTCCTTATACTCTTTCCACAGCTTTGGCCTCATGGACTTAATGGTCGCCTCAATTAAAGGATGGGGCCTCCAAAGTAATGCCACTTCCTCCTGATTCTCTTTAAACACCCGCAGCACATCCTGAATCTTCTGATTCATCTTCTCGTTATGATTCAGCAGCGCCTGAACACTGGTGTTATAAAAAATAATCTTTTTCCAGCTTCCATCGGGTTTTTCGATTATTTTCAGCCATTCTTCCGGCACAGTCACATCCTCTTTCCTGACATTCATCACCTTGCTCATTTTTGGCGAGCCTGTTCCCTGAATTTTCTTCTCCCAATACTCCCTGGTATCTTTCCCTGAATTTTCTTTCATAAAGTCTGTCAGCGCCTTTACATAGGCTTTTTTCATACTCTCTGACTGGACAATTACCTGATCCGCCTGAAAAACCCCTGGGGTAATAAAAAAATGTTTAATGCTTTCTACTTCTTCTTCATTATCCGGGTTTATCTCCTCCAGGACGAAATAGGGGATATAGATTAGCTTGTCTGTAAAGTTTTTTAGATTTTTGGAGTAAAAAAAGGGATGAACGCTGGTGACACAATTGTTATTGTCATACGCATTATGGATATATATCTTATCCGGCCTGCGGTTCTTAAAATCATATTCCTCATATCTCGTAATGGGAACATAATCCGGATATAAATCCCCTTCATAATGCTCTTCCCGAAAACTCCCGTCCGGATTCTTATCAAAGTACGGGATTGGAATCACATAAGCATCCGTGTTCTCTTCCTCATCTGCCGCCTTCCACACACTTTCCAGGGAATCCCACATGGAGGCCTTATAGGGCAGAAATACTACTTCCTTCCGATCCTCCGGCATCTCCCAGTGGATCTGATTTTCCAGCTGGGTTAACTGTTTTCTGATTTTTTTCCACAGTTTCCGGCTTGCAGTTTTATCTAAGGTAACCAGGCTCATCTGGTAAAGATTTTCGCAATAGTCCTCCAGAATCGCTACCATGGACCGATACTGCTCCCCAAAGGTTTCCAGGTATGTTCCAATCTGTAAAGCTGCGGCCTGACACTGTGCAAATACGTCCGCGGTCTTTTCCGGGGCGGCAGGGAGCGCCTTTGCAACGGATTCATTTGCCTCTCTCATAGTATTGATCAGGCTTAAAATGTCTTTCTTTTTAAACCTCTCCACACTCTCTGCCTCCCATCTCCAATCAGGTTTCTATCTTATATCATATGAATTAGCCGGACATTTCTGTCTGGGGGCGAATACGCTCCCTTCGCTCCGTATAGGCTACGGTCCTGGCATATCGGAAAGCTGCCCGAAAGCAGCTTGGGTAATGCCGTCTGGATGCTGCCTGCTATCAGCCATAGCACAGCTTTTCCCGCCCGCCATATCCTCCGCCGCCTGGCGCAGGTTTTATGGCTTTTTATGTTTCACATCCGTCCCTGGGATCCGAAACCGGTAAAACCTTCCGCTAAGCATGGGTTTATTCCCAGGGTGGATGAATCCACCTTTTATTTGTGTAATTCCAGGTATTTCTTTTCTATATTTCTGGCTTCGTTTAATGCTATGGTACTCCGGAATCCACAGCTTTCACAGGCAAATCCTTCTGTCAGACGCTTTCCTTCCTGCCCACAGTTGGAACAGACCATCCCCGTCCCTTTGGAGTTTATCTCCTCCAGTTCGATTCCGTTGGCCTGGCACTTCTGCTCCAAACGCTTCCTTACATATCCCCGGGGGCCTTGTGCCGCCTTCCGGTTAGAGGATTTGTATTTCATCTTCGCTTTATTGATGGTAACCGGTTTCGCAATGACAGCCCTTCCTGGCTTTTCGGTTTTAAACATCCGGTTAAGTTCCGTATTTACGTAGGTTTCCAGCCTTGCCTGCTCCCGCTTCTTCTGCCGGTTATATTTCTCTCTTCCCAGGTTATTTGTCTTAATCTCTCCTGCCTTTTTCTTATCTCCCGCTGCAAGGCTCTCCCGGTATTTTGCCTGTACTCTTCCCCGCTCCCGGTTCTTCTCCACCAAACGCTGTATTTTAGCTGATGACAGTTCCCCTAATTTCTCTCCGTAAACCTTCCCCGATGACAGGGTGCACATATTTTGATACCCCAGATGGATATACACGGTATTCTGATAGTCCTTATGCTTCCGCTTCTTTCCCTCTGCCGGGATGGCGATCTCTGCATGATCGTTTTTCACACATATTCGGATCTGTCTGGCGCTGGTTTTTTTGTCCTTTAAAGGGAGCGCTACCCGCTTTCTCGGCGCTCTGGACACCAGGTAAAGCTTTCCCTCTTTGTAGGAATATCCCCCTGGCGATACACAGAAACTGTCCGCCTTTCCTGCTACAGGCTTTATAAGGTATTTCCTGGTAAGCCTTCTGAGAAGGTTATTAAGGCGGTTTAAATGGTCTTTGTCGAAGTCCAGTCCGGCTGCCTTTTCCGGCATGGCATACTCTTCCCGGTTAAGGATGGCGGCATATACGTTATCCAGCCTCAGCACGGTCCGCAGATACATCCTATCGTCACTGGTCAGGTTCTGGTTTGCAGTGATCAATGTGCGGATCTTATTTTTCACCATCCCCCACATACCCTTTATATCGCTGACTCCGTCCCTCACCGCCAGCTCAAAGTATACCGAAGGCAGTCCCAGTTGTTCCCGCAGCCCGCAATGGCGCATTTCCGTCATCAGATCGTACACTGAGGCAAGCCTTCCCAGACTGCCTGCTCCGGAGTACCGTTCATAAACGCTGGCCTTCACTTTTGTATAATCTGAGGCAATTCCTTTTAGAAATTCCATGGTCTCTTCCGGGAGAACCTCTGTATACTGCCAAACTGTTTTGGTAATCTCTTTTCCTTTTTCCATGCCTCTCATATTGTGTTATGTATGGGTTTGCTGTGATTCTTTTCGCAGATTGTATTCTTCTGCGAAAAACCCTAAAAATTATGGTAGATACGGCAAAGACTCATGCCGCCTGACCACAAATTTGACCATAAAAATCCTGAAGCATCCCCATCTGCTTTCTTTTTGAATCCATGGTTGGATGGACATAGCGGTTTAACGTAATCTTCACATCAGAATGTCCCAGGATTTCACTGAGAGATTTGGCGTCCATGCCGTTTTCGACACAATTTGTTGCAAAGGTATGACGTAAGATATGAAAATTCCGGTCATCAATTCCTGCCATTTTCAGTATCATCTTAAACCGGTACTGCATAGTCCGGGGATCCATGGGCTTCTCTTTTCCAAAAACATATAGGTGATTCTCTTTCAGTCTGGAAAGAATCCCCATGACTTCATCTGTCATGGGAATTATTCTCTTAGAACTTTCGCTTTTGGGATCCGTTTCCATCAGAATAGTTTTTGACACATGCCCCTGCATAGCAACCCGCTGTACAGTTCGATTCACTGTCAGAGTCATGCTCTGAAAATCAAGATCTGTCCATTGGAGCGCACATAGTTCCCCCAGCCGTAGCCCTGTATATAGGCACAGCAATATTGCTGTGTTAAATTTATCCGGCCTGTCATAGATATATTCAAGAAGTTTTGCCTGCTCTACTTCTAAAAGCGTTTGAAGAATCTTTTTTTTCTTCTTTACAGATGGTCTTTCAATAGAAGGAACATAGATAAAATATTTTCTGTTGGCAAAATCCAGTATCTGGTTTACAACACAGCAGATGCTTTTTTCCAGACTTTCAGACAATTCTTTTTGAGATAGATGCTCAGAAATCTTCTCTTGCAGTTCCATAGCCATAGAAGCAGAAATCTGGCATGGGCCAATCATTTCTGCCAGGTGAGCCTTATAAACAGCGCCGTATTTTACATAAGTCGAATGTTTCCGTTTCCCTGCAATTTCCTCCAGCCATTCTTCGGCGGTCCGGGAAAATAAGAGTGTAAGCGAATCAGAAGTAATTTTTTGATGATCGGTAATACCAAGTCTGGCTTTAAACAGTTTTTCTTTTACTTCATCATAAGCATGGCCATACACAGAACGGTAATAATGTCTGCCTTTGGTTTCACTAAATACTTTATAACGCCCTTCCCATCTTCCGTCCTTCCGTTTTCTGATATTTTCTCCATGTCTTCCCATAGCTTTACTCCTTTGATTTTTAATACCAGACATTAAATCAAAACTTTTGACCCTGAAACTGACCCTAAAATGATGACTTTTGTCGGTTTTTCCGTTATTATCCACCAGATCCGGTACTATTTCCAACCTCTAATCCTCTGTCAAAATATTGAAAATTTTTCCAATGTATTGCAAATACATCTTAAATAGTGTAAAATAAATCTGATATCTCTTCTGCGAAAGGTAAAAATGACCATAATGCTGTTTCGCAGAAGAATACAATCTGCGGAAAGCTGCTTTCTAAATTCATCAAAAAAAGAGCCGGCAAACTGTGATTTCTCACAAGTCTGCCGGCTTTCGATTCCTGCATCTGCCTCTTTGCTGGACAATATCAGTAACAATCCATATTTTTCAGTTTTACCTCTCCTCTGCTTTTAAACACCGTAAGCTGCAGGGATCTTACCCTTATTTTGGGTAAGGAAATGTGCTTTTTGTAACCAATCACCCGTCCCTCATAGAAAACCGTTCCGTTCTCTCCATCCGTGACAGCATATTCTTCTACTCTCTGGCTGTAACGGATATCTTCCTGAAGGACAAGAAAGGAGATCTCCTGAGGCTGCTGCCATTCCATTCTGGCAAAGTATGTCCCTTCCCTGACTCCGGTTTTGAAAACCCCTTTTTCTGAAAGGTTTCTCTGCTGTCTGGATTTTATCAGTTTCCCTAATTCTTCTAAAGCATCCTGATCCTGACGGTGAACCAGGCCTTCCGGCGTTGGGGGAACATTTAGCAAAAGCAGCGCATTGCCGCCTACAGAGCGGTCATAGATCTCTAAAAGCTCTTTTGGGGAGCGGACCTGGCAATCCTCCTCCGGATGGTAGAACCAGCCTGGTCGGATGGAAACATCCACTTCTGCCGGATACCAGATAAGGTTTTCTTCTCCTGCCAGAGCCTTTCGGCTTCCCAGATCCTGATCTGATGAGGTAATCCTTTTTTTCCGGAAATCAGCAGTATCCTCCTGCTGGCTGTTATCCTGAATCTTTTGGGGATCAAAAAGTCTGGCTGGAACCACGCTCCACTCTTCCTCTCTGGTGTGGGCCGCCTCATTGCCGCACCAGCGGACATCCGGTCCGGTAACGCTAATACACGCCTGCGGCTGAAGGCGGCGGATTGTCTCATAATAGCGGGGCCAATCGTAGCGCTGGACCTTTCCGTTCTTCCCTTCCCCGCAGGCTCCATCCAGCCATACGCAGAAAATATCTCCATAATTTGTTAAAAGTTCTGTAAGCTGGTTTACAAAGTAATCGTCATAAGCCTTTCCCTGTCCGTAACAGGGCTGATTTCGATCCCATGGGGACAGGTATATTCCAAATTTTATCCCTGCCTTCCGGCAGGCCATAGCCACTTCCTCCACCACATCCCCCCGGCCGTTTTTATAAGGGCTGGCCGCCACAGTATGGCAGGTGTATTTGCTGGGCCACAGGCAGAAGCCATCGTGGTGCTTGCAGGTTAAAACAGCCCCTTTCATCCCCGCCGCTTTTATGGCTCTTACCCATTGTCCCGGGTCCAACCGGGAAGGCGCAAAAAGAGAGGGGGATTCTGTTCCGTCTCCCCACTCTCTTCCGGTATAAGTATTGATGGTGTAGTGAAAAAATGCGTAAAATTCCAGCTCCTGGTGGGCAAGCTGGCGTTTGGAAGGAACTACAGATACCAATTTCTCCTCCCACTGTACCATACTTTGGCGTTCCATATGCGGCACCTCGTTTTCCTACCAGCGGATCATGTCATATGCCCGCAAAAAAGGATTTGTTCCATTCATTTCATAAGCATTGGTATTGGCGTGAAGTCCCCTGCCATCCTGACAGTCAACCCGGATATATCCTTCCAGACCAGTAAGCTTAAATGCGGCCTCAGTAATGGTCTCGCCAGGCGCGGCAACAGTCCGGTAACAATTTCGCCCCTGGGTAGCTACATAGATCTTCTCCACCGGGCTGGTTTTAATAAAAAGGGTTCCTTCCTCTACATATAATTCCCTGATCTCCGGCCCCATGGAGCAGTAAAAGTTTCCTTTCAGAAGAGATTCCGTAATAGCTTCATAGGTCAGCTCCCTGGCATAGATCATGGTGAATCCCCCAAAGGAATCGCACAGAGGATGACCAAAGGGATAGGAATTGTGATTGTCATCTGTGGCCACACAGTACAGCCGGTTTCCCAATCTTAACATCTCGCTGTAGCTCTGGGGATTGTAGCCGTACAGGCCGTCATGCTCACAGCCGTGGTTATAAATCTCCATACCCCAAAATCCCCGAAAGTCTTTGTAATCATCATAGTTTTGCAGGGACCAGTAGGGATGGTTATAGCAGGCAAAAAAGCCGTACTCTTTCATGACATCAATATATTCATTAATGTATTCCTTGTCATTATAGCGGCGTTCCGGAAGAAGCCCGCCAGCCTTTTCCTTCTGAAATTTCTCCGGAGTGCTGTCATAAAGATTAATATGGTAAGTCCTTACCCCTGAAAAATCCCCGGACACTTTATAATGTTCGTTGATATCCACCTCCATGGCAGCCAGGGCCAGAAACTTCTCGTCAGTCAGTTCTTTGTGCCAGTGGTAGCTGCGGTGATCCGTATAAGCTACCACCGAATACCCTTGTTCTCCGTAAGCCTTTTTTACTTCCTCCGGAGTCAGCTTTCCGTCGGAAAAGGTAGTATGGCAATGAAGGTTTGCTTTGTAGCAAGAGCTGCCCTTTGGCAGCAGATAAATTCTTTCAGACATAGTCCAGCCTCCTAATATGTATGTGAAGTACATTTTCCCACTCCATTATAACTGATAAAGTTCCGATCTGGTAGGAAAAATTGCCCCGACTGCATAAAAAGGGCCATTTCCGCAAATGAAGGTTTGGGAATTCCTGAAAGGCAGGCGGCCGGCAAAGATCGATGCCGCCCGCCTGCAAGGATAACCAGATAAGGTCTGCCATTCCCCCACATTCAGCCATGATTCCGGCCGGAACCACGCCATTTTAAATACGGCAGGCCTTTTTCTGGTTTCCGCTATATAATATTCAAATATCAACCCTTTACCGCGCCGGAGGTAGAGCCTTCTACGAAGTATTTCTGAGAGAACAGGAACAGTGCCAAAACCGGCACAAGCACCAGGGTAGCTGCCGCCATCTGAAGCGCCGGGTCAGTTACAGTTCCTTCTGTAAATAGTTTTATACCTACTGACAGCATCTGTTTCTCCAGACTGGAGATAAAAATGTAGGGACCCATATAATCATTCCAGGACCATACGAAGGTAAACAGAACCATGGTGACTATGGATGGCTTTGCCAGAGGCAGAATAATCCGGTAGTAGATCTGGAAGTGTTTACAGCCGTCAATTTTTGCAGCTTCGCTGATGGATTCCGGGATTCCGATAAATGCCTGGCGGATCATAAATACAAAGTAAATGTCAAAGGTAGCCGGAAGCACCAGGGCCCACATGGTATCCAGAATGTGGAGCTGCTTAAAGATGATGTATCTGGGAATCAACATGATATCGCCGGGAATCATCAGGGAGGTCAAAAGCACCAGAAAGAGCACATCTCTTCCTTTAAAATAAATCTTGGAAAATGCATAAGCGGTAATGGTTACCACAAATACCTTAATGAGGATTGTAGCCCCGGTCATTACGATGGTGTTAATATACCACTGGCCAAAATCATAATAAGGATCGCCGAATAAATCACTGAAGTTGCTGAAAATAATGGGGTTGGGGATCAGCTGCATGGGTTTTGACAGTACATCGCCGGAAATCTTAAAAGATGATGACAGCATAAACAGGAACGGATAAATGCAGATAAAACCAATCACTGCCAGGACAATGGTCCATACCCATGAAATCGCATTGTTTTTTTGCTTGTTGCTCATAGTCCTCCTCCTTAATAGTTAACCCACTTTTTCTGCCCCTGCCACTGCACTAAGGTAATAGCCAGTACAATCAGGAACATAATCAAGGCCTGGGCGCTTGCGTATCCGGTCTGATAATTGCTGAATGCAGTACGGATAATGTTGATGGACATAACCGTGGTTGCCTGTCCGGGCCCGCCTCCGGTGAGCGCCTGTATGGTGGTAAAGTTCTGCAAAGAGGTAATGACAGAACTGATTAACAGGAAGAACGTTGTAGGAGAAATAGATGGAATTACAATATGCCAGATCCTCTCCCATTTGGTGGCGCCATCAATCTCAGCCGCTTCCAGAAGATCCGCGGAAACGTTCTGAAGAGCGCCTAAATAAGTAATAAAGTTCAGGCCGATTCCTTTCCAGACTGCAATGCACACCACAGTGGGAAGGGCCGTATTTAATCCGTACAGCAGGTAAGGAGGATTTTCCATTCCCACCTTCTGAAGAAGGTAAACCAAAGGGCCGTTGGGGCCCAAAAGCAGCTTGAACACTACTGCTACCGCCACCATATTGGATACATATGGTAAAAAGAACATGGAGCGGATCAGGTTCTTGCAGTGGATTCCCTTGTTTACCATGTAGGCAATAAAGAAACTGGTCACCATGATAAGCGGTACATAGATAAGAGAATACAGTCCGGTACGTCCTAAAGCTGCCATGGTATCCACATCTTTGAACATACGGATAAAATTCTCCAAGCCTACGAAGGAAGCGTCCTCAATCTTGCTGATATATCGCACATTGGTAAAGCCCAAAATCATAGCAATCAAGAAGGGCAGCCCCTGAAAAATAACATATCCAATCAGGTAGGGAGCCACGAATAAGGCCCCTGTCAGATTCTCACTTCTCTGAGATCTTGCTTTCATAATTTGCACCCCTTTTACGTGTAAATAGCCAGGTCCGGCAAAACGTATCTCCGGCTCGTTTTGCCGGATACTCTGTAACAAAAAGGACAGCCCTCTCTGGTCGCCCAAAGGGGACTGTCCCTGTTAGGTCAGGCAGTTACTGTGTATCGTCTTGAATTGCTTTATTTGCTCGTTCCTGAATCTTGGAAATGGCAGTGTCAATATCCTGAGCTCCCTGTCCGTAAAGCTGGCCTTCCTCAATAATAATCTGAGAAATTGCCGCATCGCCTACGCCGATAATCTTCTCAGAAAGAGCGGCGCGCTTGCTGTCAAACCAGGCTGCCTTAAAGTCGTCAACCGTAATTCCGTCAAACTCATAGGGGGCTGCCAGAGAAGTTTCAATGTAGTTGTTAATTTCCTCGTCAGATAAATCCACTCTTGCGGGAACACGGCCCATTCCTAAAGTATACTGGTTCTCAGCCATGCAGGCGGCTGCAACAAAGGCGGCCTCTTTATTCTTGCTGGTGGAGGGAACCGCATAGCATCCGGGAACTGTCAGGGTAGAAGGATCCTCGCCTTCCGGATAAGGCATGGGAAGAAGGCCTGTCTTCCACTCTCTGGGGTATTTGTCAAACTGGTTTAATACAGAGGTTACCCAGCCGCCGCACATAAACATACCATAGTTTCCGGTAGATACGAAGGAGTTCCAGGGCATGTTGGCTGCCTTAAATTCCAGGATGGAAGGCTGAATCTTCTCATTGTTTCCTAAGCCGTAGAAGAACTCTAAGCTCTCCTTAAACAGTGGATCATCAAAAGTTTCCGGTTCCGTCTGCCTTGTAGGGCTCCCAGCCTTTCTGCAGTGCATACATATAGGCGTAGCAGTCATAGTCTAACATAAAGGAACCGTAAATGCCCTTGCTGGTGTCGGTTAACTGTTTTGCAGTCTCAATGTATTTCTCCCAGGTCCAGCCTTCTGCGGATGGATAGGGAACTCCTGCATCATCAAAAATCTTCTTGTTGTATAAAGTGATCCAGATGTCGGAGAAAGCGGGAAGGCCGTATACATCGCCGTCAAATTCGGGCACATAGTCGCCGAAGGTTCCGGGAATATCATATCCTACTGTTGCTGCAATCTCGTTTAACGGGGTTAAAACGCCTGCATTGTAGAATGTCTTTAAACCGGGCTTGGTGTTATAGATTAAGTCTACTTCATCACCGGCCATAAGGCTTACCAGGGTCTTGTCAACCTCTCCGGCCTTGGCAGTGGGGATTACATAAAACTCAATATTGATACCGGTCTGTTCTTTTACCAGCTCAATAAGCTTTAAGTTCTCATCGCCGGTACTTGCGGTCTGGGTAGTTGCATACTTTAAAGTAACTCCCGCATATGGCTGATCGGAATTTGTTCCTTCAGCCGGGGCTGCCTCTCCTGCTGCTGCGCCTGCTTCTGCTCCGCCGGCTGCCGCAGTGGTAGCCGCTGTGGTGGCAGCTGCATCAGAAGAACCAGATGAGCATCCTGCCAGGGTTCCGATTGCCATTGCTACACAAAGAGACATAGAAGCAATTTTCTTTAAACTTTTCTTCATTGTCATTTCCTCCCAAATTTTCTTTGATGAGTCTATTTTAACCTGGCAATCCGCATAATTCCATAGTTCGAATTTTGCTTTTATTGGTTATTTTTGTCCTCAAATGGTAATTTGGGAATCCTGATTGTAACAATAGTGCCGGAATTAGGACGGCTCTGAATTTTTATGCTGTCCTGAAAACCAGTATAAATGGCAATCCGTTCCTTCACACTGTACATTCCGATACCTGCTCCCTGTCTGCGTCTCTTTCTTGCAAAGTTTTCGGCAGAATGTGCCGGCGGCGCGTTTTGTTCTCCTTTCCCATCACTTTGAATCCGCCCGTTCTCAATCTGTTTTCTCACTCTATCCAGCTGCTGCCTTGTCAGGCCGCTTCCGTTATCCGCTACCCGGATTACCAAAATATCCTGCCGGATTTGAATATCCACCCGGATCTTTAACACCCTGTCGATTCCTTCTATGGCATACATAAAGCAGTTTTCCACAATGGGCTGCAGAGTCAGTTTAATGATAGAATATTGCCGGATCTGTTCCATATCTGCAGTGAGATCAAATTTTATCCGTTCCTTATACCGGTTTTTCTGAATTGCCACATAGGCCATCATGTGCTCTACTTCCTGGCGGAGGCTGACCAGGATCTCCCCATTTCCAATAGACAAACGGTACAGCCGCCCCAGAGAGGCCGCCACCCGGCCAATATCCGGATAACCCGCTTCGTTGGATTTCCATACAATGTTTTCCAGGGTATTGTAAAGAAAATGGGGGTTGATCTGCCCCATAAGGACCTCCAGCTCCAGCTCTTTCTTTTTCTTTTCACCTGCAATCTGTTCTTCAATAAAATGATTGATTTGAACCAGCATGGCGTTGTAATACACCATCATCTTTTGAATTTCCCCGTTGTATAATTCTGGTTTTACGTATGCCTCCAGATTCCCGTCATAAACCTCCTTCATGGAGGCGTCCAGTACCTCCACAGGCTTTAAAAAGCGCCTGGACAGCCAGCTAAGGAGAAATCCGCAGATTACCACACAAGCCGCCAGGGCCGCCACAATCTTTTTAAATAACGTGTTTACCGGAGCGGTAGCCACGCTTACCGGAACCATGGAAACCAGTCTCCAGTTGTTTTCTTCCAGCTCCATTATCTCCACAATATGCTTCTGATCTTCAAAATGAATTTCCGGATGTCCGCTGTCCAAGTTCCGGATCGAGTCTAATAATTCCTGCGGAACCTTGCCTGCCTCTACAAAAGACTCATTGGACGAAGAAATCAGGCCGTCATTTTCATCCAGAAGAAGCATCTGCCCCTCCATCTCCGCTGCAGATTCCCGGTAAAGCTCAAAAATTTTTTCTTCATCAACACAGAAAAATTGAGTGTACATCCATGAGCCGATAAAGGGATGAAGAATCCGCCGCACTCCCACTACCACTTTTTTCTGTCTCACCGGGACTTCTGTCTGGGGGGAAAGGAAATTGTTCTGAAGAGGATGCCAGTGAAACATGGACAGGCTGCTGCGGTCCGTAGCGCCCAAAGACACCATCCTCTCCTCCACCTCATCCTTGTCCCAATACGGGTTTTCCAGATTAAATACCGCTTTGTCCTTCGTGTAAATGGCGCTGATACGCTCATTTTTATTAAAAGGATCTGTTTTGGTAAAGTAGCTTTGGAGGTTGTAGATATCTTTCTGCTTTTCCAGAGACCGGTTCCGGTAATCCGCCTCTATCATTTCTTCAATCTCTTCATCATAGGCGAAATTATCAGACACGTTGACGATTCCTGCTACAAATTTGTCAATCTGTTGGCCGATAGCCAGGGAGCGCTGGCGCACATGAACCAGAGCCTGTTCCTTCATCTTATCTCCGGCCTCCAGAAATAAAAGGGCAGTAACCAGAGTCATAGGAAGCAGAACCCAAACAAAAAGATAAAACTCCAGTTGGCGGCGCAGGCTTTCTTCTGTATAATTGCGTATTTTCAATAAAAGTTTCTTCATAGCCTGTCTCACCCAAATAAGCTGCGATATTCATTGGGACTCATACCGCAGTGCTTTTTAAATACTTTTATGAAATTAGAGGCATCGGCATAGCCGATTAGTTCCGCTATCTCATAGATTTTTAATGTCATATCTGTCAGGAGCTCCTTGCCCTTTTCCATTCGCTTCTGGGTAATGTAATCGCTGAAATTAAATCCGGTTTCTTTCTTAAATACTTTGGATATGTAAGCCGGATTTTTTCGGAAGTGATCTGCCACCTCTTCCAGAGAAAGGGAGTTGGAACAGTAACTGTTGTTTAAATATTCCCGGACTGCATTTACCAGCATATTGCTCTTTTTTTGATTGACGGAAAGATCCGGCGCCTTGGAGGTAACCGTCTTTATTGTCTGTGCATAAAGAGACGGAAGCTGGTTTTCATTCCGGCACACCGGGCTGATTCCAGCAAGCAGGGCCAGATTATAGATATCGCCGATTTCCCCCTGCATTTCCTGAATACTGGCCTGGATATCTTTTTGCTCTTCCGGCTGGTCCAGAGTAATGATCCCTACCACCTTATGATCCCGGTTTAAAAAAAACTGTTTGCTCCAGGGAATCTGCCTGGAATTGCAGTATTGAATGATTCTCTGCTTCAACTGGTAATGATCCTCCTTGGAATCCCCCTCTCCCGGATCCGTATCCATAATCACCATAACACAGCAGTCAAAGGCCATTCCCATGGCTTCCATCTCCTGTTTCCACTGATACTCCAGGCTTCCGCCAGTGTAGCCATCCAGGAGATTGCTCAAAACCCGGCCGTAGGACAGCTCCTTACTCTGCTCCACAAAAGCCTTCAGGTTCTCCATCTCCTTTTTCTGTTGCCGCTCCGCGTCCAGTTTTGTCTTTAAGCTTTTAAACAGCTCACAAAATTCGTCAATGTCCGTAGGCTTTAGCAAATATTCGGTAACCCGGTTTTTAATGGCCATATTCAGATACTCTACGTCATTGTAGCCGCTTAAAATAATAATTTTAATCTCCGGCTTATTGGCATAGAGGTACTGCATCAGCTCAATTCCGTCCATTTTGGGCATTCGGATATCTGAGAGTACCACGTCCGGCTGGGTTTTCTCCAACAGCCCCACCGCCTCCTCACCGTCACCTGCCTGTCCTGCCACTTCAAATCCCAGTTCTGCCCACGGGATCCCTCTGGCGATGCCGCGGCGGATATCCTCTTCATCGTCTACAATCAGCAACCGGTACATAACGTCTCCTCCTTTATCTTTTGTTATTATACGGAAAACGGCAGGAAAAGGCAAGAAATACCACTGGTTTTCCTGCCTTGCCCTGCCGGTCTGTATAATAGTTTTGTATCTGAAAATCAAAGATTTAACAGCAAAATAGATTATATCCAATCACCAGACATCCGATGATAAATGCCAGAGTCCCGAAGGTTTCTGGTATAAACAAAAGTACCGTCATCCCGGCGCCGAAGCAAAACAACATCAATCCGCACACCCGTTTCATAGAATCCTCCGTGTTTCTTCTATAGGGTTATTCTATGCAGGTTCGTACCAAATTATGCCGTCTATCCATAGTCTTTGTCCGGGTTTTGACTTTCTTTCGCCATCCCTTTGGGACTTGTCAGCCTTTTGAAAGTTCTTCCGCCATAGCGCCGGCCGCCTCCACCGCCTCGGGGGAAATCTCGTCGTCAAAGGTCTTTCCCCCCATAAACCGGTTAACAACATCCGGCACCATATCCAGGACCTTACTCATAGCGTCCTGATTTTTTACATTAACCAGCTTGGTGGAGCCGTTTTGGATAATCAAAATAGCGCTGGGGCTTATTTTGGCATTCATGCCGCCGCCGCCCCCCTGTCTGGCTTCCTTATTGAAAGATCCGGCTCCCATGCCGCAGGTTACGTCCACCAGAGGGAGGATAATGGTATCTCCGATTTTCACCGCATCTCCCACCACGGTCTTTGTGGAAACTAACTGGTCCATTCCTTTAAATAATGATTCAATTGCCTCTGAAAAATGTTTTTCAGCCATAGTACCCTCCTCTGTCTCAACGCCCTAAATAAGCGCGGACAATTTTACGAATATTTTTATCAAACAGCAGCCTTACCGCATAGCCCAAAACAAACCCTATACGGATACGGCCCCTGCAATTTCCTTCTATCTCCAAAACTTTTCTGTCAAACTCCGGATACAGCTCAATATGTTCTGCATAAAGAGCGTAAAAAGGGCTTAAATAGGTCAGCACCTGGCCAGTCAGGTAAGGATCCTCCCCCAATCCAAAGGTAATCCTGGCCTCTCCCTTTCTGGGAAGGATGTGGCGAAGCAGCTTTTTCAGCTGAATGAAAATCAGCTTTAAAGACGCCTGATTTTCCTTATTTTGAATCCAGGCTGTCATCTTTTCTTTTTTCTCCCAGGCGGCTTTCAGGCGGCTTTCCATATTTCGGATGGAATCCGGAATATGTTCCAATGTCTTTCGAATCCGGGAAAATATGCCTTTTATGCGGGATCCTATGGTGGAATCTGTCTTACTCTTTTCAGGCTCCCCCAGCTCCTGAGCGCCTAAAACTGTTTCCTCGCCGTCTTCCTCTTCCCAGCCCGGCTCATTTAAGCCATTATCCTCTAAGCCTTCCTCTTCCCGGTCCTCTTCAAATTCGTCCCCGCCGTCTGAAAAATCATCCTCCGCTTCCTGATAATCCGGGGACACGCCGGACCGAACCTTCTTTTTTTTCTTTCTCTTAGGGGAGCGGACAGGAATTCCAAAAAGCCGGACAGTGGTTTTGGTTTTTTCCTCAAAAGCCACCTGTACTGACAGGATGTGAAACAGCCAAAAGCATTTTACCCATCCTTTTAATTTTCCCTCCAAAAAGGTTCCTTCCGCCCGATAGCCTACGGCAACAAACAATACTGCCAAAAGAAGCAGAATCACCAGAGCCAGCAAAATCACCAGAGTCCAGCCGATGATTTTTAAAATCCCAACCATTGCCCACATCATTCTGCCTGATCCTCCAATAATTCCTTTAAATCAAAGCCTCCGGTTTTTTGATACAAGTCCTCTACAATCCTTGCCGCCACCTGGGCGGCCTCATTGTACCCGTAAGCGATCCCCATAATCAGAAAGTCTTTGTCCCGATAATAGGGAAGCAGAAGCTCCGGAGCCGGATAGATGTCAAGAATATTATTACCTCCTGACGCCGGAGTAATCACATAGGCCCCCGGGCAAAGCTTTCTCTTCCGGATTCCCTGAATCAGGCGGAAACGCTTTTTTGAGGCCGTCTCTCCCATATATAACGGCTTATACCATCTCATCCAAATCCACCATAATCTCCCGGATCAGATCCATGGAGACTGCCTTTTCATCCGGATCCGTACAGCTTCCCAGGCTGTTTTCAATGTAATCCTCCACCTCAGGAAGGGAATTAAAGCAGACAGGAAGATTGGATAATATTCTGGCCATAGTCGCCCGGACTACTATTTTGGGCATCCCTGTCCACAGACTGGTAAGGTCCTGAAAAAATTTCTGCTCTTCTCTCTCCAGTTCTGCTTCTGTAAGCTCCGTCTTGTCCTCGTCTTTTTCGTCCAGCTCCACAAAGGAACTTCCGGACAGCAATAAGCCCACCATCCTGAGGCGATGATAAATCTCCTCAGCCGGGCTCTGAGAGAATTCTTTAAATGCCGCCGGATCGCACCGGAGCCATCTCTCATAATAGCGCTCCTGCCTGCCTTCCAGCTGGACAAGCATCTCCTCCACCTGGTCTTCCGGGATGGAGTAATCCTCTTCCTCCAGCTTTTTCCAGACAGTAGAGAGAATCTCTTTCAGGTTCTGCCTTTCCTTCGCCTCCATTACCCCGTCTTTCCCCGCCAAATGAAGGACATAGAGATCATTGATCAAATCCATGTGAAGCATCATTTCACCGGAAGCCTCTAAAAGCTCCTGGCTTGCCAGGGCAAGGCCATCTGAGAGCCGCTTAAATTCTTCTTTTTCAAGGGACTTATAATCCGCCTCTTTCAGCATGGAAAGGATCCCAAAAAGCTCTTCATGGCCTTCTTCCATGTTTTCAGGAAGCTGAATCATAGATTCCGTGCGGAGCACATACATCATGGCATCCAGGCTGCTCTTTGGTGAGCCCTGATAAATAGAAAGGCCGGCTTGAACCATGGAGAAGAACTTGGTCTTTGTAAAGCGGATGGGAAGCTGCTCCATAATCATCTGGATCCGTTCATTTACCATAGCGGAATCCTTACAGCCTGCAAGAAATCCCATAATTTCCCCGGTAAGTACCCTGTCTTCAGGCAGAGCCTTTTTCTCCCTGTCCGGCGCATAGCGCTGCTCTACCCGATTTAATACGTGCTCATAAACCTGGAAACAATCGGTATAGGAGGTGATGATATCCGTCTCATTAATAGCCTTCTGTCGGAGATCTTGAAGCCCGGGCAGATCTCCTTCCCCAAAAAGCAGGGAACCTAATATCCTCTGAAAAGCAGGGTAAAAGGTCTTTTCCCATTGGCTGGGTTCCTTTTCGTCTGCTTTGCTTTCAAAATACATATAGTAGTTCAGGGCCATTCTGGTATAGGAATACCCAAGGGCCGCTGCCAGATGTTTTTTCATCATCTGCTGATCCATAACGTCCTCCTAATCTTTGTCTTTTCCCTTTTCCTTCCGGTAATTGCAAAGGATGGAACGGCGCAGAAGATCCAGTCCGCACACCACCGACTGCTCTCTTATCTTTGCCCGGCTGCCCTTAAACCGGAATTCCTTTACCGTCACCTTATCTTTTGCAAAGCAGGCAATGTATACCAGGCCCACCGGTTTCTCCTCCGTTCCCCCGTCAGGCCCTGCAATGCCGGTAATAGCCACACAAAGGTCCGCGTCAGCCGCAAAAGCGCCTCCGGCGGCCATCTCCTTGGCAGTCTGCTCACTGACTGCCCCGTATTTCTTCAGGGTGCTCTTGCTTACATCCAAAAGTTTTCTCTTAGATTTGTTAGAATAGGTGACAAAACCTTCCCGAAACACTTCTGAAGCCCCGGGGACATTAACCAAACGGCCGGCTAAAAGGCCTCCTGTGCAGGACTCTGCCGTAGTAACCGTAAGCTCATATTTTTCCAAAAGGCGGACAATGGCATCCTCTAAGTTTTCTTCCTCCCGAACCGTATAAACGCTGTCGCCAAACCGGCTCTTTATTTCCTTTACCACTGGTTTTAAGAGTTTCTTAGCCGATTCCTGATTTTGGGCTCTGGCGGTAATCCGAATATGGACTTCCCCGGTTTTGGCATAAGTGGCAATAGTGGGATTGGTCTGATTATCAATAAGGTCCAAAAGCTTATCCTCCACCTGGCTTTCGCCATGGCCGCAGATCTTTATCATCTGAGACAGAATCACTTCCGGCTGCTTCTTCTGAAGATACGGCATTACCTGGTTCTCAAACATGGGATAAAGCTCGCCCGGAGGGCCTGGAAGCAGGATCGCCGTCTTTCCATCCTTTTCCAGTATCAGGCCGGGAGCCGTGCCGTTATGGTTGTCCAGTACAATGGCGCCCTCCGGGACTATTGCCTGCTTCCAGTTGTTGTCCGGAATTTCCTTATAAATACTATTTTTAAAGTAATCCTCTATCCTCTGTCTGGTATGGGGATCTTCTTTTAAAGCGAATCCCATAACCTCCCCGCAGACCTCCTTGGTCATATCGTCCTCTGTAGGGCCCAGTCCTCCTGTAAGAATCACAATATCAGACCGGCCAAGGGCTGTCCGGATCGTTTCTGCCATCCGGTCATGATTGTCCCCCACCGTTGCCTGATGGTACATGGTTAGTCCCAAAAGGGCGCATTTCTCCGCCAGATATCTGGTGTTAGTATTGACAATATTCCCCAGCAAAAGCTCGGTTCCAACCGAAATCAGTTCTACTACCATAGGTTACATACTCCCTTCTGTCAGCACCTTGTGGTTTTTTGCCAGATAGTCTATGAGGGACACAATGGTCAAAATCAGGGCAATCCAAATGCAGATCTGGGTGAGCAAATTTAGGGCCGGAATGTTAAGGATCATCAGCACAATGGCGATCATCTGAAAAGTAGTCTTAAATTTTCCCCAATAGCTGGCGGCGATCACCACGCCATTGTCTGAGGCCACCAGGCGAAAACCGCTGATAATAAACTCCCTGCTGATAATGATAATTACCATCCAGGCCGGGATCTGATGAAGCTCAATAAAGCAAATCAGGGCTGAGCACACCAAAAGTTTATCTGCCAGAGGATCCATAAACTTTCCGAAATTGGTTACCAGATTATATTTCCTGGCAATCTTGCCGTCTAAAAGGTCCGTAAGACTGGCCACAATAAAAATTACAGCCGCCACAATCCGCATGGTTTCATTGGCTCCTCCCTGGATCATAAGGGCAGCAACAAAAAACGGAATTAAAATCACCCGAAGAATGGTAAGCTTATTAGGTAAATTCATGATACACCTCTCCTATCAAATCATATTCACTGGCTCCCACTACCTTTACCCGGACAAAATCTCCGGACATCAGAAGCTGGCCGGTGTTTACAAAAATCAATCCGTCTACACCGGGCGCGTCCATATAGGTACGCCCCACATAGGCAGGCTCGTCTGCTACTTTTCCCTCAATCAATACATCTAAAATCCGCCCTTTCATGCTCTCCGACTTTTCAAAGGCAATCTCCTGCTGAAGCTCCATAAGCTGATCCCGGCGCTCTTCTTTTAGTTCTTCCGGCGCCTGATTTTCAAAGGAAAACGCCGGTGTATCCTCTTCGGCAGAATAGGCAAATACTCCAAGACGGTCAAATTCCATCTCGTCCACAAATTCCATGAGAGCCTCATGATCTTCCTTTGTCTCCCCGGGGAAACCGGAAATCAGGGTAGTCCTAAGGGCAATGTCCGGGATTTCCCTCCGAAGCTTTCCGATAATCTCCTTAAGCTGCTTTTTGTCGGTGCGGCGGTTCATCCTTTTTAAGATAGTATCGCTGGCGTGCTGAATAGGAATATCCAGATAATGGCAGATTTTCTCTTCTTCCTTTATGACCTCAATGAGCTCATCTGTAATTTCCTCCGGATAGCAGTATTGGATGCGGATCCACTGGATACCGGAAATCTTTGCCAGTTCCTTTAAGAGTTTTGGAAGCATCTTTTGCCCGTAGAGATCCACGCCGTAAAGAGTCGTCTCCTGGGCTACCAGGATCAGCTCCTTTACCCCCTTTTCCGAAAGCTGCCTGGCCTCCTCCAGCAGCTCCTCCATGGGATAGCTGCGGTAAGGTCCCCTTAAGCTTGGGATAATACAGTAGGTACAGCGCTTATCGCAGCCTTCTGCGATTTTTAAAAAGCTGTAACAGCCGCCGGTGGTAAGGATCCGGCCAGCCGGGGTTTTGGGAAGGCTGTGTAAATCCTCAAAACAGGAAACCGGGCCATTCCCCTCTAAAACCTGTTTGAGGGCTGTTAGAATCTCATGGCCTGAGGCAGTTCCCAGGATAGCGTCCACTTCCGGGATCTCCTCGAAAATTTCCTGCTTATACCGCTCTGCCATACATCCGGCTACCAAAAGCGCCTTTACCTTGCCGTCCTTTTTCAGCTCCGCCATCTCCAGAATGGTGTTTACACTCTCTTCTTTGGCATCGCCGATAAAGCAGCAGGTATTGATTAAGACAGCGTCTGCCTGTGTCTCATCATCTGTAAACTCCCATCCGTCCTGATAAAGCAGGCCCATCATCTTCTCCGTATCTACCAGGTTCTTGTCACAGCCCAGTGAAATACACAGTAATTTCATAATACTTAAATGCACCTCTCTCTGTTAAGGGTATGTTGCAAGAAAAGCCATCTCAATACAAAGAGACGGCTTACGCTTACTTTAAAAGTCCGCCGCCGACAGGCGGCATGCATTCCGGTATGCCCCATGCGCCCGCCGGACTTTCCTATGCGGTAGTGCGTCCGCTGCCGGGCGCATGCAGGTTTGCTTATTGATTGTCCTCCTCCGGGATCTCGTCTTCCCCCACAATCTTTACCTTTGTCTTATACAGCTCGTCAATTGCCATAGACAGCGGCTTGCGGTTTGCTCCCGGAACCATAGGATCCGATCCGCCGATGATCTGTCTTGCCCGCTTTGCAGAGGCGATAACAATGGAATACCGGCTCTGCACCACCGGCTGTTCTCCCGGTTCCACCTCGCTGTTTACTACATTAATTAAATCCGAATAGGATGGATGTAACATATACAAATTCTCCTTTCTATCTCTTACTTATCTGGTGAAGTTCTGTCCGCATGTTCTCAATAAACTCCAGCCGGTTACAGGTGCGGCTGTGATGATCCTGAATGATCTGATGCATCTGTCTTACACAATCCTCCACCTTATCATTAATCAGGATATAATCGTAATTCTCAATGCCTTCCGCTTCCTCTAAAGCCCGTTTTAACCGGTTCTCGATTACCTCAGCCGTCTCAGTTCCCCGGCTGGTAAGACGCTCTCTCAGCTCTGCCGCGCTGGGAGGCATTACAAACAGAAGCAATGCCTGAGGAAACTGGCTTTTTATCTTTAATGCCCCCTGGATCTCAATCTCTAAGATAACATCCTTTCCGGCATCCATCTGATTGATTACGTATTCTCTGGGAGTCCCATAGTAGTTCTCCACATACCGGGCATACTCAATTAACTGTCCGGCCTTTATCATTTCTTCAAACCGTTCCCGGCTGACGAAGAAATACTCCCTCCCATCTGCTTCCCCTGGTCTGGGGGAACGGGTGGTGGCGGAAATAGACAGGGCATAATTATCATACCTCTCCAGCAGCGCCTTCATCAAGGTGCCTTTTCCAGCGCCGGAGAATCCGGATACCACTGCCAATACTCCTTTATTTATCATCTCTGTTCTCCTATACGCCTTATTCGATATTTTGAATCTGTTCCCTTACCTTTTCCACCTCTGTCTTTAAGGCAATGGCTCTCTGAGAAATCTCCAGGTCATTGGCCTTGGAAAGAATCGTATTGGCCTCCCGGTTCATTTCCTGGGCAATAAAATCCAGCTTGCGGCCAATACTGCCTCCCAGGTCAAGTTCCTTCCTGGTGCTGGCAATATGACTGCGGAGGCGGACCGTTTCTTCATCTACACAGATCTTATCTGCAAAAATCGTAACTTCTGTGGCAATCCGGTTTTCATCTACAGAAGCCCCGGTTAGCAGCTCCCTTACCTTTTCCTCCAGCTTGGCCCGGTACTCTGCCAGAACCTGTGGGGAACGCTCCTCCACCTCAGACACCAAAGTCTCCATATAATCAAGTTTACCCAGAAGGTCTTTCTTTAAATTCTCTCCCTCCAGAGTTCTGGTCTCTACAAACCTGTCCGAAGCCTGCCTTACAGCGTGAGAAAGGATTTTCCACATCTCCTCCTCATCCTCAGGAGCCTGCTCCATGGTAAGAACCTCCGGACATCGGGCCAAATCCGTCACCGTTACAGTATTGGGAAGGCCAAACTGCCTAGCCATAGCCCCGTAAGCCTCCATATATTCTGCCGCCAGGCCGCTGTTGTACTTTAAGCACATCCGTCCTTCTGTATAGTCCTCATAACTGATAAATACATCCACTTTGCCTCTTTGGATATAATCCTTTAAGAGGGTCCGGATACCAGCCTCAAAGTAATTAAACTTTTTAGGCATCTTGATGCTTAAATCCAGATACCGGTGGTTGACGGCCTTCATCTCCACGGATATCTTGTAGCTGTCTGTCACCGTTTCAAATCTGCCAAAACCAGTCATGCTTTTTATCATGCCTTATGCCTCTCTTTCACCATGGTTTTTACCATAGATGTTTCCATTATAAGGCAAAGGCTATGGCAAGTCAATAAAACATTTCATTATCAGAAAATCTGTGGTATACTATGAACACTTGGCCAGGTTTTTCCAAGCCCAACGCCAATTCACAACTCAACGAAGAAAGGAGCATCCCAATGGCTTTTGACGGAATCGTAATCGCAAATCTGGTCCATGATTTAAAATATGCCGTAGAAGGCGGGCGCATTTCAAAGATCGCCCAGCCAGAGAAAGATGAGCTGTTGTTTCAGATAAAAAAGGAGGGAAATTCCGTAAGGCTTTTGGCCTCAGCCAGCGCAAGCCTTCCTTTAGTATATCTTACTGACACCAACAAGCCAAGTCCCATGGTGGCCCCGGGGTTCTGTATGCTGTTGCGGAAACACATCGGAAGCGCCCGGATTGTGTCCGTATCCCAGCCAGGTCTGGAGCGGATTATTGAATTTACCCTGGAGCATTTAGACGAGATGGGGGATGTATGCCGCAAACGGCTCATTATTGAGATTATGGGAAAGCACAGCAATATTATCTTCTGCAAAGAGGACGGTACGATTCTGGACAGCATCAAGCACGTTTCGGCCCAGATAAGCTCTGTCCGGGAGGTGCTGCCTGGAAGAATGTACTTTATCCCCCACACCGTGGAAAAGGCCGATCCCCTCACCGTAACCCCTGAGGCTTTTTCCGCCGCCATGTCCCGGACTCCTATGCCTCTTCAAAAGGCCCTGTACAACCGTTTTACCGGTATCAGCCCCATTATTGCCGAGGAGCTGTGCCATCTGGCATTTCTAAACCCGGATAAGGCGGCCGTGGATCTGACAGAAGAGGAAACCCTCCATCTTTACCGGACTCTCACTCTTATGATGGAAGATGTGGCAGAGGGCAATTTTACTCCCAATATTGTCTACGACGGGGAAACCCCGGTGGAGTTCTCTTCCCTTCCCTTAACCTGTTTTGACAGTCCCCGTTTTAAGCGCCGGGAAGCGGATTCTATCAGCCAGGTTCTTAAAACCTATTATTCCTCCAGAGAAACCATTACCCGGATCCGCCAGAAATCCGTGGATCTGCGCCGTATCGTCCAAACTGCCTTAGAGCGCAATTATAAAAAATATGATCTTCAGCTAAAGCAGTTAAAAGACACGGAAAAGCGGGAAAAATACCGGATTTACGGCGAACTGCTAAACACCTATGGCTATGAGCTTTCCGGCGGGGAAAAAGAATTCCAGTGCATGAATTACTATACCAATGAGGAAATCCGCATCCCCTTAGATCCTCAGCTTTCTGCAAAGGAAAATGCCAAGAAGCATTTTGACAAATATAATAAGCTAAAGCGCACCTTTGACGCCCTAAGCGGCCTTATCAAGGAAACCAAAGGGGAAATTGACCACCTGGAATCCGTAAGCGCCGCCCTAGATATTGCCCTCCAGGAAAGTGATTTAGTACAAATCAAAGAGGAATTAATGGAATATGGCTACATTAAGAAGCGGCGGGCCGGGGACAAGCGTCCCAAGATTACCAGCCGCCCCTTCCACTATCTTTCCAGCGACGGGTTCCATATCTATGTGGGGAAAAATAATTATCAAAACGAAGATTTGACCTTTAAGGTGGCCAATGGCGGCGACTGGTGGTTCCATGCCAAGGGAATCCCCGGCTCCCATGTAATTGTGAAAACGGAAGGGAAGGATCTGCCTGACCGGGTATTTGAAGAAGCCGGAGCCCTGGCTGCCTGGTATTCCAAGGCAAGGGAGAACGACAAGGTAGAAATCGACTATATTCAGCGCAAAAATATCCGCAAGGTAGCGGGCGCGGCTCCGGGATTTGTGATTTACCATACCAATTATTCATTGGTGGCCACGCCCTCCTGCGGATTTACGGAGTTAGAGTAAAAAAATTGTTATTAAGAGGTCATCAGCATAAATCCTGAATATCCTTTATCTTCTGCGGATCGAATTTATACTGATGATCCTCTGTCAAAAGCCCGTTTATCTCCTGCTCCACATCAGCAAGCTGTGTATAGCAGTAGCCGCAAATCAGCTCTGACTGGCTGACGGCCTCCATAATCCGTTTAAACTCTTCTAAAAAGCCGGTTTTCTCCACGGAAGTATAGCCCCAGCCTTCTCCATCCTCTGCAATGGAAATACCGCCGAATTCCGTCAGCATTACCGGCTGTCCCTCATAAGAAGTCCCCTGGGCAAACACAGGTTTTTCTACAATGCCGTCTAAGCGATCCACGGATTTTAAACACCAGGCAAACCGTTCCTGCTGTCTTTTATCTTCCTTTTTCCCATGCTGATAAGAATGGAAAGCACAGATATCCGTATCCGTCATTTCCCACCCGTCGTTAGAGATTACCAGCCTGGTATCATCCAGGCTGCGGGCCAGATGGTAAAGGGACTTGGCAAAGGATTGCTGCTGCCTGCAATGGCCAATTCCAGGCACTCCCCAGCTCTCATTTAACATTCCCCAGACCAGGATGGAAGGGTGATTGTAATCTCTCAGGATCACGTCTGTCCACTCTCTTACAAAGGCGGCCGCCGCCTGTGGCGTATAAACCCAAAAGCTTGCCATGGCCTCCCAGACAATAAATCCCAGCTTATCCGCCCAGTATAAAAATCTGGGATCCTCCACCTTTTCATGCTTGCGGCAGCCGTTAAAGCCCATGGCCTTGGCCTTTTTTATGTCTTCTATGTAGGCATTGTCATCCGGAGCCGTAATCAGACTGTCCCTCCAGTATCCCTGATCCAGAACCAGCTTCTGATAGCAGGGCTTGTGATTTAAATAGACCCGGCCGTTTTTCACTTCCACCTTTCTCATTCCAAAATAAGAAGACACCTGATCCAAGGGATTGTCCCTTGCGCCTGCCGTCATTACCACGTCATAAAGGTTGGGCTCCTCCGGAGACCAGTAAGCCCCGGTAAAGTGGAAGGAACCATTAAGGGCCTTTTTCTGAAATACATCCACAATGATGGTCTGCTGGTAGTCCTTTGCCACCATGCTTCCGGAGAATACCGGCTGGTTTTTTCGGGAAATGGTAATGTCCACCGGGCAGGGAAGGGAGCTTAATCCGGACAGGCAGTAGTCGATTCGGACGGTTCCCTCATCAATATCCGGGGTAAAATGGATCCATTCAAAGCGGGTTTCTTCCACCGGTTCCATCCATACAGTCTGCCAGATACCGGTGCTGGGGGTATACCAGATAAACTGAGGCTCCTCCTCCCAGAACTGCTTCCCCCTGGCAATCTTCTCATCCTTCAGCCAGTCCTCTGCCTCCACCCGGATCACTTCCTCCTTCCAGGACAGTAAATCCGTTATGTCCAGACTGAAAGGGGTCTGTCCTCCTATATGATTTCCGGCAAGGGAGCCATTGACTAGAACCCGGCACTGGTAATCCACTGCGCCGAAATTCAGCTTTATCTGTTTTCCCTTCCATTTTTCCGGCACAGAAACCCGGCGTTCATAGATTACCTTATCTTCGGTAATCCGCTGTCCCACCGTGCTCATAGCGCTCTGGCATACATAGGGAACCTCTATGGTACAGGCCTTCTCTCCTACAAAAAAGTCCCAGGTTCCGTTTAAATTTAACCATTCTTTCCGGACAAAATCCGGACGCGGATATTCTTCTCTCATTTTTTATCATTCCTCTTTCCGACACAGTTTTTGGTTATTCTTTTAACCACTCTTCAATTACACAAGTGTGCCCTTTTCTCTCATCATAATTAATCGCTACCAAAAGAATATTTCCTGTATATTCCTGAATCCAGGACGCATATTGCCGTTCTTTAATCTGATTAATAGCGCCATTTACAGACTTGTTCCACTTTAATTCTACTACCAGCGCCGGTTTATCCACCTCCCGTTTTGGAAGATATACTATGTCAGCAAACCCTTTTCCAGAAGGTAACTGCATTCAAAAATTCCTGAGATATCTCCTTATTAGGGATTACATGTCTGCTGCCATAGACTTTCCAAACCTTCGGGGCGGCTGACACAAAGATTTTTCTGCTTTGTATTCAACACCTGGTAATTTTTACAACTCCCTCATAAAATCCTTAAAATAATGATATGAATGAATATGGCCGGTTTCCTCAAACCGCTGATCCATCTGGCCAATGTATTCCTTTGTCGTAATATGTTTTACCTGGCTGACCGAATAGGTTTTGCCGCTTTCATTTAACATCTTTTTCAGATACTTTTTCGAGTATCCGCCAATGCTGCTTTCCTCCCGGGGAGCCTGCATTTTTTCCGGATCTGCCTCTGACACATTATAATGAGCCGCATAGGGTCTGAATTCGCTGCTATATACGGAGGGGAACATACTCCTGTTTCCCAAAAACCAGGTTTCCAGACACATGGTCTGCAGAATAATGGTAAATTCAATCTCCATGCCCCCGTGCTTTACCAGTTCCTGTACAATTCGAAAATGGGTATCTCTTTCATTTCCATAATAATCCGTATCCAGACACACTACCAAACGATCTATTTGAGATTTATGAGTGCCATTAAACTCTGTAATATCCTCAACCGCCGGTCTGATTTTATCATACAGACTGGGGATTCCCTGCCCGCTAAACATATAGTAAGAATTTTCGTGAATGTCATCCAGTCTCTTTACCTGTTGGTATTCCGGATGATAGGCGGCTATCAGCTTTGGGTAAACCTTCATTTCTGTTGACTTTCCCTCTACCAGCATATAAAAATTCATCATCTGTACCTCTGAAATCACTCATATTGCAGCCGGTTTACTAATTGTAAATAAGCGTCGTGGCGCGACCTGCCCAAAGCCATTTCATCGGAGCGGTATGCTTTTACCACCTGCTCTTTTCTCTGCACAATCATCCAATTATCCATAGGAATTGCGTTAATAATGTAAGGATGGTGGCTGGTGGCCAAAACCTGGACATCCGGACGGCTGTTTATAATAAAATCGCTGACGCTTTCAATGCAGTTTACTCCCAGGCCATTTTCCAGCTCATCAATTAAAACCACTGCATTACCTGGCATCATTTTCATTTTGATAATAATCCATAATGTTTTCAACATTCCGGAAGAAATCCCTTTTTGCAAAATCCAGTTATTATTTACCCGGATGGCAATTCCATACCGCTTCGATTCGTCCGGTAAATACGAAATTTCTTCAACCTCTGGAAATATTTCCTGATAAAATTCTAAAATCTCCTGACACATCTTCTGGTAAGCTTTAGAATTCACATTTTTTAAAATCCCATACTGATCAAAAGGTGACATTGCTACTATAGGAATATTCCGTATGAGAGAAATAGAATTCTCCTTATAAAACCTGCAAATTGCTTCATAAAGCTCTGGATATATAGAGCCCCTCATATCTACCTCAAACATTCGCAAATATACCTTCTGAAATTCCTCATAAATCTGCCCAATCTGTTCTTCCTTTCTGTACTGGGAAATCAAGCTTTCATTTTCTTTCGGCTGAGGCAGTAAACCGTAATTCAAAAGCTTAAACCTCTCGCCGCTTTTTTCTATCACAACCTCCCCGTTAACCGTAAGCCTCTCTTCCTTTATCACCGCGTTGGACTCTTCCGCATCCGCCTTAATTTGCGGCACAGAATCCACCTGAACCTGCCAGCAGCAATCTCTGTCTTCCACTTGAAATTTCAGTTCCGCCTCAAAAGGATTTTGGATACTTTTTTTTGTTCCCACAGCTAATTTGCAGACCATATTTACCGCTTCCAAAATCCTTGTCTTTCCTGCCCCCGAATTTCCAACCAGCAATGTCTTTCTATGGTCAAATCCAACATGGTCAATAACAAATCCGCTGTTTAACTCCTGATACCATATCTCTTTAATAAACACTTCATTCACCTCTCATGCCGTCCGGCCTCGAATTTTTATGCCTGCTCCTCTGCCAGCTTTACTTTGCATCGTTTCTGATAACACCCAATCCCATATTTTAAAATTTTGTTCACTCCGCTTTCCCGGAGATTTTCGTCATACTTTCTTTCCTCTACCTGCCTTAACGCCCGTTCACAGGCCTGAGCAAGGTTTCCATCATGGGCATACTTGACTTCCATAAGGATAGCCATTTCACTGTTTTCGGTTTCTATAAGAATATCACTGTAACCTTCACCGGTTTCCTGATTGGAGAATACGCTCCACTCTTCTTTCACACCTAAAATTCCAAGTAATATGCCATGATAGAAATTCTCCTTCAGGGCCTTCTTCACAAAAGTATCCCGAATACTGATGGTCTTTTTCAGATAACTTTCAAAAATATCCTCTGCGTTCTCTTCCTCTCCATTTTTCAGAGCATCACAGAATTTGCTTAAGGTATCTCCGTCTTTTTCAACACTTTCTTTAAAGTATTCCATAATCTGTGTTTTAAAGATCTCCCGGATTTCAAGATTCGGAATTCTGAGTTTATACATCTGCCCGTCCCCTGTGCCTGCCTGAGTCAGATACCCGGCTGTGAATAACACGCTCCAGATGTTTTCAATGGAATGATACATGTCTTGATAGGTCAATTCCGGACGAATGGTTTTTGTGACGATTTCACCTGCCATCAAACACTCAATCTCCCGCTTTACCGTGGCACTTTTAGACTGCCGGATAAATTCCTTCACTTCTGCATTACCGCTTGTATTTACCCAATAATTCTGAGGAATGGCTTCTTTGTCTGCACGCAGGCTGCGGAGATAAGAAACCACATCCCACGGACAATATACATTCACATTTCCAAAGCGGTATCCGTCATACCATTCTTTGATGCTTTCATACTTGTCCGTACATTCATAATACGTTAAAAGGTCATGCACCTCCTGATGGGTAAATCCAAAATATTCATCAAAATCAACGTCTGTAATGGTGAAGGTAGTGAAATTATTAAGTCCTGTAAAGATACTCTCTTTGGAAATACGCATACACCCGGTCATCACTGCAAATTTCAGGCTGTTATTGGTTTTTAAGACTTGTTCTAACAGATTCCGGATTAAAAATACCATCTGATCATAATATCCATTTTCAAATGCCTTTGCTAACGGAACATCGTACTCATCAATCAGGACTATCACTTTTGTTTCGTAATGCTTCTCTAAAAGTTCTGACAGAGTTTTTAAACTCAAAAAAAGTGTGGCTTCATCCATGTCTTTATCAAGAAGTGTCTGATAATCATTTTTCTCATGGTCATCCAGTTTGTCACTGGTTTCCAGGAATTTGGCTTTTTTCGCCACACCTTTTATAGTCTCAACCGCTAACCGAAAAGCGGTATCGTAGGATCCTGCATTGATACCTTTTAATGATACGAAAATAACCGGATACTTCCCCATATGTTCTTCACACAGTTTTGTATCTTTTGAAATTTCCAAACCATCAAAGATACTCTGATCTCCCTCTATGGAAAAAAAGTGTTCCAGCATACTCATATTTAAGGTTTTTCCAAAACGTCTTGGCCTGATAAATAGATTTACCATTCCGCCGTTACGGAGTAGTTCCGATATCAGCCCGGTTTTATCCACGTAATAATAGTTGTCCTTCATAACCTGGTGGAAATTTTCTAATCCTACCGGAAGCCGTCTTCTCTCTTCTCTCATGCGCCCCACACTCCTTTCCCGATGGCTCTATTATATTATAGCAGAGATTCTCTCAAAAGCCTATTTTCTACCGAGCCCTATAAGCCTTCTTAATCCGCTCATGCTTTGGTATCGTAATTGGCTTACACCCGCTCTTTCTGCCTTTGGCTTAAATAAAATTCTTCTTCTGCCAATTCTATACGCCGCTGAATCTGTTCTTCCGTAGGTAGTTGGTTCCTAATCTCCTGTAATCTAATATTATCATAAGATGCAACCCCCATTGGCGTTTGAATCCCCTGAAATGCCCATTGAACTTCTGTCTGATTTTTATCTTTGCAAATCAGCAATCCTATTGTAGGATTTTCATCCGGTGTTCGAATAAGCTCATTTACTGCGTTCACATAAAAATTCAGTTTTCCGGCAAATTCCGGTTCAAAAGAAACCGCCTTCAATTCAACTACTATATAACATTTCAGGTGAATATGATAAAATAACATATCTATCTTCCTGGTTTTCCCTGAAACTACAATTTCCTTCTGCCTCCCGATAAAGGCAAACCCAGTTCCCAGTTCTAGCAAAAACCTGGTAATGTTTTGTTCTAATGCAGTTTCTAACGCAGTTTCATCGTATCCTTTTGGCAAAGAAATAAAGCTGAAATCATAAGTATCTTTTATAATCTCCTGTGCCATTTTTCCTTGAATTCCTGGGAGTTTTTCTGCAAAATTTGTATTTGCCATACCTGTATTATGATATAAATTCGCTTTTATGCAATCAATTAATGCATTTCTGCTCCATCCCTCTTCAACCGTCCTTTGAAGATAAAACAACGCTTCTTCTATAGTATCGCATCTTGTAACAATTTCTACATGATGACGCCACGGAACAAAACCGAAAAAAGCAGGAAATGTCATTTCTGCACCAGCTTGGTGCAGTTTCTTCTCCCCATTATCTTCTTGGATTGCTGCACCAATCTGCTGTAGTTTCATATTCTCAAGATTTACTTTATCATCCATCAGACGAATCAAATCAGCCGTGCCTTCTGTTAATGCATAAAAAGAATACCACTTTTTCATATTCCAAAGATTTCTGGCCGAAAAACCTTTCACATCTGGAAATTCATGCTGCAAGTCAAGGCTCAGCTGTTCAACAATGCCACGTCCCCATTTTTCCTCTGACTTCCGAAGAACAAGGTCTCTTCCCAACTGCCAGTTAAATAGCAGCTGTTCCGAATTGACCTTAACTGCCGCTTTTATCTGTGCACCTCTAAAGCGTTCCTTAATATCATGAATCCACTGTACATAATCAGAATCTAAATGTACATCATGTGAGCTTACAAGAATTGGATTTTTACTTATTTTATCAAGCATTATTGTCTCTTGCCTCCTTCCCCGATGGCTCTATTATATTATAGCAGAGATTCTCTCAAAAGCCTATACCGGCTTTTCATCATTAACCGGGAAAAGCGAAAAAGAGCTGCTGTTTTCCCCACAGCAGCTCTCATTCTCTATCACAATCAATTCTCTGTTCACACCTATTTCTTACAAATAACCTTCTGTCCCCCCATATAAGGCTGCAGCACCTCGGGGATCTTCACGCTTCCGTCCGCCTGGAGATTATTCTCCAGAAATGCAATCAACATACGGGGCGGCGCTACCACAGTATTGTTTAAGGTATGGGCAAAATACTTGCCGTCCTTACCGTTTACCCGGATCTTTAACCGGCGGGCCTGAGCGTCTCCTAAGTTGGAGCAGCTTCCCACCTCAAAATATTTCTTCTGTCTGGGAGACCAGGCTTCCACGTCAACGGATTTTACCTTTAAGTCTGCCAGATCTCCGGAACAGCACTCTAAGGTGCGAACCGGAATGTCTAAGGAACGGAACAAATCTACCGTGTTCTGCCACAGCTTGTCAAACCACATGGGGCTTTCCTCCGGGCGACATACTACAATCATCTCCTGCTTTTCAAACTGATGGATACGGTAAACCCCTCTTTCCTCCAGGCCGTGGGCACCCTTTTCCTTGCGGAAGCATGGGGAATAGCTGGTCATGGTTTTTGGAAGCTCTTCTTCCGGAATGATCTGATCAATAAACTTGCCGATCATGGAGTGCTCGCTGGTGCCGATTAAATAGAGATCCTCCCCCTCAATCTTATACATCATGGCATCCATCTCCGCAAAGCTCATAACGCCGGTTACCACATTGCTGCGGATCATAAAAGGCGGCACGCAGTAGGTAAATCCCCGGTTAATCATAAAGTCTCTGGCATAGGAAATCACTGCGGAATGAAGCCTTGCAATGTCCCCCATCAGGTAATAGAAGCCATTTCCTGCCACTCTTCTGGCAGAGTCCAGATCGATACCGTCAAAGCTTTCCATAATCTCCGTATGGTAGGGAATCTCAAATTCCGGAACCACCGGCTCGCCATACCTTTGAACCTCCACGTTCTCACTGTCATCCTTGCCGATAGGAACGCTGGGATCAATAATGTTGGGGATGGTCATCATAATCTTTCTGATGCTCTCCTCATACTGGGTCTCTTTCTCCTCCAGCTCAGCCAGACGCTTGGCATCCTCGCCTACCTGACGTTTTACTTCCTCTGCCTCATCCTTTTTCCCCTGGCCCATCAAAGCGCCGATCTGCTTGGACAGCTTGTTGCGGTTGGCTCTTAAGGAGTCCGCCTCCGCCTTGGTGGCCCGGCTCCTGGCATCTAAATCAATCACCTCATCCACCAGCGGAAGCTTGGCGTCCTGAAATTTATTCTTAATATTCTGCTTTACAATGTCTGGATTTTCTCTGACAAACTTCAAATCTAACATGATTTTCCTCCTGGTAGTCTCTTTTTATCCTGCATCTTTTGGAAAAGGCAGGAAAATGCTTGGAATCTGGGTAGGATTATACTACAGATTCTTTGTAAATGCAAGGGAGGCCATGGTAAAAGAAAATTTCATTTTACGGAAAGCTTTCGGACGAAAAATCTAATTGAATTATAAGCAAGGTAATGGTAGAATATGTATATACGAATCCAACGGCTGCAGGATCTGGCGCATGATTATAACCGATATGCTGTTCAGCTATGATGAAAGAGGATTTCTGGATTCACAGACAACAGATAATGCGATTAAGAGAAAGCAGTTTGCCATTATACCAAATGTGATTGTCGGAAAGCTGAGAAAGAACAGCTAAAGCAAAGAGAGAAGTATCTTCATCTTTTACGGACATACTTCCCTCTGCTTAAAAACTTTTTATTGTTATATCAAACTCATTACCTTACACAAGCTGCTTTCCATACTGTTCTAAATACGCCTGTGCCCGTTTTAAAGGCAGCCCGATGATTTTTTCCTGCAGCTTTTTCAAAATTTCCGAATCATCAAGACCGACTTCCTGCCCCATTTCAATAATCGTCCGTATTTTAATCTTATCAGATTCCGTTTCAATAACAGTTCCACCCATAATATTCACCAGCCTTTCTTCATTTTTATTGCCATTTGTGATATGTGTAATGATAGTGTTTACAAATCCTTTCAGGTCTATCAGCTCATCATCTGACAATTCACCCTCCTGATGCAGACGCACCATTTCATCCCTGAAATATGTCAGCTCCTCTGCCACTTTTTCAATATTGCCCTCTGATGCAATTTCTTTCTCGTACCTTGCAATATAAAACGGGATGTAAGGAAACAGCCTTTTTTCAACAATCTTTTCCTTTGTAAAATCCGCTAAAATTACATTGTCCGATTTATAATCCACCGTCTGTCCGTCTGGAAAGCTAAAGTTAATCGTTGTTGTTTTCGGCGTCCTGTCCGTCCTCTTGATATAAATAATTGAAAATCTTGGCATTGGGATTGTTGCATGACCAATATCCCATGTTGCAAACTGTCTGGCTATGATAAAAGCATACTCCGCTATCCTGATCGCCATAGACCCATCATCATAGCTTTGGCATTCCAAAAGATATATTTCACTCCCTATCCGAATTAGGAAATCCGAAACTTGTTCCTCTATTTCCTTTCCGCCGTCCACTGTTTCATTTTCCGTCAGATAACCCTCCGAGGGTAAAATCTCCACTTTTACATCTCTGGGATAATCCCTGCCGAACACATCATTGATGACGGAGACGAACAATCTTTTGTGTTTCATCTTCATCGTCTTAAATACATTATCATAATCCGGTGTCTTTTTCTGCATACGCATCTTCCCTTCCTTATTTATATTATACCCATCTGACAGTCGAAACGCAATCAGATTTCCAGCAGTCCTTCCACAGAAAAGAAGAAAAGAAAGAATACCGATTTTACCGGAAAGCTTTCGGACGAAAAATCTAATTGAATTATAAGCAAGGTAATGGTAGAATATGTATATGCGAATCCAACGGCCACAGGATCTGGCGGCAGGCAGTAAAAAAGGGAGAGAAAAAGTAATGAATGATTATTCTTACAGCAAAGAAATCAGCCAAACGAATTTTGTACTTGGGGAATTTGACAGAGAGAAAATAAGGAAAGTGTTTACACGGGTATTTGAGACCTACAATCCAAAGGTAAAGGATGAGATATTTGATTCCTTTTGTGAAGATTTTTATAATCTGGTGGGAGAGCTGCATACATCCAATGAACGGATCTGGCGCATGATTATAACCGATATGCTGTTCAACTATGATGAAAGAGGATTTCTGGATTCACAGACAACAGATAATGCGATTAAGAGAAAGCAGTTTGCCATTATAGCAAATGTGATTGTCGGAAAGCTGAGAAAGAACAGCTAAAGCAAAGAGGTTTCTATGTCGAAGGAAGGAATATACCTCTACCCGGCAAAAAAGTCGAGGGCTATGGAAAATTTGTATAGTTTCCACTGCGTCTGAACTATTACGTTTCCATAACCCTCGTAAAAATGCCACATACTCTATTTTCAATTATTCTTCATGAAACAACCCCGGGCAAAGGAAAGCGTCTCTGCCCATGGAAGGCAATAGTGTTTCCGCCTTATAACCAACTTCCTGTAAAATGATGAATCCCGTATGTATTATCTGTAATGCAAAGTTCTTTACTCATGTAATCAAACGGGTGAAAAAAATCGGATGAATACACGGTCATACCGTCTATTACCTGAACTGTATTATTGGGTTTGAATCCACGGCTTAACAGTGGTTTTGACTCATAATATCCGCTGGATTCTAAATTCAGACTCCCATCCTCCCGTTCAAAAGGAGCCCTAAAACGCGCTTCCAAAATTTCCCCGATTATGGGATGTCCCGGTACTGCGCCGCAGCCGCCGCCGCTGTTAATAACTCCCCACTTTTCAACCCCTACAAAGCCCGGCTGGTATAACAAGTCATCCAATGCCCGTATTAACTCTACATCTGTATCCAAATAAATTCCGCCGTATTTATACAGGATCTCAAGTCTCGCCATATCCGATACAAAGCTCCACTTTTTATGCCGGTATGCCTGTCTGGTAAACCCGCGGATTTCCAGCGGATAATTTTTCTCGTTCCACTCAACGATCTGATAATCCGGGCAAAACCGTTTCCACGATTCCTGATACCGTTTCCATTCATCCGGCATCTCCCCGCCTCCAAACCAGCAGTAATGTATCGTTTTGGGGATTAGCGGGCGCTCTGAAATTTTTCGGAGCTCCTGTTTTGGGAACAGGCGGCATCTTTTTACAAGCATATGGGGGAAGATATATACATCAATGCCGGATAAAGATTCCATCTGTTCTAAATACCGTAAAATCCCTTCATATCTGCTTCCGGTAATTAAAATAACAAAGCTTTCCTTCACCTGGCCTATTTTCTCCGGAGAACAAATTTCGAGATCTTTTTCCCCGATCTTTATAAAATCTCCATGTTTATGGGGATCTCCATCTGCCACAAATAAAACATGTTCTTCTAATTGTTCCTCTTCTATAAAGTATGGCAATACGACCTTTCCAATCACGCCTGCCCCATACAGAACAATTTTCTGCCCCTGGTCTTTCACTGCTGAAACAAACGAATCTACTTCTACATTCTGTAATTTCATGCCTTTGCCCTTCCGTCCCAATCACCTGTACCGGCGCATGCCGCTACGCATCACCTGCCAATTCCCGCTCCTTAAAGTCCTTTTCATAGTTCTCCGCAAACACATCCAGCCGGACGATTTTCTCTTCCTCTAAAAAAAGCTCATATACCAGCTTTTTCTTAATAGGCATATAATACTGTTCGGAGGTTATCACCAAAATATCAAACTCCACCGTCTTTAGCTGCTTTGGAGGAAGCACCGGAACCCCCGCCTGAACAGTCCCCCACTTTGCAGGATCATTATCAGACAGGCCAATCACATGAAATGCCGGGTTGTCCATAATTTTCAGCCGCTCAATATAATGCCTGCAGATAAACCCCGCCCCGAAAAATATGATCCCAAGGGTCCTATTTTCTGTTTCTGATACCCCATTCTTAATGTCCTCTAAAATGCGTTCCCCGCATTTTCCATCTACAAAGGGAACTACCTGTTTCCTTGTATCTGCAATACGCTCTGCAGCTTCCCTAAGCCCATTTCTGCAAAATCTTTCCACAAACGCAAGCATATCTTTCGCATCTGTTCCCTGCTCATAAGAATCCACAAGGGGTTTTACGGCCTGTGTCAGCGGTTCTTCATAGCTTTTGTTCTTCATATACAGGACAGGAACTCCGCACAGGCCAGACTCCACCATCAGGGCGCTTCTGTCTATGATAATCCCGTCTGCACTGTACAGGGCCGGACGGTAATCCGCCCCTTTCTCAAAATAAACATTATCTTTTGTCTCTAATTCCTCAAACAATCTTTGTGCACATTTAAACAGCCCCTGGTCAATGGTCTGTGAAAAAAACATGGGGTGAGGCATTACAACAAAAAACAAATCCTGATATTTTTCAATGTGTTTCGCAAATTTTAGATATTCTGATAAATCCGGCGTCACCTGCCTGCGCTCCATTCCTTCATAGATGAGCTTGGGGAAGTGCATCTTCCAGAGAATGATCCTTCTTCCATCTGCTCTTCTTAAAATATCGTTGTCCGCCGGGATGTCTTTATGAAAAGCAGAATCAAGCTTAGGCACTCCCAATGCTCTTACTGCATGCCTGTTGGGGCAATACTGAAGATAATCCTTCTGCATAATTTCAGAAAAGGTATAGATCCGCCAGCTGTTTTTGATTACATAGGTAAAAAAGTGATTGTAACGGGCATCCTCTGTATCTGCGATTTCAATCCCATAAGGAATATAAACAATTCTCACTCCCAAATTCATTAAATGAAGGGACAATGCAGAGGGATTTCTATACGCCACATCATAGGGCGGCTGATACAGCGCAACATGGGGTTTATACTCTTTCAGACCGGTTTCCGAATAAATGCTGTAAGGAATTCCGCGTTCTTCCAAAAACCTTCCGGAATCTTTTACCTGAGCCTGCTCTACCGACATATCATTAATGTAAAAAATCTGCACATCCACATCTTTGTCTGCCAGGCAGGCATGATAAAAGCTTTCTATGGTAGGCCAATAGGATGCCACCTGGTACATAAATGCCACCCTCAGCTTCTCTCCCGGCACCTGCTGATTATATTCTCTTTTACCAAATATTTTTTGTGTTGCCATACAAGCTTTAACATCCTTTCATTCCGGACAAGATATACATCATCATATGATTTAAAATTAGATGAATGTCTTCTGTAATCTGCATATTTTCCACTGCAACATGAATGTTATGTTTTGCGATTTTTTTCAGTTTTCCACCGTCATACCCTGTAAATGCTATGGTTTCAGCCCCTGCTTCATTTGCATAATGAAATGCCCGGATCACATTCTCTGAATTTCCGCTTCCCGAAATGCCGATGACAATATCCCCTGCCTTCAGCTTATTTTTTAGAGGCACCACAAAAATATCGTCATAGCCGATGTCATTGGCTATAGCCATCATCATAGGAACATTATCGCTCAAACATTCAATATCATATTTTATTTCCTGGTCATAGCTGATCCCCTTGTTAAAATCACATTCAAAATGAGATGCCGTGGACGCGCTTCCGCCATTGCCGCAGATAAATATCCTTTTTCTTTCCAGACGGGCATCTTCCAGAACGTTCATAACCTGGCTAATCTCCACAGCGGACAGGGTATCTAAAACCTGCTTTTCCGTTTTAATATACCAATCTATTTTCTCTCTATAATCTGTCATTCCTGTACCTTTCTGACCTTTCCTCTGTTAAAATTCTTTCTGCTGCTTCAGCCAGATTCTTCACGGTAATATCCGGGCTTACACAATATTTTCCGTCCTTCCCGGCTTGTCCCGTCAAAACCAGAACCGTCTTCAGGCCAGCGTTTTTTCCTGTTTGAATATCCACAGAACTATCGCCTGCTATGTAAGACCGGGATAAATCAATATGGTACTTTTCCGTCATTTTTTCAATCATTCCCGTAGCCGGTTTCCGGCATTTGCATATGATTTTGTAAGCCGGATTTTCTTCCGGATAGCCTTTGTCCGGATGATGAGGACAAAACGCAATATCATCCAGATATGCCCCCTGCTCTCCTAAAAGCACCTGAAGTTTCCTGTGAATTCTCTGCACGTCCTCTATCCCGCACATTCCTCTGGCAACCACCGGCTGATTCGTCACAAGAATCACCAAAAAGCCTGCTTCATTCAGCCTTTTCACCCCTTCTGCCGCCTCGTCTTCCAGTTCCAGCTGTTCCTCAGAAGCAATCAGTCCCTTATACCGGTTTACCGTCCCATCCCGGTCCAGGAATACGCAGGCCTGTTTCCTTTCCAAATTCTTCCGGGCCCACACATGTTCCTGCTGCTCCCTGGATGCCTTATAAAAGCGGGCCGGTGTCCCGGCGTCTTTTACATATTCCGGGGTACGGTAGCCAAAGACTTCTCCCTGATCAATCAGAGGTTTCAGCATATCTTTTTCCAGATCCTGCCTTTTCGCCTCCTCCATACTTTCCAAAACCTCTGATGACAGGATATAAATCCCCGCATTGACGCAGTTTTCGTACCAATCACCACGTTTCTTTCCCTTAGGTAGAATCCCGGTTACGCGTTCATTGTCATCCATAACCAAAAGATCCGAATCATAAGGGTGAGAATTAGGGTGAGCCAATAACGTAACCTTGCCCCCATGCCCCTCATGAAAATCCATCATTCTGTTTAGGTCCAAGTCAAACATCACATCTCCAAATACCAGCAGAAACCGTGGAACCCGGAGAATGGACTTTAAAAAATAGAGCGCTCCTGCGGAACCTAAAGGTTCCTGCTCTTCTATATATTGGATCTGGACGCCAAGCCGGCTTCCATCCCCGAAATACTCTTTAACCTTTTCCCCTAAATATCCGATAATAATGACAAACTCACGGATCCCATATTTTTTAATGTTTTCAATCTGCCATTCCAGCATTGGCCTGCCGTTTAGGGGAATCATTGGTTTGGGGATTTTTCCTCTGGTAATCTCTTCCATCCTTGTCCCTTTTCCGCCTGCCTGGATAACTGCAATATAATCTTTTGCCATAAACTATCCCCTGTCTAAATTAGCCCGGGCGGTTTCCCGCACCGCTTCATCTGATGTATAGTCTGCCTTCCAGCCTGCCTGGTGTATTTTATCAATACAGTACCGGAACCTGGGGACGTCCCCTTTCCATCCGCCTTCCCCGCCTGTAAAGTCATATTGTACCGACTCAAGCCCCATCTCCTCACAGACAATATCTGCAATCCTGACAACGCTGGTGGCCCCTTCCCCGCCTACGTTGTATAGCAATACCCCTTGGTTTTTCATATCCATAAAACGGATTATGGCATCCACCAGATCGGTTACATAGAGGTATGGTTTCGTCTGCTTTCCGTTTCCTAAAATCTGCAGGCGGGCCGGATCTTTTTGCAGCTTACGGATAAAATCAAATACCACTCCATGGGTCAGCCTTGGCCCTATTACATTGGGGAATCGGAATACAAGGGCGTTTATGTCATTCATATAGGAAAACGCGCTGATCAGCGCCTCGCTGCCAAGTTTGGCTGCTCCATAATAGGAAATCGGGGAAAGTCCCGGTGTATTTTCATCCAGCAATGTTTCCCGCTTGTCCCCATAAACTGCTGATGTGGAAGCAAAAAACAGGTTCTTCACCCCATATTTTCTCATACAGGACAGGATCTGAAATGTGGTGGTATAGGTATTTTTATATTCCACATCCGGATTTTTGGCGCTTGCCTGAATATCAGAATTGGCCGCCAGATGGAATATGTAATCCGGCTTCTCCTTTTGGAAAATCTCTTCCAGACTTTCCCGAGAGGATGCATCGGCTTCATAAACGCAAAAATCCGGATTTCCTTTTAAATGGATGATATTTTCTCTGGTTCCCAAAGAAAAATCATCCGCGCATACCACTTGATTTCCCTTTTCCAGTAACGCATCGCAGAGATGGCTGCCAATAAAACCTGCTCCTCCTACAACCAAAGCTTTCATCTGTAGTCCTCCCAATATTTATCTCCAATATAGACAACGGAAGTTCCGTCATGTTCGAATTTAAAGGGGAATGGCCTTAAACGAAGCTTTTCCCGCAATAAGTCCTGCTTTTCTTTTGGGCAGTAAAACAAAAGGAATCCTCCTCCTCCCGCTCCCAAAAGCTTACCTCCGGATGCCCCGTTTTCTATTGCACACTGGTACAGCTCATCGATTTTAGGCGTGGAAATACTGCCTGCCAACTCCCTTTTTTTCATCCAGCTTTCATTTAAAATCGCGCCAAAATCTCCCAGCTCATTCTGTTCCAGGGAGCTTTTCATTGCGCCTGCCAGCTGGCACATACGAAGCAGATTTTTCGTTTTCTCTGCTTGTGTAATATTCCGTTTCTGCTCTGCCAAAATTTTATTTGCATCATGGGTTAATCCGGTATAAAACATTACAAGATTCTCCTGAAGCCTGTTTATAGTTTCCCCTTTTACAATGATTGGCTCCACAGACACGGTGTCATCTTTATGAAATTTAATGAAGTTTAACCCGCCGTGGGCCACCGCATATTGGTCCTGTTTTCCGATAGGCGCGCCAAGTTTTTCGATCTCTACTTTGCAGGCCTCTTCCGCCAGTTTTCCCTTGGATATGTACTTGCCTTTGTAGCAGGATAATGTGTGAAGCAGGCCTACAGTAAAGGCGCTGGAAGACCCTAGACCAGTCCCGCTTGGCACGTCAGCAGTACTGCTGATTTCCACTCCGCTGATATGCTTTTCATTTAATACACAGTGGAAAATTGAGTGCCTGATATCGTTAATATTCTCAACAATTTCATTCTGAGAATATTTTAAGGCTGTCCTGTTTTCGTCAAAATAAGGGTGAATGGTCAGATACATATAGCGGTTAATGGTGGTGCTGAGCACACATCCGCCGTGCTCCTGGTAAAAGTCTTTTATGTCGCTTCCGCCGCCGCAAAAGCTGACGCGGAAGGGGGTTTTGGTGATGATCATAGTATTTTCCTTACCTAATTAAACTTGATTATAAAAATGACAGATGGCATACTGTTCGTCTTCTGTATTGCACACTTCCATATCAAAAGGTACGTGCATAACTTTTTTCTCTACTGCAACTACGCCGCAATAATAATGTAAAGAATGCATTGTTTTGGTAAATTCGCTTACTTGCAATTCCTGATCCATGGAAAACCACGCATGAATATAATCTATAAAATTTTTGGAATATTCTATAAATGTATGACTCTTTTTATATCCGGAATTATATTTATCCGCACTGTAGGAACTGGTTGTATCTTCGCAAAGATATACTCCATCATCTTTCACATGAGGAAACATTTCTTCAAATGTAATAATCTGCTGTTCCATATAATGGCCGCCGTCATCAATTAAAATATCCAATTTGGGGATTTCATCTTTAATTTTTTTCCAAAATCCTCTGTCTGCCTGATCTCCTATATAAATACTGATCTGGTCATCTTCCATTTCTTTACACGCAGGATTGATATCAATGCCAATTATTTTAGAATTCGGTCCAAATATCTTTTTCCATATCTGCAAAGAACCTCCTTTATTAACTCCGATTTCCATAATGGTTACATCTTTTCCGATATATTTCGCAAAATGCCGGTTATATATTTCAAAATAGTGAAGCCATTTAAAGGAACGATTATGTTTTCCAGTTAAAAATTCTTTTTCCATGGCGCTTAATTCGTCGGCATGGCTGCACAGTTCCTCATATACCTCACATACTTTCAGCCCTTTACTCCAATCTGCTATCATAGTCCCTATATTTTTCGGAGAGACAGTAATATACTCTTCCCAGGATATAATCTTCTCTCTTTCAATGCCCATCCCAACTAATTGTTCCCTGATCTCTTCAAATTTCCCTACAACGCTGACAACGATTTTGTCATACGTAAAGCTGCTTATTTGATCTGGTAAAATCACTTTATAATCACCGATTATTGTTTGTGCCTTTTCCGGATTTCTATCAGCAATACACACGATCTTATCGGTTGCTTTTAAAACTACATTTTTGCAATTATTTCCTGCTCCATAGATGATTATCTTTCCCATGATGTAATCCTTTCTTATAACGTTCTTATAAATTTGTTTTTTTAATTATCTGATTTCCCTACCCGAACAGTAATATAATCACAAATTCGTCATAACTTATAATCTTTTCTTTTGGAATTCCATGCTCTATTGTTAACTGATTATAAACTTGTCTGTAATATTTATCTGTCGCAATTACAATATAGTCATAGTCCAAATATGTAATTTTATCTATGCCAGTAATTTCCCGCCCAAATACATAATTCCCCTGTTTTTTGCAATCATTATCAAGAAAACCAACGATTTCAAATTTCCCGGTTCCTTTTTTTTGATATGCTTCCATACAGACATATCCCATATTTCCTGTTCCAAATATGACAATCCTGACTCCTGTCTTTATAGTTTTAAGCATTTCAAACCCGGCTTCTTTATGCGCCTCTTTCCATAACTCATTTTTTACTCTTTCCGCACAGCATCCATCGCAAAAAGGAACACATTTTCTAAAAGCATCCAACCGTTGTTCTCTCTGTTCATCTTTATTTTCCCGTATCTTATTACAAAAGGTTATCATATCCGCTGCTGTTGTTCCCTGATAATAACTGTCTAAAAGTTCTTGTATTGACGGCGTCATCGGTTCTTTGTAGTCTTGATGATACATATACAAAACGGGAACTCCTTTCACACCAGCTTCTACCATAACTGCGCTTCGATCAATAATAATCCCATCTGCATGAACCAAAGATCTTCGATAATCATCATCTCGATCAATGTATACGTTTGATAATTGACTAAGTGCTTTTAATATTCCAAGTCCTTCAAATCGAGATTCTTCACTGATTGTATTGTCAACAAATTTAGGATGCGGCATAAAAATAAAAAATATGTCTTGATTAGCTGCAATATATTCTATAAATTTTAAATATTCCTTTAAATCAGGAGTTACTTGCTTTTTTACTCCATTTTCCAGAAAAAATTTCGGAAAATGCACTTTCCAAAGAATTATTTTTCTATCTCCAATAGAAACTTTTAGCTTCTCTGGAAACGGATACTGTTTCAGCAGCGAATCAAATCTTGGCAATCCTACTGCTCTCACTGCATTGGCATTCAGGCAATATTTTTTGTATTCATTTTTCATTGCTTCTGATAAGGTAAATATCAAAAAAGCATTGGAGACCACAGATAAGGAAAAATGTTTCGCTCGTGATTCTTTTGTGTCGGAAATCTCAATACCATAAGGGATATAAACGATTCGAATCCCCAACCTTTTATAGCGGATTGTCCACATGTCCGGCGTTCTGTGGCCATAATCGTACGGCGTCTGATAAATCATATAATGGGGGGAAAATCTTAAAATATTTTCATAGGAAAATACTTCATAGGGAATTCCTTTATCCCGCAAAAAATTTTCCGCAGATTCCATCTGCGCCTTATCGCCCACGGAACTATTTAGCCAGAAAAGCCTGACATCAAATCTCTCATCTGCAATACAAGATTCATACAAGGATTCCCAGGATACCCAAAAAGAGGGTACTTGAAAAGCAAAAGCTATTTTACATTTTTCGTAACATTTTAGGTACTCCATCGGTTTCTCCTGTAAATTAGTTATTTGTCCGTTCCCAAAGATAAAAAATATTTCTTTTCCCTCTTAACCGTTCAGAAACTTCTTCACTATGCTCTGGTGAAAGCGCCACTATAATACCTTCTGTATTACAAAATTGCTTTTCGGAAAAAGGCCATAATGGGTAGGATAAAAATTCTCTTTCTTCCCCACAATATAGTTCATCAGAAATCAGAAAACCACCCAGAAACGGATTCTCAGGATAATGAAAAAAGGCGGCAAATACTTTTTGTCCAAAATATCCCGTGCCATATATATACACTTTGGAGATATTTTGAAGAAATTTCTGTACTTCCTCTCTTTTTTTCATTTTATAATTTACTGTTTTTTTACGCTCCTTTGTTACGTACTCTTCCGCCAGTTCAATTACCTCTTTGTTATATAATCGAAGCGCTGATTGACAAATGAATTCAGAAGGATATGAATAATGTCCGGTTATATAAGAAAATGCTGCAGACGCCTTTTTATTATGATAAAATTCATCCGAATATATCTTTTTCTTTAAAATCGGGACTTGATCCAAGGCTAAACTTTCATACGGATCCGCATATGGACTATAGATGATATTTTTCACATATGCGTCATATCGAAAGCCACTTTTTAAAAGTTCCTGGGAAAGCCCATTCTCAAACCCTGCATATACATCAAAGTAGGTCATTTTTTCTTTATCAATATGCTCTTCAAAATATCGATACAAGATCCGGCTGTTTACTATTGCTTTTCTATATACCAGAAAAAACGAATGAATATATTGAAAAATCGTATAATTAGTACTTGTTAACCCCCAGAAATCCGCCTTACTTTTTTCCATCTCTTTAAAAATGGAGGAAAAATGAACAAAAGGCCCCCAAAAACTATTATTGCAAAGGATGAGTTCATCACTTTTTTCTATAATCTCTCTGCACTCTTGATTAAACAAAGCTTCTTTATATGCCCCCGCATCATATGATGTGTTTTTTCTATAAATTATTTTATTGGCTAAATATTGCAGGTTATCTCTGTTCTTCAGCTCTCCGTTTACCACAACCACAACATAGTCTGCACATTCATTTAATTCCTTTAAAAGAAATAAATCATCATCTCCAATCACACCCATTTTGTCATAAAAGCAAAAAACTGCAGTTCTATACATTTTTAATATCCTCTCTCCCCACGTACAATACCTCTGTGTAAAGTTGTAGATATGTACCGATTTTGAGTAAGATAAGGGAACCACATATATCCATTGGTAACATAACAAGATAATTTTTGCCTTATCAATTCCTCTTTAATTAATATTTCATCATAATCAGTATGGTATGAACAAATAGCACAACGCAGTCTCTTCGATTTCTCTAGCAGCTTTTTCGAACCCTTTAATGCTTCCCATTCATTCCCCTCAATATCCATTTTAAGGAAGTTTATTGGTTCTCTAATCACACTGTCCAATGTTGCATATATGCCGTCATTATAAGAGGTAAGGTATTTATGAATAAAGACAACTTTATGATTATAAGGTTGAAATGTCTTCTTTAATGCTTCGATCCATTCATTATCTGTTTCAATTAAATATAATTTTGAAGCAGCATCAATAACGTCTAATGCAAAATTCCCTTCTGCCACTCCTGCATCTACTACCACATCCCCTGATTCCACTTTAAAAGAATCATCTAAATATCTATGTGGCGACTTCTCATCCTGTTCAGAAATTAAGTTTCTATAATAGTCTCTTACTATTGACTCAGAATGAAAGCTTCTTTTAAAATACATTCTCTTCCCGTTATGAATAACAAAATACATGCCACATTCAGAGTCATATTCAACATATACTTCTTGATGCCGGTATTTATCCACATAATCATAATTAAATATAGTCAGCCCTGATTCGTTAATATTGGAAATAACCTCTTTTATTTCCTCATCGCAAGAATATTGATACCTTGCCAAAATTGCCCTTTCACAAAAAAAATATTTATTCTTTATTTGATTTTCTTTATAAGGAAAATTTACTGTAATTTGCTTTGAAATTGCATCAAAATAATCTGTTAATATTACTATCTTATCACAATCTAAAGTATTCAATATTTGAGGAGAATATATGGGAAGATGATAAAAAAATTGCCCATGTTTTCTACAATCATTATCGATAAATCCTAGAACTTCATATGTTTCTATTGCATTTAAACCAAATTGTTCCATTACCTCCTCAGCAATTTTTCCTGTCCCCCACAAAAAAATTTTTTCCATTACTATGTTTTCTCCTCACCTATATCAAGTCAAACAGATATGCCGCACTACTTATTTTATCCTTTTCGACCCCAAAGGAAAGTAATGCTTCAAGCATTTCATCATAATGAATCCGGCTGGTAATAATAATTTTATCGTATTTAAAAAATCTTACATAATCAGGGGTTATAACCAATCGCCTTTTATACATCCGAAAACATTTTTCTGAATTACTATCAATATATGCCCGAATATTAACGAAATTCTCTGGTATTCCATTTAATAACTTTTCAGCGCCTTTTCCTATACCATATATTAATATCGTTTGTTTTGATTGATCTGCTTCTGTGTCTAGTTCCAAATTATACGCTTTTATTGCCATAAGCTGCCCAATTTTCTTTACACCGAAAAATACATTTACCGTCGCCAGCTGAGGATATCTCATTTTTATACTATCTGATGTACACCAAGATAAGTTTAATGGTTCTTCCTCAATTTCTATAACTGTATCATTAGATAAGCCATATCCATTTGCTATAGAAAAAACATCCTTTCCTGACTCAATTTCTGCAATTTGATGATATATATGATACCCCTCATCAAACGCTCTTTTTCTCCATGTAATGTATTTAATGCTGCTTTCATAGATTCGCAAAAGATATTGTTCTTTGCTAATGCTGGGAAAATGTGCCAGCCACAATGTATTTAGAGATATTACTTTTAAATTTTCTCCGCAAATTTCATGATGCCCTGTTTCTACTACAATATTTTTACTCAAAACTAATTTAGAAGGGAAAAAAACCTTTTCGATAAGATTTCCGGCAAAATTTTTCTTTACATTGCGTAAACGCCTTGGAATAAACATCTCATTTTGGTCATCCGTTTCACACATTGCATAGTTTTTCCATTTTACTGCATATGCACAATCTAAACTAAGGCTTTCTAATATTTTCCTTGGATTATCTGCCCCTGAAAGAAACTCATCTGCATCTAGCATCAAAATAAAACTATCTTTTTCTTCTTCATTGGCAATCTTCTTAATGTATTTATTGTCTAAATATCTTTGATCAAAAGCAATTTCTGGTTCCTCTATAAGCTCAATATTAAAGCCTTCTTTTATTAATTTACGCACAATAATTAATGTATTATCAATGCAGCAGGTACTGACAATTAACATTTTGTCAATGAAATTAAAATTGTATCGGATAAATGATTCTATAATTTCATTTTCATTTCCGATCATCGTTAATGCAATGATTTTCACTGTATTTTCTCCCCATATTATTTAAGAAATCGTATTGTTATAAATTAATTTTCCAATATCAAATTTTTTTAACTCTCTTTTACTTGCTTTAATCTTTTTAACTATTTCTATATATACTTCCAGAATATCTTTTTTAATTTCCAATATCTGAACCGCCCCGTCCTTTATCTGTATGAGAGGAGTACCTGAATTCCCACTCCAAAAAGAACTGTCAGCAAATGTCCTGCCTGAAATATATACTATCTTTTCATCCTTATTAAAATTTACAATTGAGATGTCCGATATTATTTCTAAGTTTGAACCCAGTCGATAAATTCGTTTCTTTTTATTTGCTAAAATCCAAATTTCTTTCCCTGATATCTCAGTTATACAAATCTCTCCATGTGGAAGTTCTTTTATGGGATAGTCTTTTTTTGTAAATTCATTCATATCAATATCATAAATTAGTACTTCCTCATCCTCACTTATATGTATAGGAAAAAGATATATTTTGTTCTCCACTCTCTTTGGAAACTTATTTTTTAACAGACAGTCCTTTACGCTAATTACTTTTGTAAAATTATTATCATATACGACAAATGTATTATTCAAACTATCTTCTAAGTATATCCTGCTGTTAATTTCCACGGCCCCTTCAAAAAAAGTTTGCCTACTTTCCCCATCTGTTTCCAATAACTCTATTTCCTGTATTTTATGGCTTATCAAATCTACTTCTAGCAAATATCTATTATTTCCATGAGGGATAATATATCCTTTCTTTTCAAAAAAATACATATCTACAAATGGCATAGTCACTTCTTCAACTTTTTCCGGAATGTCATAATACGTAACATCTTGTGTCTGGATGTTAAAGCAAACTATTTTCTCTTTGAAAAGGGGTAAAATCCATAAATCATTTCCCCAAGAAAAAATCTTATAAAAGTTTGATTTTATACAATTTTTATCAAAAACAGCAATGCATTCACATACCTCTGTTTCCATATTATAACGAAATAGTACAGGCATATATTCATCAAAAAAATATAACCAGACACTATTTACTACTGTATATGAAAATGGTGTCAAACCATGGGTTTGTCTATAAACTAACTCTGTTTGAATCATGATTTCCTCTTTCTGACGCATTTACTGCGTCATCCAGGTAGATTTGGATTAAATTTTTATATTATGATAATCCCTATCTGTTACTTCTATCCTTTGTATCATTACCGGCATTTCCATTTTCTGAAACAGTTGCACTACCGAACTCTTGTCCCCGTAATAAGCATCACTTAAAGCAATAGCCCGATCCAACTCTGCCGTGTCATCATAAATCCCCCATCCCTCAGTCCGATATGTATCCACAATTTCTTTATATTCTTCCCACAATCCCAGCCTGATGGATTTAATAGTTGCCTCTATCAACGGATGGGGTCTCCAAAGCAATGCGATTTCCTCCTGATTTTCCTTGAATACCTGCAGCACATCTTTGATCTTTCTATTCATCTTTTCATTGTGATCAAGCAATGCCTGCACGCTGGTATTATAAAAAACAATTTTCTTCCAGCTTCCGTCTTCTTTCTCAATCACCTTTAACCACTCTTTTGGCACTGACACATTTTCTTTTTTGGCAGCCATTACCTTATCCATCTTTGGCGATCCAAGCCCCAAAATTTTCTTTTCCCAATACTCTCTGATGTCTTTCCCTGACTGTTCCTTCATAAAATCCGTCAGGACATTCACATAGATTTTTTTCATATTCTCTGATTGGACGATTATTTTATCTGCATGAAAAACTCCCGGTGTAATGCAAAAATGCTTCATATTTTCTACAGCAGTTTGGTTTTCTGGAGCAATCTCCCCCAATATGAAATATGGAATATAAATCAGCTTATCCGTAAATTTTTTCAAATTCTTCGAGTAAAAAAACGGATGGACGCTGGTAACATAATTGTCGCCGTCGTAAGGATTATGGATATAAATTACATCCGGCTTTCGCCCCTGAAAATCATACTCATTATAATGGGTAATGGGCACATACTCTGGGTACTGATCTCCCTCGTAATGTTCCTCCCCAAAATCTCCGCCTGGCTTTCTGTCGTAATATGGAATGGGGATTACATAAGCATCTGTATTTTCATCTTCATCGGCGGCTTTCCATACACTTTCCAGGGAATCCCACATGGACGCTTTATAAGGTAAAAAAACCACTTCTTTCTTGTCATCCGGCATTTCATTTTGAATACGATTCTGAAAGTCTGTAAGCTGCTTTCTGATCTTTTTTGACAGCTTACGGCATATGGTTTCATCTGATAAATGGATACTCATCTGGTAAAGATTCTCACAGTAATTCTCCAGCAGCTCTACAATGGGAGCATACTTTTCTCCAAAACTTTCCAGGCTGGTTCCAATCTGCAAGGCAGCTTCCTGACACTGGATCAATACCTCCGTCAGCTTTTGGGAATCCTGGCGAGTTACTCTAACTGTGGAGTCATTGGCTTTCATCAGAGTGGCACACAGATTCAATATGTCTTTTTTTCTGTATCGTTCCAAGTCTTTCGCCTCCTTGTCCAAAAAATGATGACAATTTTATCATCATACGAATTATCCGGGCATCTTCTGCCTGCGGTTTCTATATAGAAACCTGCTTCGCTCCGCATAGGCTGCGGTCCTGGCATATCGGAAAGCCGCCATATTGGCGGCCTGGGTAATGCCGTTGGGATACCTGCGTCAGCACGGCAATCCCGCCAGCCATACAAAATTTTAATAATCTAAAATATTGCAATGGCATTTATATTCAAACATACATCCCAAAGATCCAAAACGGTAAAATCTTCCCTGCTAATCAGAAAAATTTATTCTTAAGGATATATGGTTGTGTCTTTTGATATCGCTTCCTTATATTTTCGTTCAATGTTCCTGGCTCCATTGAGTGGAATTGAACTCTGGTATCCGCAGTTTTCACATACGAATCCTTCCGGCAGTCTTTTTCCCGTCTCCCCGCAATTGGAACAGATTTCTCCGGTTCCTTTGGAGTTAATCTCCACCAGCTCAATGGAATGAACCGCGCACTTCTCTGTTAATCTTTTTCTCACATATCCGCAGAAGCTTTCGGTTAATTTCCTATTTGCGGTTTTAGAAGAGAACTTTGTTTTATTTCGCGTTATAGGTTTTGTTATGACAATTCTCTCCGGCTTTTCCGTTTCTAACATTCGGTTGATTTCCGTGTTAATGTAGGTTTCGATTCTTGCCCTCTCTTTTTTCTTCTGATTGTCATATTTAAAAGTGCCCAGGTTATTTGCCGCAATATGAATAGCCTTCTTTTCGTTGCCCAGAGCCAGACTATCGTGATAGAACCTCTTTACATGGTTTCGTTCCCTGTTTTTTTTCATCAGGCGTTCCGACTTTGCGCTTGACAAACTTCCCAGTTCACTGCCGTAAATACTGCCTGTAGACAGAGTGCACATATTTTGGTAGCCAAGATGGATATAGATGGTATTCTGAAAGCTTTTGTGTCTCTGTTTTTTTATCTCAACAGGAATCGCAATGGCAGCGCAATTTTCTTTGAGACAGATACGTATCTGCCGGTTGCTGGTTTTCTCGTCTCTTAACGGGAGTTTTACTCTCTTGCGCCTTTCTCTGGAAGTAAGATACAGACATCTGCCTTTGTAGGAATAGCCTTGCGGAGAAATGCAGAACGCATTTGCCGTTCCTGCAACGGGCTTACCCAGGTATTTTCTTGTAAGCCTACGAAGGTAATTATTTAGACGCCCCAAATCCAATTCCAGATCTTTTACCTTTTCCGGCGCCTGATAATCCTCATAGTTCAGAATGGCGGCATATACATTGTCCAGCTTCAAAACTGTCCGCAGATACATTCGGTCATCCGGACTGAAATTTTCATTTGCAGTGATAAGCGTCCGAATCTTGTTTTTCAGCACACTCCACATTCCTTTTATGTCGGTGACAGCATCCCGCACCGCAAGCTCATAGTATACGGAAGGAAGATTTAACTGTTCCCGGAGTCCGCAGTGGCGCATCTGTGTCATAATGTCAAAGGTAGAAGACAGTTTCCCCAGACTCCTTACTCCTGAATATCTCTGATAAACTCCTGCCTTCACCTTGCCGCAGTCCGTTGCAATTCCCTGAAGAAACTCCATGGTTTCCTCGGGGAGTTCCTCCGTATATTGCCAGATGGTCTTTGTGAATGTATCCTCCCTTTTCTCTGCCATTTTTCTTCCCCTCTGGCGTTTATGCTGCTGGCTGCTATAAAACAAACAGTCATGATGTACGCCGTTAATGGAGTTTTTTGTTTTTCGCAGATTATACTATTCTGCGAAAATCCGTAAAAGGCTTTGTAAATACAGCACTTTTTCGCCTTTTTTGACCATTAATCTGACCATAAAATCCTGGAGCATCGTATTTGTTTTCAGTTTTAACTCATGATCTTTTTATTTACTGAAGGGAGATAGACACAAAATTTTCTGGTTTCTTCGAAATCATTTAAGAGTTCTTGACCATAAAATTGACCCTGAAGGACCTCTTTTCTATGTCCTTTCTGCTGTTACGTGCCTAAATATCCTCTCATGTTTTTTGAATTGTTTCTCCCCTTTCATTCCAAAATATTGAAAATTTTCTCAATCTGTTGCCAATATTACTTAAATAGTGTAGAATAGAGCCGATATTATTTATAGGGAGTTGAGAATTATCCATATTATCGTTTCGCAGAATAGTATAATCTCTGAAAATATCGTTTTATAAAAAGTATTGGGATTTAGAAAAAACAGGAAGAACTCCTTAGAACGTGTGCCTGCCGGGCACACAAGTAAAAATGACGGAAGAATTTCCTCCGCCATTTAAAAATACTCTCTATTTTTCAAAGTTAATTTCGCCACGTCTGTAAGCACATATGAAAATATAAAGTATATTTTATTTTTTCATAAATAAATCTCTTCGTCAATCTTATAAAAGCTTCTATCTGGAAATCAGCTTATTTAAAAGCATTTCAAAACACACCCCATTTTCTTTCGGAATCTCCATCTCGTCGGACAGGCGGATACAATCTCCGATAAACCGGGCAGCCTTTTTTACGGATTTTCCAAAGTCTTCTTCATTTACCATATCCCCTGCCACAATAGAAGAAAACACGTCCCCGGTGCCGGGCCGCTGAGCCCCTGCGGTTCTGGTGCGGATAAAACGGACTTTCTGATTTCCTTCTAAAACTCCGTTGGTGAGGAACTGTCCTTCTTTCACCCCGGTAATCACCACTTTTTCCGGCCCCATGGCCTGAAGGCGTTTTAAAAGTTCTTCTATCTCCCGGCGCTTCCATCCCTCTTTTCGGTAAGGTTCCCCGGTTAAAATACAGGCTTCTGTCAGATTGGGGGTGATAATATCTGCATAAGCAATCAGTTTTCCCAGCTGGCGGCACATTTCCTCTGTATAGGTGGCGTAAGCCTGGCCGTCATCTCCCATAATGGGATCCACAAGGACCCTGGTATGGGGGCCTTTAAACTTATGGATAGCGTCTTCCACAATATGGATCTGCTCTGCGGATCCTAAAAAGCCCACGGCAATCCCATCAAAGGACAGGCCTAACTCCTGCCACTTTTCCAAATATCCCGGCATCTTTTCCGTGTAATCATCAAAAAACCAGGTAGAAAACCCGGTATGATTGGAAAAAACAGAAGTAGGTACTGGACAGCACTGCACCTTTAAGGCGGCCAAAACCGGAAGGGCAACGGTTAGGGAACACCGCCCGTAGCCGGAAAGATCGTTTATCATCATGATTTTTTTCTGTGGTGTATGCTTCATAGCAATCTTGCTCCTTCTAATCGTGGGATTCCACGCAGATTAAAACCCCCTCATCAAACTCAATCCGTCCTTCTTCCTCCGTCAGCTCATTGCTGATGCACAGACTGGTGCCGATCTCAATATCCTTTTTTGTCAGAGGGTATCGAAACCCTCTCAGAGTGATCCCCTTTACCTCCTGAGTCAGAGGCAGGAACGAGATGTATTTTCCCCACAAAGTCTCTTTAAAAAAGTCTTTTCCCCTATCCAGCAAATATACCTTATTCTGCTTATCCAGCAGATAAGCAAAAATTCCCTTTTGCAGGCAGGGATACAAAAGGTGGACATTTCCCATCATATGATCCAGACGCCCCCCTGTGGCTCCCAGGACTGCAATCTCACCGCAGCCTGACGCCATGGCCCGGTTTAAGGCTAATTCCGTATCGGTCTCGTCCTTTTCCGGCCGGTGCACCTCCCAAACAATGTACTCCACCTTTTTAAATTCTTCTAAAACCTCAGGTTCTACCGTATCAAAATCTCCTACAATCACATCCGGGACAAGCCCCAGGGCTTTGGCAGCCTCAAGGCCTGCATCCGCCGCAATAATTTTGTGAAAGCTTCTTTCTCTTAAAAAGGATCCGGCAAAGTCCAGATCAATAGGCCCGCCGGTAATTACCAGACAAGTTCTCATGGCTAACGTCCCTGAAACTCCCTAAAAATTTTCAAAAATTCTGCTACGTTGGCGGCGGCATCATTTTTAAATACAGCAGATCCAGCCACCAGAATGTTGGCTCCCGCCTCAAGAAGCTCTTTGGCATTCTCCAGTGTTACGCCGCCGTCTACCTGGATATCCGCAGAAAGACCTCTGTCCTCCATCATAGCCCGCAACTTTTTAACCTTTTCTGTGGCATAAGGGATAAATTTCTGGCCCCCAAAACCGGGATTGACAGACATCACAAGCACCATGTCTGTCAGAGGAAGCACATACTCTAGCACTTCCACCGGGGTAGCGGGATTTAAAGCTGCCCCTGCCTTTAAGCCTGCCTCTTTAATCTGATGCAGAGTGCGATCCAAATGGCAGCAGGCCTCTGCATGGACACAGATTAAATCCGCCCCGGCATTTTTCATATCTGTAATATAACGCCCTGGCTCCTCTACCATCATGTGGACGTCAAAAATCTTATCTGTGGTCTTTCTCACAGCCTGAATTACCGGCATGCCAAAGGAAATGCTGGGAACAAAGGCTCCGTCCATAACATCCAGATGGATGTATTCTGCTCCTGCCTCTGCCACGGTTTTTATTTCCTCCCCTAATCTGGTAAAATCCGCCCCAAGAATAGATGGCGCTAAAATGTATTCCACTAATATTTCCTCCGTTCTTTTTCCTTCAGTTCCTCATAAATCTGCAGGTAATTGCTGTACCGGCTCTTGCTTACTTTCCCGGATTTTAACGCCTCTTTCACCCCGCAAATCTTTTCCCCCACATGGACGCAGCCTAAAAATTTACAGTCCTCCTCATAGGGAGTAAATTCGGCAAAATACTCCTTCAGTTTTTGGGGCTCCATGTCCAGAGTAAGAAAGCTGAAACCCGGGGTATCCATCAGGTAGGTATTTTCCTCCACACAAAATAGCTGAGAGTGGCGGGTGGTATGCCGGCCTCTCTGAATTTTTTCGCTGATATCCCCGGTCTCCATAGCGGCCTCCGGCAAAAGCAGATTTGTCAAAGAGGACTTTCCCACCCCGGAAGGGCCTGCCAGAACTGTGGTTTTTCCCCTTAGCAGCTGCCTTAAGTTTTCCATACCTGTCCCTTCATAAGTGCTGACAAAAACCGTCTGGTATCCGGCAGGCTCATAAATGGCCTGGTAGACATCGGAAAGCTCCCTGCCGCACAGATCCACCTTGTTAAAACAGATAATCACCGGAATCTTCTCGGTTCCCATCATTACCAGAAACCGATCTAAAAGATTCCGGTTGGGCTCCGGGTGGGTAATGGCAAAAACCACCAGAGCCTGATCCACATTGGCGGATGCCGGGCGGATTAACTGGTTTTTTCGGGGAAGGATGGTATCAATGTTTCCCTCTCCGGTCCCGTCGTCCAGCACGGTAAACTCCACGTCATCCCCAACCAGGGGCTTTACTTTCCGATTGCGGAAAATCCCTTTGGCCCGGCACTCATATATCCTGCTTTTTTTGTCATGTACGTAATAAAATCCTGCAATTCCTTTAATAATCTTTCCTGTCATTCTATTATTCTTCCAGCTCAAAGGATATTTCGTAGCTTTCCAAAACCTTTCCGGTTTGGGCATTTACTACCTCGACCGTACCTTCCTCCACTCCGTATTCTCCTATAATTTCAGGGAAATAGATGGAGAGCTTGCTGCTTCCGTTTACATTATGCTCCGGCATTAAAGTCTTATAAATCGTTCTGCCGTTTACAAACTGTTTTAATTGGATCTTGATCCGGACATAGGTACTGCCGCTTCCGGGACCGATTACGGGATTTAAGTCAAATTCCTCATCAATATAGCCAATATAAATATCCCGGCCATGGGTCAGCCCTGACGGATTGGCAGGTATTTTTTCCGGTCCATAACTTACCACATAGCCTACGGCAGTTCCCACCGGCACCTGGGTTCCCGGTGGAATGTTCTGGCGGATCACACTCCATTCCGCTACCTCATCATTGTGCTCTATTTCTACCTCTCCAGGCACAAGTCCTATACTCTCTAAAAGCTTAGCCGCATCCTCGTCCGACTGCCCTCCCAGATTGGGAACCGGCACTGTTTTCACCTTGGGTCCTGAACTGATGTAGAGGACAATGGGCTCTCCCCCCTTATAGACCACATCTTCCGGCTGGCAGCGAATTACCCGGCCGGCCTCTACCTCTTCACTGTTTTCCCCTGTCATTACCACAGAAATCTCATTGGCATCCAAAATCTCCTTGGCCTCCACATCGGTTTTTCCTTCAAGCTCCAGGGATGCCACCTCTGTCCTGCCGCTTCCCTTGCTGATGGTAATCCGAACTGTGGATCCCTTTTCCACCGTAGTTCCGGCGTTGTCCTGGGAGATTACATAGCCCTCTCTCACAGTTTCCGAATATTCATACTTAAGCTCCGGAACCAGGGATGCCTCTGCCAGACGAGCCTTTGCCCCATCCTCCGAAATGCCCAAAAGCTCCGGAATGTTGGTCTGGCTTTCTGAGAGAACAATGGTATTTTCTGCCCGGCTTGACTCCTTTTCCTTTGTGGGCAGGGCAATTCCCGGCCCCACATTAAACAGCCCTGCCACCTGGGCCACGAAAAATACCAAAACCGCCACAATCAGGACAGCCCCGGCAATCCCGCCTATAGAAAACAGTTTTTCCAGGCTGTGAGTGATATCTTTCTCCTGCTTTGGATTTAAAATTTCCTCCGGATCCGGTTCCTCTTCTTTCCGGCTGTTTCCGTTGTCTTCCGGATTTAAAAGAACGTGGCGCAATTCATTAATCACCTCAGCGGCAGATCCGTACCTGTCGTCGGGATGCTTCTCGGTACATTTTAAAATAATGGCCTCAAGCCCCGGAGCGATCTGTCTGTTAAACCGGGACGGAGGGGCGATCTCTTTCTCCAGATGGGCTAATGCCACAGTAGTGGCATCATTCCCGTCAAATGGAACGGTCCCCGTAACCATCTCATACAGGGTAATTCCAAAGGAATAGATATCGCTTCTGGTATCGCTTATATTGCCGCTGGCCTGTTCCGGTGAGATATATTGAACAGAGCCGATAGCATCAGAATTTTTGGCCTGCATGCTGACTGCTTTGGCAATGCCAAAATCCGCCACCTTGGCCTTTCCATCCATGGAAATAATAATATTCTGAGGTTTAATATCCCGATGGATAATATGGCTTTCGTGGGCCGCCATCATACCTTGTGCAATCTGGATGGCTATCCCGATGGCTTCCTTGTTGTCCAGTTTCCCTTTTTTGGCGATATAATTTTTCAGGGTAATTCCCTCAATCAGCTCCATAACAATATAATGAAGCTCATCCTGATCTACAACGTCAAATACATTGACAATATTGGGATGGGACAGGCCTGCTGCCGCCTGGGCTTCCATCTTAAAGCTGGCGACAAAACCGGCGTCCGCGCAAAATTCATCTTTTAATACCTTAATAGCCACCAAACGGTTCAGCTTGTGGCATTTTGCCTTATACACATCGGACATGCCGCCAGAGCCGATTTGTTCCAAAATCTCATAGCGTTCCTGTAAAAAATCTCCATTTTTCAGCATGACATCCCCTCACTTTCCAAAGGCTCTGCCAATATAACGGAGATGTTGTCCTTTCCTCCCTTGTCGTTGGCAGTCTGCAAAAGCTGCCACGCCTTCTCAGAAAGACTTCCCTTTCCGGATACTATGGAGTAAATCTCTTTATCGCTTACCATATTGCTTAAACCGTCGGAACAGAGGAGGATCTGATCTCCCGGATGAAGAGAAACCTCAAAAAAATCGATTTCCACCTGGCCGTCCGCACCGATTGCCCGTGTAATGTAGTTCTTTTTATCCCGGTAATCCTGGCTCTCCCGGTTTAAGAGGCCCAAAGATACCATCTCTTCTACATAAGAATGATCCTTGGTTACCTGGATAATGCCGCCCCGGATCAGATACAGGCGGCTGTCCCCTACATTTGCCACATAAAGGGTATTTTTTGATACAGTAGCCGCCACCATGGTGGTGCCCATTCCCTTTAACGACTCATTAGAGAGGGATTCGTTGTAAAGCCGGCGGTTCACCTCTGTAATTCCTTTATTAAAAATGGAGATCTCCGATTCTCCCTCTGGCTGACGGTTGATATAAGTCACCAGCTTTTCCACCAGAAAACGGGAGGCATAATCTCCGGCATTGGCTCCTCCCATGCCGTCTGCCAGCAGAAGAAGGTTTTCTAAAGGGCCTGTTTTCTGGGATGATGCGTATATATAGTCCTGGTTGGTAGACCGGACCTTTCCGGTGTCTGTATATGCACTAATCTGCATCCTGCCGTCCTCCTTTCCAGTTTTTACTTAACTCAGCTCTCTCTCATCCATAAAGCTTTTCCGAAGCTGGCCGCAGGCGCCGTTAATATCCCGCCCCATCTCCCGGCGGACCGTAACGGCAATGCCCTGACGCTCTAAATAGCTGCGGAAAATTTCTATGGCTTTTTTATCTGACTGAACATACTCCCGTTCCTTAATGGGATTTACCGGGATCAGATTTACATGGCCGTGATGGCCCTTGATTAACCGGGCCAAAGCTTTTGCCTCATCTAAGTTGTCATTAACGCCCTTTACCAGGCTGTATTCAAAGGTCACACGCCTTCCTGTCTTTTCAAAATAGGCCTGGCAGGCCTTCAGCACCTCTTCCAGCTTATAATGGTTTGCAACAGGCATTAATGTTTTTCGCACCTGATCATTGGGGGCATGAAGAGATAATGCCAGGGTGATCGTAAGACCTTCTTCTGCAAGCCGGTAAATCCCCGGGACGATCCCGCAGGTAGAAACCGTAATATTTCTCTGGCTGATATGAAGCCCTTTCTCATGGGTTAACAGACGGATAAAACGGATCAGATTGTCATAATTGTCCAAAGGTTCCCCGGAGCCCATTACCACCACATTGGACACCCGCTCCCCGGTATCCTTTTGTATCTGGTAAATCTGCTCCAGCATTTCTGAAGCCGTCAGATTTCTCTCTAAGCCGTCCAGAGTGGAGGCGCAGAACCGGCAGCCCATGCGGCAGCCTACCTGGGAGGAAATACACACCGAATTGCCGTGCTTATATTTCATCCAGACACTTTCAATCACATTCCCGTCCTCCAGGGCAAATAAATATTTTCTGGTTCCGTCTATCCTGGAAATCCTCACATCCGCCTTTTTCAGGCTGGTAAAAGAATATTCCTGTTTCAACAGTTCTCTGAAAGACCGGGGAAGGTTGGACATCTCATCAAAGCTGTCCGCCAGCTTCTGGTGAAGCCATTGGTAAACCTGGCTGCTTCGAAAGGCTTTCTCTCCCTGTTTTTCAATCTCACTGGAAAGCTCATCAAATGTAAGGGATTTAATATCACATTTTTCCATATTATCTGCTGCTTTCTATTCCTGCTTTCTTTTTAATACCGCCAGAAAAAAGCCGTCGCTTGGATGGCGGCCGGGAAGAAGCTGAAGGTATCCCATTTTCGCTGTTTTCTCTTCAAATACGCCTCCCACACGCCCGGAAATGTCTACGGTTTCAAAAGGAAATTCCCTTAAAAACCACTCCAGATTCTCCTGGTTTTCTGCCCTGCTGATAGTACAGGTGCTGTAAACCAGTGTGCCGCCGGGTTTTACATATTCCCACACCACAGAAAGGATCTCCTTTTGAAGATCAGACAACTCCTGGCATCCCTCTCTGGTCATCCGGTATTTAATATCCGGCTTTCTTCCGATAATCCCCAGGCCGGAACATGGAAGATCTGCAAGGACAATGTCTGCCTGCCCCTTCATCTCTTCATCCGGCTCCAAAGCATCCCAGACCTTTGCCCGAATGTTGGAAAAACCGGATCGGGAAATATTTTCTTCAATAAGGGCTACTTTCTGAAAAGTCAAATCCCTGGCCTCCACCATTCCGGTTCCCTTTAATAAATCCGCCATATGCAGGCTTTTCCCTCCCGGAGCTCCGCATACATCCAGAACAAAGTCCCCTTTTTTGGGGGCTGCCGCCCGGCAAACCAGAGAGGAACTTACATCCTGAACCTGAATCCATCCTTTTGAAAACGCATCCAGCGCCTCCAGATAGTCATAATTTCTTATGTATAAAATATCATCAAAATCCGGCAGGCGGGTAATCTGAACCCCCTGGCTGGCAAGACTTTTTACAATCTCGTCTACGCTTTCTTTATCCTGGTTGCACCTGACGCAGGTAGGCCGTTCTTTTAGCATGGCTTCTGCCACGGCCAGGGCCTCTTCCTCCCCCAGCTCCTGCCGCCACATGGAAAACAGCCAGGGCGGTATGGAAAGTCTGGTTTCCTCGTCCGGAAATACAAGCTCCTCCTTCTCTCTTGCCAGTGACCGAAGAACTCCGTTTACAAACCCTTTTAAACCTGCAAAACGGCGCTTTCCTGCCAGCTTTACCGCCTCATTACAGGCGGCAGAGTCCGGAATCCGATCCATATATAGGATCTGGTAAGCCCCCATCCGGAGAATATTTCGGATCACCGGCTTCATCTTGTCTGTCTTTGTCTTGGAAACCCGGTTAATGGCATAGTCCACCGATAAAAGCCGCTCCACTACCCCTTCTGTAATCCGGGCGGCTAAGGCCCGGTCTTTCTTTGGAAGGTACTGGTATTTGGAGAGAGCCTGACGCTCCACAATGTGGCAGAAGCTTCCCCTTTCCAGGATTTCCATTAACATATCAAGGGCCAGTTCCCTGGCCGTCAAAGCCCCTTTGTCAGTCATCTCTGCGGCCTCTTCCACCAAACAGAATTACCAGGCGCAAAAGCTGTAAAATGGAGGAAAGGGCGGCGGCAACATAAGTTAAGGCGGCGGCGCCCAATACCTTTTTGGTTCCGTCCACCTCCCTGTCCATCAGGATTCCCGTATCCCCCAAAAGGCGAACTGCCCTGGCGGATGCGTTAAACTCCACAGGCAGGGTGATAATCTGGAACAAAACCGCGCATACGAAGAGCAGAATCCCGATCTGAATCAAAAAATATCCTCCTCTTCCCATCAAAAGCCCGATTAAAATCATAGGCCAGGAAAGCTGGGAACCAAAATTGGCGATGGGCACAAATGCCCCCCGAAGCTTTAAAGGTCCGTAATTTTTTGCATCCTGAATGGCATGGCCACATTCATGGGCCGCCACTCCCAGGGCTGCAATGGAAGTTGCGCCATATACAGACTGGGACAGATTGACCGTTTTCGTCCTGGGGTCATAGTGGTCGGTAAGGTTTCCCTTCACAGAATGGACCGTCACATCATAAATTCCCTGAGAATTTAAAAGACGCTTTGCCACCTCCGCCCCGGTCATACCGCAGGCGCTTCTGACTCCCGCATATTTGTTAAAGGTGCCGTTTACTTTGGCAGATGCCATGGCAGACAGCAGCACTCCTATCAACACCAAGATTATTGTAGGGTCAAATCCATAATAATATCCCATTCTTACTGCGCTCTCCTTTCAAACAGGGCTCCCTCTTTTATGGAAAATCCTCTCAAAAAGGCCCCTGTATCCATCCGTTTTTTTCCTTCTGCCTGAAGCTCTGTTATCTTAAGAGCCCCTTTTCCGGCCTTTACAATGAGATTGTCCTTTTCCGCCTTTATCACCTGGCCGCAAACGCCCTCGTACTCTTCATTCAGAACCTGAGCTTTCCACAGCTTTATTGTCCTGCCCTCTAAGCTTGTATATGCGCTGGGCCAGGGATTCAATGCCCGGATCAGCCGTTCAATGGCGGCCGCCTCCATGGTCCAGTCAATATCCCCCAGGGATTTGGTAAGCTTTTTAGCATAGCAGGTTCCCTCCTCCGTCTGTTTCGTCCGGGTGAGAGTCCCCTCCTCCAGCTTTTTTAATGTGGAGACAATGAGTGTCCCTCCGGCGGCCCTTAATTTGTCGTGAAGGCTTCCCCCGGTCTCGTCCTCTTCAATGGGGATCACTGTCTTTTCCAGCATATCTCCTGTATCCAGCCCCGCCTCCATCATCATGGTGGTAATGCCGGTCTCTTTCTCCCCATCTATAATTACCCATTGAATCGGGGCGGCTCCCCGGTATTTGGGCAGAAGGGAAGCGTGGATATTGATACAGCCGTAAGGGGGCAGATCCAGGACAGACTGGGGAATCAGCTGGCCAAAGGCTACCACCACGATCACATCCGGGGCCAGGCTTTTTAAGATTTCCTGAAATTCCGGATCCCGCACCTTTACTGGCTGGTAAACCGGAATCTGAAGTTCCATGGCCCTCTCTTTTACCGGAGTCATTAAAACGGCCTTGCCTCTGCCCTTAGGCTTATCCGGCTGGGTAACGCAGGCGCAGATCTCATGGCCTGCCTCAACCAGACTGTTTAACGCTCCCACGGAAAAATCAGGGGTTCCCATAAAAACAATCCGCATTATTCCTCGTCCTCCATATCGTCAACGTCCTCCAGCTCTCCTTCCACCAGATCTACATAGAGCCGGCCATGAAGGTGATCGCACTCATGGCAGATTGCCCTGGCTAAGAATTCTTCTCCCTCCAGTTCAAATTCTTCCATATTTGCATCAAAGGCCCTGACCTTTACCTTATTGGGACGAGTAACCGTGCCGGACTTGCCGGGAACGCTCAGGCACCCTTCCGGTCCGGTCTGGCTGCCTTCTGTCTCTAAAATCTCCGGATTTACCAGCACATATTGGTTGCCGTCCTCCACGTCAATGACCACGATCTGCTTTAAAATCCCTACCTGGGGAGCTGCAAGGCCCACTCCTCCTGTCTCATACATTGTCTCAAACATATCTTCTACCAATTGTTTTAACCGGGGGGTCATTTCCTTTACCGGCTTACACTCCCTGCGTAAAATCTCATCCCCCATGATCCGAATCTGCCTGGTCGCCATACTCTCTATCCTCTCGCTCTTTCTCGTGTTGGTTCCTGACCGGCTTTAAGTAAAATCGTACTGGACAGACGCGCCTTCCGAAAATCCCGCCTTGTCCCACAGCTCTTCCAGCCGGTTTCGTATCTGTATTAGTATATCATAATTTTCAGATTTCAGATATAAAATTTTTCTGTAGATATCATTAACTTTGTATACCGGCGCATGAACCGGCCCAATGACGCAGATATCCCTTCTTCCAGCGCTTAACTGTGCTGCCTGCCTGTTCACAGCCCCCATAGAAGCATCCAGAAACTCTTCCCTTCCGGAAGCAATCTGGATGGTAAGAAGGCCGCAAAAAGGCGGATACCGAAGCATCCTGCGAAATGACGCCTCTCTCTCAAAAAACATCTGATAATCCTGGTTTGCAGCCGCCTGAATGCTGTAATGATCCGGGGCATAGGTCTGGATTACCACATCCCCGGGCAGCCCCGCCCGGCCTGCCCGGCCTGCCGCCTGGGTGAGAAGCTGAAAGGTCCTCTCCCCACACCTAAAATCCGGAGCGTAGAGAGCGGTATCCGCCGCCAGTACCCCTACCAGAGTGACGTTAGGAAAGTCATGACCCTTTACTATCATCTGGGTTCCGATGAGAATCTGGGCCTCCCCTGCCCCGAAGGCAGAAAGAATTTCCTCATGGCCTCCTTTTTTGGAGGTAGTATCCAAATCCATCCGAAGAGTGGAAACCCCGGGAAACCGTTCTTCCACCATAGCCTGTATTTTCTGAGTCCCCGTCCCAAAGCCTGCAATGTATGGGGAGCCGCAGTTAGGACAGGCAACCGGCTTTCTGGTAGTGTATCCACAATAATGGCACATCAAACGTCCATCCCGGTGAAGCGTCAATGTCACGTCGCAGTGGGGACATTTCACCGCCTCCCCGCAGCTTCTGCAGGAGATAAAGTTGGAATATCCTCTCCGGTTCATAAACAGCATCATCTGCTGGCCCTTCCTCAAACGCTCCTCCATCATCTCCTGAAGGAGGCGGCTGAAAATGGACTTGTTGCCTTCTCTTAATTCTTCCCTTAAATCCACCACATGGACCTTTGCCAGATGGCTGTCCTTTTTGGCCCGGTGATTTAAGGTGTAGAGGCGGTACTCTCCTCTTAGAGCCTTTTCATAGCTGTCCACAGAAGGGGTGGCGGAGCCTAAAACCAGGCTGGCATCGGTCTGGGCTGCCCGGAAAACTGCCGCCTCCCTGGCATGGTATCTGGGGGAGCTGTCGCTTTTATAAGCCCCCTCATGTTCCTCATCAATAATAATCAGCCCCAGGTCTTTAAAGGGGGTAAACAGGGCGGATCTGGGGCCAATCATAATGGAAATCTCTTTCTGTTTTGCCCGCTCAAACTGATCGTACCGCTCTCCTGCCGACAGTCTGGAATTGATAAAGGACACATCTTGTCCAAACCGTTTATAAAACCGCATCACGGTCTGGTAGGTAAGGGCAATCTCCGGGATCAGGACAATTACCTCTTTTCCCCGGTTCCTTACATGGTCAATGAGCTCCATATAGACTTCGGTCTTACCGCTTCCGGTAATGCCGTGAATCAGGGAAATTCCCCGCTCCCCGGCATCATACCGAAGGCAGAAATCCTGAACAATGGACTGCTGCTCTGTGTTTAACTGAGGCCGGGATACCTCTTTTACTGAGCCGTCCTGGGCCGTTTCCTCTTTGGCAGAAGGGGCTTTCAGACTGTTTTTTTTGATTCCGGCAGCCGGATCCCGGTAAACATTCTCCTTCTCAATTACAATGGCCCCGGAGCTTTCTAAAGGCTTTAAGGAAGCCGCCGTCAGCCCAAGCTGATGGACTGCCGCTTCATAGGGAATCACAGGCATGGAAGAAAACGCCTCAAAAAGCCGGATCCGGGCCCGGTATTTTTTCTTCACAGCTTCTTTCAGAGCTTCCTCAAACTCCCGGGGGGAGAGAGTACACCGGATGTATTTTTTCTCTGCCCCCTTAACTTTCTGTTTTACCGGAAGCACGGTTTTTAACGCCTGATTCATGGTGGAGCCATACCGATCCTTCATCCACCAGGCAAGCTCAATCAACTGGGATTCTGCAGTTACGCTTCCCTCCACCAGGCCTAAAACCGGTTTTACCTTATCTCTGTCATAACCGGCTTCCCGGGACACTCCCACCACATATCCGGTTCTCTCCTTATTTCCGGAGCCAAAGGGGATTCTCACCCGGCAGCCTGCTTTTATCTGCTCTCTCAGGCTTTCCGGAATGGCGTAGGAAAAGGGCCGATCCACTTTTTCATGGGAAATGTCAATAATGACCCTGGCAAACAATTCCGGCATGGGAAACTAGTCCTCCTTTCAGATCAGGGGCCGGCATAGGCCGCTTCACGTTACCTGTCAATACATTCCTCCTATTTACAAAAGGCGGCGGCCACCGGCCCCAGCCCCATACTGTTGGAGCCTTTAAAGAGGATGCAGTCCCCGTCTTTTAAAAGATTGTTCAGAGCATCTGACAAGCTTTCCTTATCCGAAAACGTTTGGACGTTTCCACAATCTTCCCAGTCCGGCCGCGCTTTTAAAAGCCCAGTCCGGATTTCCGCCGCCAAATCTCCCAAAAGCAGGATTTCATCCGCCATATGTTCTTCTAAATGTGCTCCGATATAAGCTCCAATCTCCCGGTGATAGGAAACCTCATCCGGCCCCAGCTCTTTCATATCCGCCAGCACCGCGATTTTTCTTCTTCCCGGATGGACGGACATTAAAGCCTCCAGTCCGGCCTTCATAGAGGCCGGACTTGCATTATAAGAATCGTCAATCACCGTAAGCTTTCCGGTTTCATAAATCTGCTGCCTGCCCTCATATCCGGTAAAACCTTCCAGAGCTTCTGCCGCCGCCTTAAGGGGGACCTGATTTTCCCTGGCCACGGCAATGGAAAGAATGGCGTTTAACACGTTGTGCTGCCCCAAAACCTTTAAATGGACCCGGGCCTCTTCCCCATCCGGGCAGACGGCGGTAAATGCCGGAAAACCATCCTGGGAAGTTATCTCTTTTGCCCGGTAATGACAGTTTTCCCCTGTGCCGTAATAAATGGTACGGATTCCTTCCCTGGCGGTTTTAAGTTTTAAAATTTCATCATCTCCGTTTAAAAACAGGATTCCGCCCTTTTTCATGCCTTCCTGGATATTCAGCTTTTCCTTACAGATGTTCTCCTGGCTTTTCAGTTGTCCAATATGGGCAATTCCGATATTGGTAATGGCCGCCATGTCCACCCCGGCAATAGAAGCAATCTTTTCCATCTCCCCCGGCTGGCTCATCCCCAGCTCCAAAACGGCAATCTCATCCTCCGGCTCCACCTGAAACAGAGTAATGGGAACCCCTACCTGACTGTTATGATTGCCGGATGTTTTAAAAACCTTTTCATAGCCCCCGGACAGAGCGCAGGCTATCATCTCTCTGGTAGTGGTCTTCCCCACGCTTCCCGTAACGCCGATTACCGGAACCTTTATATTCCTGCGGCAAAAGGCCCCCATATCCTGAAGGGCCTTTACGGTATCTTTCACATAAATCCAGGCCGGCGTCTCCAAATCCCGGACGTCTCCCAGCTCCTGTTCTACTGCCTCTTTATCCGGATGGCGGCTGGTAAGCACCGCTTTTGCGCCTCCCTTTAAGGCAGAAACAAGAAACCGGTGTCCGTCCACCCGTTCCCCGATCACCGGAACAAACAGGGAACCTGCCCCTGCTTTTCTGGAATCGGTCTCTATGGACGTAATGCCTTGTTCATCGCTTCCCCAAACCAGACGGCCGCCGGTAGCCTTTACAATTTCTTTTATGCCAAGTTCTGCCATGATGCTATTACCTCCTCAATAACCGCCCTGTCTAAGAAGGGACGGCGGACGCCGTTTTCTTCCTGGTAATCCTCATGGCCTTTTCCGATTACTGCAATCATATCCCCTTCTTTTGCATGATTCAGGGCGTAAGTAATGGCTTCCCTTCGATCCGGAATTTCCAGGTATGTCCCGCCGGTGGGAACCAGGGCGCTTTTAATATCCGCAATAATGTCCTCTGTCTTTTCAAATCTGGAATTGTCGGCAGTGAGGATGGACAGATCCGCCATCTTTCCTCCCATCTCTCCCATAGAATACCGTCTGTCTTTGGATCGGTTTCCTCCGCATCCAAAAACACAGACCAAACGTTTGGGCTTATATTCCCGCAAGGTCTTAAGAAGGCTTTCCATACTGACCGCGTTGTGGGCATAGTCTACGATGACCGAGCACTTTTCGGAGCTGTAAACCAGCTCCATCCGGCCGTTAATCCGAAGGGTTTTTAAGGCTTTCTCCATCTTTTCGCCGGGAAGATCTAAAAAGCTGGCCACCGCAAAGGCTCCCAGGGCGTTATAGACATTAAAACGTCCCGGAACGCCTACCTGGACTTTGGCCTCATATCTGCCATTTATGCCAAACTCCACTCCCACAAAGCCTTCCTCCGCCACACAGCGGATGTTGGAAGCATAAAAATCACAGGGTGTCTCAAGACTGAAGTCATATATGGGGCACCGGGCATTTTTCTTAATTTCTTCATAATGAGAGTCATCCCGGTTTAAAAATCCCACCCGGGAACAGGCAAAAATCCGGGATTTATAGTACAGATATTCTTCAAAGCTTTCGTGCTCATCCGGGCCGATGTGGTCTCTGGAAAGGTTGGTAAACAGGCCGTAATCAAAGGTAATTCCGTCTACCCGGTGCATCTTTAGCCCCTGAGAGGAAACCTCCATGACCATATACTCACAGCCTGCCTTTACCATCTCATCAAAAGCCTGATGAAGAGCCCAGGATTCCGGGGTTGTATTGACTGTGGGCCGCGCCTGATCCCCGATTACCACTCCCGTGGTTCCGATCATCCCCACCTTTTTCCCACAGGCCTCTAAAATCGCCTTAATCATATGGGTGGTGGTGGTCTTTCCTTTGGTTCCTGTAACGCCGATGGTTACCATCTTCCTGGCCGGATAGCCAAATCTGGCGGCAGAGAGAAGGGCTAACGCCTGACGGCCGTTTTCTACCTGGAGCACCGTAACATCCTGAGGGACTTCCACCGGATGCTCCACCACCAGCACGCGGCAGCCTGCCGCCAGAACCTGGGGGATAAACTGGTGGGAATCCACCTTTGCCCCCTTCATACACACAAACACGGTTTTTTCCGCCGCTTTTCTGGAATCGTAAATAACTTCTGTCACCTCTTCCTCAAGACTTCCCTGAAGAAGCGTGTACGAAATCTCCTTTAGCCACTCTCTAACTGCCATAAATCCTCCTAATTCCCCTTTAGAACAATCCTGTGATTGCTCCGTTTTCATCTACATCAATACTGTCTGCAGCCGGCTTTTTGGGAAGGCCGGGCATCGTCATAATCGCTCCCGTAAGAACCACTACAAAACCGGCTCCGGCGGACACGTAGGCATCCCGCACATTGACGGTAAATCCGGTTGGGCGGCCCAGCTTTGTCTGATCATCGGATAAGGAATACTGAGTTTTTGCCATACATACCGGAAGATTTCCAAAGCCCATCTCCTCAATTCTTTTTAATGCCTTATCTGCGGCGGGCGCATAGGAAACGCCGTCCGCCCCGTAAATCTCAGACGCCACGGTACTAATTTTATCTTTTAAGCTCATTTCATCCGGATAGAGCACATGGAAACCGCTTTCTTTGGTTTCCAGAGTGTGAAGGACTTTATTTGCCAGTTCTACGCCGCCTTCCCCGCCTTTTTCCCAAACCTCTGAGAGAGCAAACTCACATCCTCTGTCCTCACAGAATTTTTTCACGTATTCGTACTCTGCTTTGGTATCGGTAATAAAGGAATTTAAGGTTACCACAACGGGAACTCCGTATTTCTGAAGGTTCTCAATGTGCTTTTCCAGGTTCACAATTCCCCTTTCCAAAGCAGGCAGATTCTCATTTGCCAAATCGGCCTTAGCCACGCCGCCGTTATATTTCAGCGCCCGGACGGTAGCAACCAAAACCACTGCGTCCGGCTTTAATCCAGCCTTGCGGCACTTAATATCAAAGAATTTCTCAGCGCCCAAATCTGCTCCGAATCCGGCCTCGGTTACCACGATGTCCGCAAGCTTTAAAGCGGTTCTGGTAGCCCTTACGCTGTTGCAGCCGTGGGCAATGTTGGCAAAAGGCCCGCCGTGGACAATGGCGCCGGTGTGCTCTAAGGTCTGAATCAGGTTTGGCTTTAATGCATCCTTTAAAAGAGCTGCCATAGAGCCCACTGCATTTAACTGGGCTGCCGTAACCGGCTCTCCTGCAAAATTATATGCAACAACAATCCTTCCAAGACGTTCCTTCAGATCCTTCATATCTTCGGACAGGCACAGAATTGCCATGATCTCTGACGCCACAGTGATGACAAAGTGATCTTCTCTCACCATTCCGTCCCCTTTTGCCCCCAGGCCTACGATCACATTGCGGAGGACTCTGTCGTTCATATCCAGGCAGCGTTTCCACAGCACCTGTCTGGGATCGATCCCCAGGGCATTTCCCTGCTGAATGTGGTTATCTAAAAGGGCTGCCAAAAGATTATTGGCAGAGGTAATGGCATGGAAATCTCCGGTAAAATGCAGGTTTAAGTCTTCCATGGGGACAACCTGAGCATATCCGCCTCCGGCGGCCCCTCCTTTTATGCCAAAACAAGGACCTAAAGAGGGCTCACGCAAAGCAATAATGGCATTTTTTCCCACCTTGGCAAAAGCCTGTCCCAGGCCTACGGAGGTGGTAGTCTTTCCCTCTCCTGCGGGGGTGGGATTGATGGCGGTTACCAATACCAGCTTTCCATCCGGGCGATCTTTTACTCTTTCCCAAACCTGGTCCCCAAGCTTTGCCTTATACTTTCCGTAAAGCTCCAGCTCGTCCTCCCCAATGCCATAGTTTGCCGCCACCTCTTTAATGGGCTGCATCTGGGCTTCCTGAGCAATCTGAATATCTGTTTTCATCCTTTATCCTCCTGTTTTTGTTTTATGGTGTTTCAACCGCCCATTTCCATAAGCTCTTCAAACTGCTCCATGGACATAAGAACTTTACGCGGTTTTGTTCCCTCTTCCTCTCCTACTACTCCGGCCTCCGCCAGCTGATCCATAATACGGGCCGCCCGGTTAAAACCGATCTTAAACACCCGCTGAAGCATACCGATAGACGCCTTGTCTTTTTCTATAATAAACTTAGCTGCATGGGCGAAATACTCATCCCTCTCGCTTCCGCCTTTTGCCACATCCTGGGATCCTTTGACAATCTGCTGCTCCACATCCGGGTTGTAGGAATTTGCCACCTCCTGTTTGGTTAAAAATTCCACCACCTGAGCCACCTCATGGTCAGACACAAAAGCTCCCTGAACACGTTGAGGCTTTGGTATTCCGGAAGGATAAAATAGCATGTCTCCTTTTCCCAACAGCTTTTCCGCCCCGTTCATATCAATAATGGTACGGGAATCCACGCCGGAGGAAACGGCAAAGGCAATTCGGGAAGGCACATTGGCTTTAATCAGGCCGGTAATAACATTTACCGACGGCCTCTGGGTGGCAATGACCAGATGGATGCCCGCCGCACGAGCCAGCTGGGCCAGACGGCAGATGGAATCCTCCACCTCTCCCGGGGCCACCATCATCAGATCCGCCAGCTCATCTACGATAATCACAATCTGAGGCATCTTTTTGGGCTTATTCTCATCTTCAATATCCTGGATATTTTCTACTCTCTCATTATAGCCCTTCAAATCCCGGACGCCGTACTCGGCAAACTTTTTATACCGGTCCGTCATCTCCGCCACGGCCCAGTTTAAGGCCCCCGACGCCTTCTTGGGATCGGTTACAACCGGAATCAGCAGATGGGGAATCCCGTTGTAAACGCTTAACTCCACCACCTTGGGATCCACCATAATCAGCTTTACATCATTGGGATTTGCTTTATAGAGAATACTCATAATCAGGGTATTAATACACACAGACTTTCCGGAACCGGTGGCGCCTGCAATTAACAGGTGGGGCATCTTGGCAATGTCTGTCACCACGGTCTGGCCTCCGATGTCCTTTCCCACGGCAAAAGCCAGCCTGGAGGGATGCCTGCGGAATTCCTCTGATTCCAAAAGCTCTCTTAAGTATACAATATTGTTTTCTTTATTCGGCACCTCAATTCCCACTGCGGATTTTCCGGGGATAGGCGCTTCAATCCGGATATCCGCCGCAGCCAGACTCAGCTTAATATCGTCTGCCAGGCCTACAATCTTACTTACCTTCACTCCCTGTTCCGGGTGAAGCTCATAGCGGGTTACAGAAGGACCGCAGCTAATGTTGGTTACCGTCACCCCTACTCCAAAGTCCCTTAAGGTCTGCTGCAGCTTAATAGCCGTATTTTTGTACTCCTGTTCCGAGAAGGTGCTGCTTTTGTTTTCTTTCTTTAAAAGATCGACTGAAGGGAATTTGTATTCTTTTTGCAGTTCCTTTTCCTCCGCTTCCTTAACCGCCATCATTACTGATGAAAGGGATTCTTCTTCTGTTTTAACTTCCTGTTTCCGTCTCTCCAGTTTTTTCTCAAGAAGCTCTGTTTCTGTCTCAATAATTTTACCGGAAGCCGTCACCACCCGCTTTTCTCCCTCCGGAACATAAATAGTATCCGAAATGGGGGCCTCCATAATATCCGGAGCAGCTTCCTCTTCTTCCCAACTGTCATAATAGCTTTCCTCATCCTCCTGAAAAGCCATGGAAAGCTCTTTTCTGTCTGTCTTATCCCAGATTTCATCTAAGACAACCGTTCCGGGAATGGGATCTTCCTCAAAAGGAGGCTCCTCCGAATATGGAGCTTCCTCTGGATCTTCCATCTCTTCCGGAAAAATAATTTCATCTTCTCCCGGATAGGCAGGGGACTTTGCCATCTCCACCACGTCCATTTCCCGGAGAGTCCGGGTATTCTTAGGCGCTGCAAAAGCTCTGGAAAACTCTTCTTCCATGGGGTTCTCTTCCAAAGTTTTATCTTGTGAAACTTTCTGAGTTTCTTCTATGTAAGGCCGGGAATCCCCGGGGCGGGCAATGCTTCCGGTAAAGACGTCTGCCGGATGGACCGTTTTTCCCTTTGTTTCTCTCTCTAAAATGTCCTCGCCCGGAAGGCCGGACAATTTAGGCGCAGGGCCAAACATAGACTCCACAGGAGCGTCGGTTCTCAAGGGCAGGTTCGAGGAATCTTCAATCTTGGTGGCGCCCAGATCCACGCCCCGCACCTTCTGCTCATCCCGCATCCTCCGCCGCTCTTCCTGGCGTTCCGCCCGGATCTCCCGGCGTCTGTCCATATCCTCTCTGGCATAGTGATAGGCCTTATCTCCGCCATTTTTCACCGCTTTTACTACCGATTTTTCTGTAATGCACACAATGCAGATCACCAGAGCCGCAATCAGCACCACATAGGCTCCCACAGTCCCTGCCACCGAGGACAGGCCTCCTGCCAAAATACCGCCCATAAGGCCTCCTCCTGCTCCGGTTGCGGCAGAAGCCTGATAATATTCTAAAAATCCGGCTCCTTCTAGTTCCTTACTTCCAAAAATCAACTGGCATAAGCCGCACAGGATCAGGGCCGTACCGATTGCGGCTCCCAGTTTCAGGGCCGCCCGCACATTACCCCGGTTCGACAGGGCAAAGCAGGTGCCGATAAATACAAAAATCGGAACCACATACCCGATAGAGCCAAACAGGCCCAGCTGGGCGTTTTTCAGAACACGGCCGATGATGCCGCATAAATTAAAATTACTTAAAAATAACAGAACAGCCACTACAAAAGAGCTTACAATTAGTACCTCCGCCCGGATTACCTCTGCGCCCTCATCATACTCAGGTTCCGGCGGCTTTTTTGGGCGTCCCGGCTTTTTCGTACTGGTCTGTGCTGTTTTTCTTTTTTTCGTTTCTGACACGAAATTACGCCTCCTACTATCTTCCTTCATGGGAAATCCAAAGCCCTGCTTCGTGGGCAAAGACACCCATTGTTGATAGTATACAAAAGTTTCCAGGAAATTTCAAGGCTTGACTATTACAGGGAATCGATCATGTGGTGGAGCTTTCCAAGAGCTTCCCGAATCCCTCCTACTTCATCAATCAGTCCTGCTTCTACGGTTTCGGAGCCTACCAGAACCGTTCCCAAATCCCTGGTAAGCATTTCTGTATTGTGCATCAGCCGCAGCAATTCTTCGTAGCTTATCCTGGAATGGCGGGATACAAAGCTTAAGATCCGATCCTGAATCATTTCAAAATATTCATAGGTCTGGGAAGCGCCGATGACCATACCGCTCATCCTCACCGGATGAATCATCATGGTTCCTGTAGGCACAATAAAAGAATAGTCAGAAGCTACCGCCAACGGCACCCCAATGGAGTGGCTTCCTCCCAGAACCAGGGATACGGTGGGAATACTTAAAGAGGCTATCATCTCCGCAATGGCAAGCCCGGCATCTACATCTCCTCCTGAAGTATTTAGCAGAACCAGAAGGCCTTCCACCTCCTTGTTGTCCTCGATCTCCGCAAGTTTTGGGAGAACGTGATCATATTTGGTGGCTTTACTGCTTCCCGACAGGTTTTCATGGCCTTCTACCTCCCCGATAATGGACAACAGATGAATGTTATGGCGGTTTTTGTTGTGGTCTAAGGTCATCTGGCCGTACTCTTCCAGGGTTTTGTTTTCTTTCTCTTCCACTTCTTTTTGGGTTATTTTCTTTTCTTCGGCGCTGTCTGTGGATTCCTGGCGGTTCTTTTCCTGATTTTCCATGTGGTTCCCCCTTGTTTTTCATCGTTTTTCTTTAGTCTGTTCCAAATTTCCTCTCTTATGCGCCATCTTTTTATATACATTTTTTCTTTTTTGTAGTAAGATATTGGGTAAAATCAAACGCAACAGGAGGCTTTAAATGGAAAAGATAAAAATGACCACTCCCCTTGTAGAGATGGACGGGGATGAAATGACTAGAATCCTCTGGAAAATGATTAAGGATGAGCTGCTGATTCCTTTTATTGATTTAAAGACTGAGTACTATGACTTAGGACTTGAGAACCGGGATGCCACTGATGATCAGGTAACGGTAGATTCCGCCCTGGCTACCAAAAAGTACGGCGTTGCCGTAAAGTGCGCTACCATTACCCCCAATGCTGCCAGAGTAACCGAATACAATTTAAAGGAGATGTGGAAAAGCCCCAACGGCACCATCCGGGCCATTTTAGACGGAACTGTATTCCGCAGCCCCATTGTGGTAAAGGGAATCGAGCCCTGTGTAAAGAACTGGAAGAAACCCATCACCATTGCAAGGCATGCCTACGGCGACGTATATAAGGGTGTGGAAATGAAAATCCCGGCAGCCGGAAAGGCGGAGCTTGTCTATACTGCCGCCGATGGATCTGAAACCCGGGAAACCATCCACGAGTTTACCGGAGCCGGTATTATCCAGGGCATGCACAACATATCTGCTTCTATCGAAAGTTTTGCCAGAAGCTGCTTTAACTATGCCCTGGATTTAAAGCAGGATCTGTGGTTTGCCACCAAGGACACCATCTCCAAAAAATATGATCATACTTTTAAGGACATTTTCCAGGAGATTTTTGATAAGGAATATGCGGACAGATTCCGGGAAGCAGGCATCACTTATTTTTACACATTAATTGATGATGCCGTAGCCCGGGTTATGAAGTCAGAGGGCGGTTATATCTGGGCCTGCAAAAACTATGACGGCGATGTGATGAGCGATATGATTTCATCCGCTTTCGGTTCCCTGGCTATGATGACCTCTGTACTGGTTTCCCCGGAAGGTTACTACGAGTATGAAGCGGCTCACGGCACTGTGCAGCGTCATTACTACAAGCACTTAAAAGGAGAAGAAACCTCCACCAACTCCGTTGCCACCATTTTTGCATGGTCCGGCGCTTTGAGAAAACGGGGCGAACTGGACAGTAACCCGGAATTGGCTGCCTTTGCGGATAAATTGGAGAAAGCCACCCTGGACACCATTGAAGCTGGCTTTATGACAAAGGATCTGGCTCTTATTACCACCATGGAGAATCCCACTGTGTTAAACAGCCAGGACTTTATTAAGGCCATCGCCAAACGGCTGGCATAAATGATAGAAAGGACGTGTTATTATTACTTTAGGGCAGTATGAAGAACTCCCGGAAGATGCCAGGGCCGAAGTATTTGACGGGCAAATCTTTTACATGGCCAGTCCGTCACAAGATCATCAGGCCATTTCCATGGAGCTTTCCACCGTGCTCAACACTTATCTCAAAAGCAAAAATGGGCCATGCCGTGTGTTCCATGCCCCATTTGATGTAAAATTAAATGATACTCCCCTCACCATGGTTCAGCCTGATCTTATGATTGTGTGTGATAAAAATAAACTGGACGGGAAGCGCTGTAATGGCGCTCCCGACTTTATTATAGAAATTGTTTCTCCTGGCAACTCATCCGATGATTATATCCGAAAGCCCTATTACTACAAAAATGCCGGGGTTCGTGAGTATTGGATTGTGGATCCCCGCCGTAAGACTGTAACAGTCAACTATTTTGAGGGAAACATGCTGAACATTCAGTATTCTTTTGATTCCACAATCAAGGTTCATATCTTTGATGATCTGCTTATCAATTTCTTTGATATTGCCGTTTTGCTGAATAGTTAAGCGAAAAGGGCTGTCCTGAATTACGTTTTCAGGACAGCCCAAATCTATTTCATCTCTTAAAGCATAACATTTCAAGGCTGTGATTGCATGGCGTGGAGCCGCAAGCGCAGGACTTGTTTTGTTATTTCCTTGATGACGGGGAAATTATTAAATTTTCCTTTTTAGAAAAAACATCTATGCGTTGAACAAATTCCCAACCATCAGCGCCCAATTCATTTAATTGTTCCCACAATCTTTATATTTCCGCCATCACGGAATATACCCGAGCAATTATACTGCCATTTTCCTTTTTTCAAAGCGATCTCTTTTGTTAAATCAGTGGAGCCAATAGTAATGCGCTGTTCTTCACCATTTGGGTTAAATAAGAATAAATCCACTGTTCCCCCCTTAATATCCGAAGTAATATTTAAAATGAGTGTTTGATTATCTTCGGCTTGGAATGAGCCCGATTCGGCTATGTTCCTCTGGTCTGCATAATTGGCTATATTAAGAACTGAATTTCCATCGGAACTGCTCTTATTAATATTCACTTGTGAAATACTATTTTGTGGAATTAAGTCAATCGTATTGTTTTCAACGTCATAATTAACGCCATATCCAAGATTTGTCAGCAATTCGTTTACTGGTGCATACACACTTTCATCTTGTTCATTTTCCATGGTAACGGCGAGTAATGGTTTACTAAGTGGAAAAGAAACATGATTAAGCGTAACTTTCATACTGCTTAAATTTACAGCTTTAATACTTGAGGCAGCAAATACTGTTGTCACTCCCACTGTGCCAATAATAATCCCGGCAACCAAACTTTTCACATCAAATTTCTTCATATAGCACTCCTCCTTCTAAATTTCCCTTTATCTTTCATTTTATCACAATTCCGAGAGCGTGGAAATAGGCAATTTCCAAGCAGTTTGGAAAAGCTTACCCCCAGCGGACAAGGCCTCACGTGCCTTATCCGCCAGGGGTAGTTATGATTTTCATAGCCGGAAGCTTCCTGACTCTCCCTTGCTATTTTCTCTATTCTCTATATTAAACGCCCATATTTTCTGGCCGTATCCCGAATTTCCTCTTTTAATTCTTCTGTCAGCTCTTCCTTTCCAATCCGCCATCTCCAGTTGGTTCCCACTGTAGAGGGACGATTTATTCTGGCCTCGTTGCCATAACCCAGATAGTCCTGAAGCGGGATGATACAAAGGTCTGCCCGGCTTCGCATAATCAGAGCAATCATGGACTTATACAAGAGCTTTTCCGGGGTATAGTTGTCGCAGAGATAATCCCGCAGCATAGCCTTTTCCTCATCTGTAATGCTCTTTAGCCAGCCTGCTGCTGTTTCATTATCATGGGTTCCGGTGTAGGCTACACAGTTGCTCTCATAATTGTGAGGGAGATAATCGTTGGCGCAGCCCGTATCCCTGGAATCAAAGGCAAACTCCAGCACTTTCATACCCGGGAAGCCGCTGTCTCTTACCAGTTGGCGCACCGAATCTGTCACATAGCCCAAATCTTCGGCAATCACCTCTTTTTCCCCCAAAGCTTCCCTGACCTTTAAAAACAAATCCAGCCCCGGTCCCTTTTCCCAGTGGCCGTCTCTGGCAGTCTCTGCCCCGTAAGGAATGGAATAATATTCGTCAAACCCCCGGAAATGGTCAATACGCACCACATCATATTGCAGGAAACAATGTCTCAGCCGGTCAATCCACCATTGATAGCCGGTCTCTCTGTGGTAATCCCACCGGTATAAAGGATTTCCCCAAAGCTGTCCATCTGCCGCAAAGCCGTCTGGCGGGCATCCTGCCACTGCCACCGGAACATTGTCTTCGTCCAGCTGGAACAGTTCCGGGTGAGCCCATGCGTCAGCGCTGTCCATGGCCACATAGATGGGGATGTCTCCAATCAGTTTAATTCCCTTTGAGTTGGCGTATGCTTTTAACTGGTTCCATTGCTTATAAAAAGTATATTGAAGATACTGATGGAATTCGATTTCAAAATACAGTTCTCTCCGGTAGTAGTCCATAGCATTGTTCCATCTGAGCCGGATATCCTCGGCCCACTCTGTCCAGGGAGCTCCGCCGAACCGGTCCTTTACCGCCATAAACAGGGCATAATCGTTGAGCCACCAGCCGTTGTTCCATACAAAATCGTGGTATTCCCGGCACTGAGAAATATTGCTGCGCTGGTAAGCCAGGCGAAGCAGAGGGTAACGGCTTTCGTATATTTTCTTATAATCAATGTCCGTCTCATCCTCTCCGAAATCCGCCTCTTCACACTCTTCTTCTGTCAGGACTCCTTCCTCCACCAGATCCTCCAGGCTGATAAAATAAGGATTTCCTGCATATGTGGAAAAAGACTGATAGGGAGAATCCCCATAACTGGTAGGTCCTAAAGGAAGGATCTGCCAATAACTCTGGCCTGCCTCAGATAGCCAGTCTGCAAATTCATAAGCGCTTTTTGAAAAGCAGCCGATACCGTATTTAGACGGCAGGCTGGTAATGGATAATAAAATTCCTGCTCCCCGTTTCAATTTCATGCCCTCCTAAGCTTATACATGCACTTCTATCATAACTCCGTAGTGGTCCGACACCTTTGGATAATAACTGCCGTTGCAGATGACTCTGGATGAAAGAATTCGTTCTTCCCCCCAGGTCCAGATGCTGTCAATCCGCATCCCTTCCGGGGCACCTGCTTCTTTTTCCTTCCAGCCGTCAATGGTTTCCTCCACGGTAATTCCATTATCCCGCTCTTCTGCCAGCAGGTACGTGTCCTTCCAGCCTGAAGCAGTCACCAAATCGTAGCCCTGGCCTCTTACCTGAGCCGGACTGTTAAAGTCTCCCATAAGCCACAGACCGCCTCCAAGCCCCTTCTTTGCCATGAGAATCTGCTCTGTTCTGGCCCACTGATCCGCAAAGCTGTCGTGGTCCTCCCACCAGCCCATATGAATGGTGTAAAACCATGCCCCTCCTGTGCAGATGCCCAGAATCTTGCGGGTCTTCCAGTTGGTATATGCACAATCTTTGCTAATAAGGCCTTCATAGGTTTCCTCTACAGGCCTGCGGCTGAATATCGCCAACCCTTCATCATACCGGCTGTAGCCCATTTTTATGGGAAGCCAGGTCCAGGAGTAGGAAAGATCTCCCTTTAAAAGCAAGGATGCCAGTCTTGCGGCGTGATTGTCCGCTTTAACGCTTATTGCCTTTTGGCAGGGGACATAGCCTTTGAGAAGAGCTATGTCCGCCTCTTCTTTAAGAGCAGTCTGATTCACCTCCTGAAGAGCCAGAATGTCCGGCTGTTCTGTCAAAATAACACTTGCAAACTGCTGTAATTTTTCTTCATAGCCCGGTTCTATCAGGCTGTGTGTGTTCAGTGTGATAATTTTCATAAAACTCCTTTACAGGATATCATTAATGTCGGATTTCAATACATCCGCCTTAGGACCGTAGATAGCCTGAATTCCATTATCTTTCTTTAGCAATCCCAAAGCTCCTTCCGCTTTCCAGGCGCTAAGATCGGCAACCTTCTCCGGATCCTTTACCGTAACGCGTAGTCTGGTCATACAGGCGTCCACCAAAGTAATATTTTCTCTGCCGCCAAGCAATGCAATTATTCTCTCTGCCTGGCTGTTTCCGGAACCTGATTCAGCGCCGGAGGAAGCCTTTGAAACAGAACTTTCCTCCCCTTCTCCGCCTTCATCCGTATAATTACCCAGACGTCCGGGAGTGGCAAACTGAAACTTTCCAATCATGTAGTAGGCAATTACATATCCGATTACAAAGAAAGCTATGACGCAGAAGATAAAGTTCACAATATCGCCGGTAAGTCCTGCCTTGACAGACATGGGCACCCTGGTGACAAACTCCAGATTTCCAAAAGAGTGAAGTCTCAAATTCACAATACCGGCCATAGCAAAGGCGCATCCCTGAAGCACTGCATAAATCAGATACAGAGGCAGCGCACAGAACATAAACATAAACTCCAAAGGCTCGGTTACGCCGGTTAAAAAGACTGCCAATACCGTAGAGATAAACATGGAACGGTACTGCTTTTTCTTATCCGGATCTACCCGGCGGAACATGGCCAGAGCAATGCCGGAAAGAAGGCCTGTAGCGCCGATCATCTGCCCCACCTTAAAGCGCGCCGGAATTACAGTTGCCATCAGGTTCTCATAAGATGCGGTATCCCCTGCATCCAGGAAATTAATTAAATCGGTAACCCATGCCAGCCACAGCGGATCCTGGCCAAAGACCTGAGTTCCTGCCTGAAGGCCGGTCTGAATGGTATAAGTACCTCCAAAAGAGGTGTAATTCATTGGAATGGTCAACATGTGATGAAGGCCAAAGGGCAGCAGCAAACGCTCTAAGGTTCCATAGATAAAAGGAGCCAATACCGGGGATGTGGAAGAAGAATTGGCGATCCACACGCCAAACGCATTAATTCCTGTCTGAACCACCGGCCAGATAACTGCCATTATCAAGGAAATAATCACGGACCACACAATGACTACCATGGGCACAAACCGCTTTCCATTAAAGAAAGAAAGGGCATCCGGAAGCTTACGGAAGTTATAATACTTATTATACACGATTCCGCCTACAAATCCAGAGATAATTCCTACAAATACACCCATATTTAATGCCGGAGCCCCTAACACGGAGGTAAAGTAACCGTCTACCAGGATTTCCCTGCCAAAAAGAGTATGAGTTACTGCCGCCGGATCTGCCAGCATATCGCTTGTCACACCGAAAATCGCTCCGGTAATGACGTTAATGAGAATAAACGCAATCACTGCCGCAAAAGCGCCGCCTGCCCGTTCCTTTGCCCAGGAGCCGCCGATTGCCGCTGCAAACAGAATGTGCAGATTGTTAATAATAGCCCATCCAATGTTTTCCATAGTGCTGCCGATCATCAGAATCATGTGGATATCTGCTCCGCCCATCTGAACCAGTTTTCCCAAACTGATCATCAGACCGGCAGCCGGCATAACCGCAATCACCACCATTAAAACCTTGCCAAGTTTCTGAAGGAAATCAAAATTAATTTTCCCTTTCATACTAAAAACCTCCCTGTAATATTTTTGTTTTGCATTTTCTGCATTTTGTTGCGCTATTGTTACGCAACCGCTTGCACTAAATATATTACTATTGCATAAACTTTTCAAGTCTTTTCTTCACACATTTTCTATATTTTTCCGTTATTCACAATTTTTTCCTCGCTTTTCTGTGCATTATGCCTTCTTATTTATGCAACTTTCGCTGTATTTGCATTGTGTTTGCGTTCATTTTCTTGACTTTTCCTCTTCTTTCTTCTAAAATAAGGGTATGAGTTCACTTTAAGGAGGAGCCGCTTATGGCTGTTACAATCAAAGACGTTGCCGCCCTGGCAGGGGTCTCCCCCTCCACGGTATCCAGAACCTGCAGCAACAATCCCTCTATCAGTGAGGAAACCAAGGAAAAGGTTCGCCGGGCTATGGCCCAGCTGGGCTATGAGCCCAATTTCCAGGCCAGCAACCTGGCAACCCAAAATTCCCGGGCTATCGGCATTATCCTCCCTGTGTCCGAAAAAGAAGCTTACGAAAACTCCTTTTATCTGGAGGCCATACGGGGGATCAGCCAGTATTGTAATCAAAGACAGTATATTAATACGGTAATAACGGGAAAAGACGAGGAAGAAATTCTCAAAGTGGTAAAGACCATGACCAGAAGCGGCCAGGTAGACGGTTTTATTGTTCTCTATTCCAGACAAAAAGATCCGGTCATCGATTATCTTTACGGAGAGGGTCTTTTGTATGTGCTGGTGGGAAAGGCTTACCAGTTTGCCAATCAGACCGTCTATATCGACAATGACAACCTTTTAGCCGGCCAGGAAGCCACAGAATATCTCTATGAAATGGGCCACAGAAAAATCGGTTATATCGGAAGCGACAGCCAGCTGTTATTCTCCGCAGATCGGAAATCCGGTTATCAATTGGCGTTAAGCCGTTTCGGCCTCCCCTTAAAACCAGAATACTGTGCAGAGGTTTACTCGGTCTCCACAAAGGGAAGCGATCCTATCCGCCGGCTCTTAAGCCAGGAGGACAGGCCCACTGCAGTTATGGTAAGCGATGATATTCTGGCGGTAGCCTTAGAGCGGGTATGTATGGAAATCGGGCTGTCCATTCCGGAGGACCTTTCCATTATCTCCTTTAACAACTCCCTGTTTGCAAGGCTTACCTCCCCTCAGCTTACTTCTATTGACGTAAATTCCCTTCAGCTTGGCATGGAGGCGGCGTCCCAGATGATTAACCACATTGAAAACCCCAATCTTCTGGCCACCAAAATTATTGTTCCTCATTCCATTATTGAGCGGGACAGCTGCCGGGCTTTATAGTTCTCCGGAATCAACTTTTCCCGAATGTTCCGCCAAATCCACCAATTTCTCCGGGTCACAGATAATAATTTTGTGACCCTCCTTTTCGATTATCCCCATCTTTTTTAAACTCAGCATAATCTTAGATACCGTCACCGAATGAACTCCCAGATACCGGGCAAGTTCGGTGTAGTTAAAATAATTCTGAAGCTCCAGCCGGCCCTTTTTCCAATCCGCCAATTGCAGCAGGGTTCTGCACAGCCGTTCTGTAGTGTGTTCCTCCATGGCTGTGTGATTGTGAGTAATCATCTCCATAAAATGTCTGGAAATGCAGGCCCCGATTATGCAGGCAAACTCCGGATCCTCTTTAATCTTTCTCTCCACCACTAAAAAAGGAACCTTGTACAGCACACACTCGGTCTTGGTGTACAAGGAACAATAATGGTACATTCCTCCGGTCCCTCCACTTCCGCCTGCCATTTTCCAGGAGTGAGAAAGGAAAAAGGGCACTCCGCCGATTACATCCCCCTCTTTAAAATAATGATAGATAATCTCCTCCCCGTTCTTTGTAAAGCGTACCAGGGCGCATACTCCGGATACCAGATAGTGAAGCTGATTTTCCTGATTATTGATAGAAGAAAAATACTGATTTTTCTCTTTGCGAAACCGAATCCCTTCTTTTTGAAAAAATTCTTTCACATCCATATCATTTCCGCCTTCTCCTGTGTATATTTCCTTCTGAATGTTTAGTAATTGCTATTTTTTTGCCGCCGGACCTATGATATTATTTTAACAGAATATTTGTACAAATTCAACAGCAAAGGAGAATCGCCATGAATGGTAAAAAAAATTATTACATTCACAGTCTCATCGGTATTTTAATTATGGTTATCTTTGCCTTCCTTCCCCCCTTTGGGCCGGTTACGGAGGTAGGTGTAAAAGTTCTTGGAGTATTCCTTGGAACCATGTATCTGTGGACCTTTGTAGATACCCTGTGGCCCAGCTTATTTGGCGTGCTGATGATGGGGTTAACTGGTTTCGGAAATTTTAATTCCCTCCTATCCTCTACTTTTGGCAGTCCCATTGTGATAATGCTGTTTTTTGTAATTCTTATGACCGGCGCCATTACGGAGGAAGGCGTATGCGAATACATATCCCGCTGGTTCATTACCCGCAAAATCAGCAACGGACGCCCCTGGATCTTTACCGCCTTGTTTTTAGCCGGGGTTTACATGATTTCCGTGCTGACTGCCCCCACTCCCACTATCTTTATCTTCTGGCCCATCCTCTACAGCCTTTTCGCCACTCTGGGCTACAAAAAGGGAGACAAGTACGCAACCTTAATGCTTATCGCCGTTGTTATGGCCGCCTCTTTCGGTTTTGCAACTACTCCTTTTAAGGGCGCTTTAACCGGGCTTTTAGGCAACTACGCCAAGGTAACCGGCGCTCCTATCGAGTACCTTTCCTATATGGCAATCTCAGTTCCGGTATCTTTAGCCGGGCTGGCTGTTATTATTTTATCCATGCGATTTATATTTCGTCCGGACATTACGTTGCTAAAGGATGTGAATGTTGATATTTTCAACAAAAAACCTTTGCCTCCCATGAACCTGCGTCAAAAGTCCATGACTCTTGCCCTGATTATCTTTATCATCTGGGTACTGTGTCCGCCTCTTTTGCCTGACAGCCCCATTAAGCAGATCCTGACTGCATCCCAGAATGCCATCCCGGTTCTGATTATCGCTGTCTGCTGTTTCTTAAATGTAGAAGGCAAGCCTTTAGTAAACTTTAACGCCATTGCCGCCAAGTATATGATCTGGCCGGTTGTGTTGATTGTAGGTTCCGCTATGACCATTGGAAATGCCCTGACGGACGAAGCTACCGGCATCACCGTTCTGTTAAAAAGCGTGCTGACCCCGGTATTCGAAGGCAAGAGTCCTTTGGTATTTACCATTGCCTGTGTTACCATCGCCTGTATCCTCACCAATGTGTGCAACAACATGGTAGTGGGCATGCTGCTGATCCCCATTATCCATGTGTTCTCTATGGAAATCGGTGCCAGCGCCGCCGCTATCACATCCCTGTCCATGTATATGGTCTGCATCGCTGTGGTAACCCCTGCCGCCTCCACTACCTCCGCGATTCTTCACGGCAACTCTACCTGGATGAATACGGGAGAGATATACAAATACGGCATTATTATGACTGTTTTAAGCCTGATTACCGTATTGGTTGTGGGGCTTCCCATTGCCAGCCTGGTTCTTGGCTGACAGGGGAAATATCCGGTATTTTTGTGAAAAATGAAAAAAACAGGCCCGGAAAAACCCCGTAAATATAGAAATAAAAATATAGTATTCTTTCCCGTTTTGTGTTACACTACTGCTATGTTTTTAAATTTAAAATACGGAGGTCAATATGAAGAAAGTATACGAAGGCAAAACCAAAGATGTGTTCCAGCTAGACAACGGCAATGTACTGTTAAAGTTTAAAGATGACTGCACTGGTAAGGACGGCGTATTCGATCCCGGAGAAAATTCTGTAGGTTTAACTATTGACGGTATTGGCAAAGCCAATCTGGAAACCTCTATTCATTTCTTTGAACTGTTAAAGGAAGCCGGAATCAAGACCCACTACGTAAGCGCAAACGTTGAGGACGCAACCATGGAGGTGCTGCCTGCTACTGTATTCGGCAAAGGCCTCGAAGTTATCTGCCGTTTAGTTGCCACCGGAAGCTTTATCCGCCGCTACGGCGCATATATTGAGGACGGCACCGAGCTTCCCGGCGGTTATGTGGAAGCAACCTTTAAGGACGACGACCGCTGCGATCCCCTTGTAACCTGCGAAGGTTTAGTTGCCCTGAATATTATGAGCAGAGAGATGTTTGAGTCCATGAAGGAGCAGACATTAAAGATTACCAAGATCGTCGCCGATGATCTGGCAAAGAAAGATTTAAAGCTTTATGATATAAAATTTGAGTTTGGTTACAACAATGGAGAGGTTATCTTAATCGATGAGATTGCCAGCGGCAATATGCGGGTTTATAAGGATGGCAAGATTGTAGATCCTATGGATTTGACTTCTATTATTTTAGGGAAATGATGGTAAGAGCAGCAGCTCAGGCAGGAAAACGCCTGAGCTGCTGCTCTTAGTCTCTCATATAAATAAGAAAAGAGAGTGTAAAAACAAGTGGGATAATCATCAATACCTACTACCAGTGCTTTTCTTTCCCCCATATATGTTCTCCCTTCTACCTATCGTGGACCTAAAAACCTATCTCCATTTAAATGTATCATATGCTCCGGCATTTCCGCAATCCAAACTTCTGTCTCCCAAGCCAACGACTCCGAAAATTTCTTGTATGTTTTGAAATCCAGAAAAGCGGTGACAAAAATCTTTCCTGCTGTAACATTCTTCGTCATCTCTGTAATCTCAAGAATCCGTTTCGGATCCATTGGTCCTACAGAAGTTACAGATTCCACGAAATAAATCCAATCGTTATCTTCCCTATACAAAACGACGTCCGGCATTTTGTCATGTAGCGTAATTTCAAAGCCTAACTCTGTCAACTTAGCAACATTTTTTACCAAATCTTTTTCCACTGTATCGCCTACATACAGGCATTCAGAATTAGGAGCAAATCTCGGTGCAAATTCCTCAATAATCGCTTTTTGTAATTCATTGTGCTTCCCTGCTGAGAATTTAAAATTTGCTCCATTGATTTTTACAGACACCATCGTCATTTTCTTTTTAGACGCATAAATATCAATCAGTTTCTCATGGTACGTCAGGAAACGATTTAAAGATTTCTGCCATTCTATGGATTGAAATGTTTTCAGCATTTTCATTGTTTCATCTGTAAGCCGGTATCTATAATTAGGGCTGTTTGTCGCCATTCCATTATCTTCTACCAGTGCTGCAGTCCGAAATCTATGTAATGCCTGTTTGCGAAATGTTTCTCTGCTATTTTCTGCGTAGGTAGTGCCATAAAAGGTGTTAGAAAACTGGATAATATCATGAATACGAATCCAATCATTTTTCGCTTCGTTCCATGACATATCCGGCTTTATATCTGCCATTGCAAGCAAACAAAAGCAGCATATATCCGCTTGCTGTGCTTTTGGCATACCTACCAATTCCAAAAATTTTCTTGCTTCTTCAACCTTACCCACAGTATCCCTCCAAAATCAAATCACAATTTTTCTCTGATAAGTCCTTTGTTTTCATTAACTTTCTGCCCATTTCCTGTATGCTTTCCATATCTGGTACTGGCATAGAATTTACTTCTGTAGAATTCACCTGTGTGGAGCCATTTAAAATTCTATAGTATTCATCGTACAACGTAGAATTGAAAAGCACATACAAGCCGTATACCAAGCACTCTGACATCTCACCTAACAAGCCATCAATAAAATTGATTTTATTTTGTGTGCTGATTTTCGTATATTGCGGGTAATTCTTCGCCAGATAAATTCCACATTGTAACCGCCGTGGTTCTTCTTTCGCCGTAAATCTCTTTACAAACAAATAGTTTTTATTATCCTGCATAAGTCCACGTTGATCTGTTACCACATATTCATGCTCTTTCTGAATAGGAAACTGTACTTTTCCTTGCTTAATGTGCTGTGAATAAAACAACGGGATTGCTCCGTCTTCCTCCTCATCACGAAGAATATCACGATTTCTAAAATCTACCGTTAAGCCTGTTTTCATTTTCACACCAATATCCGGCAATGTCTGATTAAACTGATGTAATCGCCTTAGTACGGATACTTCTTCATCGTTTGTTACCAGATATACATAATAATCTTCTCCAGAAACAACAAGGCTATATGGTACAGTTAAAGAAGTTATTTCATCAAAGTCTTTGTTTGACTTCGATGACGTGATTTTTACCTGTGCAGGACTTGTCTTTGTCTTTCTAACCCTTATGATAATAGTTTCTTGTAAAACATCCTCTTTATCAAAGACTTTATCCCTACTTACAAATAGGTGAATATGCTCCAATCTTCCTTCTGTCAAAAAATACTGTCGAAACCGTTTAAAGTACGCTCCCGATGTCCATGAGCGAGGAACGATATAGACCATTTCGCCATCATCTTTTAAGTTGAAAAGCCCCATTGCTGCAAAAATAAAATACATATTCGGCGCACCATAACAAACTTCCGGCATAGCTGTCGCTTCTGACGCATCTTTGGATATTTTCATATATGGCGGATTCCCAATCACATAATCATATTTAGGGGGATTCGGATTTCCACCTATCATATAATTAAAATCTAGATATTGACTTGTAATATAGTTCTCTGTCTGAATACTATATTTAACCTTTTTGGTTGAATGCTCTTTACAATATTCCAGATTTTCTTGCAAAAGCCCCAACACATTTTCATCATTCTCATAACAGGTCAATTCTATCTCTGTTATAGTATCAAACTGCTCTGCCCATTCAATAAAAGCACAGGACAATATACCAGAGCCGGCGCCGGCGTCCAAAACCGTTACACACGATTTCCCTATCGGGATTTCATACAAGCTTGCCATAAATCTTGCAGTTTCCATACTTGTAAAAAACTGCCCGTACTTCTTTCTCTCTTTTTTAGGCATACTATCTATATACAAGTTTGTGAGTTCAATAATCTTTTCTAACACCTTATCTCACCTCATGCTCATCTACATGAACCAATTATACTGCATCTTCATTCTATTTTCAACACATTTCAGAACAAATGTTCTTGGTTATTTTCAGATGCCCGTTCAGCATGCATAAACACAGGAAAACTGGGTGCTTATGGGGTCATTATACGGAAAAAATATGATCAAGAATGCCGTTAATTCATATGATCTGATCAACTTTATACGCGACTTCCGTATTGTCAGCAAAGGAGATGGATTTTACATCAATATTTCCAGAAATCAGGCAGTAAATGAACAGATCAAACAGCTTACTGGTTTGACTACTCTGGACGCTCTTTTCCTTTCGGAGAAAGAAGTGGAAAATATCTTCCGTAGCTGTATCCTACTCAGTTCCTGAGTACTAGGTTTTTAGAGAAACGTCGGAAGCCAGGTTTAATACCCGGAAAGCAATGCGAAAGCCCTATCCCGTTCTTATTCCTGTTCTCATTAAAAAAAGGGCATCTATTAGCTGTGCCCCTCAACACAAAGCATCTTCAAATGAAAACAAGGGCGCCGCTCCATCATCTAATTTCATGATTTTGCGACACCCTTCTAACATATTACAATCCCATCTTCAAATAAGCTTCTCTCGTCTCCTCCGGAACCATACAGCCGCCGGTAGCCCAGGCGATATGGGTTGCCTGCTCCATTTTTCCGGAAAGTCCCATCTTCTCCACATAAGCCTTTAAATCTTCCGGACGGATAAGGGCTGCGAAAGAGGCGCAGGAGCTGGGTTCAATAAAAATATCTTCACTGTCCAGCAAGCCTCTCATCAGGTCATACAGCTTTTTATCCTCAATGGTAGCGATTCCAGACAGCAAAGGCTCTACTACCCGGCCCACAAATGCAGAGGGACGCCCAACTGCCAGACCGTCTGCATCGGTCTTTCCGTCAATGCCCATATCCTTTACGCTGATGCCGTCCTGAAGGCCGGTCGCCATTCCCAGCATCATACAGCAGGCATGGGTGGGCTCGGTAAAGAAGCAATGGACATGATCCCCATAGATTTCCTTGATTCCGTAGGTAACCCCTCCCGGCGCTCCGCCGATACCGCAGGGGATATAGAGAAACAGGGGATGTTCTGAGTCAACAATAATATTCTGTTCTTCCAGTTGGGCTTTCAGACGCTCTCCTGCCACACTGTAGCCCATAAACAGGTTCTGTGAATTTTCGTCGTCCACAAAATAACTCATGGGATCTGCGTCAGAATTTTTTCTTCCCTGCTCTACTGCTGCACAGTAATCATCTGCATATTCGATTACCTCCACGCCACGGCTGCGAAGCAGATCCTTTTTCCACTGCTTTGCATCCGCAGACATATGGACAATTACCCGAAAGCCCAGCTTTGCGCTCATAATGCCGATGCTCATTCCCAGATTTCCGGTGCTTCCCACCTGTACCGTATGCTTTCCGAAAAATGCTGTAAATTCCGGTTCCGCCAAAATGCTGTAGTCATCAGTTTCCTTTAACATTCCGGACTCTAAGGCCAAATCTTCTGCATGCTTTAAGACCTCATAGATGCCGCCTCTGGCTTTTACAGAACCAGATACCGGAAGATGGCTGTCCATTTTCAGCATCAAATTTCCTGTAATTCCTGCTCCGTATTCTTTGTTTAAGAATTCTTTCATTTTGGGGATACGCCGCAGCTCCGACTCGATAATACCATCCGTCGCTTCCAGCTCAGGAAACACCTTCTTTAAATAGGGGGCAAATCTCAGCAGACGGTCGCTGGCATCTTTTATCTGATCCGGCTGTACCAGAGTAATATTCTGTTCTGCCTCCGGAATCATCTTATCATTGAGCCAGAATGTCTCTTTTAGCTGTACCGCATCTGCCACAGCCGGAATGGTATCGATATATTTTTGAAATTCAACATTCATAATTTCCTTACTCTCCTTTTTCCTTCAGATATCCGTTAGCCGGATCCATAAATTCTCCCGTCAATTTCCGAACCTGAGGCGCCAGACAAATCAGCGCCGCTATATTGGGAATAATTAAAAAGCCCAGGGCGCAGTCCTGGATGGACCACACCATATCAATGGTACTTAAGCTGCCTAAAATGATAACAAACGGAAAAATAATCCGGTAAATCTTTGCCCAGCCTGGCTTTTTCAGATAGTTGAGACTCACATGTCCAAAATACCACTGGCTCATGAGGGAGGTGCTGGCAAAGAGAATTAAACTGATGTAAATCACATACTGCATCCCCGGAAGCACAGACTTAAAAGCCGCAGCCGCTAAAGTAGAGGCATTGGCATGATAGGTATTGGCTCCGGTAATTAAAACCGTAAAGCCGGTGGTGCTGCAGATAATCATGGTGTCCACAAACACTTCTATTACGCCGTAAAGCCCCTGGCGCACCGGGTGATCCACCTCCGCGGAGGAATGGAGCACCGCTGCGGAACCTTCCCCGGCCTCATTGGAGTACAGGCCTCTCGCCACGCCGAAACGCATGGCTTCCCGCATGGTGATGCCTGCTAAAGCGCCTCCCCCTGCTTCAAGGGTAAATGCCCCCTTAAAAATAGAAGCAAGCATGGCCGGGATCTGCCCTGCATGAAGCAAAAGCACTATAATCCCTCCTGCCACATAAATCCCCGCCATAACCGGCACAACCCGCTGGGCCACCTGAACCAGCCGTTTAAATCCGCCGCTGATAATAAAACTCATGATTGCTGCCAAAATCAATCCGGTAAGTAAAAACGGCGCCTGAAATCCTTCGTTTACTACATTGGAGATGGTGTTGGCCTGAATCAGGGTGCCTCCTGCATTCTGGATAAACAGCATACAGGCCACAAAAACGCCGGCCCACTTCCACTTCATTCCATACTCAATATAGTACATGGGTCCGCCATTAATATTTCCCTGGCTGTCTTTCCCATGATACTTCATTCCCACTACAATTTCCCCGAATTTGGTAGCCATTCCGAAAAACGCAGCTGCCCACATCCAGAACAGGGCCCCGGGACCTCCGGCTAAAATTGCCGTGGATACTCCTACAATGTTTCCGCTTCCCACACAGCTGGCGATAGCCGCACAGAGGGCCTGGTAGGAAGAACACTTTTTCTCATCTTTTACCTGGGCCTTCTCTTTTTTCAAGGAAAAAAAGCCTTTTCTAAAAAGAGTTATACATTGAAACTGGACGAATCCAGTCATTATTGTATAGAACAGGCCAAGACCTAAAAGGGCAATTAAAAGCCAGTCTCCCCACAAAAAATCAGCAAGAGCTTTAAAAACCGCTTCTATTCCCGCCATAAATCATTTCCTCACTTTAGAAGATTAACGCCCTGGGCGTCTGGAAGGCGCGCCCCCATAATTGCTGCCAAAGTAGGAGCAACATCAATCAGGCGGGCATTTTCTACATTTCCTTTTTCAATTCCAGCGCCGGTAATCATAAAGGAAGCCCGCATTTCCGGAAATTCTTCGCTGTAACCGTGCTGGGCCTTCTGAGTCACTCTGGTGCGGCAATACTCACCATCCACATCATCCCGAAGCTCATAGCCTTTCTTGGATACCAGGACATAAGCTGCCTCCGGAAAGCCGCCTCTTGTCTTTGCCTGCATTGGATCCACCACTTCTAAAATACCGCTTTCCGGATCCGCCAGCAAATCATCCAGTACCTTTTTCAGCGTATCTGCCGCTTCCTTGTCGGAAGGATCTGCCAGACGGATCTCTGCAGTTCCTCCTGCTCTCTGGCTATATGCCTTCCAAGCGGTTACTTTTCCGGTTTCGTCGGTTTCAATCAGTCCTGCTTTCTTTAACAGAATGTTAGGAGAAATATTATGGGTATTATCAAGGGAACCGTGATCCGACACCAGGCATACTACCAGATTTCCATCTGTAATCCGCTCTGCTTCCTCAATCAGTTGGCCTAGCATGGTATCAATCTTTGTAAGGCTGGCTTTTGCCTCATCACTGTATACCCCGTGCTGGTGGGCGCTCTCGTCAAAGCTGGCAAAATAAGCAGACAGAAAGAATGGTTTCTCCTGAATCACCGGAGCCAGCTTATTTTTCAGCACCCACATAGCCGCTTTTCCTCTCTGGGCATCTCCTGAATCAGACAAATCCAGGCCTCCTGCATAGGTTCCGATTTCTTTTTCCATCTCAAGGATCATGCCCTGAGGATTGGCAACCGCATCAATAAACCTGCTGTCAATCTCGCTTCCGTCCCACCAGAATTCCGGGGCGATAAAGTCTCCTTTTGCCCCGACAGAAGTGGGGAAGGCAACGCTTGCAGACCAATATCCGCACTCTTTTGCCGCTTCCCATAAGGTTTTTACCCGGGTATTGGCAAACCAGTGCCAGGCTCCCAAATGCTCTCCTGTCGGATCAAAAATTCCGTTATTGACAATACCATGAACCGCCGGATTGGTTCCGGTTATCATGCTCTGATGGCAGGGATATGTAAAGGTGGGAAATACGCTCTTCATCCCTTCTCTTGCAGTACATCCCTTTTCAATAAAATATTTGGTAATGTTAGAAAGACTGACTCCTGTTTTTTCCTGCTCAAATACATAGTCCGGTTTCAGTGCATCTACAGAGATTAGCAGTACGCTTGGCTTTTGATTCATAATATTAATCGTTCCTTTCTTTCGAGACTACAACCCTCACTCCTGCATCCTCAAAAGCCCGGATCTGCTCCTCCGAGGCTTCTGAATCCGTAATAATCATAGAAATCTGATCGATCCCGCACATCTTTACAAGAGAATTAACACCCAGCTTGGAACTGTCTGCAATCACGATTGTTTTACCGGCTGCTTCCATCATTTTGTTTTGGACAATAATTTCGTCCATTCTCTGGTATGTGATGCCTCGTTCCACTGAGATCCCGCAGGTGGTGAGGAAAAATATGTCTACATTAATTTTAGAAAATATGAGTGTAGCAATATCAGACACAAAGGCTTCCTCATCAGAACGGTAGATCCCTCCTGTCAAAACCAGGGTAATTCCTTCTGCATCTGCCAGTTCATTGGCTATGGCCAGGGAATTAGTGACAACTGTCAGGGCATGAAACCTTTCTTTAATGACTTTTGCAAGAAGCAGAGATGTGGTGCCGGAGTCCAGAGCAATGGCCTGTCCCTCGTTTATATAGCCTGCCGCCTCAAAAGCAACCTCTTCTTTGCTCAGCAGCCGCTCTTTTTTTCTTCTGTCAAAAGATGTATAAGAGCGGCCCTTCTCCTGAGAAACTTCTGCTTTCATGGCTCCGCCATGAATCCGCCTTAACATTCCTTTGGCTTCCATATTCTCCAAGTCCCTGCGGACCGTTTCACGGGATGTGTTTAAAAGGCCGCAGAGAACGGTTGCTTTAACGCTTCCGTCCCGCTCCAATACATTTAAAATTTCTTCATATCTTTGTTCTGATAACATAAATTCCAACTCCTTAAGACTTGTCAAATCCGCTTTTCTGCTTAAAGAATAACACATTTTTACACGAAATGCAACTCTTTTTTTGAAAATATACACATTTTTACAACTTTATTTTTGCTTTTATAAGGAATCAATCTTACTTATTACATATTTTTGCAACTTTTTACACATTTACACTTGACAATACACATAAATACAACTATACTTGGAAGTGTCAAATCCGTTTCATCAAACTATTCATGAAAAATAAATGTGAGAGGTATTGTACTATGGCTGAACAGACAAAGAAAAAACTTGATAAAAAGTGGATTTCTTTTGGCACGCTGATGCTGGGCGCCGGAACCATCTACAAACTGGGCTTTTTAAAAGATGCTTTCTATGTACCGATGCAGGAATTTATGGGACTGTCCCACACTCAGATCGGTACTGCAATGAGTGTGGCCGGACTGATTACTACCTTCGGTTTCCTGGCTTCCATCTATTTAACGGATCGGGTCTCCAAAAAGGTCATGATTCCTCTGTCTCTGATTGGTATTTGTTTATGCGGAATCTGGCTGTCCACCTTCCCCTCCTACGGCGTCTTCCTCTTTATTTACTGTCTGCTGGCTGTCTGTGCAGATATGCTTTACTGGCCCACCATGTTAAAAACAGTCCGGCTGTTAGGAGATAAGGACGAACAGGGACGTATGTTTGGTATCATGGAAGCAGGCCGCGGCCTGATGGACACCATCGTAGCTTCCAGCGCGCTGGCCATCTTCTCTGCCTGCGGCAGCAATGCATTTGGTCTTAAGATGGCTATCCTGTTCTACGCTGCAGTTCCCGGAGTCATGGGCGTACTCCTGTATTTCTTACTGGAACCGGATGAAAAGCTTCCCAAAACTACTGCTGCCGGCGAAACCGTCAGCGCCAACAAGCAGGCCTGGGAAGGCGTTGTAAAGGCTCTGAAAAACAAAAATATCTGGCTTGTATCCTTTAACGTATTTTTGGTATACAGCGTTTACTGCGGCCTTACATATTTTATCCCCTTCTTAAGCGATATCTATGCTCTTCCCGCTGCTTTGGCAGGCGTATACGGGATTATTAATCAGTACGGACTGAAAATGTTAGGCGGCCCAATCGGCGGCTATATTACCGATAAGGTGCTCCATTCTGCAACCAAGTATTTGCGTATTGCATTTACCGCTGTTACCGTAGTTCTGGTAGTATTTACGTTCCTGCCCCACCAGAGTATGGGAATCATTTTGGGTATGGCCATCAGTCTTGGCATCAGCGCCATTGTTTACAGCATGCGCGCTATCTTCTTCGCTCCTATGGACGAGGTGGATGTTCCCCGTGAAATTACCGGTTCCGCCATGTCCCTTGGATCCTTCGTCGGCTACCTTCCGGGCGCGTTTATGTACGCTGTTTACGGCGGTATTCTGGATAATTTTGAAGGCATCGCCGGATACCGGATTGTGTTCCTCATTATGGCAGTATTTGCAGTCTGCGGTATTTTGTTAAGCTCTTATATTTTATCTCTTATGAAAAAGGCAAAAGCTGCCGCTTAGTTATGAAATAACAGAAAAAAACAGGGGAACCAGTGACTCGCATAGGTCGCTGGTTCCCCTGTTTTAGCAAACTGTTTTCTGCTTATTGTTTGGGGATCGTTTTTTCGGTCTCTTTTTTTACTGCTGCAGAACCTTTCTTCTTAAAATTCAATTTCTTCCCTCTTTTTTTCCAAATTACCAGACCCCCAATCATCAAAATTGCCGCTGCCGCCATGATCCATCCGGTAAAGTCTTTCTCCGGCCTCAGAATCACAAATTCACCGGGTTCATCCATCTGGAATACCAGATAATCCCCGTCCCACCGGCTTTCTGTCACCTCCAGCCCGCCGTTTTTCATAACCGCCGCCTTAGAATCCTTTGAATATTCTTCTGCCAGGACATGAATGGTAATGGTTTTTGGCATTAAAACTCCTTCCGGCTGCTGAATGGAACAGGAATACCGATCTCCCTCAATTTTCTCTGCTGTCAGACGGGCGCCCGGATAGAAGTTGGCCTCTGCCAGCATAAGGGGCTTTTTATCTTCTGAAGATGCAATAGTGGTATTCCAGGCTTTGTAGATTGCATGAACCTTTTCATTGCCTGTAATGCAGGACAGATCCTTCTCTTCCCACTCATAATAGTATCCATCCTTCTGAGGCGCCAAGGGAATGTCCTCTGGTTTTACTCCGCTGCCATACTGGCATGGAATCTTCTTAATCACCTGATCCTCCGCCAGAAATGTCACCATCAGCTGGCCAAATTCCTCCGGCACCTGCTCCATATCCCGAAATGCTTCATAGGGGATTCCCTGGGCCTGAGCCTCGTAGGTAATCCCGTCCACTGCGCCAATTCCTTCTTCTACATAGAGATTCCCTTCAACCGCTCCTTCTTCGTCTGTATCCCCGGCAATGCTGCCAATCCATTCTCCTTCCCGGTTCTTAAAAGAAACCATGGCATAATTTCCCTGAATATCCGTTCCATATCCGGCAATTCCTCCTAAATAATTCTTTCCGTCAACCGTGCACATGCTGTAATTCTGGCGCAGCATAAAGCCGCTGTCCCCGGCAATTCCTCCGGCATAATTGCCTTCTTTTGCCGTCACATCTCCATAATTCTGGTTCTGGACCAGCGCGCCCATGTTGGCTTTCCCCACAATTCCTCCGGCATAATCATTTTTCACATAAATTTCGCCCTGATTTTTACAGCTCAGCACGATTGCCTTGGCATTGCGTACCATATTGAGTGTCTTTTCATCCTCAGTCTCCAGATCCTGCTCCGGATCCGCGCTTACTTCTACCCCGATGATTCCCACGATTCCTCCGGACTGATAATCAGAAGAAACCATCCCCTGGTTGACACACTCATAAATCATTCCCTCTGACAATTCCCCCTGCCCGGCGTCGGAAATGTCCTCAAATAATTCCTTTTCTTCTTTGGCCTGATCAATCCCATCGGAAAGTGTATCCCGTATCTGGTCAATCTGGTTTTCCATCTGATTCTTCTGGTCGCGAATCTGATTCCGGCTGGCTCTTAAATCATCCGTTAACGTATCCATATCGCCGGACAGCAGATCCAGCTCTATTGACATCTCCTCATCCATATTTTCCAGATCCCTTTTTACCCGGTCCCTGTTGATACGAATCACATCCAGCATTATGCTGGCCTCTGACTGAAGATCTTGCAAATCAAAGGCAAAATCATCTATGCCTCCCACTACATCCTCCGGAAGATGGACCACCAGATAATCAATGTCTTCTTTCAGCTGTTCACTGTATTCTAAAAGCTGCTTCAATGTCTGAAAGCGCTGGGTAAGCCACTTCTTCAGGCCTTCTGTGTCGTTAATATCCCCCTCATATCCTGCTTCCAGCTTTTTCTCTAATTCCTGAATGTGAAGGATTTTCTCTTTTGCATCCCTTAATTTTCTTTCAGTTTCCCGGCCGGTAAGGTCAAAATCCATCCGGTCCAAAATCTCCTGAATTTCTTCTGCGGATCTGTCTAACTGCCGGTCAAACCGGTCTCCGTCATCTTTATAGATGTCTTTATAAACTTCCCCGATGCTTTTTACATTTCCCATCCGGGTATCTACCTGGTCTAAATTTCCCGACGCATTATCTCCGGCTTGCTCCAGGAGCCTGGATAAATTGCGTTCCATGTCGGACAAGGTATCCAGCTGATCTTCCAACTGCCCGAATACGTCCTCATCATAGGAAACCGTCAGATAGGGCTCAAACTGTCCAATAATTCCTCCTGTATCCTTTCTTCCCTGAATTTCTCCATAATTGAAGCACTGCTCCACCAGGCCGCTCTGCCGTCCGGCAATACCGCCCAGGTTATATCCTGTATGGGGATATCCCACTGCCCCATAATTCTGGCAGCCCCGGATGGTTCCCAGAGACAGGCCGGAGATTCCCCCCGCATCATTGACTCTCTCCACGCGAATGCTTTCTTCCAGGCTGATACCCGCTGCTGAAAGTGAGTCTGACTCTATCTCAGCGCTCTGATCTGTGGCATTGATTCCTCCGCGGTTGATACACTCTTCTACCAGCCCTTCATTGAGTCCGGCAATTCCTCCTGTCTTTAAATTGCCGGTTATGGTTCCCTCATTGATACAGTTTCGAATGATTCCCGCCGGTTTATTGGTTCCCGCAATTCCTCCCAACGTCTCCTGAGCAGTAACCTCTCCGGCAAATTCACAATTTTCAATGATTCCCTCATTGGTTCCCGCAATTCCGCCAATCCCTGTACGGCTCCCTCCCGGAGAAATCGTTCCCTGTACTTTTAAGTTTCTTACTGTAGCGCCGTCCTCTACATACCGGAACAAGCCCAGGTTAGAGCCGGAAGAACAGATGGAAAGTCCGGTAATCCTGTGGCCATTTCCCTCAAAGTTCCCGGCAAATACAGGGATGGGCTGAAAATCCGATCCCGTCAGATTAATATCTGCTTCCAGGCTGAAAGAATTTCCCTTAGAAAAGGATTCCGAAGCGCACTTTCTGCTAAATTCTGCCAATTCCTCAGCTGTATGGATTTTCATGGTTTCCCGGGCAAAGTCTGACGTTTGCTCCTGGTTTTCATTTTGGGCAGCCATAGCCTTTATAACCCACAAGCTGTTTCCCTGTACCCCGCTTACGGTTAAAGCCGCCGCCAGAACTACTGCCAGCTTCTTTTGTGTCCATCCATATCTTTTTTTATTTTCTCTCACTCTCATCCCTTACGCCTCCTCTCTTTCCTGTACTCGTTTCACGGCTCTGGTCAGCTCCGTTTTATCAATCAACTTGTCGCAGACCATAAGAAGCTGGGGCAGCACGGTCATAACCAGAACAATGGAAATGAACGCCCCCCGTCCCAGAACCTTTCCCAGAGAGGCGATAACCGCATTGCTGGTTACTGCCCCGATAACGAATCCGGCGCAGGTCAGAATCGCCCCTGATGTGATAATGGTAGGAAACGCCTGATTTAAGGATTCCACCACCGCCGCCTTCCTGTCCGGCATGGTTTTCCTTAAATCTAAATACCGGCTGGTGATTACAATGGCATAGTCAATGGTAGCGCCCATCTGGATAGAGCTGACCACCAGATAGCTTAAGAAATACATGGTAGTTCCGGTCAGATAGGGCATGGAAAAGTTCACCCAGATGCTGCCCTGAATGGTCAGCACCAAAAGGAAGGGCAGCCCCGCAGACTGGAAGGTAAACAATAAGATAATCCCCACAAATAAGGCGGTCAGAACACTGATAATCACATTGTCTCTCTGGAAAGAGCTGCTTAAATCATAGTTGCTGGTGGCATCTCCCACTACATAGACCTCATCATAATATTCCAGGGCAATATCCCGAATCCCGTCAATAATTTGGAATGTCGCTTCTCCTTCCACCGGTCCCTTTAACGCAAACACCAGGCGATCATACTTTTCTCCTTCCAGCTGCTTCCTGGCATCGCAAACCGCCTCGTGCAGGTCGTCAATCTCCTCTGACAGCTCTTCATCCAGTTCAATTCCGCCCTTTTCCTTCTGCTCATAGATAAAGTCCACCATGTCGATAATGGAAATCTCATAGTCATCCAGATTTTTCATAAAGGCGCTGTACTGCTCCCTGTCAATGGCGTAAAACCGGTACAGCATCCGCACCAGATCCAGATCCACCTCAGCCACCTCGGAAAATTCTCTGGGGTTTAATTTGTCCACCAGAATATATTTTCCGTCTTCGTTTACTTCCACATTGGCCAGACCCAACGCCATATCCACTGCGTCCAGCGCTTCCAAACGTTTTAATATCTTTCCTTCTTTTTCATAATTTCCCCTGGGCACCACGATTGCCATAGTGTTGGTCACTTCAAAAGTTTCATCTATCCGTTCCTTGGACGCCATAAATTCGTTCTTCTTGCTGGATTCAATGGAATTGATATCATAGATATAAGGGCATTTTCCGGAAAAAATACTGGTTGCCCCCACAACTACCAGAAACACCGGAATGGTAACATAACGGAGTTTTACCACCAGCTTTCCCCACAGGTTGATTTTGGGTACAAAATTGCGGTGTCCGGTCCTCTCAATGGCATTGGAAAACATCATAATCAGGGCCGGCATCAAAAGGAATACGGTCAAAAGACTGAGGATGATGGCTTTTGTCAGAACGCTGCCCAAATCCATACCAATTCCAAATTGCATGAACATCAAAGCTACCATGCCGGATATGGTAGTCAGACTGCTGGAGGAAATCTCGGGGATTGCCTTACTTAAAGCTACAATAAGAGCCTCCACCGGCTCCTTCGTCTCCCTCTCCTCCATAAACCGGTGAAATAGAATAATGGCATAGTCAATGGCAAGGGCCAGCTGTAAAACTGCGCCTACTGCGTTGGTAACAAAAGAAATTTCCCCAAACCAGTAGTTGGTTCCCATATTTAAGAGAGCCGCCACCCCGAAGACAATTAAAAAAATTACAATCTCCATATAAGTTTTGGATGTAAATAAAAGGACCACCAGAATAATCAGCACGACAATCACGATAATTACCCGCATATCTGCTTTCAAAGCCGCCGCGTCGTCCTTATCCACTGTAGTATATATATAAGAAGAGTATCCATCCAGGGTCTCCCGTATCTGAATCATAGCTGCCTGAGACTCTTCTGCGTCTTCCTCTTCCTCAAAGGTAATGGTATAGAGGGCGGAAGCATCTTTATAATAATCTGCCCTGTCATCATTCTCATACATGCTGTCCTCTTCGTCATAAAATGACACAGCGGAAATTCCCGGAATCTCTTCCAGTTCTCCGGCCAGCTTAAGAGCTTTTTGGTATGTAATGTTGCTGACCAATACTTTGGCTGTCCCAAAGGTGGTAAATTCCTCATTCATAATATCCAGGCCCTGTCTGGTTTCTGTATCTTCTGACAGATATTCAGTCAAATCATTGATGACCCCTACCTTGGGAATGGAAATCACACTGTAAACACAGGCCAGGGCAAACAGTGCAATAAAGGCTTTTCTCTTATTTACAATAAAAGTCGCCAGTTTCAACATGATATATCACTCCATCCTTTCTTTTTCACTTCTGTCACTTGCCATATTATGTATGATTGTGATAAAATACTCAAGAATCAGATTTATTAATTTGTCTCAAATGGGACAGTTTTTGGAAATTGTACACTCTGATACGGAAATGGAGATTTGTTATGGAGCTTTTAAATGAAAAATCAGAAAAGCTTGCCACCCGGCGGACTTATAAACTTCTGAAAGCAGGCTTGTTTCATCTGTTGATGGAGATGCCATTTGAAAAAATTTCCCTGACTGAAATCTGCACTCGTTCCCTGGTTCCCAGATCCACCTTTTACCGGTATTTTGAGGATAAGCACGATTTATTGTGTTATTGCTTTCAGACTTTTTTTGACGAGGCTAATTTGGAGGAAGATGTTCTTTATTTGAGAAATGTAGATTCCATGAAAGAATTTTTATGGAAAATCCTCCGTATCATGGAACAGAACCGGGCCGCAATTTATAAAATATATGAAACCAATAAAGACGGCGCCTTTATGGAGATTTTTCGTGATTTCCTGGTTCAGCTTCTGACAGAAAAGCTGATGGTCTCGGAAGCCAAGGGCTGCCGCCTAAAGATTTTCCCTTCTGTTTTTACCTATCTGCTGGCTGATCTTTATATCAGCATTGCCAAGTGTTATCTGGAATCCGACAGCTCCTGTGATATGGAAGAATTCGTACAGAATGTCTGCCTCTTCGCGGATAAAGATTTTTTTATTTGAATCTGAATCCGGCGGGACATAAATTGAGGGGGATTTCACCCCCCTCCTGTGGTTTGTAACCTGGTTTCACGCGCTTACATCGACATTTTTTCCCGGCTCCGCCGCTGGCTCCACACTTACTCCGGATTTGTCATAGACGGCGCTTTTGGAGCTGTCTATGGCTGCCGGAGCCGATGAACCGGTCATTTCAGCCTGGTATTTTCCCTCCTCACTGATTTTTACGGAGTCGAGACTTGACTCTTCCTGCTTTTTCTGTTCTTCCCGCTCTGCTTTCCTGGCCTCAATCAGCTCTTCCTGCCGCAGTTTTTCCTGTTCTTTGGCTTCCTTGGCATCCAGTTCCATTCCCTTACTGGTCTTTTCGCTGTATTCTTCTGCCTGATCCACCAGATCGGCTGCATAGCCCAGAGCCCGCTTTACCTTCTCTGTATCCCCTTTGTGTTCTGCCTCTTTGGCTACCCCTATGGGGATGGATATCATACTCATGCTGGTGCTGGCCCCTGTCAGGCCTTCCATTGTTTTTACGTTCATACCATTGCCTCCTTTGCCGTTATGTGAGATGAACCGTTACAAAATTTCACCTTCTATCTGTTGTTTCGGCATCCTTTAAAAGAAGCTTAGTCAAGTGACACATACGGTTTTTTTCATGTCATATAAGGGAATTTCCCTGTTCTGTTACATAGGCAGCAGAATTGATATGGTAAAAACCCCTTTTTGAGCCTCCACATGTACTGTCCCGTTATAGCTGTCCACAGCTGCCTTAATATTTTCCAGTCCCAGCCCGTGTTCTCCCGGGTTCTTCTTGTTTCCCCATCCGTCTTCTATATCCGCGCTGTTTCGCACTTCTATGAAAAGGCATTTTTTTATTTTTCCCAAATAGACCTGAATAAAGGGATGATCCTTTTCCGGAAACTTTCCGCAAGCTTCCAGAGCATTATCCAAAGCATTTCCCACAATGATGCACAGATCGATCTCTTTCACCAGACAGTCTTTGGGCAGTCTGGCATCACATTTCCAGAGAATTCCCCTTTTTATGGCCTGCCGTCTTTTATGATACAGAAGAGCATCCGTCACCAGGCTTCCGGTAATCTCGTCTCCGGCCTCCACGCCTCCTGCTCTTGCCATTTCTCCCAGATAGGAGCCTGCCTTTTCCCACTGCCGGTTCTGCACCAGATTATTCAGGGCAATGACATGATTTTTCATATCATGTCTGAGGCGTTCCATCTGGCGGTACTGCTCTTCCATCATCTGGTAGTACATCACCTGGGAACGGTACTGTTCTCTGGTTCTCTCCTCCCGTTCAATCCTGTCCATTCCAAATATAAAACCCCCTGCCGCCGCCATAGCCAGCCCGGTAAAGATGCACATAGCTCCATGGCTGAAAAGCTGGTTTTCATACAGTCCATATCTCCCCCAATCCTGAACCATAATCCCGTTGCTGGCAGCCCAGTTGGCTACATCCGTTACAAATATAATGCAAAAAAGCGGCATTGCCAGGCAGAGATACCAGCTTTTCCTCTTTTCCGTAAATACAGGTTTCAGAAGCTTTGACATCCGATTCACAGCAGTAATCCCTGCTGTATAAGTCATAACCGTAATGATTCTGTCTCCCCACACTCCCACAGAAACGGCCTGCCTGCCGCCTGGAAGAGCCTTCACAAGAATCAGCCCTAGACAGCACAGGAAAGATTCGCTAAAATTCCAGAACAGCTCTGTCATAACCTCCAAAATCACTGCCGCCAGCAGTTTCTTCTCCTTTTCCCCCTTAAATACCGCCATGGTCAGGCCCACAAGCATCGCATGGTTGCACATGGCATAGAGGATGTAGGGGATATTTTCTCTTTCCAAAAAGGCAGCCATGATTCCATGACTGCAAAAAAGAAGCCCGAAAAAGGCTCCTCTTTCTGATGATTTTCCCTGTAAGTGTCTTTTTAAAAAGCAGGAAGCCTGCCAGGCATACAGGAAATAACAGAGCAAAAATAGAAGAAAGTCTATGTAATTGTTGATTCCTCTCATAAAATCCCCCCATTTTCTCTCATATAAGCCAGTATTGCCTGGCAAAATTCCTCGTATCTGCGTTTGGCAATGATGATCCGTTCCCCATTATCAAGGATCGCCTCCTGCCGGTTGTAACCTTCCACATATTTTAAGTTCAGCAGATAGCTCTTATGACACCGGAAAAAGCCTTTCCCTTCAAGTTGCTTTTCCAGAATTCCTATCTGCTCATAGTAGGTGAAGATCCCCTTCTCTTCATGGACATCAATCTGCCTGCCTCTGATCTCAAAGTACCGGACTGTGTCTAAAAAAAGTTTTCTTTTCTGTCTTTCCCTGCTGATCACAATGTAATCCCGGGAAAATTCTCTCTCTTTCTCTGTTGCCCTCTTTAAGATATTTTTCAGCTTTTCCTGATCCACCGGTTTTACCAGATAGTGAAACGCCTCCACATCATAGGCCTGAAAAACATATTTACGGCTGGATGACAGAAACACCAGGATTTTTTCATATGCAAGTTCCCGGCACCGTCTGGCTGTCTCCATACCGTCCATCCCTTCCATGAGAATGTCCAGAAAAATCAAGTCAAATCTTCCCAAAGACTCCAGCAATGCTTTTCCGCTTTGAAACCGCTCAATGCTGCAGGGTATTCCCATCTCCTCCATACATTCCTGAATCTTTGCCGATATATTAAGACATTCCAGAAGTTCATCATCACAAACCGCAATTGAGATCATGGCTTTCTCTTCTTCCTTCCCTTGAAACTCACACTGCACCATAAAGAATCCTTATTTTTATATCGGCAAAAAAGAGAGAAACATTCCTGTTATGTCATAAACTGTCGAAAATATGTTATAAACGTCTTTGGGTGATATCTTGTAGATGTGAAACTTATGTGCTAAACTAGGTGGCAAATATCAAAACAAAACCTACCCTCAATGGGCAAGGGGACACACGGTTCTTGTTCACTGAAGGTATGTTTCAGGAAAATACGAGGTAAAGTAAAGAATGAACGCAGAATATTTTGATAAAAATCAGTCAGCATCTGTAGATCTGTTTCTGTTTATGGGCCAGTCTAATATGGCAGGGCGAGGTATTGTAACAACTGAGCACGGTCAGGGCGCGCCTGCGCTTATATCAGGCGCAGGATATGAATATCGCGCCGTTTCATCACCGGACCGCCTGCATCCCATATCCGAACCTTTCGGCCGGTTTGAAAATCGGAAAGGCGGTATTGATGACGGAGATATGAAGACAGGTTCCATGGCAACCGCTTTTGCCAATGCCTATTATGAAAAGACAGGGATTCCTATCGTAGGCGTGTCGGCGTCAAAAGGCGGAAGCCGGATTGACTCCTGGCAGCCAGGCGGAGACTTTTTAAATGACACCATAGCCAGATTGAATTCAGCGCGTAACTTTCTAACCGCCAATCACTATTTTATCAGACACCAGTTTATGCTTTGGTGTCAGGGGGAGTCTGACGGAGATATTTCCAAATCCGGGGAGCAATACCGCAGAGAGTTTGAATGTATGCTTAACGCAATGCTTAAGGCAGGCATTGAAAAGTGTTTTCTCATCCGGATAGGCCATTACAACGGCTCAGGGACGCAGGATTACAGTGAAATTATGGCGGTTCAGGATACCATTGCACAAACAAACAAAAATGTAGTTATGGTTTCCCGATTATTTGCCAAAATGCAGGAACGCGGGTTGATGAAGGACGATTTTCATTATTTCCAGGAAGCCTACAATATAGTAGGACAGGAAGCCGGGGAGAATGCGGCAGGTTATATAATGAGTATATAAATACGTCATTTTTACCCTCAATGGAATATGGATGTACTTAAGAGGAAGCCTAAAAATTAATAATCTTTAGGCTTCCTGCACTTTCTACATTTTTATTAAAATAAGAGAAAAATTATCTTCTTTTTACCGGGAAACAAACCTCTGTAACCAGTTCTTCCGGATTAGAAGTCTGGTTGGGAGCAACATGATAGATGCAAAAAGATTTCCCATCAAAGTCATATTCTCCATTCTCCTTCACCCAATTGGCTACTGCCGCGTTTACTCTGCTAATCTGCTCATAACTGCCTTTGTAAGTTGCGGAAGCAATCAGCAAAGGGGGAACCGTCTTAAATTTTACATGTTCTGTATCCTGGTAGTTCCCAAGCACACTGACTTGGATCTCCACATCCGGATCCTGTTCCTTATGCCCTTCATCATGAAACACTGCCATTCCATAGCCTGGTTCGGCCTGCTGCACATTCTGGGGCGCCAGTTCCCGGCACAAAATCTCCCACAGGATTCCTTCCTGGTTATAAGCCGGAATGATTTGGCGGACACTGGCTACATATCGCTCTGGTATGGTTTTTAATGTTACGTTGTAATCCATAAGATTACCATCCTTTCTCAGCCATTTCAATGTACTGTCAAGAAGTCTTATCCTCTGCCCGATTTCCATAGCTTCTTCTTCCAATTCCTTTTTCTTTACAAGAAAGAACTGCTCTATCTCAGCAGCATCCTCATACTTTTGCTGGATCTCCCTGATCATAGCAAGTCCAAATCCCAGGCTTTTCAGTGTCTGTATTCTGGCTGCCAGGGGAAGCTGGGATTCGCTGTAATAGCGGTATCCGGTAAAATCATCTACACACTCCGGGTGGAGAAGGCCAATTTCATCATAATGGCGCAACATTCGGATACTAATTCTTGACAGTTTTGAAAAATCTCCTATTTTCAGCATTGTTTTCTCCTGATATCAGTATTGCACATATATTTTTGAGCTCGATCTCATTTTAAACTATAACACAGTGTAATAGTCAAGCCTTATATGAATCTTTCATTAGGAAACAGCATGCCTGTTATATATGCCTAAATTATCTTCACCAAATCATACATTTTTGCCAAAAATATGATTTTAAAGATTTTCCCTCTTGCATCTCCACCGTCAATGTGCTATATTAGCATTACAAGATTGGTAACGTTACCGATATCGTTACCGGGTTCGGTTCCAAATATCTGGATACCGAATTCTGCTTAGGCAACTTGGCAAATCATCATTTTAAGAAGGGAAGGATTAATTATGAAAAAATCAAAGAAAATGATGGCTTTATGGCTGACAGCTGCTTTGGCAGCCGGCACTCTGGTTGGATGCGGCGGCTCATCAGACCAGGGAAGCGCAGCTCCCACCACAGCAGCCCCTGCGGCAGATGCGGGCGCTGACACTACTGCTGCAGCAGACAATGAAGCTCCGGCTCCTGAGGCTTCCGGCGATGGCGCAGTTTACTATTTAAACTTCAAGCCTGAGCAGGCAGACCAGTGGGTCGCATTAGCAGAGGCTTACACCAAGGAGACAGGAGTTCCCGTAACGGTCGTAACTGCAGCTTCCGGCACCTATGAGCAGACCTTAAAATCTGAGATGGCCAAGAGCGAAGCTCCTACCCTGTTCCAGGTGAATGGTCCTGTAGGCCTGGCTTCCTGGAAGGATTACTGCTATGATTTAAAAGACACTGCCGTATACAAAGATCTGTCCAGCGATGACTTTGCCCTTATCGGCGACGACGGCTCTGTAAAGGGAATTGCATATGTAATCGAGACCTACGGCCTGATCTATAACAAGAAATTGCTAAATGACTATATTGCTATGGACGGCGCGGTAATCTCCTCCGCTGACGACATCAAAGATTTCGCCACCTTAAAGGCAGTTGCCGACGATATTCAGGCTAAGAAAGATGACCTTGGAATCGCCGGAGCATTTACTTCTGCAGGCTTTGACGCATCCTCTGACTGGAGATTTAAGACCCACCTTGCCAACCTGCCTCTGTACTATGAGTACCTGGCAGACGGCATCACCTCCACAGATGCGGTAAAAGGAACCTACTTAGACAACTTTAAGCAGATTTTTGACCTGTATATCACTGACTCCACCTGCGCTCCCACCCTTCTGTCCGGTAAGACCGGCGAAGATGCCGCTTCTGAATTCGCTCTTGGGGAAGCTGTATTCTATCAGAACGGAACCTGGGCTTACAATGACATTAAAGACAACGAGGTAGCGGACGAGGATCTTGGCATGCTTCCCATCTTCATCGGAGCTGACAATGAAGCCAACCAGGGCCTGTGTACTGGTTCTGAAAACTACTGGTGTGTCAACAGCAAGGCTTCTGAGGCCAACATCCAGGCTACTCTTGACTTTTTACAGTGGGTTGTAGAAAGCGAGACCGGTAAGAACGGCCTTGCAAAGGAAATGGGCTTTGTAACTCCCTTCTCCACCTTTACAGAAGAGTATCTGCCTGCTAACCCGCTGGTAGCCGCAGCTGATGAGTATGTAAAGAGGGGTACTGTTTCTGTAACATGGAACTTCACCACCATGCCGTCTGAGGAGTGGAAGAATCAGCTTGGAAGCGCTATGCTGGAATATGCTCAGGGCACCGCCAGCTGGGATGCAGTCGTTACCGCATTCGTAGACGGCTGGGCTACGGAGTATCAGGCAGCCAACAATTAAGAGTTGATTCCGGCTTCTGACGCATTACGGCCTATGTAAATCACTTATAGAAACCAGTGCGTCTCCTTCTAAAACTTACGGGGCAGATGCTGACATCTGCCCCGTTTTCATGACAAAGTATCCTTAGAAAGGAAGACAAATTTATGGACAAAGCAATCAAACGGTATTTTCCCATTTTCGTCCTGCCTACCCTTCTGGCATTTACCCTGGGATTCATTGCTCCGTTTCTGGTAGGCGTGTGGCTCTCTTTCTGTAAGTTCACCACCATCAATGACGCCACATTTATCGGCTTTCGCAACTACACGAAAATTCTCACAGACGGCACATTTGTCCACGCGCTGTGGTACACCTCCCTGTTTACCATTGTTACCGTAGTGTTCATCAACTTTTTCGCTTTTGCCATCGCTCTTCTCCTCACCAGAAAGATTAAAGGAACCAACTTGTTCCGAACTGTATTTTTCATGCCCAATCTGATTGGCGGTATTATCCTTGGTTATGTTTGGAGCCTGCTTTTAAACGGCGTCCTTTTACAGGTAGAGCGGACCCTTACCTACTCTTCTGTATATGGCTTTTGGGGATTGGTGATCCTTATGTGCTGGCAGCAAATCGGATATATGATGATTATCTATATCGCCGGAATCCAGAATGTTCCCGGAGATTTGGTGGAAGCAGCTAAGATTGACGGAGCCACCAGCTGGCAGATCCTGAAAAATGTAACTCTGCCCATGGTTATGCCCTCCATTACCATCTGCACCTTTTTGACCCTGACCAACAGCTTCAAGTTATTTGACCAGAACCTTGCCCTGACCAATGGAGAACCTTCCAATATGTCAGAGCTTCTGGCTCTGAATATCTTTTCCACCTTTTATGGCCGGGCTGGCTGGGAAGGCGTAGGTCAGGCCAAAGCCGTGGTATTTTTCATTCTTGTGGGCATTATTGCTGTGACTCAAAATGTCCTCACCAGAAGAAAGGAGATTGAACAGTAATGGGTAAAAAGAATACAGCACAAAATACGGCCTTATCCATTTTCTTTTCTGTGCTTTCCATATTGTGGCTCTGTCCTATTGGCCTGGTGGTCTTAAACTCTTTTAAAAAGAAAGCATATATCAGCCGCAAGCCTTTTGCCATTCCCACGGATAAAATGTTCGTAGGTCTGGAAAACTATATTAACGGCATTGAAAAAACCGGGTTCTTTGAGGCTTTTGGATGGACCCTGTTCATCACCATTGGATCTGTTTTCGTCATTATTCTGTGTACTTCCATGTGCGCCTGGTATATTGTCAGGGTAAAAAACACATTTACAAGCATTTTCTACTATTTGTGCCTGTTTTCCATGATTGTACCCTTCCAGATGGTTATGTTTCCTCTGTCAAAGATTGTAAACATGCTAAAGCTCAACACCCCGTGGGGATTGATTATTGTTTACCTTGGATTTGGGGCCGGGCTTTCGGTATTTATGTTTACGGGCTTTGTAAAATCCATTCCATTGGAGATTGAGGAAGCCGCTATGATTGACGGCTGCACTCCCATCCACACATTTTTTGATGTGGTGCTTCCCATTATGAAGCCTACCTGTGTCACGGTGGCCATTCTTCAGACCATGTGGATATGGAACGACTATCTGCTGCCCTACTTAAATCTGGACATGAAGCGGTTTAAAACAGTATCCATTGCCATCCAGTATCTGCGGGGCGGATACGGATCTATTGATATGGGAGCCATGATGGGCGTACTGGTGCTTGCCATTATCCCGATTATCATTTTCTATCTGTTCTGCCAGAAATATATCATCGAAGGCGTAGTGGCCGGAGCAGTAAAAGGATAAACCGCTTTTACACCAAATAGCAAAGAGGACTTTTTATGGACAGTATTACTATCAAAGATGTAGCGAAAATCTGCGGCGTGGGCGTCAGCACTGTATCCAGGGCTATTAACAATCATCCGGATATTAATGAAGAAACGAAAACCATGGTGCTCCAGGTTATCCGGGAACACAATTATATTCCCAACAACAGTGCCAGAAATCTAAAGCGATCTGTTTCCAGGACGATTGTGGTTTTGATAAAAGGGATTGACAATCCATTTTTCAGCGCTATGATCAAGATTTTTGGAGAGGAAATCCAGAACCGGCGGTATTCCTTCCTCCTTCACCGGGTTGACAGCGGAGAAAATGAGGTGGACGTGGCCATGGAAGTAATAAAAGAAAAAAAGCCCAAAGGCATCATTTTCCTGGGAGGATGTTTTTCTGGCAGCCAGGAAAAACTGGAACAGCTGGATATCCCCTTCGTCCTCTCCACTATCGCCTCTACAGAACAGATGGAGGGGGATCGGTTCTCCAGCATCTCTGTGGATGATATGGCGGAAAGCTACAAAATGGTCAGCTACCTCTGTGACCAGGGGCACAAAAAAATTGGAATCCTGGCTGCCACCCCTGATGACGAGAGCATCGGCAAACTGCGGCTTCTTGGATACCGAAAGGCTCTTCTGGATCATAATATTACCCCTGACCCCAGGTGGATTTTCTACAGTGATGAGGATATTGAATGTTACACCATGGGCAATGGATACCGCCAGATGCAAAAGGTAATGGCTTCCGATCAGAATCTTACGGCTCTGTTTGCCGTGTCGGACAGCGTGGCCATCGGCGCCTGCAAAGCGGCATTCGATGCAGGAAAATCTGTTCCGGAAGACTATTCTATCGCCGGATTTGACGGACTGGACATTGCCCATTACTATAATCCTACCATTACCACCATACGGCAGCCAGTGGAAGATATGGCCCTTGCCACCATTAAAATTTTGTTTGACATGATACAAAACAAGTCCCAAAACCAGCGGAAGGTGTTTCAGGGGGAACTGGTTGTAGGGGAGTCTACAAAAGGGGTGTGAGATGATACATCCACTTCCTTTTTCGAAAATCAAAATATTTTATTATCCCAATACTGACTAACGGGACTGTTTCTGAATTACGCTTTCAGGACAGTCCCGTATGATAATTTCGTATGAATTTTGTGTTTTAATGACTAACTATTTTATTGGCCAGATACAAAATATTCCCTTCTCCCCCGTCAATTCTCTTATGGCTTTTACAGTCAATGGCCATAGCCCGTATACACGGCATACCCTCAAATATCTCAGGAACTTTGTCATCTGTTCCCTCAAGAATTTTCTCACATACCGTAATGTTATCATCCAGAACCGTACAGGGAGACTCACAGGCGCCATGGTTCCGTAATACCCGATCATACAAGCCTGAAAATGTTTTAAGCCGCTTTAAGCTATCCCGATACTCCTCAATAGTTCCTGCTTCCTCAGCCAGCATAAGCACCTCCACTCCACATGCATCGCCAAAAAAAGCAATTCGCTCTTCTATGTCCAAAATCACCATAATTCCCTGTGTATGTCCCGGAGTATGAATCATCCTCAGCGTAATTCCTCCCAGCTTAAATTCCTGTCCATCCTCAAGGGGAAGATACGGCCTGGTCCGCACCGGGATAAAATCTTCCTCCTCAAATTGAGGCATCACTATTTTGGGAAACATTCTCCGCCAATTGGAAAATGACTCCTTCCGGTGTTCTATAGCACAATGTTTCAGGCTCAATTCATAATCTAATTCATTCATAAACACACGCTCAAATTGGTCTGCCCCGGAAGCGTGATCCACATGGCCATGGGTCACAATCACATCATAGGGTTTTCCATCCAGCATTTTCTCCACATACCCTTTCAGGTCTCCTACCCCATTGCCTGTATCAATAAGTACTGCTCTGTCTCTTCCTTCCACCAGGTACATACACACATCAGGGCTGTTGCGAATACGGCTTACTGCCGGTGTTACTTTCTCTCTGCTAAATGTCACCATATCCCCACCTCATCAAATTTCACAGTACCTGCACAACTGGATCCCCTGTTTTTCAAGCCACCTTTTTATCTCCGGATCACAGATCATAGCAGTCTCTTTTGCTCTGTTTACAGTCAAACTGGAATGATTCATCAAAAACCAATCTACATATCCAGGATGACAGACAAATACATTGGGCATGTCCTCCCTCATAGACTCCACTCCGTCCTTCAGACATTTCCATGGGTCATATTCTTGTGCCATGCTCTCTAACGGACAGTGGGCAATGGGTTTCCCGTCAAATAGCCCAATAGCATTGACAGGAGACACGTTGCTGTACCGCAGGCCATATTTTGTTGCAACCTGTTCCAGTCCTTCATAAAGATGAGGGGAAACTACTGCATGAGCCTCAAAATATGCCGGATCCCTCCCTGTCAACTTCACAAATTTCTTATACTGGGCTTCAATTTCAACCACCATTTCCCCATAATCTGTAAATACTTCTTCCGCCTCATAAGCCTTCCTGTAGGCCTGGCTGCTGTACAAATACCCCTTGTCATCCAAAAGGCTTTTTACCCTTTCCGGCTCTGCACAGGGCCTGCCAAGGCAAACATTTACATGGAGTCCCAAACATACATCTGTATCTTCCAGAAGTTTCAGCCCATGCGTTGCCCAAGGCATATTGACCATAAGTCCAACACTTTTCACCAGCCCATCTTTCACTGCTTTAGCAATCCCATAATTCACTGCCTCCGAAAAGCCCAAATCGTCCCCTCGAATAATCAGTTTTCTCATGCCTTTCCCGTCTCCTTCTGCTCTGAAGTAAACGCAAACAGATAAGTGAGGACGGCTGTTACGGCTACGGAAATCACCACTCCAATAATACCATTTATCAGATTGGCCTTGCCTCCGCCCGCATACTGAAGGAGAGATAAAAAGTTGGTGGCTCCCATTACATAGGTGCCCACTCCTGTAATTCCTGCATAAAGTCCTCCACAGAATCCTCCAATAGCCATGGCAAGGAGAGGCTTCTTATATTTAAATCCAATGCCATACAAAGCCGGTTCCCCGATGCCTCCAAAAAAGTTAGAAATCATATATCCAAAAAACAGAGACTTCTCTTTCTTTTGCTTCATCGCCAGAAATGCCCCTAAAGCCATTCCAAATCCGGCCCAAGTGGCATAGCTTCCACCTGTAAGCACCAAAGTATCCACCCCATTCTGTGCAATCATACTGATACCAAACAAAATCAGCACGTGATGCATCCCTGTCATAACCAAAAAGCTCCATGTAGCTCCAATCAGGGCCACAGCGGCAAATCCAAAGGTTTCTCCAAGGGCAAGAATTCCATTTCCCACAATATCTCCCAAAACGCCTCCCACAGGCGCCAGCAGACAATATTCAAAAGGTAAAATTATCAGTACTGACAAAAATGGCACAAACAATGTAGACAAGGTTTCCGGAATATGTTTCTGGAAAAACTTATAAATTACTGCAAATACCGGCATGATCAGAATAACCGGAAGAACGGTCTGACTGTAGTCAGCTGCCTTAGCCGGAATTCCCAATACAGAAAATGCCGCTTCCTCTGCTGTCAGCTTCATAAAATCCGGCGCCAGAAGAGAAGCTCCTATAAACATACCTAAAATCGGATTTACATCCAGCTTCTTTGCTGTGGTATATCCCAAAAATACCGGAAGAAAGTAGAAAAAGGAATCATACAGGAAATCACACATAATATAAAAATTTCCCGCAACTGGTATCACTCCCATAGTATCTCCCAGCAGTACATAAAGTGTTTTAAACATAGCCGCCACTATCATGGCCGGAATCAAAGGCACCATGGATCCAGACAGGTAATTTAAAATTATGTTGCCCGTTTTTTTAACTGTCAGATTTTCCTTGGCTTTTCCATCCGGTTCTGCCGGCAGTTTCTCCCTGGCAAACCCTCCCTCTTCGCAAAACGCCTCGTATACCTTTGAAACATTTTGTCCAATAACCACCTGGTACTGCCCCGCTGAACGGATTACTTTCAAAACCCCGTCAATATTCTGAACCTCCTGGTCATTAGGAACGGACTCATCCTTCAAGTTCAAACGAAGTCGTGTAACACAATGAGTCACTGCCCCAATATTTCCGTTTCCTCCTACTGCTTTAAGCACATCCTTTGCTATTTGTTGATTTTTATCTGCCATGTGAAGCTCTCCTTTCTTTCCTGGCTTTAAGATTTCTGGCTTCATTATGGCTACATAAAAAGCAAATGTAAATACTTTGGAAGCGCTCCGGCACAGAGTGCCGCTATTTCTTCTGATGTCACAAAAAATTCTGAAATACCATTCCAATTTTATTTCTTTTTTCTTCTCTATCTATTATAATAAAAATACTTTAAGCGCGCAGGGGCACAGCATCATAAAAGCCCATAAATATACAGGGGGATGGTTATGAATATTTTAGAGAAAATGTCGCAGAAGCAATTCTTTTCTGCCTCGGAACAAGCAGTTATCGATCATATTGCCCAGGATCCAAACTGTGTTATCAATGCCTCTGTGAAAGACTTGGCGGCCGCTGCTTTCACATCGCCATCAACAGTGGTCCGGCTCTTTAAAAAGCTGGATTGCAGTAGCTTTTCTGAATTTAAGATACAATTTGTCAGCGCTGTCAACCAGCAGCAGAAGCATCCTGCCGTAGATGCCAATGTCCCATTTAAAAGAAATGATACTTTAAGTCAGATTGGCAAAAACTTAGAAGCCTTGTGCTCCGATGCACTTCACGAAACCCTGTCTCTATTTCAGGAGAAAACCTACCAGAAAGCTGTCAGGAAATTAAACGCCGCCCAGTTTATTGATGTTTACGCCCTTGGAGCGAATCTCTATTTTGCCAAAAATTTTCAATTGGATCTGATGCGTATTAATAAAAAGGCCGTTGTTCTTGACAGCCTTATTGGAATGGAGTTAAATGCCTCCAATTCCGACAGAACCCACGTGGCTCTGGTAATTTCCTACTCCGGCGAGAGTAAGGAATTGGTAGACTGCTGCCAAATCCTGCGAAAACGCGGAACTTTTATTATCTGTATCACCAGTATGGGAAATAACTCCATCTCAGACGTAAGCCATTTGACTCTGGATATTGTATCTCGGGAAAAAACATTTTCCAAAATCGGACTTTTTTCCTCCAAATACTCCATTCTTATGGTCCTTGATCTTCTTTATTCTGGAATTTACCGGGAAAACTATGAACAAAATAAGCACTATACTGTGATTGAAAGTCGATTTTCCTCCGCAGGCGCCAGAAGCTGACAAACCAGCTACTAACCTCCTATCAGTCATGCCTCTGCCCCATATTCCCAAAAGTCTCGCAGAACCTGGCCGCAAAAGACGGCTTTCGGCCTCCCGCGTACAGATGGGAAGTATCTCCAAAGGCTAACATGCGAAAGCTTGCAATTCCCTCCCGCCGCTCCTCCGTAGCCAGGGTGGTCACCGAGGACGGCGCTGCACATAGGCCATGCCAGAGACACATTGGCGATATACTTAACAGATGGCTCAGTAACACGCACTCCACCCCAAAGTGGCAGAACAGCGCTATCGTGTCCTCATTCGGCCCTACTGCCCGGTAATAATCTCCGTCCCTCTCATAGCCGTGATCCGCCAATACCTGATCAAGGCCGGACCAGACCCACTCCGCCGTCTGCCGAACATTGGCTGCCTCAAAAATTTCCGTATTGCTCCAGAGCTCTTTGTCAAAATGCCGGCTCTCTTTAGTCCAGTCCTGGGGCAGCCAGTCCCAGCAGATGGAAAAGCGCTCCGGTCTGTCTGGCCTTTGGATCTGGGGCGCAAACTCCCTCAGCCATGGCTCCTCCCTGGCCTCCCGGTCCAGCTTTTTGAGCGTTAGGGAAGCCGTATCTTTGGCTCTGCCTAAAGGGGATACGTAAAAAGATTTTATATTTTCCTTTATCAGCCGCTCCGATAAAAGCTCCGCTTCCTGCCAGCCGGTAGGAGTCAGGGAATCAATGGTATAGTCTGGATCGGCGTGTCTTATGATAAGTAATTTCATTGTTGTTGCTCCTAACCTTTCTCCTATCTTTTCATATTTCCATTTCCGGAAAGGCCATATTCTTTCAGAAGCTGCTGACAAAATGCTGAATCCTCTGCCGCTCTTTCCGCATCCGCGCCTCTTCCAGCGGCAAACAGCTTTTGCATCAATGTTAAAATGATCGTTTCCCCTTGCTGTATTCCTTGCTGTATTCCTTGTTGTATTCCTTGCTGTATTCCTCTATTCTCAATTCTGTCCAGTACTTCACACATGGTTTTCGGTCCCCCTTCCGTTTCACTGCCACACGCATCTTCATACCTGTGATCACCAGTCATTACACTCAACAGCTGCAATACCTCCTGAACGCACCAGTGTAACAACTGGATATCGATCCGTTCCATTTAATTCTGAACGGTATTCCGCCCCGTCATATCCGATTACTCTCAGAGGCATATCCGGATCCGGCACAGTCTGATTTTCCAGGCCAACGCATGCAATCCGGATCTTCTGCTTAGACCAGCGTTTTGCCACATCTCTCTCGATTTCCCGAATCCTTCCATCCGCTTTATAAGCTGCTTTGGGAGACTGTTCCAAAAGTTCATCCGCCTTAAGCACCTCTTTTCCGTCAAAAAGAAGTACATTTACAATATCTGCAAACACATCATTGTATTCCTCAAGTATCTTCTCGGTTATATCTTTTTCAGCCACTAAAGTCCCCCTTACTATCACGTATTGTGACTTCATCTTATCATATCCTATATTTACAGTCAATGAACAGCTGCACTATTTCATACACTTCATTGCACGTTTATACTCACTTGGCGTACACCCACAACAAGAGCGAAAAACCTGACTGAAATAGTGAGGATTCTTGCCAAAACCAGTGGCTTCACATAATTCATAGATTTTAATATCCGGCTGTTTTTCAATTAATTTTTTCGCATAGTTCATACGCAAATCCATCACATATCTTGTGAATGCAATCCCTGTTTCTTTTTTAAAGAGTTTTCCAAAATAGTCCGGATGAATAAAAAGAACCGTTCCGGCTACTACAGCTATAGAGAGCTCTTCATCAGCCAGATGTTCATGTACATACAACATTGCTTTTCTAACGATACCGCTGAAATTCGCCAAATTCCGCTCTGATCTGCTGGTTTCCCATTGGGTTAAAAGCTGACGCAGTATGGCCGCAAGTCCGTTAAAATTAGTATAGGCGCTGGTCATCAGTAATTCAATAATTCCGGTTTCACAAATATGTTCGTTTATATATTTAGCTAAAATAAAATAAAGTCTGACACAGTAGGTTCTACATTCTTCCGGAGGTTTATTTAAAAGGCGTAAATTCCCGATCAATTTTTCCATTTCTGTTAATGCGGATTCCGCATCTCCTCTTTTTACAGACTCTTCCAATGCATCAAAACTCAGATCTCCTTCTATAGATTTCGTTTCCCGCTCAGACAAAACACAAAAATGATCATGGTAAAAACGATATGAGGATATTCTGGTCAGAACGCCGTAGCGATCAGACAAAACTTCCCCCGGACTGACTGAAATCCAAGATACAGAAAAAGGATATTCATTTTCTTCACTCCATTCCCTGAACTCTGACAAAATCCTGTTAAAATCTATTGCTTCCTGATTTACGGCTAATACAACCTGACTCATAAACAATGTAACAACCGCTCTGGTATCTCTGCAGGATCCCAGTACAATCTGCTTTATGTTTTCTAACAGTAGATTAAGACCTGCCAGATTTTCCTCCTCCAAGTCGCAGGGAATACATTCTGCCAAAATATAGCAAGGCCCCAGCAAACGATCAATTCGATCATTTTTCCTTTCCCCCAACAATCCATGTTCCAACAGCCGGGCATTTGCGTCTCCAATGGTCTGCCTTACCGTCCCCCGAAGCATTTCCTCCCGTTGCCGTGCTTCCTTCTTTTCTTCTAATTCATAAAAAATTCTGGTAATTGTGTCCGTTAAGTCTAACTGAGAAATTGGCTTCAGCAAATAATCTACAACTCCATAATGGATAGCTTCCTTGGCATAAGCAAAAGAATCATAGCCTGATAAAACAACTGTCGGAATATCCGGATACACTTTCCGCATTTGAGAGATAAATTCCAGCCCATCCATTTCCGGCATCTGAATATCCGTAATAATCAGATCAAATCGATATTGTTCCATTAATTCCAGGGCTTGCAGACCAGTCATAGCCGCAACAGGTTCCATATCAAGAGAAAGCCAGATTGGCAATCTCATGATTCCATTTAGAATAATACGTTCATCATCTACAATTAGCGCTCGGTATTTCAACTGCCTGTACCTCCTGGTTGACTGATACACATGGTGATCCATGTTCCCTGTCCTTTTTTTGAATATATTTTTAACCTGCTCCCTGATCCCCCAAGCATTTGAATGCGCTCTTCAATGTTCAGAAGGCCAATTCCCATATTGTCCGGTACCTTTCGTTCTCTGATCTGTGTTAATATCTGTTTCGGAATTCCCGGTCCATTATCCCAAATACAAAGAATCAGACAATCTCCCTTTTTTCTCGCATGAATTTCAATCACGCACGGCTTCATCGTAGCTTCTGCCGCATATTTCACTGAATTTTCCAAAATCGGCTGAAGAGAAAGCTTCGGGATCTTTAAATTCATACATTCATCTGGAATAGAAAATGTCACATCCAGCCGTTCCTCCAGCCGTATCTTTTGAATCGTCATATAACACGACAACAGCGCCAGTTCTTCACTTAGAGGGATCAGATATTGCTGCTGTTTTGTCGCTTCACGAAAGAGAGTTGCCAGAGACTGTACCATGCTTGATATTTCAGGCCGTCCACTGTCCATAGCCAACCAATTAATGGTATCCAGTGTATTATAAAGGAAATGAGGATTAATCTGCGCCTGCAGAACTTTAATCTGATACTCTTTCTCCTTGATTGTCCTTAAATAATTATCTTCCACCAGGCGTCCGATCTCTCCTGTCATAAGATTAAAATTAGCCGCCAGTTCCTCAAACTCCCTTATATCCGTATCCAAAAGTTCTCTGTCAATCTGTACAGAAAAATCTCCTTGTTCTACTGCTTTCATCTTTCTGCTCAAAAACGCAATCGGTCCAGTTATATGGTGAACCACTCGTGCTGTTGCCAAAAATGACACAATCAGTATGAGTAAAATTGCAATTGTAAAAAACATCATCAAAGTATTTGTGGATGTCATCATTTCACTGTATCTTTCATACCCCAGATAAGTGATGCCAGAAAATTCTGATCCAGATTCTTTCTTAAAATATAGTCCGTTTCTTTCTTGTATTACTGTATCTAATAACTCTGGGTTGCGAAAGATTTGTTTATCTCCAGCGTAAATGGGACTTCCTTTATAAAAAATAACGAGATTTCCTTTTACAAGGCTACCCTGACGGCTTTCCGCCATCATTTTATCCAGATTCACACGAATCAAAATCATTCCCAGCGGACGATGTCCACCAAATGGAGTATCGTAGAGTTCTCTCCCATAAAGCAGCTCCCTTCCATTTCCCCGCTCCAGCCACACAGGTTCCGTTGGTGAGAGCCGCGATTCCATCAGAGAGTGGATTTTCACCTGTTCTTCCTCTGTCAGATTATCGTTCAGACTACCTGTTGCATACTGACGTCCTTCCTGATCGGTTACAATAATAGAAACAGCATCATTTGCCACCAAAGAGCTGGTTATAAGGCGATAATATAAATCATCTACTAACGTATAACGGTCTTCACTCTCCTGATTAACAGCCCGAAGCGCTTCCTTGACTGTTTTATCATTCATAATATTGAATGCTATATTTTCAATAAAGCGCAGTGTATTTTCTATATTCGAAAAAGAGGCTTCAAATACATTAGAAGTCTCCGTTTCAATATTCTGGCGATAAATCTGCTGTGACAGAATAACACCAGCGCCTGCAATCAGAAAAAATATAATAAGATCCATCCACATGAGCTGCATCATTTTGTGATGCAGCCCTTTTTCCTTCTTCTTTATGATGTCCTCCTTCTGATGCCAGGAACGTCCGGCATATTTAGATCCGTTGCGATTTGTGCCGTTGTACGGCATCGTATCCCATCTTTGCAATCATAACGGAACGAACCGCTGAAGAACCATCAAATAAATCCTTTTTATTCTCCGGTATTTCGCCGCCATCGATCACATGCAGAAACAATTCCAGTTCCTGCCGCAGGGAAACCAGTATATATTCCGGAGGCCGCTCATCCGGAGAACCATATGAAATCCCCCCGTCAGTACGTGCAAAGAGCTGGCGGATCGCCGCAGCACTCTTCTCATCTTCAAACAGCGGAAATTCTGTTTCTCCCCCATCGCTGGCCACATGTACATTTGCATGCTTAAAGTCAATCAATGCCCCTGCTTTTGTACCGTTAATACGGATAAAATGATTTCCCATCCGAAAGCCGGAACCATACTGTAATGTTGCAAAGGCCTTCCCTTCAAAGCTGGCGGTAAGCAAAAGCACATCATCCTCATCTCCGAATTCTGCGCTGCCATGTCCAAGATTACCGCCCGTCCCATACATTTCTGTAGGCATTCCCATAATCCACTGCATTATATCGATTTCATGAATATGGTGAAACAAATGGCCGCCCGATTTGTCCTGCATTTTCTTCCAGCTTACATCCGCCTTTTTCTGTTCCCAGCCTGTACGTTCAATATGCATGGTAAGAATATCACCAAAAAATCCTTCCTCAATCATAGTCTTAACTCTGACAATTCCATAATAGAAATGCATGATATGCCCCACCATCAGCGTAACTTTCGCTTTCCGGCATGCCTCTGCCATCTCTGCAGCCTCTCCAGGGTCAAGGGCAAACGGTTTCTCACAAAAAATATGTTTTCCCGCTTTGGCCGCCGCCAGCACGTGCTGATAATGGAGATGGTTAGGCGTGGCAATGATTACTGCGTCAATTTCTGCATTTTCCATAATTTCTTCCACAGAAGAAGCACGCCGGCACCCCAATTCCTTGCTTAACCGTTCCGAACTCTTCCCGGGACTGTAAACCGCCGTCAGTTGAATCCCCTGCATTTCCTTTACTGCTCTGGCAAATTCCGCTCCGAAATAGCCACTGCCCAAAATACCAATTCCAATCATGTATGTCATCTCTCCTTTTATAATACTACTTCCCGTCCTGTGTTAAGACTTTCTCCTGCTGCTTCCAAAAAGCGAACCACTTCTGTCATCTCCTGGTTTGTAACGGGGCTCTGTCCAGTATCAAACATTTTAATAATCTGTTCCACCAGACATTCATAATACCCTCTCGTATCCTGAGAAACATCAACAAATACATTGCCTGATTCATAATAAACCGTACCTCCAAAGTTTCCATTCCCGCATCTGTTTCCCCGGATACTTCCAATCCTCCCATCTTTCCAAACGCCGGTAATTACATCATGCTGACGAGTATGAACAACCGAAATCTTACTGCATCCAATTCCCATGGTTCTGTATAACATATCAGCCATGTGAACTCCATACCAGAAGTACCCCGGCTGTGTAGGAGTAAAGGGCATTGGTCCAAAGAAATCCGCTCCGACTATAGAATGCCGTTCACACTGTTTCAATGCGGCAGTAAGGCTGTCTGCAAACCGCAGAGAAGAGGTAGATAAAACCGGAACACCATACTCTTTTGCCAGCTTAAGCATCTCTTTACAATCCTCTGTACGTAATGCAAAGGGCTTATCTACATAAATTGGCTTTCCAAAACGGGCCATCTCCCGAAATTGTGCAAGCCGTCTTCTTGCATCTACCTGTTCCAGGAAAACTGCATCCGAATGGTTCATCACCTCCGCAATGGATGTATATAATTTTACTCCCCATTCTTCTGCAACACTCCTGGTAAACTTTTCCATCCGTTCCCGGCTCATATCAAAATCCGAAGATACCGGCCCCGGATACGCCGCAGTCACAGGATGTCCACTGATATGAAAGGGTTCACTTTTTCCATTTAGAATTCTTGAAAACTGAACTGCATGAGAAGAATCCAGTCCTATAATCCCCAGATTCATTCTATCATTCCTCCAATCTAACCGGCAATCCGGATACAACAGATTCTCTGGCGCCATCCAGTACCTTTACACAGTTATATGCAGCGCTCCCATCCAGCAGCGATTTATATTGGGGATCTGCATTACCAGTTTTGATTATATTATGAAAACACAGCAATTCCTTATAAAAAATAGTACTCATCCAGGACGAAGTTTTCATCCCCGGCTTTCCAAACCCTTTTCCGGCATCCTGCTTATTTTTTTGGTATTCATTCCTGCGTTCTTCGTCCTCTGACTCATTCTCCTGCATAGAATACAATGTCTTTCCCTGGGCATTTTCCAATTGAACAACAGAGTTTTTAAAGTCCAGCAGGATTCCTCCGGTTTTTCCCTGAAGTTTCACAAAATGATCGCCCAGATGAAACGCAGATCCGATCACTAATGATGCAAATCCGCCTCCGGAAAGCTTCATATTCAAAAATACTGCATCTTCCTCATCGCCGTATCCTGTTCCATGATGAACCAGATTCATCCCATTGGCATATACGGATACCGGAAGACCTGTCAGCTGGCAAATTAAATCTATCTCATGCATATGGTGATACAGATGACCTCCCGAGATAGTTTTCATCTGTTTCCAGCCTATAGACTGCTGAGGTCCTGCCCAGTCTGTATGAACCGCTTCGATCATAAGAAGTTTCCCTATTGCGCCTGAAGCCAGCAGCGCCTTTGCCGTCTCAACACCCCTTATAAAGTTTGTTGTGTGAGCAGCAAAAAAATGTACCCCTGATTTTTTTGCTGAATCAAGCATTTCTTTTGTATCTTTTAAGCTTAACGCCACAGGTTTTTCACAGAATACATGCTTTCCGGCTTTTGCTGCACAGATAGCCGGAATTACATGGCTGTTATTGGGCGTTGTAATAATTACAGCAGCTACCTCTTTATCACCGCACAGCTCTTCTATAGAGGATGCCATGGAAGCTCCTCTTTCCTGTGCAAAGGCTCTCATACGCTCATAATCCGTATCAAACACAGCTACCAGCCGTACTTCTGGCAATTTTTCCAGATTGTCTGCGTGAATTCTGCCTGCATAACCGCATCCTATAATTCCATACCCGATCATTCTCCCTTTTACCTTCCTCCTCCTATTTATCTGCTCCGGCAGTAAGTCCGCCTACAATATTCTTTTGAATAATAGAGAAAAACACAATAGATGGAATCACAACCAATACTGACGCCGCCATCATGTGTCCCCACTGCAATGTTTCCATGCCGCCCTTTAAGGAGTACAAACCGACAGAAACCGTCATCTTTTCCCCGCTTCGGATAATCAAAAGGGAATATAAAAATTCATTCCATGCATTAATAAATGCGAAAATCGCTGTCGCTACCAATCCTGGCATTACTAAAGGAAGCGCAATATAAAAAAATACACCTGGCCGCCGTAACCCATCTATCATTGCCGCCTCTTCAATATCCTTTGGCACAGTTCGAAAATAGCTGACCAGCAAATAAGTACAGAATGGAACAGTAAATGACATATATGCGATTAATAAACCCGGCAGCGTATTGGTAAGCCCCAGATTGGATACCAGTATAAAATACGGAATTGCAAGTAAGATGGGCGGAAACATATATGTCATTACAATCACTCTTGTCAAGATCTTCTGTTTCTTCCCTCCAAATCTCGTAATTGCATAGGCGGCCAGAGAAGAAATTGTCATCCCCAACACTGTAGACAGGGACGAATAGACAAGGCTGTTTTTCACATACATCAAAAAATCCGTCTTATGAAGCAAATCTTTAAACCAGTAAAGAGAAAATTGTTCCGGCAGAAGGGAGGCTGTATTGCTGACAATCTCAAACTGTCCTTTAAAAGATGCAAATATCACAATAATGAGCGGTCCTCCCGCCAGTAATGCCGCTAAAATAAGAATTACATAAGACAGTATCGTCCAGGCATTTTTATGCAGTCTGATTCTCATCATGCCACCTCCTCTTCCCAATGATCCAATATCTTAAAATAAATCAGGCACGCTGCGGTCAAAAACAGCAGCAGCAAAATGGTAACGGCGGAAGATCTTCCCAGAGAAAATAATGTCCAGCCCATATGATATGCAAAGATTGGTACCGTCTCCGTCGATGTTCCGGGCCCGCCGCCTGTAAGAAGGAAAATCAGGTCAAAGCTGTTAAAGATCCAGATTGTCCGTAAAATAATAAGAAGCCCCACAACAACTCTCACAAAAGGAAGTGTAATAAAGCGAAAACTCTGAAACGGACTGGCTCCGTCAATCTGAGCTGCTTCGTATAAATCCCTGGAAATTGTCTGCAAACTCGCCAAAATATTAATTGCAAACAGTGGAACTCCAAACCATACATTAATCAAACTTACCGTCAGCATGGCAAGTCTCGGATTCGCAAAAAACTGTATGGGCTGTGAAATCAAATTCCATTGAAGTAATTTGGCATTGACGATTCCATATAGATCATTTAAAAGGTAGGACCATGTGAATGTAACGATGATCATAGGAAATGCCCAGGGAATCAGCACCAGTGTCCGAAACAAACCTTTAAACCGATTTATTTTATGAAGTGATAATGCTACAATAAATCCCAAAAACAACTGTAATGACAGCGAGATGATAGTATATACAATGGTGTTCCACATTGCATGATAAAAATCCGGATTTTGCAGAATTGAAATATAATTGTCAAATCCAACAAATTTAACTGCTTTCCCCAGCAAACTTTTATTCGTAAAACTGTAATAGATACTGATACATATGGGATAAGCCAGCAGCAATATAGTCACAAGAAATGCCGGGGTAATAAACACCCCGCACATATGGCGGTCTACAAAATATGCAATCCGGTTCCCCACACCCTTTCTGGCTATTTTCCGTTTCTGGCGCTGCCTCATAGAACCCCTCCTCCATTTAAGACAAAGTGGGGATGGAAAAAACCATCACTTCCATCCCCGCAATGCACTTATTCCATTAAAATCTCAATTGCTGCATTCAACTTGTTATTTGCCTTCTGTGCTGCCTCCTCTGCAGCAGTCCCATTCAGTACAATATCTTGTAAACACTCTTCAATAATTCCCTGACTGGTCAATGCTGATGCCGCAGGTGTAAGACCATAATCCATGCCAATAAAGGTTCCTTTTTCAATTCCTTCCTGAATGTATTCAATTTCTGGTTTAAACTTCTGGATGGTCTCATTGTCATAGAATTCCACAGAATTTGCAACTTCCATTGTTGCAGGCAGCTGTCCGCCGGGAATCAAATGTAAGAAGTCGATATAACGTTCCTTTTCAAAATGAAATTTAATGAAGTCATATACCGTTTCCGGATATTTTGTCTGATTCCAGCCCATAAGACCAATTACAAATGTAGTTGTTCCTAGATTTTCTCCATCTGGTCCCATAAACGGAACCGCCGCAATCTTGTCCAAAAGCTCAGGAGAATTCTGTTCCACTCCATTGATATGAAAACCTGAGCCAAAAGCAAATGTTGACTTGCCCTGGAAGAATACGTCATTCTGTTCGGAAAGACCATAATTTACGGAGCCTTCCGGAGAACCTGCTTTATAGAGATCTGCCATCATCTGAATTGCTTTCACTACCTTAGGATCCGTTAAATTCCCCTTATTGTCTTCTGTAATTAAAGGAACGCCTTCCGCTTTTGCAAAACAGCTAAGAAGCTGTGCACACATCTGATCGTTTTTCGACATGGCAATGGTAAATCCATATCTATTTGGCGGATCCGCTACCGCAGCTACTGTACTTAACAGTTCATCCCAATTTTTCGGAACAGACAGATTTTTTTCCTCCAGTACATCTTTGCGATACCACATGACATAGGAATGGAGGTAATAAGGGATTCCCAGAACGGTATCGCCGTCTGTAAAGTTATCCAGCGGTTTCCCAAGGAAATAGTCTTCTTCAAGTGCGTCAATCAAAGGATTCATGGGCAATACTGCTCCCGCCTGGTTAATTGCAAATAAATTATCCGGGTTTACGCTGCTGACATCAGGCAGCGCCCCCGCTGCCAGTCCTGCTGTCCATTTCTGAGCAAACACATTCCAGGGATATACCTCTACATTAATTGTCACATTAGGATGTTCTTTCATGTATTCGGCTACCATCTCATCAATATAATCTTTACGGGCCCCTTCTGTAAAAGTATGCCAGTATGTGATTGTCTTTTCCGTTCCGTCATCAGTAATTGCCGCCATAGGATCCGCAGTCTCACTTGTTTGCTCTTTCTGCTCTGTAGCCGTAGTCGTGCTTTTCGCTGCCGGAGTTTCCGGGTTATTCTGCCCGCTTTTTCCACTGCATCCAGACAAACTTGTCACAACAAGTGCCGCCGCCACAATCAAAGCTGTTCTTTTCTTCATAATCGTTTTCGTCCTTTCTTTTTACTATAAGAATCCGCCGCCGGTTAGGCAGCATAAGTTCAGGGATGCCAAGTGCGCCCGCCAGGCTTTTCTGTGCGGTAGTGCTCCCGCTGTGGGCGCATATAGGTTCATTTGGGGAAGCTTCCTTTAGATATTTTCATTTTAACAAATGTTTTTATTTAAGTTAATTCAAAAATCAGATATAAATGGTGAAATTTCCGAAAAATCAGCCTGACATACCGTTCAGTACCAGGCAATTCTTTCATTTTCACATACTGCCTCTCAGTGAACAAGGGCACACGCCTTATTCACTGAGGGCACTATCAAATGTTTGAATTTGCAAATTCCAGCACAAAAAAAGAAGCCAGAAAAATTCCGGCTCTCTTCATGCATAATACTATCACAATTTCATACTATATCCTATCTTTTCATATTTCCATTTTCGGAAAGGCCATACTCTTTTAGAAGCTGCTGACAAAATGCTGCATCTTTTGTTGCTCTTTCCGCATCAGCGCCTCTTCCAGCGGCAAACAGCTTTTGCATCAATGTTAAAATGAGCGTTTCCCCTTGCTGAATTCCTTGCTGAAGTCCTCGCTGAAGTCCTCTATTTTCAATCCTATCCAGTACTTCACACATCGTTCTCGGTCCCCCTTCCGTTTCACTGCCGCATGCATCTTCATACCTGTGATCACCAGTCATTACACTCAAAAGCTGCAATACCTCCTGAACATGATCCATTTTAATTGGCTCTGGTCTATAATCTCCATTTCTCTGCATCTGCAAAAAATAGTCTGCCACAATTCTAAAATCACTTTTAAACTGTTTCACCTTTTCTTCTGTAAGATATGCGATCTCAAATAAATTGATTTCATAATCTTTTATATAAGGCTTAAATTCCTCCGGCACATCAAAGCAGCCAAGAAGATTCTTCGGTTTATCCCAATGCTTCTTATAACCAAAATACAGAACCAGTGTAACAACTGGATATCGATCCGGTCCATTTAATTCTGAACGGTATTCCGCCCCGTCATATCCGATTACTCTCAGAGGCATATCCGGATCCGGCACAGTCTGATTTTCCAGGCCTACACATGCAATTCTTATCTTCTGCTTAGACCAGCGTTTTGCCACATCTCTCTCAATTTCCCGAATCCTTCCATCTGCTTTATAAGCTGCTTTGGGAGACTGTTCCACAAGCTCATCCGCCTTAAGTACCTCTTTTCCATCAAAAAGAAGTACATTTACAATATCGGCAAACACATCATTGTATTCCTCAAGTATCTTCTCGGTTATATCTTTTTCAGCCACTAAAATCCCCCTTAATAACACTTATTGTGATTTCATCTTATCATATCCGATATTTACAGTCAATGAACAACTGCACTATTTCATACACTCCCAAACACCAAATTAATAGTTTGAAAAAATCAAAAAAGCATCGCTCCACAACTGAACTATCAGTCATTTTGCGATGCTCTCTTCCTCATCTTTTATCAGAATCTGGCTTTCGATAAGACGGCAATATTCTTCCTGCAAGCAGTTTTTCATTTTCATCTAGCATATGATCTTTGGGCCTCTCTTTGTATTCTTTTATCAGAACCTCCCGCATTTCCAGCAGAATCTCTTTTTTATCAGAATCTCCTGCACAATTTTTCAATTCATCTGGATCCATTTGAAGATCAAAAAGATATTCTGTTCCAAGCCAGCTGTTCCAGATATATTTATACCTGCTTCCTATCACAGCCGCTCCGCCTGTTGTAATCAAATTATTCTTTCTATAATTCTCACTGAACACATACTTTCGCTGCTTGGGATGCTGCAGTAAAGAACGCAGGCTTGTTCCATCCAGCCCTTCTGGCTGCTCCATTCCGGTAATGTCCATAAATGTAGGATACAAATCAAGCAAGCTGACCGGAATACTGCTTTTTACGCCTTTGAAGTCATCACAGATTCCTTTTGCAAATTTTGCAATAAATGGTATACGTACTGATCCTTCCAGAAACGGCCCTTTCCGGAACATGTTGTGATCCCCCATCATCTCTCCATGGTCAGACACAAACAGAATTGTAGTCTGATCGTACAGCTTTTGCTTTCTTAAATATTGTACCAGGCGGCCTATCTGCCGATCGATATGGGTAATACTTGCATAATAAGCTTTTTTCGCCAAAGCAAGATAACGGCTGTTGATCCGCCCCTCAAAGGGATAAATGCACTGGGTATCACATGTAAATTCAGGTGCCCAATCACCCACAGCAGGTCCTGGAAGATCTATACCCTGATACAGATCCAAAATATATTTGGGCGGATCGAGAGGCGGATGTGGCCGTTGGAAACTGACCTGTAAATAAAATGGTCTGGTGGGATCTCTTAGCTGAAGCTGTTCAATTGCAGCAGTAACCGTCCATTCACTGGGATGGAGTCTGGAATCATAAGTCCACGGAATAACCTGCCATGCATTGGGAGAATATGCTTTTGCCGTATCAATTACTCCCGGGGCTTCTCTGGAAAGCCACAAATGATAATCACTGGGCATACTATTTTCATCGTCAGCTACTTCATAAATTTTATTCACCTCAAAGCCCAGTTTGCTACGCAATGGTTTGAAGTGATTTTTACCCACATTGATGGTCTGATAACCGCCTCGCTGCAGACTGTGCATAGCCGTATTTTCATATTCCCATTTCTGTTCAAAGTTGTTGCTGAAAAAACCGGTGCGGGATGCTTTCATGCCGGATACCATGCAGGCTCTTGCAGGAATACAGGTAGGGGAAGGGGAATAACCCCGTTGAAAGTAACAACCTTCTGAGGCAAGTTCGTCCAGATAAGGAGTCATAATATATGAATTACCACCATATCCGATACAATCGCCCCGAAACTGGTCTGCCATAATTAAAATAATATGATTCATTTAGGATTCACGGCCCTTCTTAAATTTTGCTTTCAATTTATTAGTATCAGCTGTCAATGTAAATATAAATACAAAGGTCAGCACAATAAAGAATACACAAATCGGTCTCTTAAAGAAAATACTAAGACTCTGATCCGACATAACCAAGGAACGTCTGAAGTTAAACTCAGACAATTCTCCTAAAATAAATCCAAGTACAATAGGAATAGAAGGGATCTGAACCAGTGAGAAAATATATCCCAGCAATCCAAAAGCCAACAATGTATACACCTGTATCATGCTTCCGGCTTCAGAATACGCTCCTGCAATACAAGTCAGTGTCAATATCGGGATCAATACCTCAGATGGCACCCGGACTACGTTTACAAAAAAACGGCACATTATATAACCGATGAGCAACATGGCAAAATTCAGAAACAAGAATCCGATCATAATACTATACATCTGGCTTCCGCTGGTTTTAAAAAGAAGCGGTCCCGGTGTCAATCCATGAATCGTAAATGCCGCCATCAAAGTTGCCGCAGCCGGCGCTCCTGGAATGCCCAGGGTTAACGTAGGAATTAATGCCGATCCTGTCACTGCATTATTTGCCGCCTCCGGCGCTGCTACCCCTTCAATAAATCCAGTCCCAAATTTTTCCGGTGTTTTACTGGTACGTTTCGCCTCATTGTAAGAAAGAATACTTGCAATTCCAGCTCCCACTCCCGGGATAATTCCAATAATACAGCCAATTAAAGAAGACTTCAGCATCAACGGGGTACATTCCACAATTTCCTTCCATGAAAGCCTGTCTTCATGAGAAAATGTGATTCTTTCGATCTTTTCCTTTCGTTCAAACTGTTCTCTCGTTTTGTCCAAAATCACACACATTGCAAAAATTCCCAGAAGAACAGCAGACATACTCAGTCCTGTAGAAAGCTTAATATTTCCAAAAAGGAATCTGGTCTTTCCAGACATGGTGTCCGAACCTACAGTTGATAAAAGCATCCCAATTGCTCCGCCGGCAAGTCCTTTCCAAAAGTTTTTTCCGGATACAGCAGCAATAACGGATAATCCAAATGCTGAAATCGTAAACAATTCTGGAGGTGCAAATTTTATAGTTGCAGAGGCGACTGTAGGCGCTGCTGCCAGCAGCAATAATGCAGAAACAACGCCTCCCACTACCGATGCCACCAATGCCATCATCAAAGCTCTCCACGCCTGATGATTTTTTGTCATTTCATAACCATCCAGAACTGTGGCAGCAGCAGAATTCGTTCCTGGCGCCCCCAAAAGAATTGCCGTAATTGAACCGCCGTATGTTGCTCCGCAGAATATACCAAGCAACATCAAAAGTGCTTCTATCGGTTCCATGACATAAGTCACAGGAAGGAAAAGAACAATTCCAATATTCGCTGCCAAGCCGGGAATAACCCCGAAAATAATTCCCACACTCATGCCTACAACAGAGAACAGAATCACCCTGAAATCCATAAAGTTTTGCAGTCCCTGTAAAAACATATCCATTTTAATACCCCCTAAGTTATACTAAAAACGAACTCCAAGTCCTTTGGAGAAAGCCAAGTAAACTGCAATTGTCACGAGAACTGATGCAATATAATGCCATTTATTCCGGCTTTTCAAGTAAATCAGGGATGCCACAACAAACAAAAGCGCTGCAATCAAAAAGCCGCATACTGGAATCAAAATTGCAAATACAAATACTATGGCATAGTATCCCATAACCTTTGCTTCCTGTTTGACTTGTATTTCTTTGACAACTTCCTTATGAAATACAAGGCTTATTACTATTAACACAATACCAAGGCTTCCTATCAAGATTGTAAACATTTTGGGAAACAATCTTGCATCTGAAGTAATTGTTCCCCCCGCTGCCTCACCGATCTGGTATGGTATTAAAATCCAAATAATTACAGACGCCGCCAAACACAATAATCCGGCTGCCAAGTTTGTTTTGATTTTCATATGCATCCTCCAATGAGCTATTTATTGATGCCATCATAAATCTCTTTTGCACTTGTCTGAAGCTCCTCTACCATTGTTTCCATTTCCTCACTGGAATAAGGAATTAATTCTCCTCCTGCGGCTGTATACTCTTTCATAAATTCCTCATTGGCATACACATTCTCAAATGCCTGTTCCAGATAGTCTACAATTTCCTGGTCGGTTCCGGTACGAATAGCAAAAAATTGTGCTGTATCATATGGCGCATCTATACCGAAATCAGATAAAGGCGGAGCTGTAACACCATTTTCATAAGTATATGGCTTGTCATCATATACAAACAACGGAACCAGAGAACCATCTTCCACATATTGTTTTGCGGCTGCCATGGATGAAAGAGTCACATTTGTGGTTCCTGCCATTACATTTACCAGTCCTTCTGAACCACTGGAGTGGGGAACCGTATCATATTTCAATCCCAGTTCTTCATATACTGCACACTGAAACAGATAGTTTGCAACACCAACACCACCGCTGCCAAATAATAATGTTTTATTCTTGTCAAAATTCTTTAAATCGTCGAATGTCTTTAAATCAGAATCTGCCGCTGCAAATACTCCACTGACTGCCTGATTGAACCCAATAATAGGAGCAAAATCATCCAGTTTATATTCTGTCTCACTATACAAAGGAGAAACTGTAAAAATGGAAGAAGGCAGATAAATAATTTTATCAGTATTGGGCTCTTCTCCAAGATAGGTTGTTGCTGCAACTGCTCCGCCGGATCCCTTAATGTTTTCGACTACAACCGGCTTTCCAATCTCTTTCTCCAGGTATCTGGCCGCAATTCTTCCGATTACATCCATATTTCCGCCTGCTGCAACCGGAACGATTATGGTAAGTGCACTCTCCGGGTAATTCAACTGTTCTGCCCCCGCAGATGCCTGTTCATCAGATTGGGGCTCTACAGGTGCTTCATTCTTTGCTGCTGCCACCGTTGCTGTCGTTCCCTTTCCGGCGCTTCCACATCCACTTAATGCAACCATTAAAATGCTCAAAACCATAGCCATCTTCTTTGCATTATTCTTTTTCATTCTAATAATCTCCTTTCATTCTGTACGTTTTTCTTATCTCTCTAATTGATAAACGTTAGTCCCAGTCTTTGATACTGTTCTTCTGGCGCGTCATTTTCTTTCATCAGCTGAACCATATTCCGAATCATTCTGTTTTCTACCTTTGGATCCTCCATGGGATGCTGCTGTTTTGGATCTTTCTCCAAATCATAAAGTACTGTACCTAAGCTCTTTTTCATAGAAGTATCACCGGAGGTATCTTTCATAGCGCTGATCTTCAGCACAGGGGTTCCCTTGGTAAAAGAAAAACCTGGATGCAGCTTGGCTGTCTTCATTTCGTCCACAGAAAACAAACATCTCATATGTGTCGGCATCTGTGTATAATTATACAGCAGATCGTTTCCTTCCAACGGCTCTCTCATATACACATATCTTCCATCCGTAATATTCACCTGAGCGCCATGCATTCCAAAAAGAGCATAAGAGCGGACTGCCTGGTCCCTTTGAATCACCGGACGCAAATTCTTTCCCAGCATATCCTTTGTAGGTTCAATTCCAAATACATCCAGAACTGTAACCGGTATATCAATTCCCTGCACCAGTGAATTACGGCGCTCACCTTGTTTTTTTTCTCGCGGATCCCAGATAAACAATGGAATATGGGCTGTTTCGTCATACCACGGATGCACACTCTTCGCCCAAAGATCGTGCTCTCCCAGCAAAAAACCGTGATCTGTGTTTACAATCACCATGGTATCTTTCCACATTTTATTTTCATCCATAAAATCCAAAAACGTTCCAAGATATTGATCACACATGGTAAGTAAGGCAGCATACCCATTTCTGCAATGCTGAACCTGTTCCGGCGTTTCTGTCACTTCCCTGTATTCCGGCCAGTCAAATAATGGCCCTTGGTACTCCTCCTCATAAAGATTCTGATATTTCTTCTGAGTAAAGAAGGGTTCATGAGGATCAAAGCACTCCCAATGAAGGAACCAGTTATCCTGATCTTTGTTTTTTTCAAGGAACTCTAACCCCAGCTGAAACACCTGACTTAAAGGTTGTTTTTCTTCACAATCAAAGTAGGAGCGATTCACCAGATCTTGTCTCCAGCTTCTCCCTAGATGTTCTGGAACCGGCGGGTCTGAAACCTGTCCTTTCCACCGATCACTTTCCTGTCCACGGACAATTTCCCAAGTATTATAGCGGTGATGATAAGTTGCCCCGCCATCCTCCCAATAATGCTGGTGATCACTGATCAAATGTGTGTATACTCCGTGCCTTTGCAAGATTTCCGGCATGGAATCATCATATGGTTCTATGGGCCCCCAGGAACGATGAAGGAAATTATATCTGCCTGTATGAAGTTCTCTTCTGGCAGGCATACACGGAAGACTTCCTGCGTAACACTGATCAAATACAATGGAATGGTTCGCAAGTCTCTGAAAATTAGGTGTAATCGTCCAGTCACATCCATATGGTTCCAACATATGTCTGTTCAGGGAGTCGAACATCAACATCACAACTTTCATTTCGCCCTATCCCCCTTAACTGTATCCTCTCTATTCAAACCTAATCGTATATATTGTTCCTCCGGGCTTTCATTCTGTCTCATCAGCTCAAGCATCAGGCCGGCCATTCTCTGCTCTATCTCAGGATCCTGCAGGGAATGTTCCTGTTTTTTATCCTTTTCCCGGTCGAATAATAAGGTTCCATACTGGATATGATTGCTGTATTGATAATAACGCTTTTTATCATATCGTTCATCAACCGGTATTCTCAGAACAGGCACATGATCAGTAAAATCAAAATCACAATAAAGCTTTGGCGCTGCCTGACGAATTTCCTCTTTGGCCATTGGCTTTGCAATATGCCATGGCATCAATGTATATTGGTAAAGAGGGGTATTATCTTCTGTTCTGGCTGCTCTCATGTAAGTATAACGTCCATCCGTAACATTAATATGCATACCATGATATCCATAAAGAACAGCCTGATGAATGTTTTCCTTATTTTCAATCACCGGCCGTAAAGACTCACCCAGCATATGAGTTCCTTTTTTCTGATGGAACCATTCCAGCAGTGTAACCGGAATATCCGGGGTCTGTGCCAGCATAGTCCTCCTGGTTCCATCTTCCTCCGGATAATCCGGATGATGGATAAAGAAAGGTAAATTCGCAATTTCATCATAAACCGGCATGTAATTCTTTCCAACAAACCCCTTTTCTCCAAGGAAATAGCCGTGGTCCGTATTCACGATCAGCATGGTATCTTTCCAGAGATCATATTCGTCAAAAATATCTAAAATCCTGCCAAGATATTCATCACACATGCTAACGAGAGCCCCATAATTTATCACATACTCTTTCAATTTCGACTCATCGCCCTCTTCTACCGGCTTATAGGCCGGCCAGTCGATATCTGTTGGTACGTCTGTATACAGTTTTTTAAAACGCTCTGGCACAAAGAACGGTTCATGTGGATCAAAATACTCTAATTGTAAATACCAATTATCATTTTCCCTGTTGTTCAAGATAAACTCTCTTCCTTCCAGGAAGCACCGGACATGATAATGCTCTGTTTCTTCTCCCATCCGATTTCGGTTTGCCTGATCCTGCCTTCTCCGAGTACCATCACCGCCGACTACATCCGGCACCCAATGATCTCCTTCCTGTCCTCTCACGAATGAAAACGACGAAAAACGATTCTGATAATTCGCCCCTCCATCATCCCAATAATGGCAATGATCCGTTATCAGATGACTATAAATTCCGTTTTCATCAAGAATCTGCGGCATGGACTCATCAAATGGCTCACATGGGCTCCAGCCTCTGTGCAAAAAATTCAGCCGCCCTGTATGAAGCTCTCTTCTGGCTGGCATACATGGTAAACTGCCGGCGTAAAAATTGTCGAATGTAACAGCATGCCTCTGAAGCCGCTCAAAATTCGGTGTGCTCACCCATGTGTTCCCATACGGACTCAAATATCTTTTATTCAGAGAATCATACATGATCAATACCGCCCTCATAATCTCCTCCTTTCTTTGTGCGTAATCGTTACCGCAATTAGATTATAATCTCACGCATTACCGTTTGTCAACACATAATTTCTCTTATCCCTTATTTTCTATGTTTTATTGACAATTACTATGTTTTATATTAATATATTACTATACTAAAAACCAAAAATCACTATTGCGTAAACGTTTTTATAGGAGGCTCTTTTATGGCAGTTACTATGAAAGACATTGCCGAAATCACCGGTGTATCAATCGCAACTGTTGACCGTGCATTAAAAAACCGCGGGAGGATCAACCCTGATGTTGCTGCCCGCATTCGTAAAGTTGCAGAAGAATTGAATTATAAAACAAATAATATTGCAAAATCACTCTCCATACGCAATCGCCAATTAAAAATAGCAATTGTTTTTCACGTACAATATTCTTCTTTCTTTGATGAGGTTGAAAAAGGGATTCAAAAAGCGCAAAAAGAAATTGAAGATTATGGCATCACAGTACAAATATACAGAAGTAAAAGCTTTAATGCCGAAGATCAGCTGAAGCAAATTAACCTGGCGCTCTCAGAGGGGGCCAGCGGATTAATTCTCGTTCCTATTGATCACGAGTTAATTATCAATAAGATTATTGAATTACATAACTCAGGATTCCCAATTGTATTTCTGTCAAACTTTTTAGATATTGTTCAGACAATTCCGTCTGTTCGCTGTGACTACACTGCATCCGGCCGTATTGCTGCCGGTCTTATTCGATTATTGTCACAAGGCCAAGGGAATGTACTGGTCTTTTCCAATTCCTTCTCCATGCTGGGGCATAAGCATCGTGTTGCAGGATTTTCAGATACTTTAGCCAGATTTTGTCCGGATATTCATATCAGCAGTATTATCGAACTACCTTCAGATATCATTGATACTTATCAAATTGTTTATTCTGCTTTAAAAACGTACCCCTGTCAATACGTACTTTTCAGCGGGAATTCCCAGGCCGGACTCAAAGCCATTCAGGATTATTCCGGCGATATTGTTTCTGTATTTTATGATTTGACTGAGGTCACCAAACAGGCGCTGATTCAAGATCAAATATCTGCCGTCATCGATCAAACTCCGATTCATCAGGGGTATCGCGCTGTAATGATATTATTTGAACATCTTACGACGGACACTCCTCTGTCATCGGATAAACTAATCGGCTGCCAGATTCTCCTGAAAGAATCATTTTAATCTTTTCATTGATTTGCCCGGGTCTTTTTGACAATTGTGCCTGCATCCCTTATAATGGATGGAGAATTTATGATTCCATGCGTTACAAAGGAGGAGGGCTTATGCTGAAGGAATTGTCTTATGTCATTGCAGTGGCAGAGAAGGGAAGCGTATCCAAAGCTGCAGAGTCTCTTTTCATTTCCCAGCCCTCTTTAAGCCGCTACATCAAGGATTTAGAGAACCGCCTGGGCGTTCAGCTGTTTCAGCGGATCAACAACCGTCTGGTACTCACCTACGCCGGTGAAAAATATGTGGAAACATCCAAAAAGATCACCAACCTGTATTCCGATTTGGAAAAAGAACTGTCCGGAATCAACGAATCTCTCTCCGGCCGCCTGTGTATCGGCTGCGCCCTTCTTCGCATGTCTTACAACATGCCCGCCATTTTAAAGGCCTTTATCAGTAAATACCCAAATGTAGAACTACAGCTCTATGAAAACTACACTACTAAAGGGTTGGAGGATATTCTCCTTGCTGGCAAAATTGACCTTGCCATCATCAACAAGCGGGATCGGCCCAAAGTCTGCTACATTCCATTTTTTGAGGAAGAGCTGCTCTTAGCCGTCCCGCCCACTCAGGCCCTGGCTCTAAAAGGTGTAGAGCGCCCCGGCCTTCGCTATCCCTGGATGGATATCCGCCTCCTTCACAACCAGCCCTATATCGATTTAAATGGCGAGCAGTCGATTGCCGCAAACACTCAGGAAATCTTCACAAAACACCACATTGTCCCCTCCACTGTTCTTCGGGTCAAAAGTATAGAATCGGCCTTCCGCATGGCTGAGGTTGGTCTTGGCTGTGCCATTATCCCCGAAACTGTGGCTAAAATCCCCAGCGTCCCCACCCAGCCCATATTATTCTCCTTCGGAGACCCGGTCACCAAATGGGGGGTATCCATCGCCTACCGGGAAGGAATGATGTTCTCCAACACGGCCATTGAATTTATCAATATGGTGAAAAACATACAGAAAGACAGCGGCTATCTTTCATGATTTGCCGCTGTCTTTGCTGATATATCCCGATTCTTTTTTAATCAGCCCTTTTTGAAAATGGCGGTGCTTTTGCGCTCATTTCCACAGCTTCCGGTCTACCGGGCCTGATAAGGGAATTTTGAACCTGGAATCCACAGGCCTCATAGCATTTCCTTGCTCTTCGATTTTCTTTGTATACGATAAGCCAAATTTCTTTCAGGGGCAAGTTCCCAAAGCCATAGTCCAAAATAGCCTTTACAGCAAGCTTTCCCAGACCATTCCCACGGTATGCCGGATCAAGAAGCAGGCGGGAGAGAATTCCTTTTTCCGGTTCATGCTTAACCATAATTATCTCAGCAAAGCCTACCGGAATCTCATCCAGACAGATTTTCAAAAACCAAAATCCGGTTTCCATCCGCTGAGCCAGGCTATTTTTCATCTGTTCTTTCTCCGGCGGATATTCATATACAAAATCAGCTCCCCAAGCCTGAAATTCTTCCCAGGTCTGTTCCTTGCAAAAGCGCCACAGCATTTCGCTGTCTTTTAAAGAGCCGGGCCGGACTGTTAAGCATTTTCCGGCGCCGTCCATCTCTACTGCCACTCCGCCCACTCAGTTCCCACAAAAGCCACACGATCTCCTGTGCTCACTACCGGGTTCTCCCTGGTTCCGATTACATAACAATCAGTCTTAACCGGATAGCCCTCAATCTTATCTCCGTAGTAGTGGAGCTTCAGCAGACTGGTTCCTGCCTTTACCTCATCACCGGGCTTTACATTCATGCACATCAGCCCGCCCTTGTCACTTCTTAAAAATCTGCGCTTGGTGATCAACACCTGCTTTTGGTCTTTTCTGATCTGGCCTTTTATCATACCCAGGCAGATCATCACATTGAGAATTCCCTGCTTGGCAATATTTACATAAGTCTTTTCAATCTTTCCCCCCTGTCCCATCTCACCCATAAAGGCCGGAATTCCGTCCTTCATACATGTAATGTCCAAAGCGCCGCTTGTAACGCCTGGCAGCTCTCCGGTAGCTCCTGCCAGGTTTACCAGACAGTTCGTCCTTACGCCAAAAGCCTTCTGCATCTCTTCTGCCGCCTGGTTTACCGCCTCATCCACTCCTGGAATCAGCTTTCTTACTGTGTATGGGTTTGCCTGATAAGGGGTGGCCATAGTATGGAAGCTGATCAGCGCCGTTGCATTTCGTTTGATCTCCTGATAAACCATGTAGGCAACTCGCTGTGTCAGCATGCCTTCCGGATCACCTGGAAACACAGTATCCATATCCACGCTGTCCACTGCCGAAATCTTGTTCCGGCACTCAAATGCCATAGGGTTGCAGACAGGGGTGATAATCAGTATTCCCTTCAGCTCTTCAAGGTTGATTTCTCTGGAAATCTCCCAGGCGCCATAGGAGCCGTTAAGCTCATCTCCGTGAACCGTTCCATTAATCCAAAGAACAGGACCTTTTTCCTTTCCTGCCGCTGCAATTACCGGAAGCTCAATCACTGCCTTATGTGCCAGTTCTCCGGCAGGAACAGTAAAATATACCCGTTCTCCCTCATTCACCTGATGTCCAAATATTGTTATCATATATTTTGTTCCTAATCCTTTCCCTACTCCATAATGCCGATTTCTTTATAGTATTTTGCAGCGCCGGGGTGGATGTCGATTAATGCGCCCTCCACGGCGTTTTCTCTGTTGAACTGATTAGCCTGAGGATGAACATCGGCCAGGTCATCGTAGTGTTCAATAATGGTCTTTACAACATTGTAAACTATTTCCTCATCCGTATCGGATCCGCAAACCAGGTTATTTCTGGTTCCAAGAACTACCGTATCCTCATCAATGCCAGTGTAGGCGCCCCCTGGGATAATGCTCTCGTAGAAAAATGGATTCTCCGCAACGATCTTTTCAATATGTTCTTCATCAATGGACAGAAGGCGAATTCCCTTGGTAGCCGCCAGATCTGCAATAGGAGAACTGGTGAAAGGGGTAATATGTACGCCGAAATCAGCATTTCCGTCGTTAACAGCATCACATATATCCTGAAGAGCAGTTTCTGTAATGGAAACATCTTCCATGGTCAGACCATATGCATCCAGAAGAATAGGCATATAATACTGAGCCATAGCCCCCTTGCTGACTGCCAGTTTCTTTCCCTTTAAGTCTCCGATACTCTGAATATCCGAATCAGAAGGCACAAACATATGAAGCATCGTAGTGTAGCCGCCCATTACATGGCTGATGTCCACAGGAGCGCCCTCAAATTCTCTGGTTCCATTGGCTGCCGCCTCCGCAACATCTGTCATAGCCACGCCAAACTGTACCGTTCCGTTCTGGATCATGCGGATATTTTCCTGAGATCCGGTGGAAATCTCAGTGTTGGTTATATAGTTTGGGTGATCCTGGGTAATCAAGTTACCGATTCCGGCAAAGGTAGTGTAATTGGCGCTGGAGCTTGGACCGCCGCCAAACAGAATGGTCACCTTGCCGCCGCTTCCCGCCTGCGCCTGTGCTGTAGTCTCTCCACCGCCTGACTTTACAGGCTGATTCCCACCCACGGGCTGATTGGAACAGCCCGTTACATGAAACAGCATTATTCCTGCCAGGGCAATACTTAATACATAGGTTAAAGTCCTTTTTTTCATATTCATTCTCCTTTTTGTAAATATTTTCCGGCGCTATTGAAACGCCTTTGTTTTATGTTGTTATACAGCTACATTGGAACTCCTCTTTTCAGCTGCCGTCTTTAAAAGAAAGATCACCGCAAGAACCGCAAAACCGGCTAAATCCGTAACCGTTCCCGGCACGATCAAAAGCAAGGCCGAGGCAAAGAGAACAATACGCTCAATCTGGTTAATATTCCATTTAAATATAAATTTCTCCAGGGCCGCAGACAAACTGTAAATTCCAAGAAGGGCAGTCGCCAAAGACTGGATGATTTCTATAGGACTCCCTTCCATCAGGAGGACCGGATTATATACAAACATAAAGGGCAGGATAAAACCGGAAAGAGACAGCTTAAAAGCAAAGATACCGGTTTTGGTAGGATTACACCGGGCCACTCCCGCCGCCGCATAGGCTGCCAGCGCCACAGGGGGCGTTACATTGGAAATAATGCCAAAGTAGAAAATAAACAAATGGGCTGCCATGGGCAGTACGCTCATTTCTTTTAAGGCAGGCGCTACCAGAAGGGCCAGCATAAGATAGGCGGCAGTAGTTGGAACGCCCATTCCCAAAATCAGAGATACCAGCATGGTCAGCACCAGCAGAATAACCATATTGCCGCCGGAAATGTTGATCAGCACAGCCGACATCCGAAATCCCAGTCCGGATCCCATAACCACGCCAATGATGATCCCCACCACGCCGCAGGCGATGGCAACCGGCTTGGCGCCGTTAACAGAAGCCTCAACGATTTTTTTAAGTTTCTCCAGGCTCAGCCGGTTCCTGGAAGAAAACAGTGTGCAGATGATGGTCACAATAATAGATGTGATGCCGGACTTGGTCACAGACATCTTTAAAACGCTCATTGAGAAGATCAGATATAAAAGCGGCAAAAGCAGATAAACATTTTTGCCCAGTTCTTTCCAGGCAGGGAGTTCATTCTCAGGAACGCCCATAATGTTATGCTTTCTGGCGTACAAATCTACCGTCATCAGGATAGCCACATAGAAAAGTATTGCAGGAATCAAAGCTGCCTTTACCAGATGAAAATATGGGATTCCCAGATACTCCGCAATCAGGAATGCAGTAGCGCCCATAACCGGCGGCATAATCTGTCCGCCTGTAGAAGCGGAAGCCTCAACAGCTGCAGCATACTCGTCCTCAAATCCGCATTTTTTCATCATAGGAATGGTAAAGGTTCCAGTGCCGATTACATTGGCAATGGCGCTTCCGCTGATAGAACCGAAAAGTCCGCTGGCCACAACCGCGATCTTAGCCGGACCGCCCCGGAATCTGCCGAAGGCTCTTGAGGCCAGCTTGGTAAAGTAATCTCCTACTCCGGTCTCATTAAATACCGCTCCCAGAATTACAAATAGCACAATATAGCTTGCAGAGGCATAGATGGCGGTACCGTATATTCCATCTGTTCCCAGATAAACAATGCTGGTCAGTCTGGACATGTTCATTCCCGCATGAGCCAGAAACCCCGGCATGTACGGGCCAAAGAAACCATAAAGCAAAAAACAGACAGCCACAATAGCCAAAGATGTCCCCACCGCTCTTCTTGTGGCCTCAATCAATGTCACTATGAGCAGAACTCCAAAAAGAATATCGTAGGTATAAATCATTCCGCTTCGAAGATCAATGGTCTTGTCAATAGACATAATGTAATAGAGGCTTCCGGCCGAAGCTGCGATAAACAGAATATCTGCTATCTTCAAATACCATTTCCGGTTTTCCCGGGCCAGATAATCCAGGAAAAAAATAATTAGCACCAGTCCCAGATGAATCGCCTTCTGCCCGATTCCGGGCGTAGCGCCAAACATGGCAGTCCAGCAGTGGAAAATACAGAAAACTACAGCCAGAACAAATGATAGCCTTTTTAACATAGTCTTTCCCCCTTAAGTAAGTAATATTTTATATATAAATAGAAGCTAACTCCCAGATTTTTCTGGTTTTTGTATATTTTTCCATTAAATATCAGTTCTTTTCTTTTATTATAGTCATTATGCACAATCAAGTCTAATACTAAATTAGTATTCTCTCTATAGTAAAATACTATAGTATTTCGCTGCATGCTCAAGCATACAAGGGGCGTATATCTCCAAAAGCGCTTTTAAGAAGCGCTGGAAAAGTACGCAAAAAAATCCAGAAAGAACCAACAAAGTAAAAGATTCTTTCTGGATTTTTGTATCTATAGAGCGGAGGATCGTCCGGTTTCCCTCAGACCCATTATTGATCCATTACTGCTCCGTCTGTGGTCAGTCTGGTTACCACTTTTCTTCTCTCAAAGGGGAATTTCTCCTCAATTCCTTCTATCAGTTCAATACCAAGTCCAGGCGCATCCGGAACAATCAGGAATCCATTCTTACACTCGGGCATACGGTCAACGATATTGGATACATTGAATGATGATTTACCTGCATTTTCAAATACAAAACGCGCGTGGGCGGCCTGTCCGCGTGGATCCGGATATTCCTGGATGGTAAAACTGGGGGCCGCCGCATCAAACTGTACACAAGCGGCAGTCGCTACGGGACTTAAAGGGTTGTGGGGGATGATTCCCAGCTGATTTGCCTCTGCAATGGCCGCAATCTTTTTTGCTCCCGTAAAGCCGCCGCAAATGCAAATGCTCACACGCAAATAGTCCAGCGCCTGGCGTTTCACCAGCATCTGGTATTCCTGCGGCGTGTGAATGCGCTCACCAGTTGCCAGGGGAATACGAATTTTCTGTGCAACTAAAGCCATGGAATCAAAGTTGTCCGGAATCAGAGGATCCTCATAAAACATAGGGTACAGAGGCTCTAATTGGGATGCCAGAGCTACTGCCTCCGCCGGATTCAGACGACGATGGTTTTCAATGCACAGATCCACATCCAGGCCCACCGCCTCACGAATCCTGGTTAAACGTTCTACGCCGTTATGGATCTTTCTGGCATAGGTTTCAAAATAGCGGGTGGATCTGGCTTCATCCAGGAATGGAGACAGATGTCCGATAGCGGTAAAGCCTTTTTCCTTCTCAGCCAGACAGCTTTCCATCAGTTCCTCAAAACTTCCCCCAGATACGTGAGAATACACTCTCACCTGTTCACGGCATTTTCCGCCTAATAACTGGTATACCGGAACGCCGTAATATTTTCCTGCAATATCGTAAAGGGCGATGTCAATGGCGCTTAAAGCGCCCATGACAGCTGCTCCGCGAAAATGGAAACAGCGGTACATATATTGCCAGTGATGCTCGATACGCAAAGGGTCCTGACCAATCAGATATTCTTTAAAGGAACTGATCACTTCTCCGGAAGACTCTAAAAAACCCCAGTCTCCGGATTCGCCGATACCGGTGATGCCCTCGTCGGTATCCACCTTTACAAACAGGAATTGATTGACCGGTATCACTCTTACATCCGTAATTTTCATACTCTTCTCCTTTATTCTATACGCTTCCGGTGGTACGGCCCGCTTCTTTTTACTGTGCGGCCCTCTCTATCGCCCGCTTAATCATTTCCGGGGCTTTTAAGCATTTTTCCATGGTTACTGCACAGGGGGAGAATCGCAGCCCCTGAGGCTGAGGTACTACATAGACGTGTTCCCCGGCCAGGTACTCTGCCGCCTTGCCTGGATTCCTGCAGGGGATGGAAATGAAATATCCATGCTTGTAGGGGCAGCATCTTAAGCCGATATGCTTTGCCTGACCATAGAATGCCTGACCTCTGTGGGTGATCAGTTCCCGGAATGCAGCCCGCTCATTATCTGTCTGGGTTTTCAGCTGGGGATTTGTATTAATATCCACCAGCACCTTCTGGGCCACACGGATCACGTTGGACCATACAGATCTGGAAGAATAAGACATAGCATCTTTAAATATTTGCGCGGACTCTTTGGTAGCTCCCAAGCACGCCAAAGCCCCGCAACGCATGCCACACATGGTATAGCTCTTTGACATACTGAAAACCACCAGTACCATAGTATTTTCCGGCATGTCCTGAAAGCTATTAAAGATGGATCTGGTTTCCTCAAATGTTCCGTCAAAGTCAATGTAGGATACATCCAGGCAGAGGGTCAGATTTTTTTTCGGATACTGTGCCGCATACCGTTTCAGCACTGCCACAACACCGTCCATCTCTTCCTTTGTCATCGAGTAGCCTGTTGGATTGTTGGCCGGCGTATTGAGAATGAGAAGCAATTGATTCTGCTTTTTCAGAATCTCTCCCACGGCCTGCTCCATGGCTTCCATATTAAATTGCTCTTTCTCATCAAACATTTCAAAGGTAGCCAGGCTCCGTCCGTGTTCCTCACAAATATTTCTGTATGGGCCCCAGTACCAGCTGGTTGTCAGGGCTCGGTCTCCATCATCTAAAAAGTTCCAGACCGCATGGCGCAGGGCCCCGCAGCCGCCAGGCGTTGCCACCGATTCCACAAAGAACCGGCTGCTCACCTCCCCAAAGAGAGACATCTGCACCGCCTCGTTAAATCCTCTGATTCCGGCAATGGGAGCATAACTGCACATTTCTTCCACAGGCATAGATCGAAGAAGCCTCTCCACTGTGGGAAGAACCATCAGCTTTCCCTCATCATCCAGGCATTCTCCCAGTGTCGAATTGATCACCGCCTCCTCCCCTAGAGCTTTTATATCCGCCCTGGCCTTCTGGCTGGCCATAAATATTTTATCCGACGCATATTCCCGCACAGCGTGCCGTGCCAATGTTACATATTTCATTCTCCAATCTCCTTTCTTATTACCCTCAGCAGAAAAGGGGATGTTGCAACATCCCCTTTTCCAACTAGCCCCTGATGCCAGCGGATTACTCCGCCTTTCATATATGACCTTCTGCCCCGGCATCATTATAATAGATTACGCGGTTGCTTTATCCTTTTTTAAACGTTTCATCAGCGGCATAGCGATGAAAATAACGGACAGGATCAACAGCCCCAGGCTTAACGGCCTCGTTACAAATACGGACAGAGAACCGTTTGCATATACCATGCTCTGAGTCCAGTTACTCTCCATCATGCTTCCCAGAATGGAAGCCAAAATCAGAGGCGACTGGGGAATCTTATACTTGTTAAAAACATACCCGACAAATCCAAAGAATACCATGATGTAGATATTAAATATATTATTGCTTACCGCAAATGCGCCGGTTACGCACAGAGTCAGAACGACACCGCTTAAGATCTCTCTCTTCAGGCGAAGAACCGCGGTCGCCAGAAAGTTACAGTAGAACAAAGAAAGAGGAAGCATAATAATATTTGCTGCAATAAAGCCGAGAATAATCATGTAAGCCATATCCGGCGTATCTCTGAACAAAGTCGGACCGGTTCTCAGCCCCTGGATAGTCAAAGCGCCCAGGAACAGAGATGAGGTAGAGTTGCCGGGAACGCCTAAGGACAGCAGAGGAACCATCGAGCTGGCAACAACGGCGTTATTGGCCGCCTCAGGAGCCGCAATCCCCTCAGGAACGCCGGTACCGAACTCAAGATCAGGGCGTCTTCTGGACGCCTGGTCATAAGCCATGAAAATAGCCATAATCATTCCGGCGCCGGGGATAATTCCGATTATGTTTCCAATTACGCTGGACTGAACCCAGATGGGAAGCAAACGCTTAGCCATCTTTTTGTCAGGGAGCGTTACTTTCACTTTTATGTAATTTTCTTTTACATTCTCCGCAAATTTCTTCACATCGCTCTTCTTGATCCCCTCAATCATTTCAAGGATAGAGGTAATGCCAAACAGACCGATCAGCATGGGAATCAGAGAAATACCGTCCATCAGGCTTACCTGGCCAAATGTAAAGCGGGACAAGCCTGTCTGGGGGCTCATGCCCACACAGCTAAAGAGCAGGCCAACCGCCATAGCCAGAATGTTTTTTACAACATTCTTTCCTGCCATTCCAATCACCGTACTCATACCCATAACCGCCAGCATAAAATACTCCGGAGGCCCAAATTTCAGAGCCTGTCTTGCTAAAAACGGGGACAGGAACAGCAGTACAATGGCACTGGTAAGTCCGCCAAATGTAGAACTGGAGATCGCAAGCCCCAAGGCCTCGCCGCTTTGCCCTTTTTGAGACATAGGATAGCCGTCATAAGCAGTTACAGTGGCGGAAGCAGTTCCGGGAATCTTTAGCAGAATAGAAGGCACGGAGCCCCCGCAAGCTGATGCACAGTAAATACCAACCAGCAGGCAAATCGCCATTTGAGGTTCCATACCAAAAGTAACAGGGATCAGCACCGCCATGGTGATGCTGTCATTTAAACCAGGAAGAGATCCCACAATCAGGCCGATTACCGTGCCGGCGAACAAACCCAAAAATGCCATTGGCTGAATCAATTCAGTTAATCCTAATAATATATTATTCATCTATCTACCTCCTAGAAATCCAGGAACAGCATCGGAAGGGGAACCGATAATAAGACCTTAAAAATAACAAATACACCTGCCACCGTCAAAGCGGAGCATAGAAAAGTGACTCCTATTTTCTTGTAGCCCAGAGAGCGGATAATAAATACGCTCAAAACAAATGTATCGACGATATATCCGATTTTTTTCAACAGGAGTACATAGATAGCCAGGGCCAAAAGAGTGATGCCTACCATAAGCAAATTTACCCCTTCCAGCTTAACAACAACTTCTTTTTTCTTAAGCGCCTCAAAAAGCAGGTATACTGCTGAGATCAAAAGTACGCAGGCCGATAAAATCGGAAACACTCCTTCGCTCTTCATCGGAATCGCTTTCACAATGGCATAGACAGCAACCAGGATAAATACTATAGGCATTGCCAGCTCAATCATCAACTGTTTCTTATTCAACGTTCTACCTCCTCCTGGTACTGCATTGCACAGACAGCAGCGCAGTACCGGTATAGCCGAAATTACAATGCTTTCGTGAACTATCTTAAACCAATCGCTTACTGGCCTGACAGCTCCGGAACAAGAGGCTCCAGATCCTTAGAACACTGGTTCGCATACTCCTGGAAATCAGCAGCATTCTTGTAAGCATAAGGGATGGCAGCTTCCTTCATACCGTTGATGAACTTTTCGGAAGTGATAAGCTTATCAAACTCGCTTACCAAAACTTGATATACATCATCCGGAACGCCTGCAGGACAAGCATATCCGCGGAAAGCTCCTGCCACCATGGTTCCTCCGCACTCTATGAAGGTCGGAACGTCAGGGATATCCGCCACGCGTTCTTCGCCTCCTACCGCCAGACCGATAATGGTTCCGTCATTAATCTGAGAAACGGTCTCTCCCGCCCCCATAAAAGCGGCATCACAGTGTCCTCCCATCAGCTGCTGCATCTGTACGGAGGCACTGTCATTGTGCAGGTATTCAAATTTCAGTCCCATCTCTTTGGCAAACTGGATAGCCGCAATGTGGTGTGCCGTAGAGTGGCCAGGCGTAGCCACCTTAACCGTATTGTTCCTCGCATACTCGATAAACTCATCATAGGTCTTATATGGAGCTGTGGGAGGTATTACCAGAATCTCAGGATCAAAGCAAACCATTCCCAGGGTCTTAAAATTGTCCAGCGTATAAGTAACCTCCTTTAACAGAGGATTGTTTACAACCGCACTGGTATAGGCTAACAGGGTGTAACCGTCAGGTTCGGCATTGGCAACGGTGGTATGTCCGATAACAGCGCCTCCTCCGGGTACGTTCTCTACAATCAGGGAATTGCCATTGAAATAGTCCTTGCCAGCAGCGTCAGCCAAGATGCGGGTTGTGATATCAACACCGCCCCCTGCATCGTAAGGAACAATTATTTTAATGTTCTTTTTAGGCCAATCAATAGAAGGAGTTGCCGCTGCCGCCTCTGTTACACCTTCAGCTGAATCCACCGCCTGAGCCGCTTCAGTCTGAGTTTCCTGGGTTTGGGCAGGCTCTTTACCAGCGCATCCAGCCAAAAAAGCCGCCATTAACCCTGTACATAACAATGCTGCCATTCTCTTTTTCATAGTCTTCTCTCCTTTTTGTTTTATTATAACGCTTTTAGGGCAGTTACAATTCTGTTCAGCGCTTCTTCTACAGTTTCTTTCGGACAAGCAATATTCATACGCAGGAAGGCCTCCCCCTCCGGGCCGAAGCTTTTGCCGCTGTTGAAGCCTAATTTCACGGTTTCTACAAAGAACTTATCCAGTTCAGCCTGATCCATGCCCAGCCCGCGGCAGTCAAGCCACAGGAAATAGGTGCCTTCTGCATGAATGACATGGATCCCTTTCACATCTTTTAAAGTCTCTTCAACCAGGTCGCGGTTTTTCTCCAAATAGACAATCATCTGATCTGCGTAGTATGCACACTCCTCATAAGCGGTGCAGAATGCGATAGTTCCCGCAATATTCTCGCCTATGGCTTTGTTGTTGACTACCACATCATGAACAGCATTTTTAAGTACAGGATTGGCGGCAATAAAGGCTGCCGTACGAAATCCGGGCACATTAAAGGTCTTGCTGGGATTCATAAAAGCAACTGTATTTTGCTGGAATTCCTCAGAAATACTTGCAAAAGGAATATGCCTGTGCCCCTGGTATACCAAATCCTGATGAATCTCATCAGCCAGAATCGTCACATGGTTTTTTAAACAAATTCCGCCCAGGCGAATCAGCTCTTCTCTTGTAAACACGCGGCCTGAAGGATTATGGGGATTGCACAGGATAAACAATTTGGTCCTGGGATCCCTGCACTTGTCCTCAAAGTCCTCAAAGTCAATCTCATAATGCCCGTCTTTTAATATCATCTCATTTCTTAAAAGATGTCTTCCGTTGTGCTCAGCCAAATCAGTAAATGGCGGATAGCAAGGCGTCTGAATTACGATATTGTCTCCGGGATGGCTCAACGCCCGAACCGCGCTAATGATGCCAGAAATAACGCCGGGAACAAACTCTGCCCATTCTTTGTCAACATCCCAGCCGAAACGTTCTTTCTGCCACCTGGCAGCAGCCGCCTTTAAGCGCGCGCTCTGCAGAGTATAGCCATATACCCCCTGCTGCATACGTTCAACCAGAGCGTCTACCACTGGCCTGGGCGCTTTAAAGTCACTGTCTGCAATCCACATAGGGATAACGTCATCCGGGTATACCGAATACTTCTTTGAATCAGTTCCTCTTCTGTTGATTTTTTCGTCAAAATCATGTATCAAATTCATTTTCCCCTCCTTATTTCACTAAGATTCCTATAAATACCATTCATTTTTGTGGTATACCATTTTAGCTGTGCTTGTCTATCTTTTTGTTTAGATTCTAAACTAACTTCACTAATCTGTCAAGAAGCAATTCCTAATTTTGTGGAAAATCTGCAAATTTTTTACACTTTTTTCGTCATTTCGACAGGTATACGATAAGTCCAATTGGAATACCATGCACACTGGCAACGAAATATACCTTTTACTTGTCAGGGTCGTTTCATTGCGGCGGGGAATAAAAAAAGGATTCTGCACAAAGCTTATTGTGCAAAAATCCCTGTTTTCATAATGTCTATACCCCCGCAGCTTGCGGCGGGGGTATTTGATTTTTCAGCCGCGGTATTACTGGATATGGGCTTTTTTTGTTTTCTCAGCCTTCTTCTTTTCCTTTCCGGCCAGCTTTTGGCACTTATTGCGTTTTTCCTGGACAGCCCGCCGCACACTCAGCCAGGTTTCCAGAATGCTGAAGGCAGTATTGATCTCTTCCTGGGAATAAAGGCTTCTCACCTGATTCATGGACTCGCCGAAACTTATTTCATCGTATTCTCTGTGGAATTGATCCAAAACCCGTCCTTTCTCTGTCAGATACAAATGATACTTGTTTTCGTTATTCCAGGATGCTACCCGGTAGATAAGCCCCTTATCCTCAATTTTTTTTAACATCTGGGAAATAGCGCCTTTCGTTTTGCAGTAATCCCTGGCCAGCTCTGTCACCGTAATGCCAGGATTGTCCGCGATATGTTTTAACGTATGCACCTCCACGGACGTGTAGAACTCCCCGGTGCCGTAATCCTGAGGCTCCTTGGTAGAAATATAGAGGTTGGCGACCTGATGGATAATGTCCACCGCCTCCGCGTTGCTGTAGTTCCTGAATCGTTCCTTATCTGTCATCCGTCTTAAGTCCCCTTTCAAGAATCCCGTCCAATCTTATTAAGAGCCCTGGTCAGATGAATTTTCATATATTTACTGGCCTCATCCGGATTTCTATTTTCGATCTTGTAAAGAATAGCCTCATGATCCATCAGTGTGGAATAAGACACATGGCTGGAATTCATGGTATGCTGCTTGGAGATCTCCAATAAATCATAAAGGTTATGGTACATATTATCAAGCACCGGATTCTTGGCTGCCGCAATAATAAGAAAATGAAATTCATGGGAGGCCTTTATGATCTCTTTTTCTTCTGCATCCGGATTTTCAATAGCGGCCGCCATCTGCTGAACCGATTCCCGGATCCGGCGGATATCCTCATCTGTACGGCGGATAGCCGCATAATAAGCTGCGGCAGACTCTAAAAAAATCCTCACCTCAAAGAGATTTTCAATGGTCTCAATAGTAATCTCCGAAGCAAAATTGGCCTTGGGGTTTAAAAGCTGAATATCAACCTTTTGAATCGTCATGCCGTCAGGCCCATTAGAAATAATCCCTATATATTCCAAAATCCGAAGAGCCTCTCTCACCGGAACTCTGCTGACCTCAAACCTGGCCGCAAGCTCTCTCTCAGAAGGAATGGTATCCCCCTCTTTCATCTCACCGGAGATTAATTGCTGTTTAAACCAATCCAGTATAATTTCGTAATATTTATTGGATGCGCTTTTTTTCTCCATCCCAATCCCCTTCTTCAACAAATCTCATTTTATGTATACCACTCTTGTATAAGAATACCAAACTTACCATAAAATGTCAAACTCCATGCTCAGGTCATTATATAAGCAGGCATGAAATGTATTTTTTTCTAAAAATCCCTTTCCCTTTGCCGTTATATGTGGTATTCTAAAAGAAGCTTATTGGTATACCATTATTTTATATCGGTATACCATATCATATCGAAATGGAGGAGAGTCTTATGGACACCAATCATCAGGAGACCCGCAGCCTGGCTGCTTATCTCCACAAAATGAAATATTCCGAATTTGACAATCACACTATCGATATCACCAGGATGTGTATTGAAGATTTTATCGGAACCGCCATCGCCGGATCCGTCAAAAAAGAGTCCCTGATCTGGAAAGAGTATTACTCCAAAAAGGTAACTGCTTCGGAAGCTTCTACCTTCCAGCCAGGCTTCCATCAAATGACCTGTGAGCAGGCAGCCGCTTTAAACGCTGTATTCGGGCATGTAATGGATATGGATGATGTACATAATGCTTCTATCACCCACCTGGCCGTTATTACTGTCCCCACCGCTTTCGCTCTGGCTCAGAAGCTGCACAAAAGCGGACGGGATGTGATAGAATCCGTAGCAGCAGGCTATGAGGCCGGCGCCAGAATCGGAGAAGCCATTAATCCTTCCTCCTATCATTACTGGCATACCACAGGTGTTGTAGGCGCATTTTCCGCAGGTGTCACTGCTGCCAAGCTTTTAAATCTTACGGAAGAACAAATTGTCAACTGCCTCGGCTCTGCCGGGACCCAAGCCTCCGGCCTTTGGGAGTTCTTGGCAAACGGTTCTATGAGCAAAGTACTTCACACCGCCAACGCCAACCTCTGCGGCATACGTTCCGCAGAACTTGCAGCTCTGGGTTTTACCGGAGCCCCTGCCATCTTAGAGGGCCAGCGCGGATTTGTAAAGGCTCTTGCTCCGGATTATAATCTGGACAGCCTTGTTAAGGGCTTTGGCAAAGGCTACCGCATCACGGAGAATTCTTTTAAGCCTTACGCCTGCTGCCGTCATACCCATTCCGCCAACTACTGTATTGAGAAAATCCTCGCTTCTTATCATTTTGAACCCTCTGAAATTGTATCCATCACAGATGATACTTACAGCACTGCTGTTCAAACCACCAACAATCCTTATCCGGAGAATCCTTACGCCGCTAAGTTCAGCCTCCAATTCTGCATCGCAGCTGCAATTGTATTAAAAGACTTAAGCGACAGGGTTTTTACTCCAGAGAATATCAATAATTCTCTGATAAAGGATGTAATGAGCAAAATCAGAATAAATGTAAACAAGCAGTTAGATGACAGGTTCCGTCAGGATCCCAATTTATGGTCCCACCGTCTGACCATCGTTTTAGAAAGCGGCAAAACCATCACCCAGCAGGTAGATTACCCCATAGGCGATTTCAAAAATCCCTTTGACCTGGCAATGGCAGACCACAAATTTTGTCTATTAACAGAGGACATGCTGGGTGCTGAAAGGACAGACAGGCTGCTGAAAGGTCTTCACAGCCTGGAGACCATTGAAGATGTTAATGCACTTTTTTAATAATAATTTAACATAGGAGGTTCTATTATGGACAATCAATTAATCAAGAGCGCCATGCATGACGCCTGCATCCGCGCCGTAACCGAGATTTCCGCAGATGTGAAAGCTCTGGTTCGTAAAGCCCTGGATGGGGAAACCAATGAGACTGCAAAAAGTATGCTCTCCTCTATGCTGGAAAATCTGGAAGTTGCCAAAGCGCAGGATAAAGCGGTATGTCAATCTCCGGGCTATCCCACCACCTGGATTTCTTATGGCGGCAGCAACTTCCCTGCCTATGCAGAGGATGTGCTTAAAGAAGCGCTGGGTGAAGCTACCCAAAAAGGATATCTGCGTCCCAGTATCGTTGATCCCTTAACCCGCCACAACCCTGGCAATAACACTGGGAAAGGTGTTCCGAATATTGAGTATCAGTATCATCCAGGGCAGGAATACATTGACTTCATCATCAGTTTCAAGGGCTGCGGCGCTGAGCTTGGAAATGCTATGAAAATCTTCACCACTGCCAACCTGCAGCTGGACAAGGATTTCCAGGGATTGAAACGTTTTGTTTTAGAAACTGCCATCCATGCAGGAGGCAAGCCCTGTCCTCCCTTTGGCATTGGCATCGGCATCGGCGGGCAGATGGACATCGCTTCCAAATTAAGCCGCGAAGCCATCAGCACCCGGAACTGGTCTGACGTTAACCCGGATCCTTTATTAGCCCGTTTAGAAAATGAACTTCGGGACAATATCAACTCTCTTGGACTTGGCGCGGCCGGAACCGGCGGCGATACAGTATGTCTGGCTGTTAAGATTGCTTCCGCAGCGACCCATACCGCAATCGCACCCGTAGCCATTAACTTCCACTGCTGGGTTGCAAGGCGCGCCGGAATTCGTATCTATAACGACGGGCGCATTGAGAAGCTGCTGTAATTGCCAAATCCTCTGAGAATATGAAAAGGAGATTAAATTTTATGGATAAGAACGTATTAACAATGCCTTTGAAAGAAGAGGCTATGCGTAAACTGAATATTGGCGATGTTGTCTACCTCACCGGGCACATTTTTACTTCCAGAGATATGGGACACTTAAAAATCCGCCAGCTGTTAGATAATAACCAGCCCCTTCCCAAGGATTTTAACGGCGCGGCAATTTTCCATGCCGGTCCCGTATGCTTAAAAAATGAGGACGGTTCCTGGCGGCTGAACGTAATCGGGCCAACCACTTCCATCCGCATGGAGCCTCACGCCGATGTTGTGGGGCAGCTGGGAATTAAAGCGGTTATCGGAAAAGGCGGCATGGATCAGGGTACTTTAGATGCTTGTGAAAAATATGGCTACGTATATCTTCAGGCAGCGCCCGGCTGTGCTGCCAAGCTGGCTCAGGGCATCAAAGGCATCACAGATGTCACCTGGTTTGAAATGGGTATGCCTGAGGCTCTGTGGGATCTGGAAGCTGTTGAATTCGGCCCGCTGGTAGTAGGTATGGATACTCACCAGAATAGCATTTACAAAAACTTAAAGCAAAAAGCGCTTAAAAAGCTGGACGAGATTTATCCCCAATAATCCGGGGTTCAACATCCTGTTCATACCCTCAGTGAGCAAGGGCACACACGCCTTGTCCACCGAGGGTATGATAGAAAGTAAAAAAATCAGAATACAGAACATGAGGAGGAATTTTAACTATGGAGTACAGAATTGAACATGATTCAATGGGCGAGATCCAGGTTCCCGCAGACCGTTACTGGGGAGCTCAGACCCAGCGAAGTTTTGAGAATTTCAAGATCGGTATCGAAAAGATCCCGACTGAGGTAATCCGGGCTTTTGCTGTCTTAAAAAAGGCAGCCGCCATAGCCAACAATCGTTTAGGCAAACTGGATCAGCAGCGGCTTGAGGCAATCAGCGCCGTCTGCGGTGAGATCCTGGACGGCAAGCTGGATGGACATTTCCCCTTGGCAGTATGGCAGACCGGAAGCGGAACCCAGTCCAACATGAATGTCAATGAAGTCATTGCCAATCGGGGCAACGAGATCGCCGGTGAAAAACTTCTCCATCCCAACGATCATTCCAATATGTCTCAGAGCTCCAATGACACCTTTCCCACTGCCATGCATATTGCCGCCGCCATGTCTATCGAAGATAACCTTCTTCCTTCCATTGACCTGCTTACCGGCACTTTTAAACGCCTGATGGAGGAAAATGAAGGTATCATCAAAACAGGGCGCACCCATCTTCAGGATGCTACTCCTATCACCTTTTCTCAGGAGATCAGCGGTTGGAAAAATATGTTGGAAAAATCCCGCCAAATGCTGGCTCTCAGCCTTCCCGGCCTCAAGGAGCTGGCTCTTGGCGGAACCGCCGTTGGAACCGGACTCAACGCTCCCAAGGACTTTGATGTAGAGGTGGCAAAGGCTGTATCTCAGCTCACCGGCAAGGAATTTAAGACTGCTTCCAACAAGTTTCACTCCCTCACCAGTAAAGACGAGTTGGTATTTGCCCACGGCGCTTTAAAGGGGCTGGCGGCCAATATGATGAAGATCGCCAACGACATCCGCTGGCTCTCCAGCGGCCCACGCTGCGGCCTGGGCGAGATTTTTATTCCGGAAAATGAGCCAGGCAGTTCCATTATGCCCGGGAAAGTAAATCCTACCCAGTGCGAATCCGTAACTATGGTAGCCGTTCAGGTCATGGCCAACGATGTGGCTGTGGGTATGGCCGCCTCCCAGGGAAATTTTGAGCTGAACGTATTTATGCCGGTATGTATTTACAACTTTTTACAATCGGTCCGCCTGCTCTCTGACTCCCTGGTATCCTTCAACAACAACTGTGCAGTTGGAATCAAAGCCAACAAAGAGAAAATGGAGGAGAACCTGCGCCGCTCCTTAATGCTGGTTACCTGCTTAAATCCTTACATCGGTTATGAAAATGCGGCCAAGACCGCTAAAAAAGCCTACAAGGAGAATATTTCCCTAAAGGAAGCCTGTGTGGAGCTTGGATTTCTCACCGGGGAGAAATTTGACCAGGTATTTAAACCTGAGAAGATGGTATAGACACAAAACTTACACATGCAGCAGAACGATAAAGAAAATGGAGGAACGAATCATGGATGTAAACAAAGCTTCCCTTGAGATGCACTATGAGCTGGGCGGCAAAATTGAGGTAATCTCCCGCAAAAAAATAGAGACCAGAGAAGATCTTTCTCTGGCCTACACCCCTGGAGTTGCAGAGCCTTGCCGCGTCATCGCCAAGGACTATGAGCAGTCCTTTCAGCTGACCCGCCGCTCCAATCTGGTGGCTGTTATCACCGATGGAACTGCTGTGCTGGGCCTGGGGGATATCGGTCCTGCAGCCGGCATGCCTGTTATGGAAGGAAAATGCGCCCTCTTTAAAGAATTTGCCGGTGTGGATGCATTTCCCCTGTGTATTGACTCCAAAGACACTGACACGATTGTTCAGACCATCTACCTGATCTCCAAAAGCTTTGGCGGAATTAACTTAGAGGACATTGCAGCTCCCAGATGCTTTGAGATCGAAAGACGCTTAAAAGAAATATGCGACATTCCCGTGTTTCACGATGACCAGCACGGCACTGCTGTAGTAGTAGCCGCCGCCCTGATCAACGCCTTAAAGGTCACTGGCAAGAAAATGGGCCGGATCAAGATCGTCATTAACGGCGCCGGAGCCGCAGGCATCGCCATCGGAAAACACCTGATCAATATGGGCTTTGGAAATGTTGTGATGTGCGATATTAACGGCATAATCTGTGAAGGGGACGAAGGCTTAAATCCCGGTCAGGAAGAGATCTCCCGCATCAGCAACAAAAACAAAGAGCACGGCTCCCTGGCTCATGCCTTAAAAGGAGCTGACGTATTTATCGGCGTTTCCCGTCCTAACCTGGTGAACAGGGAAATGATAGCTTCCATGAACAATGGAATCGTATTCCCCATGGCTAACCCCACCCCCGAAATCATGCCTGACGAGGCTAAAGCCGGCGGCGCTGTCATAGTGGGCACCGGGCGCTCCGACTTTCCCAATCAGATCAACAATGTACTGGTATTTCCTGGCATTTTTAAGGGCGCTCTGTCCGTAAGAGCCAGGGAAATCACCGAAACCATGAAACAAAGAGCTTCCTACGCTATCGCAGAAATGATTCCCGACGAGGAATTAACTTCTGAGAATATCATCCCGTCTGCCCTTAATAAAGCCGTGGCGGATGTGGTCGCCAAAGCTGTGGCAGATACTGCCATTGAGGAAGGAATTGCCCGGATTTAATATATTCAACAAACAAAGGGGCTGTCGGGAAATAACGGTTTATGCCCCTGATATTTTAGGGTATAGACTGGATCGTCATCGGGTAAACCCAATTCGTAGAAACTGAAGTTAATTTTTTGTTGACCGATATCAAAAAAATCGTTATAATAATCTTGTTTGAGCATAGTTCCATTATACCATGGAACGGGGAAAGATGGTTGTCGTTAGCCATCTTTTTTCTTTTTAATGGATAAATTTCAAGATTTATTTTCAGACCCATTGACCTGATAGCATGAAACAACTATAATATAGTCAAAATAATACTATCAAAAATAGGAGGTGCTATTATGATTATTCGTCCATCCGCCGCAATCCGCCAGAATTACAACGAAATTGCCGATCTGTGCCGGAAGACCGCAGAGCCCATTTTCCTTACTAAAAATGGCGAAGGCGATTTGGTCGTTATGGACATTGAAACATACAATCGACGGGAAAAAATGCTGAAACTTCGTGAGGAACTGCTTGCTGTTGAAGAAGACCGGCAGGCAGGCAGAGTTGGGTGTACCTTAGATGAGCTGGATGCTTATCTGGATGATATCATTGCAGAGGAATAATATATGACAAAAGACAGAAAATACAGAGTTGTCGTTTCTGACCGGGCTAAAAGGATGCTGGGAACACATATCCGTTTTATGGCACAAGTCAGCAAAGAGGCGGCAGCGGCAAAAAAGAAACAGCTTATGACTGCCATGCGTTCACTCTCCCGAAACCCACAGCGTTTTCCCTTCTTTGAGGAACCATATATTCCCCAAAACAAATATCACAAGATGTTTGTAGAAAAGTGGTATCTGATTCTTTATCAGGTACAAGACGATATCGTCTATGTAGAATATATCCTTGATTGCCGCAAAGAATACGGCTGGCTCGTACATTGACCGCATTTCTATGAACAACATCTTTCCCGCCAACGAGAAATAATAAAGCAGGTACAATCATCGGAAAACCCCCTAAAAACTTTTCGGAAAGCCGAATTATGTAAACAAAGGCTCCTGGAGAATAACCCCAGAAGCCCCATGTTTCCTAGCTTTTTTCAATTTGGAAGATTTTTCAAATCTTAATCTTCTACGCTTACGATCTCTCTCTTATTGTAAGACCCACAAGCCTTGCATACTCTGTGAGGCATCATCAACTCGCCGCATTTGCTGCACTTTACTAAGTTGGGAGCGCTCATCTTCCAATTTGCTCTACGGCTATCTCTTCTAGCTTTAGAAGATTTATTCTTTGGGCAGATAGACATGGTTTACACCTCCTTAAACTGTTTAAAAATATCCTGGATGACTGACATTCTGGGATCAAAAGACTGTTTATCACAGCTGCAGGTCCCTTTGTTAAGATTCATACCGCATTGATTACAGATTCCCCTGCAATCTTCTTTGCAGAGAACCTTCATGGGCAGATTCAACAGCAGTTCATTGGCGACCAATTGGTCCACATCCAGATTGTAACCGCTTATATAGGGTTGCTCATCCAACGCTTCTACCCGTTCCTCTTCAGTCTGGTTTAAATCCAGATCCTGATCAATCTCCAGATCAAAAGGCACCTTCACCGGCTCCAAACATCTGGCGCAGGGCATGGCCAAACTCAGTCTGGCGACTCCCTCCACATGCATCTGCCGATTCCCCTGATTAACAATCGTTAATCGAACAGGGGCCTTCTCTACAACCTCACACACACCATCTGGTGTCTGAAACTGTTTCATCTCAAGATCCGGGGTATAGGTCTTCATCTTTCCCTGGCAGGAAAACAACTCTGATAAGTTAATCAGCATATTAATCTCCTAATACGCACCTATGCTATTATACAGATATGCGGGGGATTTGTCAACAAAAACTTACACCAGAGCCAGAGTTTCTCTTGCAATTGCCAGCTCTTCGTTGGTGGGAACCAACATTACCTTTACTTTGGAAGCCGGAGTAGAGATAATTCTCAATTCTCCCCGTACATTGTTGGCCTCATCATCAATCTCAACGCCTAAGTAGCCTAAATACTGGCAGATCTCTTTTCTCGCGGCAATATCATTTTCGCCTACGCCTGCGGTAAATGCGATAGCGTCTACGCCGTTCATAGCAGCGGTGTAAGCTCCAATGTATTTGGCAACACGGTATTTGAATGCGTCTAATGCTACCTCTGCCAAATGATTGCCTTCGTCTGCAGCCTTTCCTACATCTCTGAAGTCGCTGGAAATGCCGCCGCTCATACCAAGGATACCAGACTTTTTATTAAAGATATTTAATACTTCGTTGATGTCTTTGCCCTCATGGTTGCAGATATACTGAGCCACTGCCGGGTCAATATCGCCGCTTCTGGTTCCCATAATTAAGCCTTCAAGAGGGGTTAATCCCATGCTGGTGTCCACACACTTACCGCCAACAGATGCGGATACGCTGGCGCCGTTGCCTAAGTGGCATACAATCACCTTGCCCTTTTCCGGATCTAAGCCGCCGAACTTGATAACCTCTCCGGATACAAACTTATGGCTGGTACCGTGGAAGCCGTATCTACGCAGGCCGTACTTTTCCTGATACTCATGAGGAATCGCGTAGGTGTATGCCTTCTCCGGCATAGCCATACCAAATGCCGTGTCAAATACAGCCACATTGGGCTTACCAGGCATTGCCGCCTCGCATGCCTCGATACCGATAAGGTTAGCCGGATTGTGTAAGGGGCCTAAGTCGAAGCATTCACGAATTACTCTCTTTACATCGTCGTTTACAACGATAGAATCACTGTAAATGGTTCCTCCGTGAAGTACCCGGTGGCCGATTGCAGAAATCTCATCTGCGCTGGCAATTACGCCGTGCTCCTTATCCATTAAAGCATCCATTACCAGCTGAACTGCTACCTTATGATCTGGCATGGGGCTCTCTACCACGTAGTCCTCCTTGCCTGCCGGCTTGTGGGTCAGCTTGGATCCCTCAATGCTGATTCTCTCGCACAGGCCCTTTGCCAGTACGCTCTCATTGTCCATATCAATTAACTGGTACTTTAAGGAAGAGCTTCCGCAGTTAATAACTAAAATTTTCATTGTGGTGTATCTCCTTTAAGATTGTTGGAATTGGATGAATTGTAGCGATTCCGCTGCAATTTTTACTTTAAAAGTCCGCCGCCGATTAGGCGGCATAAGTTCAGGGATGCCCCATGCGCCCGCCAGACTTTCATGTGCGGCAGTGCGTCCGCTGCCGGGCGCATGCAGGTTTACTTTACGATCTCGCCGTATACTTCTTTGCCGCAGCCTGCTGCATTGGACTCGTCGGTGTCAATATGCATAGCCAAAGCAAATTTCGGGCTTACCCGCACTACTACATCGCCAAATACCAGACTTCTGCCATCCGTATCAATCTTAACGGAAACCACGTCCTTGTCATTTACGCCTAAAGCGGCGGCATCCTCAGGAGTTGCATGGATGTGGCGCTTTGCAACAATCACGCCCTGGCTAATCTCCACTTCGCCGCAGGGGCCAACTAATTTGCAGGGCGCGCTGCCTGCAACATCACCGGACTCTCTCACCGGAGCTGCTACGCCGATGGAACGCGCGTCGGTTAAAGATAATTCCACCTGATCTGCCGGTCTTACCGGGCCTAAGATAGAAACTCTCTCCAAAGACTTCTTAGGGCCAACTACAGTGACTCTCTCTTCACAGGCATACTGACCAGGCTGAGACAAATCCTTTTTGTGCGTCAGTTCATGTCCCTTGCCAAACAAGGTCTCTAACGTCTCCTGGGTTACATGTACGTGGCGTGCAGATGTTTCAACAATAAATTTCATGGTGCTGCTTCTCCTTATTATGTGTAATTTTAATCAACAACATACGTGTGTGATTCTATCTCTATTTTAGGGGGTTTGCCACAAATTTTCAAGTCCCAGCTTTGCATACTTTGCACTTTTTACAAAACAAATGTCAGATTTTCTCAAACCGATCTACATCCGTCACGAAAATAGTTGCGCCGCCGATCTCCACATGCATGGGCATGGTGCCGTAATTGACCATGGAAGTACCGGACATGTAAGGAACATTGACGGTAATCTTCTGGCGTTTCCCACATTCTTTCTTAATGATGCTGATTACCTTATCCACTTGATCGTCCTCTGTACCGATTAACAAAGTAGTATTTCCCTTTTTTAAGAAACCTCCGGTGGTAGAAAGCTTGGTAATGCTGAAATGGTTCTGGGTTAATTCGGCAATTACATCATCCTCATTATCGTTTCGTACAATGGCGTATACTAATTTCATATGAGATTCCTCCTTACTTTTCTACGGCCCGGCAGCAGTATTTTATAATGAAAGCCACTGTCCGGAGCTTGATTTTATATCTCTTAGTATAACACAAACAGGCTTAAAAATCTGTAAATTTTTGAGGAGATTTCGCCTGCAAAAAAGAGGATGCTCTAAAAGTCCTGAAACAGCTTTTAGAGCACCCTCTTTTCAAATCTTCCTGTTTAAGCAAGCACATCTAAAATGTGATTACTGGGAGGCATCATCTGTACGCTTTCCAGCATATCCACAATCGCCTCTCCGCTGGCTTCCACCGCATCCATGGCTTTTCCTGCCACGGCAAAGCTTATGTCAAGCCCCAGTCTGGCGCTTGAAAGACTCATTCCCATTGCTGCTATATCCATAGTTTTCTCAGTCCTTTCTCCCCTCAGGCATAAGTGCTTACTATAAAGAATATCGGAGGATTTTCCCAAATCATAAGGGATTCCCCCTTTCATTTTCATTGTATTTTATCTGCCTGTGTGATATACTTTGTGATGTATAGGAACATTTAAAAGTCCAGGAGGTAAAGTATTTATGAATTATAAAAATGTAATGGAGTCTCTGGTAGAGGAAACCTATGATAAAGTCAGCTCTTCTTTGGATTGCTGTAATTGTCCCCGGTGCCGGGATGACATCATTGCCTATGCATTAAATCAGCTTCCCCCAAAATATGTGGCAACTCCCCAGGGCGTTATTTATTCCAAGACTTATAATCTGGGAATTCAGCATAACGCGGACATTATGGCCGCGTTGATGAAGGGAGCAAATATTGTAAAAGATAATCCCAGACATTGAGATCAGGCAGTCCAATTATGAGAGTAAACCTTCATGCGCCCGGCGGCGGCGCTACTGCACATGAAAGTCTGGCAGGCGCATTTGGCATCCCTGAATTCATGCCGCCTGCCCGGCGGCGGGCTTTTAAAGTAACGGGAATTATTGCAGAATACAATCCGTTTCACTCCGGCCATGAATATCACATTCAGAAGGCCAGAGAAATTACCAATGCAGATTATATTGTAATTGCCATGAGCGGGGATTTTGTCCAGAGAGGCGGCCCCGCTGTTTTTGATAAGTACACCCGAGCCCACATGGCTTTACTTAATGGAGCGGATCTGGTGCTGGAGCTTCCCTCCTCCTTTGCCTGCAGTACCGCGGAGGAGTTTGCAGGCTGCGGAGTGGCTTTGCTGGATCAGCTTGGCGTGGTAGATCATTTGTGTTTTGGAAGTGAATGTGGAGATGTGGAGGAGCTAAAAAAGGCTGCGGATCTGATAGCGGCAGAGCCGGCCGGCTATTCTTTGGCTCTCCGGGAACAATTAAAAACGGGAGTATCGTTTCCCGCCGCCAGGCAGATCGCCCTTGAGGAGGCCTGCGAGGCAGCGGCCGGGGGGACCTTTGGCAATCTCATCTCCAGCCCTAACAACATTTTAGGGCTGGAATACTGTAAAGCCATCCAGAGCCAACATGCTTCCTTAAATCCTGTAACGATTTTACGGCAGGGAGCCGGATACCACGAGTCATTCGCTTCCCCCTCTCATAAAGAGTCCGGCCGGTTTGCCTCTGCCTCTGGTATCCGTCAGGCTCTGTATGAAGAATTTCCCCGTGGAGAGTGGAAAGACTTTGTCTCTTTTCAGACTTTCAGCGGAATTTCTTTCCTTCCGCCTGTAATTCACCATCTTTTCTCCCTGTCAAAGCCCTTATGGCCAGAGGATTTTTCTTCCCTGCTAAACCAAAAAATTTTAGATGCCGTAAGCCTTTCTCCGGATGATCCCTTTTCTGACTATTCGGATTTTTCTTTGGATCTGTCCCAAAGGCTTAAAAAGTCTGCCCTGGATTTTTCCGGCTGGGAAGACAGAACCGCCCGGTTAAAGACCAGACAGTATACCTATACCCGGGTGAACCGGGCATTGACCAGGCTTTTACTGGGGATAAAAAAGGATACCATTGAAGATTTTAAAAAACAAAATTATGCTTTCTATGCCAGAATGTTGGGATTTCGCCGGACAGCGGTCCCTCTTCTTACAGAAATCAAAAAGAACAGCCGGATTCCCCTGATTTCCAGGCCTTCGGCTGCCCTTAACATTTTATCCGGTCCGGCGCTTAATCAGTTACAGCAGGACTTATATGCAAGCCATCTTTATCAATGTGCTTATGAACAGCGCTATCACATAGACGGCAGAAAAATGAAAAACGAGTTTAATCGGAAGATGCTGGTGTTGTGACTTCTTTCCCTCAGTTTTCTTCCCTATCCAAAAGTTCTCTGCACAGGGCAGGTTTTATGTGAAGGAACTTTGTAATCTCCCCAATCTCTTTTTCATTATCCTTTCTGATTCCCTGATATACTGCCCGTATCAGGATATTTTTAGGCGTATGCTCCATGTCAATAAACTCTAAAAGCTGGGTTCTGTATCCCTGATTCTCCAGAACTTCTGCCCGCAGGGCATCGGTGTAGAGAGCAGCCATCCGTTCTTTGATGATACCATAATGAAAAACCGGGGCCAGAAGTTCATTCTTTATCTGAGCATTCAGCTCATGCTGGCAGCAGGGCACAGACAGGATCACTTTTGCCCCCCAGCGGACTGCTTTTGCCAGAGCATAGTCCGTGGCAGTGTCGCAGGCGTGAAGGGTTACCACCATATCCACCTGACTGACGCCCTCGTACCCGGCAATGTCTCCATAATAAAACTGCAAAGTTTCATAGCCGTATTTGCGGCTCAGTTCATTACAGCGCCGGATAACTTCTCTCTTTAAATCCAGCCCGATAATCCGGATGGGATAGCCCATCTTTTCCTTTAGATAGTAATACATGGCAAAGGTCAAATAGGATTTGCCGCAGCCAAAGTCAATAATCACGCTCTCTCTGGATTTGTCCAGGCGCGGAAGGATGTCTTCTACAAACTCCAGGAAACGATTGATCTGGCGGAACTTATCATAGCGGGAATGGACGATCTTCCCCTCTGCTGTCATAACGCCCAAATCCACTAAAAATGGCGCCGGGGTCCCCTCCTCCAATATATAGCGTTTGGGCCGGTTATGGGCCAGGCGGGATAATTTTTCCTGTCTGGACAGTGGGCTTATTTTGGGAGACTCTGTCGGAGATATTGCCGGGGATTCTTTCCGTTCCCGAACCTTCACCGTCATTTTCCCCTTTTTACTTACCAGCGCCTGCACAGTTCCCAGTGAGGATTTCAGATCCATCTGCTTCATTTGGTTTTCCAAAAGCTTTATAATATAGGCTTCAGTCTGGGCCTTATCCAGGTTTTTATGAAACACCTGATTTCCTGCAAATTCCCCGGCCTGGAATTTCAGGCTTCCCTGAATTACTACCGGCCTTATCTGAACCTTTAAAAGAGTCTCCTTGTCCCGGGAATTGCTTAAAACAATCCCCTGCAAATCCTCATTTAAAAACTGTTTCAAAGCATCCGAAAGCTGCTTTTCCATATACGCTGTTTCTCCTTTAAGTCCAGGCAGTCCGAAGAAGCCTAATTTTTAAAGCTGTGAATGGGAGCCGGAATCCGACCGCCTCTGGTGACAAAGGCTTCACAGGAATAGCGGTTTACCGGCATTACCGGCGCATGGCCTAACAGGCCTCCAAACTCTACCGTATCTCCCACGGTCTTTCCAATTACCGGTATTACCCGGACTGCCGTAGTTTTCTGGTTAATCATGCCGATGGCGGCTTCGTCTGCAATGATACCTGCGATGGTGGTATCCGGGGTATCTCCCGGAATGGCAATCATATCCAGGCCCACAGAGCACACACAGGTCATAGCTTCTAATTTTTCCAGGGTTAAGGCGCCCATGGAAACGGCATCGATCATCCCCTGATCCTCGCTGACCGGGATAAAGGCCCCGGAAAGCCCGCCTACATAGGAAGACGCCATAATTCCTCCTTTTTTTACCTGATCATTAAGCATAGCCAGGGCTGCCGTGGTTCCGGGAGCTCCTACCCGTTCCAGGCCCATTTCCTCCAGAATCTCTGCCACGCTGTCGCCGATAGCCGGAGTGGGCGCCAGGGATAAGTCAATAATGCCAAAAGGAATGTTCAACCGGCTGGACGCCTCCTGAGCTACCAGCTGTCCTACCCGGGTGATCTTAAATGCAATCTTTTTAATGGTCTCGCAGAGAACCTCAAAGTTCTCGCCTCTGGCTTTCTCAAGAGCTGTCTTTACCACGCCCGGGCCGCTGACGCCTACATTAATAATGGCATCTGCCTCGGTAACTCCGTGAAATGCCCCTGCCATAAAGGGGTTGTCATCCGGCGCATTACAAAATACCACCAGTTTGGCGCAGCCTAAAGAGTCATTATCCCTGGTGGCTTCTGCAGTCTTCTTTACAATCTCTCCCATTAGTTTAATGGCGTCCATATCCAGTCCGGTTTTGGTGGAGCCTACATTGACGGAGCTGCACACCCGCTCCGTCCCGGCAAGAGCCTGGGGGATGGAAAGCATCAGATTTTTATCTGCCGTGGTCATCCCTTTATTTACCAGGGCAGAATAACCGCCGATAAAGTTTACCCCAACCTCCTTGGCCGCCTTGTCCAGAGTCTTTGCAATGGTTGCAAAATCCTCCGGGGTTTTGCAGGAAGAGGCCCCTACTAAAGCAATTGGGGTAACGGAAATTCGCTTATTGACAATGGGGATCCCAAAATCACGGGAAATGGCCTCCCCGGTGGATACCAGATCCTTAGCAAGAGTCGTTATCTTTTTATATATTTTTTCGTTTACCGTGTTCAGATTGCTGTCTGCACAGTCCAGCAGACTAATGCCCATGGTAATGGTACGGACATCCAGGTTTTCCTGCTCAATCATTTTATTGGTTTCGTTTACTTCGTAAATATTAATCATGAGTTCTTCCGCCTTTCTGCCTGTTTTTTAGATTCTGTGCATTTTGGTAAAGATTTCTTCTCTCTGGCATTTTACGGTAACCCCCATCTCACGGCCAATCTGGTCCAGACTTTTTGACATCTCCTCAAAGGCCGATGTAGCGTTCTGCATGTCTACAATCATCATCATATTAAAATATTCCTGGACAATGGTCTGGGAAATGTCCAGAATGTTAATGTGATTCTCTGCCAGACAGGTACAAACCTTTGCAATAATCCCAACTGTATCTTTTCCTACCACTGTAATAATTACCTTGCTCATATTTCCTCCTTCTTTGCCCTGTTTTTGGGGCATACAGGTATACCCGCAGGGTGTTCTCTCCTGCTAAAATAAATGGTTACACTTTTTCTATTGCTATACAGTAACAATCCGGGACATCCGATCCCTTCCCGCCACGCTGATAGAAAAATCTATGGCACTGTAAGGATTGTCCCCTTCCGTGATTTCCAGCCGCACGGTCTCATATGCCAGCTCTTCGTAATTATTTTCCTTGCTTAAATGGCCCAGGAAAATATGCTTTAAACCGTCATGAAGGATCTGGCACAGCAGCCGTCCCGCATTTTCATTGGACAAATGGCCATGATCACCCAAAATCCGGCGTTTTAAATAGTAGGGATATGGACCGGTTTCCAGCATCCTCACGTCGTGGTTGGACTCCAGCAATACTGCATCCAGATTTTGAAGGTTATCAATAATATATTGATTGAAATGTCCCATATCTGTAGCTACCGCTATGGATTTCCTTCCATTTTTCACCCGGTAGGCCACCGGATTTGCAGCATCATGATCCACCCGGAAAGGCTTAACCGTCAAATCTCCTGTTTCAAATTCCGCATCCGGAAGCACAGGATTTAAAAGCCCTTTGTCAAACTTACCCAGGTAAGAATTCCCCTCTATTTCCTCCAATGTCTCCCTGGTTCCATAGATGGGAAGCCCGTATTTTCTCGCCAGGACCCCCAATCCCTTAATATGATCCGAGTGCTCATGGGTGACGAAAATCCCGTCTAACTCGTTTCCTTTGATCCCGATTTCTTTTAATCCCTCTTCAATCCGCTTTCCGCTGATCCCTGCGTCTATGAGAATATGGCTTTTATCAGAGCCTACATAGATACAGTTTCCGCTGCTTCCGCTTGCAATACTTACAAATCTCATGTCCTTTCCCTCCAATCCCGAAAGGCCAGTATTTGTTCAATCTGCCTGCGGGTCTCTTCCACAGAACCATTATTGTCAATCACCCGGCTGCAGATGGCCCGAAACTGGGAGTCCTTCTTTTGGCTTGCCATAACCTTTAAGCATTTTTCTCTGGAATATCCCCGATCTCTCATAAGACGCCTGATCCGCTCTTCTTCATCTGTGAAGACATACCACAGCTCATGGTACTCTTCCTGCTGCTTCCGTCCCATGAGGGCTGACTCCACAATCACCAGTTCTTCCTCTGCCTCACTAGCCATAATTCCTATGGTTTCCCAAACCATAGGATGGATGATCCGGTTTACGGTCTCAAGAGCCTTTTGGTCCTTAAAAATCAATTCTCCCAGCTTTTTCTGGCTAATTGTTCCGTCCGATTCCAAAAAACCGGTTCCCAGAGCTTCTACTACTTTTCTATATCCTTCCATTCCCGGCTCCATCAACTGATGGGCTGCCTGGTCGGCCTGGAAAACCCTGGCTCCGAAATCTTCTTTTAGAATGTCGAGAACCCGGCTTTTTCCGGAGCCAATCCCGCCTGTAATACCGATAATCCGTTTCATATAGGGCTTCCTTCCTCCGCGAAAGCCGGAGACTTATGGAACTGTTACCATTTCCGTAAGCCTCCGGCCTTTTTACCGATTCTCTACATTGACATAGGGCACATTTTCCCCTACATACTTGGTTGCCGGGCGCATAATCTTGCCGTCGTAAAGCTTATTTTCGATATTATGGGCAATCCAGCCCACCAGGCGGCTGGTGACAAACAGCGGGGTGTACAGCTCTCTGGGAATTTGCAGCATATCGTATGCAAATCCGCTGTAATAATCCACATTGGTGGGAATGATGCGGTGCTTGTCTTCCTGTATCACTTCTTTGACACATTCCTCAAAGAGACGGTAAAACTCAAACTCTTTCATCTTGTCCTGTTCCCTTGCCACTGTCTCACAATACTCTCGTAACAGTTCTGCCCTGGGGTCGGAAATGGTATATACCGCATGGCCAAAGCCATAAACCAGGCCGCTTTTATCGTACAGCTCCTTACCGGTAATCCGGCGGATCACCGACTTTACGGCTTCCCTGTCCGTGGTATAGCCGATCTGGCCAATTACCTCATCCATCATCTCTGATGCCTTTAAATTGGCTCCGCCATGGCGGGGGCCTTTTAAAGAACCAATGGATCCGCAGATCGTAGAATAAATGTCTGTATTTGTGGAAGAAATTACTACGTTGGTAAAGGTGGAGTTATTTCCGCCGCCGTGATCTGCATGGAGCATCAGCAGAACGTCCAGAAGGTTTGCTTCCTTTTCTGTAAACTTTCTGTCCTCCCGCAGCATATACAGGAAATTTTCTGCTATGGAGTACTCTTTTAAGGGATAGTGAAGCACCAGGCTCTTGCGGTTAAAATAGTGCTCTTTACTCATATATTCATAACATACAATAGACGGCATCTTGGCAATGAGATTCACTCCCTTAAGAAGAGTCTTATATTCATCAATGTCATCCGGTTCGTCATCATAGCTGTAAAGGGCCAGTACGGCGTGCTGGATCTTGTTCATCAAATTTTTGGCCGGAGTCCGCAAAATATTGGTCTCTAAAAATTCATAGGGAAGCTCATACATCTCCTTTAACACGCCGCAAAACCGTTCCAGCTCTTCCTTTTTGGGCAGGTAGCCAAAAAGAATCAGGAAACAAATCTCTTCATAGCCGTGGGTGGGGCGCTTATTGGCCACCAGATCTCTAACGCTGTAGCCTCTGTAATACAGGTCTCCCGGGGCGTCTGTCTTTTTCCCGTCCTCTTTGCTGTAACCCACTACATCAGAAACCTTGGTCAGGCCGATACACACGCCGGTGCCGTCCTCATTCCGAAGGCCTTTTTTTACATTGTACTCGGCAAACAGCCGGTTTGGAATATCTGTATAGTTTTGGGATTTTCCAAAAAATTGTGCCAGATAGTTATTTTTCATACTCTCCTCTTTTCTGACGCAGCAGCCTGCGTCTTAAGGCAGAGCCGGAAGCTTCCTTCCGGCTTCTGCTCTCTTATGGTCTAATCGCCAAGCAGATTCCGAATGGTCTTCGGTTTTCTGTAATTCCAGGTGGAGATCTTAATACCGCTCCGCCTGCTGGCGGCATGGACAATCTGTCCGTTGCCGATATACATTGCCACGTGGTTTACGGTTCCTCTGCTGTCTGTATAGAAAATCAAATCTGCCGGGCGCATCTCGCTGGAGCTTACGGCTTTGCCCATCTGAGCCTGGGAGCCGGAGTAATGAGGAAGGGATACGCCAAAGTTTTCGTATACCTTCATGGTAAAGCCGGAGCAATCGGCTCCCCTTGTCAGACTGGTTCCGCCCCAGACATAGGGGTTTCCTACAAACTGTAAGGCATAGTTTACAATTTTTGCCCTGCGGGATGCAGACGCATTGGCGGCTTCCTCTAAGGGTGAGAACTTAATCGCTTCATTCAGGGCATAACGCACCTCCACGTTATTATCCCGGGTGGATACATATGCTTTATCCGCGCTTCCCTCTTCGTCTCCGGTGTCCAGCTCAATCTCCACCCAGCCGTCAAGCTGGCTTAAAACCGGATACCGCTCTTCCTTGGAAATCTGAGTCCAGATAGAGGCATCTGTAGACGGCTCGGTGCGGACGTTAAGCATGTCCGTGTTGACAATCGCCATCAGGGATGCCGTGCCCGTTGCAATGTCCTTTGCCTCCTGTCCGGTTGCGGTATACCGGGAATCCGAAGAAATATAGCCTGTAATCTTGCCGGACTTAATCTTGTACCAGCCCTCCACTGAGTCATCCAGGATCTCCGCCGCCGCCTTGCTGGTCATTTTCCCGATAACCTTTCCGCTCTCGCTGGGTTCCTCCCGCACATTCAAATAGGTATCTACTTTAGAAATTACCAGGTTGCTGTACTGGCTAATGGCCATGGCCTGAAGATCCAGCTTTCTGGCTTCATTTAATCCATATCGAATCTGGGCGTAATCAGATGAGATATAGCCCTCCTCAATCTTGATCCAACCATCCAGCTCTTCTTCAACCAGATATCTCTCATTTTTAGCTGCAGTTCCCAGAACGTTAGCTCCGTCAATTACCGGCTCCTGGCGGATATTTACGCTGTCTCCCGTAATCACGGCACGCTTCTGTACCAGTCCAAGGGCTTTTTGCCGCGCTTCCTCTCCTGTCAGCACATAGGCGTTATGAATATATCCGGTAAGGCCGCCGGAGCTGATTTGATACCACTCTCCTTCTGAAGACAAGATGTCGCAGGCGCTGTCCCCCTGCAGCTTTCCGATAATTTTACCATTGGAGCCTGCAGTTTCACGGATATTCAGATAACCGGACACCTGGACGATTCCCAGATTCTGGTAGGAATTTACCTCCTGCTCCGCCGCCGCAGTCCTTGCCGCCTCCGCAATCTCTTCCGGAGATAAAGCAGGCTCCTGAATCTCTGCCGGCTCACTGTCACTGGGAAGAAGCGGTTCCTCTGTCCGGGCCTCAGGTTCTGTGGCAACAGCCGGTTTTTGTTTTCTGCTTATAAAAATACCGACTCCTATAAGCAGTGCAAGAATCAGAAGGCCTGCCGCGCCGATAATCAGGTAATGAAAATCGAATCTTCGGTTTCGCCGCCGTCTTGCCCTGTTGAGCCGGCTGATGTAATCTTTATTATCCAGCATACTTTCATCCCTTCTTTTTATCTGTCTGTTCTCTCTGCATATCAGCAGAAAAAGAGATTCGGTTCTTCCTTAAGCCTTATACAAGGCAGGTAGAAACTATGGCTTAGTATACCACAGAGCCAAAGAAATGAAAATACCTTTTTTCTTACGCTTTTTTAATGGGAAGCTCCACCATAAACCGGGTTCCCATATCCACCTGGGACTTTACCTCAATGGATCCTTTATAATAAGTTACAATGTGTTTTACAATGGAAAGGCCCAGGCCCGTTCCCCCTTCTTTTTTGCTCCTGCCCTTTTCTACCCGGTAAAACCGCTCGAAAATTCTGGGGAGAGAATCTTCCGGAATCCCCATGCCATTGTCCTTTACCTGGATTCGGATTTGATTTTTTGCCCTGTCCTCCTTTATTTCAATCCATACCTGACCGCCCTGGCGGTTATATTTTACCGCATTGCTTATCAAATTACTTATCAGTTCTTTCATCTGTTTTTCGTCTGCCCAGATAACGGCATCCTGACAGTCCTGGTGAATGTACACCTGCTTCTGAGCTGTCAGAGGTTTCAGCCCTTCCACAGCTTCCCTTGCCACCTCCGCCAGATTTACTTCCGTGTAAGTAAGCTTTGCCTCTCTGGATTCCAACCTGGAAATCATCAAAATATCATTGATTAAGCTGGTCATTCGGGATGCTTCCTTGTGAATTCGTTTAATAAAGTCCTGGCGCATGGTCTCGTCCTTTATGATTCCGTTCTCCAAAAGCTCCGCATACCCTTGAATAGAAGTAATAGGGGTCTTTAGTTCGTGGGATGCATTGCTGAAAAACTCCTCCCGGATTTTCCTCTGATCGTCAAGCTGTTTTAAATATTCTTTCACATTATTGTTCATTGCCAGAGTGGTGCTGCCGATAGTATTGATTTCCGGATATTGGCAAGGTTCAAAATGGAAGGGCTCTCCATTGCCGTCCAGTTTCTCCATCTCACCGGCAATCTCCCGCAATGGTCTGGTAACCGTGTCCACAAAGTGGCCGGTAGTTAAAAAAGAGGCAATCAAAGCTGCCGCAAAGCTGAACCAGGCCGCCGGAAGCAGCATGGGCAAAAACTCCCGAAGACCGGAATAAGGCGCTGACAAGCGCAGAATCACCTGTCCCGCTTCTGAATAGCAGGCTGCATAAAGCATATATTGATCCAGGCTGCCCGATCTTCTTGCGGCAGAGCCAAAGCCGGAACGAAGGGCTTCCTCCACCTCAGGCTGCCTTAACTGATTCTCCATGGTTTTGATGTCCTGACAGGAGCTGTCAAATTGTACCGTTCCGTCAGTCCGAATTACCGTGACCCGGCTTCCATTTTCCTCCCACATAGAATCCATCCGGCTAAGCTGGTTTTCCAGTTCTCCCCTGTAGTCCAGAAAGCTGTCCATGGTTTTTAATGCAAACCGCATATCTTCTATGGAAGTCTCCTGAAGCACCCTGCTGCAAGCTATGTAAAAAATCACGCTGTTCAGCAAAAGAGCTGCAGAGAGAACCTGAATAAATTTTTTCAGAATGGTTTTCTGCATGATTATCCTTCCCTGTTTTCCTCCGGCTCTACCAGGCGGTAGCCGATCCCCCGAACCGTAGTTACGTAGGACGCTCCCTCCTCCCCCAGTTTCTGTCTGAGGGTCCGCACATGCATATCCAAGGTTCTGGTTTCACCTACATATTCATAACCCCAGACGTGATCCAAAAGCTCTTCTCTGGTCACTACCCGGTTCCGGTTCATCCACAGATACCATAAAAGCTCAAATTCTTTTAAGGTCAGCTTCACGAAATGGCCGTCAAAGTATACTTCCCGGGTTGCCCTCTTGATCAAAAGCTTTCCCATTTCCGCCTCATCGCTGTCCGTTTTTCCGCTGCGGCGCAAAAGTCCCCGGATCCGGGCCGCCAGTTCCAGGACCCCAAAGGGTTTTACCACATAATCGTCCGCTCCCCCGTCCAGGCCGGTTACCTTATCCATCTCCCGCTCCTTGGCAGTGAGAAGGATAATGGGAAGAGCGGAAAGCTCCTCGCTTTTCCGGATTTTCCGGATAGCAGAAACTCCGTCCATCCCGGGAAGCATCCAGTCAAAAATGGCCAGATCCGGCGGCGTCTCTTTTATCCTTTTTAACCCTTCCTCTGCCGTTTCAAAACACTCGGCCTCATAGCCAAAGCCTTCCAGGGCCACTTTTAAAAGGTTACGGATGTTTTCATCGTCCTCTATGACATATATCCGATCCATGACGCCTCCTCCTTCACATAGCCTGCAATGTTGACTGCATGATCCGAGATTCTCTCCAGGTTGCTGACCGCATCTAAAAATACTACGCCATTCTCAAAATTACACTGCATTTCTGACAGGCGTTTCATGTGGTTTTCCCTTAAATCCTCCTCCAGGCTGTCCACCTCTTCTTCCCGGCGCAGGGCCTGGCGAACCAGGGTCATATCCTGATTTTTTCTGGCCCCCATTGCACTGCTTACAGCCTCTACCACAATCCCCACAAGAGATTCCATCTCCTGTGCTGCTTCCTGGGAGAAGGTAATATCACTTTTTTTCTTCTCTTCTGCCAGCTCCGCCAGGTTCTCACAGTGATCGCCGATACGCTCAATATCATTGATGGTATAAAAAAGATTTTTTACCACCAGGTGCTGTTCTTCATTTAAAGACTGGTTGCTGATTTCCACCAGATAGCCTGCTAACAGCTTCTGCATCCGGTCAATCATGGCTTCGTTTTCAAATACTTCTCGGATATTGTCCTCCTTACCGGCCACAAGAGCCTGTCCGGCAAGCTTTAAGTTATGAATGGCCGCCTCGCCCATGGAAATGATCTCGGTCTGTACCTGCTCAATGGCCAGAGGCGGGGTTTCCAACAGGCGGGTATCCAAATGGCGGCTCATCTGTTCGTCTAAAGATACCTCCCCGGGAGAAGCTTTTTTCTTTCCCAGCATCATACCGGACAGTTTTACCAGGGCTCCTGCAAAGGGGAATAAAAGGATGGTGTTGCTCACGTTAAATATGGTATGGAAAATGGAAATTTCCACACTGCTGATTCGGGATCCTGCCAGAGCCGGGTTCATAAAGAAGATGACACCCATAAGAATTCCAAAAATCACAGCCCCCATTACATTAAACAGCAGATGAATAGCCGCCGCCCTTTTGGCAGTTCTGTGGGCGCCGACGCTGGAAAGGATGGCAGTAATGCAGGTGCCGATGTTCTGCCCAAGAGTAATGAAAATAGCAGACTGCCAGTTTACCACTCCGTTTAACGCCAGGGTCTGCAAAATACCTACCGATGCGGAAGAGCTTTGGATAATCGCGGTTACCGCCGCTCCTGCCAGAATTCCCAGCAGGGGATTTCTTCCCAAAACGGAAAAAATATCTGCAAAAACCGGCGCATCCCGATAAGGTTCAATGGATGAGGACATAAAACTTAATCCGATAAACAGAAAACCGAATCCGGTCAGAATCTCTCCTGCCTCCCTTTTTCTGGAATCCCTGGCAAACAAAATAATACCCGCGCCTATGCCTACCAGAACCGGGGCGAAAAATTCAGGCTTTAGCATCTCCCCCCACTCGCTCATAGATACAATCCAGCTTGTTACAGTAGTACCAATGTTAGCGCCCATAATCACGCCTACCGCCTGGGTCAGATCCATAAGCCCGGCGTTTACAAAGCCTACTACCATAATGGTAGTTGCAGAAGAGCTTTGAATAATCGCGGTAATTCCGGCTCCCAGAAGCACCCCCATAAGGCGGTTGGATGTAAGAACTCCTAAAAGCTTCTGCATCCTGCGACCTGCCGATTTCTGCAGGCCGTCCGCCATCTGGTTCATTCCGTACAGGAACATGCCCAGGCCGCCAACGAACTGAAATAATACTCCAATTGCTTCGATGTTCATACTTTCCTCCAAAAAGGTTTTTTATATCTTTTACTTTATCAAAGCTATGTAAAGTCTTTCTGTTGGAAATGTAAAATCTCTGTAAAAAAGCTTATTATAATACTTCCCTGTATAGCCCAAGGACATTCCCATAAAATACAGCCTCAATTTCGGATACGGAAAATCCGGCCTGCTCTAAGGCCTGAGCAAGTTTTGGAAGGCCTGCCGCCGAATCAATCTCCAGCTTTCCTCCAATCCCGTCAAAGTCTGTGCCCAGTCCTATGCAGCCAATCCCTCCTACTTTTTTAATATGTCGGATATGTTCCACCATATCCGTTATCAGGCTTTCCGCGTCTTCTCTCTTTCGGAAATTTCTCAAAAATGCGGAGCAGAAATTCAGCCCCATGACGCCGCCTCTGTCAGCCAGCTTTTTTATCATATCATCCGTCAGATTCCTGGGATGAGAAGCCACCGCCCTGGCATTGGAGTGACTGGCTACAAAGGGCTTTTTCGCATAACGGAACACGTCGTAAATTCCGGCGTCGTTAAGATGGGAAATATCTAAAATCATTCCCAGCCTCTCCATTTCCTCCACAAAAGCCATGCCGGTTTCCGTCAGACCCCGGCTGGTATCTGCAATACCGGCGCCGGCCATTGGCCCGTCCCAAAATACTTGGTTGGGAAAAGCCAAATCATTGTCATGATCCCAGGTTAAGGACATCATTCGGACCCCCAGACGGTAAAAATCCCGGAGAATACTTAAGCTTCCCTGGCACACTGCCCCTTCTTCTATGGTCAGCATGGCCAAAAGGCGGCCCTTTTTCCAGTTTTCTTCCACATCCTTCCACGTTTTTACCACGGAAATCCGATCCTCATTTGCCTCCATCTCCAAATAAAACAAATCCAAAAGCTCCATGGCGTGTTTGAAAGGATCTTCGGTTTCTTTTAAATTGGTAAAAATGGCAAAATTCTGGATGCCGTAATCCCCATCCTTCAGCTTGTCTAAATCCACATGAAAAGAGTTGGAGGCCAGATGGGCCTCCTTTCCCTGTTTTCGGGCATAATAGATTTCTGACAAGGTATCGCAATGCATATCTGCTACTCTCATAATTGCCTCTTTCTGACTTATTTATTACCGGAGATACTATTCACTTCTCAGCGCATCAATAGGGTTTAGCCTGGCCGCCCTGCTGGCAGGCATGTAGCCAAAGAGAAGGCCGATTCCCACCGAGACGCTAAAGGATATGAGCACAGCCCCCAGGGTAGGATTGGCGGTAATCCCCATAGCCGCCCCCACCAGCCTGGTGGCGGCGGATCCTAAAAGGATCCCCATAATTCCTCCAATAGAGCTGGTTACAGCCGCCTCTATCACAAACTGTTCCATAATTACCTTTCTCCTGGCTCCCAAGGATTTACGGATGCCAATCTCCCTGGTTCTCTCTGTAACCGACACCAGCATAATGTTCATAACCCCGACTCCGGCAACCAGCAGGGATATTCCGGCAATGCCTCCCAGCATAGCAGACATCATGGCAATCTGTTCATTGAGAGAGTCCACCATCTCACTGTTGGCTGTGATCCGGTACAGATTATCCGTCTTATAGATTTCCATAAAAAATTCTTCCAAAAGGGCCTTGCAGTTTTCGGTCTCTTCCACGTTTTCAGTGGCAAATACGTACTGATTGATGTCGGCGTTTCTGGACATCTTGGCGGCAACGCTATAGGGAATCCAGACAAAATCATCGGTTCCCCCTTCTTCCAGCTCATCCCCCTCCTGACAAACCACACCTACTATTTTAAAGGCATATCCGCCAATTTTCAAGGTCTCTCCCAAAGCTTTTTCAGGGCTGCCATAGAGCTCATTGGCTACAAAGTATCCTGTCACACAGATTTTCTGCCTGCTGATAATATCCGAATACTGGATATTACGGCCAGTCTCCAGCTCATAGCCCTTCAAATCCAGATATTCCTCGCTGTAACCTCCAACATTGGTGGAGGACAGATTGTCGCTTCCATGCTTCACCACTGTGGATACCGTAACCTGGGGGCTCATCTGGGCAAACTTATCCTGATTTTCCTCATAAAACTCATACATCTGATCCTCGCTTACAGAGCGGGTAGGGGTGTTGGTAAGCCTGACCGTCATCTGATTGACTCCCATGCTGGCAAAGCTTTCCACCACTGTAGACATATAAGCATTTACTACACTGACCAGTATAATGACAGACGCCACGCCGATAATAATTCCCAGCATGGTCAAAAAAGAACGCATTTTGTTGCCCCATATACTCCGAAGGGCCATTTTAAAGGATTGCAGCATACTCTTTTACATCTCCGTCAAAATTAATCTTTCCATCATGAATCCGCACCACCCGCCTGGCCTCCATGGCAATGGAGCTGTCGTGGGTGATCATCACAATGGTATTTCCCTCTGCATTTAACTGCTTAAGAAAATCCAGCACTTCCCTGCTTGTTTTCGAGTCCAGGGCTCCGGTAGGTTCGTCGGCCAGAATCAGGGACGGTTCCCCCGCCAGGGCCCTGGCAATGGAAACCCTTTGCTGCTGGCCGCCGGAAAGCTGGTTTGGCCGGTTTTTATACTTATCTTTTAAGCCCACCTTCTCTAAAGAGGCCATGGCTCTCTCCCGCCGCTCCTTGCTCCCCACTCCTGCATAGAGGAGAGGCAGCTCTACGTTTTCCAGCAGGCTTAACTTAGAAAGCAGATTATACTGCTGGAAAATAAAGCCGATCATCTTGTTGCGGATCCCGGCCAGCTCATCATCGCTCATATCGCTGACATCCTGGCCGCCTAGATGATAGGTTCCTTCTGTGGGAACATCCAGCGCCCCGATAATATTCATTAAGGTGGACTTGCCGCTGCCCGATTTTCCCACAATGGCTACAAACTCTCCCTTATCAATGGTTAAGGATATGCCGTCGTTGGCTTTCACCTCCTGATCCCCCATCTGATAAATCTTATAAATCCCGTTAAGCTCAATGAGGGGAGTCTTCCTTTTTCCTTCTTCCATCAAAAGAAACCTCCTATCTCCGGCTGCCGCTCCCGCCAGTGTTTCTCATACCAGAGCCTCCCATTCCGGGGCCTCCCATTCCGGGACCTCCTGCCGGGAATCCCTGCATTCCGCCAAAAACTTCTGTGTTTTTGCTGGATTGATCTACATACACCTGATCCCCTTCAGACAGGCCTTCCAAAATCTCCACGTATTGGTCACTGGTAAGGCCGGTAGTTACTTCCACCGCCCTGAATCCTGCCGGTACGCCTCTGCCTCTTTCCTCTGAATCCGAAGCAGCCGTATCATCTTTTACATATACCCGGTTGCCCCTCATCAGGGAGTCCACAGGAATGGTAAGTACATTCTCCGTCTTGTCAATAATGATGGTTCCGTCCACATTCATACCGGGAAGCAGCTTTCCCGCCTCGTCCAATGTCACGGTTACCGGATAGTTGGTAACGCCGTTGCTGTAGGAGCTTTGCAGGCTTACGTTGGTTACCTTTCCGGTAAAGGTTTCCCCCTCAAAAGCGTCTGCCGTCACTTCCACAATCTGTCCTACTTCCACTTTCTGGATATCCAGCTCGTCAATGGACATTTCAAAGGTCAGGGAGGATAAATCATAGATCACTGCCATAGTAGTGTCTGCATTTCCGGAACGGCTGATATTATCTCCTGTCTTGGCAGCCTTTTGAATTACCTGGCCGGAAATAGGCGCTGTAATGGTATAATTTTCCAGGTTGTCTTTCGTGCTCTCCAGCTTATTTTTAGCTGATTCCAGGCCTTCCTCCGCCTGTTCCAGAGAAGTTTTATAGTTTTCCAGCAAACCCTTTGCGGATTTTTCCGTAATGGTAAAAATGGGCTGGCCTTCTGTCACATAGTCTCCCTCATTTACCAGAAGGCTGGCGATTTCCACACCGCTGTTTCCGGAAATACTGGCGCTCATGGTTTTATCCACGGCAACGGTAAAGCTTCCTTCTTCGCTGCAGGAAAATTCTCCCACTACCGCTGTTGCCGTCATATCCCCGGTCATCCCGCCGGGATTCGCCACTGTAATGGTAATGTAACGCACCAGGCGGCCTCCGGACAAAGTTTCATCCATGCTGCTGACAACGGTTACCACGCCGGGAAGCTGTTCTCCTGTGCCGCTTAAGGTAATAACCGCCTGGCTTCCCACCGGAATCAGAGCCGCTTCCTCCCTTAAAAAGGGAAGTCTCAGCTTCATCATGGCATCGCTGTAAATATCTGCAATCTGGGAGCCGTTGTTGATCTTGTCTCCCGCTTCCACATAAAGATTTTTAATATATCCGGTTTCTGTGGCCTTGTATGTATTTCCGCTCCATTTGGCCTGAACCTCCGCATAGTTTTCTGCAGCGCTGTTGTAAGAATTCTCCGCCCTGGAGACAGAATTGCTGGCAGTATTTAGCTCTGAATCAATGGAGGACGGATCGATCTGATAAAGGATCTGACCTTTTTCTACCTGATCTCCTTCCTCAAAGTCCGCCATGATTACCTCCCCCTCTACCAGGGAGGTAATGGTATAAGTATCTTTCGCTGCCAAAGTCCCGGAGGATGACAGCTCTGAGGTAATGCTCTGCCTGGTAACCTGTGCCGTAGGAATTTCCCCGGCTTCCGCCCCGGCTGGTTTTGCCCTGCGCCTCATCCACATAGCTCCGGCAAGGATCAGCACCAGAATGATTATCACCATCATTCCAAGGATCCACATACGTTTCTTTTTATTTCTTTTCCTGCTTCTCTTTTCCATGGGTGTTCTCCTGTCCGGCTATAATTCTAAGAAGTCCACTACCCGGTAGGCAGCTTCCCCGTTCTGATTGGTGGTTTTCTCGCAAATAAGAACCACTTCATCTCCTACCTTCACCGTGCCATACATAGAAAAGGCATACTGAAGTTCAGAGGATGTGAGGGTATATTCTGCCTGAGGATCGTCTTCATCATCATTGTCCAGCAGGACAGCGCTGGGAATCATAATGTCAGCGGAGCTGTAATAAATGTGGGTTACCTCCCCCCGGATTGCTACCCGTCCTGTGTCCTCATCATCTCCGTCTGCAGAGTAAAACCACACGGTTTTGGTAGAGGGGTTCCAATAAATTACGCCGTAACCACTGTTGGTTAAGGCGCTTTTTACGGTTTCCTCATAAACGGTTTTGCCGTCCAAAAACCAGCTGGCCTCTGAAGTATCAAAGGGGATGACGCTGGAAAGACTCTGAGATCTGCGTACCAGTTTGGGACCTTTCAGGCTGTTGTCCACCATATTTAAAGGGTTAATCTCCCCGTCCGCCGTAAGCTCACAGTCCAGAATACTTCCGTAAATGGTATTAGAATCCTTAGGCTTGGTCCGTAAAAGATTATACAGCAGGTTAATACAATCTTTTTTATCTAAGACCTCATTTTCACGCCTGTCAATCCCTTCCCCCAGCTCCAAAAACTGAAACTTGGCAGTCCGGGCGCCTGTCTGATCACCGGTAAAATCCTGGTCTGTATATCCCAGCATTGCCAGCACAGCCCGCTGTCCATCCTTCATGGTTATGTAATCATTTGGCCGGAATACTCCTCCCAGATAACTGCTCATCCATCCTTCTTTGGCTGCAATCCGGATGTAAGATGCATATTGGCTGTCTTTGGATACATCTGAAAATACGGACACGCTGCTGACAGGGCTTACGATGCTTCTGTGTTCTGAGGCCAAAACCAGCATTTTCGCAAATTCCCCTCTTGTAACATTGGCCCAGGTATTGTTAGAGTCCGTAATGCCGGAAAGTTCAATAACCCGCTCCCTCATATCATAGCCCATTGACGCCTGGGCCTGGAAAGGCGTAAGGATCGATGCCGCTGCCGTCATCACCGCCAGAAACCCACAGTTTCTTCTCTGATTCATATGGTAAACTCCTCTCATAGCTTTGGGATTTATCCATATTTTAACAGAGGGTTGTGTTCATTTTGTGATTTTTGCTGCTACTTTTCTAATAATTTTAAAAACCTCTTGTCATTCATCTGCTCATTTGTAAGATAGCTGCCATCTAAAAATAATGCATAAGTTGTAATTGGCGTTGGGGCATTTTGTGCATCCTCTTTGCTCTGTAAATGAATGGATTTAAATTTTATGGATTTTTCCTTCGCAATGTTTTCAATTACAGGAACATATTTGGCATTAAACGGGCACTGGCTGGTGTAATATAAGACATATCCCGTCTCATCAATGTGAGGGTGTTTCGCACATTCTTTGAATTTTGGCAGCAACGCATTTTCTGTAAAAGGTAAATGCCACAGCTGAATACCATTATCCGCCTGGTCACTAATGGTAAACCCCTTGTATTTCAGGAATTTAGGGTCAGCCAGAAATGGTTTTTTCTTTGCCGCAGATAATATGCACAGTCCTTTTTTTCCTTTGCTTTTACTGTCTTTTATGCAGGCATTTAATAGATCTGTCCCATAACCATGTCCTTTGAAAGAGCCAGCCACCCATAAACAGTCAATATACATATAGTCATCTGCGGCTATGGGATTCCACGCATTTTCAGCGGGAATATATTCAATAAAACATTTTCCCCGCTGCTCGCTTTTTAAGAAAACCAAGCCGTCATCAAAACGTTCTTTTAGCCAATTCTTTTTTGATGACACCTGAGCATCATGATTGTTGGAAATCGCACAGCAGATATGTTCTTTTTCTATGTTTTCCCTTGTTACTCTAATAAATTCCATAAAGATACCTCCGTAAACTTTTTGGCCCCGGTATTTTTCTATGCCATGATATTTAGTATAACACATAAACCCCGACACCTTTTGTCAAGATTTATTTTTGTCACGGAAATATGGCGGAAATATGGCGTTTGAGTAATGAAAACAGACTTGCCCCTATTAAAATTCTCCAGTATAATAAATTTACACATACACGAAATCAAGAATTTACAACGGGAATCTAAGGAGAATGCTCTATGATATTGAAGCCTCTGAAAGCATCGGATAAAACCGGATGCCAGGTAATACTGAGAAATGCCGAAACGGACGATGCCGAAAGTCTCTTAAACTATTTAAAAATCACTGCATCGGAAACGCCGTATTTGATTCGGGAGCCTGAAGAGGTTACTTTATCAATTGAGCAAGAGCGGGCCTTCATTCAGAGAATCATGGATTCCGACAGGGAACTACTGCTCATCGCAGCCGTTGATGGAAAACATGCAGGCAACTGTTCTCTTATGAGTCTTGGAGACTATAAGAGATACCGCCATAGATGTTCCATTGCAATAGCCCTTTACCAGGAATACTGCAACAGAGGCATTGGAAAAATTATGCTGGAAACCATTTTAGATGCGGCAAAAAAGGCTGGTTATGAACAGGCGGAATTGGAAGTGATTGCAGATAATAAAAATGCAATCGCATTGTATGAAGCTCTGGGATTTGAGAAGTATGGGCTATTTCCTGATAACATGAAATATGAAAACGGGAATTATGCAGATGCTTATTGGATGATGAAGAAATTGTGATTCTACATGGGAGAATTATAGTGAAAATACTGCGTTCAAAATCCAACTAAGTTCGATCTGTCTTCAATTTTTTCACTTCATCAAGAGAAAGTCCAGAAATATTCGCAATTTCTTCCAGAGCATATTTTCCAGCTGCCAGCATACGAAGAGCAACCTCTTTTAAAGATTCCCTTCTCATATCTTCCATAATTTTACACATCTCGTTCACTCCTTTCGGGTTCTCTTTTAGATACCGCTTCCCGTTTGCCATCAATTCAAAATTCATATCATCTGCTTCGGTGCAATTAAAATCGTGCATGAGTTTTCCTATATCGGATTCCCCACGATATTCACCATTCACATAAAGGATATGCTCCCCATCTTCAAAAGATTTACCCGTTGCAAGGTTGATTCTCTCAATCGGATAAACCGCTTCACCCTGACCATAGAAATCTTTTTCAATGATAAAGATTGTATATGTGTCCGGTAATTCTTTAAATTCCTGACCAGAATGGAGATTCTCTATATCCATTACGCTGGAATGATACCTTGCCCTGTGTGGGTCTGCTCCCTTGTCCTGCCTCTGGACTTCCAAATCATATTTTTTTCCGGCTGAATCCGTTCCATATGCGTCCAGACAGATAGAATGTGCCCCGGCCAGTCTTTTCATGTCCTTCTGTGTTTCACAATCAGTAATGATTAAATCTGGTTTATCAGTGATAATACGTAACACAAATTCAGTCAATGGAATGTTATCTTTGAAAAGACAACGCATAAAGTCATCATCAATTGGCCTTAACAAACGCAAACGTTGCAAATCTTCCTGATGTTGCTTATCCGTCACTGTCAATCTTTTCACCTGCTTTCTCTTCTGTTTTTGTATCTTCATACTACCATATAATCCGAATATTTTCAATCACATCCAGATCGTCCATGCATTTATTCTAGGATACTACAAAATAAAGCAACCGGAGGGAGATAATTTAATTATTCTATTAAATATAGTGGCACAAGGTACGAACATTTGTTAGTTGACAGCTTAAAGAATCATCTAACAATTGTTCGTATCCCGTTCTTATTGACAGTCACTTCACATTCCAAATCCACCAGCCTTTACCGGCGCATTTTGTCAGATCCCCTGTACAGAAAATCCCGGCAGATATTCCTTCTGGGCCTCTAAAATCTCTTTTGTAAGAGATTTAATCTCATCGGCTGTCAGGATACTATTTGTTACCGGATCCGCCAACAGCGCCCAGTATACGTATCTGGCGTCTTTTTTCATAAATGCCTCCACAGCCAGCCTGTGTACATGAATTTCCGCATCGCACAGCATCGCCAGCTGTATAGGCATCTTGCCGTACCGGCAGGGCTGCACCCCGTTCTTGTCAACCATACAAGCCACTTCCACACAGGCGTCCTCCGGCAGATTCTCAATCAGTCCACGGTTTATCACATTGGCATAAATCTTACAAGGCACATCGGTTACCATTGCATTGATAATTTCCGCCCCATACTCTACGCTTGGTTCCGGTAAGGGAAGCTTTTTTTCACGGGCCAGCTCTACCTTCTCCCCAAACTTTGCTGTTGAAGCAGCAATATTTTTCTTATATATATCCGTATGAATATCCAGCTCCGCTCTCAATTCAGGAGTCCGCAGATAATACGGGACATATTCTCCTATGTGCTGGCTTGATTCGGTAACCATATACCCAAACCGATTCATAAAATCGATTCGTGCCCGTCCTAAAGAGGCAAAAATCTGGTCATCCGTTGAGATGTCTGTTTTATAAAGCTCTGGAGCTTTCTCCTTTAACAGTGGATAGAGGTCTTCCCCGTTTCTTTCAAACTTCAAGATAAAGCTTAAATGATTAATTCCGGCCGCTTCATAGGTTATTTCATCATAAGGAACCGAAACCGCCTTTGCCATCTGCCTGGTAGTCCCCTGTACGCTGTGGCACAGGCCGATAAACGGCACTTTGCTGACCCGTGACGCCGCCATCACATTCATCTGCTGCGGGTTGGTGTAATTAAGCACCACCGCTTCAGGCGACGATACCCGTTCAATGGTCTTTAGCATATTCTCAATAAATACCATGGTGCGAAGGCCTCTGGAAACTCCTCCTACCCCGCAGGTATCCCCTACGGTCTGATAGAGGCTATACTTTTTGGGAATATCCATATCCTTTTCCGATGCTTTCAAACCGCCTATTTTCGTAAGGTGGATAATAAAATCCGCTTCTGTAAGCGCCTCTTCCATGTCAAGAGTATATTGAGGGGTTTTTGTGTAGTGAATCCGCTCCAGATGGTAATCCAGCAAAATCTTCAAATTATCAAGCCTCTCCCGGCTTACATCCATAAAGCTCAGTTCACAATCAAACAGATCCTTCTTCATCAGAATATCGGACACCAATTTATAAGTGAAGCCAAAACTTCCGGCGCCGATAAATGCAATTTTTTTAGACATGTTCTTATCCTTCTTTCTTTTTATCATGGTTATTTCATCAGCCTTTTAGGCCCGATACTGCGACCCCCTCTACCAGATATTTCTGGAAAAACAGGAATATGAGGCACACGGGGATCAACGACAGCACCGCCATTGCAAACATTGCGCCCCAGTCACTCTGAACTGTAGGGTCCGTAAACATTTTTATTGCCACTGAGAACGTATATTTTTTCGGCTGGCTTAAGAAAATCAACGGGGCCAGAAAATCCTGCCATCTCCAGTAAAAGGAGAATATGATGGAAGTTACAATTGCAGACTTGGTCAGAGGAAGCAGTATGGATGTATAGATATGAAGCTTCCCACAGCCATCAATCATTGCCGCTTCATCCAGTTCTACGGGAAGTCCCCTTAGAAACTGCATGTTTAAAAAGACAAAAAACGGCATAGCGCAAAAATACGGTACAATCAGCGGAAGAAAAGTGTTGGTCCAATGTATGGTCTTAAACATCAGGTACTGAGGCACAATCAGAATCTGTTCCGGCAGCATCATGGTTCCCATCATGACTGCAAACCAGAAGTTCTTATATTTAAACTTAATTCTTGAAAAGCCATAAGCTACAATAGAAGATGAGGCCACTGAGCCTATGGTAGCAAACAAGGCAACCACAAACGAATTTTTAAAAAATGTTCCGAAACTGATCCCGCCCATTCCTTTCCAGCCTTTTATGTAGTTTTCAAGATGTATTTCCTTTGGTATTAAATTGGCTGCATCTACAAAAATCTGCTCTGTAGGCTTTAAGGAGCTTGAGAACATCCACAAAAGCGGATACAGCATAATCAACGCCAGTATCCCGGCAAAAAAATGAAAGCATACAGAACTTCCTGCTTTTCTTTTCATGCTAATCCCCCTTCGTTTCATAATAGACCCAGTTGTCAGAAGACTTAAAGATAAAGATTGCAAATACAGCAATAATCAACAGAAGAACCCAGGCCAGGGCGCTTCCGTAGCCCATATTAAAGTACTCAAAGGACTGCTTATAAATGTACAGCGCATAAAACAGCGTTTTATCCAAGGGCCCGCCTTTTGTTATGATATAGCTCTCATTAAAAGCTTTAAAGGCATTGATAATCTGCATAATCAGATTAAAGAAGATCACAGGAGAAAGCATGGGAAGCGTAATGCATCTGAATTTCTGAAAGCCGGACGCCCCGTCCAGAGTAGCTGCCTCGTAATAGGTAACCGGCACCTGTTTCAGTCCCGCTATGAATATTAGCATGGAAGCTCCGAACTGCCAAACCCCCAATATAACCAGAACAAAAAGAGCAGTCTTGGTGTTTCCAATCCACGATATGGTCACATCTCCCCCCAGCATCCGGATTATGGAATTAATTGCGCCATCAGCTCCAAAAAGCTGTCCCCACATGATAGCAATTGCCACGCTGCCTCCCAAAAGGGATGGTAAATAAAAAACAGACCGGTATATTCCTATCCCCTTATGTTTGGAGCAGAGCAGCATAGCCACCAGAAGGGCAAATGCCAAACGCAGCGGCACCAGAAGGGCCACATAAGTAAATGTAACTTTTAAGGATTGATAAAATTTCTCATCCTGGAACATTCTTTTGTAATTATCCAGACCGATCCATTTTGCCGTGCTGATCCCGTCAAAATTAGTAAAGGATAAATACAGCGAATACATCATTGGAAGAAATGTAAAAATCAAAAGTCCAATGAGCCAGGGGGATATTACCAGATATCCCAACAAATTCTCTTTCCGCTTCCTCCTTTTCCGTTCCGTCATAATCATCTTCCTTTCTAAAGGGGATGTGGCAAAATGAAGCAAACGCCACATCCCTTATCTATGTTATTTATTTGCAGCTTTTAATGCTTCTTCCGCATTGGCGCGGAAGGTCTCTGCAGCTTTCTTCGGAGTCGATTCTCCAAATAAAACCATCTCAAACTGTTTTGTATATTCTGCGTTCACCTCAGAGGTTCCCGGAGGATTTGGCGGATCGATAGGAGAGGCATACTCAGAAACCAGATCCATATATTCAAAAACCCTTTTGCCCGGATCTTCAAGCTTTCCAGCCACTTCTTCTGCCATAACTGATGAGATGGGAACGCCGCGGCGGCCTGCAATAATATTATTAATTTCCTTATTATTCACCCATGCGTCTATAAATGCCACAGCCTCATCCTTCTTGTCGGAAGTAGCGTTTACAGACAGAAATTGAGACGGTTTTACATACATGCCTTTGGATGCTCCTGAACCGGGAATAATCGTAAGTCCCAGTTCTTTTCCTTTTACAGTTACCAGCGTCTCATACATATCTGTCCAGACAATCTCTGTAGCCGCCTCTCCCTTAGAAAACGGAGAATCTTCCACACTGGTCTGCTGAACCTTGGTATCAATAGAAGGGAGCGCTCCTGCATCATGCATTCTCTGGACACTGCTGTAGAATTCCGTAAGTACGGCATCCTCATACCCTAAGTTACTGTCATTGCCAAACAGTGTTCCTCCCTGGCTTCTTGCAATGATCTCAAACAAATTAATATTGTCCACAATATCACTGATAGTGGAACCGTATTTTCCAGTTTTATCGTGGAATTCAATGCAGAATTGTTCAAAATCATTCCAGCTCATATCAGGCCCCGGAACTTCCATTCCTGCTTCACGGATCATCTCTTCATCATATACCAGACAAAGCGCATTGGAGCCTACATTGATTCCGTAAAGCTTCCCGTCAATTCTACCGCCCTCCAGCTTAATGGGATCCACATTGGTCATATCCAGTTTTCCTGATTCAATATAGCCATCCAATGGCTCTAACAATCCCTTGCTGGCGTACTGCATAATAACAGAATAATCCTGGCGCATAATATCCGGCAAATCACCGGCCGCTGATAATGTATTCATCTTCTGCCAGTAGTCTCCCCAGGAAGCGTAGACAGGTTCCAGTTCTACGCCGGTCTCTTCTGTATATTTATCACAGACCTCCAGCGTAAACTCATGAACCACCTGGGTTCCCCACCAGGATATTCCCAGCTTATTATCAGAGGCGCTGTCCTGTACCACAACTTCCCCCTGTTCCGTTGTTTTTGCCTCCGTCTGTACCTGTTCTGTCGCCTGATCTGCCGCCTGTGACGAGCATCCTGCCATGCACAGACACACTGCTGCCGCTGCCAGCCAAATTCTTTTCTTCATGCTTTTCCTCCTTTTTTGCCCTGCTCTTTGGGCATCAGGGATACCCGCAGGGTGTTCCTCCTAGTTCCTTATTGGTTTATAATCTCTTATCTGCTGCTCATGTCATTATTATATAGTTTTTTGCTGTTCTGCTGTTAGAAGAAAAACAGACTCTTATTTTTCAAAAATCAGACTTTTTTATTGTGATTTGGAAAAACTGTAATGATTTGTTATAAAAACCCACTTTTTCTTACAAAAAACACACCTTTTCCCATACTTTCTTGTAGAAATCCATTTCCTGCGCTATAATTTTTATTATGGAAATTTTGTCAGGGTGCTGTACAGGCTGCTTGCCTGTGCATAAAAATGTACCTGTTATTTTGGAATTATGCTGGTATGAAGAAGGAGGACACTTTATGCCTGTTTTAAAAATCTTCAGAAACAGACTGAAACATCAGCTTAGAAACCTCTCCTTAAAATATAAATTCCTTGGTATGTTTTTCATTAATTCCGGTATTCTTCTGGCTGCTTTCCTTCTGTGCTTCTTTATTTGCACCAGAGCCTATAATCAGCAGCTGTATAAAACAATAGCTGCTAATCTCTCCTATTCGTCAGGCGCCATTTCTTCTTCCATGAAAAATATAGAGACTTTATCTTCCATGATATTGTCTGATACAGCCATACAGAATTCTTTAGCCATTATTAAAGATACCCAGGATCCAGTTCTCCATTACAATTCTGGGCAGGATATTAACAGCACCCTCTTTTCCTATTACGATTCCTTTCGGGACAGCGGCGTGTCTTATATTGCCATACAAAACGGAGAATCCGTCAGTTGTACCAACTGGCCCCGCTTAAAAAAAGCAGACCCTGCCTTTCTTGACCAGGTATCCCATGCCGCCCGCTCCAACAGCGGTTCTGCAAAATGGATCTGGAAATCCGGATGCCGGGACTATCTTTTTCTTACTCGGGATATCCGTCAGATTAAAAATTTTTCACTGGATTCTATGGGCGAGCTGATTATCAACGTCAATATGGACGAGATTGTGGCTTCCGCCAACACAGCCGCTACACAGTATGACAACTCCTATTATATCATTGTAGACGACTCAGGTTCTGTCATCTACTCTTCTAAGGAGTTAAATCCGGAGGACTCCGATTCTGTCCGGAAGCTAAGCAGGCTGAATTATGGGCTGGTTCCTTTTAACGGACATACCTATTTTGCGGTTCACGGAATAATCCCTGATTATAACTGGAATTATATAAACTTGATCCCCTTTGATACCATCAGCCAGTCTCTGGACTTGTCCTTTGCATTCATTATTCTGCTCCTTATTGTTGTAATAGTAATTGTTACTTTACTAAGCCGTGGATTTATCCGCTCCATAATCACTCATTTTAACGCTCTTAATTACAAAATGGTAGAATTCAGTAAAAATGAACTGGCCATCCCCCAAACGGACTATCCTTATGCTCAGCGGAAAGACGAAATCGGGGTAATTCATCAACAATTCGACGCCATGATGAACCGTGTACGCTCCCTGGTAAATACAAATTATGTCAATGAGATCTTAAAACGCGATGCCCAGTTAAAGGCTCTGGAAGCCCAGATTAATCCTCATTTTCTTTACAACACTCTGGAATCCATTAACTGGAGGGCCAAAACCAGCGGAAATGAGAAAATCTCCCAGATGGCGGAGTCTTTAGGAACCCTCCTCCGGGCTACCCTAAGCAACAAGAAATCTCTTGTTACACTCTCCTATGAGCTGGAACTGGTGAACTGCTACATGACGATTCAAAAGCTTCGTTTTGAGGATCAGCTGGAGTATCAACTGCAGACTTCCCCTGATTTGGAGGATGCCGTCATTCCTCCTCTCACCATCCAGCCTCTGGTAGAAAATTCCATCTATTATGGAATGGAAGATATTGAGGATGTCTGCCATATCCTCGTTACCATTACCAAACTCGACAATAAACTGATCATAAAGGTACAAAATGATGGTTCTGTTATGGAAGAGTCTCTTCTTGAACGTCTGGAAAGCAGTGAAATTCAGCCAAATGGTTTGGGAATTGGAATTCTAAATATCAATCAGCGAATTCAGCTGCTTTTTGGTGAAGAATACGGTCTCTCTTTTTCCAATGAAGAGGATTTTGCTACCGCCACTCTCACAATTGCCTATAAAACGGAGGTGTAACCGGCTTGCTTAAACTAATTATTGCTGACGACGAAAAAGTAATACGCGAAGCGATCTCTACTATTATAGACTGGAAAAAATACGATATCGAATTGATTCGTCTCTGTAAAAATGGCCTTGAGGCCTACAATTCCATCCTGGACGAATCTCCTGATATTGTTCTGACGGATATTCGAATGCCTCATATGGACGGCCTTCAGATTATTAGAAATATTTCTGAAATGGGGCTGGATACTCAGTTCATTATTCTATCTGGTTATGGCGAATTTGAATACGCCAAAGCCGCTATGGAATATGGGGTAAAGCATTATCTTTTAAAACCCTGTAATGAACATCAGATTGTAGAATGTATTCAAAAGACAGCCCAGGATTGCTACCAGAAAAAGTTATCCTTGAGAATGGGGAAAAATCAGTTCTTTATTGCCAACAGCATACAGCACAGCGTAATTTCCTGCATTATTAATGACACTATTTTCCAAAAGAACGGTTGCTTGGATGATATGATAAAAAACTATGAGCAATATATGGACTTTTACTATACGCCATATACCTTATTTTATGTGTATTTTCTGGAAGAAGACGCCAGGGACGAATTTTTAAAAAGCCTGGAACAGTACTGCCGGGAAAGAATCCCCCACCACACAATCCATGGAATCTATGTCCATTGTACCATGATCTTGTTTTTTAAAGATTATGCACAAAACTATGACAGCTTTGTCCAGTTTCTTCTGAGAATGCCCTTACCCGTTAAACATGTGGATCTGAAAATAGAATCTGCCAGATATTTAAATTTAAAGAATTTGCTCCATACGGTTCTGGATAAGATACGGCGTTTCAGCATGATATATTATATTAATGATTTTCACGCTTTCGCTACATGCAATTATTTATTCTTTACCCAGGAGTCTGAACGGCTCTACCAAGCTTTTAAAAATACCGGAGATCCTGGCGAAATCTCCCGTCTTCTTGGCCTCTTCACAGGCATTAGCGATTTAAATTTTTGCCGTCAGCTGGGTGTTAGCCTTCTTTTGAAAATTTCAGCGGATAATCCTGCGCTGTCCGCCATGGACTTTACAGACTGGCTTATAAGTTTAAACCGTGAGAATCATTTGGATCCATTAAAGCAGATGATACAAGAGAAGATCAAACAGACCCTTCCCGGCGCTCCCCATGCGAACAAGGCCAGCGCCATGACAAAGCAGATTATGAGTTATGTAGAAGAACACTTACAAGATGAAAATCTAACTTTAAAATTTATCGCAGAAAATGAATTGTATATGAATGTCAATTATGTCAGCCGCAAGTTTTTCAAAGATACCGGCGTAAAGTTCTCCCATTACCTGGCTGATGTCCGGATAAAAAAGGCCAAGCAATATCTGGCTTCCAACGAATCCAGCAAAATACAGGATATTGCCCAATTAGTAGGGTACGGTAATAATCCCCAGTATTTCTCTCATCTGTTTAAAAAAACGGTTGGTATGACTCCCAGCGCCTTTAACCGAAGCTTTTATCCCATCACTGCAAAAAAATAGATGCCTGCCCAGGCCTTGCCAGGGCGGCATCTATTATAAAAAATTATCCGTTATAATCTTTTAATCTTCCAATGCCTGACGGATATCCTCAATAATATCATCTGCATCTTCAATCCCCACGCTTAAACGAATCAAGGAAGGATCTACTCCCGCCTCTGCCAGCTGCTTATCATTTAACTGTCTGTGGGTGTGGCTGGCCGGATGGAGAACGCAGGTTCTGGCATCTGCCACATGGGTTACGATGGCGGCGACCTTTAGTTTGTCCATAAATATTTCCGCTCCCTGTCTCCCGCTCTTTAATCCAAAGGAGATAACTCCGCAGGAACCTTTCGGCAGATATTTTTTGGCCAGTTCATGGTATTTATCCCCTTCCAGTCCCGGATAATTTACCCAGGCCACATCCTCTCTTCCCTTTAAATAAGAAGCCACTTTTAAGGCGTTCTCGCAGTGGCGGGGCACACGAAGATGGAGAGTCTCCAGGCCTACATTTAATAAAAATGCATTCTGGGGGGACTGGATGGAGCCCAGATCCCTCATAAGCTGGGCAGTGGCCTTGGTGATATAAGCGCCTTTTCCGAAACGCTCTGTATAGGTAATTCCGTGGTAGGAATCGTCGGGGGTGGTTAGTCCGGGGAATTTGTCTTTATGGGCATTCCAGTCAAAATTTCCGCTGTCCACAATACAGCCGCCTACACACATAGCATGTCCATCCATATATTTGGTGGTGGAATGGGTCACGATGTCAGCTCCCCACTCAAAGGGCCTGCAGTTAATAGGGGTGGCAAAGGTATTGTCGATAATCAGGGGGACTCCATGTTTGTGGGCCAACCTGGCAAACTTTTCGATATCCAATACCACCAAAGCCGGGTTTGCAATGGTCTCCCCGAAAACCGCTTTGGTGTTGGGACGGAATTCCTTCTCCAATTCCTCTTCCGACGCGTCTGGATCTACCAGAGTCACCTGGATCCCCATCTTCTTCATGGTTACGGTAAACAAGTTGGATGTTCCGCCGTAAATAGTAGCTGCGCTGATCACATGATCTCCTGCGGAGCAGATATTAAATACTGCGTAGAAATTGGCGGCCTGGCCGGAAGAGGTCAACATGGCGGCAACGCCTCCTTCCAGCTCACAGATTTTGTTTGCAACCGCATCGTTGGTGGGGTTTGCCAGACGGGTATAAAAATATCCGGATTCCTCTAAGTCAAAAAGGCGTCCCATCTGTTCACTGGTTTCATATTTAAAAGTAGTGCTCTGGTAGATAGGAAGGACCCGGGATTCTCCGTTTTTGGGCTGCCATCCGCCCTGGATGCATATGGTGTCAAGAGAGCGTGTTTTCTCCATTGTTTTTTCCTCCTTTTGGCATTTACCCTAGTCTACCACAAAAAAACCTTATTGAAAATACCTAAAACTTACGCTATAATCATTTCAGTTTGTAAAAGTTGAAAAGGAGGATATTATGGCGCCATCTAATGTTTATTTTACGAATATGAGAACTACCCTCAGTGAAAATCTTTTAGGGAAGCTGGAACGTCTGGTAAAAAAGGCCGGTATGCTGGAGCAGATTGATTTTAACAACAAATTTGCTGCAATTAAGATTCATTTCGGCGAACCCGGCAACCTGGCTTACCTGCGTCCCAACTACTCCAAGGTCCTGGTAGATCTGATAAAGTCTCAGGGTGGAAAGGCCTTTTTAACCGATTGCAACACCTTATATGTAGGCCGCCGGAAAAATGCCCTGGATCACCTGGATGCTGCTTATGAAAACGGTTACAATCCTTTTGCCACCGGCTGCCATGTAATTATTGCCGACGGATTAAAAGGCACAGATGAAACTCTGGTTCCCATTGACGGTCAGTATGTAAAGGAAGCCAAAATCGGCCGGGCTTTAATGGATGCGGATATCCTCATCTCTTTAACCCATTTTAAGGGCCATGAGGCCACCGGCTTTGGCGGCGCTTTAAAGAATATCGGAATGGGCGGCGGTTCCAGAGCCGGCAAAATGGAGATGCACAGCGCCGGAAAGCCTCATGTGGATCAGACCCCTTGCGTAGGCTGCGGTATGTGTAAGAAAAACTGCGCCCACGACGCCATTACCATTGAAAACCGCAAGGCTTCCATTGATCATAACAAGTGCGTAGGCTGCGGACGCTGTATCGGCGCATGTCCCACAGATGCCGTTACACCTGACTATGACGAGGCCAACGACGTATTAAACTGCAAAATCGCCGAGTATACCATGGCTATTTTAAAGGGTCGTCCAAACTTCCATATCAGCCTGGTGGTAGACGTGTCCCCCAACTGCGACTGCCACGCTGAAAATGACACGCCTATTGTTCCCAATATCGGCATGTTTGCCTCCTTTGACCCGGTTGCCCTGGATATGGCCTGTGTAGACGCCGTCAACCGCCAGCCGGTTATGGCGGGAAGCTTCCTTTCTGAACAGGGCCACAGCCATCACGATCACTTTACCGATACCCATCCGGACACCAACTGGGAGAGCTGTATCGACCATGCAGTGAAGCTGGGATTAGGAAGTAAAGAATACAATTTAATTGAGATATAAAGAGAAATGAAAAAAGTATTCACTTCCATCCTTCTGATTGCCGTCCTTTCTCTTTTCGCATTTTTAATAGCCGCGCCAATTGTAAATGATACGGTTTCAAAGAAAACGGCAGAAGAACTTGTAAATTTGCCCCTTCCAAATCACACAGAGCTTATGGAATCCATACATAAATCTGGAAAATTGGTAGGAAACGGCAATGGAATGCAATATTTTGGAGCCATACTAATTAAAAGCAGCCTTTCTTTGGAAGAATTAACAGAATATTATGGGAGCTTTGCAGAACACGATTGGGAATGTGTGGTGGAAAAGCAGGAAGATGCAAGGATAGCTGTCATTGAACATGGAGATCTGGCGTTTCAGACAGAGATGAAAGGGGATGACTATTATATAGTCTATTCTTGGGGAACCAATCCTACCATTTTTCATGAATTTGATATAAGAGGGCACTGATTCATGTATTTTTCAGGAAGGAAGTAATACGATGGCGCCCCCGCCAGAAAGCACCAACGCATTGAGACTGTCTATATAACTGTGTATTGTCGTAAATTGGTATGTACTCAGTCCCTTTTTCGACACGTTACAAGTTGCTTTTTTTATATTAATATGACTTTTTTAAAGACGCGGCGTTTGTGTTTTATAAGAATAGTATTGCCGCTTCCTGGCAATACTATTCTATTTCTTTCTTTATTCTTTTTTCATTTATGAAGGCATCGCACGAACTAAATACGATATTTTTTTGATAGATTTTTTTAATCTCCCATTCCTCATAAAATCCAAATAACATTTCCAAGATCACTTCGAACTCTTCTTCGGTCGATTATTACAGTACTTACAACCGTGAAAAATGTATACAGAGAAATATTCATTCACTAGAACGCATGGTGGTAACCGTAGTGAGCAAATAGATGATTCTGAAAAAGAAAGCCCACCTTAATTAGTAGGCTTTGTTGTGATGCTTGTTATTAGAGGGTATCGAGAAGTTAACGTTTTCAGGGCACCCTCCTTTATCTGTCCCTTTAGAATTCCAGGCTATTTGCATTTAAAAGAAAATACTTCATCCCCATGATTACAAAGCCCTCGTCATTCCGCCATGGCTTTTTTGTCCCATTTATAATGATGATTTTCTTAAACGAATCCGGGATGCTACGCAGAGAGTTCAATTCCTGAATTTGCTTTTCCTCTGAAGTCATATCATATGCCACTTGAACGTAATACCGCTGGCTTCCCTGATTAGCCACAAAATCAACTTCCAACTGCTTATGAACTCTTTTCCCTTCTTTGTTTTTGTCATACACATCTACCATGCCAACATCCACATTATAACCGCGCACAAGCAGCTCATTATAAACAATGTTTTCCATAATGTGTGTAGGTTCCTGCTGTCTGAAATTTAATCTTGCATTTCTAAGTCCTGTATCCGTAAAATAATACTTTAAGTTTGCACCGATATACTTTCTCCCCTTTATGTCATAGCGGCTGGCCTTTGAAATCAAAAATGCTTCTGCCAGATAATTAATATGATTTGATATTGTCCTGTTTGAGTAACTGCTTTGCCGTTCACTTGCAAAGGTGTTGGAGATTTTAGTTGGATTTGTAGGCGCGCCAATAGCGGATGCAAGAATATCTACCAATGTTCCCAGCTCATCAACATTCTGAACCTTATTTCGTTCCACTACATCTTTCAGGTAAACATTAGCGAACATATTTTTCAGATACTCTGCTTTTTGACGTTCCTCTTTAAACTGTACCACCTGCGGAAGGCCTCCATAAATCATATATTCATCCCATGCTTCATCATAATCACCCTGGTATACAGAGTAAAATTCCGCAAATGATAATGGATAGATTCGAACCTCATCGCCTCTGCCGCGGAATTCGGTTACAATATCACTGGACAGAAACTTTGAATTACTTCCAGTTACATACACATCTATATTATCCATACGAAGTAAACTATTAAGCATTTCTTCAAACCGGGGCATGAACTGGACTTCGTCCAAAAACAAATAATATTTTTGTTCATCTTTCATCATTGTTTTTATATGTTTATAGCAAATCCTGGGATCACGTAATTCTTCACTTTCAATACCATCTAGAGCAATTTCAATAATATGTTCACTATCAATACCGTTTTCCAGAAGATAACGCTTAAATATTTTGAACAATAAAAAAGACTTTCCGCATCTTCTAATGCCAGTAATAACCTTAATCATTCCATTATCTTTCCGCATCACCAACTGGTTCAGATAATTATCCCGTTTTATCTCCATATTCCGCTCCTGTTTTTCATGATTTTCACTAAATTTAGTAATCTTACTCTATCACACAAAAGCCGCCTTTTCAATACTTCATTACCATTTTTCGTGATTTTCACAAAAACTAAAAGCCGTCTGTCCGCCCGCTGCCGGAAAACAAACAGCTTTCGCCCTTGGTATTATATTAACTTCTGATCCGCAAAATCCAGATAACAGTTCCAGTCATACTCATCCAGATCATGGAATCCTGTTTTCAGGTGGTGACCTATGGCCCCGCCTGCAAGAGGATGCTCCGGCTTTTGAAGGCTGTCTTCTCTCAACCCGGTTTTCCCATACAGGTTATATACCTTTTCCGCCTGCAAAAGGGAGTAGAACTGGCTTTCCGGATCCGCCCAGTCATCTCTGGTCCTTGCAGATGTATATAAAAGCCTGGGGGCAATCAGCCCCAGCAGCATGTGCTGGTCAAAAGGAAGCTCTTCTTCCCTTCCGCTAAAGGTTTTATAGGCAGGGCAAAACCAGTAAGGGAATTTCCCGGTGATATTCTCAATTTTCTCTCCCCTGCTGTCTCTTGAAAGTGCATCTCCGCTGTTTCCGGCACAGCTTGCGGCTGTCATGGCCACTCTGGGATCTCTTGCCGCCGTCCACAGCGCCGTCTTCCCTCCCCTGGAGTGCCCTGCAACGGCGATCCGCTTCTCATCCAGATCCGGGTCCGTCTCAATATAATCTATAATCCGGCTTACCGCCCAGGACCAGGCGCTGATGGCCCCATACAGGTTAGCAGGGCGATAATTTCCCCTGCCGCCATATTCAGGAAACAGCCGGTGAAAGCCGGTTGTAAAGCCTTCATCATAGTCTGGCACAACCTCCTGAGTCCGGAATACAGCCGCTGCGTATCCCCTGGAGACAATCGTTTCCGCAGGCCAGAAGGAACTTAAGAATTCCCTGGAAGGATCGCTGTCCTGCACACCGCGGTTGCAGATGGTAATAAATACCGGGGCCTTACCTGTCTTTTTGGGGACAAACACCACAAAGGGAAACGAAAAATACCGTTCTTTCCGTTTTGCCTCCACCTCCACGGTCTTTCGCAGGGCGTTTCCTGCCATAATATCCGGGGACTCTGACACATCCGTAAGGCGCACGGTTACCTGAATCTCTTCTTCCGGGATCCGTCCATATTCCAATCGGTAAAACATCTCCAAAATCTCCGGACGCCGTTTCCTTTCCCACTGGTTTCTGTCTGTGATTACCGTTCCGTCCAGACAGGTCAATGCATCCGGAAGGTTCTTCCATCCATCTCTCATACTGTTTATCCTCTCTCACCGTCAAAGGCCAAGTCCAAAACCTATACAGTCAAAATGCGTGGTCCCCTATACCCTTAGCAGACAAGGGCTCTATGGAGAGACCACGCATAATCCTTTTATAATCAGAAGTACCTTGAGAGGTAGTCCTTCTGCAAACTATTCATTTAACTCTGCCAGAGATTCCGTTGCCAGCTCATCTATGGACTCAATCAGCTCATCCACACTTAAATTACCAGCCAGAACCTCAGAAATTCCGTTTTTCATATCAGCCTGAATGGAATTAATAAATGCCTGATAGCCATACTCCTTACCCGGTACATCATTGGTTGCATTCAGCTCGTTGGAGAAAATCTCAAAAAATTCTGCGCCGAAATCATAGTCCAGGGATTCATTCCCTTTTACCTGAGACAGATAGTAGTTTTCTACACAATATTTTGCGTTCTGCTCCGGCTGGGAGATCCACTCAATAAATTCAGCCGCTTCCTTTTCAACGCCGGTTCCGTCAAAAGCAGCCAGCCATTTTCCGCCGGGAACGGTTGCCCTGGTTGCATCTTTAGGAAGGTACGTAACGCCCCACTCAAAGTCTGTGATCTGATCCTTATAGTTTGCGATCATCCAGCTTCCTGCAAAGTGAGTCGCTACCTGACCGGTACGGAACATCTCGTTGGGGTTCTCTGCTCCCAGCCATACAGAGGCGGGCATGATGCCGTCGTCATGAAGCTTCTTAAACCATTCCAGCGCCCTTTTTGTTTCCAGGGAATTAATGTTGGAAGCTGTCATGTCATCTTTTAAAAGGCTGCCGCCTGCCTGGTAAATCAGGGTTGCAAATCTTTGCTGGGAGAAGTCAAATACCATGCCGTATTTGCAGTCGCTGCCTTCCATTACCTTCTTTAAGGCTTCCTCATACTCTTCCCAGGTCCAGATTTCATCTTCAGACTGGGGAACCGCTACGCCTGCCTTCTCAAAGGCAGTCTTATTGTAAATAATACCGTTAGCCGTAACATCCATAGGAGCCGCAAGGAATTTGCCGTCAAAATCGGTTCTCAAGCCAGAGCCAAAGTTGTTTTTAAACCCTTCCGGATCTGACACATACTGGTTTAAGTCAATCAGCTGGTTTTGCACCACACCCAGATTGGTGATTCTTGCCAGCGCCGGCTGCTGGCCTGCGTTAATCATATTTTTCAGTTTATTGTCTACATCTGCGTAAGGAACCTCAATCAGCTCAATCTTAATCTCCGGATGAAGCTCCATGTATTCACCGGCCAGCTTCATAAAAGATTCTCCCTCTTTGCCGTCGCTGAACCATACCACATCCAAGGTTTTTATTTCACCGCTGTCTGCCTCTTTCTCAGAGCTTGCTTCTGCCGCTGCTGTAGTTGCCGTTCCCTCTGCTGCAGGCGCCTGCGTTTCCTTATTTCCTCCGGAGCATCCGGTCAGCGCGCCAAATACCATTGCTCCTGCCAACATTCCTGCTAAAATTTTCTTCATAAATACAGCCCCTTCCTTCTATTAAGTATTTAAAGTATTTTGACTTCTTCATTGTATCAGCTACTTTGCACTATTTCTTGCAGTATGATTGGATAAAACTATACATTATTGCCATTTTTTCCTTTGGCAAATTTCCCGGGGGTAATCCCTGTCATTTTTTTAAAGGTAGATATAAAATGGCTGTCGCTGTTGTAGGAAAGCCGCAGGGCCGCCTCAGTTACAGACATTCCGCTTCGCAGCATCTTCTTGGCGGCCATGATCTTCTGGTTGGTAATGTACAGGTTTAATGTAAATCCCGTCTCTTTTTTAAAATAGTGGCTTAAATAATACCGGTTCATGTAAAACACCTCAGCCAGATCATCCAGCTCCAGCTTCTCTTCAATATGCTCTACAATGTATTTTTTAATCTCTTCAATCCGGTTGCGGTAAGGGATCATCCGCTCCCCATCCCCGGCAGTTTCCAGAACTGCAATCTGCCGCTTATCCTTTTCTGTTTTCACAAAGGAATCAAACAATTGGTTCAGGGTATTTAGCAAGTCCAAAAGCTCCAGCTTCACCTGATTTTCGTTGTAAATATTGGTAATGTCCTTAGAAATGCTGTCTTCCACTTTCTGCATCTTGGCCTCTACTATTTTCAGATTCTGGCCTGTGAGATGGAGATGATTAATGTATTCCTCCTGATACTCCTCAAACAGCGCAGTAAAATTAAATCCAAATCCCAGAGACATCTGGGCCACGCTTTCCGGCTCAAACATCAGCACATACCGCTTGTATTCCTCGCCTTCTCTGCCCTCTGTCCTGTGGTATTCCGTATTATTGATGAAAAAGATGTCCCCTTTCTTTACATTGTAAATCCGGTTCTTGATCTCCAGTTTGGCCCCTTCGCTCATAAACAGCAAAATCTCATATTGCTTATGAAAGTGAAACCCCTGCATCTTCCAGTTTTGAGTAGCGCCATGGAAATAGTAAAGTGATCCAAACTCTTCAAAAAACACCTTTTTCTTCATACAGTCTACTGCCTTTCTACGGTGTATCGCATTGCCTCCTGTAACGCCATAATCATCATTGCCTGGCCATAAGTCATGGGACAGCATATTATATTTTTATAGAAGTCCCCGTTTTCTCCAATGGGGGTGCCATATGAAACATTTTGTACAATGCCTTCCTCATTGATATATGCAAGCAGATGCTCTAATCCCGTTTCTACGGTCTCTCCATACTCCGCTCCGGAAATCACTCCTTTCCGGATCCCCTTCATCATTCCGCAGAGGAATCCGGCGCTGGCAGACATCTCGATATAAGAGCTGCTGTCATTAATGATGGTATGCCACAATCCCTCTTTGGAATCCGCATATTTTTTCAGAGCTTTCACCTGATTTTCGTAAACTGTGAGGAAATGGCGTTTCAGGCTTTCGTCCAGCTCCACCATCTCTATATAATCCATAATGGCCACCGTATACCAGCTGTTGCCTCTGCCCCACATAATTTCCCCGTAATTGTTGTTTCTGTCAAAATTAAATCCGTGGTAGAACAGGCCCTCTTGTTTGTTCAGCAGATATTTAATGTGCTGAAGAAACTGATAATTGGCTTCGTCAATGCAGTCCTGCCGGTCTAAAATCACGCCTGCCCTTGCTAAAAACAGAACCGTCATAAACAAGGTGTCAATAAGGATCTCCCCCTGGTTGGGATTTTTTGTAATCATGTGCTGAAAGCATCCGTCCCCGGTGCGGATCAGGCCTTTTTCTTCCATAATCCAGTGAACCCATTCCTGAATCAGAGCCAGATATTCCGGCTTCTTTGTAATTTCATAGATATAGCTTAAGGTCAGCATAGGAGCCGTGGTATTTACATTTTTCTCCAAAATCCCTTCTTTTATCCGTTCATCAAACCAGCGGATCAGGAAGCTTAAAATCTCTTCTTCCCGGCTGAATTCATAATATTTATAAAGCCCGTAAAGTCCTACGCCCTGAGGCCATTCCCAACAGTCAATATCAATCAGGCTGATGGGAAACTTCTCCTCGATCCCGTTATTTTTCATGGTCAGCATGGCGGCCGTAACCTGCTTTAAGCTGTTTTGATAGATATTCATCTCCTCTATTTCCCCTTTACAGTAATTTTTCCGGCTGGATCCATGGGATAATGATGAACGCTGATTCCGTCCACATAAAGCTTATTATCCCTGCCAATGCGGTACTTTCTTGCCCCGTCTGTTACAAAGATTTCTCCGTCTTCTTTCCAGTCAATGGAAATGTCCATAATTGTCTCAAGAAAAGCCTCAAAATCCCCGGCGGCGGCCGTCTCAACCTTTACAACCCACACATTTTTTCTTCCCATACTGACAAATTCCCTCTGGGATGTGGGACCGGTTTTGGTCAGGCAAATCCCGTTCATAGCCTTGACTCCAATATATCCGCCGTCTTTTTCCAGCGCTACCGAGTCTTTCTGACCCTTGTACTGATTAAATTCACTTAACGGAATATAGGCGTGGGTATAGTCAATCCGGTTTCCCTCTGGTACATCAAATACCAGAATCGCCAGATTTTCATATTGCAGCCCCAGCGGCAGCACACTGTTTCCTGCCCAGAAATTTGGGCGGCCGCTGCCATAAGGATGGGTTTCCCCGGGGTGGTTGATAAACATCTGGGCCGTCTCATCTATGGATGCCTGAAGGATGTGCTCCTGATAGCCATTCTGAAAGGGTTTAAAGCCAATGGCTGTAGAGAGCTGCACCTGATTATTTTTATAAGTATAGAGGTTTGCATGCTGTTCAAAGCCCTGGGTATTTTCAAAAATCAGGCTTTGGCTTTCCTCTAAGGTAATATACTGTTTGTACTCTTTTGGGGCCTCATAATCGCCGGATGCTACCGCCACACAGCCCATGCCGTTTCTCGTCAGATATCCGGCGTTATAAAACAGATACAACAGGGACGTGGTTCCTGCATTATAATTGCCCTTCATTTCTTTTTCGTAGGTTCTTCCAAAGCTGGTCATGACTGCCCCCTTGTGGGCGTTGACTGCAAGACTGTAGGAAACCATATCCAGGGCTTTCTTTGCCATCTGGTGAAGCCCGTCCCCTTCTTTGGTGATGTTGTAAATCGTGGCAAGGCCGTGAACGTCCACCGGGATGTAGGCGTTGGAGTTCCACTCGGTAATAAACTCCCGGAAAAACTCCTCAAACCATTCTTCCAACAATTCCTCTCCTCTGGCCTTTACCTCTTTTCCGATTTTTCCGCTGTTGGTAAACAAGTCCTCCGGAAACAAGAGTCCGGCCAGATACTGACAAGTATGGAATAAAAGGGCATGATTCTCGCTGAAGAACCACATAACATCGTCTCCCGGCTCATCAATCCAGTACCGGTAATTTAAAGCCGCATCCCTAATCACGGATTTCAACCTGTCAGACATTTTGTCTCTATGGCAAAAATAGGTAAATAAAATTGTGGTAAAGTGAAAATCCGAACAATCCTGACGTTGATTGACTCCTGCAATCTCATTTAAGATCATCTTCTCCGCTTCATCCAGGCGGAAGCCGGTCTGGAAATAAGCGGCAGCTTTATAGGAATTGTCTACGCTGTAATGGATAATGGTATCCAAAAGCTGCTTCTTTCTCTCCCTGCTGTCTTCAGAACCGTTTACTAAAAATTCCTTCCAGACGATTTGATTTCCCAGCTTTCTCTTTACCGAAACCGGCCCTTCCCGCAGTTCAAAATCAAAGAAATAGAATCCGGGAAGCATATCTTTTGCTTCTAACAGGGTAACTTTTCTTGTGTCTTTTTTTAAAGTGTAGCAAAGGGCCGGATCCTCCTCCCCTTCATGCTGCATCTTCTCCACCCATTCCCCGTTGGCAATGGTCATTCTCAAAAGGTCATTCTCTAAAAGCTGTCCCGGCACAGACAGATTCACTGGTTCGCTAATATAAGTTTCCTTCTCAAAGCAGATATTGTCAAGAATTTTCTCATAGCGGTATACGTTGTCCGGGTCTACGTTGTCCGGAATGGGAAGCAGGATGGAAAGCGGCTGAAACCCTTTATATTTCAGGCGAAAATAGTAATCCGTGTCTCTCTCCGCCAAATCATCCAGGCATAAAACCAGCTTGTTTTCTCCCTTTTTTAACGGAATCTTTATGGCAGTATGCTTTACCATATTCCGGGTAAATGGAATGTAATCCGTCACAAATTCGTCGTTATTCCAGATGGTAACGCCGCCGCAGGTCTCCAGATCAAAATCTGCCGTTTCCTCCTTTTCCGCCGTCAAAACCCCCCAGCAGTAGGTTCTTAAATAAGTGGGACAGAAATAAAATCCGGATTCCTCATAACCGATATTTCCAAAGGGAAAATACATCCTCAGCACATTTTTCCTGCCAAATACCTCTGCTGTCTCTCCCAAAGCAGTCTGGCTGATATCCAGATATTCCGGCCGTTTTTCCTGCCGCCTGGCGATAAACTCCTTCCGGCAGGGGTTTTCATGAATAGAAAATCCATTTTTCAGCCATTCATTTACCTTTCCCTGTAAAACCGCCTTTTTAAAGGCCTGGGGTTCCGTAAATACGCCTGTGGTAATAAAACGGTTTACATAACCCTCTTCTGATAACGGGTATTTCAGTAATTTCATATGGGTTCCTCCTCTTAACCTTTTACGCCTCCGGCTGTCATTCCGCCGATGATATATTTTTGCAGGGTTACAAATACAATCAGCACCGGAATCATGGAAATAACAGACATGGCTAACAAACTGTTCCAGTCTACCGAATACTCGCCGGAAAAGTTGGCAAGCGCCAGCTGAAGGGTATAGTTTCTCTTGTTGTTAATTACCAGTTTGGGCCACAGATAGTCGTTCCATCTCCACATAAAGGAAAAAATGCAGAGTACGGAAACCACCGGCTTGGCCAGGGGCAGCATCACTCTTAAGAAAATCTGCAGCTCAGAAGCCCCGTCGATCCGGGCCGCCTCCATCAGCTCATTGGGAATGGGAACGTAATACTGGCGAACCAAAAATACCGCTGTGGGAGACGCCACTGCCGGGATAATCAGTCCCCACAGGCTGTCATACAAATTCGTTGCTACAATTACCTTAAAAATCGGGATCATAATAACTTCCAGAGGAATCATCAAGGTGACCATTACCATTCCAAATAAAAGCTTTTCACCTTTAAAACGGTATTTGGCAAATACGTATCCCGCCATTACATTTACTACCACAGTCAGCAGGGTTGCCACCAGGGAAACCATTACGGTATTGACGAAGTAGCGGACAAAGTCTCCTTCTTCCAGGGCTAAAATATAGTTATCCAGGCCGGGATTCTCCCCGATTAAAGAAGGCGGCCAGGCAAACAGTTCTCCCGCCGGCTTAAAGGAAGAAAATACTACCCATACGATAGGCATCAGGAAAATAAAACACAGCACTGCCAAAAGCAAGTATAATCCGGCCCGGGCCAATTTTTTAGTTTTCATTCCGGTTTCCTCCTTTGTTTAGCTTAAATTGTGCCATGGTAAGGATCGCAAGTACTGCAAACAATATCATGGCCATAGCGCAGGCATATCCCATCTTGCTCTTCTCAAAACCGGTTTCCTGAATAACCTGTACCATAAACTTGGTGGCCCCTGCCGGGCCGCCCTTGGTTAAAGCAAATACCAGAGGATAGGTCTTGATTACCGTTACAGTGGAGAGTACCAATACCAGCAGGCTGGTTGCTTTTAATAAAGGAAGGGTAATGTACCAGAACTGCTGCCAGAAAGTGGCCCCGTCAATCTGGGCCGCCTCATAATAATCCTGGGAAATCGCCTTGATCCCGGCCACAAACATCACCATATAATAACCGGCCAGACTCCACACCGTGACAAACACCACCACTCCCATAGCCGCCCTGGGATCGGTGAGCCATTTTACCGGAGATTTTCCTAAAATGGTGAGCACATAGTTGATAACGCCGAAATCCTCGCCTAATAAGAATCTCCAGGACAAGCCTACTACAATGCTGGAAATCATTGTGGGCCAATAAAACACTGCCCGAAAAAAATTGCTTCCTTTCACTTCTCTGGTCAGCACCAGAGCCAGTCCCATGGCGGCTACATAGATTCCCGGCACTGCCATTGCTGTAAAAGCAATGGTCCGGGTAAAAGCGCGCCAAAACGTTTTGTCCCCTAAGAGCTTGGTATAGTTTTTCACTCCGATGAATTCCTGAGGCCCGACTCCGTCCCATTTCATAAAGGAAATCTTGAATCCGTTTAAGGCCGGATAAAACAGGAACACCCCGAAGATAATAACCATAGGAAGCAGCATCAAATACGGGAAAAGCTTTCGTTCTAATGATTTCATATCTCATTCCTCCTTGCATACAATTGTTCAGACAGGGATTTTGACTTACAGGCAAGCTTGACATCAAAATCCCTGTCAAATTCCCCGCCGTCTGAACTGTTATTATTATATCCTACATTTTTGCTGTTTTCTCATTGTTTATAGTGCGTTTTTTACACATTATTGCTATATTAGAGTTTTCTCCTGTGATTTTACACAAATAAAAAATGACTGTTACACCTGTTTTTGTGTAATAGCCATTTTCAGATTTTCTTTATTTTCCGGTTGAACTTCCATCCGATTCCATGTATGATAGAAAAGACTAATTCTTTAGAAATGAGGATATTTTACTTATGGTAGACACTCTTGTACAATGGTTTACATCCAGCCTGTCCGATGTGATTGCAAAAGAAGGCATTATTTTTATTATCTCCATGATTCCCATTTTGGAGCTCCGAGGCGGTCTCCTGGCGGCATCCCCGGCTCTTTTAAATGTTCCCATCCTTACGGCCATCCCTCTTTGTATTATCGGAAACATTCTCCCCATCCCTTTTATTCTTCTGTTAATCAATAAGATTCTGGAGTGGATGGAGACGGTAAAGCTGTTTCGCCCCCTTGCCCTGTGGCTGAAACGCAAGGCTATGGGCAAAAAAGAACAGATTGAACGGTATGAATTCTGGGGCCTGGTACTCTTTGTAGGCATCCCCCTTCCCGGAACCGGGGCCTGGACCGGGGCTCTTATCGCTTCCCTGCTCCATATGAAGATCCGCAAATCCTTCCCTGCAATCCTTCTTGGCATTTTTATTGCCACTGTAATTATGTCAATCCTGTCTTATGGGGTCTTAGGGGTGCTTTTCGGTTAGCTTAGCTTGAAGCATTTGGAAGATATGGATTATCGTGATTGTAGAAACGCTCTCACAATGGTATAGTATCATTAGAAATTCAAAAGGAGGTCTTCCCTTATGCTGAAAATGATTATCCGCATGGATGAAAATAAAATCAATCTTGAAAAAAAATACCATCTGGACGGAATATACAAAACGATTGATAACACCTTCTTCAAAATGGGATTTCCACGTATGGAGGACGTTTCTGGCTCTCTGGTGTATCGTGATAACGGACATAGTACAGATTATGGCCGGTTTGGAAAAATTGTCAATACGCTGAAAAGACAGCCGTGGTTCATGGAGAATGTGATTGAATGGATTCTTTGCGACAGCGATGATTCTGACAGTCCAGACGATTTTAACGAAGAGGATTTGCTGAACCACTACAGACAAAAGCAGGCTATGGGGGCTTAATATTTGGAGAGAAAATATATTAAAGCAATCAATTTTGATTTGAATACGCATCAGCTAAAAGTACATTATCCAGGAGCAAATTACCAGCACGCCTATGATGATTTGCGGAGATTTTTCAAATCGCATAAGTTCTCCCATCGTCAGGGCTCGGGTTACATATCAGACGCAAAACTTGGCACAGCGGATATCTATGATTTGATGGATGAATTAAGCAAGCAGTTCCCATGGATTGGAGTATGTATCAATAAGATTGATGTTACTAATATTGGACGACAGCATGATTTGACAGAATTGTTGAAGGTGACGGTGGATATCGAGATAGACAATTCTGTACTGTTTACGGACGAAGCAGAACTATCAGTTGAAAGTCAAACTGATTAGAGTATAAAATTTTTATTATTAACAAAAGCAGAGAATTGCCCCTGATTGAGCGTCATTCTCTGCTTTTGTTTACACTTTGTAAAATTTATTCCTGAAAAATCCCTTCCTCATCAGCCTCTTCAGCCAGCCCAGGGCCTTCCAATCTGGGAAGGTCTGGAATATCCGCAGAGCCTGGTTCCTCTGCCTCCTGCTCTCTCTTTACCTTAGCTCCGCAGTTTGGGCAGAAGGAAGAATCTCTGGGAATCCTGGCGCCGCAGCCCGGGCAGCTTCCGGCTTCCTCCAGCCGGGCAATCGCCTCCTCCAGCTTTTTCATCCTGGCCTGCAGCACCTCAATTCCGTGAATCAGCTCCTCCTCCGGACGGACATTCTCTCCCTGAACGCTTCCTTTTTCCTTTTCATAGTACCACTTTCCTAAAGCAGCATAGAGTTCCCGAATACGGCTTTTCTCTGCCGCCAGCTGAGTCCGAAGCTGGACAAGCTCTGTAAGCTCCTTTGCTTTCTCAGCGGCAGCCCGGCCTTTCCCTGCAATGGTTCTGCCAATCTCTTCAAATATTCCTTCCATGCTCATGGCGTCTTTTCCTCCTGATATAGTATGCCCAATGAAAAGACCGGACAGCTCTTCCCCTTTTCGTTAACGCTCAAACAGAAACGGATCTCCAATCTGATCTAAATATTCCCTTAAACGCCTTCTGAAATGGAGGATCATTTCGTCCCTGCAGTCAGCCTCTATCTCTCTTGGGCTCAACTCATAGTAATCCTCCCTGCAGTCATAAAGCCATTCATGAAGCTCTTCCCCGGGCTCATACCCATTATAACACACATATGTATATCTGTCTGTTTTTATTCCGCGCCATCCGTAAGCTTTATGACTCAGTCCCAGTTTGGAAAAGGTTGCTACCAGGTCTGCGCCTCCCGGATAAGAACACAAAAACATATCTTTTGGCGCATCCTCTGAGGGCAGCCCTGCCATGGCCCTGCCGTGGCCAAATCCCTGGCAGGTATCCGGAACCGGAACATCTAAAAGTTCCAGCAGGGTAGGCATGTGATCCGGACTGGCAAACAATTCTGTATTTTCCCCGGGAGTCAGCCGTCCCTTCTGCCGCATCATCAAAGGAATATGTATGGATTCCTCATACCAGATATTTTTGCTCATCTTTCCATGAGATCCCATCATCTCCCCATGGTCGGCAGACAGTACCACCAGAGTGTTTTCCTCCAGGCCGTTTTCCTTCAAATACTCATAAATCCGGCCAAACTGGATATCCAGCCCATAAACCGCCGCAAAATACTGCCGGGCTTTTACTTCCATTTCCGGAGTACGCATCTCCTCCGGTACGTTGGGACGCCAGCATACATCCGTGTCTTTAAACTTCTCATAATATTCCTCCGGCACCAGCTCATAGGGAAGGTGAGGCGGATTCCAGGAGACAAACAGAGCAAAAGGCTTATCCGAATCCTTATGGGCAGTCATATATTCCAAAGCCTTGTCAGTCTCAAACTCCGGAGACCACTTGCCGGGGCGGATCTGCTCCGGGGTGTCCTGCCAGTAATGGGGATCCAGATGCTCGTCGCAAGCTCCATAGGAGAGCCAGTAGTCAAACCCCTGACGCCGCTCTCCCGGCGGAGTATATGCATCCCATTCTTTTGCCCCGGATTTGGGGGAGGAGGTAAAATTAAGCTCTGATGCATCCAGATGCCATTTGCCGATGTATCCGGTATCATAGCCGTTTTCCTTAAGCACGTTGGCAATGCAGGTCTCCTGGGGCTTTAGCATAATCTTTTCTTCCAGGCCAATTTTACAGTTGGTCCAAAGTCCTATGGACAGAGGATATTTTCCGGTCATTAGGGAACCCCGATGGGGCGTGCACAGAGGGAAGGTGCTGTAGGCATTGGAAAAGCATACGCTTTCCTCACAAAATCGATCCATCCAGGGAGTCACAACCGGATCCTCTTTTTTATATCCCAGGGCGTGGGCTCTCCACTGGTCTGCAAAAATATACAACAAATTAGGCCGCTTTTCTGACATGATTTTTACCCCTTAATACCGCTGGATGCCACGCCTTCTACGAAGAATCTCTGACAGCTTAAGAATACGATAAGAATCGGAATCAGGGAACATACGGACGCCGCCATGATCCATGCGTAGTCTGCGCCAAACTGGGAAATAAAGGTACGGATACCCAGCTGAACCGTCTTTAACTCTTTTGTTTTTAAGTAAATCAGGGGACCCATAAAGTCATTCCACACATTGGTAAAGGTGAAAATAACCAGGGTAGCCATAGCGGGCTTTCCTAAGGGGAATACCACTCTTGCAAAAATGCCGTACTCGTTAAGTCCGTCGATTCTTGCCGCCTCACACAGCTCATTTGGAATACTGATGTAGAACTGTCGGATCAGGAATACGCCAAAAGCGGAGAATGCCTGCATCAAAATCAGTCCCAGGTGGGTATCATTAAGACCCATTTTGGAAACCAGGATAAACTGGGGAATCATATATACCTGCCACGGAATGGCAATAGTGGTTACATACATCAGGAAGATCAGGTCTCTTCCCACAAATTTTGCCTTGGTAAAGCCGTATGCTGCAAAACAGCTTGTAAAAAGCTGAATGGCGGTAGTGATGATAGTCAGCTTTGCTGTATTCATAAAATAAGTAAACAGCGGGATCTTTTTCCAGATAATCTTATAGTTGTTCCATTCAAATTTATCCGGCCACCATTTCATAGGAATGGAGAATACGTCCTTGTTCATCTTGAAGGAGGAAATCACCATCCAGTAAAATGGAATCAGCATAAATATGGATAATGCAATTAAACAAACCGTAAGGATTGCCTTCTGCATATTTTTTCTCTCTTCCATGTCCTCTCCTCCTTTACATATCCTTAGACCACTTCTTCTCACCACTGAACTGGATCAGAGTGATGACAAGAACAACTGCAAACAGTACAATAGCGCCAGCGCTTGCCGGGCCTAACTCCCAGTTAATAAATGCCTTCTCATAAATGTAGTTTACAATGGTCTTGGTGGCATTGCCGGGACCTCCGCCGGTCATACAGTAAACTAAGTCAAATACCTTAAAGCACTGAATTGTCAGCATAATCAATACAAAGAATGTGGTAGGAGTCAGCATAGGCACCGTAATATAACGGAACTTCTGAATACTGTCGGCGCCGTCAAGACTGGCTGCCTCGTAAAGGTCGCCGGAAATTCCCTGGAGCGCTGCCAGATACACGATCATATAATAGCCCATGTATTTCCAAACCGTAACAATAGCAACCGCTACCATAGCCCAGTCCACATCTACTACCCACTTGGGCGGATCGGCAATTCCGATAAATTTCAAAAACTCATTAATCGGACCAAACTCCGGCTGGAACAGCATATTCCATACAGCGCCAATGGCTACGGTTGAAGTAATATAAGGGAAGAAAAAGGAAGCTCTGTAAAAGGGGATTCCTTTAATTTTCGAATTTAAAAGCACTGCCAGTAAAAGTGATAATACTAATGTGGGAAGCACCGTCATAAGCGCATAGGACACCGTGTGCATAAATGCGCCTCTAAATAACTTATCGCCAAAAATCTGGGTAAAGTTCTGAAGACCCACAAATTCCATGGGCGCCTGAGATGCATCCCATTTCATAATACTTAATATAAATGAAAAACATACGGGCAAGAAAACAAATATGGAATATCCGATAAGGTTCGGAAGGATAAAAGAATATCCGATGGCATTATCACGGATTTTTCTTTTTTGTTTTGCTGTCATGGTATAACCTCCTATTCCCTTTTTTTTGTATAAAAGGAGCGCTTCAACAATATTTTCTGAAGCGCTCCTTTGTCAGTCTAATCGATTACCAGCCTTTAATCTCGCCTACACGAGTATTCAGCTCTTCAATACCTTCGTCAATGGTGTACTCACCGATCATGATCATCTCGTGAACTTCGTTGAGAGGTACACGAACTGCTTCAATATCCGGATCAAGAGGTCTGTCAAATACAAAGTTTACGTAATTCAGAGCTTCCTTGTTGCTGTCGCCTTCCGGGAATCCTTCGATACTGGAAATGGTATTTAAAGCCTCGTCGGTCATTACTGCCGGGAAGGAGCCATAGCTTGCAAGCAGGCCGGCTGCCTCAGCAGAGGTAGCATACTTGATAAAGTCCCAAGCCAGATCCGGTACATCGGTGTAAGCGCTGATAGCTAAAGGAGTGGTAGCGCCAACGGTGTATCCGCTCTTTCCTTCCGGATGAGGAATGGTTGCAATGCCCCAGTTAAAGTCGGTCTCTCCATCTTTCTGAGACTGAATCATAGTAGCGATAAAGTAGGTGCCGATAGGCATCATAGCGCACTGCTGATTCTTAAATACAGAAGAATAATGAATGTTAGCAGTCTTTAAGTTTGCATAGCTCTGCATATAACCATTGTCCTGAAGCCACAGAGTCTTCTCATACCAGGGTTTGTAGAAAGAATAGTCTTTTGCCACTACCGTGTGCTCGCCGTCCTGTACTGCAAAAGCGCTGGTAAGAGCTTCCCAGGTATGGTGGTGAGTACCGTAAACCTTTGAGCTGCCCTCGCCGGAGGTCATTTTTGCCGCCAGATCATAGTACTCATCCCAGGTCATATCATTGGACGGATACTCAACGCCTGCCGCGTCAAACAGATCCTTGTTGTAATACAGGATGTACCAGTCGGAACGCCAGGGAAGTCCATAGGTCTTTCCATCGTACTGCAGCTCCTCTGCCACGCCCTTATAAACGCCTAAGTCAAAACCTTCTTTGTTAATAAAATCATCCAGGCACAGAATCTGGTTCTTGTCTGCCATCTGAAGCATAGAACCCATATCCTTTACAAAAATAACGTCCGGATCCGGCTGAGCTGCAGATAAGCTGATTCCTAAAGAATTGTTGTACTCGTCTGCGGAAGTGTCAATTACGTTAATGGTTACGCCCGGATTCTTTTCCATATAGCTGTCTACCATGCTGGACATAGACGGGTTTGAATCATAGTCCCATACAGAAACGGTCAGCTCCCCGCTTAACTCCCCTCCAGCCTCTGCTGTCGGAGCCTCCGTCTCTGCTGCGTCCCCTGCTGCTGCAGTGGTAGTCTCTTCCTTGGCTGCCGGAGCTGCTGTAGTTGTAGCAGCCTCATTGCCGCCGCCGCAGGCTGTCATGGAAACTGCCATACCTGCTGCCAATGTCAATGCAGTAATTTTTCTCAATTTCATTTGGTATTCCTCCCTTACAGATTTTATACATTTAGAATACCAATTTTTCTTTTTATAGAGAATTAATGATTTTTATGATTTATGTTATTATTTTTGTCTTTTTCCGGCACATTGCACAATCGTTCTTGTACTATTTTCATGTAAATATCATATTTTCATGAATTTAGATGCTTCTCCAGTCAAAATCTCTTTGCCGTAAAACACAATCAAGAACCAGAAATACACCATCTGATTTACCAAAAGGAGGACGCTGCACCGCAGTCACAGACTGCTTGTGCAGCATCCTCCTTCTTAATTTGTACTCTCTCTTACCACCAGCTTAACAGGAAGCACTACCTTTGTGGGAATCACTTCTCCCTGGGCGCTTCGAATCAGAAGATCTACCGCCATATCTGCGATTTCTTTCACCGGCTGCCGGATAGTGGTAATAGATGGGGTGGTCAGCGCCGCCACGTTTACATCGTCAAATCCCACCAGCTTCATCTTGTCCGGTATCCGGATTCCCATCCGGTTGCAAACTTGTATGACCTGGGCCGCAATAATGTCGCTGCTGGCAAAAATCCCATCTGCTTCGGGATTCTCCTTTAGGATTTTTTCTATGTAGTCGTGATATTCCATCATATAATACTCGTCTGCCTTGCTCTTTACGGATATTCCGGCTACCCCCCGCGCTTTGCAGGTATGCAGAAAGCCCTCTTCTCTCTCATCGGCAGGCATGGAGTTATTCTCCACTCCGCCAAAATTAATCAGATACCGGCATCCCTTGTCAATCAGATGGCTGGCGGCTATCACGCCGCCCTGGAAATTGTCACATACAATGGATGCGGTTCCCTGTCCCAGATACCGTTCAATGGTGATAATCGGAATATTCAGCTTTACCAGGCTTTCCGGCTCTATTACCGGGCTTCCTAAAATCACTCCCATCAGCCGGTTGCTGACACACATATCCAGATATTCCTGTTCTCTCTTGTGCTCTTCCCTGGTATTGCAGAGAAGAATCTTGTACTTTCTGTCAGAAGCCGATTTTTCAATATTGCTGATTAGCTTTGCAAAATATGGGTGTACAATGTGGGGAACGATAATTCCTATTGTATTATTCTTCTGCTTTGACAGGGAACGGGCCAGCTCATTAGGCCGGTAATTCAGCTTTTTTGCTGCCTCCTCTACCTTTTTCCGGGCATCCTCGCTGATATAGCCCCTGTTATTCATAATTCTGGAAACAGTGGCCACCGCCAACCCTGCCTCTTTTGCCACATCACTAATTGTCGCCATAGGTTCACTCCCAAACAATCTGTTAAACTTTTCTTATAGTTTAACCCTTAATCCCCGTAGATGCAAGAGATTCCACAAATTGTTTCTGGAATGTAAGGAACAGCAGGAATACCGGAATTGTCGCCAGCGTGCCAAAGGCAAATACCTGTCCCCACAGCGTCTGATCGCTTTGGAACAGAGAACGCAGAGCCTGGGGAAGGGTCCTTAAGGAATCGTCTCTGGTCACCATGGTGGGCCATAACAGATCACCCCAGGCGTGAATATAGATCATAATGGCTACTGTAGCGCAAATCGGCTTTGACAGCGGAAGCATAATTTTCCAGAAAATCCCCACATAGCTCTCTCCGTCTACCACCGCCGCGTCAACCAGCTCATAAGGCATTCTTCGGAAGTGATTGTAAAACAGGTAGATATACATGGGCATTGCCAGCCACGGAACCATCAGGCCCGGCAGGGTATTTACCATTTTCAGGTTATTGACTACCAGAAACCGGTTAATGATAATCGACTCATTGGGAACAATCATAAAGGCCAGGATCACAGCAAACAGCAGATTTTTTCCTTTAAACTGCAGCATGCCCAGCACATACCCCATCATGGCATTTACCAGGGTTCCAATTGCTACAGAACAGAGGGAGATTGTCATGGAGTTGGTAAAATACTTAAGAAAATTTAATTTTTGAAACACATCCCGATAATTTTGAATTGACAGTTCTCCATATGGGATAAACGCCGCGATACTGGACATATCCCTGACAATCTGATCATCGTTCTTAAAAGAAGATACCACCATATAGACCAGGGGAAAGATAAACAAAACAGCCAGCGCTGTGTACAGGATGTAAAACAGAAATTTTTTTAACGTCTTATCTCCCATTTTAATCCTCACCTCCCAGATATTTATTCTGCAAAATGGAAATAATCAGCACTGTGCCGCAGAATACCACCGCCATGGCAGATGCATATCCCACCTGATTGTTATTAAATCCAGTCTTATACATCTGGAATACAATGGAATTGGTTGCGCCCATGGGCCCTCCGTTTGTCAATACATACACCTGTGTAAAAAGTCTCAGAGAGCTGATGGTATTGGTTACAATAACGTAAGTAATGGTATTTCTCAAGAGCGGCAGGGTAATATAGAAAAACTCCTGGACAGAACTGCATCCGTCTACTTTCCCCGCCTCATACAAATCCGGTGAAATATACTGAAGACCGCCCAGCACAATCACTGCCTGCATTCCCAGGGCCTGCCATATGGACATAAAAGCGATGGAAGGCATTGCCTGATCCGGACTTTTCAGCCATAGCTGAGGTTCTATGCCAAACAGGCCTAAAAACGAGTTGAGAAGTCCGTTTTCTCCCGGCGAATAGATAAATGCCCACACCACCGCCACAACCGTCATGGTGATAACCTGGGGGCTGAAATAAATCATACGAAACAGGGCAATCCCTTTTGCCTTCCGGTTAATCAGCACTGCCAAAAGCACTGCCAGAATCAGAATAGACGGCACTACCATAACTGTATAGAATACCGTATTTACACAGGCCTGCCGGAAGGCTTCTGAGGTAAACAGCTTGATATAGTTGCTAATGCCTACAAAATTTACCGCATTGTTTTTTCCTGACACCAGCATTTTGTCGGTAAAGGAATATCCAATAGACATGATAAAGGGCAAAAGCATAAACACAGAGATTAAAATCAAAGCCGGCGCGCCTAAAACCAGGGCAGCAAATCCCTGGCTTCGAATAGATTTGCTGCCTTTTTTGGTTGTTACTCGCTTAGCCATTCATTCCACCCATTTTCTTTAATAATGGAATCTACAGATGCTGCCGCATTATCCAGCTCGCTTTTGGCATCTGCTCCTAAAAGAATGTTGGAAACCGCGCTCTCTACTGCGTCATAGTTGGTCTGGTGAGCCGGTGTCAGAGGTCTTAAATAGCTGATTCCTGCCTCTAACTGCTCTCTGTACAGATAAAGCTGTCCGCCCTCTACAAAACGCTCATCCTTTTCCAGAACAGACTTTCTGGCCGGAATTCCGCCGTTTGCTTTGGTTATCTCAGAAACGTTCTCTGCAGATACTGCCTCTTCCATAACCGTCCAGGCTGCCTCCGCATTGCCGTTGTCTACTGCTGCAGTGGTCATAGTCCATACTGTAGAACCGGATCCCGTGTATACGCCGTTTCCAAAATCCGGAATCGGAACTAAAATCGCGTCCTCGCCCAGAGCGTCGGTAATATTGGTAGTTGCCCAATGGCCAACCAGGGAAAGTGCATTTTCTTTCTTATTGAAGAATCCGTCCTCATAATCGCACAGCGGGTCAATGTACTTGTTATCCACAAGCCAGGTAATATAAGAAAATGCTTCTACAGTCTCCGGACTGTTTAATGTACCCTCTGTCAGCATGGTCTCCCGGTTCATAAGATCGCCGCCAAAGCTTCTTACTATGGGAAGATAAGTGTAATACAAGGTTCTTGGAGAATTCTGGCGAATATACAGGGGATATTCAAGCCCATTTGCTTTCAATTTTGCCAGGGCATCCTCAAATTCTTCCTTTGTCCAGGCTTCCTTATAGCTGGCAGGAATCCGCACGCCTGCCTCTTCCAGCATTGACTTGTTGCCCCACAGTGACAATCCGGCGTCAAATTGTGCCACGCCGTAGAGCTGTTCCCCATAAGTGCACTCTGCAATTACGGAAGGAAGCAGATCATTTTTCAGTTCATCGCTGATATAGCTGTCGATTGGCGCAATCATGTCCTGGGTCATAAACAGCGGAACTCTCAGGCCATCTACCACTACCAGATCCGGCGTGTCCCCTACTGAGGGAGCCAGCTGCAATTTGTTTATCAGCTCGTCATTGGGATAAATCTCGTACTCAACCGTAAGCTCCGGATGGTTTTCGTCAATATCAGAAAGCATTGTTTTATAAAATTCCGCCTCTGCTCCGTCTGCCAACCAGATACGGACATTTTTTACCTCTTCAGAAGCGCCTTCCGCACTGGCTGCCGGGGCCTCTTCCTTCTGGTCCTCAGCGCCTGCCGTAGTACCGGTCTCGGTCTGTGCGCTTGTCTCTGCCGTGTTTCCTCCACAGCCGGTAAGAGCCATGCCAATCATGGCCGCCATAGCTGTTCCAAGAAGCAATTTTACATTCTTTTTCATAGTCTCATTCTCCTTTATTCTTAGTTTATCTCCATGCCGTCATAGGCAATGTGAATCTTAAATGGAAACTCTGTCCAGCCCGTCATAAAGTCCTCTAATTCTTCGTGGCTCCTCCTGTGATTGTGGCTGATGTGAGTGACATACACCTTAGAAAAGCTCCCTAACGCTCCCTTTTCCGTTAAGATCTTCAAAAGCTCCTTTAATGCCCCCAGGGAAAGATGTTTATCTTTTTCCGGGTTCCAGGGCCAGTTGTCATCCCAGGTACACTCTGTAATCAGCGTATTCACCGGATGATCCTTTAGAAAGTCAATGGTCTCCGGAAAATAGTATCCTGTATCCGTCCCGTAATAAAGGGTTTTTCCCTCTGCATCCTCAAACAGATAATTGGCTGACCTGTTTTCTGTAGATCCCAGATGCCTCCCGGGCAGCGGGGTCACAAGATAATCCCCAATTTTTCTTTCTTCAAAGAATTTCAATTTTTCAAACAGAACGGCGCCGCTCTCCAGTGTTTCCCGAAACCCGTTACGCTGCAGCATTTCATCATGGCAAATGTAGTCTGTCATCTCATAGGCTTGTTCCGTAAAATAAAAGGTAACCGGCTCCTTTGGCAGAACATAGCTTCCTGCAAACTGGCATAAAGCAAATGCGGAGAAATGATCATAGTGGGTATGGGTAATCAGCACATGGCGAAGGCCCGTCAAATCCCCGCCGTTCTTTTGTGCCTGGCTCACCAAATCCGGACCGAAATCCAGTAAAATATCCTCTGACAGCCGAAAAGAGCTTCTGCTGCGGATATTTTTTCCCTTCCGCTTTCTCGCCATCTCACAGGCAGGACATTTGCACAGGGGATTGGGAATTCCCTCTGCCGAACCAGTCCCCCAAAATACCTTTTCAAACATTCTTCTCCTCCTTTCCGAAAATATCAATCAATCGGTTAATATCACAATTTCTTTCGATATTTTCTAACTTTTTTGTGCTTTTTCACCATTTCTTTATAGGCAACAGTATAATATATGTTGCCATATATGTCAAGCGCTTAATATATTTTCATGATATTTTTGTATGGATTGGCAGCAATTTCCTTTTGGCCGGTTGGTGACAAGATAAAAAAACGTCCCAAACCTGCTTTATGCCATGGGAAAATCCCTGCCGCACAGCCAGGTTCAGAACGTTACCGTGTGTCCTCTTGCCTACTGAGTATCTCTATTTATCTATTGCAGGAAGTTCATCCCTGCTGGAAGCCGCGTCTCCAAAAAAGAACATGAAATCCTGTATTTCTGTATCCATCATGCGGCCCTCTCTAAGCTGCCGAAACGCCTCTTCACAGAGAGGACGCCGGTCATAGGAAACCTGCTTCATCATGATAACACCGCCTTTAATTACCATATAATGGGCAGTCTTGTCCGGGTCATCCGGCCTCCGGTAAGAAACACTTCCCGGATTCAGCCACTCCATCCCGTCTCCCAGAACATGGATACATTGCCTGTGGCTGTGGCCAAAAATCACGCGGCGGTTTGGCGCATCCCAATATTCTTCAGGCATATGCTCTCTCCAATGCCTGTCAAACTGGCTGCGGTTTTCGATGACATCATAAGAGCCGGTTTTATACTGGTGCTCCATCAAGTAAACCCAGCCATCTGCCTCAAAATACCGGCGAAGGGGCAGATTTCTCAGATAATCTACCTGCTCCTTGCTCATCCGCTCCAGATTATAGTGAATCCATTTATATTTTTTTACAGGCATATGCCGAAAATCCTCTTCCCGGGAAATTCTTACTGCATGAAGATCGTGATTTCCCTGCACCAGCAGGGCCTTTGGCGCGCTCTGCAGGCTCTCTATAACCTGAGACGGTTCTGTTCCGTAATCCACCATATCCCCTGCAAAACACAGGAGATCATATTCCTTCTCCTTTTCCATAACTGCCCGGTATGCCTGAATGTTGGCATGGATGTCTGATAAAACCAGGATTTTCATTTTCTTTCCCCCCATAATTTCTGCTAATGGCTGTTTTTATTATAGGGGATTCCTCTTTTTGTGTCAATCGGTTGATATTTTTATAATCTGCATAGTTTCTACAGCACTTCCACCTTGCAGGAATGTTCTTTTGTCTTTGTGCTGTAAGTGATTCCTACAGCTAAGATCCTTCCCGCATACTTTGGTTTTTCTCCCATCTTTCCCTTGAATCGTAACGCATAATTCTTGTCCTTAACTTGCTTAATTGCCTCCTCTGGCGTGCTGTCCACCTTCAATTCCAGAATCAATGCGTCCCCGTTTTTCCGCTCCGGGTAAAAAATAATGCTGCTCTCGAAACTCCAAAAGCCGGAAAAGTAAAATCGCAAGATAGAAAAATTTACGATCATGTGCTAAAATGATATAGATAATAACCGAAAGACTTTCCAACCAACGGTTGAATCTCCCCAATCCAACCGCTGGTTCGTGTGAAAAGCATACAATTAAGTGTATCATCAAGAAGAAATACGTTCCGGCCAACTGGCAGGCGGCATACAGCAGCACGTGGCGATACAGCTAAACCAGGCGGTGATACAGCTGAAAGGAGAGAATGATGAATCAGACCGAGATTGGAAAATTTATTGCCAAATGCCGTAAAAAGAAAGATGAAAATAACATAGCAAAGAATGTGATTGTTTCAATTCTTTTTTCGGTAATACTTTTGATAGGAATTATGGTATGTCTTATTTGTAATATTGCAGTATCCGGCGCCTTCACATGGTCACTAATTCCGGTCAGTTCCATTGTTTTTGCGTGGGTCATAGCTTTTCCAGGTATCTTTCTGGGAAAGCGCGGAATCATCGCAAGTTTAATATCATTAAGTGTTTTTGTAATTCCCTATTTATTTTTGTTAAGCAGATTAATCAATGCAAAAGAAGTATTATCCGTTGGCGCAGCTATCGCAGTGGCTTCTATCATTTTTCTGTGGATAGTCGTTGCGGTTTTTCATCGCATTGGGAAAACCAGAAAATTGTCTGCTTTCGGAATTATTTTTTTATTAGCAATTCCATTTCTGTTTATCATCAATGGAATTCTGTCAAAAATGATAGCAGAGCCTGTTCTTGATATATGGGATATGCTGTCTATCTTTATATTGTTAATATTGGCATTTATCTCTTTTATTTGCGGCTATGGGAAAAGTTTCTTGTCCTTCCCCAAGATATATGATAAAATTAAAACTAAATAATCTCAAACAGGAGGTGAGCATCTATGATTGGTCTAATGTGGATTGCCCTCTGTATTTTCATTGGAGGTCCTATGATCTTTTTCCCGGGGAAGATTCTGGAACGCCCTGGCTGTAAAATCAAATCCAAAGGTATGATCCAGGTCTGTGGTGTACTTATCATTGTGGCCGGATTGATTTCCGGAATCGCGTGGTGAGATAGCCAGATACCCTGCGGCAAGCTGCGGGGTATCTGGCCCTGCTGCTTTTCCAGCTTTCAGTTCTTCATCTGATTTATCTACCTCAGTGAACAAGGGTATCTTGTCTACATGAGTTCAATATAAGAATCAAAATATTTTTCTATAAAATAAGTACTCTTTTTAATTTCTTCAATCGTAAATATTGTGCCATCACTAACGACCCATTTATCTTCTATATCATTTTTTCTGTGAATAATTGCGATTATTACACCTTCAAAATATTCTAAAGGTTCATTTACTCCTAAAATATATGCATCTTGTTCCTCACCATCTGGTGCAATAATACCTGGAATATATCCGTAATTTATTGGATATATGTTTCCATAAGAATCTTGATAACCGATAGGCCTATCAATAACTACCCTTACTCTTTCTCTCATTTTTCCACTTAGATAATGCCTGAAGCACTATATTCTCCTTCATTTTTATAATGTATTTTATTATTGTACTTTACAGCGATATACTCCAAAACTTTGTTTGACATTCCAGGTGGTATTTTGGGGTTTCCTTCCCTTCTATGCTGAAACATATCGCTGAAACATATCTACTCTCAATCTTGTTCTTCGCTTGCTTAATTGCCTCTTCATGCGATATAATAGTGTTGATATCAGGCGGGAGCTGGAACGGAGGCAATGCTATGGAGAAAAGGAAAAATCTGTTTTATACATTAGGCGGCTTTGTCCTTGGCATGTTGCTGACCGCTGCCATCTGGCTGTGCGTCAGCATACAGGCCTCTGGCGGCACTGCCTCCAGTCCGAAGAAGCCTCTGCCCCAAGTTCAACTTTCGGCAGCTGTCCCCATTACAGCTCCTGACAGGGTTGTCTCATCGCAAGACCCCCGGCAGGAAACCAGCTGCTCAATGACACCGAAACCAGCTGCCGAAGCCTGGGTCAGCGCTGCTGTTTACACCGGAGGCGATATAGTCAGTCACCATGGACGGCAGTACCGGGCCAAGTGGTGGACCCAGGGGGAAAATCCCGGCAGCAGCGATGTGTGGGAAGACCTGGGCATCCTGGATGATGAGCCGGTATGGCCGGAGGGAGTAAGTACTTCTCCCATAAACGCTGCCGCTCCCCACAGCACGGTTCTGGCCAATTTTAAGGTAGTCGGCTACTACCCCAGCTGGAAGCCAGACAAACTAAACACCGTGGATTTCGGCATTGTAACCCATGTCTGCTACGCCTTCGCAATTCCCACGCCGGACGGCGGCCTGCGGGATCTGGAAAACCCGGACACTGCCAGAGCGCTGATCCGCTCCGCCCATGAAAATGGAGCTCAGGTTCTGCTCTCTGTAGGCGGATGGAGCTACAACGACACGCCGCTGGAGAATGTGTTTATGGAGGCTACTTCTGACGCCGCAAAAATCCGGCAATTCGCGGAAAGCATCGTCGCCATGTGTGAGGAATACGGCTTTGACGGCGTGGACATGGACTGGGAGCACCCCCGTGTGGATGGAACCAGCGCCAGACAGTACGAAGCCCTGATGCTGGCTCTGTCTGAACAACTCCACGCCAGGAACAAGCTCCTGACCGCAGCAGTATTGAGCGGGGCTACGGCAGACGGCAATATTTATTACGATGCCGCCGCCCAAACCAACGCCGTGCTCAGCGCCGTAGACTTCATCAATGTGATGGCCTATGACGGCGACGACGGGGAACGGCACTCCCAGTATCAGTTTGCCGTGGACTGCGGAACCTACTGGAAAGAGACCCGGGGTCTTTCTTCCTGCAAGGTGGTGCTGGGCATCCCCTTTTACGCCCGGCCCAGCTGGGCTGATTACGGGACGATTCTGTCCAGCGTTCCGGACGCATATAGTAAAGACCACACCACCTACAATGGCATGGAGGTCTATTACAATGGAGCAGACACTATTATGGAAAAGACCCGATATGCCAGTGAAAACCTGGGCGGCGTTATGATCTGGGAGCTGACCCAGGATACATCCGACAAGAGCAGGAGCCTCCTGCAAGCTGTCGGAAATTCTTTGAAAGCCAGACGGTAAAACAGTTCTTTCCAACGTTGGTCAAGTATTTATCAGTTTCCACTTATAGTCATTTTTCCAGCATCAGCAAATAACTGTCCAGCCTTGCATTCACATAACCTGCAAACAGCTTTTCCATTGCGCCAAGATTATGCTTTATGTGATATTCATCAAATGCATTGTAATACGAAATCCGGTCTGCAAACTTTATGTCAATCGGCGGATATCCTGCTTTCATCAATTCCAAATTTACAAGCAGCCTCCCGGTTCTGCCATTTCCATCTATAAAGGGATGAATCCCCTCGAATTCAATATGGAACTGTGCAAGCCGGGGAATGATATGATCGGTACTATTCGTATAATTCTCCAGCAACCATTCCATTTTAGGCTGGATCAAATAGGGCTGTATCGGTTCATGTTTCGCACCCATGATCCTGACGGGGATTCTTCTGTAAACACCACGATCCTCCCGTTTATCCGCTAATACAAGATAGTGTATCTGCTTGATAATACTCTCCGATAAAGGAACCCGCTCTTTTACCAAATCCCGCACAAAATCAAACGCCTCTTTATGCCCGACTGCCTCCATATGGTCTTTTAACGGCTTCCTGTCAATCGTCAGGCCGCGCAATACCATATCCGTCTCACGAAGAGTTAAAGTATTTCCCTCAATTGCATTGGAATTATAAGTATACTCAATAATGAATTCCTCAGTTAAACGTTCCAATTCGCCCTCTGTCAAGGGGCGTCTGGTATCCAGCTCTCTTTTCTTCCTGTCTATAGCTGTCAGTAAACTTTCTGTTGCTTTAAAACGTCCATCCTCCGGTTTTTTCGCATTTGATGGAATTATCCAACTACGCCCTTCCCGTGTGGCTCCTGAAATTTTTCCTTCCGAGCAAAGTATACGCACCCGTCTGTCAGAAATTCCCCACTTTTCTGCTGCCTGTTTTACCGTTATATACATAAAGATCACACTTTCCTTTTCTCAATAGTATATCCTGTTTTCGGAATATTATCAATCTAAAAGGAATAATATTTTATTGTTTTCGGAATAATAAAAGGCCCGATATTAGAAATCAGGAGCTATTTTAATGTCAATACACCGACTTTTTACTTATCTTTTAGCGATTTATAAATTTTTAGCAAAATCTCTTCTAAATCCGCCCTTTCGGCATATAGACTTAAAATATGATTATTCCTCACAATATCTGCCATAACCTTTCCGACCTGCTCCTTTTCTTTTACATACACACAGTATTTGCGTTCTCCAATTTTCTTCATGCGGGATTCACCTGCTATCAGTAATTCATTATTATCTTTTACAGTATCTGCGTATCAATCCATCGGGAGCCAAATTCCCCTGCTGCTGGTTGGATACTTGTGCTCTTTTTCATTACAACAGCTTTAATAACTGTATCAGCTTATGTGGCTCTCCTTTGGAGGAATCTGTCATTCTTGTATCGAACTGCTGAAATCCGTTCTCACGATAGAAAGACAATAGTTTTTCCTCATCTGCTGCCTCCAAAAAGATGACCATGCCGCCCGCTAAATACTGTAACTGCTGTATCTGCCGTATCGCAAGCCCCAGCAATTCTTTACCTGAAATGCGTTCATTTGCGCCTTTATTATAATTTTTCCCAAGCTGTGCAATCAGGTATGCTGCAAGATTATAACTCTGATCCTGTTCATTCAATGTGCTTACTCTTGACAATTTTCTTTTAACGGTATTACTGAGTGGTTTTGCATTTACGGTGATCGGCTTGATTGTAAGCGCAAAATACCCAATCAGCTCCGCATCTTCCGTTGAAAATACCAGATATGTAACCGACTGCTGTTTTTTGGCAAACTCGACGGACTGTTTCTTTATGAACCTTTCAACATCCAGGTTGATCTTACATGAAAACTCGGAAAGAACCTGAAGCAGCGTGTCCTCTCCGAGTCCATGACTTCCATCGCCCAAATACTCACG
>ERZ808046.22-NODE-22-length-230780-cov-10.562984_pt1 | contig 230780 bp, 192 predicted proteins | sample MGYA00380196_ERZ808046 | MGnify/ENA primary metagenome ERZ808046 (study PRJEB31490, sample SAMN06133421) | mouse gut metagenome | isolation source: Z6_2 | host: mice | place: China: Chengdu | collected 2015-05 ...
AATATTTATTAATCATTCGTCGTACGGCTTGATCGGATAAGAACCTTCCGGATTGATTAACAAAAAAGTGTTTGCAGTTTTGTATTTCGATAGAATACTCCTGTTTATATTCAAGCAATACAGAAAGCACTTTATCGTTTCCAATGTGCATACAACGCTCTTTAGAGCCTTTTCCATATATTAATATAGTACCATCCTGTAAATTTACATCATTTACGTTTAGAGAACATAATTCTGATATTCGTATACCTGTGGAGAATAGCAGTTCAATAACTGCGATATCGCGTATTGCATTTCTTCGTTGATAAGTAGTTTTAGCACAATTACGTTGGTGATATATTGTGGCAAGAAACGTTTCGACGGTGCGAAGAGGAATTGTTTTAGGCAGAATCACAGGTTCGCGAAATTTTACATGTATTTTGTTAAAAGGATTTCTATCAATAATTTCCTTATATTCGAGGTAGTGAAAAAAAGCTTTGAGGGATGCTATTTTTCTCTTTACTGTTTTGGGCTTGTAGCTCTGGTGGAGATGAGATATATAGTTTTCCAGCATATCAGGAGTTACAGCCTCAATGGATATGGAATGGAGTTGCTGAGAAAACTGTTTTAAATCTGTCTTATATGCATTCAAGGTTTTCCGGTCTAATCTCTTTTGATATTGACAAAATGCTATATATTCTTCAAAAAAGGTTTGTAGGTTGTTCATAATAAAGTCTCCTTTGTTTTTATAAATATTGTATCAAGAAATGGTGAACTTGGTTGGGCTACATACCAATAGAGGTATATTCTAATTTGCTAAAATAATTTGAAAGATTATCTGTGAATTCATAAGGAAGTATGGTAAAATATAATTTAATAATCGGGTACAGGAAGGAGGCGAAGCTGATGGAAACGAATAAAATGAGTAATTTAAATAGAATATTTACCCGCAATATGCTTCGCCACTTTATAAATGGGAAAGTAGATAACGTATATTCATCAGTGGTAAGACGTTATACACATGATGCTGACCAAAAGAATAATCGGAAATTAATATGTGAAATTTATTGTGAATTAAAGAATACGTATCGAAATGAATATTTTTATAAGAATACTTTGTTGAATAAATTACTCTTGGGTGTGCATAGCGTTAATACGACAACTGCTCTAACAGAAATAGCGATTGCAAAATCTAAAGCGGATTTTCTACTAATTAATGGTAAGGCCGTTGTATATGAGATAAAAACGGAATTAGATAATCTGGAGAGGCTAAGTTCTCAGTTAGATGACTATTACAAGGCATTTGACCATGTGGCTGTAGTCACTTATGAGAAGAATCTGCCGCAGTTACAGAAAGTCTTGAAGAGTATTGATAAACCTGTAGGCATTTACATATTACGAAGAAATGGGAAGTTGGGTACAGTACGGAAACCGCAAAGATACACAGTTGATTTGGACAGGGAAGTTATTTTTAAATTATTACGGAAAAGTGAATATGAAGAGATAATTACTCAACGATATGGATATTTGCCAGAAGTTACACAGTTTAAGTATTATTCTGCTTGTAAAAAAATGTTTTTACAGATACCGGTAGAAGAGTCATATTTGCTTGTATTGAAAATATTGAAAAAGAGGATGCAATTAGAAAAAGAGGAGTTTGTTAAGATTCCATATGAATTAAAGTTTTTGGCATATTTTATGGAATTAACACATGATGATTATCGGAAGCTCGAAACATTTTTGGAATGTCAATATGGAGGTGAGTAGTATGTATTTTCCTTATTTGAGAGGACGCCAATTTGAATTAATTGCATTGCGTGAATTGGTAGAGAAAGGGGTTTTGAGTAGCAGAATTACGCCTATTATTGAACCTGTAAAATTATCTTCTACACTTATTAAGACCATAGAAATCTATGGGGCAAATAGTAAACAGCTGGCTATTATTACCAATCCAAAAGTGGGTAGTTTCAATAGTGATGCTAAGGAAGAAAAAAATCAGAAATTAAAGGAAGGTCTATCTGTCAGTCTAAAAGAAAACAATAAAATTCTTTTTATGAATTTACTGAGAGCAAATTCGAAACCAGAGAAGTTCATTGATAGACATGCGGATAATATGGGAACGATATGCAATGACAAAGATGTTATTCCAGTTTATGAAAAATACTTTTCGGAAACTGATGTTAAATATAATTTAATACCAGATGAAAGCGGGTTTAGACGGAAGATAAGAAAAAACAGAGTACTTTTGGAGGATAAGTTTAACAAACAAGAAAGAAATAATGATTATATTGAAATTGATGATGAGCCATTTTCAGAAGATCATTTGTATTATCAGGAAGATGGATATGTAGGGTTTGCTGATTATTCTGTAGTTGGTGAGGAATATAATGAAACTGGATTTGCACCTTATGCAGTTGCAATACATATTGTATACTTCGATACAGATGATAGTTTACGTGTAAAGCATTTTGTGTCTGATTCGAATGATGATATAAGTGACCCGGCTGGAAAGTTTCAAGAAGCATTATCGAAACTTGTGGTATGGAATAAGGGAAAGCACCTTGATACTGTTGCAATGAAAGAGTTTGAAGATTTATATCATCGAGAAGCTTATCCAGGTCTAGGGACAGTGAAAAAATTATCCATTATGCATCATTTAGAGTTGATAGGAAGATATTTGGATAAGGAGTAGCTTATGATAATCTGCGAAAGATGTTTTTGTGATACAGAAGTTATCTCTGTTATTCGAAACAAAGCAGAGATTGGGGATTGCCCTCTGTGTAAATGTAAAAGTGTACATATATATGATACGGATAAGTATGAGGACCTGAGTATGATGTTTGATGACTTGATAAGCATATATACGCCAGTTTCTTTGTTGCCAGATTCCTATCCGAAATCGGAAACTTGCCTATTGAAGGGTGAATTGATTAATAACTGGAAGATTTTTAATAAAAAGAGCGAAGCAGATGTATATAATATTATTACTGCCATATGCAAAGAGAAGTACGAATATAATGCAGAGTTATTTGATCAACCAGTTGGTATACCGGAATTATATGACCAAGAGTATTTATTAAATCATTCTCTTTTAACTACAAATTCTTGGGATGACTTTGTGGAGGCGTTAAAAACAAAGAATCGCTTTCATACTCATTATATAAATTTGGATTTACTGGAACGATTTTGTTCATATATACGTAAACCTTATAAGGCAGGTGAGATGTTTTACCGATGTAGAATTTCAACGGAAGAAGGAATTCCCATTGAAGAAATGGGAGCCCCGCCTATTGAAAAGACTACAGATGGTAGAGCAAATGCAAGAGGGATTAGATGTTTATACTTAGGAGATACTGCCGAGACTACAATATATGAGACCAGAGCCGGTGCATATGATTATGTAACGGTTGGAAAGTTTAAATTGAAAAAAGACATTATTGTGGTTGATTTAAAGAAAATTAATCAAATCAGTCCATTTATAGAAGGATTAAGCTGTTTAGAATATGCAATTAATAAAGAGCATTTAAATAAGATAAATGATGAAATGGGTAAAATTATGAGAAGGAGTGATAGTGCCTTAGATTATGTATCAACGCAATATATTACAGATTTTATTAAGAGTATTACCCATGATGATGCAGCAGAATATGCTGGTATTGAATATAAAAGCGTAATGCATAACGATGGATATAATCTGGCTTTGTTTGATCCGGCTTTGTTTGAGTGTGTAGATACACAAGTGTATGGGATAGATACTATTGATTATAGAAAGCATATTATATAGTGATCCTGTAAAGACTGGTGTCCTGACTGCCAAGTAGAGGCATAAACATTATTGTGGGATTAGAAACGTAGATGCATTTTGAGTGTATGTGCTGAATATTATTTTCCGGTTGCATATCATACAATGGTAGAGCACTCGGCTGTTAACCGAGTTGTTGTAGGTTCGAGCCCTACTCGGGGAGTTAAAGTGAACAGCTTACCAAGAAACCTGCAGACAGAATGTTTACAGGTTTTTGTATGGAGATTTGACATGTCGTCATAGGGTATAAGGAGGTTGCCATGAATGTTAAAATCTGCATTTGCGATGACTCTTCGGAGGAGCGCGCATTCATAAATGCCTTGGTACGGGAGTGGTCGCAGCAGTCAGGGACGGATGTAAGCGTGTGCGAATTCCCTACTGCCGAGGCTTTTTTGTTTGAATATGAGGATCTCGTACCCGATCTTGTGCTTCTGGATATCGAGATGCCGGGTATGAACGGCGTTGCGTTGGCAAAGCGCCTTCGTGAGAGGAACAAGCTCATTCAGATTATCTTCATCACAGGCTTTTCGGAGTACATCGCCGAGGGGTATGAGGTGGCGGCGCTGCATTATCTGATAAAACCGGTCTCACCGAAAAAGCTGTTTTCGACACTGGATCGTGCCTTGGAAAAGCAGGAGATCGACGGTCGGAAGATCGTGTTTAAGACCTCTGCGGAGACGGTTCAGCTACTTCTCTATGAGATTCGTTACATCGAAGTGATGAAGAATTATATCACCGTTTACGCAGAAGGCAGTTATACCGTAAAAAGGACTCTTAAGGAGATTGAGAGGGAATTGGACGAGCGCTTTCTAAGGGTGGGAAGGTCTTATATCGTGAATCTTCATTATGTTTCCCGGGTGACCCGCTCCGAGATCTTTCTTCGCGGCGGCGAGTCGGTCCCCCTGCCCAGGGGCGCATACGAGACAGTCAATCGGGCGATCATAAATCTAAAGAGATGAAAAGTTTGACGGGTGTGTGCTAAAGCGCACAGAGGGGGTATAGGCATGAAAATACCACGGAGATCGGACAGAAAAATAGAAGCGTATCAGCAGGAGCTGATCAAGACCCACTTTGCCGAGGTGGACAACATGTATCGCAAAATGCGGGGGTGGCGGCATGATTACCGTAATCATATTCAGGTTCTGAAGACTTATGCCGACAAGGGAGACCTTCAGGCGATCACTGCCTATTTAGAGGATCTGGAGACCGATCTTTGCACTGTGGATACTGTGTTTAAAACCGGAAACCCCATGACAGACGCAATTTTGAACTCGAAGATTTCCCTGGCAAACGATCGGGGGATCAGGGTTGAGGCGGACGCACATGTTCCGGCACTGCTGAATTTCTCGCCGGTGGATCTATGTACCATCCTGGGTAATCTTTTTGACAACGCCATAGAGGCCAGCGTTTCCCTGCCGCCGGAGCGGCGGGTGATCCGGGTCTATATGGACATGAGGGGCGTGCAACTGTACATTTCTTTTTTAAATTTTACAAACGGCGGAAAGCTGAAAAAGATCGGAAATTTTTTCAGAAGTTCGAAGGGCGGCGATCACGGACTGGGCCTGGGAAGAATAGACTCGGTGGTGAAGAAACTGGGCGGTTACCTGTCTATAAATTCGGAGGACGGAGCATTTACAACGGAAATTCTGCTGCCGGAGGCGCTGAGTTAGTCTGTTTCGTTCCATTCTGTTTTCTGCGCTTTGATACAACTTATCCCCCACTGAATACGACTCATCCCCGAAAAATATTTTCGGGGATTTTTGATTTATAATGTTTGTGAAGGCTTTCGAGTAGAACGACAAAAGGAGTGAAAAATATGTCTACGAAAAACAAAAGGGAAAAACCAAAGTACGGTATGTGGCGCTGTGTGGGCTTCCAGTTCTCACGGGCATTCCGATACCGTGCCGAGGTTCCGTTTATTCTGCTGCTGCAGATTCTTTTTAATATCTCCAGCGGGGTGTTTGGTTTTTATATGTCCCCAATGATTCTGGCGAAGCTCGAAGCGAGGAGTCCTGTCAATGAACTTCTGCTGACTGCGGCGTTTTTGATCGGGGGCTGTCTTGTTTCGGACGCCATGATTGCGTTTATCGGCAATGGCATAGGCAGTTGGGGAGTGAAAGCAACGTATCAGGTAGAGTTGCGTTCCCATATTCTGCGGGAACTTATGAATAAGATGGCGGATACTTCCTATGCAAATTGTCTGGATACGAATTGGCAAAGGCTTATGGAGCGTGGCAAGCAGTGCTGTAACAGCAATGGTGCCGCCTGCGAGTATATTTGGCATGTCTTGCAGGAACTGATGGTTCGGCTGGCGATGTTCGGTTTCTTCGCCGCGGTGCTGACACATGTCCATCCCCTGGTCTTTGGGGTGGCAATGACCTTGAGCATTCTGGATTTTATTGTGTCTTCCTATGTCTATAAGTATAATTTCAGACATCGTGAAGAACTTTCGCATCTTGATAAACAGATGTGGTATCTGACCGATCGAACCCGGGATCTGACCCTGGCCAAAGACATTCGCCTGTTCGGTCTGGAAAGCTGGATCCGGCGTCTGACAGACAAGGCATTTCTGGCGCGTCAGGCGTACTCTAAGAGGGAACATATTTTTTACCTGATCGGAACCTTTTCCAGTACGCTCCTGGAATTCTTAAGGAGCGGGGCCACCTGCTATATCCTGTTGAAAATGTGTCTGGAAAGCGGTATGAGCGCAGCGGAATTTATGCTCTATTTTTCGGCGGTCAATTCCTTCAACGGGCAGTTCAGCGGCGTTCTGAACAATCTGCTGGAACTTAGAAAAATGTGTCTGAATCTTTCCAGTCTTATGGAATGCCTGTATTATCAGGAACCTTTTCGTTTCGAGGGGGGAAAATGCATCCCCCGGGATGAAACCTATGAGATTCGATTGGAAAACGTCAGCTATACTTATCCCCAGTCGGATAAGAAGATCATTGATAAAATGAACCTGACTGTCAAAAAAGGAGAGAAGGTGGCGATGGTAGGCTTAAACGGAGCGGGAAAGACTACGTTGGTCAAACTCATGACCGGCCTGCTGGATCCGGATGAGGGGCGTGTCCTGCTGGACGGAATTGATATTCGGGAGTTTAACCGAAAAGAGTACTATGGGCTGTTCTCGGCGGTGTTCCAACATTTTAACATCATGGATATCACTGTGGCAGAGACGGTGGCGCAGTCTGCTACTGACATCGACCTGGAGAGAGTAAAGGATTGTATTGAAAAAGCCGGGCTTACGAAAATGGTTTCCGAACTGCCGGAGGGACTCAACACGCATCTGGGGCGGAGTGTCTACCTGGACGGCGTAATGCTCTCGGGCGGCCAGTATCAGCGCCTGATGCTGGCCCGGGCGCTTTACAAGAACGGAGCGATGCTGATGCTTGACGAGCCTACAGCGGCGCTTGACCCTCTGGCCGAGCAGGATCTGTACAATAAGTACAGTGAGATGACAGAGGGCAGGACTGCGGTGTTCATCTCTCATCGGCTGGCATCCACAAGATTTTGCGACAGGGTTCTGTATCTGGAGGAGGGAAAAGTTGCCGAGGAAGGGACTCACGAGGAACTGATTGAGAAGGGCGGGGAGTATGCCCGGCTGTTTGAAATCCAGTCAAGATATTATAGGGAAGGAGTGGAGTTCGATGTCAACCAAATCTGAAACAATCAACTGGCACAGGGCCATCGGGATCAATATTCGCGCGATCAGACTTCTGGCTTCCAAAAATAAATGGATGTTTCCCTATGCGGTTGTGAAAGCGCTGCTGAATGTGGCTGCTTCCTATGCGGGGCTGGTCATCATGGCAAGGTTGATCGGCGAACTGGCGGGAGACAGGCGGGTGGAAACATTGACAATGTGGGTGCTTGTCTCAATCCTCACGACGGCGGCCTTTGGAATTATCAACGGGGTAATGTACCATGCATATGAGGTAAAATCTTCTCTTTTCTGGGCTAATATGCGAAGGATCGAAGACGAGAAATTCATGTCAATGGATTACTGTGATGTGGAAAATCAGAAGGTTCGGGATCTGTATGACCAGATTGCTCAAAACAGAAACTGGGGAGGCTGGGGATTCGCGAAAATCTATTGGGCATTTGAGGGTATTGTATCGGATTTCTTTTCAGTAATCGGAGCCATTGCGTTGTCGGTGGGGTTGTTTGTGAGGAAGGTTCCGACGGGAAGCCCATTTGCTTATCTGAATCATCCGCTGGTCATTTTGTGTTTTCTCGGGTTGATGGTGCTGACCGCTGCAATAGCCCCCTGGCTGAACACAAAGATGACAGAGAAGAATGCCTCCATGAGCGATGCCGCAAGGCTGGGAAACAGATTGTTCTCGCACTTTGGGTATCTGTGGGACGATGCTGACAGTATGGTGGAGTATCGGATGTATCCACAGGCGGAGATTGCCAATCATTATGCATGGAAGGAGAATATCTGGTTTGTAGGAGGGAACTGCGACAGACAGTACAAGGGCCGCTTTGGACTCTGCCTGATGGGAAGAACCCTGGGCGAGAAGCTGCTGATGAGCGTGATTTATCTGTTTGTCTGCCTGAAAGCCTGGGCAGGAGCCTTTGGCATCGGGGAGGTCACCCAGTATGTGGGCGCGGTAAGCAGGCTGGCCTCGGGTTTTACCGGATTTATGACCAGGGCAAATGAACTCAGGGTAAACGCGGGTTTTGTGGAAAAAATCTTTGAATTTCTGGATTTGCCCAACAATATGTACAGGGGCAGCCTGACCACGGAAAAACGGCGGGATCGGAAGTACAATGTGGAGTTTCGGAACGTCAGTTTCCGATATCCGAATTCTGAGAACTGGGCGTTGAAAAATGTCTCGGTGAGTTTTGAAGTAGGAAGCAAGCTGGCGGTGGTAGGTGAGAATGGCTCGGGCAAGTCCACCTTTATCAAACTGCTCTGTCGCCTTTATGACCCCCAGGAAGGAGAGATTCTTCTTAACGGCGTCAACATTAAAAAATACCGTTATGAGGAATATATGGCTATTTTTTCGGTGGTTTTCCAGGATTTTTGTCTGTTGTCCCATCGGCTGGGACAAAACGTGGCGGGTTCTTGCGATGTGGAGGAGGCCAGGGCTGCGAAATGCCTTGAGGATGCCGGCTTCGGAGAACGTCTGGGAGAGCTTGAGGATGGCCTGAACACCTGGCTTTTTAAGGATTTTGACGAGGAGGGGATTCAGCTTTCGGGAGGGGAGCGACAGAAGATTGCCATCGCCCGGGCGCTGTATAAGGATGCGCCATTCATTATTCTAGATGAGCCTACGGCGAGTCTGGACCCTGTTGCGGAAGCGGATATTTATCGGAAATTCGATGAAATCGTGGGGGACCGCACGGCAATCTATATCAGCCACAGGCTGTCCAGCTGCAGGTTCTGCAAGGAGATCCTGGTATTTGAGGAGGGAGGCATTATCCAGCGGGGAAATCATGAGGAACTGATCGGTACAGAGGGGAAATATCGGGAACTCTGGGAAGCGCAGGCGAAATATTACGAGAAGTCGAAGCAGTATGAGGAGGATAAGAAATACCTTTAAGGGACGGGGGTTCTGTGGTATGATAGGCCATTATGGAAAAGCAAAACGCGGCAGTGCTGGATCTAGGGTTTGGAACGGGTATGCTCACAACAAAACTATATGAACATGGCTGCTCCATCTACGGGCAGGATTTCTCGTCAAGAATGATTGAATTAGCATCCGAGAAAATGCCGGGTTCACATCTTTATCAGGGGGATTTCACGAATGGATTAGTAGAGCCGCTTAATTGCCTGAAAGAGAAAGGGAAGATTTTAATTGGTGACGTTGCTTTTGAAAACCGCGATAAATTGAATCAGTGCAGACAGGAAGCAGGTGACGAATGGGATGAAGAAGTATATTTCGTTGTCGATGAACTGAGAAGTGCATTTCCGAGCATCGTATTTAGGCAGGTTTCATACTGCGCAGGCATCCTGACATTGACTTGTTAACTTCCGGTTACAGATACAGGATTACAATCGTATAGGGCTGACCATAAACAGAAAAAAGAATTATGAGACAGGAGAGCGCCGGATGCAGGAATGTGTCCGGTGCTTTTTGTGCCAGTAACCCTAAGCAGGGTAATAGGAACGGGAAAGGAAGCATCGCCCCGGTCCCCGGCGGGTATTGATAAAAAAGCCTTTGACTTTACCCTTAGGGCAATGTGTATACTATAAGAAAGAAAAGGAGGTGATGATCAGTGCTGTCGATTGGTGAGTTTTCAAAAATATGCAAAGTCTCTACCAAAACTCTCAGATATTACGCTGAAATAGGACTGATACTGCCGAATGAAATCAACCCGGAAAACGGATACAGGTACTATGCCATTGAACAGTTGGATACGATGTTGCTTATTATCCGTCTGAAATCCTATAATTTCTCTCTGGAGGAAATAAAGCAGATGGTAGAATCGGGGGAATTGGACGAGGAAAAATTGTATATTGCATTAACCCGCAAAAGGGAAGATATGAAAAAGAAATTATACGAGCAGGAAAAGAGCCTGTGCCAACTGGAATGCGATATATCGAACCTAAAAAGCGGTAAACCCATCATGTCATATTTAGATGATATTGACGTAGAACTTGTGGAAGTACCAATGATGTGTCTGCTGTCTGTACGCAAAATGGTTCAAGCAGATAATTTTGCTGATGAATACGGTACTTGCTTTGGGAAGTTACTTGGCAGGATCAGAAAAGAAAATTTAACCATGGACAGTCCCCCAATGGTCTTATTCCATAGCAATGAATTTAGCCCATTTGGTTTGGATACAGAATTTGCTATCCCTATCAGAGAATATGTGACCGGAACAAGAGATTTCAAGGCGGGGCTATGTCTGAAAACCGTCATAGAAGGAAGTTATTCAATTTTATCTTCTGTATATGCAAAGCAGACAAAATGGGCAGAGCAGAACGGGTATGAATGTACCGGTGCATTGTTTGAGGTGTATGTAACAGATCCCTCTCAAGTTAGAGGAGAAGATGAATTGATTACGGAAGTCTATTATCCAATCAGAAAGACATGAAACGGAGGTTAAGCAATGGCATGGAACAGGGACAAATAGCATCTTTAGAAAACAAAGTTAAAAAGAATTATGGAAATGTAGCCGGAATAGTCGTACTTAAAGATGACAATATTGTTTACAAAAATCATTTTAACCAGTGTTCGGAAAAGGAACCGATTCATATCTTTTCGGTGACAAAAAGTGTCGTTTCGATGTTGTTCGGTATCGCCCTATATAAAGGCTGTATCAAAAACCTTGATGAAAAAGTAATTGATTTCTTCCCGAATTATCAAATCAAGAAAAGGGAAAAAACAATACAGCATATTACAATTCGGAATCTGCTTACAATGACCGCTCCCTATAAGTATAAATTTAACCCTTATCCCCAATTTTTTTCCAGTGAGGATTGGGTATTATCCTCTCTTGACTTTTTGGGCGGGAGGGGAAAAATCGGGAATTTCAGATATGCTCCCATAATCGGAATTGATATTTTGTCCGGCATACTTATCAATACTACAGGGAAATCCGTTTTAGAATTTGCACGCAACAATCTTTTTTCTCCGTTGGAGATTTCTGTTGATAAAAATATATATTTTCAAAGCAAAGAAGAGCAAGTAGATTTTTATAAATCAAAAGGTGCAAATGGCTGGGTTGCCGATCCGAACGGAACGAATACGGCGGGCTGGGGATTATCTCTTACAACTATGGATATGGCTAAATTAGGGCAATTATGCTTAAATGAGGGATACTGGAACGGCAGACAGATTATTTCCGGGAAATGGATTGCCGAGAGTACACGGGTACAAAGTGTCTGGAAAGCACGCCATCTAAAGTACGGGTATTTGTGGTGGGTTATTGATGAAACGGAGCATTCTTTTGCAGCCTTAGGCGACGGTGGAAATGCGATATATGTTAATCCGAAAAACAGAATAGTGGTTGCTGTTTCCTCTCTGTTTGTTCCAAGAGTTAAAGACAGGGTAGATTTCATAAAAAAAGAAATTGAACCTATATTTAAATAAAGTTAAGTATGTTGTCCGTCAAACAGCCGCATGCGATCATTAGAAATTAGAAATGGGCCAATGGGAACCTGGTGGGAATTGTTGACGGAGTATCTATTACAGGTATATACTATAAGGCAGGGGATTGGGCAGATTTCTTGTGACAAACAATACAGGAGAATTTTGCCGGGCGGAAAGATTTATGGTGAAAGACTGAATTTATTAGGGAGGAAAAAAGAATGGGAGTAACGACAGTGGTGATTGCCGGCGCGGGAAGCCGGGGAAGGCTGACTTATGCGCCCTATTCCAAACAATTTCCCGGAGAGATGAAGCTGGTGGCGGCGGCTGAAAAGATTCCGGAGCGTCTCAGGGAGATACGGCAGGATTATGGGCTTTCGGAGGAGCAGTGCTTTTCCACGGTGGAGGAGATGTTTGCGCAGCCGAAGATGGCGGATATGGCTTTTATCTGTACCCAGGATGCGGACCATGTACGCCACGCCTGCCTGGCTTTGGAAAAGGGTTATGATCTTCTGCTGGAGAAACCGGTGGCCGGTGATGTGGATGAGTGCAGGAAATTATTGGAGAAAGCCGAAGAACTGGGAAGGAGCGTTACGGTCTGCCATGTGCTGCGGTACGCGCCTTTCTATCAGAAGCTGAAATGTATACTGGAGCAGGGGGTTCTGGGGCAGATCATCTCCATACAGGCCAGTGAAAACGTGGGTTACTGGCATCAGGCCCACAGCTTTGTGCGGGGCAACTGGAGGAACAGCGGAGAGACCAGCCCCATGATCCTGCAAAAGTGCTGCCACGACATGGATTTGCTGGTCTGGCTTACAGACAGCCGCTGCAAGCGTATTTCCTCCATGGGAAGCCGTTCCCATTTCCGGGAGGAGAACGCGCCGGAGGGCGCACCCCGCTATTGTATGGAAGGCTGTCCCGTGAAAGAGCAATGTCCTTATGACGCGGAGAAAATTTATGTCACGGATGAGGTGACGGGATATGACGCAAAGGGGGCAGGCTGGCTTCAGAATGCGGTGATGGTACAGCCCACCAGGGAGGGCCTTCTGGAGACTTTGCGCACCAGCCCCTATGGCAGATGTGTGTACCGCTGTGACAACGATGTGGTGGACAATCAGTCCGTCACTATGGAGATGGAGAACGGCGTCACCGTAGGGTTCCATATGTGCGGCCTGAACCGCAACAACTATAGAGCCATACATATCATGGGCACAAAGGGAGACATCACCGGTAATCTGGAAGAGGAAGTGCTGGTGCTTCATCGGTTCGGCGGCAAGGAAGAGACTTTGCGGATTGACGCCCGGGAGACCGCCTCCGGGCACAGCGGAGGGGATTACGGTATGCTGCATGACATGTTTGAGGCCAGAAGCCAGGGCAGAGCCACCCTGACCTCTTTGCGGCAGTCGCTGGAGAGCCATTATATGGCGCTGGCGGCGGAACAGTCCCGGCTGTCCGGCGGCGCAATGATTGATCTCCGGGAGTTTGCGGGCGGAAATTAACCGCCCGGCGTCATGCCTGGCGGCGGTATTCCCCGGGCGTGACGCCCATATACTTTTTAAATAATCTTCGAAAGGTGATATCATTCACATAGCCGGAAGCCTTTGAGATGTCGTTGACGGACAAATCCGTCTCCGACAAAAGGCTGCAGGCATATTCTATTCTCTTTCTGTTTACGTATTCCAGAAAATTGTAATCCGTAATCTGCTTGATCCGGCGGCTGATGCTGCTCTCGGATAGCTGGAATGTTTCGGCCAGCTTACTCAGGGAGAGATCTTCGTCCCGCAGGTGGAGCTGCAGATAATCCATCAGGTTCTGCGCGGCGTTGAGAGACTGCTGCTCCCTGGATTCCAGCATATCTCGTTCCAGTCTGTCGCAGGCCTGGAAGGCCGATTCCTGAAGGCATTTCAGGGCATGGGGCTGCTCCGGCGTCCAGTTCAGCAGGGAAGCGGAGTCAAAAAGCAGGCCATGCTCCTTTTCTGCCCGGGATATGGCTTCCAGCAGCCGGTCTCTGGCATGGGTCAGGTGCTCCTTTTTGGTGAGACCACAGCGGGAAATGGTCTGGAAATACAGGTTTAAGTTGTTGCGTGCCTCCGCAAACTGGCCTGTGCCAAAGGCGTTGGGGAGGGAGGCAAGACATGTGGGAAGGGCCAGCTTCAGAATGCCGGAGGACTTGACCCGGCTCCAGTAAATGCCCCGGCTGAAAGGGTCCGACGGCAGGTACTCCAGCGCGCTGCGGGATTGCTGGCATGCGGCGCCCAACTGCTCCAGATCGTCCACCGCATCGCTGACGCCCAGAAAAGCATCGGGGTTTACCTCTGCCAGCAGCGCCAGAAGCCTGGTCACGGCGTCTCCGCATTTTTCCGGGGAGGGGGCGCTGATCAGGAAAATGCCCAGGTGTTTCCGAAAGGTGATATAGAGGCAGCCGGTTTCCCCGTCCCGCGTGGCCTGGGCTAGGCTCATCAAAAAGTCCTGGGTGGCCCGGGCGGTCAGAAGGCAGCAGCACACATGGTGGGGATAGGGGAAGCGAATGCCGAGTTTCTGCAGCCCGGGAAGGACTTCTTTTCTGGGCTGGGCGCCCTCCAGCAACTCCAGGAGCATACTGTTCACCAGAAGGGGCCGATAAATCAGAAGCTGCTCCTCCAGCAGGGATTTGTCTTTGAAGATGGAGGAAATAATGGATTTCAGCGCTTCATATTCCATATCTCTGTTGTCGCTCCGCTGTTCGGGGGAACTGACAATGTATGCCAGCTCCCGGATGGGGGCATAATTTTTACGGCAGATGGCGTGCGTCAGAGGAAGTCCGGACAGCAGCAAAAACGCCAGCCCGGCAGCCAGAATCCAGAGCCTGCGGTGCAGCCGTTCCCGCAGATAAGCATCGGAATAACCGGCAAAGGCTGTCCATCCGGAGTATTTGCCCGTATTACTCTGATAGCTGTCGTTTTCCAGAAGCCCGGAATATATTCGGGAAAGTTCTTTCGGGTCAGCGCAGCGGTTGCTCACCACCAGTTGTCCCTCTCCGGCGAAAAGATAGTACTCCATATCACGGTTGTTCAGCAGCTGTTCAATATCTTCAAGCATCTGTCTTTCATCCATGAAAATAAAGAGATTGCCGTAACGTCTGCTGTTGCTGTCGATCACGGAGAGCACAATGAGAGGATGCTGGGGAGTGCCCGTCTCCTCCACCGCGCCCCGGGGAAGAAAGAGGTAACTGCCGGATCCTAAAGGGCGCAGATATTCCGAAAAGACATTAGGACTCATGTTGAAGATGCTCTGGTAGAAACTCTCCAAAGTGAGGGTCCCGTAATCGGAGACCACAAACCCTTTGTTGTACAGATAGACCCCCAGCGTAGCCGCAAAACGGTTCAGCGCCTTGGCGGATACCAGATCGTGCTGTGCGGCAAAGAGGGTGGTGGAATCCAACAGGGAAAAATCCAGGTCCGTGGCGGCGTTGGAGGACAGACTTAAAAGGCGCTCGCTCTGGCCCACACTGGCGGATAGCTTCTGGCAGGCGGACAGCCGGTCGTCCGCATAATAAGCCAGATTGGCGGCTGCCTGCAGGGTATTGTTCCTGATGGTATGGGAATCCTGATAAAAGAGGAAGAGTCCCGCCGCAAGGAGCAAGAGAAGGGAAGAGGCCGCATATAGCACATAGGTATGTAGGAACATGCGTCTGTAGGTGCGGGAATGTCTGAAAAAGTGGAACGCTTTCATGTTGGCCTCCTTGGTATCGCAGAGCATGGATGCGGCGTGTCGGCTTCTTCAGGCTCCTTGCGGGGCTAAAGATCAATCGTTGATCAAAGAAGCGGATTCTGCATCCAGGAACAGATCAAAGTTCGGGTGTGTCTTTAACAGGGTGGCAGGGATCTCGGGTGTGGTGTCGTGGCTTAATGTATCCGCCACGGCTTTGGCTTTCACCTGGTGGGGAACTGCGGAGATAATGTGGCGGCACTGCATAATCTGCCATGCAGTCATGGAGATGGCCTGGGCCGGAACATCCGCCGTGGTGGCAAACCATCCTTCTCCCACCTGCTGCTGCTTGCATCTTTCGTTCAGATCCACCACGATGTAGCTCTCTCTGGTGTCAAAATCCGCCGGCGGATCGTTGAACGCAATGTGGGCATTTTCCCCGATGCCGATCAATCCCACATCAATGGGGGCTTTCTTCAGTTCCTCGGTGAGAGCGGGGATGGACTGGGGATTTCCGTCCACCAGATGATAGTCCTCCAGGGTCACCTTTGAGAGAAAACGTTCCTTTAAGTATTTGCGGAAACTGGCGGGATGGGTCTCGGGCAGCCCCACATATTCATCCAGGTGGAACATGGTGACTTTGCTCCAGTCCACATCCTCCTTCACCAGAGCCTCCAGGGTTTCAAACTGGGAACTGCCGGTGGACAGTACCAGGCGGGCCCTGCCATTTTCCGCGATGGCCTGGCGCAGCAGGGACGCGGTGAGCGCGGCGGCCTTCTCGCCCAGCAGCGCGGGAGTTTTCTTAATGTGTAAATTCATACTGATATCCTCCTTTGGTTTTCGGTATGGTGAACCTTATTGTTTACAGAATTCATTATATTATGAAAGGAATTCAAGACGCAACAAACCGTTCTTGCCAAAGATACAATTCTTGCCGTCCACCGGCATTTCCCGTAAAAAAATTGGTGATTCTGACAGATTTGTATGTGTGCAAGAATGGATTGTTGTATAATCTGTCAGAAACAAATATGATGAAATTACTTCCGATACGCTTCGTCAGGGGCAGGCGGAATACAGACCGAGGCAATGGCCCGGACGGCATTCGGACATTGCGAACTTATTATACATTATACGAGGAGGTATAGCGAATGAAAAGAAACGGATGGAAAAAATTGTTGGCAACGGCAGGAGTCATGAGTCTGACCGTGGGATGCCTGTCCGGATGCGGGGGCGAGCCGCAGGGCAATCCCCAGACCGGTTCCACACAGCCCGGCAGCCAGGCGCAGGAACAGTCTCAGGAACAATCCCAGGAGGCGCCCGGGAGCGCCAAGGTCACATTCCCGCTGGCAGAGCAGGTGGAACTTACCATAGCCACGCCGGACGGCGCAGTGGCTTCCCTGGCAGACAATCTTCCTATATGGGAGGAGATCCAGAAACGCACCAACATTAAAATCAACTGGGATGTGACGGCGTCCAAACAGTATGTGGATGTCATGAAACTGCGGGTGGGCGCAGGCGGCGGGAAACTCCCGGATATCATGTTCCTGCCCAATGGCCTGAACCTGGCTGAACTGGGAGGAGAGGGTACCATCCTGCCCCTGGAAGACTACATTGCCAACTGTGAGAATATCCAGAAAGCATATGAGCAGTTTCCCAATGTAAAGGCGCTTACATCTGCGGACGGACATATTTATTCCGTGAACACTTTAAATGAGAGCGCGTATTTCGCTCCTTATAGCCTGGTTATCCGCAAGGACTGGCTGGACCGCCTGAATCTGGAGGTGCCGGAGACCATTGACGACTGGATGACGGTACTGAGGGCTTTCCGTGATCAGGACGCCAACGGCAATGGGGACAGCAGCGATGAAGTTCCCTTCTCTGCAGGCGGCCATGCCTGGTATACCACATATTGGGCCAATGCCTGGGGACTGCATCTGTTCCAGTCCGACGGCTGGTATCCGGATGAGAACGGCCAGATGCAGTACGAGTTTATCAGTGATGAGGCCAAGGAGTTTTACACCTGGCTGAATTCGTTCTATGAGGAGAAGCTGCTGGACGAGGAGTTCCTGACTCTGGGGGACGAAAACAAATTGTTTGAGAAAGTGGCCCGGGACGAGGTGGGCGCGTTTACCGCATATCCATCCCGCATTGCCACACTGGAAGCGGCGCTGGCCTCCAACGGCGTGGAAGGCGCGGAACTGATTCCCGTCATTCCGCCCCAGGGTCCCTATGCCAGAATGACCGAGGTAGTGGGAGACATGACCGTGAACGGGTATGTGGTGACCAAAGACTGTAAACATCCCGATGTGGCGGTAGCCCTTATGGACTTCATGATGAGCGAAGAGGGAAAAGAACTGATGAACTTCGGCATCGAAGGCGACACCTATGTGAAGGAAAATGACGGGACTTACAGCTTTACAGAGAAAGTGACCAACAATCCCGACGGCCTTTCCGCCAGCGAAGTTCTGAGTTCCTATGGCTGCCAGCTGGGACTCTGCTATATGAAGTCCGACAAGCGGGAGCAGGCCATGCTGTTCAGCTATCCGGAGGATCTGCAGCAGAAGATCATTGATGTGACGGATGCCACCAGGCCCTATATGGTGCCGGGCATGACATTACCGCCCGCCACCGAGGAGGAGAGTGATTCCATCAGCGGCCTTTCGGGAGATCTGGCCACCTACATCTGGGAGATGACGGGCAAGTTTACCGTAGGCACTGCCGACATCGAAGCGGAGTGGGACAATTATGTGTCCTATGTAAAGCAGCTGGACGTGGAAAAGATACTGGCCGTAAAGCAGGCCCAGTATGACAGACTTGTGTCCCAGCAGTAAGGAAAAGAAAGGGCCGGCTGTTGTCTGCCGGTCCTTTTCATAGGAAAAAAGTGTTTGTAGGGAACAGGCGGAACTAAAATAAGAAAGGAGAAGGTTTCTTTGGAAGGAAAAGCAATGAAAAAACAAAAGCAGCCTTTAAAGAAGCGGGCGGCGGCGTGGGGGAAACGACTGCTGAAAAACATTAAGAGAGATAAGGCTCTGCTTCTAATCATCCTGCCGGTGGTGATACACTATCTGGTGTTTGTCTATTATCCCATGTATGGGAACATCATCGCTTTTAAAAAATATTCGGCAGTAAAAGGCATTATGGGCAGCGAATGGGTAGGGCTCAGATATTTCATACAGTTTTTTAATTCCCCTTATTTTACCAGAGTGCTGAAAAACACGCTTCTAATCAGCGTTTACAGCATCCTGTGGGGATTTCCCATCCCCATTATATTTGCCCTGATGACCAACGACTTAAAACATGGGGCATATAAGAGGGTGGTGCAGGCAGTAAGTTATATCCCCTATTTTATCTCCACGGTTATCATCTGCGGTATGTTGGTGAATTTCCTCTCCCCCAGCTCCGGCATCATCAATTCCGTGATCAAGGCATTTGGAGGAGAACCCATCAATTTCCTCATGGATCCAAAATGGTTCCGGACAGTGTTTATTGCCAGCGGCGTCTGGCAGGGATTTGGATGGTCGGCCATCGTCTATCTGGCGGCACTGACAGGAGTCAGCCAGGATCTATATGAGGCCGCGAAGGTGGACGGGGCCAGCAAGCTGCAGCAGGTGTTCCATATATCCATTCCCTGCATCCTGCCCACCGTGATCGTCACTTTCATCATGCAGATCGGTACCCTGATGAGCGTGGGATATGAGAAGATCATCCTGCTGTATAATCCCGTCACTCTGGATGTGGCAGACGTGATCTCCTCCTATACATACAGGACAGGCCTGGTGGAGGGCAATTACAGTTTCGGATCGGCGGTGGGGCTGTTTAACTCTGCCATCAATCTGCTGCTGGTGATCTTTGCCAATAAGCTGAGCAGAAAGGTTTCGGAGGTGTCTCTATGGTGACTTGGAAAAAGAAAACAGCGCAGTTTCGCCCAAAGCGCCGCAGAATGTCCCCGGGGGACAGGATTTTTACATCCTGCAATTATGTATTCTGCTTTCTGGCGGCCTGCGTCACATTGTATCCGTTGATCTATGTGTTCAGCATGTCCATCAGCGCACCGGAGGCGGTTGTATCCAATCTGGTGAAGCTGCTGCCCAAAGGCTTTTCCCTGAAAGCCTACGAGATGGTATTCCGCAACAAGGAAGTCTGGCGTTCCTATTATAACACCATATGGTACACTGTGGTGGGCACGGCCATCAGCACCCTTCTTACCATGATGGCGGCCTATCCCCTGTCCAGGAGGCAGTTCTTTCTGCGCAGACAACTCTCCTTCTTTTTTACCCTCTCCATGTTTTTTTCGGGGACGCTGGTGCCCATGTATCTGTTGATCAACAGAATCGGACTTTATAATACGCGCTGGGCCATTGTGCTGCCCACGGGGGCCGCGGCCTACTATATCATTATGACCAGAACTTTTCTGTCCACCATTCCCGACAGCCTGTATGAATCGGCCAAGATAGACGGCGCTTCGGAGTGGACCATTCTTCGGAAGATATTTATTCCCCTGTCCATGCCCATTATGTCGGTATTGATTATCTACTATGCGGTACATCAGTGGAATGGCTATTTCAATGCCATGATCTATCTGCCCGGGCGCAAGGACCTGCAGCCCCTCCAGGTGTTTCTGATGAAAATTCTGATCAACAACGAGAGTGTGGGCGGAGAAGTGGCCGGCTCGGCCGCCATGAGCATGATCAGCCTGCAGCTGAAATATGTGGTTATCGTGGTGGCGCTGGTTCCCATACTGTGCGTGTATCCTTTCCTGCAAAAGTACTTTATCAAGGGCATGATGATCGGGGCCGTGAAGGAGTAAAAGGAAAAAGAGAAATAAGAGAAAGGAAGCCCTGAGGGGGCGGATTGAGAGGTGTGTATGAGCAGGAGACAGTTTTCCATGCAGGCTTACTGGGACAGAAGGGCGGCGGAACTGGCGCCCGCGCTGCGGTTCGGAAACTGCGGCATGGATTTCCCCGTATGGCAGGAGCGGACGCTGGAACGGCTGCTTAAACTCCTGGGGGAATTTCCCGAGAAGGTTCCTCTGGAGGCGGAGGTGGAATACTCCGTGGAGGAAGAAGATTTTATCCGGGAGAGGGTGGTATTTGACAGCGAAGCGTATATGTCGGTGCCCTGCCAGGTATTGATTCCCCGGCATTTTAAAAAGGACCGCTCCCAGCCGGCCATTCTGTGTGTCCATGGCCACGGCAGCTTTGGAAAGGATCCGGTGGCGGGGCTTGTGTCCACGCCGGGGCATCAGGCGGACATTGATCTGATGAATTATGACTACGGCGCCCAGATGGCCCGGAAGGGATATCTCACATTAATGCCGGACCTGCGGGGGTTCGGGGAAAGGAGAGACGGGGACGACTATCTGGGACGGGACACCTGTAATGTGAACTTTCTCAAGGGCGGAATTCTGGGCCTGTATCCGCTGATGCTGAATATCTGGGACATGAAGTGCTGTGTGGATTATCTGTGTACCAGACCGGAGGTGGATCCCGGGCGCATCGGCATGATGGGTATGAGCCAGGGCGGTACTGTCACTGCCTTTACGGCGGCGGTGGAGCCCCGGATCAGGGCGGCGGACGTGATTGCCTATATCAACCCTTTTGCCTCCTTTGGAGTGCACAGAGGGAATTTCTGCGGTTCCCAGATTCTGCCGGAAATCCTGAAGTGGATGGATACGGACGATGTGGGAGGTCTCATTGCTCCCCGGTATCTGATGTTGGAGATGGGGACGGCGGATACCTGCTTTTATTTCCAGGATATGTGGCAGGGGTATCTTCATGTGAAGGAAATCTACGAGGCGGCGGGGGCGGGAGACAGGCTCTGGACGGACATCCATCCGGGGAGCCACGCTTTCAGCGGCAGAAGGGCGGAAGAATTTTTCGCCGAGGGTTTACGGAAATGTTGATTTAAAATGTGGCTTTGAATGGAAACAAAGCAAAAGCAGATGAAGGAGGATGAAACAATATGAAAGAATATGTTTTGGTGGGATCCGGTGGGAGAGGCTATTGGATGTATGCTTCGGCTATCGCGGAGAGATACGGGGATGTGGCTCATCTGGCGGGGATCATGGATGTAAACCGTAAGCGGGCGGAGTATGTGGAGAGCCTGATTCCCTATTCGGTGCCTGTCTACACGGATTTTGACAGGATGATGGAGGAGGTTCGGCCTGACTGCGCCATCGTCACCACCGTAGACCGTTTCCATGGTGAGTATGTGGTGAAAGCCCTGGATCGGGGCGTGGATGTGATCTGTGAAAAACCCATGACCATGGACGAGGAGAGCTGTAATGCCATTCTGGACGCGGAGGAACGCAACGGGCGGAAGATTACGGTGACTTTTAACTGCAGATATATGCCCCTGTTTGCCAGAATGAAGGAATTGTTGGGACAGGGCGTGGTGGGAGAAGTGCTGAACGTGCATTTCGAGTGGATGCTGGATACGGTTCACGGCGCGGATTATTTCCGCAGATGGCACAGGAAGCTGGAGAACTGCGGGGGTCTGCTGGTACATAAGTCCACTCATCATTTTGACATTGTAAACTGGCTCATCGGACAGGAGCCGGAGGAGATTTATGCCAACGGGTCGCTGCGTTTTTACGGAGCCGCCGGTGAGAAACGGGGGGAGAGATGCTGCACCTGTCCCCATGCGGGAGACTGCGCATATGTCTATCAGGACAGTCAGGTTCCCTGGGTGCGGGAAATGTACTATGGCTGTGAGTCTGAGGACGGCTATTATCGGGATCGATGCGTATTCGCGGAGGAGATCGATATTTATGACACCATGTCGCTGGCCGTAAAATACCGGCAGGGGGCCCTTATGTCCTATTCCCTGGTGGCCCACGCGCCATATGAGGGCTGGAAAATCTCCATAAGCGGCACCAAGGGCAGAATGGAAGCCTCCCAGTTCGACACAGGGACCCAGGCTCTGGACGACTGTTTCCATATCAAAGTTTTTGACCGAAAGGGGGGCGCTCTTACCTATGATCTGAAGAAGGAGGCGGGCGCTCATGGCGGCGGGGACGAAAGACTGCTGCGTATGTTGTTCAGAGGGGATTTGCCGGATCCGCTGGGCCAGTTTGCGGGTTCCAGGGACGGCGCCATGTCCGTGCTGATCGGTGTGGCTGCCAACAAGAGTATCAGGGAACATCGTCCCGTGACCGTGGAGGAACTGGTATCCTTTGACAGATGGGAAGAGAGGTGAGAATCATGGGAGTAACCACAGTAGTGATTGCCGGCGCGGGGGGCAGGGGACGCCTGACTTACGCGCCCTATTCCAAAAAATTCCCGGAGCAGATGAAGCTGGTGGCGGCGGCGGACAGGATTCCGGCGCGGCTGGAGGAGATGCGGAGGGAGTATGGACTCGCGGAAGAACATTGCTTTTCCACGGTGGAGGAGATGTTCGCACAGCCCAGGCTGGCGGATATGGCTTTTATCTGTACCCAGGACGCGGAGCATGTGCGCCACGCCTGTCTGGCCCTGGAGAAGGGCTATGACCTTCTGCTGGAAAAGCCGGTATCCGCTGACGGGGGAGAGTGCCGGCGGCTGCTTCAGAAGGCTGAGGAACTGGGCAGAAATGTAACGGTCTGTCATGTGCTGCGGTATGCGCCTTTTTATCAGAAGCTGAAGGAACTTCTGGAGGAGGGGACTCTGGGCCGGGTAATCTCCATACAGGCCAGTGAAAATGTGGGTTACTGGCATCAGGCCCACAGCTTTGTGCGGGGCAACTGGAGGAGGAGTGGGGATACCAGTCCCATGATTCTGGCAAAGTGCTGCCATGACATGGATCTTTTGGTATGGCTCACGGGCAGCCGCTGCAGACGGCTGTCCTCCGTGGGAAGTCTGTCCTGGTTCCGGGAGGAGAACGCGCCGGAGGGCGCGCCCAATCATTGCATGGAGGGCTGCCCTGTGAAAGCGGAGTGCCCTTTTGACGCGGAAAAGATTTATGTGACGGACCCGGTCACAGGCTATGACACCAACGGCGCCGGATGGCTTCAGAAAGCGGTGATGGAACAGCCCACCCGGGAGGGCCTTCTGGATACGCTGCACACCAGCCCTTACGGCAGATGTGTGTTCCGCTGTGACAATGATGTGGTGGATCACCAGTCCGTCACAATGGAGATGGAAAACGGCGTCACCGTGAGTTTTCACATGTGCGGATTAAACCGGGACAACCACAGAACCATACATGTTATGGGGACCAGGGGAGATATCACCGGGAACCTGGAGGAAGAGACGCTGGTGCTTCACCGCTTCGGCGGCGAAGTGGAGACCTTTCACATGGACGTAAAGGAGACCATTTCCGGGCATGGCGGCGGGGACTATCGAATGCTTCATGACATGTTTCTGGCCCGGAGCCAGGGCAGCGGGACGCTGACCTCCTTAAGGCAGTCCCTGGAGAGCCATTATATGGCCCTGGCAGCGGAGCAGTCTCGGCTGGCCGGAGGCCGGCTGGTGGAGATGGAGGCGTTTATAGGTGAATTGTAGTGATGCAGGCGGAAGGCAGAGGCCATGGGCGGCGTCCGATAGTGGGGAGGGGACGGAGGGACAGACACTATGAAAGGTGAGGGTTTATTTTCCCCGGACCAGGCGGAGGGCAGGGCCCGACTGTGCATCCTGGGGGCGGAATGTCTGAAAGCGGTGTACACGGCGTTTACCACAGGGGTGTTCCTCACGGGGTTTTTGCTGTACGCGGGAATGGATCAGGTACAGATCGGGCTGGTGACCAGCCTGCCCCTGCTGGCCGGCGTTCTGTACCCCCTCTCCCCTCTTTTGCTGGAGAAATGCAGGAGGAGAAAAGCGGTGCTGGGAAGCGCCAGACTGCTCTATCATGGGCTGGTGATCCTGTGCGTGACCTTGCTGCCGGGTTGGGTCGAAGGGGGCAGCCTGCTCTGGTGGATGGCCGCCGCCCTCCTTCTGGGAAACGGGTGCAATATCCTGGTGGCCAGCGGTTTTCCCGCATGGCATATCGGCTTTCTGCCGGAGAATATACGAGGGCGTTTTTTTGCCCTGTCAGGGATTGTAAACAGCGTCTTTACGGCGCTGGCCACTTTGGGGGCCAGCGTGCTGGCCGATGCGGCCAAAGCCTCCGGAAGGCAGATGTATTGGATGGGAGTGATCCGGCTGGCAGCTTTCGGTCTGGCGCTGGTGGAGGTGATTCTTCTGCTGCTGCCCCGGGAACCGGAGTACCCCAGGAGCAGCGTGGGGGGCTTCCGGCTCCTGACATTGCCCTTCGGCAATCGGAAGTTCTGTCTCACCATGATCCCGGTCTTTGCGTGGATGATGGTTTCCACCATGACCCTGTACTGCGCCAATGCCTATCTGCTGCAGGAGGTGGAGGTCAGCTATGTCTTTATCAGCGCTCTGCAGGCCATGAACCTTGTGACCACGGCGGTGGTGATGCCTTTCTGGCACAGGCTGCTGCTTCGGACTTCCTGGCTCAGGGCGTTTCAAAAGGTATTTCTGCTGTTTCCCCTGTATCCCTTTCTGCATATGCTGGTCACAAAAAGCAATTATCTGTGGCTGCTTCCGGTGACCATGCTGGCCTATCAGGCGGTGCTGGCGGGGGGGACTCTTTATTTTAACAATATGGCGTATCTGTTTACGCCCAAGGAGGACAGGACCGCATATCTCTCCTGGTATTTAATGCTGGTCAGCGCGGGTTCTCTGTGGGGGCAGGGACTGAGTGCCCTGCTTTTGAGACTCTGGCCCCAGGACTGGGTGGTCGGCGGGACAGTGATCGCTCCCGCCCAGCGTATTCTGCTGCTGCAGGGAGTTCTGTCCCTGGGATTCGGGGCCTGGTTCGGGAAGGTGCTGCTTGGAAAACTGGAGGGTGAGAAGAAAGAATGAAACACACATTGTATATAAACGGAAAGATTATTTTGCAGGACGGGATTCTGGAACAGGGAAGTCTGCTGACAGTGGGAGACAGAATCCGGGAGATCCGCCCCGGCGGGGAACGGCAGTTGCAGCGGGAACTCCGGGAGGAAGCGGATGAGGTGGTGGATCTGCAGGGCAAATATCTGGCTCCCGGATTTATCGACATACATGTACATGGCGGCGGGGGCGGTGATTTTATGGACGGGGAGCGGGAAAGCTGGCAGCAGGCCCTGGAGACCCATCTGCGGCATGGTACCACCGCCCTCTGTCCCACCACCCTGACCGCTGCCACGGAAGAAATGGAGCGGGTTTTCTCCCTGTACAGGGAGTTTCGCCGGGAGCAGACCAATGTCGGGCCCCGTCTGCTGGGGCTGCATATGGAGGGGCCTTATATAGCAGAGAGCATGAAGGGAGCCCAGGACGCCAGGTATATCAGGAAGCCGGAGAGGGAATTCACCGGATGGCTGCTGGAAAAAGGGGCGGGGGTGCTGCGGATTCTCACGGCGGCGCCGGAACTGGAAGGCATGGAGGAGGTGGCCCGGGCGGCAAGAAAGGCGGGAGTACTGTTGTCTGTGGGGCATAGCGATGGCCGTCTGGAAGATGTGGAGCGGGCGGTCCGGGATGGTTACACCATGGCTACCCATCTGTACTCCAGCATGTCCACCATCGTCCGGGAGAACGGTATGCGCAGGCCGGGAGTGCTGGAGGCGGCCCTGTTGTTTGAGGAACTGGATGTGGAAGTCATCGGGGACGGGATGCATCTTCCGGCCTCTCTGCTGAAGCTGATTCTCAGGACCAAGGGGGCTCATCATATGATTCTGGTGACGGATGCCATGCGGGCCGCAGGACTTCCCCCGGGCTCTTATAAGCTGGGAAGCCTGCAGGGAGGGCAGACCGTGTGGTCCGACGGAAGCGTGGCCAGAATGCCGGACGGCGTGTCCTTTGCGGGCAGTGTGGCCACTGCGGACCGATTAATCCGTGTCATGTACCGGGAGGTGGGCCTCCCGCTGTGGCAGGCGGTGAATATGATGACCCGAAACCCGGCCCGGGCGTTGGGGGAACGGGAGATCGGGGTGCTGGAACCCGGCCGGAAAGCGGATATGGTCAGCTTTGACGAACAGATTCGGATCGACAAAGTGTATCTGGCCCAAAGCTAAACCGGGCCGACTGGGGGACGGGATTCCCCATATTGATATATGCAAATATACAGATAAAACTGCGAAAAACAAATAATTTTTGTGAAATTTAGATTTTACTCACGAGTTTACTGTTAATAATCCCGAAATTCTGCCGATATATTAATCAAAGAACCAAATGTCACTGTTGAAATACGCAGCCAAGGAGGGATTGTCGCAGCAAACGGATTTTCTAACTTCATGGTGTATCCGGTACAGGTAGTTCCCCTGGCCCCCAGGACAGGGCGTGAAAACGGCAGTTCCAAACGGCAGCAGTCCGAAGCTCCCAGATCAGTGGGATTTGCCGCCGCTCTGGAAAAGGCCATGGCTGAAGAGCAGCCCATGACCTGCCATACCGTCACATATAACGCGGCCCGGGAGTTGCGGACATTTTATTACCGGCCTTCCAGGGAATATACCTTATAACCGGCAGATAGACGCGCTTCTGCTTTTAGAGAGAAGCGCGTCTGTCTGTATCAGAGATCCTTTTCCACAAAATGTTTGTACATATCCCGGTATTTTTGATAGCCCCGGTCTTTTTGCACGTCAAAATTCAACTGATACATCCGAAATACCACCGTTTGATTTTTGGGCTGCCATTGCTCCTGGTAAGAATAACAATATTTCATTCCGATCTGTCTCATAACGCCGCCGCTTCTCGGATTGTTCCGATCGTGCGTAGCCGTTATGTATGGAATCCCGTCCTGCTGTAATTGCAGGATAAGAGCCCTGCCCGCTTCGGTGACAATTTCTCTGTGCCAGTATTCTTTGCGCAGTGCATATCCGAAATCATGGCTCTCGTCCGTTTCTGCCGTTATATAACCGATTGGAAAATTATTCTCCCTCAGACAAATGGCAAAGCAGTATTTTTGATCGGCGAAACGCTGCTCATAAAACGCTCTTGTTTCCTCCAAACTTTTGACAGGAAACCATGGAAGAAAGGTATTTACTTCTTCGTCCTTCAAAAGCAGGAACAAGGCTTCTGTATCTTGCTCTTCAAATTTTCTGAGTATAAGTCTCTCCGTTTCAAGCCATGAATTCTCCATTGCGTTTTCTTCTCCAGTCCTGAATTGCTGTTTTGATCATATCACAGCCCCTTTCAGGCGTCAACAAAACCCCTTTTCAAAAGCCAGCCGCCGGGTGTATAATTGCAGCAGATGAATTTGATATGGGCGGACAACAGGGAAAAGGAGACGGCAAATGGCTCTGGGATATTTTGCGGAATGGAATATGGGGAATCTATTGATCCGAATGGCGGCGGCTACAATCCTGGGCGGCGTTATCGGTCTGGACAGGGGAATGAAGCACCGGGGCGCGGGCACAAAGACCATCACGGTGGTCTGTCTTGGAGCCACGCTGGTGATGTTGACGGAACAATACATCCAGGTTTATCTTCCGGGCCTGGCCAATATGAATCGGATGGCGGCGCAGGTGATCAGTGGGGTAGGATTTATCGGTGTGGGAACCATCATTATTTCCAGGCACCGGGTCCGGGGACTGACAACCGCCGCTACCCTGTGGGCCAGCGCCTGCGTGGGACTGGCGGTGGGGATCGGCTTTGTGGAAGGCGGCGTATTGATCACGGCGATGATGCTGCTGTCTCTGCATGTGCTTCCCTATGTGGAGCGGTTCGCGGCCAGACATTCCCGCTACTGCAATGTGTTTGTGGATTTGGAGGAGAGCAGGGATTTACATGGGGTCATACACAATCTGAAGGAGGCCGGCATCGTCATAGATTCCATGGATCTGAGCGAGTCCAAGGAGACGGGAGAGGGTGTCTCCGTGCATATGGTGCTGTTTGTGAAGAGATCGGTGGGACGTGAGGAAATCTATGATATATTCATGAAGTCAGACAAGGTGGTGACGGTGGACTTTTTGTGAGTTTCCACAAAACCGCTGAGGAGGAACGAAATGGGACATAAAATAAGGAAACATATATTTTTGCTTCTGCTGTGCCTGGGGCTGTCAGGCTGTGCGTCATGGCCGGGCCAGGGTATTTCCGCATATTTGGGGCATGCCGGGCAGGAGGCGGCTGAGGACGGCGGTTCGGATCAGAGCCTGCTGCCGGAAGGGGCTGAGGACGGCGGTTCGGATCAGAGCCTGCTGCCGGAAGGGGCTGCGGACGGCGGTTCAGACCAGAGCCTGCTGCCGGAAGGGGCTGAGGACGGCGGTTCGGATCAGGGTCTGCCTTCGGAGAACGGCCATGGGACCGGGAATCTGTCAGCCGGGGAGGAGTCTGCTTCTGCGGAAATATCGGAATCTGCCAGTGATTTCGTAGACAAGGGATATGATTTTACGATATGCTTTGCGGGGGATATCAATCTGGACGAAAACTGGTATACCACACAGTTTCTGGACACCCAGCCCGGCGGCATCTATGACTGTATCTCCCCGGAACTGGTGGAGGTGATGCAGGCGGCGGATATTATGTGCCTGAATAACGAATTCACTTACAGCGCAGGGGGGGCTCCGCTGGCGGGGAAGGCCTATACCTTCCGGGCTGATCCCGGGCGCGTGGAGGTGCTGGATCAGCTTGGAGTGGATGCGGTGACATTGGCCAACAACCATGTATATGATTACGGGCCGGAAGCCCTGCTGGATACATTCACAGTGCTGGAGGAGGCGGGAGTTCCATACTTCGGGGCCGGGCGCACGCTGGAGGAGGCCATGAAGCCCCTTTATCTGGAGGTGGAGGGCAGGACCGTGGCGCTGGTGGCGGCATCCAGAGCGGAAAAATATAAGATGACGCCCCAGGCCACCGAAACGGAGCCGGGAATCCTGCGGTGCTATGACACGGAATTGTTTTTACAGGCCATCCGGGAAGCGAAAGCAAACGCGGATTTTTGCATTGCCTTTGTCCATTGGGGAACGGAATACAGCTATGATCTGGAGCAGGTTCAGTTGGATACGGGGAGGGCTTATCTGGATGCAGGGGCGGACGCAGTGATCGGCGCCCACAGCCATTGTCTCCAGGGAATGGAATATTATGACGGAAAACCCATTGTCTATAGCCTGGGGAATTACTGGTTCAATGAGAAAACCCTGGATACCATGCTGCTGCAGCTGCACTTTTCAGGAGATGAAGCCCAGGCCCGGCTGGAGGTGCAGGTGATTCCAGCGGTGCAGTCGGGATGCAGGACGACATATGCCCAGGAGGAAGAGGAACGGAGAAGAATTTTTGATTTTCTGGAAAGCATTTCAGTAAATGTGGAGATATCCCATGAGGGGATGGTGGCCGAGACCGGGTGACGCGCTGCACATATGCCGCCATCCGCGGCCCGGGATATGAAGAGAAAAGTCCGTCCATAAAATTCGTGGAAAATGAAAAAATACTATTGCCAAATTTTTTAGAATATGTTATTATATAACTCGTTGAAGAGATATACCATATATAGCTGTGATTTGGCTCCATGGTCAAGCGGTTAAGACATCGCCCTTTCACGGCGGTAACACGGGTTCGATTCCCGTTGGAGTCATCGCTTTATGCGATTCCCGAAAGGGTTTGCGGACCTTTAGCTCAGTTGGTTAGAGCAACCGGCTCATAACCGGTCGGTCCCGGGTTCGAGTCCCCGAAGGTCCATTTATTACAATTTCATTTGTTTTGGCCTAGTGGCTCAGTTGGTTAGAGCGCCGCCCTGTCACGGCGGAGGTCGTCGGTTCGAGTCCGATCTGGGTCGTAGTAGCTGTTTGAGAGAGATCTCAAACAGCTATTTTACTATGTGGAATTTTGCAGATTTTATGTTTGAGAATACGGATTCCTCTGGGTTTCAGGGCAATAAAAATGGAAGCAAAGGGGCTCGAACCCTTGGCCTCCCGCTAGTCAGGCGAGCGCTCATCCCAGCTGAGCTATGCTTCCATGCACCTACTATATCATAAAGAGAGATAAAAGGGAAGAGGGAAAGTGAAAAATCTATATGACGAAAATCTATATGATGCACACAATTTTGCAGGAATGCCTGATTGGGAGTAGTAAGGTCAGGGGAGTTATGTTACAATGAGTAAAACGGCCCTGGCCGAAAGGGACGCGGAAGCACAAACAGTTTGATGTTAAGCGGATGGCCGGCATCGGTGACGGGCCCAAACAACAATATACGGCAGGACGGTTCCGAAGCGGCTATGCCGAAGGCATGGCTGAGGGATAAACGTTATGCCGGAGAGACGCGAGGAGGTTTTATATGGCAAATCCATATCTACCAAACTGGGAGTATATTCCCGACGGGGAACCCAGAGTATTCGGGGAGCGGGTCTATATCTACGGCTCCCATGACAAGGCGGGATCGGGAAGGTTCTGCGATTATGTGCTGAAATGCTGGAGCGCGCCGTTGGACAATCTGAATGACTGGATCTGCCATGGGGATATTTTTCATACTCTGGCGGACAGGGACCATCCGGCTGACACGGACTGGACCAGGGAGGGCAATGAACTCTACGCGCCGGATGTGGTGGAGAAAGACGGCAAATATTATCTGTTTGCCTATATCATTGGGGCCAAGGGCTGCGTGGCGGTGAGTGACAGGCCGGAGGGGCCTTTCCGGCTGCTGTCCAGATATCAGTATACCATACCGGACGAGATCTGCCAGGACGGATGGTTTGTGGATCCCGGCGTCCTGGTGGACGATGATGGAAAGGTGTATATTTACTGCGGTTTTGAGCATTCCTTTATGGCTCAGATCAATCCCGACAATATGTACGAAGTGCTGGACGGGACCTGCATCGATCATATCATTCCCAACCAAATACAGGAGGAGCAGGGATTTTGCGAGAAGGAAAGTCTTTTCTTTGAAGCGGCTTCTCCGCGGAAAGTGGGGGATGTATACTATCTGATCTATTCGCCCCAAAGAGGCAGCAGGCTGGCCTATGCCACTTCGGACAGCCCCATGGGGCCTTTTACTTACAGAGGGTATATCATTGACAATGGAGTGGAGTATCCGGGGGGAAATGACCATGGTTCTATCGCCTGCATCAGGGGGCAGTGGTATATATTTTACCATCGTATGACCAACAACAGCGTCTTTTCCCGCAGGGCCTGCGTGGAAAGAATTACCATTCTTCCGGACGGGACCATTCCGCCGGTGGAGATGACCTCTCTGGGCTTTGAGGAGGCGCTTTCTCCTTACAGGGAGACCCCTGCGGACATCGCCTGTGTGCTGAAGGGCGGTGCGTATGTCACAGAGAAATCGGTGTTTGAACGGGTGGTCACGGGTATCACCGAAAACAGTGTGATCGGATACAAGTATTTTGACTTTGGGGAAGATTATTCCAGCAAGACCATGGAGTTTGCCGCCATGGTGGAGGGCTGCGGCTGTGAGAGCACATTACATATCCGCATAGACAGTGAGGAGGGCCGGGAGATCGGCTGCTGTCCGGTGGGAAAGGGCGACGGCACAATACATGCCGTTGTGGAGAAGGTGACGGGACGACATGCTCTGTTTTTCACGGTTTCCACGGGCTACCACAACAGTGCGGACAAGGAGGACCCATCGGACTGGATCGCCGGTTTCTTCCGAGGACGTATGCTGTTTGCACTGAAGGCATTTGTGTTTATGAAGTAAGCGGCAGGCGGCTCTGCGGGGAGCCCCATGATTTTGTGGCACGGGGAGGCGCGGTACAAAATGTACATGCGCGGCCGGGCCGCCTGAGACAGATTGAGAGAGGACTAGTCCATTGAAAAATCTGGAAAACGTCAAGAAGCGGATATTTGAAATCATTCAGATCGGGAACAGGACGGATACGCCCAGTCTGGCATTCGACATATTTATTGTATGCATGATCCTGCTGAACATTGTGATTACTTTCTGCCAGACTTTCGCACAGCTTAATCGGTTTGAATCTTTGCTGCAGACTCTGGAATTGGCTACGATTGTCATTTTCACGGTGGAATATATTCTGCGGCTGTGGACGGCGGAGTATCTGTATCCGGAAGAAGGGCGCGGGCAGGCGCGGCTGAAATTTATGCGCTCTTTTTACGGCGCTGTGGATCTGCTGACCATACTGCCTTATTTTCTGCCCTTTGTGCTCCCCAGCGGGGCGGTGGCCTTCCGCATGTTCCGGGTGGTGCGCATCCTGCGTCTGTTCCGAATCAACGCCAAGTATGACGCTTTTCATGTGATCACCACGGTACTGAAGGAGAAGCGGGGCCAGCTTCTGTATTCCATCTTTCTGGTGCTGGTGCTGATGATGGCCTCTTCCCTGTGCATGTATGGCCTGGAACATGAGGCCCAGCCGGATCATTTTTCCAATGCCTTTTCCGGCATCTGGTGGTCCGTGTCCACGCTGCTTACAGTGGGATATGGAGATATTTATCCCGTCACGGTGGGAGGGCAGGCAATGGCCATTGTCATCGCCTTTCTGGGGGTGGGCATGGTGGCCATTCCCACAGGTATTATCTCGGCGGGATTTGTGGAGTATTATACCAGCATCAAGGATGGGACCGTCACCAGTCTGGACGCGGATTTTGTGACTCTGGAGATTACGCTGGGGCATCCTTTTGCGGGCCGGGAACTGGAACAGCTCACACTGCCCCAGGGGCTTTATGTGGCCACCGTGCTGCGGGACAGGGAGGTGCTGGTTCCCCACGGGGATCTGAAAATCCAGGCCGAGGACGTGATGGTGCTGGGCAGCATGTGCCGTATGCGCATCGAGGCCAGCCTGGAAGAGGTGGCCATCGAGAGAGAGCATCCCTGGATCGACATGCAGGTTCGGGATCTGGACATCTCCCGGCGCAGCCATGTGATTATGCTGAAGCGGGGGAACAAGAATCTCCAGCCCCGGGAGGACAGCCGGATCCGAGAGGGGGACGTGGTGCTGATATATCACCGATGAATCATAGCAGGGGCGTGGGAATTGCGGAACTAAAAAACAGCATGTCCCCGTACGGCGCAGGGAAGAATGTATGAACGCGGAAGCGTGCAGACATTCTTCGCCGGAAAAGTGCGCCGGAAGGGGAGATGCGGAACTAAAATAGGGAGGAAATAGTATGTTGAAGGAATTGAAAGGAAACCGGGTAGCAATCCAGGAAGGAGAACTGCTTAGAAGGGAGCAGGACAACAGGACATACCTGATGAAACTGGAAAACAGATATCTGCTGCGCAACTATCTGCTGGAGGCGGGACGGATCTCCGGGCGGGGAATGGACCCTAAAGCCATGGGGGGCTGGGAAGATCCCTCCTGCCAGCTGCGGGGACATTTTCTGGGACATTGGCTGTCGGCAGCGGCGATTCGCTATCATGAGACCGGGGATAAGGAACTCTGGGCAAAAGCCTGCGGGGTTGTGGAAGAGCTGGAGATTTGTCAGAAGGAAAACGGCGGCGGCTGGGTGGCGCCCATCCCGGAAAAATATTTGTACTGGATCGGAAAGGGCAGAAACATCTGGGCCCCTCAGTACAATCTGCATAAACTTTTTATGGGGCTGCTGGACGTATATAAGTACATGGATAACCGGAGTGCGCTTTCCATTGCAGAAGGCCTTGCGGATTGGTTTTACCGCTGGAGCGGGTCCTACAGCCGGGAAGAGTTTGACGATATTCTGGATGTGGAGACCGGCGGTATGCTGGAAATATGGGCTGAACTTCTGGAGATAACAGGCAATGAAAAATACCGGGAACTGCTGTCCAGATATTATCGCCAGCGCCTGTTTGAGCCCTTGCTGGAAGGCAGAGACGTTCTTACAAACATGCATGCCAACACCACGATTCCCGAGATACTGGGCTGTGCCAGGGCCTATGAAGTCACAGGGGAAGAAAAGTGGCTGGCTATTGTGAACAGCTATTGGAAATGCGCGGTGACAGACAGGGGAAGTTATGTGACGGGAGGCCAGACCCAGGGCGAGATCTGGACTCCCATGAAAAAGCTGAAAGCCAGGCTGGGGGATAAGAACCAGGAGCATTGTACCGTTTATAATATGGTACGGCTGGCGGAATTCCTGTTCCGGCATACCGGGGATCCCCGCTATATGCATTATATCGAATATAATGTACAAAACGGGATATTCGCGCAAAGCTACTGGCGGGGAGAGTCTCATGACGGAAAGCCGGGCGTGGGCCTGCTGACCTATTTTCTGCCCATGAAGGCTCCCGGCAGAAAGGACTGGGCGGGGGAGATGGACAGCTTTTTCTGCTGTCACGGCACTATGGTGCAGGCCAATGCCGCATTAAATCGCTGCATGTACTACCAGGAGGAAAAAGACCTGTTTGTGACCCAGTATGCCAACTCGGAGACGCGTTTTGAGATAGAGGGCAGAGAAATATGCCTGCGTCAGAGACAGGATTATATGAACGGCAGCCTTCAGAGTTCTTCGGTAAACGATGCCCGGCAGACTGTCAATGCCATCGCCGGGGCCTATGCCAACAGACCGGATTTCCGAAAATATGTGTTCACCCTGGAGGTTTCGGAGGAGACGGCTTTTTCCCTGCATCTGAGAGTGCCGGACTGGATTACCGGGGAGGCCAGGGTCTGTGTAAACGGGGAAGAACTGCTGACGACCCAAGATACCGATCATTTTGTGAAGATTGACAGAATGTGGAAGGAGGGAGACAGGGTAGAACTGTATCTGCCCATCGGTCTGCGTTTTATTCCGCTGCCGGATGACAACTCCATGGGTGCGTTCCGATATGGGCCGGATGTGCTGGCGGGAATAACCGGACAGGAGAGAATCCTGTATCTTGAGGGAGAGCGGCCGGAGGAAGAGCTATCCCCGGATACGGAGCGGCAATGGGGAGAGTTCCGCACATTCTACCGCACGGAAAACCAGGATCCCGGCATCAGCTTCGTGAAGCTGAATACAGTGGGATATGAACCTTACCAGATTTATTTTAAGGTTAAAGAGAAAAGGAATTAGAGAAGGAATTTGCTGTGGAATGCGGTGAATTTCGGATAGCATATCTGCGGGAGGGGGGCTAAAAAGTCCCCCTTTCACTAGAGCAAGGACGTGAGAACCACCTTTTATGTATTGTTGGACTTTTTCATAAAATCTTGAGTATGTATTGACATTTACGCGAAGGTGTGATATTTTTAATAAAATTTTCGAAAGGACATACAACAATGACAGTACATACCTCCATGCACAATATAACTACTGTTATGCAGCGCATCGAATTCGTACAGACTTCGCCGGGCTGGTATTGTCGTATCCGAATTTCAGTATAGTCCATCATTGGACTACAAGATTTTAGGATGATGACAGTGCAAGTCGAAGGAGAATTCGAATGCACTGTTTTTTATTTTCTGAGAAAGGGGATATTAATGAATGTATCAATAGCAGAAGTAAAATCATCGGAGTTTCAAATGTGCCTGGACGTCATTCACCAGAGTTTCAAAACAGTGGCTGACGAGTTTGGTTTGACGCAGGAGAATTGCCCCAAGCATACAAGCTTTATTCCACTGTGTTTTCTTGAGACACAGATGAATTGGGGATGGCATATGTACGCATTGTATGACGGAAAGAAAATTATCGGATATATTTCGCTATCCAAAGAAAGCGACGATGCCTTTGAACTTCACAACCTTGCTGTTCTGCCAGAGTATAGACACAATGGATTCGGAAAACTTCTTCTTGATTTTGCAAAGGAAAAGGTGATATCTCTGGGCGGTACAAAGATAAAGATCGGCATTATTGAAGAAAGTATCGTATTGAAGAACTGGTACATTGCAAATGGATTTGCTCATATCGGAACGAAGAAGTTCGACCATCTTCCGTTTACAAGCGGGTATCTTGAATGGAAGGCAGAATGAAAATAACTGTGTAAGGCTTGAAAGGAGTATCACAATGCTATTTGAAGATAAGCAGATAACCTTAAAAGACGGCAGAACAGCCATCTTAAAAAGTCCGCGTACTGAGGATGCGGACAAGTTGCTGAACTATATAAAGAAATCCTGTGGTGAAACTGATTTTCTCATACGTTATCCCGAAGAATGGACCATGACCGTCGAGCAGGAAGAGGCATGGGTAAACCGTCTGCGTTCCTCTCCCGATACCTTGGGCATCACCTGTTATATTGACAGTGAAGTTGCAGGAAACTGCGAGATCAGCTTTAGAAGTGATATAAAAATTTCGCACCGGGCGACCATTGCCATTGCAATTCTTGAAGAGTACTGGAACCTTGGAATCGGCACTGCAATGTTTGAGGAACTTGTTACAGCAGCACAAAACAGAGGAATTGAGATTATGGAGTTGGAGTTTATAGAAGGTAATGACCGGGCAAGGCATTTGTACGAGAAATTCGGATTCCGTGTTGTCTCTGAAAAGCCGAATGCCTTCAAACTCAAGGACGGTACGTATCTGAGTGAATTTTATATGCAGAAAAGTTTTGCGTGAGAGTTAAGAATGAATATTATTTATGCAACATATAATATCCAACATAGCAGTACTTATCTATGAAGATATTGTATTGCTCCCTGCTCTGAATTTGCATTAAAAATTTTAACAAAACAAAAGGAAAGATAGGCCAATGAGTAAATTTTCAGTTACGATAAACAAAATCAACCAGCAACAGCAGCTTATTGTCAAAGTTGACAACGGGCTTTTGGGGCTGTGTTCATAACAAGTGTCTTATGCTGGTTAATCTGAACCAAACGGTCGAAAGCTCAATACGAGTTTTTGGCCGTTTTTATTTGGAAAGGGGGTATATTATGCCGGAACAGTGAGAGGTGATAACTGAAGGAAATAACGAGAAACAACAGAAAATAACAGAAAGGAACAGAATAATATGATATGTAAGCGCTTAACTTCAAATGAACGTCCCATATTCCCTAAGAGGGCAATTATTACGGCAGGTATGCCTTATGGAAATAAAAATTTACATTTCGGGCATGTTGGGGGGATGTTTATACATGCAGATATTTTTGCCCGATTTTTAAGAGATCGAATCGGAAAAGATAATGTTATTTTTCTTTCAGGAACAGATTGTTATGGTTCTCCCATCATGGAAAGCTATCGCAAGCTGCAGGAGGCAGAGTACGAAGGTACTTTGGAAGATTATGTCCGTGTTAATCATGAGAATCAGAAGAAAACCCTGGAAAACTATGGTATCAGCTTAAATTTCTTTGGAGCATCGGCGCTGGGAGAAGCAGGTTCAATTCACAGGCAGGTATCAGCGAAGATATTTCACACTTTATATAAAAATGGATATATTAAAAAAATGTCCATGCCTCAGTTTTATGATGAAGAAAAAAAGATGTTTTTAAACGGAAGGCAAGTAACAGGGAAATGTCCGATACCAGGATGCACTTCGGAGAATGCGTATGCCGATGAGTGTTCATTGGGACATCAGTTTTTGCCTTCGGAACTTATCAATCCTGTCAGTTGCTTATCAAATAAAAAACCTGTTCTCAGAGAGGTGGAAAACTGGTATTTCGATTTGGAATATTGTATCCATACAGTAAAGGAATATAACGATTTCTTGCGAAAGAATACAAATACGCGTAAGTATCAGTTAGAAACCGTAGAAGAATTTTTGAAAAAGCCGTTCCTATATGTACCAAGAAAGTATATCGTTGACCTGGCAGAACTGGCAGCTAAGCTGCCCCCTCATAAATTAACCGATGAGGAAAAGAAACCGTCTGTTGTATTTGAATTTGAAAATCTGGATGATCGTGACAAAGCTAAAAATGTATTGGAAGCCAGCAACATTCATTATACTTCCGGAAAGACACTGGTTCCCTTTCGGCTGTCCGGTAATGTAGAATGGGGAATACCATTCCCGGAGTGTGAAGGATTAAAGGACCTCACCTTTTGGGTATGGCCGGAATCGCTGTGGGCGCCGATTTCCTTTACCTTAGCATATTTGAAAGAGCAGGGAAAAGAGGACGACTTATCCAGGTGGTGGTATGATGAGGAATCTAAAGTTTATCAGTTTATTGGAGAAGATAATATTTATTTCTATGCCATCGCTCAGACGGGGTTATTTACAGGATTACAGGTTCCCAAAGGGGAAGCAGCGGATGTGGAGAAAGTACACTTATCTCACATCATAGCTAATCGACATTTATTGTATATGGATACAAAAGCCAGCAGCAGTTCCGAATTGAAGCCTCCTATGGCAGATGAATTGCTTAATTATTACACCAAGGATCAGCTGCGAATGCATTTTATGAGTTTGGGTCTGTCTTCCAAAAGCGTAGGCTTTAAACCGCAGGTATTTATGAAAGAGGAAGACAGGGTTGGCGTAGATATGGTTCTGAAAGATGGTAATTTAATAACCAATGTGTATAACCGACTAATCCGAACCTGCTTCTACGCTATTCAGAATAATTGTGACGGAAAAATTCCTGAGGGCGATGTGAGTGAACAAATAAGACTTATGGCAGAGAAAGCTGTTCTTGATTATGAACGTTATATGTATAACCATGAGTTTCATCGTATCTCTTATGTTTTAGATGACTTTATTCGGGGGGTAAACAAGCATTGGGTAAACAATGTAAAGATTGCAGATGCCGCGGACAATGCGGAATTCAGAAAACAACTTGTTATTGATTGTTTTTATGCTTGTAAGGTAATGGCAATATTAATTCATCCAATTGCACCGGAAGGATGTGAAATGTTCAGGGAATATCTAAATCTGGGAGAAGAATTGTGGGATTGGAGTAAAATATTTGAGCCGGTTTCCTTTTATATTGCAGACGTGAAGAGTCATAAATTAAAGTATCTGGAACCGAGAGTAGATTTCTTTAAAAAGCATGACTGCCAACTGGCGGAAATGTAAGCAATCTTGGAGCGGAGACTTTGGATTGACGAAACAGGCTGAAAGGACTGCAGGTCTCATGTTTGACAGCAAGTAGGGAAAATGTTACAATTATAGTCACTTGGGGAACGGCTGGGAGCACGGATGCGCAAATAATACTAAAAACGGTAAAGGGGGGGCACTTTTTGGTTTTGCATATAATGATTAAAAATTTCGGTAAGATTGAATCAGCGGATATAGCGCTTCATGATCTGGTGGTTTTTGTGGGAAATAATAACAGCGGGAAAACCATGGTTATGCAGTTGATTTACGGCATTCGGGAAAAATTGAGTAGCTTTCCCGTTACCGACTTAAGGGTAAAGAAGTCTGACCTGAATGGCCAGTGTTTACTCCGCTGTGACCAGGACTGGTTCAGAGAAATGGAAACATGTATTAACGAGTATTTAGCCGTGCATAAGTCCCAGATCATCGAAAGTATATTTGGTACTTTGATTTCTGCGGAAGAGATAAAGATAGCACTGGAAGCAGTTGAATCCGAATATTTTGTGAGCAGCGTTTCTGCGTATCGGAATAGAGAGGCAGGAGGGCAAAAGACAGAATTTAATATAGACACCCGCCGATATGTGCATGGAGAAAATGTAAAGTCTTATAATTGCCGGATTTCGGAGTGGAATGGCCTGGAAGATGGGACACAAATGGCTTTGCAGGCCGTTTGGAGTATTATTTTGTTCGGAAAAATTGCTGCGGACGCAGGACAGATCTTCCTGCCCGCAGCCCGCTCAGGGCTGCAGTTGCTGTACAAGCAATATTTTGCCGGAGGAGCGGAGGGCAGCTTCGTGACGCCGATAAAAGATTTTCTGCGTTTTCTCCAGCTTTATGCCGAAGAAAGGCAGCCAGAGGAGGGGCGGAAGGGGCTGCTGGAATTTGGGGAAGAGCATCTTCTGCAGGGAAAAGTGACGCAGATAGGCGATGAGACCTTTTATGTAGACAGACAGGTGGGCAGGCCGGTTTCGCTGCATATCGCGTCTTCCATGATTCATGAATTGACCCCCTTTATTAAGGTTTTGAGCGCGGCTAGGAAGATTGACTGGCTTTATTGCGATGAGGTGGAAAACAGTCTTCACCCGCTGCTGCAGAGAGAGATGGCACGCTGGCTGATCCGCATGGTAAACGCCGGAATGCATGTCATCGTAAGTTCCCACAGCGATACCATGGCAAGCCGGTTAAATAATTTATTTATGCTGACATATATGAACGGAAAAAAGGCCAATTTTGAATTGTTGTCGGAACTGGATCTGAAAGAGGCGGATTTGCTGCATTCTGACCGAAGAGCGCATATATATGAATTCCGCAGCGGGAAGCAGGGGAAAACGGCGGTTGAGAAATTGGAATTTATAAGTCATCCTTTGATGGGATACGATTTTCAGCTTTTCGGAAGCAATCTGGATAAACTGTATGATGAGGCAGATAAAATCACGAGGTAAGAAGCGGTGATAAGAGCGATAAAACTGAAAGAGTCAGGTACTCCCCACAGGACAGAACTGTATGAGGTGGCGGAATCCCGGGATATTACGACGGAAGAAAAGTATGAAGATGGCAGCCTGGATCAGGTGGTTCTGCAATATTGTATAAAGGAAGAGGAAGTTGGGTATTATGCACAGGAGTATCGGCCTGCCGATGTTCCCAAGGATGGGGCTAAGGTAATTGATATTACGGCAGTATTGCTGAATCATGGAGAGAAATATATTAGATGGCATCTCTATGATATGAAGAGAACACTGGCGGGACACGATACAGTCACAAAACTTTACAATCAGTGGAACTGGGGACTGCGGTATCTGCGTAAAAATATCCTGTTTCAGATGTCAGAGTATTCGGTAATACCGAATTTGGGCGTGATCACAAGATCTTACGACGAAGAAAGAATGAAACGCCTTCGGGATGACTGCCGGAAAAATTGTAATGAAATAGAAAATCCTTCGAAACCCATGACCCTGCCCCAGCGGAAAAAGCGGACGGACATCGGAAAATACAGAGCAGGACTCCGTGCGGCCCAAGCCATTCTGGATAAAACTTTTCAGGCGGAGGATGCGGCTGATACATATGAAATCCAAATACGGCTGTTGGGTCAGGAAAGTAATGAGGTTTATCAAATGAGATTTCCCGTATAAGAGAGGTATGGTATGCGTGATTATTTAAGTGTAAAATTTGAACAATTTATGGAAGATTTTAATTTAATGGAGGACTCCAAGGAGACAAATTGGAGAAGATTTGTCAATTACCAGTTTTTCTCTCAGTTTCAGCCGGGGCGTCTCGATACGGATGCCGATTTGCTGGATCAGATCTGCGTGGAGTATTCAGAGTTTTCGGAGGTGCACGGAGTTCTTTTTTTGCTGAATGATCAGATTCTTACCGATCCCCAGGACATAGATGATATATTGCAGAGAGACACGAAAGGGCTGTTTGAACTGTACTTTCTGACCACGAGCCATACGGGAAACTTTGTCCAACAGTTGGAAAAACTTTTTGAGGATCTGGATGTGACAGAGAATGGGGAGGGATGGCTGGATATTCTGCGCTATGCAATGTCAAAGAATATTATGTTGAGGTGGAAGGGTGATCCAAGGCTGAGCGTTGTGTCATATGACGGAGAGGGGCGGGAGATCGCTTGGAATTTCAGCGATAAATTCAAGAACTGGTTCTCAGAGATTGATCCTATCAAAATAGACAAAAAGAGACTGCAGGACATTGTTAATTCCAATGAAAACAGTTATCAGGGAGAGATAGAGTGTAAAGCATTGCTTCCCATAGTAGGTGAAAAGGAGGAATTGGGCAATGCGTTTGTCACATGCATGTCAGCCCGTGTATTGATAGAATTGATAACAACTTCCGACGGATTGCTCAGGCGAAATATGTTTGACGATAATGTGAGAGATTCCCAGGGACATTCGGCGGTTAATCTGGAAATTCTGTCAACGCTGAAAGAACATCCGGATCGATTTGTGCTGTATAACAATGGAATAACCATTGTCTGCCAGGATGTCCAACAGAAGAACGGAAAATATATATTGGAAAATCCGCAGATTGTAAACGGCTGTCAGACCTGCAATATGATCTATCAGTCCTATCAAAGCAATGTGAATCTTGACGGCGTCCAGATTATTGCCAAGATCGTGGGATCCCATAAGGAGGATGTGACGCAGGGGATTATCAGAGGCGCGAACCGGCAGAATATTGTATATGAGGAAGCCTTTGAAACCATAAGAACATTTCACAAAAATCTGGAAAAGTATTTTGAAAATAATCAGGTAATTGGCTTTCAAAAAATATACTATGAGAGACGTTCCCGGCAATATGCGGACAATCTCCAGATTAAGCCTCAGCAGAAAATAAGTTTTTGCGGCTTGATCCGAAGTATGGTCACATTGTTTGTAAATCGTGTGGAGGATAGTCACAGACATGAATATCCTTTATTAAAGAAATATAAGGACAACCTGTTCATTGACACCCATTCCTGTCAGCCGTATTATCTGGCAGCTTTTCTGTACCTGAACGTAGATCGGCTTTTCCGGGACAAAAAACTGCCTAAAGAACTGAGCAATTTTAAAATGCACATTCTGCTGTTAATAAAAGAAATGAAAGGCGGGCATTCGCCGGATCTGGCCTCCGATGAGATTGATTCGTACTGTGACCGGTTGTTGAAGTCTCTGGAGAACGGCAAAATGTTGCAAAGCGCCCAGGAAGCCTGCAAAAAATTTGAGGAAATAAGGACGAAATGGATTAAATTAAAAGGAAATCAATATAGATTCGGCATTAAAGACAGCGCAGAATTCCGTAGTTTCCTTATGAAAGAAATTTATGGGGCTTCGGAGGAACATACAGCCGAAAAGCTGTATACCGGATATGTGGCCAAAGTAGACCTGGATATACACAATACCCTATATGGATTTATTGAGCATGAGCCTAAAAATGTATTCTTCCATGAATTTGACAATCCGGGTATTGATCGGTCTTACATTGGAAAAAAAGTCAGCTACAAAATAGTTCTTGACGGCGGCCAGGAGAGGGCAATAGATGTGCGGCTCATTTAAACAGAAGCATTTATCCAGCGTGCGGACCGGCGCAGGCCGTCAATGGTTTTGGTCTCCAAAACGATCCGGGAGTCTGTCTGGGAAGCCAGACGCAGATATTTTTGTAAATCAATTTCTCCCATTCCCAGGGGGAGATGGTCTTTTCCGGACAGCGCATCGTGGAAATGAAAGTGACAGAGTCTGTCGCCGTGTTCCAGGATCAGGGCTTCATCCCTGCCTCCGATACAGTGATTGTGGCCGATGTCAAAGGTCAGGCCAAACACCGGGCTTTCCAGCAGGATGGTCAGGGCCTGCCGCTGGAAAGCCGTGTATCCGCTGCTGTTTTCCACACAGATTCTGACATCCCCTGTACCCACCATTTTTTCGCACTTGTCCCGAAAGAGGCGAATGCTGCGCAAATATTGTTGAAGATATTCCTCAAACAAGTATACTCTCCTGTGAGGCAGCGTAAAGTATACGCCTTGGGACAGATGCATGTTCAGCACCGGGATATGCAGTTTTCCGGCCAAGATGATGGTTTCCTGCACCGTATGAAGATAGGCTTCGGCCACAAGGGGATTGAAATCGCTGACATTCAGATTCTCGTCCAGATGGATGGTGTAATAGATTCCATATTTTTCAGAGAGTTTTGCCAATCGACTTTCTTCCAAGCTGTCTGTCTGGAACTGGGGCATGTTCATGTTCAGTTCCACAAACTGCAGCCCCAGTTCCGCACACAGCGCGGCACAATCTTCTACTTCAGGCAATTCAATCAGGGTCGGCATCCCCAGGTCCATTGTCTATTCTCCCTATTTGTATTGGCTGTTAAAGCACTTTATCGGAAACTCCTGACCCAGTTCAGCAGAGAGTCAGGGTATACATTGTCGGTGACATCCCGGCGCATCTGGTCGGTGACAGGGCCGTTTTTACTCATTATGGCCAGAATGGCCTCCTGGAGTCCGGCGATCCGGCCTTTATCAAAGGCCTCCTCCAGGGCGGCCCGGGTGGGAGCGGAATCGCTGGAGGAAGCGCCTGTCTCCGTGCCGGGAGCCGCATCACATACGGAAGCATCTGCCTCGGGAGCCGCATCGTAAACGGAAGCGCCAGTCTCGGCATCGGGAGCCGCATCACCTACGGAAGTGTTTGTCTCAGCATCAGAAGCCACTGCATCGTAAACGGAAGTGTTTGTCTCGGCATCGGGAGCCGCATCGTTTATGGCGGGCGTTTCCTCCCCATGTCCCAGAGGCAGCCAGATTTCTCCGAAGCACCCGGGAAGAGTCACTGTGATATTGCCGTTATCTGCCGCTGCCCGCATCCCGGACAGGGCCCCCACATAGGCGGCATGGCTGCCTGCGGGCAGGGTCAGGGAAGCGCTGTTCTCGTCGTTATTTACCGTCACCAGCACGGTCTCTTCTCCGGCTGTGCGGGAGAAGGCATACTGGCGATTGGTCAGCGTCAGTTCACGGTAATCCCCATAGGACAGGGCTCCTGTCTGTCTCCGCACTTTGCCCAGGGCGGCGATGAGCCGGGTCATCGGATTGTCCGTGACGGCGTTGGCATAGTCCTCATACCGCAGAGCGGGACGCAGGGAGGCATCGGAGAACTTTTCTTTTTTTCCCTCAATGCCAAACTCGGAGCCGTAATAGATGGAGGGCACGCCGGGCAGGGTGTACAGCAGCACATGCACCGGGGCGAAGTGCGCCTTGTTGTTTAACTTGGTGTAGATGCGCTCCACATCATGGTTGTCTACAAAGTTGTACAGCTTCAGCCCGTCGGGGCGGTTGCCTCCCATGCCATAGAGGCGCTTTACCGTGTGGGCGATCTCAAAGTAGTTGTGATCGTTATGGCCTGAGTACAGAGCCTTGTGCAGATGATAATTGGTCACGGAATGCAGCGTGCCCTCGTTGACCCAACGGGTGTAGTCTCCGTGGATTACTTCGCCCATAAGCCAGAACTGGGGCTTTACTTCGCCCGCCACATGCCGCAGTGCTTTCATGAAGTCAAAATCCAGTACGTCGGCAGCGTCCAGGCGTATGCCGTCAATGTCAAACTCGCTGACCCAAAAGCGGATCACGTCACAGATATAGTCCCGAACCGCAGGATTGCGCTGGTTCAGTTTCGCCAGCAGATTATAGCCCCCCCAGTTGTCGTAGGAGAATCCATCGTTGTATTCATTGTTCCCCCAGAAATTTACATTGCAGTACCAGTCTCTGTAGGGAGAGTTTTCCCGGTTGCGCCGGATATCCTGGAAGGCAAAAAAGTCCCTGCCGGTGTGGTTGAACACGCCGTCCAGAATTACCCGGATGCCGGCGTCATGGCATTTAGCCACAAAATTTTTCAAATCTTCGTTATCTCCCAGGCGGCTGTCCAGTTTTTTGTAATCCGTGGTCTCATAGCCATGCCCCACGGACTCAAACAAAGGCCCGATGTACAGGGCGTTTACCCCCAGCCGCTGCAAATGCCCGATCCAGGGGTGCAGGGCGGGCAGCCGATGAACCGGCTCCCCGTAAGAGTTTTCTCTGGGAGCATCCAACATCCCCAGGGGATATATGTGATAAAAAACTGCCTCGTCATACCATGCCATTTCTTTGTCCTCTCTTTACTTGAAGTTTTCGTTTCTTTTTTCCTTTTTTAACATGGAATACCATAGACTATGGCTTCCCGTTTGGACGGTGTAGAGTTGTCCTTGCCGGTGTTAGAAATATGAAAACGCTTTCCGAAAAAGTATAGCACAAAATCTATGGGAGAACAAGGAAAACGTGCGTCCTGCCAACAGTTCCATGCGTTTTTTCTAAAAACTTCTTGCGCGGATGAAAGGAATATGTTATATTGGGTGTATTAAGAGACTTAATACACTTGAAAGGAGCGCAATCCCATGATTCTGCTGGACTACCGGGACAAACGCCCTATTTACGAACAGATGGTGGAGAAACTGGAGCGGCTGATTGCCAGCGGCGGGCTGGAGCAGGGCAGTAAGATGCCCAGCGTCCGAAGCCTGGCCGTGGAACTGGCGGTCAATCCTAACACAGTGCAGCGGGCTTATACCCTGCTGGAACAGGAGGGATATCTGTATACTATTACCGGACGGGGCAGCTTTGTGGCGCCGGAGCGGGAATGGCGGGATGGGCAGCGCCGTCGGGTGTTGGCGGCGTGGGTGGCTATGACCCGCAGGGCCCGGGATGCGGGGCTTACACAGGAGATTCTGGGGGAGCATCTGACCCAGGTATACAGCCAAGCCAAGGAAGAAGAAAATACACCTCCAGGCGGAGAAGCGCCCGGAAATGAGAAGGAAGCATCCCCGGGTGGAGAAGCGCCCGGCAATGAGAAGGAAACATCCCCGGGCGGAGAAGCGCCCGACAATGGGAAGGAAGCATCTCCGGGCGGAGAAGCGCCCGGAAATGAGAAGGAAGCATCCCCAGGCGGAGAAGTGCCCGGCAGCAGAAAGAAAGTACCCGGCAGCGGGGAAGGAGGCAATTATGATAGAAGTGACCGATTTACAGAAAAGCTTTGAGGATATCAAAGCGATAGACCAGATCACGGCCCGGATTGAGGAGGGGCATGTATTTGGGCTGATCGGAACCAATGGGGCGGGCAAATCCACCTTTCTGCGGCTGCTCTGCGGCGTGCTGAAAGCCGACAGAGGACAGGTGCTGGTGGACGGGGAGAGAGTGTATGACAATCCCCGTGTGAAAGCGAATTTTTTCTATATTTCCGATGAGATGTTCTTTTTCAAAAACGGCACTCCCCGGGACATGGCCCGGCTGTACGAAACCTACTACCCATCCTTCGACCGGAAGCGGTTCGAGGAAATGCTGGTGAAATTCGGCCTGGACGCAGGGCGCAGGGTCGACACCTTTTCCAAGGGAATGAAGAAGCAGCTGGCGGTGCTCTGCGGTATCTGCGCGGGCGTCAAGTATCTCCTCTGTGACGAGACCTTTGACGGGCTGGATCCGGTGATGCGGCAGGCGGTGAAAGCCCTGTTTGCCCGGGAGATGGAAGAGAGGGGGCTGACTCCCATTATTGCCTCCCACAATCTCCGGGAACTGGAGGATATCTGCGAGTATGTGGGACTGCTGCACAGGGGAGGGATACTTTTTGCAAGAGATCTGGATGATATGAAGCTGAATCTGCACAAGGTACAATGTGTGGTTAAGACGCAGGCCACCCTGGAACATATCCGAAAGAACCTGGAGGTGGTGACCATGGATCAGAGGGGGACGCTGTATACCTTTACCATAAGGGGTACCCGGGAAGTACTGGTGGAGTATATGGAACTGCTGAATCCTGTATTTTATGAACTGCTTCCTCTTTCTCTGGAGGAAATCTTTATCAGTGAGACGGAGGTAAACGGATATGACATCAAAGCACTTATTTCTTAAGGGAATGAAGGAAGATCTGCGGCACAAAGTCTGGATGCTGGCGCTGTCCCTGCTGGGGAACTTTCTGGCCATGCCTGTGTTGTGGCTGCTGAATTACAGTGATGTGGCCTTCGCGGATGTCCGAATGCTGACATCCGAAATGACCGCCCGGCAGCAGGCCGAAGCCATCGCCCAGTCCACGGAAAGGATGATAAATTTTTTCGGAAAAGGGCTGGTAATTGCTGCCAGTATAATCGCTATTTTGGGGGCCGTGGTGGTGGGACTGGAGTGTTTTCACTATTTGCAGCAGAAATCCATGGTGGATACCTATCACAGTCTGCCTGTGGGCAAGACGCAGTTATTTGGGATCAAATATATAAACGGCCTGTTGATCTGGCTGGTTCCCTATCTGTTCTGTACGGTTCTGACTCTGGTATTTGCCGGGATTCTGCTGGCCAGGGTGGGAGGCAGTGGAGGAATTCCCGGGCTGATACTGGAGGCAGTCAAAAATACAGCGGTGCTTGTGGTTATATTTCTGTTGATCTACCATCTGTTGCTGCTGGCCACCATGCTCACGGGCAACATGCTGAATACCCTGGCGGTGGCTTCTATTCTGGGCTGTGGCGTGATCGCCGCCTATGGGCTGACACTGGGTTTTACGACCACTTTTTTCCACACCCATTACGCAGAAATGAAAGGGCTGGCTCTGGCCAGTTATGGTTCGCCGCTGGCGGCTCCTTTTGTGCTGCTGGGTTCTTATATAGACAATGATTTTCAAGTAGGGAACGGTTTCCCGGCCATTTTGCCCAAATGTCTGGCCCTGGCTCTGACCTTGGGGGCGCTGGCATGGCTGGCCTATCTCAGAAGGCCCTCCGAGCGGGCAGGAAGGGGTCTTACTTTATGGTGGGTGGCAGGACCGCTTCGCTTTTTTGTCAGTGTTCTGGGCGGTATGAGCGGCTGGGTTTTTATGTATTACCTGATGACAGGCAGCAACGGACGCACGGTCTGGAGTCTTTTTGGAGCCTTGCTGGGGGGCATACTGTGCTATGGTGTTTCGGATGTGGTGTTTTCTATGGACTTCAAGGCATTTTTCCGGCATAAGTGGGGCATGGGCATGGCCATGGCCATGGGGGCCGCATTGGTGGTTTGCGTTGGATTCCAGGGAGACTGGATGGGATATGACCGCTATCTGCCGGATCAGGGACAGATTCTGTCGGCTTCCATTGCATGCCGCTCTTATGGCAATTACAGCCTGGAACAGATGCTGTACGGGATGGAATATACGGATGCGGCCCAGATTTACGACTTTCTGGAGAGAGGCGTGGAGAATGCCCAAGGCCGGACACACAGACCCGAAGATATGAGGGTGGAGGAGGCTTACAGCGGAGAACGGTATGACTGGGACAATTTTGCGGTACGGGTGGTGCTGGACAATGGGAACAGTTATACCCGCAGATACTCTTATTATGAGTGGGACGCGGATGTGGTGCTTCCTCTGCTGTGCAGTAAGGAATATGCATCTTCCTCTTATTATCTGAAGGGGCAGATGACGGACAATTGTACCAGTATGCGGTTCTGCTGGGAGATAAACGGGCAGAGCGAGATGGAGACTGACAGGAGAGAACTGATTCGGGAGGTGGCGGAGGCATACAACCAGGATCTGATGGAAAATCCCCAGGCAGTCATATTGGGGGAGGGCCGGCTGCTGGGACAGATTACCATGAGGATGCAGGAGGGAAGAATACGGTATCTGTATATAATGGACCATATGTCCCACACTCTGGAAGTGTTGGAAGAAAGCGGCATCCTGACCGACAGTCTGCCTTTTCGGACAGAGGATGTGAAGATCCTCACCTTTAATATATCGGCCAGTAAGTACTGGTACAGGGGAGACAGTCATATCAGCCCGGCGGAGCGGTGCATAAGAAGTTATTTTGGGGTATATCCGGAGAGCCTGCCGGATCTGCCGCCGGCGGAGGCAGCGCAGAACGAGGCGGAAGGAGGGAGCACGCAGTTTACACAGGTGCCTTCGGTTTACAGTTTTTCCATTACCGCTCCGGAGGAGATCGCGGAGCTGCTGCCCTTGATTCAGTTCAGTAATATGAGTTCCGGAGGCGTGTTCACGGGAGAGTTTGTGACGGATATATGTATCGGAGATGCTCGGGGCACGGAGTGGAACGTTTGTATGCGCAGCGGCATAATGCCGGAGAAGTATATCAGGAGATTTTTGGAGTATGTGGAATAGAAAATGTAGAATAAAATATTAATTCTGAAATTGCAATTTCCCCCGGGGCTGTGTATAATAAGATTAAAGAGACAGAGGTGAAGGCGGGCAGGGGACTGATTTGTGGAACGGGCAGAGCATATAAAGATGTTCTGCCTTACTTGTATAGGGAAGGGATTTCTCTTACAGAGGGGAAGGACGTAAGGGGGAGGGAGTATGGCAAAGGACACGCGTTTGATCAATATATATCTTAAGATACACCATAAAAGAACTTTGACCATGGATGACCTGGGCTATTTGGCCGCGTATGACCCGGAGTGCTTTGAGAAAACCTGTAAAAACGTTATTTATAAGGTTCCTGAAATAAAGTCCATTATGGAACCGGAGGCCGCGGAACCCCAAAAGGAGGAATCCGAACAGGTGTCCTTTGAATGGCAGAGTATAGAGACCCTTCTGAAGAATTTGCAGCGCCTGGAAATAAATGATTTTCCGATGGAGAATATGGATGCGGACAAAGTAAAAAGTCTGCTGGGAAATTTGTATATGGAGCTGCTGTTTCCTCATAATGATCAGTACACCTTTGTCAATATGGCGGACAACGGACACATTTCCTTGTTTGACAAGAAGGCATAAACGGAGGCCGGGATTATAAATTGCCCCTGTTGGTGGAGGAGAAAGCATGAGAGAAATGAACGAACAAAAATATTCCCGCAATATGGCGCTGAGCCTGCTGGCGGGCATTGCACTGGGAGCGGTGATTACGCTGGCGCTGTTGTGGGCACTGGGCTATTTCCCCGGCAAGGGGCAGGGGGATGCCCTGGAAACGGAGAGCAGTCCTATGGCGGCTGCCGGGGAAGCCTCCCAACTGCCTGATCATGGGGAAACTGATTCAGTGGAATCTTCGGAGTCTCAGAATGGGACCGGGCAGGGAGAGAACGGTTCCCAGGATAAGCCGGGTCAGGGCAGCAGCGCTTCCGAAAGCGCTCAGGACAAGCCGGAACAGGGCAGCGGTGCTTCCGAAAGCGCTCAGGACAGACCGGGCCAGGGCAGCGGTGCTTCCGAAAGCGCTCAGGACAAACCGGGGCCGGAGGAGGGTTCTTCATCAGTCAGCCTGGACTTTCGGTTAAACGGCGGCTGGGATGGGGAGGAGGGCCATTACTACCAGTACTTGGTCTCCATCATAAATGATTCCGGCTGTAAGATTACGGACTGGAAGATTACGGTGCCCGGCTTTGAGGGCTGCAGGGTGGATTCTTACTGGTGCTGTGAATTGGAGACGGAAGGAGAGAACCTGATCGTCACGCCTGCGGACTTTAATCAGGAAATCTGGGAGAACAGCAGAGTGGAGGGGATCGGCATTACCGTGGTGACGGAGAAGGAAAGGGAACTGACAGAGGCGGTTCTGGAGGCGGAGACGGCGGAGGGGAAGATCACCGCTGCCCTGGGGGATGCGCCTTTGGCCAGGTCTGATTCTTCTGACGTACAGGACGGGAATGCTCCGGCGGCAAGTAGCGGAAACGGGCAGACATCGGGACAGGAGACCGAACAAAGGCCCAATCAGGGGGCACAGAGTCAGGGAATGTCAAATCAGGGAGTATCGAATCAGGGAGCCAAAGGTCCGGAGATCCGGACGGGGGATGAACTGGGTGGATTTGTGGTGACGGAGGGTACGCCAGTGGGGGATCACGGGCGGCTGCGGGTGGAGAACGGCAGTCTGGTGGATCAGTACGGGGAAGCCTACCAGATGCACGGCGTCAGTACCCATGGCCTGGCCTGGTTCCCGGAATATGTGTCGGAGGAGACTTTTCGCACATTTCGCAGCGACTGGGACGCGGATCTGATGCGTCTGGCCATGTATAGTGATGGATATGGTGGATATAGTAAAGGGGGAGACAAGAAGGAACTGAAACAACTCATAGACAGGGGAGTGGAGTACGCTTCCGGCCAGGGCATGTACGTGATCATAGACTGGCATGTGCTGGGGGAGGGAAATCCCAATATTCACAAAGAGGACGCCATTGACTTCTTTGACGAAATGTCTGAAAAGTATGGGGGGCAGGGCAATGTGATCTATGAGATCTGCAATGAACCCAATGGCGGCGTGTCCTGGAAGGATGTGAAAAAGTACGCGGAAGAGGTGATTCCGGTGATCCGGGCCAACGATCCCTGCGGCATCATTCTGGTGGGTACGCCCCAGTGGAGCCAGCTGATCGGGGATGCCGCTGCCGACCCCATAGAGGGCTATGACAACATTATGTATACTCTGCATTTCTATGCGGCTACCCATAAGGAGGACCTGCGGGGGAATCTGGAGAAGGCGCTGAAGGACGGTCTACCAGTGTTTGTCAGTGAGTGCAGCATCTGTGACGCCTCCGGCAACGGAAGCATTGATGAGAAGTCGGCCCAGGCGTGGGTGGACCTGCTGGACCAATACAGCGTGAGTTATGTGGCCTGGGCTGCCAGCAACAAGAACGAGACAGCGGCGCTGATCAGCAGCGGATGCGGTAAACTCAGTGACTGGAGCGACCAGGAGTTGTCCGATACAGGCAGATGGTTTAAGGCACAGTTTACTAAATAGTTTTTAAAACTACATGAAAAAATATCCGCACTACAAAATGTTACATACCTATTGCAAAAAGAAAGTATTCATGTTAGACTACTTATGAGCAATAGCCATGCCAATATTTTCCGGATTTGTCAGCATACGGGCAGGAGGAGCCCGGATGGTGTGCGGGCAGGATATTCGGGCATGGAATGCACAGTATGTAGAGTTGAGGAAGGATTTTTTCTATGAGTAAGTTATTCCATATCATAACAGACGGTTCCTGTGATCTGCCCCCTGAGTGGGCGGAGCAGAAGGGATTTTCGGTGGTTCCTTTTTACGTATCCTTTGACGATGAGCATTACTGCAAGGAGATTGAGGACATCGGCATCCGGGACTTTTACCAGCAGATGGTGGATCGCAAAGGGGTATATCCCAAGTCTTCCATGCCTTCGACCCAGGACTATGTAGATGCCTTTATGCCCTGGGTGGAGCAGGACATGCCCATAATCTGCATCTGCATCACCACAAAATTCAGCGGCTCCATGCAGTCGGCCATGAACGCTCTGCAGATCATCCGTGAAGAGAGGCCCCAGGCCCGTATACAGATCATTGATTCTACCGTGAATACGGTGCTGCAGGGGATACTGGTGCTGGAGGTGGTCAAGTGTCAGGAGAGCGGTATGACTTACGAGGAGACCATCCGCAAGATCGAAGAAATCAAAAGCACAGGCAGGATTTTTTTCACTGTGGGAGATATGGAATACCTGGCCCATGGCGGGCGTATCGGCAAGGTGAGCAGCGTGGCAGGAAGCCTGCTGGGGATCAAACCGGTGATCACGTTGAAGCAGGGAGAGATATTCCCCAGCGGCATCGGCCGCAGCAGACGCAAGAATCTGGACAAAACCATTTCCCTGCTGCAGGCTTATCTGGCAGAAAGCGGAGAGGATGTGAGCCAATTCAGTATAGCAGTGGGATACGGGTATGACTATCAGGAAGCGGTGGAGTACCGCCGCCTGGTGTCCCAGGCCCTGGGAGGCAGGCTGAAAGAGGAGGACATTCTGCTCCTGCAGATCGGCGCCACCATATCGGTACACACAGGTCCCTATCCTTTGGGGCTTGGCATTATCCGAAAAGCGGTGTAAAATGAATATGGACCTGACGGGCCCGACGCCTGTCAGGTCTTTTTGCAGATTCGGAACTTCAAACATGCGGAACCTTAAATAGGAGAGAGACAAATGATAGGTTTTCGTTATCCCAGGGAAGATGTGAAGAAAGCAGTCGGCATGGCCTGGCCTGCGGTATTGGAATCTTTTTTTACCGCTTTTGCGGGGCTGGTGGACTCTCTGATGGTCAGTTCCCTGGGCTCCTCGGCGGTGGCGGCGGTGGGACTGACTACCCAGCCCAAGATGGTGGGGCTGGCGCTTTTTTTTGCGGCCAATGTGTCCATATCCGCCCTGGTGGCCCGGCGCAAGGGAGAGGGGAATAAGGAGGGAGCCAATGGGATTCTGGCAACTTTCCTGGTATTTATCCTGGGGGCGGCGGCATTGATCAGCGTATTGGCGGTGGTCTTTGCGGATCCTGTTATCCGGCTGTGCGGTTCAGAGACAGATACCCATGGGGATGCGGTGCAGTATTTTCAGATCGTTATGGGGGGCATGATCTTTAACTGTGTGCAGATGGGAGTCAACGCCGCCCAGCGGGGGGCGGGCAACACCCGGATCACCATGCGTACCAACCTGGTCTCCAACACCATCAATATCCTTCTGAACTACCTGTTAATCCAGGGACATATGGGCTTTCCCGCCCTGGGCATCCGGGGAGCGGCGCTGGCCACGGTATCCGGCACGGTGGTGGCCAGCTTTATGAGTCTGTGGTCCATTCGGAAAGAGGATAATTTTGTGAGTCTGGCCTATATCCTGAAGCAAAAGATCCGATCGGGGATGGAGGCCATGCGGCAGATCATCCATGTGGGGTACAGTGTGTTCGCGGAACAGCTTCTGATGCGGATCGGCTTTATGATGACCTCCCTGATGGCGGCCAGCCAGGGCACTTTCGCCATGGCCGCCCACCAGGTGGGGATGAATGTGATGAGCCTGTCCTTCTCTTTCGGGGACGGCCTGCAGGCCACGGCGGTGGCCCTGATCGGCTACAGTCTGGGGGCGGGAGATCCCCCCAAGGCCCGGGAGTACGGGGCGATCTGTCGGATGCTGGGAGGCTGTGTCTCCGTGGTGCTGGCGGTGGCCTATTTCTTCGGAGGGGGATGGCTTTATGGTCTGTTCTTTGAGGAGGCGGAGATCATAGCCGTCGGCGTACAGATCATGCGGATCATCATCTTTGTGGTATTGCTGCAGATCGCCCAGGTGATCTATATGGGATGCCTGCGGGGGGCGGGGGACACCCTGTATACCGCCATCGCCTCCACGATCAGCGTCACGGTGATCCGAACGGCAGGTTCCTGGTTTTTCGGGTATGTGCTGCACTGGGGCATCGCCGGAATCTGGATGGGCGTGGTGGCGGACCAGCTTTCCCGGTTTTTGTTTGCCTCCATCCGATTTAAGCGGGGGAAGTGGACGGAAATTAAAATATAGCCTTGTATGTTATGAGAAAATAACTTGTGCCATACTTGAAAATGTAGTACAATAAATATACTTTAACTCATGGCAAACAATTCAGAGAGGGTATCGCAGACAATGAGAGAACAAAAGAACAAGGTTTCATTTTTCCATTCCATCAAATTCAAGATTTTAATGCTGGTATTCGGCACCGTTTTTTCCAGCGTGGTAATCTGCATTGCCACTGCCGTGCCGCTGGCCCGCAGCAGTATGCTGGACCGCACGGAGAGTTATATGGAGGATCTGGTATATATCGCCGGGGAGAGTCTGGAGAGGGATGTGGCTGCTCTGGGGCATGACGAAGTAATGAATTCGGAAGCCCTGGAGAGGCATCTGGGAAATGTGAAGGTCAGAGGCATGAACAGCAGCTATGCTTATCTGGTATCCCGGGACGGCACGATGGTTTACCATCCCACTGCGGACAAGATCGGCCAGCCGGTGGAGAATGACGCCGTCAAACTGCTTATGGGGGAGATCAGCCGGGGAAACAGGCCGGAGACAGATGTAATCCGTTACAATTTCAATGGAGTGATCAAGTATGCCGCTTTCTATATCAGTCAGGATATGAATTATATCCTGGTGGTGACCGGGGATGAGAGCGAAATTCTGAGGGCGGTCAGGACTTTGACTGTAAACAGCTGCATCGGAGGGGTGATCGTGCTTTTCCTGTGCAATATTATAGGATTTATTGTGGCACTGAAGCTGGTGAAGCCCATCGAAAGGACCACGAAAGAAGCGGCCCGTCTGGCAGAACTGGACTTCACCCGGGATGAGACCAAGAAGCGCATCCTGCACAGGGAGCGCAGAGACGAGACCGGTGTGATGAATCATGCCATCTCCGTACTGCAGCAGGAACTGGCCATGGTGGCGGCCAATATCAACCAGCAGTGTGAGAAACTCAACACATCTGCCGGCCATATGGCCCAGAGCGTGGAGGAGACTTTGAATACGGTGGAGCAGGTGGAGAAAGCGGTGAACGAGATCGCGGACGGCGCCACCAGCCAGGCTCAGGAGACCCAGACCGCCACCGAGCAGATTATTGTCATGGGCAATCTGATCGAGCAGACGGACGCGGAAGTGGAGAGCCTGCGGGAGAATGCCCGTAAGATGCGTGATGCCGGAGAACAGGCCATGGAGATACTGGAGGCTCTGGGACAGGTGAACCAGCAGACCAAGGATGCCATCGCCGTGATCTCCAAGCAGACGGATGTGACCAATGAGTCTGCCTTAAAGATCAAGACAGCGGTGGATATTATCACGGATATCGCGGAGGAGACCAATCTGCTGTCACTGAATGCCTCCATTGAGGCGGCCCGGGCCGGAGAGCAGGGCCGTGGCTTCGCGGTGGTGGCCGGACAGATTCAGAAGCTGGCCGAGCAGTCCAATGAGTCTGCCCAGCAGATCACGGGCATCATTGAACTGCTGATCCAGGAGACCCAGCGTTCCGTAGAGACCATGACGAATGTGAGGGAAGTGATTGATAAGCAGGACGAGAATGTAACCCTGACGGAGAGGGCTTTCGGCGATGTGAAGGACGGCATTACGCACTCCATAGAGGGCATCCGGGCCGTATCCGGAAGGACCAAGGAGCTGGATGAAGCCAGAGTCAAGGTGGTGGACGTGGTGCAGAACCTGACGGCTATTGCCGAGGAAAATGCGGCGAGCACCGAGGAGACCTCCGCATCGGCAACAGAGATGAGTGCCATCATGGAGAGTATCGACAGCAATGCCAAGGATCTGAACCAGGTGGTGGAACAGCTGCACGGTACCATTGCCAAGTTTAAGATTTAACGGGAATATACAGGCAGTAAAAGCAGGGCACTTGCGGAACAGAGCGTTTCCGCAGGTGCTTTTTTGTGCCGTAAGCCCGTGGTAGCATTAATTTAGGAAAAAAGTCATAGACAGAATATACAAGGTATAGCCCCCTATTCGCGGACACATTTCACAAAGTTTAAAAAAAGTCAGATATTTTACTGACAATGTATGTTTAAAAGTGTTAAAATATAGGAAGAATATAAATAGCAACTTAAAATATGCGGATTTCTTCAAATTATCTTTTAAAAACTTCGAATGTTGAATCGGAAAGGCGGGCAGATATGTACAGTGTGGGGCAGTATGTAGTATGTGGAAATAAGGGCGTTTGCACAGTGGAGGATATCACCACACTGGATATCTCCGGTGTGGACAAGGCCAAACTGTACTATATTCTGAAGCCGCAGTATATCACGGCCAGCACGGTCTATGTGCCGGTGGAGAACGCGGCGTCCCTGCGGGAAGTGCTGACCAGGGAGCAGGCGGAGAGGCTTGTCAGCCGGATTCCGGAGATTGATCCCCTGAAGATATCCAATGAGAAGCTGGTGGAGCAGGAATACCGCAGTTGTATGAGGAGCAACGACAGTACGGAGTGGGTGCGGGTCATTAAGACCATCCATAGCCGCAGGCAGAAGCGTCTGCAGGCAGGCCGCAAGGAAACGGCTGTGGACGGCAGATACTATAAGCAGGCCGAGGACAGTCTCTATGGGGAACTGGCAGTGGCCCTGGGCATGGATCGGAGCCAGGTCTGTTCTTATATTGCGGACAGGCTGCAGGGAAAAGCCCCTGTTTAAAGGGTTTTCGAGGATGGCGTATCCCCGGGATAACAGAACTCTCAGGCTGAAATGACAGCCAGAGGGTTCTTTTTTTGATGGACATTTTGCCCCAAAAAGAGTATGATGGATATATGTTGAACGGTTCCCGTTCGGGAAAAACGCTTTTAACTGTTGATATTGCGCCCGACGGGACGGACAAGGGGTATGAGGATGAAAAAAATCGCAATGTTTGTGGGGGAAATGTCTGCAGAGTATCAGTCGGATGTCACAGGCGGCGTGGCGGAGGAAGCCCGGAGGCAGGGGTACAGTCTGCATGTCTTTAATAATTTTGGGGCTTACAGCGCCAATGTTTTCCATGGCTACGGGGAGCAGAGCATTATCTATATCCCGGACTTGGGAAGCTATGACGGCATTGTGCTGGCGGGAGACACTTTGAATGTGGAAGGGATGTACGAGGAACTTACGGGTCTGCTGCAGCGGGAGGCAGCATGCCCGGTGATCTGCCTCCGAAGGGAGGACCGGCGTTTTCATAACATTCTGGTGGAAAACTATGAACCGATCCGCGATATGGTGGAACATTTCATTCAGGTCCATGGGGCCCGGCGCATCTGTTTCATGTCGGGAAAGCGTACCCTGAAGGACGCTCAGGTGCGGCTGAAGGCCTATCTGGACACCATGGAACGTCATGGGCTGCCGGTGACGGAGCATATGATTTTCCATGGTAATTACTGGAAGAGTCAGGGAGACGAGGCGCTGGACTGGTTTCTGGCAGAGGGGGAACCCCTGCCCCAGGCCATTATCTGTGCCAATGACTATATGGCGGTGTCCATATGTGACGCGCTGCACAGAAGGGGGATCCAGGTGCCTGACCAGATTTCCGTATCCGGCTTCGATGATGTGGAGGAGGCCAGAGTATCCATCCCCTCCCTGACCAGCATTAAAGTCAATTACCGGGATATGGGCCGTCAGGTGGTGCGGATGCTGGAGAATCTGTGGCAGGGGAGGGATGCCCGGGAGGGCATTGGGAATGTGGAGATCATCGGCAAATACCGGGGATCCTGCGGCTGTGCCCAGAGCATTGACGGGGAAGCCGTGAAAAAGCTGTTCCATTACAAGGAACAGCTGCAAAACGCACTCTACCACAGCAGCACCATGTATGTGGATCTGGAGAATACCAATTCCTTCAGGTCCCTGATGAATGTGGGCAGGGCCTATATCAGCACCATACGTTTTGACAGGATTCTGATCTGCATATGTGATGAGCAGGAGCGGCAGGGAGAGGATACCGTTATGATGAATCGGTACACCGAGCACATGATCCTGCGCAATGTGATGACCACGAAAGAGGACATTCCCCATGAGGAGCGTTTTCTGAGGAAGGAATTGCTGCCCGCCTCCTACCGCAGGGAGGGGGAGATCCTGTATATCACCACCCTGCACGAGCGGAACGACTGTTTTGGCTATGTGGTGATGATGACAGATTATCCCGATGACCTGAGATACCAGTTCCAGACCTGGACTTCCGGGGTGGCCATGGCCCTGGCGAAATTGCAGATGTACAAAGAGAACCAGGCGCTGAACGAGATGCGCCTGCAATATGGCAGAGACGAACTCACCGGGATACCCAACCGCAGGGAGATGGAGCGGGCACTGCAGAAGCAGTATGACCGGCTGCGCCAGAAAGGGGAGAGTTTCTTTGTGGTCAGCGTGGACATGGACGGTCTGAAATATATCAATGACCATTTTGGGCATCTGGAGGGGGATGAGGCCCTGAGAGCCTTGGCCCGGATTCTGGCGGCGGAACAGGGGGAGGCGGGGATTGCGGCCCGCACGGGCGGAGATGAGTTTCAGATCTGCCTGGCCACCCAGTCCCAGGGAATGGTGGAGGCCAGAATTGCCGCCATCCGGCGGCAGATTCTGCAGTTTAATGAAGAATCGGGAAAGCCTTACGAATTGTCCGCCAGCATCGGTTATGCCAGATGCGACCAGTGTGTGCCGCTGCTCAGTTGTCTGCAGCAGGCGGACAAGAACATGTATCAGGAGAAGCGCGGGAAGAAACATGCCAGAAAGCCGGAGTAACCCAGTAGGCGGGAGACAACGCTTCGGTATGGCAGAGCGGAAGATATACGGAAAGGAAAAGGCAATATGACCATAGGACAAAGGATGGGCCGGGGCGCGGCGCTGCTGGGATGCCTTGTATTTCTGGGAGGCTGCGGCAGCGGCGGGGAAAATACGGCTTTGGGCATGGAGGCGCTGAAGGCGCTGGACTATGAGAAGGCCATAGAGAATTTTGACCTGGCCAGAGCCGCGGGCGAGACCGGCAAGGCGCTGGCCAGGGCGGAAGGCATCGCCTATATGGGCCTGACGCAGTACAATGCGGCGGCCTCCTGTTTCCTGGAGGCGCTGGGCTATTCCGATGGCTGGGTGGAAGCGGTGGACTATGACATTAATTTCTATCTGGCGGCGGCTTACACCAAGGAGGGGAAGTTCCGGGAGGCGGAGGAGGTATACTGCGCCATTCTGGATATGCAGCCCGCCAATGCGGACGCCCTGTTTCTGCGGGGCAACGCCCGTTTGGGCCTGGATGACTATACAGGGGCCAAGGAGGATTTCGACAAGGTAGTGGTCATGGACGGCAAGAATTTCGACCGTCTGATCCAGATTTACGAAGTGCTTCACAGTTATGGTTATAAGGAGATGGGGCAGACCTATCTGCGTGCCGCCATGGAGGCGGGCGGGGAGCAGATGAGCGCCTATGACAAGGGAAGGATGTATTATTATCTGGAGGAGTATCAGTCTGCCTATCTGGCGCTGGAGACCGCCAAGGACCAGGGAGGGGCGGAGGCTTCCCTGTATCTGGGAAAATCCTATGAGGCCACCGGGGACTACAATTATGCCGCAAGCGTGTACAACAATTATCTGGCCAAAGACACCTCAGACGCCCGGATCTACAACCAGCTGGGGCTGTGCGAACTGGCCAGGGGGGATTATCATGCGGCGCTGGCGGCCTTCCAGTCGGGGATGCAGATCGAAGGCAATGATGTGATGCAGTCCCTGCTGTTCAACGAGGCGGTGACCTATGAGTATCTGCATGACTATCGTCAGGCGTCCGTACTGATGGAAAGCTACCTCAAGACCTACCCGGACGACCAGGTGGCCAGGCGGGAGTATGAGTTCCTGTCCACCCGCTGATTACAGCCGGTCGAACCTTATACAGAAATACTAGATTTGCCATGCATTATCAAACGAAATACTAGATATTGTGGAGCATTAATTGACTTATAATCCGGGGGATGGTAGAATAGTAGATGCAGTTTATCAAAAAGGCCATATATCCGGAGTATGGCGGGGGAATTACATAAAAAGGGAGAATGTTTGGATGATTCAGGTAATGAAGAGGGACGGCTCAAAGGTGGATTTTACGCTCAGCAGGATCAATGATGTCATTATGAAAGCGTTTACAGCCACCCAGATGGAGTATAACAATGATATTGTGGATCTGCTGGCGCTGCGGGTGACGGCGGACTTTCAGTCCAAGGTGAAGGACGGCGCGGTCTATGTGGAAGATATTCAGGACAGCGTGGAAAAGGTATTGGGACAGGCCGGTTATGAAGAAGCGGCCAAGGCTTATATCCTGTACCGTAAGCAGAGGGAGAAAATGCGGGCCATGAAGTCCACGATCCTGGACTACAAGGATGTGGTCAACAGCTATGTGAAGGTGGAGGACTGGCGCGTGAAGGAGAATTCCACGGTGACGTATTCCGTGGGCGGTCTGATCCTGAGCAATTCCGGTGCGGTGACGGCCAACTACTGGCTGTCCGAGATCTACGATGACGAGATTGCAGAGGCCCACCGCAATGCGGATATTCACATTCATGACCTGTCCATGCTTACGGGTTACTGCGCGGGATGGTCTTTGAAGCAGTTGATCAAGGAAGGGCTGGGGGGCATCACCGGCAAGATTACTTCCGCGCCTGCCAGGCATCTGTCCGTGCTGTGCAATCAGATGGTGAACTTTTTGGGGATCATGCAGAATGAATGGGCCGGAGCCCAGGCTTTTTCCTCCTTTGACACATATCTGGCCCCCTTTGTAAAGGTGGACAATCTCTCCTACGGAGAAGTAAAAAAATGCATTGAGGCGTTTATCTACGGGGTAAACACCCCCAGCCGCTGGGGTACCCAGGCGCCGTTTTCCAATATTACGCTGGACTGGACCGTGCCGGGAGATCTGGCGGAACTGCCTGCCATCGTGGGCGGCAGGGAGATGGACTTCAAATACAAGGACTGTAAGCGGGAGATGGACATGGTGAACAAGGCGTTCATCGAGACCATGATCGAGGGGGATTCTGACGGCAGAGGCTTCCAGTATCCCATCCCCACCTATTCCATCACCCGTGATTTTGACTGGTCCGACACGGAGAACAACCGACTGCTGTTCGAGATGACGGCAAAGTACGGTACTCCCTATTTTTCCAACTATATCAATTCCGACATGGAGCCCAGCGATGTGCGGAGCATGTGCTGCCGTCTGCGGCTGGATTTGCGGGAACTGCGGAAGAAAACAGGCGGTTTCTTCGGGTCCGGAGAGAGCACGGGCAGTGTGGGCGTAGTGACCATCAACATGCCCAGGATTGCCTATCTGGCTTCCAATAAGGATGATTTCTACAAAAGGCTGAACCATATGATGGATATTGCGGCCCGCTCGCTGAAAATCAAGCGGGGCGTGATTACAAAGCTGCTGGAGGAGGGCTTATACCCTTATACCAAGAGATATCTGGGTACTTTTGACAACCATTTTTCCACTATCGGGCTGATCGGTATGAACGAGGTGGGGCTTAACGCCAACTGGCTGCGGGCGGATATGTCGGATCAGCGCACCCAGGAGTTCACCAAGGAGGTACTGAATCATATGCGCGGCCGTCTGTCCGACTATCAGGAGCAGTACGGCGACCTGTACAATCTGGAGGCCACCCCTGCGGAGAGCACCACTTACCGCCTGGCCAAGCATGACAGGAAGAAGTGGCCGGCCATCAGGACGGCGGGGAAGCAGGGGGATACACCGTATTACACCAATTCCTCCCACCTGCCCGTGGATTATACCATGGACATCTTTGATGCGCTGGATATCCAGGACGGGCTTCAGACCCTCTATACTTCCGGCACGGTGTTCCATGCATTCCTGGGAGAGAAGCTGCCGGACTGGAAGGCGGCGGCGGCCCTGGTGCGGAAGATTGCGGAGAATTACAAGCTGCCCTACTATACCATGTCTCCCACCTACTCCATCTGCAGGCAGCATGGTTATCTGGCGGGAGAGCAGTTCACCTGCCCCCACTGCGGCAGCAAGACGGAAGTCTACAGCCGCATCACCGGCTACTACCGACCTGTACAGAACTGGAATGACGGGAAATTGCAGGAGTATGCCAACCGCACGGAGTACAATGTGGAGAAATCCGTGCTTAAGCGTCCCGTACGCAGCATGGTAACGCTGTCCGGCCTTGTGGACGAGATGAAGGTGGAGATCCGGCAGCCTCAGGAGGTAAAATACCTGTTTACCACCAGAACCTGTCCCAACTGCAAGATGGCCAGGGAATATCTGAAAGGGGAGAAGTATCTGGTCATAGACGCGGAGGAGAATATGGAACTGGCAAGGCGCTACGGCGTCATGCAGGCTCCCACGCTGGTGGTGGTGGAAGGCAATGACAGCAGGAAGTATGTGAACGCTTCCAACATTAAGAAGTATGCCGACCAGAGACGGGCCGTGCCGGTCTGACAGAGCAGGAGCCGAGAGGGTGTAAATAACGTGTGAGCGGGGTTGCGGCGGCAGCCCCTTTCCTGCGTAAAAGGCGATCCCCGCCGGTCTCTGGGGGTCGCGAAAAGGAATGAACGAGGAGGAGAAGAGAATGAAGAAGATTGTAGGTATGATTTGTATCTGTCTCACTTTGGCCTGCCTGACTGCCTGTGGGCAGACATCCGCGGCCCAGCGTCACTGGAGTGCGGCATCCAAGGACGGTAAGCTGGAGAATTATGTCAAGGAAAATATCGACAAGATAGATATGGAAGCATTGCAGGCTGTGCTGCAGGACGCGGAGACGCCTCTGGACCAGCAGCTTAAGGCCACTGCCCTGATCTGCATGCTGGAATATTGCGAGACCATCAGATACGATCTGGATCTGTGGGAGGCCTCCGTGCAGAGTTCCGATGAAGCCAGAGGAGCCATGTACCGGGCGGAGTATCCGGTGGGCGCTTCATATGCCCAGGCGTTTCTGACGAAGGTATCCGCAGAGGGTGAGGCTTTCTGGGAGGCTATGGAAGAAGCGGCCTATCCCTACGACGGCATCCCGGCGGTGTTCGCGGCGGCAAAGGAATTGGACGGGGACAGTCTGCTGGCGCTGATAGAGGGCGCTCCCGAAGATTCCCTGCAGGGCGACAGGATCAGGGAAGCCATCGGCAACTGGATCAAAAAAGAGCCGGCGCGCCTGGCTCTGTGCGGCCAGAGCCTGGCGGAGACAGGCTATTTTGAGGATTGGGATCTGATGGACTGGCAGCGGGCATTCCTGTCTTCGGACCAGATTCATACGGACTCGGTGGACGGCGCGTTGGCCTATGTGGGCTGCCTGCGGGACCATCTGCTTCCCATGCAGGAGAAGCAGTTCGGGGAGGAGGAATTTAAGAAGGAGTCGGAAGCTACAGGGGAAACCTGTTATTATACGGAACTGGCTGTGACGGTGGAAGAGGAACTGGTTCTGCAGGAGCCCGGGGAAGAGGGCCTGCCGGAGGTGATTGACACGGAGGGCAAGAAGGTTATCGCTTTCTATCGGAATCCTCATGGGGAGACGTTTTCCGGCTCGCCTGCTCCTCTGCGGGTTCTGGGGGACTTTATGTTAAATCTCACGGATCAGGAAGTTCCGGCCACAGCGGCGGAGGCGGACTATTACCTGGTGTTGACCCCGGAGTATGGGTACGGCGCATTCTACCAGGACCGTACTTCCGGGAGTGAATCGGAGTTCCAGGAGATCTATTCCTATACCTCCATCGACTTATACCAGGCGGGGACGGGTGTGTTCCTGCGCCATCTGGGAACCATGATTGAGGAGGCTCCCTCTTCCATTTTTACCAGTTATGGGGACAGTCCGCTGCAGTATCCGGCGCCGGTGGAACCGGGCGCTCTGGCCTATATTTACCGCCATGTCAATGAGCCGGAGGCCTATGTGGCGCTGACGGACCAGTTAGGGGGGCAGGAGGAATTCGGCATGGACGAACCTGTTATTGTGGGCAATTGGGAACTTACCCTGCATTCCAGTGAGATTGTGAAAACCATTGAAAATGGCATATTCGGCAGTACGGCCGGAGAGGGATGCCAGTATGTGAAGGCCAGGATCAGTGTCACCAATGTGGGACTGCGGGAGGACACATTCCTTCCCATGATGTCCATGTCCTCGAATCTGTCCATCGGAGTCACCGATGCCTCTCTGGATTCTTTTTACGAATATGCGGAACTGATCGGGATGTCCGATTATCTGAGCAGCGAACTTCTGGAGCCCGGAGAATCCGAGGAAGGGGATCTGGCCTTTGAGGTGCCGGAGACACTGCTTCAGGGAGACAGCCCTCTTTATATTGTGGTGATCTGCGGATATCAGATCGTGGTATTCCCCATACAGGCCCTGTAAATTTCGAATCGGCGGTATGTCATGGTTGACTTGCGTGGATAAAACAGGTATATTTATCATAACATAAAAACAGGTTTTTAGCGGAAAGGAGAACGCTATGGGCAATTTCAGCGGTAAGACAGTGATCATAACGGGGGCAGGGAGGGCGGTTCTGAGCGATGGGAAATGCGGTTCCATCGGGTACGGTATCGCCACGGCCTACGCCAAGGAGGGAGCCAATCTGGTTATCACGGGACGCAATGTGAAGAAGCTGGAGGACGCCAGGCAGGAACTGGAGGAGAAATATGGCGTGAAAGTCCTGTGCGTCCAGGCCGATGTGTGCGCAGGGGCGGACAACAAGGCCGTGGTGGAAAATGTGGTAAAGCAGACGGTGGAAACCTTCGGCGGTATTGACGTGCTGATCAACAATGCCCAGGCATCCGCCTCCGGCGTAACGCTGGCAGACCACACCACAGAGCAGTTTGATCTGGCTTTGTACTCCGGGCTGTATGCGGCGTTTTACTATATGCAGGCCTGCTATCCCTATCTGGCCAAAAGCAGGGGATCCGTTATTAATTTTGCATCCGGCGCGGGCCTGTTCGGCAACTACGGACAATGTGCTTACGCCGCGGCCAAAGAGGGGATTCGCGGGCTTTCCCGGGTGGCTGCCACTGAGTGGGGCAAGGACGGGATCAATGTGAACGTGGTCTGTCCTCTGGCGTGGACCGCACAGCTGGAGCAGTTTAAGCAGGCTTATCCCGAGGCATATGAGAAAAATGTGCACATTCCGCCCATGGGCCATCTGGGCGACGCGGAACTGGAGATCGGTCGGGTATGCGTGCAGCTGGCTTCTCCTGACTTCAAGTATATGACAGGCGAGACCCTCACTTTGGAGGGAGGCTTGGGGCTTCGCCCGTAGCAGGGTCCCGGGTTTATCCGGTGATCTGTCGGCGGCCTGATCAAACCATCATAGCGTAATTGGCGCACCCTGGGGGCAGAAGTCCACAGGGTGCGTTTTTTTGTGGGGGGGTGGGGAAAAGGGCGGGTGAATTAGAAACAAATTGCTTGCAAAAATATAGATAATATATTATAATAAAGAGAAAATATAGATATGGAATTATGGGTAAGAGTTTTTACTTCTGATTCATGTGATCTTACAGGGAAGGACCAAGGACATACACATGAAAAAAACATATGGGGTATGGATTTTTTTATTGGGTATTTTTCTTTTCCTCATGGCGGGTCTGCCGACGCACGCTGAGGGGGAACAGGGGCGGGTACTGTTCATCAGTTCTTATTCCTACGGATGGGACACCGTCCAGCTTCAGATCGAAGGCTTTGGGGAAGGTCTGGCGCCGGGGATTGAGACAGATTACGAATTTATGGATACGAAGCGCCTGGACGTGGAGGCGGCGGAGCAGCTTCTTTACGACAGGCTGAAATATACCCTGACAGTGGTTGAGCCCTATGACGTGGTGGTGGTAGGGGATGACGCGGCGCTTAAATTTGCCATGGATTACAGGGAGGAGTTGTTCGGCGGTATTCCCATCGTGTTTGAGGGTATCAACAATGTGGCCTATGCCAGGGAACTGGCGGAGCGGGATCCTCTGGTTACAGGGGTGGTGGAAGAGTTGTCCCTGGAGAAGAATATAGAGTTGGCCCTGCTGCTGAAGCCGGACATCAAGAAGATTATCGCGATCTTGGACGATTCTCTCACGGGACAGGCAGAACGGGAGAACTTTTACAGTGCGCAGGAGCAGTTTCCCGACCTGGTCTTTGGCGAGGTCAATGTGTCGGAATGCAGTACCACGCATCTGCGGAGCAGGCTGTGGCAGCAGGGCGAGGATACCGTGCTGTTCTTTATCGTTATGACGGAGGATGAGAGCGGCAATTCCTATACCAATAGGGAAGCCGTTGAGACATTGGTCAAGTACACCAAGGTACCGGTGATCCGCATGGTGGACAGCCGCATCGAGGAGGGGCTTCTGGGCGGGTATGTGGTATCCATGAAGGGCTCGGGCCTGCTTGCGGGGCAGATGGCCACCAGAATTATAGGAGGGGTGGAACCTGCTGCCATTCCTGTGGCGGACAGTCCCAATGTGTACTATATCAACGAGGAGATCATGCGGGCTTATGGGTTGGACATGAGCAGGCTGCCCAAGGATACCGTGATTGTAAACCACAGGGTCACCTTTTTTGAAAAGTATGAGAATGTGGTCCTGCCCGTGGCGGTCTTTGCAGTTGCCATGGTGATCATTATGGGGATTGTGGTCTATGATAATCTGCATCGCAGGAAACTGCTCTCGGAACTGGAGGGGGCAAGGACGATTCTGGAATCTGCTTCCCAGCATGATTTCCTGACAGGCATTCACAATCGCAGCAAATTCATGGAGGATCTGACTCAGGCCATTGAGAAGGAGATCCCCTGTACGGTGCTCATGCTGGATATAGATGATTTTAAGAGCATCAATGATGTGTATGGCCATGCGGCAGGGGACGAGGCGCTGAAGCAGGTGGCGGAGCGTATGAAAGCCATGCAGTCCCAGATACTGACGCCCTATCGTTACGCGGGAGATGAGTTTATCATGATTCTTCTCAGCGGTCAGGGGAAACTGATCGAGAAAACCGCCTATGGCTGCAGACAGGTTTTTGCCAATGCTTTCACCATCCAGGGCGCAAAGCGTAAAGTCACAGGCAGCATCGGTGTGGCTACCTATCCCAAGGACGCCGCTACGGTGGAACAGTTGATCATGTGCGCGGACGAAGCCATGTATCAGGTCAAGAAGAGCGGTAAGAACAAATTTGCGTATTACGGGCAGGAGCCGGAGGATACATAAGGATACATAACAGGGAAAGAGGGAGGCGCCAGGACGGCGCCTCTCATATTTTTAGGGGCTCATCCATACAATAGAGGGAGAATGCAGGATGGGGCATGGGATCTATGGGGATATTTCTGGGAATGCTTGTCCGCATGGGGGCAGGGGTGGGGATCTTCCTGTACGGACTGCATCTGATCAGCAGTTACCTGGAGGAATTGGCCGGTCCGGCCATGGAGAAAAGTCTGCGGAGGCTGACAGCCAATCCCTGGGCCGGAGCGTTGACCGGAACGGTCATAACGGCTTTGGTGCAATCCTCCACTGCCGTCACCGTAATGACGGTGAGTCTGGTGGACAAAGGGATTATGACGCTGGAGCAGGCGGCTGGCGTGATCCTGGGGGCCAATGTGGGAACCGCCGGGACCGGGGTGATGGCGGCGCTGCCCATCCGACGGCTGGCGCCGCTGCTTCTGGCCGGAGGTGCCCTGGCGGTTTTGGCTGTGAGGGGAGGGGAGAAACTGGCTGGCAGAAAACGGACCGGCGGCATAAAGCTGGCGGGAGCGCTGGCCATGGGATTGGGCATGCTGCTGCTGGGTATGGAACTGATGCAGGAGGCCATGGTTCCTTACCGTTCTTCGCCGGGGCTGATCCGGCTTTTGTCCGGCCTGGGGCATCCTGTGAGCGGCGTGCTGGGGGGCGCGGTTTTTACGGCCCTGATCCAGTCTTCCTCCGCATCCGTGGCACTCCTGCAATCCATGGCGGCGGAAGGCATGGTGGAACTGCAGCAAAGCGCCTATATTGTCTACGGGCAGAATATCGGCACCTGCGTCACGGCCCTGTGGGCCAGCGCCCGCTTGAGTCCCGCCGCCCGCAGCTGCGCCCGGCTGCATCTGCTGATCAATCTGCTGGGGACGGCGGTCTTTCTGGCGGCGGATCGGCTGCTGCCGTTGACTGCCTGGGTCGGTTCTTGGACGCCGAAGAATCCTGCCATGCAGATCGCCAATCTGCATCTCTTTTTTAACCTGGCTTCCACATGTCTGCTGCTGCCTTTCAGCCGGGGTCTGGTTCAAATTTCCAAAAATTTCTCTTTACTTTTTGGAAAAAAAGTGCTATTGTAAGCCCATAGGTAAAGCGTTGATGGGAAGAGTACCTTGTGGGAATCCCCAGAGAGGGCGGCTGCGGCGGATGCCGTATGGTGTGAGCAGGCCCGGAGGAAAGCATGGGAAGACCGCCCCGGAGCGGCTTTAACAGAGCACGCAACTCTGCGTTACGGAGGAATCAAGGTGGTCAGAGCCTTAACGGTCCTGGCAACAAGGGTGGAACCGCGTATTTTACGTCCCTTGCAATAGAGATATTGCAGGGGATTTTTGTATGCGGAAAAGCCCGGAGCGGAGCATCGGCCTGCGGGCAGGGACGAAATACGGGTACTCTGTATTCAGGAAAGGAGAGAAGGAAATGTGTAAAGTAAAAGAAATCGCAAAAAACTGTTTTAAGGGGGAACTGACGCTGCCTAAGGCAATGTTGTGGCTCATAGGGGCAGTCTGCCTGCTGGGAGGGATTGTGTATGGCTTAAAGACCGCTCCCATGACCCATGGTGTAATGATTGGCAGCAACAACGGGAACAATAACGGCAATAACAGCGGAAACGGCCATAAGGAAGAGGAAGAAGAAACGCCTGCGGAAGACGCCGGGCAGAACTGAGACCGCCATTTTAAGCGGAACTTAATTTATAGAAGGAGAAAATATGAAGATTATTTTAAAAGACGGCTCCGTGAAGGAGTATGAGGAGAGCAGGAGCGTATACGACATTGCCATGGACATCAGCGAGGGCCTGGCCAGAGCGGCCTGCTGCGCCAAAGTGGACGGGGAAGTGGTGGATCTGCGCACCATGGTGGAGCAGGACTGCCGGCTGGAAATCTGTACGGCCAGGGAGCCCGAGGGATTGGCGGCGCTGCGCCATACCACTTCCCATGTGCTGGCAGAGGCAGTGAAGCGGGTGTTCCCGGAGGCGAAACTGGCCATCGGTCCCAGCATCGAGGAAGGCTTCTATTATGATTTTGACCATGAGGCCTTTTCCCGGGAAGACCTGGACCGGCTGGAGGCGGAGATGAAAAAGATCGTGAAGGAGGGGGCGCGGCTGGAGAAGTTTTTACTTCCCAGGGAAGAGGCCATCCGTTTCATGGAAGAGAAGGGCGAACCTTACAAGGTGGAACTGATTCAGGATCTGCCCCAGGATGCGGAGATTTCCTTCTACAGGCAGGGAGAGTTTGTTGACCTGTGCGCAGGCCCTCACCTGATGAACACCAAGGGGGTGAAGGCATTTAAACTGACTTCCTCCTCCATGGCCTACTGGAGAGGGGATTCCAACAAAGCCCGCCTGCAGCGCATCTACGGCACGGCCTATGCGGGCAAGGAGGAACTGGCGGCACATCTGGAGCGCATGGAGGATGCCAAACGCCGGGATCACAACAAACTGGGCCGGGAGATGGAACTGTTCACCACTGTGGACGTAATCGGCCAGGGGCTGCCTCTGCTGATGCCCAGAGGGGCTAAGATCATCCAGACCATGCAGCGTTGGATTGAGGACCTGGAGGACAATGAGTGGGGCTATATCCGTACCAAGACGCCCCTGATGGCCAAATCCGACCTGTACAAGATTTCCGGCCACTGGGACCACTACAAGGACGGTATGTTTGTCATGGGAGACGAGGAGAAGGACAAGGAAGTTTTTGCCCTGCGTCCCATGACCTGCCCTTTCCAGTACTATGTGTATAAAGCCGCCCAGCATTCCTACCGCGATCTGCCCCTGCGCTACGGCGAGACTTCCACGCTGTTCCGCAACGAGGATTCCGGCGAGATGCACGGACTGACCAGGGTGCGCCAATTTACCATTTCCGAGGGTCATTTGATTGTCAGACCCGACCAGATGGTGGAGGAGTTCAAGAAATGTCTGGCGCTGGCAAAACATTGCCTGCAGACCCTGGGAGTGGAGGAGGATGTGACCTACCATCTGTCCAAATGGGATCCGGATAACCGGGAAAAGTATATCGGGGAACCCCAGGTGTGGGAAGAGACCCAGCAGCATATGCGGGACATCATGAAGGAATTGCAGATTCCCTATGTGGAGGATGTGGGCGAAGCCGCTTTCTACGGTCCCAAGATCGACATCAATGCCAGGAATGTGTACGGCAAGGAAGATACCATGATCACCATCCAGTGGGATGCCCTGCTGGCAGAGCAGTTTGACATGTATTTCATCGACCAGAACGGCGACAAGGTGCGTCCCTATATCATCCACAGGACTTCCATGGGCTGCTATGAGCGCACGCTGGCATGGCTGGTGGAAAAATACGCTGGCAAGTTCCCTACATGGCTGTGTCCGGAGCAGGTGCGCATCCTGCCCATCTCCGAAAAATACGAAGCCTATGCCCAGTCCGTTCGCGGGGAGTTGAAGAAAAACGGCGTGCTGGCGGAAGTGGACGGCCGCTCCGAAAAAATAGGCTTCAAGATCCGGGAGGCCAGGCTGGCCAAAGTGCCCTATATGCTGGTGGTGGGCGAGCAGGAGGAGGCAGGTGCTCTGGTGTCCGTCAGAAGCCGTTTTGCGGGCGACGAGGGACAGAAGCCGTTGGCGGAGTTCATAGGCCAGATCTGCGAGGAAATCCGCACCAGGGCCATACGGAAGGAAGAGGTCCCGGAAGAAAAATAATTTGCATAAAAAATGTTTTCTCCGTCCATACTGATGAAAGGAACATTTATGTTTCTGCTGGAAGCCAGACAAGCGCCGGGCGCCAGTGGCAGGTCGGGGGCCGTGGGCTGCAAGCGCTAACGGCTTTCGAAAGCCGGCGCCGGCGCCTGATTTCCCGATTTGGGCGCAGCCCCAAACCTGGCTTCCTGTAAGCACGGAATCAGTGTCGAGGAAGGTGCCCGCCGGAGCGGGCGGATGGAGGAAGCGATGACGGATTTAAAGTGTACTGTGGAAAACTGCGTGTACAACAAGGAAAAACTGTGTTCCAAAGGGGACATCATGGTGGGCGGCAAGCATGCCTGCTGTGACAACGAGACCTGCTGCGAGAGCTTTCTTCCCAGAAAGGGATCCAGCAATTCCTACAGTAACTGTACCTGCCACCCCACCAGCAATATCAGTATCGACTGTGAGGCCGCCAAGTGTACGTATAATGACAATTATAAGTGTACTGCGGAACATGTGGATATCCAGGGCTGTGGCGCGTGCGATTGCAGGGAGACGCTTTGCGCCACCTTCAAGGAGGCGTAAGCCGGGGATTCCGGCACCGGCGGCATACCCCGGAGGGGGTACCGCCGGTTTTTACATATTTTTGCATAATATTGTTGACAGGGCAGATAATGTCTGGTATACTTCTTTAGTGCGTAAAGCGCAAACAACAAAGCAGAGCATCCACTCTCACCTTACGGCGGCAGGCTGGTAAGTGTTTATAAAGGAAGATTTCAAAATGGCTGGCAGTTAAGACATACTGGGAGCATTTTGGCGGATTGGACTTTTAAGTGGATGGTTATGCTATCCACTTTTTCTTATGGAGGGTAAAGCCATTAGCGAATTATTTATCAACGAACAAATCAGAGATCGCGAAGTACGAGTGATCGGAGTGAACGGCGAGCAGTTGGGGGTAATGCAGACCAGGGAGGCCATGGCGCTGGCGGAAGAGGCCGGCGTGGATCTGATCAAGGTTGTTCCCACGGCCAAGCCGCCTGTGTGCAGGATCGCGGATTACGGCAAGTATCGCTATGAGCAGGCGCGCAAGGAGAAGGAAGCCCGGAAAAAGCAGAAAGTGATTGAGATCAAGGAGATCCGTCTGTCACCCAATATCGACACCAATGACCTCAACACCAAGATCGGCGCTGCCAGAAAGTTCCTGAGTAAGGGAGACAGAGTGAAGATAACCCTGCGGTTCAGGGGCCGTGAGATGGCGCATATGAACAACAGCAGGCATATTCTGGATGATTTTGCCCAGAGTCTGTCAGACATCGCGGTGGTGGAGAAGCCTCCCAAGGTGGAAGGCAGGACATTAACCATGTTTTTAACTGAGAAGCGCTGAGCCCATTAGTTAAAATAGATTAAGCAAAAATTTAGGAGGAAACCGTTATGCCCAAAATGAAGACAAACAAGTCAGCAGCTAAGCGTTTTAAGGTGACTGGAACAGGTAAGTTGAAGAGAAACAAGGCTTACAAGAGCCATATCTTGACCAAGAAAACTACTAAGAATAAGAGAAATCTTAGGAAGCCTGCCATCACGGATGCAACCAATGTAAAGACGATGAAGAAGATTTTGCCTTATTTATAATAGTTTAGGAGGAGATAAGAGATGGCAAGAATTAAAGGTGGCTTAAATGCCAGGAAAAAGCACAATAGAGTATTGAAGCTGGCCAAGGGTTACAGAGGCGCCAGAAGCAAGCAGTACAGGATTGCGAAGCAGTCCGTTATGCGTGCGCTGACCAGTTCTTATGCGGGCAGAAAGCAGAGAAAGCGCCAGTTCAGGCAGCTTTGGATCGCCCGGATCAATGCGGCTGCCAGGCTGAACGGCCTGTCCTACAGCAAGTTCATGTTTGGTCTCAAGCAGGCCGGCGTGGATATGAACCGCAAGATGCTGGCCGAGATGGCTGTGAACGATGCTGAGGGCTTCACCACTCTGGCCGAGTTGGCAAAGTCCAAACTGGCGTAAATTTTATGGTGGAATCAAAACCCCCGGAGGGAATAACTCCGGGGGTTTTTATACCCTTGCTGCATGACAACCCGGGGCATTGACTTTTTGCCGGTTTAAGAATAAACTGAACAAAATGCGGGCAATGCAAAGTAAATCAGGGAAGGAGCGATAAAACATGCCATGTAAGATTCTGATTGTAGAGGATGACGCAAATATCGCCAGATATATTCAGACCTGTCTGACTGTGGGGAATTATGAAAGTGAAATCTACAGCGACGGACTGTCTGCGGTGGAGAGAATCGGCAAAGGGGATTGTGATTTGGTGCTTCTGGACATTATGCTTCCCGGCCTGAATGGCTTCGAAGTAATGGAACATGTAAAAAAATTCGCAGTACCGATAATATATCTTACCGCCGTTTGTGATGTGGCCGAAAAGGTGCGTGGGTTGAAATCAGGAGCGGAAGATTATATCGTAAAGCCCTTTGAAGCCCTGGAGTTGCTGGCAAGGATTGAACTGGTGCTGAAACGCTATCAAAAGACCCGGATTTTGTATACCTATGGGGATATTGTGCTGGATACGGAAAGGCATATTGTGGAAAAGGGGGGAGTACAGATTTCTCTTTCCCCAAAGGAATTTGATGTTCTGACTTTTTTCATGCGGCATCAGGATATCGTCATCTCCAGGGAGCGCCTGCTTTCGGCGGTCTGGAATTATGATTTTCAAGGGGAGACCAGAACCGTGGACACCCATGTGCAGCAGGTACGCAGGAAATTGAAGCTGACAGGGCAGTTGGTCGCAGTCCCCACCTATGGCTACAAACTTTTAAAGAGGGAGTGAGGGCATGAGACTCTGGCAGAAAATATTTCTGTTGACGCTGTGCCTGACCGCATTGGCTGCCAATTTCATTTCCCTGGCGCTGCTGACCCGGAACCAGTCGGACAGTCTGGTTTTGGCGAAGGAAAGGATAGGCACAGTGTGTGATGGCGCGGTCCGGGAATTAGGGCATTTGATTCAGGAGGAAAAGGAAGCCAAGGGATGTCTGATGCTGACGGAAGCGGAAATGAGGGTAATGTTATCAAAAATCCGTCTTGATGAAAACGGACAACTCTTTTTCATTGGTTCCGGCGAAGACAGGTCTTTTCAAGGCGCAATGCAAGAGGGGGAAGGGATTGTCATTTCTGCTTTGGCGGGACGGCTTCTTCCGAAGGCGGAAGGCACCAGAACCGAACTTGTGGAGAAAGAAGGAAAAATTCAAATCCGCAGGGCAACCACGGTTTTTTGGGAGGGGAGATTCTACCGGGTGGAGGTGTATTCGGATTTGTCGGAACTGTTTGGGTGGTTCCGGGAGGATTTGGTATTTTGCCAGTGGATGAGCGGAACCGTTTCTCTTTTGACCGCAGTGATTCTGTTGTGTTCCATTCTATATTTGACCAGGCCCCTGAAACGTCTGGAGGTTGCCACGGAGCATATTGCCGGAGGGGAATACGGATATCGCATCCATGTTAAAGGCAATGACGAAATAGCGGAATTGTCCCGTCATATGAATGAGATGGCATCGGAAGTGGAGACCAGTATCCGGCGGGTAGAAGAACTTGCCCGGGAAAGGGAGACCTTTATCGCCAATATGGCTCATGAGTTAAAGACCCCCCTGACATCTATTCTGGGATTTGCCGATATTATGACCATTAAGAGCAATATGGACGAGGCGGAGCGCCGGGAATATGCAGCTGTCATTTCGGCGGAGGCAAAAAGGCTGAAGATTCTTTCTTCCAGGCTAATGGAACTGATTACTATTCAGGAGACGGCGTTGATTCTGCGTCCGATGAACTTGGGAGAACTGGCGGAGCGGGCGCTGGAGGTATTTTCCCCTGTCTGCGCGAAGCGGCAGTGCTGCGTACAAAGGAGGCTCCAGCCTCTGTGGGTGGAGGCGGATGAGGCTCTGCTTACTTCTCTTGTGCTGAACCTGTTGGATAATGCGTTGAAGGCATCTTTGCCCGGACAGGAGATTGGGGTTACACTGGAGGAGAGAGCAGGCAGCGCGGTCCTGGCGGTGCGTGACTACGGAACAGGAATACCAAAAGCAGAATTGGAGCGTGTGACGGAGGCATTTTATATGGTGGATAAGGCTCGTTCCCGCAGTGAAGGGGGTTCCGGGGTGGGACTTGCCCTGTGCAAAGCCATTGTGGAAGCCCATCATGGCAGTTTGCAGATCGAAAGCCGGGAGGGGCGGGGCAGCAGGGTTTCAGTGGCATTGCCTTTAAAGTCCCTACAGGAAAAAGCATAAGGATGTGAGAATGATAAATGAGAAAAACATGGATGATTGTGACAGTGGCACTGGCCGCGGTGATTCTGACAGCAGGTGTACTATTGCTGCCGGTGGTATATGCAGGCATTTTTGATGCGGGCAAAATTATATATGAAGAGGAGGCTTTGCCGGAAGAACTTATAATGGCGCCTGAACTTTTTATGGACAGATTTCGCTATCCGCTGCAGGAGGAAACGGAAAGCATGCCGAAGGCAGAGAGGGAAGTGCATGTGGCTGACTGTCGGAATATCCTGGGGCCGGAGATCTATGAGAGAGCTTTTGCGCTGGTGGGCCTGGAAGAAGAGGAACGCTATTGGGATGCCCTGTCGGCGGTAAAGGGGAGAAGTCTGTTCCTGCTTCAGACCCAGGCAGAAAAGGGAGGGAAAGAGTATCGTTTGGATGCAGCTATGAGCGATGCGTTGATTCCCTTTCTGATTTGCTGTAAAAGCGGCAAGGAGCCGTCTGAGGCGGAAGTGGGAGAGGCCGCAGAGGCGCTTGGCGTGCTTTGCGACTCGGAAACGGAGAGTCTGCGCCGCTATGTGGAGGAAATCGACGGAGTCTATGAGACCTGCCAGGAGTACCAAAATCGAGTGAGAGAACTGTATCTTTCCCTTTTGCGGGAAGGAGAGTCCATGGAGCCTGGGCAGGTGCAGGAGATCAGGGGAGAGATACCCTTATGGGATTGCTGCGTTCGGGGGGAATGGCAGGTATGCGCGGACAACAGGGAGGCGGTGCTTGTATGCATGATGGGACAAGGCGCTCTGGTTTTGTATTATGATGCCGTGGAGGGAGAATTCTGCGGGTATAGGATTCAGTTTTCGGATGCCTGGTGAGGAGGGTTCCGAAATAGCGGCAAGGACAGTTTCGGAGACTGTCTTTGCTTTTTTTTTGCATTTTTTGGGGGATTTGCTGTAAAAGGATGTTTTATGATAGGGTCAGAAAAGAAGAAAGGAGTTTTTCAGTATGAGAGTAAAAATTGTAAAGTTGACTTTCATGGCAATTTTCATGGCAATGCTGTCAGGTTGCGCCGGAAATACGCCTGTCCAGGGGGAGGGCGGAGCGATGCAGGCAACCGGGGAGAGCGGACTGGTACAGAATCGGACTTCGGAAGAAAACGGAGCGGAGAATGCCGCTTCTTCCGATGCCGTATCTCCGGCACCCGATACCGTTGACGATTTGTATACGAGGGAGGAAGATATTCTGCCGATTACCCAGTCAGCGTCTGCCGGAGGAATCTCCTATGAAATCGAGAATGTGGAGTATACGGAAAGTTTTGGAAGCAGGAACCGGGAGAATCTGAATATATTTACGCCGGGGGCAGACACGGACAGTGAGGGCAATCTTTCGGAAGGATTTCGGTATCTGTTCCTTACCATTACCTTTACCAATATCACGGACCAGTCCCGGGAGATTATTCGGACCGACAATGATATCTCGGTTATAGGGGATTCTCTGGTTACGATCCCGTGGGCGACCGAAGCCTGCTATTATGATGCGGATTGGACAGAGGGGACGGAGAACGAAAGGCATCATTGGGTATTGGAGCCCGGAGCGACCGTGACAAGCGAAATCGGATGGGTAGTCGGGAGCAGCGGCCGCCTCATGGAGGCGGATCCCACCCTGGAAGGCCGTATGGGTTCCATGGGGCCTTATCCACTTTATTATCATGTAAATGAGTATGACGGGAGCAGCGCGAACGGCTATTTTATTGAGTTGGACGTAAAGGCGGAGTAGAGATGGCAGGTATTTTGAAATTTGAGTTGGACAGAGCGTTTAAAAACCGGCGTATGGGGGGCGTCTTGCTGATTGGCTTAAGTATCAGCCTCTGGCATTTGTGGGAGTACATTGTACCGGTGAGGGATTATGTCAATGGGGGCGGTTATCCTCTGTCATCTTTCAACAAATGGATGGGTGGGGAGAATTACTCCTTCCAGGGTTCTTTGTATTTTATGTGGCTGCCCATGCTCTGCGCGCTTCCCCACAATACAAGTTTTGTATCTGATTGTGCCTGGGGCTATGGGAGTCAGGTGACGGTACGGGGCGGATGGAGAAAGTATCTGGCGGCAAAATATCTGGCGGTATTCTTAAGCGGCGCTGTGGTTGCCGTCCTGCCTCTGGCGTTTGATTTTTTGAGTACCAACCTTTTTCTTCCGGCCGTAATGCCCCAAGCGGGAATGGGGCTTGCGCCGATTGGGGAGGAATCCTTTCTGGGAGCGCTTTATTTCAGTAATCCTGTTTTGTATCTGCTGTTTTACCTGGGGATGGACGGGCTGTTTTACGGATTATTCAATACCCTTTCTCTTGCTGCCGCAGTATTTTTCAGGAACCGCTTTGCCGTACAACTGACGCCTTTTTTGGTTTACACCTTTTTATTCTCCGTGGGAACCACGGCCATGGAGTTCTCGGCGTGTCCCGGAGGCTTTCTGCGGCCCAGCCAGCAGTTTATCCCTGCTCCGAATTGGATGCTGGGGGAACTGGGGGCACTTTTAGGCGCAGGAGCAGTGTTTTTTCTCTATTTCAAAAATAAGGAGAAGGCATTCTTATGAAGAAAAGTTTGCGAAGATTGGGAAAACTGATTTTGTACGATCTGAATTATGGGTATCGGGATTGCAGGCTGAAATGGCTGGGCGCGTTCCTGGTCCAGGTTTATTTTGTAAACATGGCGTATCAGTGGTGCGCCGGGGCCCGGGGGCAGATGGGGGTACTGGGATACCTGACCTGGCTTTTCCGGGGAATGCCGGAATATTTTGCGGTGGAAACAGGACGGTTTGAGATTCCTGTACCCTGGCTGATGCTTCATGCCTGTCTGCTGTTTCTTGTGGGATTTTATCCGGCGGCTGATCTGACCCGCAGCGGCGGCCAGGCGTTGGTGCGGACAGGAAAGCGCAGACACTGGCTGCTTGGCAAGGTGGTATGGGTGCTCTGTACCGTGACGACATACTACTGTCTGCTGACTGCGGTTCTGATCATCTGCGCATTGCTGACTGGAGGGATTGCCTGTTCAGGGGAAGCCATGAAATTTCTGTATGGAATGGAGATGGAGGAAATAGAGGGCATGGAAATCATTCTCTCCTGGTGGATTGCGCCATATCTGGTTTCCCTGACCCTGTGCCTGGCGGAAATGACACTCTCCCTTGTGCTGGAGCCGGTACTGGCACTATTTCTCATGTTGGGGTACCTGACGGCTTCCGTTTTCTGGACGATGCCTGTGCTGCTGGGAAATTACGCCATGTTGCTGCGCCGGGACTTTTGGCAGGGGCATGAAGACATTTCCTTCATTAACTGTCTGGCGGCATGTGGGATATGTATTGGGGCGGCGTTGACAACGGGCTGCCTGTATATAAAGAAGAAAGATATTTTTCCGACTGAAAATATATAAAATTGAAGATAGAGGTGGTGGGATGAAGATCGTAGTAAGCCATGCAACCAAGGAGATTTATGGCATAAAAGTACTGAAGGATGTAAGTATGGCTCTGGAAAGCGGCTCGGTATACGGCTTTCTGGGAAGAAACGGTTCCGGAAAGACCATGATGATGCGGGCCCTGTGCGGATTTATTTCCCTTACGGAAGGAAGCATCGAGATGGATGGGAGCCGTCTGGGAAGCGGGGAGGACTTTCCCCGGAATCTGGGAATGCTTTTGGAGACGCCTGTATTCCTGCCGGAACGCACGGGGTATGAAAATCTCCGCCTCCTGGCTGCCATCAGGGGAGAGGCCGCCGGGGATGACATTCGAAAAGCATTGGAGCAGGTGGGACTGGACCGCGGGGATAGACGGAAGGTGGGAAAGTATTCCCTGGGAATGCGCCAGCGTCTGGGAATTGCCTGCGCCATTATGGAAGGGCCGGAACTTCTGATTCTGGATGAGCCCTTCAACGGACTGGATGAAGGCGGCTGCAAAATGCTGAGGGAGTTGATCGTTCGGTATCGGAAGGAAGGCTGCCTGATTGTACTGGCCTGCCACGACAGGGAGGAACTGGAATTTTTGTCCGATACGATTTACAGGGTGGACAGCGGTAGTTTTACATTGATGTGAGGTGGAGCAGGATGGGAAAAAAGATTGTGCTGATTTTGCTTTTGCTGATTTCCTGTGTCGTGGGTTATCGGATTTTCCAGGTGAACCTGCGATATCCCAGTCCGAAGATATGGACAGGCGGGCTGCAGGATACAATTCTGGCGGGGAATTACAGGATAACCTTTTCGAACTGGCAGTGGGCGGACGGTGCGCTGCTGCAGGAGCTTTGTCCGGGCTATTGCATGTTTGTGGATGAAAACGGAATGGAATATCCCACGGAACGTGAAAGGGTGGGGCTAATTACGCTGAGAGTCGAGAAACAGAAGGAGGACGGCAGTATACTGGATTTGACTGACATGGCCTTTGAATCCGGAGCCTGGGGAAATCAGTTTGATATGGAACTGATGTACCTGCTGAATCCACAACTGGAGGGACTGAGCCTGCAGATGGAAGAGGGGGAGTGCAGGGACATCATTTTTCCCATGATTATGTCGGATTTACAGTTTGCGCAGAGCGCATGGGAGCGGATTGATGAAAGGGAGTTCTATATGGTGCTGGCGTATTATCCGATGAAGCTGCGGTTCCGATGCAGGTGAGAACTATTCTGCCGCTTTCGATCTGTAAAAACCTTTGGTTTGAGGGGGGCGTGGATCCCGCTGTTAACATGGAGATAAAAAAGAACCCCATCAAATGAGGTTCCGAGAGCAGATAACGGGAGTCGAACCCGCCTTTCCAGCTTGGGAAGCTAGCGTTCTACCGATGAACCATATCTGCACTTTCAAACAATGAAAAGTATACCACAAAGAGTTCCCTTTGTAAACCACTAATTTAAAATTCGATTCATTTATCATTCGGATAAGAGCGGATGCCGGTATTATTGATCCTTGTAAAACCACGATTGACAGTTTCCTTTTTCCTGTGGTACATTATATACAATATTTCATATTAACAAAAGACAAAAGGAGTTTTCATCATGACATTGTATGAGAAATTCTGCTGGTACTTTTGACGAATGGTTTTCAAAGCAGAAACCGGGTTTATTTCCGAAGGACTTTTTATTTTGGGACGGCAGTGGATTCCGTTGGCTCTATTTATATGAAGATGGAATGGACGTACCGAAGGAATTTGAGATCATTGATTTTCAAGGCGGTTTTTATGCCGTGGCAACGGATATTGATGAAAAAACGGATATGGAAGCCTTGAAAAGAGAAGTCGACTTGTTTCTGGAAGAAAACGGGTTTGAACGGGATTCGTCGCGGCAGGAGTTGGGTCATATCATAACTTCGCCTGCTGCGCAAAAAATAATGGGGTATAACCAAATGGATTATTATTCTCCCATAAAGGCCAAAGAGTAAGGCGATCTACCGCAGGGAACCTGCGGTAGATTTTTTGCTGTGTTTCAGGTATGAACTGCAGGGAAGAGGAGGTAAGTGTGTAAAGAAATTCTAAACGGTCAAAGTATGCCCGCTAAGAATTTCTAAGTTACACACAGAAGAATCGCAGGAGAAGCGATTCTTCACACGGATTATTTGTGCCGCCGCAGGCGGCATGCCGGGAAGTTTGAAAGTAAACTTTCAAATATTGATTGGAGTATGCACAGAAGCGCACAGGGGGTATAAGGATGGAACAGACTACACATAAGAGGCGTTTGGAACTCAGCGGCAGTACCTTGAAAATCATTGCCATGGTCACCATGCTGATTGATCATATCGGCGCGGCGGTGCTGGTGCGGTATCTCCTGGGGATGCAGAGCCATATTGGCAGCATAGAGGCTTATAATCAGTTGTTTATCCTGTACCGGGTGCTGAGGGGAATTGGCCGGATCTCCTTTCCCATCTACTGCTTTCTGCTGGTGGAGGGATTTCAGAAGACCCGGAATCTGAAAAAATACATCCTGCGGCTGGGAATTTTCGCGATTATCGCGGAAGTGCCTTTTGACTTGTGCTTTTCGTCCAGAGTTGTTTGCCTGGAACACCAGAGTGTTATGCTGACCTTGCTGGTGGGCGTTATCACCATGTGGGGCGTATCTCTGCTGGAGGCCCGTGTAAGGGACAGGCGTCTGCTGGTACCCTGTGCTGCCGCGGTTATTGCTGCAGGAGCGGCCGGGGCGGAACTGCTGCGGACGGATTACGGCTATATGGGTGTGGCCTGTATCATGGTGTTGTATGCGCTGCGCCGTGTCAAATGGATGCAGATGCTGGGAGGCTGTCTGGTTTTCCTGTGGGAGATATGGGCCCCCATTGCTTTTATCCCCATCGCCTGTTACAACGGCAGGAGAGGACTGAATTTAAAATATCTGTTTTATCTTTTTTATCCCCTGCATCTGCTTATTCTGTATCTGATCTGTGTATGGATGGGGACCGGGCATATTCCGGCAATTTGATTTATTATGAAAGGAATCCCGGCCCTGCGCCGACAGGGAATACGCGGCATCTTATTATAGTAGGAATGGCCGATTGACGGATTTACCGTTTTAAGGTAAACTGGGATTAAAATAAGAGACAGTATTTGCCGGAAGAGCAGTTGGGAAACATCCGCTGCGGTCCGAACAGATGCGGGAACGGTAGGAGGAACTGAGGATGCAGATGCCTATATTTGAAAAATATATTGACGAACTCCTGGAGAAGAGCACATTGGACGTGCCCGCCTGGAATATTGAGAAAGCCCGGGCCGGCCTGAAAGCCGGGTGGAATTACATAGACGGCTGCATGATCCTGGCACTTCTGGAAATATACAGGGCCACGGGGGAGAAGAAGTACTATGAATTTGCAGATGCTTTCATCGACCACCGGGTTATGGAGGACGGTTCCATCGCCGGGTACCGGGTGGAGGAGTACAATATTGACAATGTGAACGCAGGAAAAACTCTCTTTGCCCTGTATGAGATAAACGGCAGGGAGAAATACCGCAGGGCCATCGACCTGATTTATTCCCAGATTCAGACCCAGCCCAGGACGGCAGAGGGGAATTTCTGGCACAAGAAGATCTATCCCAACCAGGTGTGGTTGGACGGTATGTATATGGGGCAGCCCTTTTATATGGAATATGAGACCAAGTTCAATCAGAGGCAGCATTACGATGACATTTTCAGCCAGTTTGCCAATGTGGTAAAGAATATGCGGGACCGGGAGACGGGGCTGTATTATCACGGATATGATGCCAGCAGGGAAGTGTTCTGGTGTGACCGGGAGACGGGACTTTCCCGGAATTTCTGGCTCAGAGCCCTGGGATGGTACTCCATGGCACTGCTGGACACTTTGAACAAATGCGAGCCCGGTCAGGAATACCGGGAAGCGTATGACAATCTGAAACAGGTATTTACAGACTTGGTGGATTCCATGCTGAAATTCCAGCATGCCAGCGGCCTCTGGTATCAGCTCCCTGCACTGGGAGGGAAGGATCCCAACTATCTGGAGACCAGCGGCAGTTCCATTATGGCCTACTGTCTCTTAAAGGGCGTGCGCCTGGGGATTTTGCCCGAGCATTACAGGGAATATGGCCTGAAGGCTTTTGACGGCGTATGCAGCAACTATCTGAAGGAGAAGGACGGTCATCTGAGCCTGGGAGGGATCTGCCTGGTGGCGGGCCTTGGCCCTGCCAGTGACTTGCGCAGGGACGGCAGCTTTGAATACTATATGTCAGAGCCCATTGTGGAGGATGATGCCAAAGGCGTGGGCCCGCTGCTGCTGGCCTACACGGAACTGCGCAGACTGGAGAATTGAAAGGGGATAGCATAGGAGATATCGGATGTGCCCGGATTACAGCACTTCCAGATGTTCCAGCAGGATTTTAACCCCCATCAGGATCAGCAGGATTCCGCCTGTCAGTTCGGCTCTGGATTTGTAGCGGCTGCCGAAGAGATTGCCCACTTTGACCCCAAGGGCCGAGAGCACGAAAGTGGTGGCCCCGATTAAGCATACAGCTGGCAGGAGATCCACCCGCAGGAAGGCGAAGGTGATTCCCACTGCCAGCGCGTCGATGCTGGTGGCCACTGCCAGCAGGAACATTTCTTTAAAGTACATGGTGCTGCTGGCTTTTTCCTCCTCTTTGGAGAAGGCTTCCTTGACCATATTGGCGCCGATCAGGGCCAGCAGGCCAAAGGTGATCCAATGGTCTATATGGGTTATGTATTTCTCAAAGCGGTTGCCCAACAGATAGCCCAGCAGCGGCATCAGGGCCTGGAAACTGCCGAACCAGACTCCGGCGATGGCCGCTTTTTTTAAGGGTGCTTTTTCCATGGCCAGTCCCTTGCAGACGGATACCGCGAAGGCGTCCATGGACAGACCCACGGCGATCAGAAACAGATTAAGCAATGTCATAAGTCCCTCTTTTCCGCAGTTGCTCCGCAGATGTTGTGCCGGGCGGCTGCCTTTTTGTTTTGATTATGGAGGGGCGGGCCATGCGGCGGCGAAAAAAAGAGGCCCATGGACATTGGACGCGTCTCGGCGCCGACTGTCCATGAGTCTCGTTATAACATCCGCATGTCAGGCAATGCCAGACGAAAAAACGTCATTATGTTGACATTGCCGCAGCCCGGGGCTGCAAACTACTCCCTCATAAACCCTGTAAATTTTTTACATCATATCTCATTGTGAGGAAGTTGTCAAGAAAAATGGTAAATATTTTGTATAATTTACCGTCTCCTACAAAGAATACAGGATGAGAAAGAAGTCTGTAACCGGCGGTCCTGCTGCTTTGCGTGCAGAGGGAAGCCTTGGAGCGGCAGGATTCCGGGGACGGAGAGCCAGGAGCGCAGTCCGCAGCCCGGACTGTGCGGGAAAGGAGTAGAGATGGGAATTACATTGAATGTGTGGGTTTTCTCAGGGATTATCGGAGTGGCTTACATTATGGGCTATCTGATGAGCCGCACCATGGGCCGGATGCTGGCGGTGGAGGGCGCGGACGCAGAGACGCCGGCCCGGCGGGAAAGCTGGCTGGAGACGGCGGCCCAGAGCGCAGCCGGGGCGTGGACGGATAGCGGAATCCGTTCCGGGAGAGGGTTTCAGGGCGAGACCGCAGCACGGACGGAGGGTGGAACCCGTTCCGGCAGAGGGCTTCAGAGCGGGACTGCAGCATGGACGGAGGGCGGAATCCGTTCCGGGAGAAGACTTCAGGGCGAGACCGCAGCATGGACGGAGAGCGGAACCCGGACCGGGGATCCGCTTATGGAGCGGGGAAGGACGGCGCAAACGCCGGAAAACCGGGATAGGTATCCGGAGGAGCCGGAAAACGGGGCTTCGCAGGACAGAATACCGGGAAATACCCTTCGGCAGGGGGGGCTGGGGCACAGCAGGGGGTATTGGCCCAGACGGACCGCCCAGGGCCCGGACAGGGGCGATTATGCGGGGGAAGCCAGGGAATGGCAGAAAGCCCGCATACAGCGCAGATATCGTGGACGTTCTCACCGGGAACAACAGGCCAAGCCCGCAGGACATCCCATCGCCAGCCCGGTGGCGGGACAGGTGGACGTACTGGAGGCACAGGGACGCCGGGGCGTGCTTCTCACTCCGGAGGACAACAAAGTCTACGCTCCGGCCTCGGGCAAGATCATCCGTCTCTATCCCCGGGGCAATGAGTTTCTGCTGCGCACGGATTCCGGCGTGGTACTGCGGCTGCGGGCAGGGGAGCGGGACGCGGAGATGACCCGGGACTATTTCCGTCCCAGGATCATGCAGAATGAATTTGTGTGCAAGGGTAAGCTGCTGCTGGAATATGACAGGGAGGCCCTGGCCAGGGACGGTTATGATACCCATGTGTCCATGACCGTGGAGGAGGGAGAGGACAGTTACGATTTGTCTGTCACCGGCTCCATGTGGGTGAAAAACGGGCAGGATTGCCTGTGGGTGTTGTAGGCGCAGGAAAAATATGTTATACTGAGTCCATGGTTTTTGTTACAGAAGGTATACAGGGAACAGGCATAAGTCTGACAGGAGGAAGCTATGGACAGGAGTAAAATAAGAAAAATGTGGATTGCGGATCAGGGGGACGGAACGTACAGAAACCCCATTCTCTATACGGATTATTCCGACCCCGACGCAATCCGTGTGGGAGAAGACTATTTTATGGTTGCTTCCAGCTTTTGCAATGCGCCGGCGGTGCCGCTGCTGCATTCCCGGGATCTGGTGAACTGGAAGGTCATCAATTATGTCTGGGACCAAATGCCTTTTGACACTTACGACAGGCCCCTGCACGGCTGCGGCGCCTGGGCTCCCTCCATCCGCTACCACGAGGGAACTTACTATGTGTTTGTTCCCATGCCGGACGAGGGAATCATGATGAGCAAAACCACCGATCCCTGGGGCAAATGGTCCGAGCCTGCCTACGTGCGCAAGGTGGTGGGCTGGATCGATCCCTGCCCTTTCTGGGATGAGGACGGTAAGGCTTATATGGTGACGGCTTTTGCCAGAAGCCGCATCGGTTTCAAGAGTTTTCTGTATATATCCCCCATGGAGCCGGATTGCTCCGGTGTGCTGGATGACGGGCAGTTTGTCTATGACGGCCATGCTACCCAGCCCACCATCGAGGGGCCGAAATTATATAAAAGAAACGGATATTACTATATCTTTGCTCCGGCGGGAGGTGTGAAGCCCGGCTGGCAGACAGTGCTGCGCTCCCGTAACATCTATGGCCCTTATGAGGAAAAGATCGTGCTGCGTCAGGGCGCTACCCCGGTGAACGGCCCTCACCAGGGCGCATGGGTGGATACGCCGGACGGACAGGACTGGTTTCTGCATTTTCAGGATGTGGGCAACGCGGGACGTATCGTACATCTGCAGCCCATGCGCTGGGTGGACGACTGGCCGGTGATCGGCGAGGACCCGGATGAGGACGGCTGCGGCCAGCCGGTGCTGCGGCATGTAAAGCCTGCGGTGGGCGCTACATATCCCATAGACGCGCCGGAGGACAGCGATTTCTTTGAGGGGGAAAAGCTGGGACTTCAGTGGCAGTGGAACGCCAATTACCGGGAGGACTGGTACAGTCTGGGGAATGGCCGGCTGACCCTGTATGCTCAGAACAGCGATCCCGGGTTTCAACTCTGCGATGTGCCCAATCTGCTGCTTCAGAAATGGCCTGCCCCTGAGTTTCGGATTACGGCCTGCCTCCGATTGAACAATCTGAAAGAGGGGGACGCGGCGGGTCTGGTATCCCAGTGTGGGCATTACACTGGCCTGCTGGTCCATAAAAAGGATGGGAAGCTGGTTCTGCAGCAGCGCATCGGCAACTGGACCGAAAACGATGAAATCCGCAGGGAGGCGGCGGTGCTGCCGGAGGGCACGGAAATCCTGTATCTGGGGATGCTGGTCAAGCAGGAGACGGAGGTATCCTTCTGCTACAGTCTGACGGAAGAGGGAGAATACATTCCCGTGGGACAATGTGTGGAAGCCACTCCCGGCCGCTGGGTGGGGGTGAAAGCAGGTTTGACAGCCATCAACGAGAGCGGTATTTCCGGCGGCAGTATACTGGTGGACTATTTTGTATTTGAAGATCTGTAGGAATTTCTTAGTTTGCCTGTGATATGCGGGAAGCGGATCGGAGGGCTGTTGGAGAATTGGTTATTCTGCAATGGCCCTTATCTCTGCCCGAAGATTATTTAGAAAAAATTTAGAAAAAAGAACTTGTATTTTGGCAGGAAAGTGTTATATTTGTTGTAGAACAGAAAAACAAGAACCTGTCGAAAGGAGTGAGGTTTATGAATATTTCCAAATTTACACAGAAGTCCATGCAGGCGGTGCAGAATTGCGAGAAGCTGGCCTATGAGTACGGCAACCAGGAGATCGAACAGGAGCATCTGCTGCAGAGTCTGCTGACCATTGACGACAGTCTGATTCTGAAGCTCATCGAGAAGATGGAGATTCAGAAGGAGCATTTTTTAAACCGGGTGGAACAGGCCCTGCAAAAGCGGGTCAAAGTGCAGGGGGGCAAGGTCTATATGGGACAGCATCTGAACAAGGTGCTGATCTCCGCCGAGGACGAGGCCAAGCAACTGGGGGACGAGTATGTATCCGTGGAACATTTGATGCTGTCCATGCTGCGTTTCCCCAGCCGGGAGATTGAGGCCATCTGGAAGGAGTACGGCATCACCCGGGATCGCTTTCTGCAGGCGCTTTCCACCGTGCGGGGCAATCAGAGAGTGACCAGCGACAATCCGGAGGCCACCTATGACACGCTGGAGAAATACGGACAGGAGCTGGTGGAGAGGGCCCGCAATCAGAAACTGGACCCGGTGATCGGACGGGACAGCGAGATTCGGAATGTAATCCGCATCCTCTCCCGCAAGACCAAGAATAACCCGGTGCTCATCGGTGAACCCGGCGTGGGCAAGACTGCCGTGGTGGAGGGATTGGCCCAGCGTATCGTCCGGGGGGATGTGCCTCAGGGGCTGAAGGACAAAAAACTTTTTTCCCTGGATATGGGGGCCCTGGTGGCCGGAGCCAAATACCGGGGGGAGTTTGAGGAGCGTCTGAAAGCCGTGCTGGAGGACGTAAAGCAGTCCGATGGCCAGATCATCCTGTTCATTGACGAATTGCATACCATTGTGGGCGCAGGCAAGACGGAGGGCGCCATGGATGCGGGCAATATGTTAAAACCCATGTTGGCCCGGGGGGAACTGCACTGCATCGGCGCTACCACTCTGGACGAATATCGCCAGTATATTGAAAAAGACCCGGCTCTGGCCCGCCGCTTCCAGCCTGTGTTGGTGGATGAGCCCACAGTGGAGGACACCATCTCCATCCTGCGGGGGCTGAAGGAGCGCTATGAGGTCTACCATGGTGTAAAGATTATGGACAATGCCCTGGTCAGCGCCGCCACCCTCTCCAGCCGCTATATCTCCGACCGTTTTCTGCCGGATAAAGCCATAGACCTGGTAGACGAGGCCTGCGCCCTGATCAAGACGGAACTGGACAGTCTGCCCACGGAACTGGACGAACTGCAGCGCAAGGTCATGCAGATGGAGATTGAAGAGGCGGCCCTGAAAAAGGAGGATGACCGCTTGAGTCAGGAGCGTCTGGCTGATCTCCAGAAAGAGCTGGCGGAGTTAAAAGAAGAATTTGCGGGACGCAAGGCCCAATGGGACAACGAGAAGAAGTCCGTGGAGGACCTTTCAAAGCTGCGGGAGCAGATTGACGATGTGAACAACCAGATCCAGATCGCCCAGCGGGACGGGAATCTGGAGAAGGCTGCCGAATTAAGCTATGGTACGCTGCCCGCATTGAAAAAGCAGCTGGAAATCGAAGAGGAGAAGGTCAATGCCAGGGATATGTCCCTGGTGCATGAGAAAGTGTCCGATGAGGAGATCGCCAAGATCATCTCCCGGTGGACCGGCATCCCGGTGGCCAAGCTGACGGAGAGCGAGCGCAACAAAACCCTGCATCTGGACGAGGAACTGCACCGGAGAGTGATCGGCCAGGACGAGGGCGTCACCAAGGTCAGCGAGGCCATCATCCGCTCCAAGGCGGGGATCAAGGATCCGGGCAAGCCCATTGGCTCTTTCCTGTTCCTGGGCCCCACCGGCGTGGGCAAGACGGAACTGGCCAAATCCCTGGCAGCGGCTCTGTTCGACGACGAAAACAATATGGTGCGTATCGACATGAGCGAATATATGGAAAAATATGCCGTATCCCGCCTGATCGGAGCTCCTCCCGGCTATGTGGGCTATGAGGAGGGAGGGCAGCTTACGGAGGCCGTCAGAAGGAAGCCCTATTCGGTGGTGCTGTTTGACGAGGTGGAGAAAGCCCACCCGGATGTGTTCAATGTACTGCTTCAGGTGCTGGACGACGGCCGGATCACTGATTCCCAGGGGCGCACTGTGGATTTTAAGAACACCATATTGATCATGACTTCCAACATCGGAGCCCCTTACCTGCTGGAGGGCATACAGGAGGACGGCAGTATCTCCGCAGAGGCGGAGGAAATGGTGATGAATGAGCTGCGGGGGCATTTCCGGCCGGAGTTTTTGAACCGATTGGACGAGACGATTCTGTTCAAGCCCTTAACCAAGGAAAATATCGGCGGTATTATCACGCTGATTGTCAAGGAGCTGAATCAACGTCTGGAGGACAGGGATCTGACCATCCGTTTAATGCCGGAGGCGGAGCGTTTTATCATCGACCAGGCATATGACCCGGTATATGGGGCCCGTCCACTGAAAAGGTATATCCAGAAACATGTGGAGACTCTGGCGGCCCGGCTGATCCTGTCTGATCAGGTGGAGACAGGGGACACCATAGAAATTCGGGTGGAAGGGGAGACGCTTACCGCGCTGCCCGTCCACCGGGAACAGTAAGGATTCGGAACAGGCAGTTCCATCCTGCCGCGGCAGGGTGGGACTGTTTTTTATGGACGGAGGCGATTCCCTTACGGCAAACAGGCAAAAGCGCAGTTGATTTTGGGGACGGAAACAGCTATACTATGGAGAAGAGAGAAAAAGGTGCTGATTGGCAAACGGAGTGATGTTATGACACAGAAAGATCTGACCAGGGGGGCAGTATTCCCCACCCTGTGTTTTTTTGCCCTGCCCATGATTTTGGGCAATATGCTGCAGCAGGGCTATAATATTGTGGATACCTGGGTGGTGGGGCGCTATGCGGGTTCCGACGCCCTGGCGGCTGTGGGGGCGGCGTTTGCCCTGATGACTTTCCTGACTTCCATGCTGTTGGGGCTGTGTATGGGCAGCGGAGTGGTGTTTTCCCTATGCTTTGGCAGGCAGGATCGGGAGGGCCTGGAAAAGGGGATCTGCGCCTCCTTTTTGCTGGTGGTCTTGGTGGCCGCCCTGCTGACCGTTCTTTCCCTGCTGGGGGTGGACCTGATTCTGGAGTGGATGCGGATTCCCCGGCGAATTTGGTCCATCACCCGGGAGTATCTGGTTCTGATCTTCTGGGGAATTCCGGCGGTGGCTCTGTACAATTTTTTCGGCGCGTATCTGAAAGCCCTGGGGAATTCCGTGGTTCCCCTGGTGTTTCTGGGAGTGGCTACAGTACTGAACATTGGATTGGATATCCTCTTTGTAGCCGTTTGGCAGCAGGGCACTGCCGGCGCCGCGGCGGCAACCATCCTTTCCCAGTACGGCTCGGGTCTGGGCATCGGCATATATGTATTGGCCACCAGTAAAGCCATAAGGGAGGCTTTTACCAGGTTTCGGGTAAGCCGGGCCGGTCTGGGGCAGATTATCAGTTATTCCGGGCTTACCTGTGTTCAGCAATCGGTAATGAACCTGGGGATTTTGATGGTACAGGGGCTGGTGAACAGCTTTGGCACCACAGTCATGGCGGCTTTTGCGGCGGCGGTGAAAGTGGACGCCTTTGCCTATATGCCTGCCCAGGAATACGGCAATGCCTTTTCCACCTTTATTGCCCAGAATATGGGGGCGGGAAAGGGAGAGAGGGTCCGAAAGGGAGTGCGCTGCGGCGTGCTCACCACTGTCTCCTATTGTCTGGCGGTATCTCTGGTCCTGTGGTTTCTGGCAAAACCCCTGCTGTTGATTTTCATTGATCCGGGAGAGATCGCTATTCTGGAGGAGGGGGTGCGGTATCTGCACATAGTGGGGCCTTTTTACTGCGGGATCGGCTGCCTGTTCCTGTTCTACGGGCTGTACCGGGCCATCGGCAAGCCGGGTATATCGGTGGTGCTGACTATCGTATCTCTGGGGACCCGGGTGGCGCTGGCCTATACCCTGGCGGCCATTCCGCCCCTGGGCGTGGTGGGGATCTGGTGGGCCATTCCCATCGGCTGGGGGCTGGCGGATTTGCTGGGCGGGCTGTTCTATTTTAGGTATAGGAAAAAATTGACTGACGGAAAGGGATGAGCAGATGAAAATAGGAATTTTATGTGCCGGAGATACCGAGGCGGAGCCGTTTATAGAGATGGTGAAAGAATGCCGAATCACGGAGAAGGCAATGCTGAAGTTTTATGAGGGACAGATAGAGGGCGTGGAAGTGGTCACTTTATTTTCCGGGGTCTGTAAGGTCAACGCCGCCATAGCAACGCAGATTTTGATAGATACCTATGGATGTACGGCCATCATCAACGCGGGCACTGCCGGCGGAATGGATGAAAAACTACAGATTTTTGATATTGTCATTTCCACAGAGACGGCCTATCATGATGTGGCCGAGGATATACTGACGGATTTTCACCCCTGGCTTGACTCCATTTATTTCAGGGCAGATGAAGGACTGCTGAGAGCGGGGAAAAAAGCGGCAGAGGATACTCGGGGAGAATACCGGGTTATGTTCGGAAGAATGATAACGGGGGAAGAATTCATCGAAGACCATAAGAGGGAGCAAATCTGCGGGAAATATGAGCCGCTGTGCGTGGATATGGAGACGGCGGCCATCGCACATGTCTGTCATGTGAATGGGACGCCCTTTATCTCTGTGAGATCAATTACGGATACGCCGGAGCATAGGGGGATCGAAGAATTCGAGAGGAATTCTGAATCGGCGTCGCGGATTTCCGCCGATTTTGTCAGAAGGATGCTGAGGGAGTACGATAAAGTTTGATGTACTCCCTCTTTTGAGGAGAAAGGAGCCGCAGACGGAGGGAGGCGGAATGAAAACAGAACGTCTGTATGCAATCACCGTATACCTGCTGAACCACGGCAGGACGTCTGCCAGAGAATTGGCCAGACATTTTGAAGTGTCTCTGCGGACCATACAGAGGGATATAGATTCCCTGTGCCTGGCGGGGATTCCTGTGGCCGCTGTGAACGGCGCGGCGGGGGGTTATGAAATCTCGGAACGCTTTATCATGGACAGGGGATTTGCCACCTCTGATGATTATTCGTATATATTGACTGCGCTGAAGGGCCTGGTGTCGGCTACTGAGGATCAAAAGGCAAAACGTGCGCTGGAGAAGATCGTCCAGGTTTCCCAGCCCGGCGAAAACGGCATCATTCTGGATTTCTCTGTTTTGCGGGAGGGGGATCAGGAGGTTCTGCATAGCCTGCAGAGGGCAGTGCTTGAAAAGCGCGCCGTGGAGTTTGCCTATACCAATAATGACAATATAACCCGGCTCCACAATGTGGAGCCGGTGGCCGTGCTGTACAGATGGTATGCCTGGTATCTGCTGGCCTATTCCAAGGTCAGGAAGGACTACCGAACCTACAAGCTGGTGCGGATTCGTGACTTGCAGATTACGGACATGCCCTTTGAAAAGGAACATGCAGCCGCTGAAGTGATATTAGGGGAGTCAGACCAAAAGGATTCCCGCCGGTACACGGAGATTTGGATTCGGTGCAGGGAGGCGGCCAAAGGGCGGGTGAGGGAGTATTTGAAGGGAATCGTAACCCGGGAGTATGGGGATGGCAGCGTTCTGATGAAAGCAACCGTGGTGGAGAATGAACAGTTCTGGATCGGCACGCTGCTGTCCCTGGGAGATCTGGCGGAAGTGGTGGCCCCGGAGGGGATTCGCCGGCGTATTCTGGAATCGGCGCAAAATCTTGTGGCCCTGTACAGCGGGGCCCCGTGGACAGCAGAATGAGGAAGGGGGCTTTAAGAACGGATGTTGAGCGGCCTGTATGAAAGCCGGAAATTTTTTAGAAGTATGACAACCAGCTGTCGCATATGCCGTGATATACTTGCCATGTAAACCATATCCACAGGATACCATATCTACAGGATATGCGGAACTCTAAACAGCATATCCCCGGAAAGCGCAGGGATGCACATGGGGACGCTGAGCGGCCCTGTGTGCATCGGAAGAAAGCTGCGCTGTAGGGGATCTGCGGAACTCTAAACAGCATATCCCCGGAAAGCGCAGGGATGCACATGGGGACGCCATGCGGCCCTGTGTGCATCGGAAGAAAATTGCGCTGTAGGGGATCTGCGGAACTCTAATAGGAGGCTGAAAAATGATAAGTCCGTATGAACAATGTCCGATCTATGAAAACGAGAACTATTTACTCAGGCTGGTGGAGGCTTCTGATGGGCCGGATCTGCTCAGGGTGTATTCTGATGATAAGGCGGTGCCCTATTTCAACAGTGACAACTGTAACGGGGATGACTTTCACTATACCACTATGGAGCGCATGCAGGCCGCTATCGATTTTTGGCTCTGGGCATATGGGGACAAGGGTTTTGTGCGCTGGGCCATTGTGGACAAGGGGGCGGGGCAGGCCGTTGGGACGATTGAACTGTTCAATCGCAGGGCCCGGGACTATTTTGACGACTGCGGCCTGCTGCGTCTGGATCTCAGAAGCGATTATGAGCAGGCTGACCGAATCGAAGAAATCCTGTCCCTGATTGTGCATCCTGGGTTTGAACTTTTTGACTGCCGGATGATGGCCACCAAGATCCCGGCCTTTGCCGGTGAGCGGATAGCCGCCGCCGGACGGCTTGGCTTTACTGCTTCCGGAGAAAAGCTAAGGGGCGGTGAGGACGGCAGGGAGTATGGAGATTATTTTGTCCTGCCGGGAAAACAGAAGACATGAGGGGGAGCGCAATGCGCGAAATAAATCTGACACAGAAAGAAGCCCGCAGATTCATTTTATACAAACAAGGATTGCTGGGAGAGCACCGATTTGTGGGAAAGGAAGGGGTTCTGGACTTTGTGCGTCAGGCAGGATGCGTGCAGTTTGATCCCATTGATGTATGCGGCAGGAGCCCGGAGATCACTCTGCACTCCAGGGTGAAAGGATTTACCAGAGCCATGCTCTATGAACTGCTGTATGTGGATCGGAGACTGCTGGACTATTTTGACAAAAATCTGTCAATTATGCCTGTGGAAGATTGGATGTATTTTGAGCGGGAGCGGGAGAATCACCGCAGGTGGGAGAGGAGTCATGAGGAGATCCTCCAGGTGCATGATAGAATCATTGCCGCCATCACAGAGAAGGGCCCCCTGTGTTCCGCAGATCTGGATATTCCGGAGAAGGTCAGCTGGTACTGGAGTGAGACAAAGCTCTCCAGAGCGGCGCTGGAACACATGTATTTCACCGGAGAATTGGCCGTTCATCACAAGAGCGGAACCATAAAATATTACGATTTGATTGAGAACTGTGTTCCCCAAGCATACCTGAGCGCCCCGGATCCATACCCCGATGATTTCGCCCATAGAAAATGGCGGGTGCAGCGCAGAATCGGCGCCGTGGGGCTGCTGTGGAACCGGGCTTCCGATGCATGGCTGGGAATCCCTGGGCTGAAGGTTGGGGAGCGTAATGATATATTTGCGCAATTATTGTCCGAAGGGCGAATTCTATCGGTCCGGGTGGAGCATATACGCCATACCCTGTACTGTCTGGCGGAGGATGCGGAAATTGCGGAACATGTCAGCCAGGATCCTCCTGCCGGGCTGCGGTGTGAGTTGATCGCTCCCCTGGACAATATGATGTGGGACAGGAGACTGGTGGAAGAGATTTTTGGCTTTGCGTATAAATGGGAGATTTACACGCCCCAGGCCCGGCGGAAATACGGCTATTATGTGCTGCCAATCCTTTTTGGAGAGGAACTGGTGGGGCGGTTGGAAGCAGTATATGACAGGAGAGAGCGGAAGCTGCATCTCTCCCATATCTGGTATGAGCCGGGCGTAAAAGTGACCAAAAAACTGGAGAGTGCAGTTCGGTCCGCCCTGAAGCGTTTTGAGGCGTTCAACGGGAGCTGAAATTTCTGTATTGTTTTTGCAGCCCCGCTTCCTGCTTCAGATATTGTCGGTAGGAGCCTTCTACAAGGGATTTCCTGTAGGGATCGGCATATTGCAGATAGCAGTGAAACAACTGCAGCCATTCTTCATATGTCAGAGAAGAGACTCGAAAATCCCATATTCCATGTCTCTTTCCCAGTTCCTTTCGCTGCCTGTGGGTAAATATTTTTTCGGCATAGGTCTGGTGATGCAGAAAGCAATAACAGACGAACTCCCGGTATGACTCATAATCCCGGCGGGGCAGTTCCCCTGGGGCGCGTTTGCGGATGCGGAAGAGAACGATGTCCACATGGGGCCTGGGCCGGAAGTCCTCACGGGAGAAGCGGTACAGTATTTCCATTTGAAATCGGGGTTTCAGCAGAAGGGATTTCAGCGTTGTTTCCGCCGTCCCGCAGCATTTCAACGCCGCTTGTCTCTGAAGCACCAGGTAGGCGTCGGAGGGGGGATTTGGGGCCTGGGTAATCTTGCGCAGCACATCTGCCGTGATAAAAAAGGGAATGTTGGAAAATATTTTGTAGTTCTTCTCCGGCAGGTGCAGGGACAAAAAGTCGCCGGGGAGCAGGGTGCAACGCGAATCATTGCCAAACTGCTTTTTCAAGTAGGCCATGTTGCCCCGATCCAGTTCGATTGCCGTAACCCGGCAGCCGAGACGGAGCAGGGCCTGGGTGATGGCTCCCTTTCCCGCTCCGATATCCAGTACCCTGTCCCCTGGGTGTATATCCGATCGGGAAAGCAGTTTTTCCACCAGGCCGGCGGACTGTATGTAATTCTGTGAGTAATGAATGGGCAGTGAATGATTCAAAATGTTTCCCCCCTGTTGTGTATGGACAGCATGGAAATGTTCCTGTCTAAAACATACCACCCAGGGGGACGGAGGGCATCCTCCATCTCTGTTGGCAAAGAAAGAAGCGTCCGGGAACCCATAAAGGCCCGGACGCTTTTCCGCCTATTCAGACTGCTTCGCGTATATAATTTTCTGTATTGTTTTTTCTGCCAGGAAATATTTCCGGGCCAATTCAGGGATGGATATCCCTTTTCGGTGGTCGGCCCTGATCTGGCTGTTGCGCAGGGACAACATCTGTCTGGTGTCCGTATTGCTTCCCCAGGATTTACGACTGTCCGACTTCCTGGGAATGTAGATTTTGACTCCCTCCACATACTTCTGGATCTGTTCCACCATCTCTCCCGGCAGTACATCGTATATATTGATATAGCTCATTTTGTATCTCCCAATCATATTTTTGTTCAGGATCAACAAAGGCTATTATTCTGATGCCTGCACGCAATGCACAATAGCCTTTGCTACTGCACAAAAATAATAATTCCCATCTTGTTTCTGCCCTCCTTTTGTCCTTAACTCTTTGAAATGACAAACAGATCAAGCTGCGTTAATCAACATACGTAAGCCTCCTTTACCCATCAGAATATAGATCAGTTTACCATATTCATTTTTATGCGTCAATTATAATACGGGATGAAAAGGCAAAAGTGTGATCTCAGAATATACTGGTACCAAAGGGGGTGCTGACATGAGATGTGAATGGAAAACGGAAAATGCGTTGAAATAACCAAGAATCAGAAATGCGCGGGCTCCCTGCTTGTGAAATCAGGAGGTTTATGATAGCATGGAGATACGAAAACGAAAGGGAAAGCAGGTGGGAAGATTTACAGTGTATAAGAGGTTTTCGCCTGCAAAACTGAATGTGGAAGTACAGCGATCCGACAAAGGAGGCGGGAGAAAAAGAGCAAGGTATAACTCCAGCATGATGGACACAAACCTTTTGAAAAGGGGCGAGGACTTCGACAAGCTGCCGGAAACGTGGGTATTTTTTATCACAGAGATTGACGTAATGGGAACAGGATGGTCGTTCTATCCGATTAAGCGGTGCTTTTTAGGAACTTTCTGGGCAGTCAAAACATGGCAATAGTGATGTGACTAATCTGGAAGATAGGTATTATTTCGGAGAGTGGAATTATAGGATTTGATAAGAACGAAATTTTATCATTAATAGGATGAAATATAGATTTGTGGAGGATAGTTATGGCTCCGGAAAACCTATTGATAAACTTCTGAAAAAGAAGTGATGATTTGACCGTTTGTAGACTTTTCTCTGATAGGATTTTCATGCCGAAATGGAAAAATGAAAGGAAGAAAAAATGCCATCTAAAATTTTATTAGTTGATGATGAAGAATCCATATGCAATATGATAAAATTGCATTTTCAAACAGAGGGGTATCTTGTCTACACAGCTTTAGATTCAGACGGAGCTGTCAAGGCACTCTCAAACATGCCTGATTTGATATTATTGGATATAAATATGCCGGAGGTTGACGGGCTGGAATTTTGTAAAAAGATACGAAATTATATTGATTGTCCTATTATCTTTTTGACTTCCCGTATTACAGAGCAGGACAAGATTGTTGGTTTACAAGCTGGTGGTGATGATTATATTACAAAGCCTTTTAGTCTTGCAGAATTGACCGCCCGTGTAGAAGCCCATCTTCGGAGGGAAAGCAGGGTACGCCGCAGCGATATTAGAATGTGTGGAGAATTATTTATTGATTACGCAGGGCGTTGTGTGTACTGCAATGAACAAGTTGTTCCTTTTTCTAAAAAGGAGTTTGATATTATTGAATTTCTGTCAATCAATGCCGGACAGGTTTTTGACCGGGAAAAAATTTACGAAAGGATTTGGGGATATGACGCAGAGGGAAGCAGCGATATTCTGAAAGAACATATACGGCGAATCCGTTTGAAATTGTCACAGGTGACGGACAAAAACTATATAGAAACTGTTTGGGGGTGTGGCTATAAATGGGTAAACTAAAAAGTATGTCGCTCAAAAAATCTTTTTGTCTTATTGTTTTTATAGCTGCTATGATTGTCATTGTTCTTTCTACGGTGACAGTAAAAATCTGTTCCCAGAAACATGACGAAATTACATTATCACATGCTTTTATAGCAAATGGTACATTTATTTATCCTGAAAACGGGCGGTATATCATGGAAACACCAACAGACGATACGTCTGATGAGTGTATGAAATATACGGATACCGAATTGCTTATATGCAGGACTATGGAGATTTTGATTGTGCTGTTGCCTGTTTTGTTTTCTGTCTTGGGAATTGGCCTTTCTGCAATTAGTTTTTATCATATCAAGTTAAAAAAACCTTTGAAAGCATTGCAGCAGGGAATTGACCATATTTCAAACAATGATTTGGATTTTACAATTGATTACCAAAAGCATGATGAATTAGGTAAACTATGCAGTGCATTTGAATTTATGCGCAGGGAATTGGTTAGGAATAACCGTTATATGTGGAACTTAGTGGACGAAAGAAGAAAAATCAATGCGAGCATATCCCATGATCTGCGGACACCGATCACAGTAATTAAAGGATATAGTGAGTATTTGGATAAGAATACAGGTAAAGGGACTCTCACTGAGGACGGGACACGGGAAATTGCGGTATATATTCATCAAGCAGCAAGCAGATTAGAGGAATATGCAGATTCCGTCCATGAAATTCAAGCCTTAGAGGATATGCGTTTAGAATATCAAGAAGTATCATTGAGCGATTTTGAGGAAGAAATTGTTTCCCAGCTTTCTATCATTGACAAACAAACTACTAAAAAAATATGTGTATCATCAGAACTTCCACAGCAAACTGTCGTCCTTTCTACAGCAGCGGTATTCCGTATCACAGAAAATATTATTTCTAATGCCCTGCGATACTGTAAAGAAAAAATTGAAGTAGATATTTCCTTTTTACAGCCGTTTCTTATAGTTATGATAACCGACGATGGCAAGGGGTTTTCGCAGAAAGCCCTTGCAGAAGCAACAAACTATTTCTACAAAGGGAAATCTTCAAAAGCTCATTTTGGTATCGGCTTGTCAATATGTAAAATGCTTTCAGAAAAACATGGCGGTTTTATCCAGCTTGATAATGCGCCGGGAAAAGGTGCAAGGGTGACAGTAAAAATAAAAACAGAAAATTTATCTGCATTGTGACGGAATGTAGACAAATCCCTGTTAAACTCTCCTTATCACAAACGTTAGGAAACGTTGAAAGGAGAGTTTTTTTATGCAAATTGAAATAACAGCATTAAAAAAATGTTATGGAGGAAATGCAGTTCTAAGAGATATTTCCCTCACAATCGAAAACGGTATGTATGGACTGCTTGGACGGAACGGAGCCGGAAAAACAACTTTAATGCGTATCTTATCTACCTTGTTGAAACCCTCTGACGGAAAAATTACTTTTGATAGTATTCCTTTAGAGGAAACAAAGCTGATTCGTCCTTTGATTGGCTACCTTCCACAGGAATTTTCGTTATACCCGGAGATGTCGATCTTGGAAACTATGCGCTATTTAGCAGCTATGTCAAAAATTCCTGTTGAAATACAAAGAGAGCGTATACCAAATCTTTTGCAACAGGTGAATTTATGGGAACAACGAAAAATAAAAGTTCGAAAACTGTCCGGTGGAATGAAAAGGCGGCTTGGAATTGCACAAGCCTTGCTGAACAATCCAAAGGTTTTGATTGTTGACGAACCCACTGTTGGACTTGACCCGGAAGAACGGCTGCGTTTCTATAATCAGTTAGACGAATTTTCAAGTGACCGCATTGTGATTGTGTCCTCTCATATTGTGGCTGATATTGAATCGGTATGTGCAAATGTAGCCGTACTGGATTCGGGACAGCTTCTGTATGCTGGAGCAATAGATAAGCTGGCTGAAAAAGCAAAGGGAAAGGTGTATGAACTGATTATTCCCAAAAATGAATTGACGACAGCAAAACAAATCTACTGCATTCTATCCAGTCAAGGACACCTATCAGATACCAAAGTCCGTGTACTGGCGGACAGTATTCCTACTATTGGCTGTCCGGTTTCATGTGTACCGACTGTTGAGGACGGTTACATGGAGCTGTTGCGTTTATTAAAAAGGGGGTAAAGATATGAAGCGTTTATTTCTCATGGAGTGCAGAAAAATTACACGAAGCGTTCTGTATTGGTTGTATATTGCAGCCTTAGTTGTAACCGTCTTTCAGAATTATGAAACGACTGTTGAAAGTGAGCTTCGCCAAACGGACAATCCGGCTTCCGTGTTTTATATAGCGGAAAATGGTGTGTATGCAAATAATACTGATAAATTGAGCGAAGATACTCAACATACTATGATGATTGAAGCGACAAAACGCCTTATAGATAATTACAGAAGTAATAGCTACGAATACTATCCGTTTGGATATGTGAAAAGAAAAACGCTTTCCGAAAAGGAACAGGCAACAATCCTTTTATATCTGAAAGAGCTGACAGGCCTTGATGACCCCTTTATTATTGGCACAGATGAAAACCGGGATTCAGAAAATTTTCAAATTTCCGGTGGTGGTGCTTTTGTCTTAAATCCGGGGCAGGGAGGTACATTCGAGAACGGGCAGTTTATTGTAGAGCCGGAGGAATGGGAATATGTAGAGAATAATTCCGGGTTGTCACAATCTAAGGAGATTTCGGGAAGCGGTTTTGATATACAGGTTACATTTGACCGATTCAAAGAGATTATGAATTGTGTGAATAATCTGATTGGACGCAATTCTTACTTTAGCTGGACTATGCTTTCCATGTACTACTATCCAAATGATATGCAGGATAATCCGATCACAGAGCAGCAACACCGGGAGTTCTATGAAAAAGATTATGTGACAGGTGCATTTGCCCGCTATTTTTGTGACAGCATTTCCCTCATTGTATTATGCTTGCCCGCATTTGTCATGATTGACCTGTTGTTAAAAGATAAACGGTGCAAGATGAATACATTGATTTATCCCCGGACGGAAAGCTCTGCAAAAATAATTATCACCCGCTTTGAAGCGGTAAGCTGTATGATAATGCTCCCTGTCTTTATCCTGCCGGCAAAATCTTTACTAACATTAGTACTGTATTGCCGTAATATCAGTATTCCTGTAAACATATTTGCTTTTGCCGCTTATATCTTTGCGTGGATTTTTCCGACGGTTTTGTTGGTTGTGTCCATTGCTTTGTTTGTAACGGTGCTGACTGAAAACTATTCTGCTGTCCTGCTTGCGGGGTTGATTTGGCTGTTTTGCAGACCGTCTGTTGACAAATTAGCAGGGGGAAATTACGGGATTTTTGATCTCATTATCCGTCATAATACTTTGAAAGGATATGGGCACATGATGGAAAATATTCATATGCTGATTTTGAACAGGGTGCTTGTGTCTGTCATAGCAATTTTGTTTGTGGGCTTTGCCATAATTATTTATGACGCAAAGAGGAAAGGGGGGATTACGTTTGAAAGCCGGAAATCTTTTAACAATCATAGGCGCAAACATTCGCATGAATTATAAATATACACTTTTACCAGCTATTGCTCTATTGTTCATTATTCCATTTGTTTATGGAACCACGAATTTAGACTATTTACAATCTGCTGACTGTTTGGAGCGAATGGTTGCATTGATTGGAATACCAATGTTCACTCCCCTTATCCGACAGGAACATTTTCGTGGCCTATATGAAACGACTGCCTTTCGTTCAATCTCTTTACGGTTCATTGTCTTATTGCGGACAGTGCTTTCTATAATCGGCTCAATACTGTTGATTTTGGCATTTGAAATTTATATGAGAATTTGCGGCTGCTCCTTTCCGCTCTTTCCATATGCCTTTCGGACTTTGGCTGCAAGTATGACATTGGGATTTATAGGGCTGCTCCTATCTTCCATAGTGCAGAATACAATCGGTGGTTATTTATGTGCATTTTGTTTTTATCTTATTGTGCAAACTGGAAATTCAGGAGAGTTATTCAAGCCTGTAACAAATGGAATCCAGTTTATGCTGGTGCTTTTTCTTGGCGGTATTAGCTTGGCAATCATCTATTTTTGCAAACCAACTTATTGTGATTTTATAAACTGATTCATTATATCAAAACTTATCTGCCGCACGACGGCAAAAGAAAAAAGCCGTCGTATAGCAGAGCTATTTTCACGCGCCTATTCTTTCACGGCTGCGAAAGGAGGTGAGAACATGAATGAATCGAATCGTAGCCAATGGTAAATCCGTTGTGCTTTTAAGGGCTTTTGCAAACAGGCATTGAAGCGCGAAGCAATGAACGCCCACAGAGACACAAAGCGGCAGCAGTCACGGGAAGTCACTTTTTCCGACCTGTCACCACTGGAAGAAAGCCAGCTTATTACCTACAATAAATATTTTGCAGATGATGAAGCTGAACAGTCTTTCATTATTGCGGGAAAATATATGTAGAATATTTTATGGGAGAATTTTGTTATGGCGTTAATAAACTGTCCAGAGTGTGGCAGAGAAAATGTTTCTGATAGTGCTGAAATGTGTCCTGATTGCGGATATGGTATAAGTTTATGATTTACATTATCAGATAAAAGACTTTATTAAGCGAAATAATGGTGAGTGCGAAGCGCTTCCAGCTCCGTTTGCTGTATTCCTGAATAAAAATGATAAAAATTATGACGAGCCGGAAATATCTGTTATCTGTGACAAAAATAAGATTACGGATAAAGAGTGTAATGTCTCACCGAAGTGGATGATTGAAAATGTATCGCAAAGCAGCAAACAAATGGATTGTTATAAGGAACTGTTTAAATGCTGTACAGCAGGAGTTAGAGAATATTGGGTCGCAGATCCTGAAAGAGAACTTGTGACAGTATATAACTTTGAAAAAGATAGTATGGAAGAATATTCTTTTGATAAAGACATACCAGTGGAAATTTACGAAGGTTTTAAATATAAGTATGATGGTATTAAAAAGCGTTTGGAAAATAAATAATCCAGATGCTTTTCATTTTGTTGGAACGGGCAAAAGAAATGATCCTGCTTGCCAAGCAGGAACTCCAAAACGAGAGCCGACAGCAGAACAGGCAGCAGAACAAGACCAAGTGGAGGGAGGAAGAAATTTAAAGAAAATTTGATAGAAATATAAGTGTAATTGTGGTATTTTATTAGAAATAGAAATCAGAATTTGGGGAAGTAGTGCAGATACATTTTGAAACGTAAAGAATGCTCTGAATCAATTGATTTGTAGAAATGAAATTAAAGGAATTGCTGCATCGGAGAATCACCGCTGTCAAGGAATCGGAAAGTTTATGATTTATCAAGTAATGGAGTCAGGACAAGCGGGGATAGGATTCTTATAGAATACCTTGACTATTTTTAGAAATGTGGTATGATTCTATATCTTACATAAGCTAAGGAAGTGGGAATAAAACCTGGAAGGGAATGAATATATGGAAAAGATTTTGATCGTGGAGGACGATGCCTCCAACAATCAGATGTTGAAAGAGTATCTGGAGAGTCATGGGTATGTCTGCACCCAGGCTTATTCCGGCAGCGAGGGAAGGCTGCTGTTTTCCATGGAGAAATATGATCTGGTGCTCCTGGACCTGATGCTGCCAGGCATTCCGGGGGAGGAACTGGTAACCCTGTTTTCCCGGAAAGCGCCGGTGATCGTATTATCGGCCAAAAACGGGACGGACAGCAAAGTGGAGGTGTTGTCGGCAGGGGCGGAAGATTATCTCTGCAAACCTTTTGACTTGCCGGAACTGCTGGTGCGGATTCAGGTGCAGCTTCGCCGCCGCAGGGCTGAAGAAACCACGGCCGTTTCCCGGGAAGAGAACACCGCCAGGAAAATATACACTTATCGCGACTGGATACTTGATCCGGATACGCAGGAGATGACGGCCTGCGGCGGGCCTGTGGAACTGACCAGGCATGAGTTTCTCATTCTGGAACTGCTGATCCGCAACCCCAGAAGGGTATTTACCAAGCAGATGATCTACGAGTATGCCTGGGGAGAGGAATACCTGGCGGAGGACAAGACCATCAATGTACATATCAGCAATATCCGTTCCAAGCTGAAGAAAAGCGGGACGGACAGCTATATCCAGACAGTGTGGGGAATGGGCTTTAAACTTTCTTAAACTTTTCTGAACACTTTTTGAAACCCTGCGTTTTATACTGTTTTTTGTAAGAAAGCTATAACATGTGTAAACAGAAAGGAGTAGAAAAGCGTGACTACGGAAAAAGAGAGCATACCTGCAGTGGAAACGCGGGGACTGACAAAGATCTATGGCGGTAAGGCGGTGGTGAGGGATCTGGATTTAAAGGTAGGGCAGGGCCAGATCTACGGCTTTATCGGCAGAAACGGCGCCGGGAAATCCACAACATTGAAGATGATCAGCGGGCTGGCCAGCCCTGACCGGGGAGAGGTGCGGCTGTTCGGGAAGCCGGTGGGCGACCCGGTGGTGCGCAGGCGTCTGGGGGTGTTGATTGAGGCGGCGGGCCTGTATCCCAATATGACGGCCCGACAGAACGCAGTGATGAAAGCAAAGTGTATGGGCCTGACGGAGGAGAAAAAGAGCGTAGACCAGGTGCTGGAACTCACCGGGCTGACGGACACAGGGAAAAAGAGTGTAAAGCATTTTTCCATGGGGATGAAACAGCGTCTGGGAGTGGCACTGGCGCTGCTCGGCAACCCGGATCTGCTGATCCTGGATGAGCCCATCAATGGCCTGGATCCCGAGGGCATCAGGGAACTGCGGCAATTGGTACTGAAGCTCCAGGAGCAGGGTAAAACTATTCTGCTCAGTTCCCACATCCTGGGGGAATTGAGTAAGATCGCTACCCATTATGGGATTATCCGGGACGGCGAGTTGATGGAGCAGATCGCCCGCAGTGATCTGGAGGAGAAATGTCAGGATTATTTTCAGGTGGAAGTGTCGGACGTGCGGCAGGCGCTGCCTCTGGTTCAGGAATCCTTTCCACAGGTGGAGGCTCAGGTGTTTGACGCCCGTATCATTCGGATATACGGGCTCGAGGAGGGGGCGGAACTGAATCGGATACTGACGGAGAACCGGGTGGCTGTATATGCGTCGGGATTCCATCATATGGACCTGGAGGAGTATTTTTTGGAGCGGATGGAGGGGTGATATGTTGAATTTACTGCGTATGGATTTATATAGGATGCTTAGGAGCAAGTCGGTATATATATGCCTTGCCATATTGATTATGATGGTAATGGTCAGTCTGGGCATGGTTTCGCTGGTGGCCACTCCCCAGGGGCAGGAAATGGCGGTTGAGAGGGGCATATTTACTGCGGAGGATCTGGCGCAGACAGAAGACATCCTGCAGGGAGTGGATACCCTGTTGATGCTGCGCCAGACCGGCATGGACGGAGGGATGTATAATCTGATATTCGGTATTTGGGTTATGCTGTTTGTGTGTATGGACTACCAGAGCGGTTTTATGAAAAATCTGATGGCGATACATCAGAACAGGTGGAATTATGTGGCCAGCAAGATTCTGACGGCGGGGATCGTGAGCCTGTGTTATCTGGTCCTTCAATGTATTGCGGTGCTGATGATGAACAGGGTGTTGGGAAATGTGGTTCCGTATACGTCTTTTGGGGATATGCTTTTTTATCTTACCTGGGCCTGGCTGCTGACCGTTGCGTTTGCGTCAATGATCATTTTGGTCTGTGTATGGACCCGAAGCGTAGCAGCAGGAACCCTGGCTGCCGTGTTGTTGGGAACAGGCATGGTTGTGGGGCCCTTGTACGCCCTGCTGAATATGCTCCATGTGGGAGGCTGGCTCAGATATACAATCTATTTTTCTCTTAGCATGGGTCCCGGCCATTACGGTTCACTGGCGGATTTGTATGTATACCTGGTGGGAGGCGGCTTCTTGATCCTGTATGCGGCAGCGGCAGGGATCGTATTAAGGAAGCAGGATATATAGGATGTATGGGTTCAGAACACCCATACATTGAGGCTGAACGTATAAAAGACAAAAGACGGAAAGATAGAGTAGGAAAAATAAAGGCAGAAGAATAAGAGATCAAAGGATAGGAACAAAAGAATAAAACTGAAAGAATAAAACCAAAAGAATAAAACCAAAAGAATAAAACCAAAAGAATAAAACCAGGAAGATAAAACCGAAAGATAGTAGCAAAAATGCCAGGAACAGTAAAGACAGGAACAGGAGGTCGGATATGGCTGCGGCGTTGGTGATAGTGAGCATAATCTGCGGATGCCTGGCGGTGTGGCATATCCGCGGCATTCTGGAAATACGTTCCCTGTGTAGGCAGCTTCAGGAACTGGAGCAGGGAAGCCATATGGAACTTTGGGTGCAGGGCAGGCAGAAGGATATGCTGGCTCTCTGCCGGACATTAAACAGGCTTCAGCGATTCTGGTACCATCGGCAGATGCGGTATGAACAGGCGGAAAAACAATTAAAGCAGAATGTCACGGCCCTGGCTCACGACATACGCACACCTCTTACGGGTGCGGCGGGGTATGTGCAGCTGGCCCGGGAGTGTGGGGAAGACGAACGCCGGGAGTACTATCTGCAGGTGGCGGCCCGGCGTCTGGGGGAATTGGGGAATATGCTGGAGGAACTGTTTCTGTACACGAAACTTACGGGACAGGATTTTCTGCTGGATATGCAGGAAGTGCAGGTGCTGCCGTTGCTGGGCCGCTGCCTGGTGGATTTCTACCACCGTTTTGAGGATAAGGGCGTCGCGCCGGAAGTGGATTTTGTGCAGGAAGGGTTCCGCGTCCAGGCAGATGAAGAATGCCTGCGCCGTATTTTTCATAATCTGATCCAGAATGCGCTGCTCCACGGAAACGGAGGGATCGAAATCCGGCAGAGGGAGACCGAACTGATATTTGAAAATGCCGTGCCTGAGACCAGCAGGCCCGACCCGGAACATATTTTTGACAGATTTTACAAGGCAGACTCGGCCCGGGGAAAAGGTTCCTCCGGGCTGGGGCTGTTTATTGTAAAAGAACTGGCGGAGCGGATGGGAGGAAGCGTTAACGCGGAACTTGCGGAGGATAAGCTGCGGATCGTTCTGGAACTGGAGACAGAAAAGCCATACAAAATTGAGAAAAATTAATAAATTTTCTGTAAACTGCCTTGTCATGCGGATCAAAGGGCAATATAATAATCGGGTACCCAAACCCGATTATTGTGTTTGTATGGAATGTGGAGGAGGGAACAGGCATGGCAGAGGAGCGTAACAGAGAGAAGCTGTCGGAGATGGAACAGATCCACAGGGGACTTGAGGCATTTCTGGAGAAAGAAGTATACGAGGAGCGGGAAAACGGGCACCAGAACGGGAACCGGGTCTATGAGGCCGGGCAGGAGGAAAGAGCTGGTGAAATATATCCCGGTGAAGAGCAGGAGTTCGCATTTGACCGAAATGCCAATGAGGAAGCGTATGGGGGATATGTAGAAGAATATAATGATAGTGTATATGATAATGAGGAGCCGGTGAGGATGGCTATGGCAAAGCAGAACGGAAATGTCGTCAGGACAAGGCAGAGGGAGAATCCGGAGCAGGCTTCGAGAGCGGGCAGAAGCGGGAGAGGAAAGTCCGGTGGTTCCGGGGGAAGTGGGAGAGGAAAGTCTGTCGGTTCCGGGGAAAGCGGGAGAGGAAAGTCCAGCGATTCCGGGGGAAGCGTGAGAGGAAAGTCCAGTGGCTCCGGGGAAAGCGGAAGAGGAAAGTCCAGCGGTTCCGGGGGAAGCGTGAGAGGAAAGTCCACTGGTTCCGGGGAGAGCAGAAGAGGAAAGTCTGTCGGTTCTGGGGGAAGCGGAGCGGGAAAAGCCTCCCGGGTTTCGGCAGATGGAGAAAGTTCCAAGTCCCGGGCAGGGGGCAGACAGCAGCCCCAGGAGGCAAAACAAAAGAAAAAGCACAGGGGACTCCGGCGCTTTCTCACAGCGGTGATCGTGCTTCTGCTGGCAGTGACAGGACTGTGGTATTTGACCATATCCCATCTGTATGACAAGGTGGAATATGCGCCCACGGAAATATTGGCGGATGAACCCATGAAGGAAGAGGGCGTGACCAACATTCTGCTGATCGGCAATGATTCCCGGGCCGGCGGAGAGGATGGGCGTTCCGACGCCATGATCCTGGTATCCATCAGCAATCGGACCAAGACCATTTATCTCACCTCTCTGCTGCGGGATATCTATGTGGAAATCCCGGGACATGAGGGCAACAGGCTGAACGCGGCATACTCTTTTGGAGGCCCGGAACTGCTGCTTAAGACCATTAAGCAGAATCTGGATATCGAGGTAAACCGTTATGTGCAGGTGAATTTCCAGGCATTTGCCAACCTGATCGACGCAGTGGGGGGCGTGGATTTGGAACTGACCAATGAGGAAGTGCAGTTGGTAAACGCTTACCTGAACGAGTACAATATGCTGGAGAACCGTCCCATGGACACAGACTATCTTCCGTCAGACGCCAGCGGCCTGCTGCATCTGAACGGGCCCCAGGCTTTGGCTTACAGCCGCAACCGATATATCGGCAGCGACTTTGGACGCACGGAACGTCAGCGCAAAATCCTGGAGGCGGTGTTCCACCAGCTGCCCTCCTCGGTGCTGACCAATTTAGATGACATGATTGACGGCATCCTGCCCAATCTGACCACCAACATCAGCAAGAACGAGTGCTATGCACTGAGTCTGGATGCGCCTAAGCTGCTGACTTATGAACTGGTGCAGGCCAGCATCCCCATTGCGGGAAGCTACCAGAATGTCACGATTCGGAAAATGTCAGTACTGCAGGTGGATTTTGAGAAAAATAAGGAATTCATACGGACACGGATTTACGGGGAAGAAGGGGAACAGGCCGAACCTTAAACAGTTATCCCCGGAACGAAAACAGGAGGAAGCCATGAAAGGGACCATCATAGATTATCTGAAGGAATACGCGGATGTGAGTTTGAAAGACGAGCCCATGAACGATGTGGACAGCCTGGTGCTGTGCCAGTTTTCCTATCTGAAATTCGACGGCCTGGTGCCGCTGGTGACGGAGAACGGACGCTCCGTGTCCCTGCAGCAGCTTTATGAGCATTCGGACTATGAAAAACTTTATGGAGATGAACGATATGAAAAGGAGAACCGGGCGCTTTTTGAAGCCATGCGGAAATGTGTGCGGTTCCGCAATATGAAGCTGAATTGTTACATCAATATTATTGAGGCCCAGGCTGATTTCGAGACCCAGTTCTCCGCGGTGACGTTCTTGCTGGAAGACGGAACCATGTATGTGGCTTTCCGGGGCACGGACGAGACCATGGTGGGATGGAAGGAAGATTTTAACATGGCATTCCTCTCCCCGGTGCCGGGGCAGGAATTTGCCGTAAAATATCTGAATATGGTGACGGCGCGGCTGCCCAGGGACTTTTATGTGGGAGGACATTCCAAGGGCGGCAATCTGGCGGTTTATGCTGCTATGAACTGCTATCCCCAGGCCCGGGATCGGATACGGAAGATATACAGTATGGACGGTCCCGGCTTTCGGCCCGAGGTGCTGGAAAAATGCGATTTCGGGCAAATTGAGGAGCGTACCTGCAAGATTTTGCCCCATTCTTCCCTGGTGGGCATGTTGTTTGAAAAGGACATCCGCTACCAGGTGGTGGAGAGCCGTACCTTTGGACTGGCCCAGCACAATCCCTTTACCTGGCTGGTGAAGGACGGGCATTTTGTTACGGTTTCCGACATATATGAAAGCCGGCGCTTTATGGACGATACCTTAAACGAATGGATTCTGTCTCTGGACGAGCAGAGCCTGCGGACTTTTGTGGACACATTGTTCCAGATCCTGGCGGCATCGGAGTCTGACAATCTGATTGATTTTACCGCCAACTTAAAGCGCAGTATGACGGGTATTCTGGGAGCCATGAAGGATTTGGACGAAGATACCCAGAAGGGACTGAGACAGGCGGTGAAGGCTCTGTTTGAGATCGGAGGACTGCGCATCCGGCAGGAACTTAAAAACCGCGCCCAGAAGAGGGAGGGCAAAGGCTCACTGTCCGATTGACAGAAAGTAGGACAGAAGTACAATGCCCCGGGCCTCGGTCCTGGCGGGGTCCAGCCGCTCGGGATGCCACTGAACCCCCAGAATGGGCAGACTCTCGTGGCAGATGCCTTCCACACATTCATCCAGAGGGCAGCGGGAAGCCACCTGCAGCCCTTTTCCCAGCTTACCCAGCCCCTGGTGATGGGCGCTGTTTACCAGCATATCCTCTCCGTACAGGCGGTGCAGGAAACTGCCGGGGAGATTATATGCCCTGTGGTACTGGTCTGCTCCCAGATAGCGGTGGCAGTCGGCGGTGGGAAGGTCCTGGATAATGCCGCCCCCCAGTCCCACATTGATAATCTGCATGCCCTTGCAGATGCCCAGAATGGGAAGGCGGCGGTTGATGCCGTATTCAAACGCCTGTAACTGCAGGATATCCAGTTCCGTGTCGATGGAGCGGGAACCCCTGTCCCTTTCTCCGAAAAAGGCGGGTGTGATATCGCCGCCGCCGGGAAAGAGCAGGCCCTGGCAGGCGGCCAGGTCGCTGATGGCCAGGCTGGTCAGATGTTCTACTCCATGCCGCTCCAGGAAAGCCTCATAATTTCCCGTATCTTTTTTTCTTCCTACGATTCCGATTCTCATAGAATTGTTCCCTGCCTTTATGATTACTATATGATAAATCCTGTCCAGCCTCCATGCTCACCGGGGCGCTCAGAGCCTGTCTGGGCCAGAGGGCTTTGCCGGGTCAGGGCTCCTACACTATATGAAAAAGTTTAATTTTTTATGAACTCATTTTCAAAGGAGGAAAAAAATGGTACACTTATTGGCATGAGACTACCCGGGACAGTCTGACAGGAATCACAGATTTTGTGCACAGGCAGGAAAAATGCGGAATTGAAGTAAGGAGGGTTACAGTGATGGGAAGATTGTGGTACACATCTCCGGCCAGGGAATGGGAAGAGGCGCTGCCTCTGGGGAACGGACGGCTGGGAGCCATGGTATATGGCGGGACAGATCATGAGCACATCCAGGTCAACGAGGAAAGCATCTGGTACGGCGGGCCGGTAGCCCGGAACAATCCCGACATGAAAGAGCAGCTTCCTCATATCCGCCGGCTTTTGTTTGAGGGGAAAATCGCCGAAGCGGAGCAGCTTATGTGGCATGCCATGTCCGGATGTCCCAACGGTCAGCACCCTTATCAGACCCTGGGGGACATCCAAATCGGCTTTCAGGGGATTGGGAAGGTGACGGCCTATGAACGGGAACTGGATCTGGAAAATGCCCTGTGCCGGACTGTCTTTTCCTCCGAAGAAGTGTGTTACAGCCGGGAATATTTTATCTCTTGTCCGGCAGACTGTATGGTGATGCGTTTTTCAGCGGACAAGCCGGGGAAAATCAGTTTCTGGGCCGGACTGGAGCGAGGGCATTTCTTTGACGGCGTGAAACAGGGAGGGCCGGGAGAAATCTGCCTTTACGGCAATCTGGGCAGGGGCGGTACGGAGTTTGCCATGACGCTGCGGGCCAGGACCAGGGGCGGCAGCCTGCGGCTTCTGGGGGAACATATTGTGGTGGAGGGCGCGGATGAGGCGGAACTGTATTTCAGTGCCGACACCAGCTGGCATTACGGTCCGGAGGAAAAAGAGGCAGCAGCAGCGTCCTGGATGCAGGAGACGGAAGGCAGGCCGGAGGAATGGATGGGCGCAGGGCGCATGTGTTCCTGGGAGCGGCAGGAAATCCGGGTGCAGCAGGGGATACAGGAGCTGCTGCAGGAAAATCTGCGCCGCTGGCTGGACCGGGCCGGAGAACAGGGCTATGGGAATCTGTTAGCAGCCCATGTGGCGGATTATCAGGAATTGTTCGGAAGGGTTCGCCTGGAGGTGGACTGGGATCACAAGGCGGAACAGCTGCCCACGGACAGGCGCGTGGAACTGGCAGCCCGTCGGGCAGGGGCTTCCCAGAAGGAGCAGGAGAATTCCGGGATACCGGAATTGGGTGGGGAGCAGGAATCGGGGGAGGCTGCAGGCCGGCAGGACGAGAGCGGGCAGGATCTGGGACTGGCGCTGCTGTATTTTGATTATGGCCGTTATCTGCTGATCTCCTGCAGCCGTCCCGGCGGATTGCCCGCAACCCTGCAGGGGCTTTGGAATAAGGATATGACGCCTCCCTGGGACAGCAAATATACCATCAATATCAACACGGAGATGAATTATTGGCTGGCGGAAAGCTGTAACCTGTCCTCCTGTCATATGCCTCTGTTTGATCTGATCCGTACCATGGTTCCCAACGGGCGCAGGACAGCCAGGGAGATGTATGGCTGCAGGGGCTTTGTGGCGCACCACAACACGGATATCAATGGGGATACGTCACCCCAGGATCAGTGGATTCCCGGCACGTACTGGGTCATGGGGGCGGCATGGCTGTGCACCCACCAGTGGACGCACTATCTCTATACCCAGGATGTGGAATTTTTGAGAGAGCAGTTCCCCATCATGTGTGAAGCGGCTCTGTTTTTCCTGGATTTCCTGGTGGAGGACGGGCCTTATCTGGTGACTTGTCCCTCTGTGTCCCCGGAAAATACCTACATCCTGCCCGGCGGCGCAAAGGGAGCCAACGGCATCGGCGTGACCATGGACAATCAGATTCTGCGGGATCTGTTCGGGCAGTGCCTGGAGGCTTACCGGGTGCTCACGGAACAGGGAGGCTGCGGCGAGAAGGCCAGAGCGGCCCTGGAAGAGGCGGAGATCAATGATCTCCCCGATTTTATCCGGCAGGTGGGGGAAGCCCGGGAGCGCCTGATTCCCACGCAGATCAGCGAGAGAGGAACCATATTGGAGTGGCGGCAGGATTACGAGGAGTGGGAGCCGGGGCACCGGCATATTTCCCATCTCTACGGCCTGCATCCCTCGGAGCAGATCACCGTGGACGGTACTCCCGAACTGGCCAGGGCGGCCAGAGCCACCCTGGAACAGCGTCTGTCCCATGGGGGCGGTCATACGGGCTGGAGCATGGCCTGGATCATCAATCACTATGCCAAACTCTGGGACGGCAATACTGCCTATCGGCATATTCGGCAGCTGCTGGGCAATTCCACTTATCCCAATCTGTTTGACCGGCATCCGCCTTTCCAGATTGACGGTAACTTCGGCGGAGTCGCGGCCATGGCGGAGATGTTGGTCCAGAGCGGCGGAGGGAGAGTGGTGCTGCTGCCCGCCTTGCCGGATGCCTGGGAGAGCGGCAGAGTCAGCGGGCTCAGGCTGCAGGGCAACGCAGTGACAGACCTGTCCTGGAAGAACGGCATTCTGGAGCGCTGCCGGATTCAGGCGGGCAGCAAACTGGATACCCGGATCCGCTATGGGGAGAGCGTTCTGCCTCTGCGTCTGGAAGCAGGGGAGAGTGTGGTGCTCACCGCCGCAGATTTTGCAAAATAAGATTAGGCACAGGAATAAATAATTGCCGGAAACAGGAAAAATGAAAACGGAGCAGGGCGGAATCTACACGGATGGGCCTGAAGTGATGAGGAGAGTATGAAACAATTAGGGATAAGCGGAAAAAGGCATATTAGGATTCGAATCAACGGTGGATTGGCGGCAGCCTGGGCCATTCCCACCGGTATTATGCTGGCCATCTTTTTCCTGAGATCCATCTTCCCTTTCGGAGACAGGAGCTTCCTCTATATGGATATGTACCATCAGTACATGCCCTTTTTCAGCGAACTTCACGACAAGCTGTGGGAGGGGGGAAGCCTGTTTTATACCTGGAATGTGGGTATCGGTTCTAACTTTCTGGCGCTCTATGTGTATTATCTGGCCTGCCCCCTGCATTTTCTGGGGGCGCTGGTGCCCAAAGCGTATATTCTGGAGTTTCTGAGCTATCTGGTAGTGGGTAAGGTGGGGCTCTGCGGGCTGACATCCTGCCTGTATCTGCAGCGGCATTATCATACCAGATCTTTCAGCTGTGTGATATTCTCCTGCTTTTATGCCCTGTCCGGCTTTATGGCGGCATATAACTGGAATATTATGTGGCTGGACCCGGTGATTCTGCTGCCGCTGATTCTGTTGGGACTGGAAATGCTGGTAAAGGAAGGACGCTGCGGGTTGTACTGCGTGGCTCTGGCCCTGTGCATCTACACCAATTTTTATCTGTCCATAATGGTGTGTATTTTTCTGGTACTGTATTTTCTGACGCTGATTGCCACGGAGAAATGCAGTCTGCGGATTCTGTGGCGCTTCGCTCTGTTTTCCCTGCTTTCGGGAGGCATGGCGGCTGTGCTGCTGGTGCCGGAGGCCTGTGCCCTTTTTGCCACGGATTTTGGCCACAGCAGCTTTCCGGCGGAGACAAAAACCTATTTTTCCGTATTGGAGGAACTGGCAAGGCATTGTATGAGTGTTTCGCCGGAGCGGGGGCTGGACCACTGGCCCAATATTTACTGCGGCGTGGCGGCGTTTTTACTGATTCCCCTGTACGCGGTGAATCCCGGGATTCCTCTGAGGAGACGGTTCGCCCGTCTGGCTCTGACAGGTTTTATGCTGGTCAGCTTCGGCACCAATGTGCTGGACTTTCTCTGGCATGGATATAATTACCCGGATTCCCTGCCGGGCCGACAGACCTTTCTCTATATTTTTCTGATTCTGACCATGTGTTTTGAGTGCTTTCTGCATCTGCGGGATCTGGAGCCGAAATATATCCTGTACAGCTATTTGGGCACGGTGCTGTTCCTGCTGGGCTGTCAGCAGTTCATAGACCATGAGGATTTCTCGGGGGAGGTGTGGCTGGGCACAATGCTGTTTGTGACTGTGGATGCCGTTCTGCTGCATCTGTACCGTACCCGATGTGAGAAGGGGCGGGCAGAGGCGCTATTCCAGCCTGCAGGGAATGCGAAGGAAACGCAGACCGATGAGGACATTGTGCAGGCTTCGGAGAATGTGCAGGAACAGGAGAGCCCGCCCGTGGCCGCCGGGGAGCATTTGTCTCAGACTGCGGAGAACGTGCAGGAGCAGGAAAGCCGGTCTCAGGCAGCACCCCGGCGTCATGGCTGGGGAAAGAAAGATTGGCGCATCTGGCTGGCGGCCATGGCGTTGCTGGCCGTGGTGCTGGAAACGGGCATCAACACCTTCAACACCAGTGTGGGCACCACCAGCCGCAGCGCGTATCTGGGACAACTGAGCAGCTATGAGGATTTGTACAATCTGGCTCTGCAAAGGGAGCGGGAGGCAGGGAACGGCGGCATATTCCGCATGGAGAAATTTGCCCGCACCACCAAGAATGACGGCACGCTGGCGGGATATCCCACTGCATCCGTGTTTTCCTCCACCATGAATTCCCCCGTGGCAGATCTTTATGAGCGTCTGGGGATGCGCCACAGCAAGGTGTATTATTGCTTTGACGGGGCCACCGCATTCCTCTCCGCATTGCTGAACGTGAATTACTTTTTTGGCGAGGCTGACAGAGAAATAGCCGGGGAACTGATTGCCGGAGATATGGAGGAGACTGCCGGAGAACCGGAGGACAAAGCACAGAATGAGGAAAACAGCCTTTACTCTCTGCTGGATACCAGGGGAGAAGTGGCACTATATGCCTGTGAGGCTACATTGCCCTTTGGATATGTGGCTCCGGAGGGCTATGATCTGCCCGAAGGATACAAGGGAGAACCGCTGAAGCTGCAGAACGAGATGGTTCATCTGCTGGGGGTGGAGGAAAGTCTGTTCCGGCGCTGCGAATGTAAGGAGACCGGGGAGAAGGTGACTATGACGGCCCAGGAGGACGGCTATTATTATATGCTGCTCACGGGTTCGGGAACCAGGAAGATTGCCATGACAGGGGCGCTGGAGCGCAAGTACAGCGATCTTAAAATATATTCGGTACTGTATGTGGGTTATTTGGAAAAGGGGCGCACAGTGACTTTCAGCAATGACGACGAGACGGACGAGACACCCGGGTTCCATCTGACAGCCTATCGGATGGAGGAGGAAGTGCTGGCGGAGGCTCTGGAAGTGCTGGGAGAGCGGCATCTGGAGGAGCTGTCCCATGATGATACCCATGTGAGCGGAAGGCTGGAGCTGGACCGGGCCGGGCGGCTGATCCTGTCCATCCCCTATGAGAAGGGCTGGACGGTGAAGGTCAACGGGGAAGAGCGGGAGCCTGTGCTGGTGGGAGGCTGCCTGATGGCGCTGGATCTGGAACCCGGCAGCTATCAGATTGACCTGGAGTATGTGCCCTATGGCCTGAAGCAGGGGACCCTGCTGAGTGTGGTCAGCATTGCGGCGTTTGTGGGGATTATGCTGCTGCGGGGCAGCAGAACCCGGAAGCAGTGCGGGACCAAAAGAGACGGATGTGCAGAGCCGATTGGTACAGACAGGGAGGTAGAAAAATGATTGCAATTATGACAAGTTCGCTGGGTGGCTCCCGGAAGATCGAAGGAAGAAGGTATCCGGCTCCGCTTATGGAGGAAAACGGACTGGCGGAGCAGATCAGGCAGGTGTGGAGGGAAAATGCCAGGGTGCTGCTGATCAGCGCTTCTCCGGAGGAGCATGAGCGAAACGACAGTATTCTGGGCTGCCAGCGGGAGGCGTTTCCCATGAGCGGGCTGGCTGTAAAGGAATTTGCCCTGTGCGACAGCCGGACAGAGGAATTGGTTCGGGGGATAGACGCATTTGACGTGCTGGTGCTGGCGGGAGGGCATGTTCCCACCCAAAATCGGTTTTTTGAGAAGCTGGATTTAAAGCGCCGTCTGGAAACCTTCGGCGGTCTGCTGATCGCCTGGAGTGCCGGTTCCATGAACTGCGCGGAGACTGTCTATGCAATGCCGGAACTGGAGGGAGAGGGCGTTGATCCGGGCTACAGGCGTTTTCTGCCGGGGCTGGGCGTTACAAAACACCAGATAATCCCCCATTTTCAGAAAGCAGGAACGGAGATGCTGGACGGGCTGCGAGTGATGGAGGATATCGCATTTCCGGACAGCGCGGGCAGGGAGTTTATTGCCTTAAATGACGGCAGCTACATTCTGCGGGAGGAAAACGGACAGGAGACTTTGTATGGGGAGGCATACCGCATCCGGGACGGCCATATAGAACAGATCTGCGGACAGGGGGATAAATTGCGGCACTCAGCTATCCTGCAATGAAGTTCTGGATTATGCCGAAAGTGTAAAAAAAGGTTGACATTGGCCATATACTGGCCAGTGTCCCTTTTTCATAAGTCTATCGGAAGTTTTTATTAAGATTCAGCTTCCAGGCTAAATGCCAGCCATTTGGAGTCATAAGTATCCAAATAAAACCGGTTCCCATACTCATTCTCGATAAACCGATCCTTGACACGGTACCATCCCTGTAGTTCTTTTCGTAAATCCGAGTCTGGAGAAATGGGGTCCAGCCAGATTTCCTTTTGCCTGTTCGGCGGTTTTCAATAGTTACAACTGAAATATTGGTAGCATTGGAGTCAAAATTTGATATTGAGTTTGTTGACGAAACTCCTTTTTTTCGTTATTGTTGTCTGGAATTTGAAAATGTACTTCGTCTTGAAACACAGGTGTTAAACTTTTGTCATGATTTGCCTGAGGCAGTTTTTGGCCAGTCCTTGTTTTGATGTTGTTTGGCTTGCCCATAAATAAAAATTGGAAGAAGGACAACAAAATATATGTTGTTGGTATTGATATATGTTATCCTTGGTAATGGAGTTGCCGCAGTGTGGTTTATGTAGATATTTTAATGTAGGCATTTATATTATGGGAGCTTAAAATGAAGAAAAGTGTTGTATCAATTAAAGCTATGCTTAAAATAGCATTTTATATAGAGAAAAAAAGTGTAATAATATGTGTTGTGTATAACCTGATAAAGCAGCTTATGAATGTTTTTTATGGAGTGTATTTTATCAGAATGATACTGGCAGGATTAGAGACAAAGCAAAGTTTTGTGCATATTTTAGTTATAATCTTGTTTATGTTTGTGATTAACGTTTTATTCGGTCGATTTGACCAGTACTACAAGAATATCTATCTGCCTATTTTTAAGTTGAAGGTCGACAGTTACATAAATGAAGAAATCATGCGGAAAGCAAACTCAATTCCGTATGAAGAAGCAACTTCCTCCAGCGAATTGGATAAGTATAATAGAGTAATTAAGAATTCGTCAAAAATGGTAATGCAGGCATATCAGTCGTTTGGTTTGGTGTGTGGGTTAATTGAAGCATTTGTCATGGTTTTATTTTACATAATTAATGTAGATGTATTTGCGATAGTTCTTTCGGGCTTTCCACTGCTGTATTCGTTTTTTTTGGCTGAAAAGAGTGCGGAATTGGAATATGATTTGAACAAAAAGGTTTCTTCTTTAACCAGAAAAAAAGAATATGCCAGGCGTGTGTACTATCTGCGTGACTATACGGCGGAAATGAGGACTACAAAGATAGACCGTATTATGAGAGAGATTTATCAGGAAGGCTTTAGGCGGACAGTAGATACATACAAAAAAGACGGAAAAAAGATTACGCTGATCGCGTTTTTTGAACTGCTGTTGGGCGATGCGGTATCCATGGTGCTGCCGTTGGTGTATGTCATCATCCGCATGCTCTGCGGCACGCAATATCTGATGGGGGATTTTATCGGGATCACACAGGCAATCACAATATTCAGCTCGGATGTTGAGTGGCTGTTGGATACGGCACTTGAACTGAAAACGGCGTCGCTATATATAAGTGACTACATGGATTACCTGGCGCGGGAGGAGCATCAGGCAGAAAAAGTGAAAAAAATTGATGTAACGAAGGGATTCCATATTGCCTTTGAGCATGCGCAATACCGATATCCCGGAGCCCCGGAGGATGTTTTGGCGCTTGCTGATATCTCTGTAGATATCAGAAACGGCGAGAAAATTGCTATCGTTGGTGAAAATGGGGCAGGAAAAACAACATTTGTTTCGCTGCTGGTAAATTTGATTTCCTGCAGCAGCGGCAGGGTTTTATTGAATGGTATAGATATAAATGCTTACGAGAGGGGAGAACTAAAATCTTTTTTTGGAGTGGTCTGTCAGGATTATCAGATCTATCCCGTGTCCGTACGGGACAATGTATCTATAAACGGTCCGATTGCAGATGCTGATATAATAGATGCCATACAAAAGGTAGGGCTTGCAGACCGGATTAATGACATAAACATTGCAATCGGAAAAGAAATCAACGATAAGGGGCTGGTGCTGTCTGGTGGAGAACGCCAGAGACTGGCTTTGGCGCGTGTAGCTGCAAATAAGTTTTCGGTTGTAATATTGGACGAACCCACCAGCGCTTTGGATGCGCTTACAGAAAAAAATATAAACCAGCTGATACTGAATGCGCTGAGAGATATCGGAAGTACTTTGATATTTATTTCCCATAAGCTGTCAACCACAAAGTTGGTGGATCGGATTTTAGTTTTTGACAATGGTAGGATCGTTGAGGACGGAAACCATGAGGAGCTGATGAAGCAGGGGGGACTCTACTCCAAAATGTATCAGGCGCAAAGTAATATGTATAAGGGAAAAAGCGTATGAAATCAAGCAGATTAAATATTGTAAAAATCGTTAATAACAACTTTCATATGATTGGCGCAGTGTGTCGTGCAGATGCCGGATACTTTATTTTCTCCCTGTTGGTTCGGGTGTTATCTGGGATATGTACCTCTTTTTTGTATGTATATTTGCTTGGTATAGTTTTATATTGTATCGAAAACGAGAAGAGTATTAGTTATATTCTTTTGTTTCTGACACTTAGTATGGTTTTCTTTGCTGCTGCATTTGCGCTGCAGGCTTATTATGATCATATATTCAAGCCTGTCCATAGAGAGCGGGTTGTCAATCGGCTACAGCAGGGGCTTTTCGATAAGCTGCACAATTCAGATATGGAAAATTATGATATTGCACAAATGTATACTACAGTCGCCTTGGCGAACGATGAGATTGCAACGCGGCCGTTGGATGCAATGGATAATTTGTTTCGTGGGGTTGAATGTCTGATTTCCATAGGTACAATAATCATTGGAATTATTCCTGCCAATGGATTTGTGTTTGGAATTTGCATAGTTTCTTTTGTTGTCGGGATATTCATTACAAATGTCCAGTCGAAGAAAGTAGTTCAATATGATGAGGATATGAGAATAAAAGACAAAAAAATATCCCTGCTGCGCTGCCTTTTATATCTGCCAGAGTATGCTAAAGACAACAGGTTAAGTCGTGTACACGATATATTTCTACAAGATTATAATGTTACAGTGAAAGACAAGGAGAGAATTGCGGCAAGAAGCGGAAAACAGATTGCAAATTTGTCTTTTTTACAGAAAATGTTCTGCAATGCATTTTGCATTGACTTTTTGATACCTTTCTATCTGAGCGTTGTCGTTCTGCTATATGGGAAACTATCGATTTCGGAATTTGTGATTGCGATTAATGCCGGCGCTCAAATTCAGCAGAAACTGGAATCCTTGACAGATATCATATCAGATTTTCTGAAAAATGGCAGGTTTGCTGAAAGAATTCAAAATATTGATAAAATTCAATGTAATATAGAGGCTGCTGTAGGAGGGCCTGTTGACAGTATGCAGACATTATCAGTGAAGGGGGCTACTTTCTTTTATCCTGATGGAACCCTGGGATTGTCAGATGTTAATCTTACTATTCATAAAGGGAGCAAAATAGCAATTGTTGGAAGCAATGGTTCTGGAAAATCTACATTGATAAAGCTGTTGCTGCGTTTTTATGACGCTGCATCTGGAGAAATCCTACAGAATGGAATTGACATAAGAACTTATGATATATCTTCGTACAGGTCGCAATTCAGTGTTGCGTTTCAGGATTTTAACATATATGCGACATCCATAAGAAATAATGTATGTATGGGAGATGATATGGATGAGGACAGGCTGCTTGATGCTTTGAATAAAGCTGGATTGTCCGACAGCATAAAAGACTTAAATGCGCAGCTGACAAGAGAATTTGATGAGAATGGAATTCTTTTTTCGGGAGGTTTATTACAGCGTTTGGCATTGGCAAGGGTTTTTTACAAAGACAGCGATATTGTTATTATGGATGAGCCAACTGCAGCAATGGATGTGTTCTTTGAAAAGCAGTTTTATGATACCATATTTAAAAATTTGAAGGAAAAAACGGTTATTTTTATTTCGCATAGACTGTCTTCTATTACTACTTGTGATAAAATAATATTTATGGATCATGGTAAAATCCTCGAAGAAGGAACACATGAATATTTAATGAATTTGCAGGGGGGATATTATAGACTGTTTTGTGCTCAGTTTGAATCATAGGAGGTGAATGCCGGTATAGGATTTACTGCTTATCCTTTATTCTGCATTTCACAAATTCACATCCCAAAAGATATGTCACGCTACAGAATACCGTCCCTGTTCCATTTGATTACCGTTTTATATCCAAGCCTTTCGTACCACGGCGCTAAATATGTATAATGTATATAGCTGTAATCATAGCCTTCTTCTTTTAATATTTGTGTTACATGCTTAACCATTGTTAGCCCTATTCCTTTGTCACGATATTCTGGAAGTGTTCCTACGCATCCGGGACCGCCTATTTTAAATTCATGTCCCTTTATTTTGTGCGTTCCCATGTCACTGACAAGGCAGAAACTTGCGGCTTTTCCGTTTGCATATCCACAAAATATTCTGTCCTTTCCGTTAAAAAACGGCGTCCAATGTTCCTCAACCCTTTCTACTTTTTTCTTTAATTCGTCAAGGCCGCCATCATAAAAGCCGAACGAAACGCCGCCGTCAAATTTTTTATCATACTTGCATATATCAAATTCGTTAAGAGAAAGTATCATTTCATCAAAAACATATTCTTCCGGCAGGGACTTAACAAACTCGTTTCCAAAAAAATCCGGGTGTAAGCAGTAAAATAATTGTATGCATTCCTGTTTATTCATGTGCTTATCCTCACTGAATCTTGATTTTCGCTGACTTTATTATAGCACTTCATTCATATGAATGAAATAGATTTTTTGGCATTTGATAAATAGGGCATTCAGGATGCCATGGATATTTCATAGTATGTAAAGGATACACTATGTTGCAAAAGGCTGCGGCACTGTGTCATAATGAACATGCTGCGAATTGTCTTAAAATAGGGGATCCAGCCATAATGAAGGTGTCAAACTTCCTACAGTTAAAGATATACCGAAGAACATTTTTGATATACCTGTTCATCGTGACCGTTTTCTATGCCCTGATTGTCTACAACTGCTACAGGAATGCCCTGATTGCGGGACAGCAGTCTTTTACGGAGCAGATAAACAGGGCATTTATGCAGGTAGAGGATGAATTGGACGGCGTCACAGGGACGATAGATAATTTCTTTGCCAGGCTTTTCGGCAGTCCCTCCCAGAAAGAGGATTTTTTTGATTTCTTCGGGGCCAGCCCTTCGGAGTATACGGAGGCCAGACTGCGGAACGGGCTTGCCCTCTATGAGAGTTATCTCAAGAACTGTGACAATCTGGTGGCAGATTGTAATTACCTGATCAGGTACATATTATACTACAGCACAGAGAACATTCTGTGTATGGAATACAACCAGTCCGGGTATTCCCGATATAAGATGATCGAACCCTGGGAGGGGGAGGCATTGTGCAGGACAGGCTATGTCTATGCCAAGGATATTTACAGCGATTCGGTGTATGTGGGGAAAGTGTCTTTTGTGCTTGACATAAGCATCTCCGCAGAGAACGCTTTCTGCGGAGACAGGGAAAAGGCGGTGTGGCTGGAGATCCAGGGGGAAGGCCGGTTTCTGGGAGAGGGGCCCGGCAGGGATATGGGGGCTGACCTGCTTGCGGAGGCGGAGCGTATGCAGGAGCGCTTTTTGCTGCCCTTGGGGAAAGCGGGAAAGTATTTTCACGCGGTGAACACCTCGGAGCGTTACTCCTATATGGTGGTGGCTGCAGGGAGGACAGGCCCATATATGCTGGAACAGTTTCGGAAATTATGGGTTTTGCTTCTGGGGCTGCTGTTGGCATTCGTGCTGATCACCGCCCTCTATATCCGTCAGTTTTCGGCGGATGGCAGGTTTCTGCAGGATATACTGCACAGTATGGAGGGCGCCAGTTCGGGTTCTTTCAGACGCGTCACCATCAACAGACACAATGATGAGTATGCCGCTATTGCTCGTCAGTTGAACGGACTATATAAATATCTGGAGACTTTGATCCGGCAGAAGTATGAACTGACCATCAGCCAGCAGCGGGCGGAGATGCAGATGCTGAGCACCCAGTTGAATCCCCATTTTCTGTACAATACACTGGAGAGAATTCGGTTACGGGCACTGCGGGATCAAAATGTGGAGGTGGCGGAGGCCACGGCGAATCTGGGCCTGCTCTACCGCAATATTGTAAAGACCGAGCCGGTGATCACGCTGGAGAAGGAGATCGGCATCACCAGGCAGTATCTGGAGCTGATGCGTTTTTTATATGACGACCAGTTTCTCTATCACTGTGATGTGGAGGAGGAACTGATGGCGGTACTAACGCCCAAAATATGGATGCAGCCCATTATGGAGAACTTTTTCAAGCATAATTTTCAGGAGGACGACAGAATCAAGATTATCGTACTGAAGGGCGAGAGATTGGGGGCGGGCATCAGGTTCACTTTTTTTGACAATATAGGCCATATCGGGGAAGAGCAGATGGAACTCCTGAACAGGCGTTTCAATCCGGAGGAAGGCAGGAAGGGCGGAGAGGATGCCCGGGGGATCGGCCTGCGCAATGTATACTACAGGCTCTGGCTTTATTACGGAGATAAGGTGCGTATGAAAATTCGGAACAATGCGCCCACAGGGGTGTGCATAGAGGTGCTGCTGAGAGAGGAAGGAGAGGATTGATGTACCGTTTGCTGGTGGTGGATGATGAGAGGGATATCCGTGAAAACATTCGGTATCTCCTGGACTGGGCCCGTTACGGGATCAATCAGATTGAGACAGCCGCAACCTATGAGGAGGCGGTTAACAAGGCGCTGGACTTTCGGCCCCATATTATCCTGATGGATGTAAATCTGGGAGGCGGGCGCTGGGGGTATGAACTACTGGAGCATCTGCGGGCCGCGGGTCTGAAATCAGTGTGCGGAATCATCAGCGGCTATGACGACTTCATATATATGAAAAAATCCATGCAGGCCTCTGCCAAAGACTATCTGCTCAAGCCCATCGACGTAAAGGAACTGGAGCGGTTTGTGGAGCGGGCGATTGTGGAGGAACTGAAGGGGGAACTGCCTGAAAAAAGGGGGAGTGCCCCGGACGTGGACCCGGTGCTGAAAGTGGAGTATGGAAGGCTTTCCAAGATCACAAATAAAATCATCATGATTGTAAAGAGCGACTACAGGAGTTCTCTTTCCCTGGTGGGGATCGGGGAGATGTTCTGCATGAGCAGCAAATACATCGGCAGAATATTTCTGCAGGACACGGGAATGAAATTCTCTGAATATCTGATGGCCTATCGCATGGTGCAGGCCAGGATGCTGATAGAGACCACCAGGGACAAGATCGCGGTGGTGGCGGGCAGGGTGGGATATACCCAGCTTAATAACTTTTATGTACATTTCAAAGAATACTATGGCATATCCCCCACGGCGCTGCGGGATATGAAGGAGACGGCCAATGGGGAGGATCATGCGGACCTGCAAAAGAATTTTCCGGATACTGCTGCTGGGACTGGGGACGGCCCTGGCGACGGGCTGCGGTGAAAACAGGGAGGAGGAACTCCCGGCGGCGGGACGGGAGGAGCCTGTCCGGCTGATCTATTATACCATAGGGGAGCCGGATGCGGATTTATCCTGCGTGGAGGAGGCGCTGAACCGATTGCTGCTGTCCCGGTATGGTTTCACGGTCAGCTATAACAAGATCGGATGGAACGATTATGAGACCAGGCTTAACTCCTTTATGAATACCAACAGAAAGTTTGACATTGCCTTTGCCTGGACGGAAAATTACCTGGCAAACGCTCTGGCGGGGAACTGGCTGGAACTGACTCCCTATATGGAAAACCTCTGCGCGGAAACCTATGAGGCGGTGGATGAAAAGTTCTGGAAGGGGGCCACGGTGAACGGCGGCATATACGGAATCCCCACCAACAAGGAGCTGGCGGTTCCCATGTATTTTCTGTATGACAGGGAACTGGCGGAGAAATATGGGATTGACCTTTCGAAATATCATACGCTGGAATCTTTGGAACCGCTGCTGCAGATGGTCTCCCGGGAGGAACCCGGGTATATTCCCCTGTTTCTGTCCAACAGCCATGTGAACTTTGCCGCTATGGGCGGGTATGAATATATCACGGACACCAATATCCCTCTGGTAATCAGCACCGACGATGCTTCGGCTTCGGTGGTGAATTTTTTTGAGACGGAGTTCTGCGCAGGATTGTTGGATACGCTTCATAGATATTATAAGGCGGGTTATATCAATGAGGACGCATCCATGCGCACCGCCTTTTCCCGGTTCCAGGGGGAAAAGGTCTTTCTGAGGCTTGCCAACGGCGGCCCGGAATCCGAGATCAGCTTTTCCACCAGTTTCGGCTATCCCATTTTGACGGAGCGGGTCAGCGGGCTGGTGGTGACTTCGGAGTCCGCGCTGGGAGGCGTCATGGCGGTCAATGCCAGGACCGAACACCCCAGGGAATGCGCCGTTTTTCTGAATGCGGTAAATACGGACCCGGATGTGCGGAATCTTTTGAACTACGGTGTGGAGGGAAAGCATTATGTTCTGAATGAGGACGGACAGGTGGAATATCTCACAGAGGATTACAGGGGGGTGACATATACCCAGGGAAACTGGTTTATCTTGAGGACTGTGGCGGGGGAAAATCCGGACAAGTGGAAGCTGTACCGGGAGTTTAACGCGTATGCCATAGAGTCTCCCCTTCTGGGATTCACTCCGGATCTGTCTGCCTATGCGAAAGAATGCGGCAGTGTGAGCCGGGTCTGCGAGAAGTATGAGAGTGCGCTGATGACTGGCACGGTGGATCCCCGGGAATTTCTGCCGGCCCTGGGGGAGGCGCTGGAGCAGGCGGGAATTGATATCCTGCGGCAGGAATTACAAAGCCAGATAGAACAATGGATGGCACAAAAGTAGATAGATTGAACAGAAGGAAAGGGCTTTGGCGGTTTTCAGCCAAAGCCCTTTCCTTTTTATACTATAAACAATCCTCTATAGACTTTTTGGGGAATGCGGAAAAATATATAATAAGTCATATAAAAGCAAGAGAAAAATATACAAAACGACGAATAAAGTCGAGAAAGGCGGTGCTGTAAATTGGGAAAGACAGAAAAAGTGCCCAAATCCAGAGAAAAGAAGAAAACCGTTGTGCGAAGGAAATGGGTGCGGGATGATACAGAACTGACCCTGCTCGCCGCGCCCACAGTGATCTGGTATCTGGCTTTCGCGTATCTCCCCATGTTCGGGCTGATACTGGCTTTCAAGAATTATAAGATTTCCGCGGGCAAGAGTTTTCTCTACAGTCTGCTGCACAGCGAATGGAGCGGATGGGACAATTTCCAGTTCTTTTTAAAGTCCAACCAATTATCGGTGATTCTGAGAAACACAGTGCTGTACAATGTGGTGTTCATTATTCTGAACATTGTGATACCCGTGGGGCTGGCAATTATGATCAGCCAGATCTACAGCAAGCGGAAGTCCAAGACTTACCAGACGCTGATGTTCATGCCCCACTTTATGTCCTGGGTGGTGGTCAGCTATTTCGTATTTGCATTCCTCAGCCCGGATAAGGGACTCCTGAATGCCATTCTGGCTTTTTTTGGAAAAGAACCGGTGATGTGGTACTCCGAAGCAAAGTTCTGGCCCTTCATCCTGATCTTTATGCAGACCTGGAAGAGTGTGGGCTACAATATGGTGGTATACCTGGCCAGTATTTCGGGCATAGACAGCACCCTTTATGAGGCGGCGGTAATGGACGGGGCCAGCAAGAGCCAGCAGGCGAGATATATTACCCTGCCTGCGCTGAAGCCTATCATTATCATTATGTTTATCTTAAGCGTAGGCCGCATTTTCTCCTCTGACTTTGGATTGTTCTATCAGATTCCCAGAGGAGTGACCAATTCCCTGTTCAAGACAGTGACCACATTTGACGTGTACATATTCAATATGCTGCAGACCAATGTGCCGTTGGGCAGGACAGCGGCGGCGTCCTTCTTCCAGGCGGTGGCATGCTGCGTCACCATTCTGACGGCGAACCTGATTGTCAGAAAAGTGGACAGTGACAGCGCATTAATATAAGGAGACAGAAAATCATGAAGAGAGCAAACGAGGAAAACCGTCTGAACAGAATCCACCCAGTCACCAACGGGGTCTTTAACATCCTGTTTGTGCTGCTTGCCCTGATGGCTTTCGTCCCTATTATTTTTGTATTTATAATATCCATCACTTCGGAGAAATCCATTGCCGCATACGGGTATCAGTTCATCCCTAAAGAATTCTCCGGTTCCGCGTACCGCTTCCTGTGGGGGGAGCGCAAGATGATCCTGCGGGCGCTGCTGGTATCCGTGGAGGTAACGGCACTGGGTACTCTCATCGGTGTGGCGCTGACCACTACCATGGGATATGTGCTGTCCAGGCCGGGATTTAAGCTGCGGAGGGTATTTACCATGCTGGTGTTCATCCCCATGATTTTCAGCGGGGGCATGGTGGCCAACTATGTGGTGGTGAGCCAGATGCTGCACCTGAGCGACACCATATGGGCACTCATTCTTCCCCTCTGTGTGTCCTCGTTCAATGTGGTGATCAGCAGGACTTTCTTTCAAAGTACCATCCCTGACTCGATTATAGAGTCGGCCAAGATAGACGGAGCTTCCCAGCTTCAGATTTTTACCCGGATCGTGTTGCCGATCTCCAAGCCTGTGCTGGCCACCATCGGCCTGTTTCTGGCTTTCGGGTATTGGAATGACTGGTTCCAGTCCTCCCTGTATATCTCCGACAGCAATCTGTACTCCTTACAGGCGCTGCTGAACAATATGCAGAGAAACATAGAATTTCTTACAAAGAACCCTACTGCGGGCCTGAGCCTGCAGGCATACCAGCGGGCCATGCCCACTGAGGGCGTGCGTATGGCCATCGCGGTGGTGGTGGCGGTTCCCATAGCCTGCATCTACCCCTTTTTCCAGAAATATTTTATCTCCGGCCTGACGGTGGGAGCAGTGAAAGGATGATCTGGGATATAAGCGGCAGTATCGGTCGCTTGATCACATAAACAAAGACATATAAGGAGGAGAACATGAAAAAGAATTATTTAAAGAAAACGGTGGCTTTACTGGCAACGGCGGTACTCACCTGTACGGCTCTGGCCGGATGCGGCAGCAGTCCCGGTACGCCTGCATCCACCGGCACATCCGAGAGTAAGCCCCAGGAGAGCGCATCTCAGGAGGGCACGCAGGAACAGACACCTGCATCCGATTCTCAGGAGATCGTGGATCTGGTCTGGTATTCGGTGGGAAACGGAATGCCTGACAACTATGACGCATGGAAGGCGAACCTGGACGCGTATCTGGAGGAGAAGATCGGCGTTCATCTGGATGTACAGGTGGTGTCCTGGTCAGACTGGGACGGCAGGAGAAATACCATTGTCAGCACCAACGAGCCCTATGATATTATGTTCACCAATCTGGGAACTTACAACAATGATGTGAGTATCGGTGCGTTTGCCGATATCACCGAACTGGTAAAATCGGCTTCACCGGAATTGTACAATTTCATTCCCGAGGATTACTGGGGGGCTACTACCATCGGCGGCAAGATCTATGGTGTACCCACCTACAAGGACAGTTCTTCCACCCAGTATTTTGTATGGGATAAGGAACTGGCTGATAAGTACGGTATTGATTACGACAATATTCATACCCTTGCCGATGCTACAGAGGCGCTGACCAAGCTGAAAGAAGGAGAGAACATCACTCCGTTCATTCTGACCAATATGGGACTGGACGCCATTTACGGAAGCCGGTATGATAATATCGGAACCGGGATTCCCGCTCTCGGCGTGAGTTATTACGGTGAGGAGCGCAAAGTTGTGGCGGTATTTGAGCAGCAGGATATTTTGGAGGAATTGGGTGTGATCCGGCAGTGGTATCAGTCCGGCATCATCAACAAGGATGCGGCTACTCTGGCTGAGAATCCCAACTACCGTGCCTGCTTCATCGCCCAGGGCTGGCCTTATGCAGCCAAGTCCACCTGGGGCCCCAACATGGGAGTAGAAGCCGTGGCCTCTCAGTATGGCGACACCGTGCTTTCCAATGACACCGTGTTGGGTTCCATCAACTGCATTTCCGCTTCCAGCGCGCATCCTGACAAGGCTCTTCAGTTGCTGCAGCTGGTAAATACGGACTCCTATGTGAGAGATGCTCTGCGGTTCGGTCTGGAAGGCGACAACTTCACCTACACCGAGGACGGAAGAGTGCATGTGGATAAAGATAAGGTATGGCCTATGGCAGGGTACACCCAGGGCACGTTCTTCAACATTTCCCTGACGGACGAAGAAGATTACAACCAGTGGGACGAGGTAAAGGCGCTGAACGAGCAGGCCAAGCCCTCCCCGGTTCTGGGATTTGCCTTTGACATGGAGAGCGTGAGGGATCAGATCTCCTCCTGCAACGAAATCTGGCTTCGCTACCGTCCCGAGCTGATGACGGGTACCGTGGATCCGGAGACCACGATTGCAGCGATGATGAGTGAGATGCGTGCGGCGGGCTTTGACGATATTATGGCCGAGGCTCAGAGGCAGATTGACGCTGCGTTTTAAATGTTAATATTCCCCAAAAGAAAAGTTTAATCGCCGAGGGGCTGTGAAGAGATAAAGCAATGTATATTTTCACAGCCCCTCCGGCTGTGTGTAACGAAAGAGGTGTGGAATTTCAGCAAAACCATAGCCAAGCTATAACAGGAGGACGCAATGAGCAGAATAGTAGGAGGGGCACTGCCCCATATCCCGTGGCAGGATAAGCCGGAGGGCTGCAAGAGGCCGGTCTGGAGGTACACGGGCAATCCCATTATCGGAAGAGAGGGGAACCGGGTATCCAATAGTGTCTTTAACAGCGCCGTGGTGCCCTTTGAGGGAGGATTTGCCGGAGTTTTCCGTTGCGACAGTTTTTCCATAAGCATGGATATTTTCGTTGGCAGAAGCAGCGACGGCATCCACTGGACAATCGAGGATACCCCCATACAGTTTGAGAGAGAAGCCGCCGAACTGAGGCAGGGGGAGAGGGGGGAATCTGCCGGCGGCATGGGAACCCTGGAAAATTCCGATGACGACGGGGAAAGGTTCGCAAGGGAGTATCGCTATGATCCCAGGGTCTGTTTTCTGGAGGACCGCTATTATATCACCTGGTGCAACGGCTATCATGGTCCCACCATCGGCGTGGCGTACACTTTTGATTTTAAAAAGTTTGTGCAGTTAGAGAATGCGTTTCTGCCCTGCAATCGCAATGGAGTGCTGTTCCCCCGGAAAATCGGCGGCATGTACCTTATGCTCAGCCGGCCCAGCGACAATGGCCATACCCCTTTCGGAGATATTTTTATCAGTCAGAGCAGGGATATGGAGTTCTGGGGGAGGCATCATCATGTAATGAGCCCGGTTAAGGGAGATCTGTCCGCATGGCAGGGCACCAAGGTGGGCCCGGGGCCTGTTCCCATTGAGACGGACCAGGGGTGGCTGCTGATTTATCACGGTGTGATCACCACCTGTAACGGTTTTGTGTACCGCATGGGAGCGGCGCTGCTGGATCTGGAACAGCCCTGGAAGGTGCTGTATCGGACAAGGGATTATATCCTTGCGCCCCATGAACTGTATGAGTGCGTGGGAGATGTGCCCAATGTGGTATTCCCCTGCGCGGCGCTGGCAGACGGGGACACAGGCCGGATTGCCATTTATTACGGATGTGCCGATACAGTCACAGGGCTGGCCTTCACCACAGTGGACGAACTGATCAATTTTGTGAAGGAGCATTCCCTCTAAAAAAGTAGGGATGTGTGCTGTATGGGAACATACGGAACTAAAAACAGTATGTTCCCATAAAGTGCACTGATCATATCACGGACGCATAAGCGGCCGTGGTATGATCAAAGGGAATGTGTGCTGTATGGGAACATACGGAACTTAAATTAGAAGGGAGAAGCCATGGACTTTTTAGACAAGCGGGTTATGGGAATCTGCAATGAACTGAAAAAGCTGAAGGTGAAGCAGAAATTTCCCATCACCAAATTTCAGTATAAGGAAGGGAATTTCATACATCCTGTGGATGCGGAGGCCGACAGTCATGGGTGGCAGGCGTTTGACGCGCATACCATGCGCTGGTACGGGCCTGATCGGCACTATTGGTTCCGCACGGAATTTGCCGTGCCGGAAGAATTGGACGGAAAGCGGATGTGGATGCATGTCTGCACCCAGATTGATGAGTGGGATGACGGGAAGAATCCCCAGTTCCTGCTTTTTGTGAACGGGAAGGCGACCCAGGGGATCGACATGAACCACAGGGATGTGCTGCTGGATCTGGAGGCCGGGGCCGGAGAAAACTGGCTGCTTGATCTGCAGGCCTACACGGGAACCCTCCACGATGAGTTCACTCTGAAAGTGGATATCTGCGAGGTGGACGCTGCCATAGAAAAACTGTATTATGATCTCTGGGTGCCGCTGTGCGCCCTTCCCCGTATGGAGCAGGAGGACAGGAGCAGAAAGGAGATCGAGGAGATACTGAACCGGGCCGTCAACTATCTCGATCTGCGGAGCCCGTATTCCCAGGCGTTCTATGACTCCCTGGAGGAGGCGGAAAAGTATCTCGAAAAGGCTCTGTATACGGACATGGCAGGCTGGCAGGAGGTGGTGGCTACCTGTATCGGTCATACCCACATTGATGTGGCGTGGTGGTGGACCGTGGAGCAGACCCGGGAGAAAGTGGGCAGAAGTTTTGCCACTGTGCTGAAACTCATGGAAGAATATCCGGGATATCGGTTTATGTCCAGCCAGCCCCAACTGTATACATTCCTGAAGGAAAGGTATCCCGAACTCTATGAGAGGCTGAAAGAGCGGGTGGCGGAGAAGCGCTGGGAGCCCGAGGGCGGCATGTGGGTGGAGGCAGACTGTAACCTGACTTCGGGCGAGTCTCTGGTGCGCCAGTTCCTGCACGGCAAGCGTTTTTTCCGGGAAGAATTCGGCGTGGACAACCGCATTTTGTGGCTGCCGGATGTATTCGGATATTCGGGAGCGCTGCCTCAGATTATGAAGAAATGCGGCATTGACTATTTCATGACCACAAAGCTGGCCTGGAACCAGTTTAATAAAGTGCCTTATGACACCATGCGCTGGCGGGGAATCGACGGCACGGAAATCCTGACCCATCTGATCACCACTCTGGGGGTGGGCCAGCCCGAGACAGACTATTTTACCACATATAACGGCATGCTGCATCCTGACGCCATTATGGGCGGATGGAAGCGGTATCAGAACAAATATCTTAACAATGATATCCTGATCTCCTATGGCTATGGCGACGGGGGCGGCGGCCCCACCCGGGAGATGCTGGAGACCTCACTGCGCATGGAGAAGGGCGTCAAGGGGATTCCCCGGGTGCGTCAGGCGTTTGCGGGTAAATACTTTGAGGAACTGGAGCAGCGGGTGAAGGATCATCCCAGGCTTCCCGTGTGGGAAGGGGAATTGTATTTTGAGTATCACCGGGGGACGCTGACTTCCATGGCCCGGAATAAGCGCTCCAACCGCAAGTCGGAACTGGGCCTTATGGATCTGGAACTCCTGGGAGTGATGGCTCAGGAGCATGTGGAGTATCCCTGGGAGGAATTGGATGCCCTGTGGAAAAAAGTGCTGCTCAATCAGTTCCATGACATTCTGCCCGGCTCTTCCATCCATGAGGTATACGAGGTTACCAAGAAGGAATATGCCCGGCTCGCGGAGCGGCTGGACGCTTTGAAGAAAGAGCGGATACATGCCCTGACAGCAGAAGGGGAGGGCATTACCCTGTTCAATACCACCGGGAAGGTACGAAGCGATGTGGTGAAGCTGGAAGGAATCCATGTGGAAGCTCTGAGAGACCATGACGGAAAGGTGTATCCTGTACAGAATACGGAAGAGGGCGGAATCGTGTATGTGGAGGGATTGCCATCCAAGGGATACAAGACCTTCGAAGCCTGCAGTCAGGTCCGGGAGTCCGAGCCCGTTGTACTGAAAGACCGGCTGTGTCTGGAAACGCCTTTTTATATCATCTGGCTGGATGAACAGGGAATGTTCACGGATATCTACGACAAGGAAAACCAGCGTCAGGTGATCCAGCAGGGCCGGCGGGCAAACCTGATGCGGATGTACGAAGATAAACCTATTTATTATGATAACTGGGACATAGACATATACTATACGGAAAAATACTGGGATGCGGAGAATCTGGAACGGATGGAATGGACCGAGTTGGGTCCGGTGCGGGCAACGCTGGAGTTGGAACGCCGGATCAGCAATTCCCGTATCTGCCAGAAGATTCATTTTTACAGGGATATTAGGCGGATTGATTTTGATACCTGGGTGGACTGGAAGGAGCATCAGCATCTGCTGAAGGTGCATTTCCCGGTGGCAGTGCACACGGACGAGGCGGCCTTTGACATACAGTTCGGCAATCTGACCCGCAAGGTCCATACCAATACCAGTTGGGACAAGGCCAGGTTTGAGAGCTGCGGGCAGAAATGGATTGACCTGTCCGAGGGGCATTATGGGGTCAGCCTGCTGAACGACTGCAAGTACGGACATTCCGTGAAGGACGGGGACATAGGGCTGACGCTGATTAAGTCGGGAATTGAACCCAATCCCGTCACGGATCAGGAAGAGCACTTTTTCACATATTCTCTGTATCCCCATGCGGAGGGCTGGCGGCAGGCCGGGACAGTGGGGGAGGCTTATCGGCTGAATCAGCCTGCCCTCGCGGCGAAAGGCGGACAGCCTGGAACGGCGTATTCCCTGGCGGGCATTAACCGGGAGAATATAATTCTGGAGACAGTGAAGAAAGCGGAAGACGGGCAGGGCATTATTCTGCGAATGTACGAGTCGGAAAACGCCCTCACAAAGGCGGAACTCACGGTGAGCCTGGATTTTACAAAGGCTTATATCTGCAATCTGCTGGAGGAAGTTCAGGAAGAGGCTCCGGTGAACGGAAACAGGGTAGCTGTGACCTGCAAGCCTTACGAAGTAGTGACAGTGAAGCTGGTATAGCATAGTCCTGCGGATTTCCGCAGGGCGGCCGCAGAGCGGACAGAATGCCGGGAGCCTGGCTTTGGCCGGGTTCCCGTTTCGCGGGAAAGAGGTAAATATGATTATTATTCCAGAACCACAGGAGATAAAAAAAGAGGAAGGTATTTTTCAGTGCACCTTTGAGACCAATATTGTCTGCGGGCAAGGGATGGAAACCTTCTCCGCAAAGCAGCTCAGGGATTGTGTAAAGCAATGGGCGGGACTGGGGCTTCACCTGGCGGGAGGGCAGGCCCGCAGAGGAGATATTGCCCTGGGGCTGGACCCGAAACTGGGGGAGCAGGCGTACTGCCTGACAATTACAACGGAAGAGGCCCGGGTGATGGGCGGCGACGGAGCCGGGCTGCTGTATGGGGTCCAGACCCTGTGCCAGATTGTGGAGCAGTACGGTGCGCTGCTTCCCGCGGTGACGATCAGGGATTTCCCCCGGATTCCCCGGCGGGGCTATTATCTGGACCAGGCCAGGGGGCGGGTGCTGAAGCTGGAGGAATTAAAGCGCGTTGCCGACAGGCTCTGCCGATATAAACTCAACGAGTTTCAGCTGTATGTGGAGCATACTTATCTGTTCCGAGATCTGTCCGAGATGTGGCGGGATACCGTGCCCCTGACGGCGGAGGAGATTATGGAACTGGACGATTACTGCGCCCGGAGGCATATTGAACTGGTGCCCTCCCTGTCCAGCTTCGGGCATCTGTACATGCTGCTTTCCACCAGAAGCCATGAGGATCTATGTGAATTTCCGGGTGCTTCCGCTCAGCCCTTTTCCTTCCTGGACCGCATGCGGCATCACACGGTGAACGTATCGGATCCGGAGACTCTTCCTTTTATAAAAAGTATGCTGGAAGAGTATATGAGCCTTTTTCGTTCGGACAAATTTAACCTGTGCGCAGATGAGACCTTTGACCTGGGGAAGGGCAAATCTTTAAAACTGGCGGCGGAAAAGGGAACCCACCGGCTCTATGTGGATTACCTGAAGGAACTGTGCGATTTTCTGGTACAGCACGGGAAAAAGCCCATGTTCTGGGGGGATGTGCTCTGCGGTGAACCCGGGCTGGCCAGAGAACTTCCCAGGGAAAGCATATGCCTCACCTGGGGATACGCGCCGGAACAGCGGGAGGAGGAGAGCCGCAGGATGGCGGAGGCCGGGATCAGGCAGTATCTCTGTCCGGGAGTGGGCGGCTGGAACCAATGGATGAATCTGATCGGCGACAGCTATCGGAATATTGTCAGGATGTGCGGCTACGCCCGGAAATACCATGCGGCGGGGGTGCTGAACACGGACTGGGGCGATTTTGGACATATCAACCATCCCGCCCACTCCGTACCGGGCATAATCTATGGGGCGGCCTTCTCCTGGAATGAAAAGGAGATTTCCAAAGAGGAGATGAATCGGCGGATTTCCGTGGTTGAGTACAGGGACAGCAGCGGGCATCTGGTGGAGTTGATGGAAGAACTGGCTGCCTGCAGCCTCTTTAGCTGGCATGACGCGGTAATGTACTATGAATCCACGGCGCTGGGGGAGCCGAAGGTGGAATTTTCCATAGGAGAAATCCCGGGAAATGAAAGGCTTTCGGAGAGAACGATACAGGAAACCGGGGAAAAGATACATGCCCTTCGTCTGGAACTGGGGCGGACGGCAGCGAAAATGGACAGCACGGGAAGGGGCTTGATGCAGGATCTGGACATGGTGGCAGAGGGAATGAACGTCTGGAATCATGTGGGCGGGCGGCTCTCCGTGAGTTTGGCTGGGTCGGAGCCCGCCGCCTTTGCCCTGGCAGAACGGCTGGAAAAATGGTTCATGGCTTATAAGGAGGTATGGCGGGAGAGCGGCAAGGAGGCGGAACTGCCCCGGGTCGCGGAGATTGTGTTCTGGTATGCGGATCTTCTGCGGGCAAGGACCAGAAAGAGCAGGAAGTGAGGGAACCGACCCGGAAGCGGAAGAGGCCGGCATATTAACAGAGACGGGAGAAAGTCGTCTGCAAGAAGGACTGCTTTCTCCCGTTTATCATGTCAAAAATGTGATGGCCTTTGCAAATTCATCATACATTTGGCGCCGGCATGAAGTTTATACCGGCTGCAGAAAATGATTTATCTGCTTTCAATGGCGTACACCACGCAGGCATGAGGCGCTACGGCGGCAGAGAGTACCGCATCGGCCATACCGGTCTCTCCGGTCCACAGTTCTCTTAAGGCAACTTTCTCCCCGTATCCCAGTTCCTCCAGGGACAGAGACAATTCCCGGGTTTCCTCACTCAGATTAAACATTGCCAGATAGTGGATATCTGCCGCCGGGTCGTCTGCCCGCCAGATGGCTTTCTGCTTGTCACGGCAGATTTGACGGGGCTTCACGGAGGGAGGCAGCATGGCCAGCACTTCATCATTGGTCAGCAGGGACAGGCTGGTATCGTCCAGCAGCGTCAGTTCCGCGCCGATCATCAGAGGGGAGCCGAACAGGCACCACAGGGTCATCATGGTGCGGGCCTCGTCCAGGGTAAAGTTGGAGGGCCGCTCATGCCCGAATCCCTTGCCAAGCTGACCGATGGGCAGCATGTCGCAGTCGGGATAGCAGCCGGCCGACACATGTTCCTGCCACAGCTCACAGCGGTAGAACATATTTTTCAGCAGATCAAAATTGTCCCAGAAATCATCCGTGATCCTCCACATATTGGCGTGGGTCTCGTAGTACCATGCCTGGTCTATGATGGCCGGCCCGGGGGACAGGGACAGCACGATGGGGCGGTCGCAGCGCTTGATGGCAGTGGAAAGCATACGGATTTCGTCCTTGCTGGAGGGCTGGTCATAGCGGCAGATATCGTCGCATTTGATGAAATCTACGCCCCAGGAGGCATACAATTCCAGCAGGGAGTCATAATAAGCCTGTCCCGCCGGGGTATCCTTCACGCCGTACATGTCCGGGTTCCAGGGGCAGACGGAGGAGGCGATGGCCACATCGTCCGCCGTTACTTCCGTGCCCTTTATGGCGCAGTGGTGATGGGCGGCGATCCGGGGGATGCCCCTCATGATATGGATGCCGAACTTCAGTCCCAAATCATGGATATGGTCGGCCAAAGGCTTGAAACCGGCTCCGTCCACAGAGGAAGGAAAGCGGGCGGGATCCGGCAGCAGACGGGAGTATTCGTCCATGGCCACTTCGGCGAAGGGTATGTACTGGTGTTCGTCCCGGCGGCTTCCGGCGCCGATGGCGTACCACTCGATATCCACCACGATGTATTCCCAGCCATGCTTTTTCAGATGTGCGGCCATGTAGTCAGCGTTGGCCTTCACCTGTTCCTCGTTTACGGTGGTGTCGTAGTAGTCGTAGCTGTTCCAGCCCATGGGCGGGGTGGGGGCGAAGTCATTTTTGTTTTTCATAACAAACCTCCTTGGATTGATGGTGTGATTTCATTATAAACCGTTTCCGGTGAAAAGGAAATGATAAAATGCCCTGTTAAAAAAGTAACGGGAAAAAATGAAAAAATCTGTTTGAAATCACCGGTGGTATATGCTATAATGTAAGCGCTTACATATAGAATATATCTATATTTGCGGAAAGTAGTCAGTTGTGATCGGCGTCCTGGCGGACCAGGTAAAAACCGGGCCGGAAGCAGTTGTGCAGACGAGGCGGATTTGCGGAATTGCGGTGAAGGGCAGTACCGCCGGGATGCGGGCAATGCGCGGCAATCCTGCCAGGGAGCCGGAGAAAGTGAGGCGTAGCGTGGAACTGAGAACAGCAGTATCCCCAAAAGATGTAAAACATTATACAACGGATCGTCTGAGAGAGGAGTTTCTGATCCAGAATCTTTTCGTGCCCGGAGAGATTAAGCTGGTGTACAGCCATATTGACAGGATTATCACCGGAGCGGCGGTGCCTGTGGAGCCCCTTACCCTGACCGCAGGGGAGGAACTCAGGGCGGAATATTTTTGCCAGAGAAGAGAACTGGGGGTTATCAACATCGGCGGGGCCGGGACGATTACCGTGGACGGCAGGGTGTATAAGATTGGTTTCAAGGAAGCCATGTACATCGGCATGGGGTCCAGGGATATCGTATTTGCCAGCCAGGACAGGGAACAGCCTGCCAAATTCTACCTGAATTCCGCTCCGGCCCACCGCGCCTGCCCCACTGTGCTGATCAGGCCCGAGGGCGCTCCGGAGGAGGGCGTGGTCATTGTGAAAGAAGAGAATAAGGTGGAACTGGGCTGCCTGGAGGACGCCAACCACAGGGTGATCTGCAAATATATTCTGCCCGGCCAGGTGGAGAGTTGTCAGCTGGAGATGGGCATGACAAAACTGGAACCCGGCAGTGTTTGGAATACCATGCCCTGTCATACCCATGACAGACGAATGGAAGTATATCTGTACTTCGAGATGCCGGAGGACGCCTTTGTGATGCATTATATGGGAGAGCCCCAGGAGACCCGCCATATCGTGATGCGCAACGAGGAGGCGGTGATTTCTCCCAGCTGGTCCATCCATTCCGGCTGCGGCTCCAGAGCATATACCTTTATCTGGGGGATGGTGGGAGAGAACCAGGACTTTGACGACATGGACGGCGTGGCCAACCGGGATCTGCGGTAATACCAGAAAGCAGTCAATGAACTGCATATTCCCGAAATATGCGTAAAAATAATATTAAAAAGGAGAAAAGAGCATGAGCGAATTTACAAATTTCAGCCTGGAGGGCAAAGTAGCACTGGTAACGGGGGCATCCTATGGTATTGGCTTTGCCATCGCTTCCGCCTACGCGGAGGCAGGCGCCGCCATCTGCTTCAATGACATCAAGCAGGAACTGGTGGACAAGGGACTGGCGGCCTATGCGGAGAAGGGCATCAAGGCCCATGGTTATGTGTGCGACGTGACCAATGAGGAAGCCGTGAATGCCATGGTGGCCCGGATCGAGGCAGAAGTGGGCGTCATTGATATCCTGGTGAACAATGCAGGGATCATCAAGCGTATCCCCATGACCGAGATGACTGCAGAGCAGTTCCGCCAGGTCATCGACGTGGATCTGAACGCGCCCTTTATCGTGTCCAAGGCGGTTATTCCTTCCATGATCAAGAAGGGCCATGGCAAGATCATCAACATCTGTTCCATGATGTCTGAACTGGGACGCGAGACCGTGTCCGCATATGCTTCCGCCAAGGGTGGTCTGAAGATGCTGACCAGGAATATCTGCTCCGAGTACGGCCAGTACAACATCCAGTGCAACGGCCTTGGGCCCGGTTATATCGAGACCCCTCAGACAGCGCCTCTGCGGGAGCTGCAGCCGGACGGCAGCAGGCATCCTTTCGACCAGTTTATCTGTGCCAAGACTCCTGCCAACAGGTGGCTGAAGGCCGAGGAACTCACCGGCCCCGCCGTGTTCCTGGCTTCCGAGGCTTCCAATGCGGTGAACGGCCATATTCTGTATGTGGACGGCGGTATCCTGGCCTATATCGGCAAACAGCCCGAGTAAGCGGGAATTTTCCGGGAAAATGCGGAAGTATAACAGCATATTCCCGGAAAATACAGAAACTTAAATAGGAGAACAAAACCATGAAAATAGCTTTGATCAACGAGAACAGTCAGGCGGCCAAAAACGAAATGATTTGCAATACTTTAAAAAAAGTAGTGGAACCCATGGGCCATGAGGTGTATAATTATGGCATGTACGGCGGGGAGGACCCCAATTCCCTGACTTATGTACAGAACGGGATTCTGGCGGCGGTGCTTTTGAACAGCGGGGCGGCGGACTATGTGATCACCGGCTGCGGTACCGGCGAGGGAGCCATGCTGGCCTGCAATTCCTTTCCCAAAGTGCTGTGCGGCCATATCGAAAGCCCGCTGGATGCCTATCTGTTCTCCCAGGTAAATGACGGCAACTGCGTGGCCCTGCCTTTTGCGGAGAATTTTGGCTGGGGCGGTGAACTGAATCTGGAGTATATTTTTGAAAAACTGTTCTGTGCCCCCGGGGGCGGCGGCTATCCCAAAGAGCGGGTGGAGCCGGAGCAGCGCAACAAGAAGATTCTGGACGCGGTGAAGGAGATTACCCATGCGGATCTGGTCACCATACTGGGCAGGCTGGACCGGGAATTGGTAAAGGGCGCGCTTTCCGGCGGGAAGTTCCAGGAGTATTTCTTCGCGAACTGCAAATGTGATCAGCTGGCAGACTGTGTAAGAGAGATTCTGGCATAAAATAAGGGAAAAGCCTGCGATATGCAGGGAAAAGGAAAGCCTGGAAGCAGGGCTTTCAAACGGAAAGAATGCAAGAAAACAAGCATAACGGGAGCAGCTTTGAAGCCAGACACCGATTGTGCGGGAAAGAGGTAAAAAACATGAACGCAGTTTTAGAGAAACTCAGCAGGATCGGCATTGTGCCGGTGGTAAAGATCGACAGGGCAGAGGATGCGGTTCCCCTGGCCAAGGCATTGTGCGCGGGCGGCCTTCCCTGCGCGGAGGTGACATTCCGCACGGATGCCGCCGCTGCCGCTATCAAGGCTATGACGGAGAATTTTCCGGAGATGTGCGTGGGCGCGGGCACTGTATTGAACGCAGCCCAGGTGGACGCGGCTGTGGAGGCGGGCGCCCAATTTATCGTAAGCCCCGGCCTGAATCCCAGGACCGTGCGGTACTGCCTGGACAAGAATGTGCCCATAACCCCCGGCACTTCCAGCCCTTCCGATATAGAGCAGGCCATAGAACTGGGCTTGGACGTGGTTAAATTCTTCCCGGCGGAGCAATCCGGCGGCCTGGCCAAGATCAAGGCCATGGCGGCGCCCTATGTGAATATGAAATTCATGCCCACCGGCGGCATCAGTGCTAAAAATCTGACTTCCTATCTGGATTTTAATAAGATTATCGCCTGCGGCGGTTCCTGGATGGTGCCCGGAGACCTGATTAACGCAGGGGAGTGGGACAAGATTGAGCAGCTTACCAGAGAAGCCGTGCAGACCATGCTGGGTTTTGAACTGGCTCATGTAGGCATCAACACGGGCAGCGCCGAGGAGGCGGAAAAGATTGCCCGTCGTTTCTCCTTTATCTTTGGAATGCCTGTGAAAGTGGGCAACAGTTCCGTGTTCGCGGGCACGGAGGTGGAGGTGTACAAGACGCCTTACCTGGGAGAGCACGGCCATATCGCCATCAGGACCAACTACATTGACAGGGCTGTAAACTATCTTACAAGTGTACTGGGCGTGGAAATTGCAGAAGATACTGCCAAGAGAGACGCCAAGGGCAATCTGAAGGCCATCTACCTGAAAGAAGAGTTTGGCGGCTTCGCACTACACCTGGTGCAGAAGTAAAATGCGGAACTATAATACAAACAGCATTTCCCGTACAGCGCATTGATCCATGCACGGACGCAGAAGCGGCCGTGTAGGGATCAGGAGTATGGTGCGCTGGAAGGGAAAATGCGGAACTATAATACAAACAGCATTTCCCGTACAGCGCATTGATTCATGCACGGACGCAGAGGCGGCCGTGCATGGATCAGGAGTATGGTGCGCTGGAAGGGAAAATGCGGAACTATAATGAAGAAAGATGAGGGAAAATCCAATGGCAAAAGTGATTACTATGGGTGAGATCATGCTGAGGCTGTCCACTCCCAACAACGAGAAGTTTATACAGGCAGACGAGTTCGATGTATGCTATGGCGGCGGCGAGGCCAATGTGGCCGTGTCCCTGGCCAATTATGGACATGACGCGGAATTTGTCACTGCAGTGCCCGACAACGAGATCGGCGAGTGCGCTGTGGCTGCTCTGAGAAAATATAATGTGTCCACAAAGCATATCGCAAAGTGCGGCGAGAGACTGGGCATTTACTTCCTGGAGAGCGGTTCTTCCATGAGGCCCTCCAAGGTGGTATATGACAGGGCCCATTCCTCCATCTCTACGGCCACCGAGGCGGATTTTGACTTTGACGCCATCTTTGAGGGCGCCGACTGGTTCCACTTCACGGGCATCACTCCCGCTGTGTCCGACAGCGCGGCACAGCTTACTGAGAAGGCGCTGATTGCCGCCAAGAAGCACGGCGTGAAAGTTTCCGTTGATCTGAACTTCCGCAAGAAGCTGTGGTCCTCCGAGAAGGCCCAGAGAATCATGAAAAACCTGATGAAGTATGTGGACGTCTGCATCGGCAACGAAGAGGACGCGGAACTGGTACTGGGATACAAGCCCGGCAAGACCGATGTGACCAGCGGCGATCTGGAACTGGCAGGCTACAAGTCTATTTTCGAGCAGATGGTGGCGGACTACAATTTTGAATACTGCGTTTCCTCCCTGCGGGTGAGCCATTCCGCTTCCGACAATGGCTGGTCCGCCTGTATCTATTCCAGGGATACAAAGGAATTCTATCACTCCAAGGAATACAGCGTGCATCCCATTGTGGATCGCGTGGGAGGCGGCGATTCCTTTGCGGGCGGTGTGATCTGCGGTCTGCTGGACGGCAAGGACTATAAGGCGGCGCTGGAGTACGGCGTGGCAGCTTCCGCGCTGAAGCATACCATTCCCGGCGACTTTAACCTGGTGTCCAGGAAAGAGGTGGAGACTCTGGCCGGCGGTGACGCTTCCGGCAGGGTGCAGCGTTAAGTATTTATCGGATCTGAACAAAATAGCCGGCCTTTTCCGGGTTTGCAGCAGCGCCCGGAAAAGGCCGGTTTTATTGGCTTCAGTCTATCGGATATGCCGCTTGATGGCTTCAAAACTCTCTTTGCTGATCACATGCTCCATGCGGCAGGCATCTTCGGCGGCAATCCGGGGATCCACTCCCAGGCGGGTCAGCCACTGGGATAGAAGCTGATGACGCTCATAGATCATATCGGCGATCTCCCTGCCGCTCTCGGTCAGGTAGATAAAGCCCTCCCTGGTTACGGTGATATGATTTTTTTCCCGCAGATTCTTCATGGCCACGCTGACGCTGGACTTTTTATAGCCCAGTTCTTCCGCCACGTCCACGGACCGCACCACCGGCCTGCATTTGCTTAATATCAAAATTGTCTCCAGATAGTTCTCGGCAGATTCACTTGTATGCATCCCTATTCCATACCCTTTCCAACGGCCTGTCCCAAAACACGATTTCCGGGCAGGTGTTGTTATCAGTATAGCATACCCCCAAATGATCGGCAATGGAAAATCAGGAAAAAGAGCCGGACGGAGGGGTGAAGATTGCCAGGGGCGGGGGATTGTAGCTGAATACCATAAAACAGACAATGCCCATCGCCGCAAGAACGTACAGCAGCCAGGAAAAAGTCTTTGCCCCACAGTGCAGAGTCAGCTTATATACGGCAGTGCAGCCAAGGATTACGCTGACCGCAAAAGTAGCCAGATCCAGGAAAAAGACATCCCTCCCTGTCACAAAATTGTAGGCGTAAAAAAGTACGGGAATCAGAAGGGTTCCCAGCAGCATCCCAAAACAGTAGGCGGAGGGGAGACAGGGAAACTCGCCCTTCAATCCGGGTATCATGAAGAAAGAATACAGAAGCATGGGAAAAAACACCAGCTTCATATGTTCCCAGACAGATTCATTGACAGGGGTGAAGAGTCCTGCTACAAAATTTTTGCCCGTCCATTCATACAGGAAATGGGATAGGGTACCCACGATCAGAACAAAAGCGATGCCGCCGATGGTGCGGCGTTTTAAAATCTTCATAATTACTCACCTCACAGACAGTAACAGTATATGCTGTTTTCCCGCTGTATACTCCATTTGGCGGCATTTGGATAACGGTTCTCCGATATGAAATTCTTAATATTCTGCAAAGCATGTTTACAAAGTAAACATCAGGTGGTATATTTACCTGGAAAACAGACTTGCGGAATAGTCGGCCGAGTTCGGCAAATCTGTTTTCAGGTATTATTTTACATATTGACGCAATACCATGGGCCAAGCCAGTGGTGTGCAGAAATGAGGAGCGTATGAAAAAAGGAATATGGAAAAAGGTGATAGCCCTGTCCCTGGCAGCGGTTATGGGCCTGGGACTTGCCGCCTGCAGCGGCGGCGATGACAACCAGGGCGGCCAGGACGGCATCGGTGGCGGTGATGTGGGCACATCGGGCGGTGTGAAAACCAGCCAGCAGGGAAAGGAAAATGTATATTCGTATCAGGAATTGAATCTGCTGGGCCGCAATGACAATGTGAGCAACCTTTCTTACCAGGATGGAAAGCTGTATTTCCTGGTGTACAATTACGGGGGTTCCGGTGAGGAGACCAGTGAGAACAACAAGTTTGGCTATTACAAAGCCAATATTGACGGCTCAGACAGCAGTTTCGTGGAACTGGCGCTGCCTGAGCGGGAAGGGAGCAACAGTTGGATCAACAGTGCCTTTGTATCAAACGCAGGTTATGTCTATGCCGTGGATAGCTGTACCTACGAGGATACTTCCGATCCGAACAATTATGTCTATGAGGACCGATTCTATCTGGACTGTTGGAATATGGAGGGAAGTCTGCAATGGTCAAAACAGATCATTGCCAACAAACCGGGAGAATGGTCCTATTGCGGCCAGGTGCTGGATGGAGGCGAGGGCAGGGTCCTGGCTGTCCTGAGCGGGAATAAGAACGAAACGGTGCTCTACTCGCCCCAGGGCGAAGAAATCAGCCGCAAAGAGATGAGCGGTGATATTATCGAGCGTTCTGCTCTGATCTATGCCAACGGCGATGGTACACTGACCATGATCTATAATGACGAAGCATATACCAAACGCTATATGGCCAGTTACGATATAGAAGCCGGCACTCTGGGAGAGCAGACGGAACTTCCTTTTCATGATAACTTCGGAATCCGCGGAGGCATTGGTCAGGATTTGCTGCTGGCCAATAATATGGGCCTGTATACCTGGAGCCCGGGGGATGCGGAACCCAAGATGCTGATGAACAGTATAAACTCGGATTTGCTGGCTGATGATATCAATATGGTACTGTGGATTGACGATCAGCATTTTGCGGCGGTCTATCATGACATCCGTACTTATGCGCAGAAATGCGCCTGCTTTACCTATGTGGACCCGGCAGATATCCCGGATAAGAAGGAATTGGTGCTGGGAGGAAGCTATGTGGGTTCGGAGATCAGAGCCAAGGTGATCCAGTTTAATCAGTCAAACAGCCAGTACAGAATCACGCTGAAGGACTACAGCATTTATAACAGCCCGGAGGACTGGACGGCGGGACAGACCCGGCTCAACAATGACATCATCAGCGGCAAGATGCCGGATATCATGATGTTCACCGATCTGAACAGCTACCGTAACTATGTTTCCAAAGGGGCGTTGGCAGATATCGGTAAGCTGCTGGCGGCGGACCCGGAACTGGGCGGGCTGGAATACCTGCAGAATGTGTGGGATGCTTATTCCGTAAACGGGCAGTTGTATGCGGTGATTCCCAGCTTTAATGTCCAGACCATGGTTGCCAAGAAATCCCTGGTGGGAGAGCCCCAGTCCTGGACCATGGCGGATGTGGAGGCTGTGCTTGCCACCATGCCCCAGGGAGCAGCCGCCTTTGGCGATATGACCCGCGGCGGTTTTATCTATAACATACTGAGCTATGGAGGGAAGGATTTTATTGACCTGGAAACCGGTGAATGCCATTTTGATTCCCAGGAATTCATCGACATGCTGGAATATGCCAAGACCCTGCCCAAGGAAAGCTATAAGGAGGACGAGGACTATGACTACTTCTCCCATGAGAACCAGTACAGGGAGAACCGCAGTCTGATGCGGGAACTGTATATCAGCAATATCGAGGACTGCAAATACCAGATTAAAGGATATATGGGTGAGGAGGTGTCCTATGTGGGATTCCCCACATCGGATTCAAAGGGTTCCTGCCTGGGCATAAGCGGTTCTGCCCTGATGATTTCCGCCAATTCCCAGCAACAGGACGAGGCATGGCAGTTTGTACGTCAGTTCCTCACCGAAGAGTACCAGACCAGCAGCGAACTTTACAGTATGCCGGTTCTGAAGTCCGCATTTCTGGCCAAGGCGGCGAAGGCTACGGAGCGCTCCTACTGGACGGATGAAAACGGCAACAAGGAATATTATGACGATTACTGGACAATCAATGGAGAGCAGGTGGTTCTGGAGCCTTTTACGCAGGAAGAAGTGGAGGAGATCTGCCAGTTCATCTATGGCGTGAACCGCACGGCTTATTATAATGAAGAGATCCGCAATATAATTATAGAGGATGCGGAAGCCTTCTTTTCCGGACAGAGGAGTGCGCAGGAAGTGGCCGGTATTATTCAGTCCAGGGCTCAGGTCTATATCAACGAGAATCGGTAAGGATGGTGAGGGACTCTTTTCAATAAAGGCGGCCTGTGGTACAATGAATGAAACACTATCAGGCGTCGCCTGGGTTCAGCGAAATATAACAGGGCCGTAACGGAAAAGGGGTACTTATGAACATTTTAGTGATTGACAGCCAGGGTGGGGGCATGGGCAGGCAGCTGGTGAGCGCCGTCAAGGAGCGGCTGCCCCGTGCCCATGTCACGGCGGTGGGGACCAACAGTACCGCCACCGCCGCCATGCTCAGAGCAGGGGCGGACGTTGCCGCCACCGGAGAGAACGCGGTGGTCGTGGGATGCCGCAGGGCGGATGTGATCGTGGGGCCCATCGGCATCGTGATCGCGGACTCGCTGTACGGGGAGGTGACGCCAGCCATGGCGGTAGCGGTGGGACAGAGCCGGGCCAGACGCATTCTGATCCCTGTGAACCACTGCGAAAACATTGTGGCCGGTGTGGCGGAGCAGTCTCTGGGCAGTCTGATCGAGAGTGCGCTGACCCATATGAAGGGTCTGGAATAAACTTGAACAGAGGAAAAGTACAGCCCCAAACTTTTACAGTTCGGGGCTGTACCTTAATGCGAAAGATGGGACTTGAACCCACACGCTGTTGCCAGCACAAGATCCTTAGTCTTGCTCGTCTGCCAGTTCCGACACTTTCGCCTGTACTTTTATAGGGAATCTCTCTAAGCAGATAATATGTTACCATTTCCCATGGAAAATGTCAATGCTTTTTGCAAAATCATTTCATTCTTTTTATTTCCTTTTCGGTTGTCATTGTGCGGGATTTATGATAAAATAATAGTATATAAAATCTGTTATGCAGAAATAAAGAGAAACGAGGTCAGTTGAAAGTACATGGAAAACGAAAATACATTTATAGAGCAGGCCATGAGGATTCCACAGCTGGAGCAGTTGTTTGTGGCCTTTGGCGCAGGGACCAGGCTGCCCTTCGTCACCTGTGACGAGGAGGATTTTACGGACCAGATCTGGACCTTTGTGGAGGAAGAGAAGGCAAAGCACTATGTAAATGTGCGCAGGGAGAATTTTCAGGACCCGCTGGTGGTGGTAAAAGTGCCCGGGGATCAGTTACTGCCGTTTTTCAGCAGCCTTTTTTCCTATGGCATTGACGTTATTATGTTTCAGGAGGAGGAAAGGCTGACCCGCCTGCCTTTGGACAAGCTGGTGAAGCACCCGGACCTGTCCCAGATCCCGGAGGAGAAACGGCCCCTGCTCAATCCCCGGATGCAGCTGTCCGGCATTCATTTCATACAGGAGATGAACCGCAAGGAACGCAATGCCCAGGCGCTGCATGAATATGAAGAAGAGATGGCGGCCAATATTGTGCGCAGCCGTTTTCTGGTACCTCATCAGATGGAAGGGGATGCCCCTCTGCCTGACGGTTCCAATATCCGGATTCCCTGTGTGCAGAACAAGGAGGGTGAGAAGTTCCAGCCCCTTTTCACGGATGGTCAGGAACTGCTTAAGTTCGACAAGGAGAGGAAGCTGCGGGCAAGCATAATTGCCTTTGAGGACATCCAGAAGGCCATGGGCCAGGAAGTTAAGGGCATCGTGATCAATCCCATGAGCCTGAACATCGTTTTGCTGGGAGAAAAGATCCCGGCCCTGATTGAACGGTTCAAGACAGCCGCGCAGTGATAATCCCCGGCAAAGCAGGAGGCAGGATGGAGCGCAATATCCCGGTTTTACAGGGGATAAGCGTGATATGGTAAGTTTGGAGGGGAAATATGCGTAAATTGGACAAAAGCCAGGGGTTTGACGCATTTTGTGCCACAGCGGAGCAATTTGCGACCTGCATGGACGACAATCTTTTTGTATATGATATTATGAATGACGCTTATTTCATTACCGACAGCGCCACCAGGCGTTTTTCATTGCCGGGCTCTTTGTTTCATGATGTGACGGATAATCTCAGGGATGTGGTGCATCCGGATGACTACGCCATGCTGCAGGCGGACTTGCAGCAGCTTCTGAACGGGGAGAAGTCAGAACACGAACTGCGCTACCGCTGGATGGGCAAGGACGGCACTCCGATCTGGATTGTCTGCAAGGGACGGGTGCTGCAGAATGAAGAGGGAAAGCCCTGGCTGATGTTGGGCTGCATCAACGAGATCGGCCAGAAACAGGAAGCAGACAATGTCAGCGGTCTGTTGGGGGCCTCTTCCCTTCAGGAGCGGTTAGAGCAGATGCAGGTCCTGCCGGACGGCTATGTGATGCGCGTGGGCATTGACGATTTTCGCATTATCAACGAGCGGCTGGGGGTGGACTACGGGGACGCGGTGCTGCGCCAGGTGGCGCAGTGTATTGAGAGACGAATGCAGCCGGGGCAGTCCGTATACCGGGTTATCTCCGATGAATTTCTGATTCTGGACCTGATGGGCGGCGATTCCCGGGAGATCAGAGAGTTGTATGAAAATCTCCGTCAGGAGGTGGAGCAGGATATTGCCCGGCGCAATTATGAGGCGGTTTACACCATCTCCGGCGGCGTCGTCAACATGCAGGACATGGGGCAGGCGGATTATGAGGAGATTATGCGCCTGTCAGAGTTTGCCCTGGGGCAGGCCAAACGCATGGGGAAAAATCAGGTTTACCTGTTTGCCCAGGAGGATTATGAGGCGTTCCTGCGTTCCAGAGCCATCAGCAGAAGCCTGCGGAAAGCCGTTTCCAATGATTTTGAAGGAATGGACCTGCATTTTCAGCCCCTGGTGTATACCCATTCCGAAGAGTTGTACGGGGCGGAGGCGTTGCTGCGCTACCGAATGCCGGATGGGGAGCAGATTTCTCCGGCGGAATTTATTCCCATCCTGGAGGAGAGCGGGCTGATCCTGCCTGTGGGGAAATGGATTATCCGCAAGGCTGCTGATATGTGCAGGGCCTGCCGGGAAAAGTATCCCGAATTCCGGGTCAGCATCAATCTGTCCTATATCCAGTTGACTAAGGGGCCTGTTTTTGCGGAGGTCATGGAGGCGCTGAAAGAGACGGGGCTGCCCCCGGATGCTCTGATCATGGAATTGACGGAGAGCGGTTATCTGGAGAACAGCGTCAATGTGCAGACGGTGTGGCACAAATTCAAGGAGGCGGGGATTCAGATTGCCCTTGACGATTTCGGCACCGGCTATTCCAATCTGCAGAACATCGGCCTGTTTAATCCTGATATCGTCAAGATCGACAGGAGTTTTACACTGAGGGCGCTGCAGCACAGCTATGAGCGGCAGCTTCTGAGCCATATTATCAATATGGTACACAGCATTAACCTGCGCATTGTCATCGAAGGTGTGGAGGAAAAAGAGGAACAGCAGCAGGTTCTGCTGCTGGGATCGGATTTTATTCAGGGCTATTATTACAGCAGGCCCTGTTCCCGGGAGGCGTTTTTGAGAAAATATCGGATAGAGGAAGCCAAAGAAAGCCGTCCTTGAAAAGGGGCGGCTTTTACATGGCACAAGGATACTACTCATCAAATCAGATCTCCAGCTTCAGCGCCCGGCGCACTCCGATGACCACCGGCGGGATCAGCAGAATGTGGCAGACGATGCCGGGAATGGCGCTGACGAAGGCTCCGGACAGAAATGCCGCCAGAGTGAAGGAGGGCCCCACCACCAGCCCCAGTACAAAGCGGGCAATTCCCCACACCATACGTCCCCCCAGCATGGCTCCCACCAGGGAGGCGTAGAGACAGGAGAGTTTTCCGGGAAGCAGCTTTAACAGAATTCCGGACAGGGCGCCATAGGCCGCCAGCTCAAACATCATGGCCAGTCCCGTGGGCATGATGGGAGGCATGCCAAACAGCACAAAACGCAGCAGAGGCGCGGCGAAGCCGATCACCAGGCCGTACTGCCAGCCGCAGAGCAGGCCGCAGAGCAGCACCGGGATATGCATGGGAGATAACGCGCTGCCGATCTGGGGAATCTGGCCGGTCAGGAAGGGCAGTACCATGCACAGGGCCAGACAAACTGCGGAGAGGCATAATTTCTTTGTTTTTTCATTCATCGTTTAGACATCCTTTCTTTGTATCATGTATTTGATTCCTGATTTAATATATGGGAAATTTTTCGGCGCAAAAAAAGCACCCGTACCCTTCTGGGCGCAGATACCTTCCTGGTATGTCGAATAGAGAGTTTTAAAACCAAATTGTATTGCTTGCAGACTTCTGTCTGCCCGGCCGCTTCTGCTTAACCGCTATAAACATATCACATCCTGCGGGAATTGTCAAGGCGGCGGCTGGCGCGGCCCCGGGCTGTGAGAAGGACTGAAAAGAGGAACTACCTGCGGTTTGATTTTAGATCTCTCATATACATAAATACGCATATTAATGTCAAAACCGTTTCAACAACAGGCTGCGCCGCAATCACACCATTCAGTTTAAATAAATAATTCAATAGGATTACTCCCGGAATAAATAGTACCGCATTTCTTAGAAGTGTAATGATCAGTGATTTCATTGCTTTTCCCAATGCCTGAAAATAACTGGTTGTCATGTTGATAACGCCAAGCATGGGCGCCGACAGGCAAAGGATGTTTAAAAAGTATGCCGTTTGTTCAATTAGAGCACCATCTTGCAGGAATATAGCCGCCAGTGACTTCCCAAAAAGCATAAAGACAGCAGCAAATACCGCACCCATGAAAATTCCATATAGTATGGTCAATTTAACAATATCAGACATCTTTTTTATCGCATTTCCGCCATAGCTATAGCCCACTAAAGGAGCAACCCCCTGGGATAATCCTACTGACAATAAAATCGGAATCATATCAAGTTTATATGCAATTCCATAAGAAGCTACCGCGTTAGACCCGTAAATACTGATATAGTTGTTAAGAACAATATTGGAAACACTCATAAGCACTGTTATAAGGGCTCCTGGAATACCGATCCTTACGACATTGCGGACCATTGTTGGGTTTGGTAAAAAGTGTTTAGGCATCAAAGGCACTAATTGATTTCCCTTATATTCTTCGCGGATCATACAGATTATATAATATACCGTCGCGCACGCAAATCCTAAAGATGTTGCAAGTGCGGCTCCTGCTGTTCCCCATCCCAGGATCTCTTTTATCCCAAAAACAACAATATTTATGCCGAAGCAGCCGAAAGCCTGGTCTGCATAGCATTTTCTCTTGAAAAGTACAGGGAGATATTGCTCTCTAACAACAAGTTCCTGCAGCTTATTTGTAACAGCCTTTCGGCCAAAATCGGAGCAATGACCACCATTGACGCTGCCCCTGCTTCCCTTGCAGAGCGGGTCATGTCTTATATGAAATATAAATGTGAGAATGAAACTTTAAAGGGAGTAGAACAGGCTGCTTTTCACCTTCATTGCAGCGCAAGGCAACTGCAAAGAATTTTGAATCAAAGTGAAAAGGCCGGATCAGTCAGAAAAGTGGGAAAGGGAACATATAAGTTGACGTAGGTACGCCAGCGGTTCTCTCAAGGTGATGTTTTGCCGCAGACAGTGCATATTTAGGGGTTTTTGTAGATACAATAAAAATTTTTGAAAAAATTTGAAAATTCCTATTGACTTTTCTTCCGGGATAGTGTAGTATACATATTGTTCGCAGGAGTGGCGGAATTGGCAGACGCGCACGGTTCAGGTCCGTGTGGTGGCAACACCTTGAGGGTTCAAGTCCCTTCTCCTGCATCATAAAAATAGGAAAGAGGAAATCTTCGGATTTCTTCTTTTTTGTTTACCTGTAACTTTTTCTGCATATTGCTGTCTATATGGGCAGAGGCAAGCCGGAATGGTTTTGCAGGCTTGGCCGGCAGTAAACAGAAAGGAGCAGGGTATGAAAAGAAATTGGACAAAATGGCTGGCGGTTATGTTGGCCGGCGGTATGTTGATGGGATGCGGAAGTCAGCCGTGGAGTACCAGCGGCATAAAGCCGTTGAGGGCGGATCGGGAAGCGAACGGCGGAGAGGGGGCAGAAGGTATGGCCGGGCTGTCTGATCTGCCGTATGGCAGTGAGACCGAAGATTCGGGTTGGGATCGGGAGGATGATGGATCCTATGAGATGCTGCGGCAGTTTTCCCATGAGTTAATGCTGGAGAACATGGAGAAGGAAAACCCTCTGTTGTCTCCGGTCTCCGCCTATCTGGCCCTGGGCATGGTGGCTATGGGAGCCAGGGGGGAGACCTTGCAGGAGTTTCAGAAAGTAATGGGAGACAATATGCCGGCAGTGTCCCAAAAACTGATGGAACTTTATCCCCGGAAGCAGGAGGGAATGGTTCTGAATATAGCCAATTCGGTCTGGGTGGATCAGGAGCTGACGCCGAATGGACAGTGGGTGCAGGAGACGGAGGAGATATTCAAGGGGGAAGGTTACCAGGGCATCCTCTCCAGCCAGGCTGCCATGGAGCAGATCAATGCCTGGTGCAGTGAGAATACCCAGGGACTGGTTCCGAAGATGCTGGAGGATCCCCTGGACGAAACGACAAGGCTGGCACTGCTGGACGCCATCTATTTTAACGGGGACTGGGAAATTCCTTTTGACGCATTGGATACAATGGAGCTGCCTTTTACCAGAGAAGATGGTACACAAATCCAGGTGGACACCATGCGCATGATGGAAGAGAATCAGAGGTATCTGCACAGCGGCCTGGGGGAGGGGGTACTGCTCCCTTATCAGGGAGGGGATTTTGCCTATGTGGCAATCCTGCCGGAGGAAGGCACGTCGGTGCGGCAGCTTTACAGCAGCCTTACCCCGGAGGCATTGGCGGAACTGCTGGAGAGTGAGAACACGGAACTGTGCAATCTGAGTCTGCCTAAGTACGAGGTCGGTTTTGACAGGAAATTGAACGAAAGTCTGCAGGCCATGGGCTTGGTCCGGGCCTTTGAAGAGGAGATGGCAGACCTTTCCGGGCTGGGAACCACCATACAGGGGAATCCGATGTATATTAGCCTGGTGCGGCAGAAGGCGGTGTTTAGGTTGGACGAGAAGGGCACGGAGGCGGCAGCGGTGACTATGGTGGCTGTAAACGAATGCGCCGCCCTGCTGGAATCCCGTCCCCGGGAACTGCATTTTGACAGGCCCTTTGTGTATATGATTCTGGACCTGGAGAGCCGGATTCCTCTGTTCGTGGGAATCATGGACAATCCGGGCTGAACAGGAATATTTCACTTTTTTTTCATGGGAATATCTGGTATGATGTTGATAGTGGTTTTGGATATCATTTTGGAAATAATTATTTCCGGGAAGAAGGAACAGGCCTATGAACAGGGTTAAACAGATAAAAAAACAGACGGACAACAGATTTCTCAACCTTTATGAGTTTGAGGCCGAGCATCGGGACGGGGAAACCACGCCTTATTTCGTGGCCTCCCGGGCCAGAAACCAGGAAGATCTGAAAGCGTTGTGTCATGATAAACGCTCGGACGGGGTAATCATCTATGCTGTTTACGGTGAGAAGAAGGACAGGGTGGTGCTGGTCCGCCAGTTCCGCTACCCCATCAATGATTACATTTATGAGTTCCCCGCAGGGCTGGTGGAGGAAGGGGAGGATATGTTTGAGGCCGGAATCCGGGAGATCTATGAGGAGACCGGGCTGAAATTCATCCCCAAAAAGGTGGACGCGGCGTATGCCAAACCCTATTATACCACAGTGGGTATGACGGATGAATGCTGCGGCACCGTATATGGTTATTGTGAAGGCATTCCCAGCAACAGTCACCAGGAGGACTCGGAGGATATACAGATCGTGCTGGCGGACCGGGAAGAATGCCGGCGCATCCTGCGGGAGGAAAATGTGGCCATCATGTGTGCTTACATGCTGATGCATTTTATCCACAGCAGCGAGGAGGATCCCCTGGCCTTCACGGAGGAGATACAGGAGGGAATGTGAAATAAGCGGAATGGAAACAGGAGGATGCCTGATGGCCATGGAACAAAAGCGTACAGAAGATTGGTATCGGCTGGATCTGTCGGCCATTGTGTATCCCACCCTCCAGCGGCGGGATTTTTCCTCCGTATACCGGCTGTCGGTGGTATTGAAGGAAGAAATTGATCCGGCGGTGCTGCAGCAGGCGGTGGATCAGGTTATGCCCCGCTTTCCCACATATAAGGCGGCTATACGCAAGGGCGTATTCTGGCGATATCTGGAACCAAACAACCGCCCCGGCCCCTTTGTGCAGCCGGATGTGAAGAATCCCTGCCAGCCCATGCATTTTAAGGGAAATAACAGATATCTGGTGCGGTTTTACTATTATGGGGGGCGGATCGCCCTGGAGGCTCACCACAGCCTGGGGGACGGCACCGGCGGCATGTGCCTGCTGATGACGGTGACGGCGCAGTATCTGCGTCTGAAATATCAGGCCCGGATCCGTCCCGAGGGATTTGTGCTTGATGTGGAGGGAGTGCCGGATCCCGAGGAGTTGGAGGACGCCTATATGCGCTATGCCAATGCCAGGGTCTGTCCGCCCAGGCCGGGGGAGAAAACCTATCGGGTCAGGGGCACCATGGAGCCTTTTTATACCCTGAATATCGTGGACGGTATCATGTCGGTGAGCCAGGTCATTCAGGTGGCGAAGCGCTATAATGCCACTGTTACGGAATACCTCAACGCTGTGCTGATCTATGCCCTGCTGCAGAAGCAGGGGCAGGAGAAGGGGCGCAGGCAGCGACCGGTTAAAATTGCCATGCCCGTGAATCTGCGGCGATTTTTTCCTTCCCGGACCCTGCGGAATTTTATCACCATGATCTATCCCGGGGTGGACCCCCGGTTGGGAGAGTATACCTTTCCGGAGATTGTGGAGCAGGTACATCACTATATGCGCTATTATCTGAATGAGAAGCTGCTGCGGGGAGATATTACCACCAATGCAGCTACCCAACGCAATCCACTGATCCGGGTGGTGCCGCTGTTTATCAAGGATTTCGTGGTGAGGCAGTTCTACACCAAGGTGCAGGATAAGAACTCTTCCGCGGGGCTTACCAATATGGGCGCTCTGCAGGTACCCGCCTCCATGAAACCTTATATAGAACGTTTTGACATCTATATGGGTCAGCCTTTTTCATCCCGCACCAACTGCGCCATTATCAGTTATGGGGATGTGCTGACCGTGAATTTTGCCAGCAGTATCATCGAGGCAGATGTGGAGCGCTATTTCTTTCGCAGGCTGGTGCAGGACGGCATTCATGTGAAAATAGAGAGCAACCGCAGCCAGTGCGAGATGCCCTGACAGCCCGCCGGGCCGTGGCAGGAGATAAGCGGATCTTTGACTCAGAAAGGACAAAAGCCATGTCATATTGTGTTAATTGCGGGGTGGAACTGGACGGCGCGCTGGAGGAATGCCCTCTGTGCAATACGCCGGTGATCAATCCCAAAGAACTCTCACGGCAGAAAAAGCCATCTCCCTTCCCGGAGGAAAAAGGGGCGGTGGAAACCATTCGCCGCAAGGATCTGGGGATACTTACCACCAGTATTCTGGGGGCTACGGCGGTGGCCTGCGGCCTGTTGAACCTGCTGGTGTTTACCGGAACAGGATGGTCTCTGGCCGTCATCGGTGCCTGCCTTCTGGTGTGGGTTATGATGATCCCATTGGTGATTGACAGCCGGCAGCCCATTTACCTGTCCCTTCTCTTTGACGGGGTGGCGGCGGGCCTGTATCTCTTTATGCTGAGTTTTCTCACTGCCAGCCAGGACTGGATGTGGGGGCTGGGGCTTCCCATTGTGATCCTTGTGACCCTGATTGCGGAACTGCTTACAGCCTGTATCCGGCATCTTCCCAGTTCCTTCCTGACCAACGCGCTGTATGTGGTAAGTGCGGTGGGACTGCTGTGTCTGGGCCTGGAGATTTTGATTGACCTGTATGTGACAGATCTTATTGCCCTAAGCTGGTCGGCTGTGGTGCTGACGGTGGTAGTCTGTGTGGATGCCATGCTGATTACGGTGCTGTCCAGAAGACGACTGCGCAACGAAGTGCGCCGAAGGCTGCATTTCTAAAAGAAAGGGCAGCGACTGGGAGATCATAAGATCTCCAATAGAGGTGAAGCTGTGAAGGCGCACGAGAGCAAACTTCATGAGAATCCTTTCGAATGAAATTTGCTCTCCCAAGAGTGCGGCGAAAGAGCTTCACCCTTTAGTGCCGTCGCGCAGCGACTGGGAGATCATAAGATCTCCAATAGGAGGAAAAAATGCTAGACAAGAGAGAGAATAACCGTAACCAGCGGATGATGCAGTTGGTTCGACGTGCCCATGGCCTGGTGGAGAATTCGGACATTGAGAAACACAGGCAGTCTCAGAACCATATCGGGGAGATCCTGGGCAACACCAGGGAGATCCATTACGAGGAACTTAAGATCGGTGAGATGGAGGCGGAATGGGTCTCCGTAAATCGTGCTCATATGAAAAAATATGTGGTGCTGTACTGTCATGGAGGGGGGTATTCCACAGGGAGCCGCAAATATGCCCGGACTCTGACCTCCAAGCTGGCGTCCTCCACCTTTATGGATGTGCTGTGCTTTGACTACAGGCTGGCCCCGGAGCATCCTTATCCCGCAGCCCTGGAGGATGCCGTGGCGGCGTGGGATTACCTGATGCTGCTGGGCTACGGGGCCCGGGAAGTGATCGTGGCGGGGGATTCCGCCGGGGGCAATCTGGCCCTGGCCCTGACGCTCAGCCTGAAAGCCCAAAAGCGCCTGCTGCCCAGGGGGCTGGTGCTCATGTCTCCCTGGACGGACCTGACTTCTTCAGGCGAGTCTTTCCAGACCAAGGCGGAGGTGGATCCGGTGCTGAATGCGGAATATATCGACCGGATGAAACTGGCGTACACACAGGGCCAGGATCTGGAGAATCCTCTGGTCTCCCCGCTGTTCGGGGACCACAGGGATTTTCCGCCCACCTACATTCAGGTGGGGGAGAACGAGGTGCTTTACAGCGACGCCAGGCGGCTGTATATGCGTCTGCTGGAGGAGCATGTCTCGGTAAAGTTCGAACATTTCAAGGGAATGTGGCATGTATTCCAGATGTCGCCCTTCAAGACGGCTTATGGAGCCATGGACCTGATCGCGGATTTTATATATGATATTTGCAGATGACTCTTATATATGCAGCATCTTTCCAGGCGTACCGCATCGGATGCGGGAACAGTGCCGGTCCTGTCAGGGCCGGTAATTCTTTTTTAAAAAAGAAAAAGGATTTAGGGAAAAATTGCAGAATATAAGAAGTAGGAGACCATTGTGACAGGACGCGGCCCGCCGAAGGGCTGTGGGAAAGGCATGGTGCAGATGACGATACGGGAAAGCCTGGAGTATTGGGAAAAGGAATATCTCAGTCCTTTTGCCACCCTGAGTATGAATTCCAAGGGCAGGGAGCGGGAGGAGGAGCAGTGCGACATTCGTCCTGTTTTTCAGAGGGACCGGGACAGGATTTTGCACAGTAAGTCTTTCCGCAGGCTGAAAGACAAGACCCAGGTGTTTTTGGCGCCGGAGGGGGATCATTACCGTACCCGGCTGACCCATACGCTGGAAGTGTCACAGAACGCCCGCACCATAGCCAAGGCGCTGAAGCTGAACGAGGAATTGGTGGAAGCCATCGCTCTGGGTCATGATCTGGGGCATACACCCTTCGGGCATGCGGGAGAGAGGGCGCTGAATGATGTCTGTCCCTTTGGATTTGAGCACAGCCAGCAGAGCGTCCGTACCGTGGAGAGGCTGGAGAAAAAGGGGCAGGGATTGAATCTGACCTATGAGGTGCGGGACGGGATTCTGAACCATCAGACCAGCGGCATGCCCCATACGCTGGAGGGAAAGATCGTGCGGCTGTCCGATAAGATCGCCTATATTCACCACGATATGGACGATGCCATACGGGGCGGGATCCTGACCGAGGCTGATGTGCCCCGGGAGATCGGGGAAGTCATCGGTCTCACCACCGGCCAGAGGCTGGATCATTTTATCCATGATATCGTGATCCACAGTGTGGGCCAGGCGGACATATGTATGTCCCCGCCGGTGGCGGAGGCCATGAAGAGACTGCGGGGTTTTATGTTTGAACGGGTTTATCTGAATCCGGTGGCCAAGGGCGAAGAGGGTAAGGCGGAGGCGCTGATCAAGACTCTGTATCAGTATTATATGGGACATATTGACAAGCTGCCCGGGGAGTATCTGAATCTGATTTCGGAGGGAGAGCACCGGGAAAAGGTGGTCTGCGACTATATAGGGGCCATGAGCGACCGTTTTGCCATTGCCCAGTATGAGGAATTATACATACCGAAGTCCTGGATCCTATAGAAGTTTTCAACGAAAGGTTTTACGTCCGCCAAGGCGGGCATGGAGGATAAACATGTATTATCCGGAAGAACTGGTGGAAGAAGTCAGGGTGCGGAATGACATTGTGGATGTGGTTTCCGGGTATGTCCGACTGCAGAAAAAGGGCGCCAATCACTGGGGATGTTGTCCTTTTCATAATGAGAAAACCCCTTCTTTCGCGGTGAACGGGGCCAAGCAGATGTATCACTGCTTTGGCTGCGGCGCGGGGGGCAATGTCTACACTTTTGTCATGAATTATGAGAACTATACTTTCCCGGAGGCCGTGAAGATGCTGGCGGCCCGGGCGGGGGTCAGCCTGCCGGAGGCGGAATACGATGAGGAGCAGAAGCAGAGGCAGAATCACCGACAGCAGCTTCTGGACGTGAACAGGGAGGCAGCCACATTTTTCTATTATCAACTGCGCAGTCCCCAGGGACAGGTGGGCTATCGCTATCTGGCGGACCGTGAATTATCAGATGAGACCATGCGCAAATTCGGTCTGGGTTATACGGGCAGGAGCGGAGCCGGTCTGATCCGGCATCTGAAGCAGAAAGGATTTGAGGACAGGCTGATCATAGAGGCAGGGCTGGGTAGTCACAATGAGCGGACCGGCCTGGTGAGTCCGTTCTGGAACCGGGTGATGTATCCCATTCAGGACATCCATAACCGGGTGATCGGTTTCGGGGGCCGGGTTATGGGAGAGGGGGAGCCCAAGTACTTAAATTCTCAGGAAACTCCTGTTTTTGACAAGCGCAGGAATCTGTACGGACTGAATTTTGCCCGGACTGCCCGAAGCGGCAACATCATACTTTGCGAGGGCTATATGGACGTGATTGCTCTGCATCAGGCGGGGTTCACCCAGGCGGTGGCCTCCCTGGGGACCGCGTTTACGGCGGAGCAGGCGGTGCTGCTCAAGCGCTATACGGACAAGGTGCTGCTGGCCTACGACAGCGACGGAGCGGGAGTCAAAGCAGCCCTGCGGGGTATCGGCATCCTGCGGGAAGCCGGGCTTTCCGGAAAGATCATCAATATGCAGCCCTGTAAGGATCCGGACGAATTTATTAAGAAAAATGGCAGGGATGCTTTTCAGGAGCGCATAGACCAGGCGGAGAACAGTTTCTTTTTTGAGATCCGTATGCTGGAGCGAGATTTTGACCTGAAGGATCCGGAGTCCAAGACCCTGTTTTACAGGGAGATTGCCAAAAAACTCTGCAGCTTTTCTGTGGATGTGGAGCGGGAGAACTATCTGGAAGCCGTGGCGGATAAATACCATATCGGTTTCGAGAATCTGCGCAGGCTGGTGGGAAGTTACGCCATGCAGACCGGCGTGGACAAGCCTCCTGAGCGGCCCAGGTCCGGCGTGCGGCAAAAAAATTCGCCCCAGGAAAACAGCCGGCGTACCCAGAGGCTGCTGCTCACCTGGATCGTGGACGACCCGGCACTCTATCCCAAGATCGCCCGGTATGTGGCTGCGGAGGATTTTACCGAAGAGTTGTACCGCCAGGTGGCGGAACGGCTGTTTAGGGATCTGGAGGCCGGGCGGTACCAGCCGGCGGCTATAGTGAGCATGTTCCAGGACGAGGAGGAGCAGCGCCAGGTGGCGGAGATTTTCAACACCAATCTGCCCCGGCTGGAGACCAGGCAGGAGAGGGAGAAGGCTCTTCATGATATTTTGTACGCAGTGAAAAAAAACAGTTATGAACATTTGACCGCCGGTCTGGGGGCAGATGTTACGGCGCTCAGCAGGGCGGTGGCGGGCAAGAAAGCCCTGGAAGAACTGGCTAAAACGCATATTTCACTGGAATGAAGTCAATACTAGTGTACTACCACATTCACTTTCTGTGAAATGGGAACGTGTCAGTACACCAATACAACAGCAGGAACTTTTAATTCAGAAAGGAAACCACAAGGATGGAAGAAAACACACAGGCACGTTTTGAGGAGAAAATGAAAAATCTCTTAGCGATGGCCAAGAAAAAGAAAAATGTATTGGAGTATCAGGAGATCAATGATTTTTTCTCGGATATGACGCTGGAGGAGGATCAGTTTGACAGGATTCTGGAAACTCTGGAACAGAATAATGTGGATGTACTGCGCATCACCGAGGACGATGATGTGGACGAGGAGATTTTGCTGGCAGAGGAGGATCTGGATGTAGAGAATCTGGATCTGTCCATTCCGGACGGCATCAGCATCGAGGACCCGGTGCGCATGTACTTAAAGGAGATCGGCAAAGTGCCCCTGCTCTCTGCGGAGGAGGAGATTGAACTGGCGAAAAAGCTGGAACTGGGCGACCAGGAGGCAAAAAAGCGTCTGGCGGAGGCCAATCTGCGTCTGGTGGTCAGCATTGCCAAACGTTATGTGGGAAGGGGGATGCTGTTTCTGGATCTGATTCAGGAGGGCAATCTGGGACTGATCAAAGCCGTGGAGAAATTTGATTACCGCAAGGGGTTCAAATTCTCGACTTATGCCACCTGGTGGATTCGTCAGGCCATCACCAGGGCCATTGCGGACCAGGCCAGGACCATCCGTATCCCTGTGCACATGGTGGAGACCATCAATAAGCTGATCCGGGTGAGCCGCCAGCTTTTGCAGGAGCTGGGGCGGGAGCCTTCCCCCGAGGAGATCGCGGAGGAGATGAACATGCCCGTGGACCGGGTGCGGGAGATTATGAAAATCAGCCAGGAGCCGGTATCCCTGGAGACTCCCATCGGTGAGGAGGAGGACAGCCATCTGGGAGATTTCATACAGGATGACAATGTGCCCGTGCCGGCGGATGCGGCAGCTTTTACGCTGCTGAAGGAGCAGTTGGTAGAGGTGTTGGGCACGCTGACGGAGCGGGAGCAGAAAGTACTGCGCCTGCGTTTTGGATTGGATGACGGCCGGGCCCGGACCCTGGAAGAGGTGGGCAAGGAGTTTAATGTGACGCGTGAGAGGATCCGGCAGATCGAAGCCAAGGCACTTCGCAAGCTGCGCCATCCCAGCCGCAGCCGCAAGCTGAAGGATTATCTGGACTGATGGGGAGAGAGTTGGCTCTGTCCGCCCGGATGCAGGCGCTGGTCCGCATGGTCTCTGCCGGGAACCGGGTGTGTGATGTGGGCTGTGACCATGGTTTTGTGTCCATCTATCTGGTACAGAGGGGGATCAGTCCCCGGGTGCTGGCTATGGACGTGCGGCAGGGGCCCTTATCCAGGGCGCAGGAACATATCCGGCAGCAGGGCCTGGAGGCATACATAGAGACCAGACTTTCCGACGGGGTATCGGCGCTGGAGGCCGGGGAGGCTGACACGGTGATCTGTGCCGGGATGGGCGGCAGGCTGATGCAGAGAATCCTGGAGGAGGGCAGGGAGAAACTGGAGGCTGTGGGGGAACTGATTCTGCAGCCCCAGTCGGATATCCCTGCCTTTCGGGCATATCTGCGGCAGGCAGGATATGTGCTTCTGGCAGAAGATATGGTGTACGAGGATGGGAAGTACTATCCCATGATGAAGGTGACGGCGGGGAAGCACAGGCCCCCGGGAGCGGAAGAATCGGGGCCGGAGGCAGTCCCGGGAGCCATCTCGGCGGCGGAAACCGGGAGCGGTAGAAGCCGGGAGAGGAAAGCGGAGCATTCGGAGGAGGCCGGAAGAGGCGTAAACCCAGACAGGGAGGCCTGGTGTATAAATGCGGAAGCAGGGGACAGTCAGGCGCTGCAGGACCGCTTTGGAGAATTGCTGCTGGCGGGATGTCACCCGGTGCTGAAGCAGTACCTGCTATATGAACAGCAGGGCAACCGGCAGATTCTGGAGCAGCTTAAACAAAACGCGGCAGGCGGCAGAGCGGCCCGGCGCATCCGGGAACTGGAAGAGGAGCAGCGCCTGATCGGTCTGGCTCTGGAGCAGATGGAGTCACCGGGGCAGTGCGGAACAAAAACAGAAAGGGGCAGCAAGGATGAAGATAGAAGTATTGGGGCAGGAGAAGGAATATCCCCAGGGAATCACTTATGAACAGATTGCGGAGGAATACCAGGAGCAATATGGAGGGCTGATCGCTTTGGCCTGCGCGGACGGCAAGATCCGGGAATTGTTCAAACATGCCAACAGGGATTGTAAACTGGAATTTTTCACCCGAAAGGATGCTGTGGGACACAAGACCTATGTGCGTTCGGCCACCATGCTGTGTCTGAAAGCCATTTATGATACCATGGGTGAAGAGGCGGCTTCCACGTGCCGCATGGAGTTTGCTGTGGGAAACGGCACTTATATCAGTACCGGGGGCAGGATCGCGGCCACGGAGGACAATGCCCGGCGCATTAAGGCCCGGATGGACGAATTGCAGGCCTGCGCCATGCCTTTCCGCAAAAGGTCCTATCCTCTGGACGAGGCCATAGAGTTGTTCCGGAAAAAGGGCATGACAGGCAAGACGGAACTGTTCCGCTACCGCCGCAGTTCTTTTGTGAATGTCTATGAGATGGACGGCTATTACGACTATTATTACGGTTTCATGCTGCCCAATGCGGGGTATGTGAAATGGTATGATCTGCAGGCTTACGATGAGGGCTTTATGCTGGTGCTGCCGGATCAGAAAACTCCCACAGAGGTAAAACCCCTGGCCCAGCGGCGGAAACTGTTTGAGACCTTGAAAGCCTCCGCCCAGTGGGGACATGACATTGGTATAGAGACAGTGGGACAGTTAAATAATCAGATCTGCAGCGGTTCCATCAGCGACCTGATTCTGGTGCAGGAGGCGGAACAGGAGCGGAAAATCAGCGAGATTGCCCGTGAGATCGCATCCCGCAAGGGCGTTAAATTCATTATGATCGCCGGCCCTTCTTCCTCCGGCAAGACCAGCCTGTCCCACAGGCTGTCCATCCAGCTGCGGACGCTGGGCATGACACCCCATCCCGTGGCGCTGGATAATTATTTTGTGAACCGGGAGGACACACCGCTGGACGAGAACGGGGACTACAATTTCGAATGTCTGGAAGCCATAGATGTGAAAAAGTTCAATGATGATATGATCAGGCTTCTGGGCGGTGAGCGGGTGGAGATTCCCGAGTTCAATTTCAAGATCGGCCGCAGAGAGTACAACGGCAACTATATGCAGCTTGGAAAAGAGGATGTGCTGGTCATCGAGGGCATCCATGGACTGAACCCCCGGATGAGTTACGCCCTGCCGGAGGAAAGCAAGTTCAAAATTTACATCAGTGCCCTGATTAACCTGAACGTGGATGCCCACAACCGCATTCCCACCACCGACGGCCGGCTGCTGCGCCGCCTGGTGCGGGATGCCCGCACCAGGGGAGCATCCGCCCAGAGAACCATTCAGATGTGGCCCTCTGTGCGCCGGGGAGAGGAGGAGTATATCTTCCCCTTCCAGGAGGAAGCTGACGTGATGTTTAACTCGGCCACGATCTATGAACTGGCAGCGCTGAAGCAGTATGCGGAGCCGTTGCTGTTCCATATCGACAAAGACCAGCCGGAGTACTATGAGGCTAAACGGTTGTTGAAATTCCTGGAGTATTTTCTGGGTATCAGCAGCGAGGAACTGCCCAGGAACTCCATATGCAGGGAGTTTGTGGGGGGAAGCTGCTTCAGGGTGTAACAGCCGGGGACTTACGCTGGCAGTTGCCAAAATATCTGGTTTGTGATATGATGTAAAATTGTAAGTAGGACAGGCGATCGCAGCCACGGCAGCGTGGGTGAGGAAAGTCCGGGCTTCACAGGGCAGGATGCCGGATAACGTCCGGTGGAGGCGACTCCAAGGCCAGTGCAACAGAAATATACCGCCGGAAAGTAATTGCCAGGCAGTTACTTTTCGGTAAGGGTGGAAAGGCAGCTTAAGAGACTACCGTCCGTCTGGCGACAGACGGAGCCATGTAAACCCCATCCGAAGCAAGACCAAAATGAAAGCTACAGGCTTGCCCGGCCTGCTTTCAGGTAGGTCGCTGGAGGCGTCTGGCAACAGACGTCCTAGATAGATGATCGCTCAACGACATAACCCGGCTTATCGTCCTGCTTATGAGGAATCCCAGTATTTGTTATGAATACTGGGGTTTTATTATCTGCAAAGGCTTGGCGTGAAACGCAGGGTTTTCAGGGGCAAGCCGGGGCTGCCGCCAAAATGCAGAGAATATACAGGGAGAAGATGGGAATGGAACTGTATAGAGGGGAGAGATGCTGAAATGGTTCTGAGGCGGCTGATATTGCTGGCCATGATATGTATGCTGACGGGCTGCGGCAGCCCGGAGTCAGGGCGGCAGCCGAGCCGGGAGGCATCCTGGAGCGCAGCCCCGCAAGGGGAGAATCCTTCGGGGAGAGTCCGGCGGAAAGGGAATGGGTGGGAGGCAGCGGACACAGATCCCCAGAGGCCGGACGGCATTTCTTCAATGAATGAATCAGGCAATGGCGGGAATCCGGAACAGGAAATGCTGTGTTATTTGCAACAGGCGACCGTACAGATCCAGGGCTCCAGGGGTATGGGCAGCGGTACGATTTGGGCGGAGGAGGAAGGCGGGCTGGTGCTCGCCACAGCGGCCCATGTGGTGTCGGATAACAGTCCTCTTACCGTACAGTTTGATCAGGGGGAACCCGTGGAAGCCCGGCTTCTTTATGTCTCCGATCAGGTGGATCTGGCATTTCTGGAGGTATCTCTGAGGGAAGTGGAGATCTTGAATGTTCCCTGGCAGATAGCCCGGCAGGACAGGGAAGTCTGTGAACGACTGGAAGCGGGACAACCATTGTGGATCATGGGCTCTGTCCAGGAAGCCGCAGACCGTATCTGCGGGGGCAGTGTGACGGAACCCTGGATTTTTCTGGAGGATTTTGATAATTATATGTTATTGGGTAATGCCTATGTGGTCCCCGGGGAATCCGGGGGCGGTGTGTTTACCCGGGAGGGCATACTGGCCGGTATTCTTTGCGGCGGCAATGAGGCGGATCAAATCGCTGTGCTGCCCTGGAGTGTTATGGAAGCTGTTTACGATAATTTCAGCCGCACAGATATTGACAAGCAGGCTGATTTGTTAGACAATGAAAATCAGTGGTCAGATAATGGGAATCGGAGCCATGGACATAGAAGGCTTTGGTAATAACAGAATCTGCGGAAAGGAAGTATGGTATGACTAAGATTGATATTGTGTCCGGCTTTTTGGGGGCGGGCAAGACTACATTGATTAAGAAGCTGATAAAGGAGGCGCTGCAGGACACCCAGGTGGTGCTGATCGAAAACGAATTCGGCGAGATCGGTATTGACGGAGGTTTTTTAAAGGATGCGGGTATCGAGATCAAGGAGATGAACTCCGGGTGTATCTGCTGTTCTTTGGTGGGAGACTTTGGGGCCTCCCTGAAGGAAGTACTGACTACTTACAAGCCGGAGAGAGTGCTGATTGAGCCTTCCGGGGTGGGCAAACTTTCCGATGTGGTGAAAGCGGTGGAGAATGTGGCCGCTGATCTGGAAGTGAAAGTGAACAGCGCTGTGGCCGTGGTGGATGCCTCCAAGTGCAAGATGTATATAAAGAATTTCGGGGAGTTTTTCGTGAACCAGATCGAGCATGCGGGCACCGTCATTCTCAGCAGAACCGGCCATATGTCCCAGGAGAAGCTGCAGGCGGCAGTGGAATTGATCCGGCAGCACAATGCCGGGGCTACCATTATTACCACCCCCTGGGAGGAACTGGAGGGCCGGGCGATTCTGGAGACCATCGAGGGAGTGGACAATCTGGAGGACATGATGAAAGAGATGCTGGAACATGTCCGGGAACATGAACATCATTATGATGAGAACGGGCTGTGCAGCTGCGGGCATCACCATCATGACGGGGAAGAAGGACATCACCATGACCATGATGAGGAACATTGCCATCACCACGACCATGAGGAGGGGCATTGCTGCCACCACGATCATGAGGAGGAACACTGCCATCACCACGATCACGAGGAGGGGCATTACTGCCACCACGATCATGAGGAGGAACACTGCCATCACCACGATCACGAGGAGGGGCATTGCTGCCATCAAGATCATGAGGAGGAGCACTGCCATCACCACGATCATGAGGAGGAGCATTGCTGCCACCACGATCATGAGGAGGAGCACTGCCATCACCACGATCACGAGGAGGGGCATTGCTGCCATCATGACCATGAGGAAGGACATCACCATCACTATGATGAAAAGGGCATCTGTGAATGCGGTCATCACCATGGTGAAGAGCATGGGCATCATCATGATCATTATGGCCACCATCATGCGGATGAAGTGTTCAGCAGTTGGGGGATGGAGACGCCCAATACCTACACGGCGGAAGAGATTGAGAAGATACTGTCGGAACTGGACAGCGGCGTATATGGAATGATTCTGCGTTCCAAGGGCATGGTGCCCGCAGGGGACGGCAGTTGGATTTATTTTGACTATGTGCCCGAAGAGCATGATGTGCGCGGCGGTAAGCCGGAAGTGACCGGCAAGATCTGCGTCATAGGCTCCAAATTGAACGAGGAGAAGCTGGGAGAACTGTTCCGTAAGTAGTCCGGCAAGCGGAGGACTTTGTCAGAAGCCGGGATAAGGCGGATCAAACGGCTGCGCAAATTTTTTGAGTAGGACTGGAGGAAAGAAGCGGTATGAAACCGGTATATATTATCAACGGATTCCTGGAGAGCGGGAAAACGGAATTTATCACTTATACCATTGCCCAGCCGTACTTTCGGATTCAGGGTAAGACCCTGATTATCGCCTGCGAGGAGGGCGAGGTGGAGTATGGAGAGGCGTTGCTGCGCAGATGCAACGCAGTGTTGGAAGTCATCGAGGAGGAAGAAGACTGCAATCCAAACAATTTGGTGGAACTGGAAAAAAAGCATAAGCCGGAACGCATTATCATAGAGTACAATGGCATGTGGAATTTTAAAAATCTGAAACTTCCCTGGCATTGGCGGGTGGAACAGCAGATCACCACCATTGATGGGGCTACTTTTCCCATGTATTACACCAATATGCGGTCCCTGCTGGCGGAGATGGTGAGAAAGTCAGATATGATTATTTTTAACCGCTGTGACGGCATCAAGGAACTGAATGTCTACAAGCGCAATATCAAAGCGGTAAATCAGAATGCGGATGTGATTTTTGAGGACACCAACGGCGAGGTCAATGAAATTTTTGAGGAAGATTTGCCCTATGATCTGCAGGCGGAAGTCATTGAGTTAAATGACGAGAGTTATGGGATCTGGTATCTGGACTCTCTGGAGCATCTGGAGCGCTATGAGGGAAAGACCATCCGCTTTACCGCCATGGTGTTAAAGCCGGAGGAGATGCCCCAGGGCTACTTTGTGCCGGGGCGCATGGCTATGACCTGCTGCGCCGATGACATGGCCTTCCTGGGATTTGCCTGCCGGTTCGAAGGCGCGGATACGCTGAAGCAGAAGCAATGGGTGCAGGTTACGGCCCGGGTGAAGAAGGAATATTGGAAAGACTATGAGGGGGAAGGCCCCATGCTTTATGCCGTTTCCGTAACAAAGGCGAAGGCGCCCAAAAACGAAATTATCAGTTTCGCCTGACAGGCGGGGGATCTGTTTCCACGACGGGGAGGGGCAATGGAAGCGACCAAAGACATCCAACAGTTGAAAAGCCGCCTGAAGGATCTGGCGGATCGCTCGTACCGGCAGAACCTGTATACTTTTTCAGGTTTTCTGAGCCTGGGGGAGCAGGAGCAGTTCTGGGCCATGGACAGGGAACTGCATTATTGCGGTTCCTGCCTTTGGGGCGGTTATGAGCAGGCAGAACGGAAAGTGGCGCGCTTTGGCAGTGTGGAGGAATTGGGCTATGAAGAGGAATATCCCATTGTCTGTATCCATATCACGCCGCTGCAGGCCAAATTTGCCGATGCCCTGAGCCATCGGGATTTTCTGGGGGCGTTGATGAACCTGGGCATAGACCGCTCTACTTTGGGAGATATCCGGGTGGGAGAAAAAGAAGCCTATCTGTACTGCCTGTCCGGTATGGCGGAGTATGTCTGCGAACATTTGGATAAGGTAAGACATACCAGTGTAAAATGCGTTCCGGTGGAGGAGTGTGCCGATCTGCCCCAGGAGGAACCCAGGGAACTGGTGGTGCAGCTGCCGTCCCTGCGGATTGATGCCTGCCTGTCCAAGGTGTATAACCGTTCCAGAGGGGAGATTCTGGAGGCATTTCAGAGCGGAAAAGTCTATGTGGACGGCCGGCTGTGCGAAAACAATTCCCGGCAGCTAAAGGGCGGTGAGACCGTGAATCTGAGGGGCCTGGGAAAGTTTATATTCACCGGAGAGCAGAGAGAGACCCGCAAGGGTAAACTCTCGGTCAAAGTGCTGCTCTATCCATAAGATTTGTAGGATACGGGACTTTCATACAAAAAGAGGAAGCGTTCATGTATACATATTCCATCATTCAATGGCTGTTTTTCTTTTATTTTTACTGCTTTGTGGGTTGGTGTATAGAGACCACTTATGTATCCCTCCACCAGAAGCGTCTGGTGAACCGGGGATTTATGCGGGGGCCCTTCCTGCCTTTGTATGGCAGCGGGGCCGTCATGATGCTGTTGGTGTCCATGCCCTTCAGGGAGCATCTGGTTCTGGTATATATTGCGGGCTGCGTCGGCGCCACCCTATTGGAGTATGTGACGGGAGTGACCATGGAAGCATTGTTCAAGGTGCGGTATTGGGATTACTCGGACAAAAAATATAACTTTCAGGGGCATATCTGTCTGGGCACTTCTCTGGCCTGGGGGCTGCTTACCATCCTTATGACCAGGCTGGTACATAAGCCGGTGGAACGGCTGGTGCTGGCGATACCCGGGTCCGCGCTGACGGTCCTGACTCTGGTTCTGACCGTGGGGATCGCCTGGGATTTTGCCCTGTCCTTCAAGGCGGCCATGGATCTGCGGGATATTCTGGTCATGATGGAAAAGGCCAGAGCGGAACTGGTGCATATTCAGAAACGGCTGGATGTGATCATCGCCCTGGCCGACAGTGACCTTCAGGCCCGCAGGGAACAGTGGAATGAAGCCCGGGAGGCCCGGCTGGAAGCCAGCGAGGCCCGCAGGGCGGCGGCACAGCAGCAGAGGGCCAAGATCGGCGAGAACATGTCGTTGAAAGCGGAGGAGTTGAAAGCGGGTATCGAAGAGAAATTTGCCGGTATAAAACAACGTGCCCTGGAAAAGCCTTCTGCCTATCTGGAGAGCGTGCGGGAAGAAATTGGTGAGCTGAGAATCAAATACCGGGTCAGTTTGGAGCGACGGGAAGGTTCCGGCAGAGTCAGAAAATTTTATAAAAATGTGCTGCGCTCCAATCCCTCCATGACTTCCAGGATTTTCAAGGATGCCTGGGAGGAGTGGAAAAAGCTGATGGAGGATGAACCAGGTGAGGAACAGGAGTAGGGAGAAGCGCCGGAAAACCATAAGGATGCGGAGGAATGCGGGATGAAAATCGGCGAGGCTTTGGCTGCTTACCGTGCGGAGCGCAAGCTGCTGGTGCAGCAGAGACGGGAGCTGTTTAAACAGAAGGAGTCTCTGGAACGGAAAATGAGGGCTGCCGAGGGGGGCCGGGAACTTTATGAGGAGGAGGCCGCCACCCTGGAACTGTCTATTAATAATGTGTGTGAGCGCTTTGAGGAGAACCTGAAGGTGCTGGATCAGCTGACGGCGCAGGAGACCGCAGTATGGAATGCGGAGGTTGCCCGGCAGCAGGCGGATGTAATGGAAGAAAAAGCCGCGGACATGGCTAAGATCATGGAGGTGGCGCATCGGATCGCCACAGGGGGGATCGTTCCTGCATCGGACGAAAAAAAATTGCTGGATTACAGTTTTGAGATGTATCAGGCTGCCAAAAGCATGGGAGCCATGGTTCAGATGCGGAAAAAGCGTGAAAAGTATGACTCTCTGTGGGACGATGAAGAGGAGAAACCGCAGGAGTATGATCCTGCAGGAAAGGCCTACAGTGCAGAGACGGACATCGGACTTCCAACAGCCGAAACAGGGAGCGGCGAAGCCTTATGAGAAAAGGAGTGGGCCTGCTACCCTCACCGGCTTTTGGCTTGAATCTTCCCTGCTGATTTCGCCTGTGGAGCAGACGGCGGTAATGGAACGGATCTTTGGCGTCCAGGCAGATTATTCAGCGGAAACAGTAAACCACTTAAAGCAGGTTATGCTGCTGTCAGAGCCAAAGGATGCGGATATAAGCGTTTATGGAAAGACCGGCATGGGATCCTTTCAAGGAACCGTGGTGGACGCATGGTATACGGGCTTTGCGGATATGGGTGAGAAAAGGCTTTATTTCTGTGTTTATCTGGGGGAGACGGACAGTCAGGAAGTATCCAGCGCCAGGGCGAGGGAAATAGCCCTGCAAATCCTGAGTCAGTATTAAACAATTTTTTATCTAAAATATCTTTGCTAGAATATTTATTTCTTAACTTTTTCCTGGTAACAACCATATTTTCTGATTGTTTTTTCCATCCCCCTGACGGGGGATGGCGCTTTGCCATGTTCCCGGAAAATCATTTACATCTATAAATGAAATCGGGGAGGCGTCCGATATATATAATACGGACATAAAGAAAAGGGAATTCTTTGTTTCGGGAAAGGATATCAGGGATGGGAGAAATTACACCCAGTGAAAATGAATGGTTGGTAATGGAAGTGCTCTGGGCGAATGACCGCGCCATGACGGCGGCGGAGATCATCGCGCAGCTTACAGGCAAAACGGATGTCAGCCAGAAAACCATCAGGGTCATGATTAATCGTTTGCTGGCCAAGGGAATGCTGACTTACACGGTGGACGAGAAGGATGCCAGAATCTATCATTACCGGGCAGCCAGACCCAAGGAGGAGTGTCTTCGCCTGAAAAGCAGGCGCTTTGTCAGCAACTATTTCGGCGGCAATGCCTCGCTGGCGGTGGCCAGCTTTCTGCAGTCGGCAGAGATCAGCCGGGAGCAGCTGGAGGATTTGAGCAGTCTGGTGGAGAGCTTGAAAGACAGGACATAACGGACCGGCGTCCGGAAAGGAGGCACAGGAAGCATGAGGCTGTGGGAGTTGTTGGAACTGCTGGGGAAATTTGTGGTATTTGTCTGTAAATACGGTTTCTCAAAGTGTATGAGAACCGCCGTCTGCGGCCTGGCTGTGATGCTGCTTCTGCTGACCTGGTATTGCTGGCGTAAGCGCAGGGCCGGCAGAAGCGCAGACCTGGGGTTTTACAGTTGGCTCCTGCTGTTTCCTGCGGCTTTTACGGGCATGAGCCGAATTTTTTTTCAGCGGTGGAGTATCGGGCTGCAGAGCAGGATCCATATATTGGGCGATACCTGGGTCAGCGGCGGGTATTTTGTAATCCTGCTTGCCTTGCTGGGATGGTGGCTGGCAGGGAAGCATGTTTTGTCAAAGAGGGTATGTAAGCTGTATTGCTGGTATGCGCCGAAAATGTCCTCCCACAGGGGAACGGAGGACTGGCAGCACTGTATCCGGCGAGTGACGGACGGGGATCGCCGGGGCCTGGCCCGGTGGTATCTGAAGCGGGCGCGGGTGTATATTTCCGGCCAGGGGATCAGCCCTTACTGCGGCGGTATCTTCCGGCCTTATATTGTGATGCCGGACCTTTATCTGGAACCGATGGGGGAGAGTCCGGTTACAGGGGTAGAGCAACGTAGCAGTAGTAGTGAGCAACGTAGCAGTAGTAGTGAGCAACGCAGCAGGGGAAGCGAGCGGTTCTGCAAAGGGGAGCAATTCTACAGGGAAAGGGAACGGGAGGAATCCCGGGGGAATTTTGAATCAGCCGGGGAGCCGGGGTATCGGGGCTGGGGACTGACGGAACAGGGGAAGACTTTGCTTTGCCATGAGTTGCTGCATTTGAAATCCGGGCATATCCTGTGGATCAATCTGTTTGCCCTGCTGCGTATTTACTGGTGGTTCAATCCCCTGGTTTATCTCTGCGAAAAACTGCTGCGGCAGGATATGGAGCAGGCCTGTGACGAGGGATGCCTGTACTATACGGGTGTCAGCGAACGGGAATATGGCAGGCTGCTGCTGGCCATGGCCGCCAGGCAGGAAAATATGAGATTGGCGGGGGCGGCCACTTTTCTGAGGGACAGGGACTATCATTCTCTGAGGAATCGTATCGGCAGCCTGCGGGGAAAGTGCGGCCTCAGAAAGTATCGGCTCATCCACAGGAATCTGACCCTGGGGTGCGCTGCTCTGTTGGTGCTGGGCGTTCTGGCCGTGGGGGCTACTTCCTATCCCCGGTATACCCGAATGCAGGAACTGTTCTTGTATGATGAAGGGCTGCGTCTGATCTGCAATGACACGCCCCAACTCCGGGAGGCGGTGCAGGTGGTGGACGGATTTCTGCAGATTGATCCGGAGCGGATGGACGCCTGTTTAAAGGAATTGGAGATTGAGGGGGAGTATGTCTACCTTAGCTTTGACACCATCATGAAAGTGCCGGGCTCGGGGGGCTGCGGTAATGTGGGTATGATCCAGCCGGGAAACTACGAGGATATCTTTTATCTGCGGGCAGAAACCTGGGAGAATGATCTGCTGGAATTCTGTCTGAAATATTTGTTATAACGTACATAGTCGTTTGGTGCAAAGGGTCTTGTCTGAACAGGCAGGCAGCCGATATCAATAGAGAAGGTTGGAACGGTCTGGATGAAGCAGACCGATGTAGGATAAAAAGGATCGCAGGCAAAATCGGAGCGCGGAGCAGTGAGGCTTCGGTTAGACGGACAGAGGTAAGCATGGGACAGGTAACATTGACATTCGTGGAGGGCGAGGCGGCATTGGAGCCGGACGAAATCCTCTATATTGAAACTTGCAGGCATAAAAATATTTTTCATACGAAGGAGCGCACCTACAGCATCTATCGCAAGATGGATGAGATCGAGGCCCTCATGGAGGGGATGGAGTTTTTGAGATGCCATCAGAGCTTCCTGGTGAACATGCGCTATATCCGAAAGATCAGCAGTTATGTGATGACCTTGACCACAGGGCAGGAATTGTCTGTGCCCAAGGCCCGCTACCGGGAGGTTAAGCGTCGGTATGCGGAGTATTTGGAGCGGGATAAGAGATAGATGTGATTTTGGGATTATTGCAGATATTTTAGCAGAGAAGCCGTGGAAAAACGGCTTCTTTTTTATGGCGTATTTTCTTTTATTGTATTTTCAGAGACATGCATTTATAATAGAATTGATAAATAGAAACGGATTGAGCCGATCATGTGGAGATCACAGGAAAGGGGAGCTGCCGTGTTTGGGTTTAAAAGAAAAACAGGAGAGATTGACGCTCAGTTGACCATCGTGGCCAACAGTCTGGCTAACAATTATAAGGATGCGGCCAGGGATGGGCTGAAGGAGGCACGGAGACTGTTTGAGGCACTGGAGGGCGAATTGCCGGAGCGGGAGCGAAAGCGGATCAGCCGACAGATCGACGGTTTCCAGGAACAGATGAAGGGATATTCCCATTATAATCATATTGGGTGGTAGGAAAATAAGGAACCAAAAACAGCATTTCCCCGGACAGCGCGTTGCTCCCAATGCGGACGCTGCGGCGGGCGGGGAGGCGGAATTAGAAAAAGAAAGAGGATAAAGGATGAGGCTGATAATTGTACGACACGGGGACCCGGACTATGAGAAGGATTCCCTGACAGAGAAAGGCTGGCGGGAAGCGGCCATATTGGCGGACAGGATATCCCGGCTGGAGGTGAAGGAATTTTATGTGTCCCCGCTGGGACGGGCCAGGGACACGGCTTCCCTGACACTTGAAAAAATGGGCCGAAAGGCCACCGTATGTCCCTGGCTGCGGGAGTTTGCGCCACGGATTATGCGGCCGGACGTGTCGGACCGGACTACCATCTCCTGGGACTGGCTGCCCCAGGACTGGACTGGAGTGGATGAATTTTACCGCCGTGACCAATGGAGTACGCCGCCCATGATGCGGGAGGCCATGGCCGCAGATCCGGATACAGGGGAAATGCGGGTGGGCATTCAGGAAGAATATGACTGGGTGATACGGGGATTTGACAGTCTTCTGGCGGATCACGGCTATCAGCGCAAGGGGGAAATCTACCGTACAAAACAGTCAAATCAGGACATCCTGGTATTTTTTTGCCATTTTGGTGTAGAATGTGTACTGTTGAGCCATTTATTGGGTATTTCTCCCATGGTGCTGTGGCATGGGACCGTGGCAGCTCCCACCTCCGTTACCACACTTTATACGGAGGAGAGGCGGCGTGGAAAAGCTATTTTCCGCATGACAGCCTTTGGAGATGTCTCCCATCTGTATGAAGCAGGGGAGGAGCCGGCCTTTGCGGCCCGGTTCTGTGAGGTCTATGGCAGCGATGAAAGACATGACTGAAGAATTGTGCTGACCGGCGCGGCGGGATAAGAAAGGCCCGGCGGTATGCGGAGCTGGGAAACCGACAGTGACAGATGGGGAAAAAACACATATATTGATTATGAGATGATTCAGAAAGCAGGGGCATTTTCTGTTTGTCCGCTCTTCGTGGTCCGATTTATGCAGGACGGGAGCGGAGGTTTACGGATGTGCGCGGTGAATGGATGAGAGAGATATTGCAGATAGCCACAGGTTTATCTATTCCTTTTGCGGGAACCACGCTGGGCGCAGCCATGGTGTTCCTGATGAAGAATGAGATGAATAAGAAGCTGGAGAAGCTGTTGTTGGGCTTTGCCGCAGGGGTGATGATCGCGGCATCCGTATGGTCGCTGTTGATTCCCGGCATTGAGATGGCGGGGGAGCAGGGAAAAATCCCTTGGGTGCCTGCCACGGTGGGCTTTCTGCTGGGTATGTCCTTCCTGCTGGTACTGGACAGCCTGATTCCTCATCTGCACCTGGACAGCAGCAGCCCCGAGGGTGTGAAGTCGGGGATGGGAAAGACGGCCATGCTGGTCTTTGCGGTAACGCTGCACAATCTGCCGGAGGGCATGGCCGTGGGTGTGACCTTCGCAGGGGCTATGATGGGCAATACGGGCATCACCATGGCGGGGGCTTTCGCTCTGGCAGTGGGCATTGCCATCCAGAATTTCCCCGAGGGCGCTATTATTTCCATGCCGCTGAAGAGCAGCGGACAGGGCATTTCCAAAGGGAAGGCATTTTATTATGGCATGCTTTCCGGCCTGGTGGAGCCCATCGGCGCCGTGATTACCATATTGCTGACCAATCTGGTGGTGCCCTTTTTGCCCTATCTGCTTTCCTTTGCGGCGGGGGCCATGATCTATGTGGTGGTGGAGGAATTGATACCGGAATCCCAGTCAGGAGAGCATACCAACATCGGCACTATCGGCGTAGCCATGGGCTTTACGCTGATGATGGTGCTGGATGTGGCGCTGGGGTAGGAGGGCTCCGTTCTGTGTGCCGGCGGTGCAGGCTTTGTCTGTAGGGATCCATGGCATACGGGATCGGACAGGGGGATTTGGTCGAAAATAAAGCAGACTTGATGTACAGGAGAAGAGATGTGAGCAGAGAAAAGTACAGGGAACCGGGGGAGCTCCCGCTGATTGAGGAATATCCCGATGTTTTTGTCTTTCAGGACGGCAGGCGGGTGGAAACCCCACAGGATTGGGTCGCCAGGCGGGAGGAGATCAAAGAACTGTTTGCGTATTATGTATATGGTCCCCTGCCGGAGACGGAGGGACAGCAGGTGCGCTGGCGTCTGGAGGAGCAGCGGGTCTGTTCGAGGGCTGTGGCCATGCCGGAGGGCAATTCCCCCATGTTGAACGCAAGGGTCATGGAGCTGGAGGCCATCGTGGCATACCGGGGCAGGGAGGCCCGCTTTCCTGCCCTGGCGGTTCTGCCGATGGAGGCTCCCGCTCATGGATTGTACCCGGTGCATCTGGAGATGCGCTTTGTGGAAGAGGGGAAGAGTTTGGAGGCCGGCGATAACGCCTTTTACGCGGCGAGCCGGGGATATGCCACCATCTGCTGCAACCCCACGGATGTGGCGGCGGATACCCCCGGTCGCCGCGGCGCTTTTTATACGCTTCATCCCTATGAAGGGGACTGGCGGAAGCAGACGGGCGCGCTGGCAGCCTGGGGCTGGGGAGCCTCCCGGCTGCTGGACATGCTGGAGCAGGGACTGGGGGAGCAACTTTTGGTGGATCCTTCCAGGAATATTCTGTCCGGCGTATCCCGGTACGGCAAGGCGGCGCTGGTGGCCGGGGCTTATGATTCCCGGTTCCGGGTGGTGGTTCCCGCCTGCTCCGGCGCAGGGGGCATGGCCCTGTATCGCTGCTGTACGGAGGGACGGGTTTACGACCTGAAATCTCTGGGGTATGTGAATGAGCAGGGCGGGACCACTCATGTGACCGGGCAGAACGAGCCCCTGAGTTGTCTGCAGGGAGAGGGGGAAAGGCATTGGTTCAATGACAGATTCCTTAAGTTTGACTGTGTATCCCGGCTGCCGGTGGACCAGCATCAGTTGGCGGCTTTGACAGCGGACTCCCGGCAGTATCTTTTTGTGGTTATTGCGGCTCATGGGGAGGACTGGGTCAACGGCGGTTCCATGTATGCGGCTTATAAGGAGGCCGAAAAGGTCTTTGACTTCCTGAGCCTGGGCAGCCATATCGCCATACAGGTTCATCTTCGGGGACATGCCCTGCTTATGGAGGATATGGTCAAACTTCTGGACTATTGTGATGTGCAGATGTACGGCGCGGAGTGGAACCGGCAGCATACCCGGCCTGAACAGCTGAAGACCTGTGTATATGACGGACAATAATTTCGGCAGAAAAAGGAGCAAGCAATGATATACTTATCTCATTTTACATTTCCCACCGGGGAACAGGAATCCGATTTTTTCTGGGGCGAACAGCGCACCTGTTACGATTCGTATTATCCTTTTCAGATCCTTTCCCGGCGGAAGCTGCGGATGTTGGACTTTGAGCCTGTGACAATTCTTTACGGAGGCAACGGCTCCGGTAAGACCACGGCACTGAACGTGATCGGGGAGACCTTGAAGCTGCAGAGGGACACCCTGTATAACCGCAGCAATTTCTTTGAAACCTATTGTAAGCTGTGTGACTTTGAGACCCTGGAGCCCATTCCCAAACTGAGCCGGATTATCACCAGCGACGATGTGTTTGATTTTATGTTGAATCTGCGTTCCCTGAACGAGGGGATTGACAGGAAACGGGAGGATGTGTTCAGCGAATACCTGGAGAACAAGTATGCCCGTTTCCAGATGCGCTCCCTGGAGGATTACGAGCAGCTTAAGAAGGTGGTGCAGGCGCGCTCCAAGACCCAGTCCCGATATGTGCGCGCCAATCTGATGGACAATGTGCGGGAACATTCCAACGGGGAGAGTGCCTTTCTGTATTTCTCGGAAAAAATACAGGAGAACGGGCTCTATCTGCTGGACGAGCCGGAGAACAGCTTATCCCCCCAGCGGCAGCAGGAACTGCTGCGGTTTTTGGAGGATTCCGCCCGGTTTTTTGGCTGTCAGTTTGTCATGGCCACCCATTCCCCGTTCCTGTTGTCCATGCGGGGAGCCAAAATCTACGATCTGGACGAGGATCCGGTGGATGTGAAGCGCTGGACAGAACTTTCCAATGTCAGGGCCTACTATGATTTCTTTCAAAAACACGAAGGGGAGTTTTAGTGAAAAACAGACATACGGCGGGGCACTTCTCAATCGGAAGTGCCCCGCCGGGTTTTAAGTCCTATCTTCCAGTATTCGGAAAGAAACCGTTACTACAAACAGATCCGCATTGGTTTCCCAGCTGAAGCTGCCGCCGCAGGCTTCCGTAAAGCTCTGGGCGATGGACAGTCCCAGGCCGCTGCCGCCGTCCGTGCGGCTTAAGTCTCCCCGGGCAAAGCGTTCCGTGAAATCCTTGTCCTTATCCAGCTCCTGCCGGGAGGTGTTCTTAACGCTGGCTACAGCCAGCTGTCCGTCGTTCTGCAGGCTTACAAACACTCTTGAACCGTCCAGGGAATATTGTATGGCATTCTGGAACAGATTCTGAAATACCCGGTACATCCGCTGGCCGTCGGCCATGATCATCACCGGTGTCTCAGGCAGTTCCGTGCGGAAAGTGACTTTGCTGCCTGCAATCTGCTCTTCCATATCCGCCAGAGTCTGGCGCAGCAGCTTACAAAAGTCCAGTTCCTCCATATGCATGGGGAGCTCCCCGGATGCTGCCTTGCTCACGGCAAACACGTCCTGCACCATGTTTTTCAGCCGCTGGGATTTTTCATCCAGGATTTTCACATAGTCCCGCACATGCTCCGGCAGTTCTTTCTCTTCTTTCAGGAACTGCACATAGCTGATGATGGAGGTAAGCGGCGTCTTGATGTCATGGGAGACATTGGCGATCAATTCCACTTTCATGCGTTCGCTCTTCATCTGCTCGTCCACGGCGATGGCCATGCCGTGCCGGATGTCTTCCAGTTCCGCCATGGCGTCCTCCAGGTCATGGCCTGAGAGGGGAGTGCCCGGGTTCCCGTCTTCGCTTTCAGAGGCATTTCCGTCCCAGTTTCCGGCGTAATTCCCGTTGCGGATGTCCCGGATGCGGATTGACAATGCCTCCAGATCTCTGGCGGTTTCCATATTTTTCACGCCGATCCGGTACTGCAGCAACAGAAATCCCACCAAGATCAGAAAGAACAGGCTGCCCAAGCCCCACAAGACGCCCATGGTGTTTCTGCCTCCCTGGGTAAATCCTATTATTCCGCCCGCCAGCATCAGCAGTCCGTAGACAGCAGCCGCGGCAAAGGCGGCCCCGTTGCGGTGGGCTGTCCTCACGGGCAAGGGCTGCCGCAGATCCCGGGCGCTAAAGGTCCGGCACAGCCTGGCCGCCAACCCCTGTGTCCATACTTTTCTGTTGTGCCGCAGGTCATTGACGGCCAGATAGAGCAGCCAGAACAGCAGGATCCAGACCGGAGCGGGCAGATAGCACAGGGCCTGGCCCAGAGGGCGGCTTGCATAGGAGAGGGCATAGCTGTAGGATTCTGCCTCCGCCCAGTAGATGGCTTCTTCGATATAGTCCCCATAGTTCTGGGAGATCCATATGACGCAGTTTAGGAACAGGAGATACAGGATCAGAAGCCCCATCAGGATCTTGCACTCAAACCATATTTTTCCGGTAAACCGGGCAATGCCCGCATCCGCTTCCCGCTTGGATTTCCGGCACAGAAACGATGTCAGCAGCAGCACCAGCCCTGTCCCCAGACAGATCATGTCCCGGATCAGTGTCTTTCTGTTTTCTCTTATGTTGTACTGCATCCAGTACAGGGAATTGTCCATCTGACGGTAGCCGCTTCTGCCGTAAGAACTTTCCGAATACAATACGGGTTCTTTGGCCGCAGCCATATAGATCACGGCTTTTTTCATCTCTTCATCCGCCGGGAAATTGCGGTAGCCGGGTACATACCACGCGCTCTCGTCCCGATAGTAGCCGTCCCCGTAGACATCCAGTTCCTTACCGTCCTTGAAAATCCGTACTTTTCCCTCCGCATACTGCAGCAGAAAATTGTACCCCTCCGGCGCGGTCAATTTGTCCTCCTGGGGAAGCAGTTCCGAATTGGTGTAGAGAACCTTGCCGTCATAGGATATGGAGTAGAGCAGGTTCTCGTCCTGTTTGATGCTGTCATGGTACTGCTGGGCAGCTTTTCTGTATTGCTCCCGGCGCTGTTCCTCCGTGAGGGGTTCCGCACCCAGCTCCAATTCCCATTTTTCCTCATTCTGATTGTAGATCCACTCGTAGGGCTCCAGCTGCAGCTGCCTATACTCGGATATACCTTCGTAGAGTTCCACAGGGATATCCGAATAAGCCGTTGCCTCCACAACATTGTCCCCATAAGAACCGGGGGAGAAATAAGTCCCCCAATCGTAACCGTAATAATGGCTGCCAAAACAATCTGTAGCCATGGCCAGAAAGGTCTCCAGACGGCCCGAGATATACCCTCTGAAATGCGATCTTTGCTGGTAGTCGTCCTGCAGTGCCCTGTCCGGGTACTTCCAGGAGAAATCATCCGGCAGATTTTGCAGAAGGCTGACCGTGCCGCCCAGCGTCAGGCTGGCCCCTGTGAAGAAGATCATAAAACTAATTCCCTTTTTTCTGTTTTTCCATTTTGTATCCAATGCCCCACACCACCTTTATATATTCTGGCTCTTTTGGATTCAGTTCCACTTTTTCCCGGATGCGCCTGATATGTACCATCACGGTGTTCTCAGACGCGAAAGCCTCCTCGTCCCATACCCGGCGATAAATCTCCTCGGCGGGAAACACCCGTCCCAGGTTGCGCATGAACAGATCTACGATCCTGGTCTCCGTGGCGGTGAGTTTGACGGGTTCTCCGTCCGCGTAGAGGGCTTTTTCCTCTGTGCGGTATACAAGCCGTCCGTTCCTGATTTCTTCCACACAGTTCCCGGCGTTGATATCTCCCAGCATGGTGTAGCGGCGCAGCTGGCTTTTCACCCGGGCCGCCAACTCCTGGGGATTGTAGGGTTTGGACACATAGTCATCCGCGCCCATGGAAAGTCCCAGCACTTTGTCGCTGTCCTCACTCTTGGCGGAGAGCACGATGATGGGGATATTCTGCTTCTCCCGAATGCGCAGCACTGCCGACAGTCCGTCCAGCCTTGGCATCATCACATCAATGAGTACCAGCCGTACCTGACGGGCGGCAAGAATATCCAGGGCCTGCAGCCCGTCATAGGCTTTCAGCACTTCATAGCCCTCTCCTTCCAGCAGGATGCTGATGGCTTTTACAATCTCCCGGTCGTCGTCCACGACCAACACGCAATCGCTCATGTTGTCCCTTTCCGAAAAAAAATGCAGCTGTTTCTCTTAAGCTGGTATCAGGATAAACCTAAATATTTACAAAAACAGCAGGGTGTTTCTTACAAGTTTCTTACAGCGCTTTTCTATTTTATTCTTTTTCACGGAGTATGACAAGGGAGTTTTGGGGCGCTGTAAGACTTTACCAGAGAATCGGTCTTTTCCTTGAAAGAAAATTGACAGTGGCCCTGTGTGCGGCTATAATAAAATGCGTATACTATTAAAAATTCAAACAGGCAGGAGGGCGCTATGGTATTGAAGGACAAGGTAGCAATCGTGACAGGCGGAAGCAGGGGCATCGGCTTTGCCACAGTGAGAGCGTTTTTGCAGGAAGGCGCGGCGGTGGTGCTGTGCGCCAGCAGACAGGAGACGGCGGACAAGGCCGTGGCTCAGCTGAAGGAAGAGTTCCCTGAAGCTAAAGTGGAGGGCATCTGGCCCAACCTCAGCAGTTTTGGGGATGTAAAGGCGGCGTTTGACCGGGTGGCAGAGCAGTATGGCGGTCTGGATATCCTGGTGAACAATGCGGGAATCTCGGAGAGTACGCCTTTCTCCGGTTATACGGAGGAGACTTTTGACAAAGTGATGGATTTGAATTTAAAGGGCACCTTCAACTGTTCCAAGGCGGCGGCCGATCTTATGGAAAAGAAGGGCAGCGGCGTGATTCTAAACACCTCCTCCATGGTCAGCATATCGGGACAGCCCAGCGGGGTAGCCTATCCCACCTCCAAGTTTGCCGTGAACGGCTTTACCCTTTCTCTGGCGCGGGAACTGGGCCCTAAGGGCATCCGTGTGAATGCGGTGGCGCCGGGTATCACGGAGACGGATATGATGAAAGCAGTGCCCAAAGAAGTGATAGACCCCATGATCGCCCGCATCCCCCTGCGCCGTCTGGGACAGCCGGAGGACATTGCCAACGCCTTTGTATTTCTGGCGTCGGAGAAGGCCTCCTATATCACCGGTGTGGTGTTGAGCGTGGATGGTCTGATGAGGGCCTGAATATAGAAGTTGGGAAAGGCCATTCGGTTTTGCCGGATGGTCTTTTTGAATTAATAAATAATATGCGATATAATTTGAGAAAGTTTTAGTAATCATATATATTTAATGGAATAATTGACAAAAAGAAAAAGATACGGTATTATTATGATGTATCCAAAAGGTGTTTTGCAGTAATGTCTGGGCTGGCGGTAATGTAAACATAAAGGAGGAAAACATTTATGAAGAAAAGAGTGGGCATGAAATTGATTTCGGCGGCTTGTGTCGGCATCTTGTGCATCGGAATGACAATGATGGCATCTGCCAGTACAAGAGGGGCCTGTATGCATCATAATACAAAATGGTTTGGAGAAACGGTGGATTATAGGACGAGCAACCATACTGTCACCCTGCAGGCAAGCCAGGGACCGCAGATTTGCAGTTATTCAAAGTGGGTTGATAAGACCACTCTGATGTGCACAGATTGCGGCTATGTAATAGGAGGCGACACCTATTACCATGAAAAGCATAGCCTCTGTGGTATAGACTATTGATTTGACGTTCTAACAACATGCCAGCCTTGGATTCCATGGACATGGGCAGAATTTGGATACGGATTGATAACCGTTGGCACAATGTCACAGAAAAGCCGTTGGCTTGTCCATATTTCAGAAATATGGGAAAAGGATAGCGATGAGACATAAAGTATTAAGAAAAATAAGTTTTCTGTTAAGCATCTGTCTCCTGCTTGCCGCCTGCGGACGGGAGCCGGGTCCCAATGGGACGGCAGCCACCGGAGCGGAAACAGCCGGGACCGAACAGACATCAACTCCAGAACCCCAGACGGACTGGCAGGAAAAGAGACTTCCGACAGCAGGAGCTGTGAAGGATGCGCTCTTGTATGTAAATGACAATATATCCGTAGAGTACAGGGAGCCCGGGGAAACGGTTGCTCATACCTGTCTTCAGCTTGCCTGGGGTAACGATTTCTATGTGCTGGACTCGTATCGACAGCAGGATACCGTAAGTGCTTCTCTGCAAAAGATTAACGGGGACACTGGGGCGGGAGAACAGGTCTCCTTGTCCACCGGCGTCTGGGAGATAGAAGGCGGCTTAATACAGGGAATGGATGTGGTAAACGATGACAGACTGGTATTCTGGGTCAGCGGCAGGAGTGCCCAGGATGATCAGGAGATCCGATCCTATGCTGTGTATACGGATTGCCGGGGCCAGATACAGAATAAGGTGGAACTGACAGACATCCTGCGGGAGAACGGCATCCGGGAGGGACTTGCATACGCCGTTCTGTTCCTGGGCAGCGACAGTCAGGGAAATGTGTACATAGACGATGTGGACGGACAGACTGTCTATATGCTGGATGCCGAAGGAAAGCTGGCAGGGAGTTATGCCTATCCCTCGGAAAACGGCGCAGGCAGCCAGAGTTTCCGCACATCCGATGGAAAAAGGATTCTTGTCTGCGGCGTGCCGGGAGAATGGGAGTGGGTTCAGCTGGATCCGGATACGGGGGAAGCAAACCGCCATTCTCTACAGGGAATCAAAAATGTCCAGAGATGGTACGCCATGTGGGGAAACATGCTGTACTACGCTGCGGATCATCAACTGGTAAGCTGGGATACTGACACAGGCGAGAGAAAGCTGCTGGCAAGACTGGACGAGGTTGCCGGCTATGCGGATGCGCTGGAAATGGCGGTGATGCCCGCAGGGAATGGACTCAGACTGCTGTTAACGAAAACGGATGAAGCCCGGAGATATATTTTGACGCTCTCCCAGGATCGGCCTGCGGCGGAGGGGGAAATACAGGTGGCCAATCTGTATGGAGAGAGTTCCTTCTTCTCGGAAAGGGTGCTCAGCTTTGGCAGGGAAAATCCCTCCTTCGGAATTCAATATCAGGCGGCTTTTCAGGAGGCGGAGGCCGACAGAGTATTGCTGGAGGTGGCCAACGGAGGGGGGCCGGATCTTTTGTATCTGCCCCGACAGAATGTGAAGGCCCTGCAGGCCAACGGAGCGCTGGGAGAACTGGGGCAGCTTCTTTCCCAGGATACTCTGGATGTTCTGCTGCCGGGGGCCGTTCAGGCGGGAACTTATGAGGGCGGCCTGTATGCGGTTCCCCTGTCGGTGTATGTCAGAACGCTCCTGACCGCCAGGGCCTACTGGCAGGAGGATGGCTGGACCACCCGGGATATACTGTCCCTGCTTGCCGAACAGGACGATATCGAAGGTCTGTTTGTGGATATATCCGGTCAGGATGAATACGCTTATAACCTGTATTTTCTGATGGGAATGGACATCCCGAATTCCCCTTTCATCAAGGATGGGGTGAGCAGTTTTGACTGTCCGGAGTTCCGGGAAATCCTGAAGACAGTTAAGGATATGACCCAAAAGGCCGAAAACAACAGCACATTATATGACCGCACTGCGCCGCTGGTGTCGGGAGGTTATCTGGGAGTGGAATGCATGGTGTGGGATATGAAGATTTTCAGTGAGACCTGCGAGAAATTGGGTGATAACGCGAATCTGGTGGGCTATCCCTCTGATGCGGGAGGCAGTCACTTCCTGGTGGATAAAGGCATGCTGGTGGTCAATCAGAACGCCATGGAGAAAGAGGGAGTGAAGGAACTGGTCAACTACCTGCTCAGTCTGGAGAGCCAGCAGCTTCTGTCCCAGTCTATCAGCGTCAGGGCCGATATACCAAGCGCTCAGGTCGCCTACAATGAGGCGGGTAAAACATACTATTGGAAATCCACAAACAACACCGGTTATCAGTTACCGGCGAAAGCGGATGGAACTTCCTATCTGGAAGAGTATGTGGAACTATTGGGGAAAGCTGTGCCCATGGCTTTTGATTCGGAGGAAGTCTTTAACCTTGTGATGGAAGATGCGGACAGCTATTTTCATTCAGACAAAGACTTGGATACGGTAGTAGATGCTATCCAGAAGCGGGTGCAGATCTATCTGGATGAACGACAATAAAGGCAGTGCTAAAAAAGGGCGTCCATACACCGAAAACGGTGGATGGACGCCTGTTTTACGCTTGGGATGCTATAGCTTTTTCTTGGCCCGTTCAGTGTATTTTTCTTCGCAGTATTTGCAGCGGTATACTTCTTTCACCGGGTCAGCCAGATAGAAAATGTGGGGCAGTTCCTGCTCAATGGAGGTGATGCAGCGGGGATTGTGGCAGTGGATTACATTTTTGATCTGCCGGGGCAGCACCAGGTCTTTTTTGTCCACGATCTCTCCATCCTTTATGACATTTACAGTAATGTTATGGTCAATGTATGCCAGCACGTCCAGGTCCAGCATATCAATGTCGCATTCTACTTTCAGAATATCCTTTTTACCCATTTTGTTGCTGCGGGCATTTTTTATGATAGCCACGGTGCAGTCCAGCTTGTCCAGGCCCAGGTGTTCGTAGATGGACAGGCTTTTTCCGGCCTTGATATGGTCCAGCACGAAGCCTTCCTCAATTTTTCCCACGTTTAACATATGATATCTCCCTTCTAACAATATTGCAGATGATTGTGAATTTCCCGGCCTCTGCTTTATGCCAGTTCCAGCAGGGTCAGGATCAGGGCCATGCGCACATAAACGCCGTATTGGGCCTGCCGGAAGTAAGCGGCTCTGGGGTCGTTGTCTACCTCCACCGAGATCTCGTTGACCCGGGGCAGGGGGTGGAGCACCAACATGTCCGGTCCCGCCAGGGCCATCTTGGCCTTGTCCAGAATATAGAAATCTTTCAGACGGATATAATCCTCTTCGTTAAAAAAGCGTTCCTTCTGTACCCGGGTCATATACAGCAGATCCAGCCGGGGCATCACATCTTCCAGGCTGGTGACTTCCTCATAGGAGATTTCCCTGGTTTTCAGCATCTCCGTGATATAGTCGGGGACTTTCAACTCTTCCGGGGAGATGAAAAGAAAGCGGATATCCTCGTAGCGCACCAGGGCGTGGATCAGGGAATGTACGGTACGGCCGAATTTCAGGTCGCCGCACAGGCCGACGGTAAAGCCGCTCAGGGAGCCTTTCAGGCTGCGGATGGTCAGCAGATCCGTTAATGTCTGGGTGGGATGCTGATGTCCGCCGTCCCCTGCGTTGATCACCGGAATCTGGGAATGCTCCATAGCTACCATGGGCGCCCCCTCCTTGGGATGGCGCATGGCGCAGATATCGGCGTAGCAGGAGATAACCCGGATGGTGTCGGACACGCTCTCCCCCTTGGAGGCGGAGGAGGAGCCTGCATCGGAAAAGCCGATGACGCTGCCGCCCAGGCGGGTCATGGCGGATTCGAAGCTCAGGCGGGTACGGGTGCTGGGCTCATAGAAACAGGTGGCCAGGATCTTGCCGTCGCAGGCGTGGGCGTATTTGGCCTTGTTGTGTTCGATGTCATTGGCCAGGTCAAAGAGCCTGTCCAGTTCCTGGGTGGTGAAATCCAGGGGACTCATAAGATGTCTCATATTTTTATTTCCTCCTATTTTAAGTTCCGCTTATTCCCCCAAAGCACACAATCCCGGTGATGCATGTCCGTCCGCCGGGGCGTCCGTACAAGCATCAGTGCGCTTTGCTGGAATAAGCTGATTTGGAATGCAGCGTATTCCCCGCGGGCACGAAAGAAAAGCCGAAGAGGAAACTCTTCGACTTTCTGTATTTATGACATATAAGTGACCAATTCCTCCACGGGTTTGCGTCTGGGGGCCACAGGGGATTCTGCGGGATAACCCACGGGAATTACGGCTACCACTTCCCTGTCTGCGGGAACGTTCAGCAGATCGGCTATCTTATCATCGTCGATGATCCCCATGATAACAGTGCCCAGTCCCTTATCATAGGCGGCCAGGCAGAACGCCTCGCTGGCAACGCCGGCGTCGAACATCTGCCAGCCCTCTCCCCGATGAGTGGAGTAGGAGCCGTCACGTTCAAAGCCGCTGCGGTTTTTGAGGATGGTAACCACGATGGCCATGGGCGCCTGGTCGATGATGACACCATTGCCCGCGTAGCCGGAGGTACATTTCGCCACCTCCGCTTTCAGACTGCCTTCCACGGCGATATACCTGACGATCTGTGTATGTTTCCAACTGGGGGCATAGGATGCGGCTTCCACCACTTCACCGATCAATTCATGAGGAACCGGCTGACTGGTGTAGGAGCGGATGCTTCTGCGTCCCATGATACATTCTCTTGCGTTCATATGTCTACCTCCTTATTTGAGTTCCGTATATTCCCGGACTGCACACATGGCCGGGGATCCGCATATTTTTATTTATTCTAACACAATGCGCCGGAGGTTGCAAAGGATTTTTGCTTGTAAAATATTCGAATGCACTTTATAATGGGCAAATAAGGAACATTGTGTATGCCGGCATAGGAGGCGGAGCCACCGGGAATTGAGCAGGAGAATGCGGCGGCCGGCTCTGGAACGAAAATTTTATATCATAATGGAAAGGATCAACAGCCATGGAAAAAATATGCCCAATCCGGGGGGAATATTTGTATTTGCCCGTCTGCGCAGGCAGGGAAGAGAGAAAACTGGAGATTTTTCTGAAATCCGAGGGAGAGATGCCTGAAAAAATCTTTGAGTTTATGGTGCCGGTGGACGGAACCGCTGCGGGAGGATATGTCTGTGACTTTTATGCACAGATCCCGGTCAGGCAGTATCAGGGCCGGGAGTTCCTTATCTGCGGCGAGTTTCCCATGGCTTTTGAGGAAGGCATTTTCGTGTCCGGGAAGCGGCAGACTGGGAGTCAGGCGCGGCCTGCGGTTCATTTTACCGCGGCCAGCGGCTGGACCAACGATCCAAACGGGCTGATCTATGCGGAGGGCATATATCATCTGTATTTTCAGTACAACCCTTTTAACACCTCCTGGAACAATATGAGCTGGGGGCATGCGGTGAGTGAAGATCTGCTTCACTGGAAGCAGCAGGACACGGTGTTGTTTCCGGACGGGAGCGGGACCATGTTTTCCGGCTGCGCCATAGGCAATGACCGGGGGATGCTGGGCTTGCCCAAGGAAGCGCTGCTGTTTTTTTACACGGCGGCGGGAGGAAGCAACGATTGGAGCAGGGGCCGGGAGTTTACGCAGAAAATCGCGTACAGCCTGGACGGCGGCAGGACGCTCTGCAAGATGGAGGAGCCCTGCCTGCCCACGGTCTGCCGGGAGAACCGGGACCCTAAAGTATACTGGCATGAGGAGTCTCAGGCTTATGTGATGGCGCTGTGGCTGGAAGAGAATGATTTTGGGATATTCCGTTCCGAAGATCTGGCGCATTGGGAACAATCGGACAGATTCACGCTGGAAGGCGCCTGGGAATGCCCGGATCTTCTGTGTCTGAGGAGCGAAGACGGGGAGACATGCTGGTTTTTCTGGGCGGCGGACGGTTTCTGTTTTCCCGGTGAATTTGACGGGTATCATTTCCGGCCGGAGGGCAGCAGGCAGCGGGCCTATGTGAACAGCATCCCCTATGCAGCCCAGACCTACTCCGGCGTGACAGGACGAGTGATTTCCATTCCCTGGCTGCGGATGGAGAATGACGGCAGGCCTTTCACCGGGACTTATGGCATTCCGGTGGAACTGGGCTGCAAAAAGACGGGGGAGGGCTGTGTTCTGACCCAGCGGCCCGTGAGAGAGTTGCTGGAGAGTCGTGTTCGTATAGGGATCGAAGGGGCCGCTCCCGGAGGCGGCTCCGTGGTTCAGGAAGGTGGAAGGATCATTTGCAGGCCCGGAAAGGGAAAGGCCTTGGTGTTGGAGATGCGGGCGCTTGATGGCGGGGCTGTGTACACCTGGGAGATCAATGGCAGCAGGGTCTGCTATGATCCGCTCTCCGGACTGTTTGCGGTGGACGGAGAAGAGAGCCGGGTGGGCTGCGGCTATAGAGAGTTGACTTTGATCGTGGATGACAGGATTCTGGAGGTCTTTTTTGAAGGGGGCATTAGTCTGGGAACTTTTCTACTGCAGGGACGGGAGGCCGGTTTGGCAATGCCGGAGGCATTTGCGGCAGAGTATACCGCCTATGAGGTGTGAGCATGAAACGGGGACAGGGAGTGAGAAACGACAAATGTGATCTAATGGTATAATTATGAGGGAGCCGTCAACAACTGGGAGATCCCTTTGTTTGTGGTTCTCCACAGCGGAGACGGTCCGCCATCGCTTTTGGCTGCAAAAAGAGATTTGTAAAATAAGCATTGACTGCCGAATTGCCGGCGGGAGGGACGGATCCTTGTGATCTGTCCGCCCGCCGGCAGTTTTTATATGGGCAGACTGCCATTAGGTAATCTTCACTAAGTTCTCCCGGTCCATTTTGGTAATCTCCACGAAACAAATAAATCTTCGAAAAGTCCTTGTATTCCCAATGAAAATTTGCTAATATCAAACTAATTACCAATTAAATGTAGATTAATTTAGCTTAATGAAAAGTATTAATAGGAGAAAGGAAGGAACCACCATGGGCATTGTTTATCTATCGGAGGAGCGGCTGTTTAAGCTGGATACTCCCCATACGACCTATTGCATCGGCATCATAGACCAGGAGGGCTTTCTGGGACATGCCTATTACGGCGGGAAAATTGACGATGTGCGGGGGATGTCTGCGCTGATGCGCATTAATGAGAACCCTATGACGCCCCAGGTCAATCCCCGGGACAGGCTGTCTTTTCTGGACAGTTTTCCCACGGAGTATTCCGCTCACGGCGTGGGGGATTATCGGGAGAGCAGCGTCCGGGTACGCACCGTATCGGGCCACAGCGCCGTGCTGTTAACCTATGAGTCTCATGAAATATACCGGGGCAAGGAGGCGCTGGAAGGTCTGCCGGCCACTTTCGGCGGACAGGAAGAGGTGACCACGCTGGCTGTCACCTGCCGGGACAAGGCGCTGGGCCTTCGGGCTGTGCTGCTCTACAGTGTGTTTGAGGACACGGACGCCATTGCCAGGAGTGTACGCTTTTACAATGACGGGGGCCGGCCTCTCTATCTGGAGAAGGCCATGAGCGCCTGCCTGGATCTGGACAACCGGGACTATGACATGATCACGCTGCACGGTTCCTGGGCCAGGGAACGCCATATGGACCGCCGCAGGGTGAGCCATGGCAAACATGCCGTATCCAGCCTGCGGGGAGAACCGGGCCATCAGGAGCACCCTTTCCTGGCGCTGCCGGAGCGCACGGCCACTCAGGACAGAGGGGATGTGTACGGCTTCAGCCTGGTCTACTCCGGCAATTTCAGGATGCAGGCGGAGATGAATCAATTTGACAGCATCAGGGTAACCGCAGGGATTGAACCGGAAGATTTTAGCTGGAAATTAGCCCCGGGCGAAAGTTTCCAGACTCCGGAGGTCATTCTGGTCTACTCCGGGGAGGGTCTGGGGGGTATGAGCCGCGCCTATCACGACCTGTACAGAAAGCATCTGATCCGCAGCCCCTATCGGAACAAAAAGCGTCCCATCCTGATCAACAACTGGGAGGCAACTTATTTTGATTTTGATGAGAAGAAGCTGCTGGATATTGCCAGAGAGGCAGCGGGAATGGGTATTGAGATGCTGGTTATGGACGATGGCTGGTTTGGCAACCGTTTTGACGACAACCGGGCCCTGGGAGACTGGCAGGTCAATGAGGAGAAACTTAAAGGGGGCCTTAAAAAGCTGGTGGAGGGTGTGAACGCCCTGGGTCTGGAGTTCGGCATCTGGTTCGAGCCGGAGATGATATCCCCGGAGTCGGGGCTTTATCAGAAACATCCCGACTGGGCCATCGCCGTGCCCGGACGCACTCCCGGCCTGGCCCGGAACCAGTATGTGCTGGATGTCAGCCGCAGAGAGGTGCGGGACTGCATTCTGGAGCAGATGTTCGCCGTGCTTCACAGCGCCAATATCAAATATGTGAAATGGGATATGAATCGCCCCTTAAGCGATCTGGGCAGTGCCGCGCTGGAGGCGGACAGACAGGGCGAGTTGTATCACCGCTATGTACTGGGCATGTATGAAATGCAGGAGCGGCTGCTGGCGGAGTTCCCGGATCTGCTTCTGGAGAACTGTTCCGGCGGCGGTGCCCGATTCGATCCGGGTATGTTGTACTACAGTCCTCAGATCTGGTGCTCCGATGATACGGACGCCATCGAGAGGCTGGTGATCCAGGAGGGCACATCTCTGGTGTACCCGCTGTCTGCCATGGGGGCTCATGTCAGCGTGTGTCCCAACCATGCGGTGGGCCGGAATACTCCCTTTGAGACCAGGGGCTTTGTGGCCCTGGCGGGAACTTTTGGCTATGAACTGGACGTCACCGGGCTGAATCCTGAGGACAGGGAGATGGTGCGCCGGCAGACTGCCCTGTACCACAAGTTCAATGACCTGGTACGGGAGGGGGACTATTACCGCATTGCCTCCTATGGGGATAACCATCTGTATGACTGTTTCCAGGTGGTCAGCAAGGACAAGGGGGAAAGTCTGGTGTTTTATGTACAGGTACTGGGAGAACCCAACCGCCACAGCAGGATCCTGCGGCTCCGGGGCCTGGATGAGACCGCCGTGTATCATGTGTACGAGGCGGATATGCAGGGGCAGGCCCCCGGGGACGGACCGGAGGCTATGATCAAAGACACGGAAAAATCTTACAGCGGACAGCTGCTGCAAAACGGCGGCATGGTGCTGGAGCGCATGTGGGGGGATTTCCGGGCAAAGCTGGTCTGGCTGAAACGGCAGTGACAGGTGAAGCGGACAGAAACCTTCGATTACATAAATGGGGAAGAGACAAGCAAAAGAGGGAGGTTGAGAGATGGCAAAGGGCGTAAGGATGTCGGATATAGCCCAGCGTCTGGGGGTCAGTACGGTGACGGTGTCCAAGGCACTGGCGGACCAGAAGGGCGTCAGCGAGGAGATGCGGGAGCGGATTAAGGCACTGGCGGAGGAGATGGGGTATAAGCCGCCTGTCAGCAACCGCCAGGAGGCGAAACGCAGTTACAACATCGGCGTGATTATGGCTGAGATTTATGTGGAAAAGTATGCCACTTTTTACTGGGAATTCTATCAGAAGATCATCACCTGCGCGGTCCAGGAGAACTGTTATGTGATCCTGGAGGTATTGGACGCGGACCGGGAGCAGGAACTGGAAGAACCCAAGCTGGTGCAGGAGGATAAGATTGACGGGCTGATCATCCTGGGAAGTATCCAGTCCAAATATTTGCGGATGCTGAAGAAAAAGTGCAAAGTCCCGGTGGTGTATATGGATTTTTATGACAAACAACTCCAGGAAGACTGCGTGATCAGCAACAGTTTCTACGGTGCCTATTACATGACCAATTATCTGTTTCAGATGGGGCATGAGAAGATCGGCTTCGTGGGAACGGCGCTGGCCACGGAGAGCATTATGGACCGATATCTGGGATACCGCAAATCCCTGATGGAACATGGGGTGCAGGAGAGGGCGGACTGGGTGATCAAGGACAGGGAGGACGAGAGCAGCGCCTACTGCTTTGACAGGATTCCGCTGCCCGGGGAGATGCCCACGGCCTTTGTGTGCAACAGTGATCTCACCGCCAGCAGGATGGTGAAAAGCCTGCTGGAGGCGGGATACCGGGTGCCGGAGGACGTGTCTTTGGTGGGGTACGACGACTGGCTGTATCCCGGCCTGTGTGATGTGCCCATCTCCACTTATTCGGTGAATATGCCTCAGATGGCGAAAGCGGGAATTGACATTTTGGTGCGCCGGATCGGAGGGGATGACAGCCGCTGCAATATGCAGATCATCGAGGGGGAGATCGTGCTCCGGGACAGCGTCAGAAGATATGAGGCATATGACAGGTGAAGCTGTGTACCCTTTAGTGCCGTCGCGCAGCGGCTTAAGTTAGGAGGAAAGAGATGGGTATAGCGGAGGAAATGAGGGAGCATCTGGAGGAAAAGCTGCTGCCCTTCTGGAAAAATCTGAAAGACAATGAAAACGGAGGCTACTACGGCTTCATGGACGCGGAGGGAAGGGTGGACCGGCAGGCGGTCAAGGGCTGTATTCTGAACAGCCGGATCCTGTGGTTTTTCTCCAGCGCCTGGACGGTCTTGCAGGATCCCGGACTGAAAGAGTACGCGGACCATGCCTATCTTTTTTTAAAAGAGCATTGCCTGGACCGGGAGCGGGGCGGCGTGTATTGGTCAGTGACCTGGGACGGGAAACCGGAAGACACCACCAAGCATACCTACAACCAGGCGTTTGCCGTCTATGCCCTGTCCTGTTATTATGCGGCGTCCGGCTGTCGGGAGGCTCTGGAACTGGCCCTGGAACTGCAGGAGGTGATCGAGGGCAAATGCTTTGACCAATATGGGTATAAGGAGGCGCTGGACTTTGATTTTCAGCCTGCGGACAATGATAAGCTGTCGGAGAACGGCGTCATGGCAGACCGCACCATGAACACTCTGCTGCATGTGTTTGAGGCATATACGGAACTTTTGCGGGTTTCCGAAAATGAGACCGCGGCGGAGAAGCTGCGCTGGATGATGGATCTGATCGAGGACAGGATTTACAACCCGGTGCTTCACCGCCAGGAGGTATTTTTCGACAATGATATGAACAGTCTGATCGACCTGCATTCCTACGGCCATGACATTGAGACGGCCTGGCTGGTGGATCGGGGCGTGGAGGTGCTGGGGGATCCCGTTTACCGGGCGAAAATGGCCCCTGTCACGGCGGATCTGGAACAGAATGTGTATGAGACGGCCTATAGCCGCCACTCTCTGAAGAACGAGTGCGAGCGGGGCGTGGACGACGAGTGGCGGATCTGGTGGGTGCAGGCTGAGAGCGTGGTGGGCTTTTATAACGCCTGGCAGAAGTACCCGGAGAAAGATTATTTCCGGGAGGCTGCCCTGGATATCTGGGAATTCATCAAAAAATATGTGGTGGATTCCAAAGAGGGGGGCGAGTGGTACTGGCGGGTGGACGAAAACGGCAGACCGGATCCGGAAAAACCTGTGGTGGAGCCCTGGAAATGCCCCTATCACAACGGGCGTATGTGTATGGAATTGATGAAGCGGGTAAAAAACCCGGCATGAAGGCAGAGTGGCGGAATAAAATTCGGAAAGAAGGAAAACAACCATGATACATGAAAAATATTACGATCTGGCTGCGCAGCAGGAGAAGCTGATAACCAGAAAAAACGAGGTGGACACAGGCTTTTACAATGGCCTGTTTCAGCGGTACAGGTATCCGGTGCTGACCAGAGAGCATGCGCCTCTCCACTGGAGATATGATTTGAACCGGGAGACCAATCCCTATTTTATGGAGCGGCTGGGGATCAATGCGGTGATGAATTCCGGGGCCATTGAGCTGGACGGTAAATTTTATCTGGTGGCCAGGGTGGAGGGCAATGACAGGAAATCTTTCTTTGCCGTGGCGGAGAGTGATAACGGTATAGACAATTTCCGGTTCTGGGATTATCCCATCCTGCTGCCGGATACCTGCCCGGAGGAGACCAATGTATATGATATGCGGCTGACAAAGCATGAGGACGGCTGGATTTACGGCGTATTCTGCTCCGAGAGCAAGGATACCTCCGTGGGGGATCTGTCTGCGGCGGTGGCGGCAGCGGGCATTGTGCGCACCAAAAACCTGAAAGACTGGGAGCGTCTGCCCAATCTTAAGACCCTTAACTCCCCCCAGCAGCGCAATGTGGTGCTGCACCCGGAGTTCGTGGAGGGCAAGTATGCCTTTTACACCAGGCCCATGGACGATTTTATTGACACCGGTTCCGGCGGCGGTATCGGTTTCGGCCTGTGCGAGGATATCACCCATGCGGTGATCGATCAGGAAATAATCACCAGCAAAAGAAAATATCATACCATCACCGAGGTGAAGAACGGTGCGGGCGCAGTGCCCATCAAGACGGACCGGGGCTGGATTCATATCGCCCATGGGGTGCGCAATACGGCGGCGGGGCTGCGCTATGTGATCTATGCCTTTGCCACGGCTCTGGAGAATCCCGCTGAGGTAATTGCGGAGCCTTCCGGTCTGCTGATCGGCCCCAGGGGCCCGGAACGGGTGGGGGATGTGTCCAATGTGGTGTTTACCAATGGTGCCATCGCCCGAGAGAACGGGGACATCTATATTTACTATGCCTCCAGTGACACCCGGATGCATGTGGCTGTCACCACCATGGACAAACTCATTGATTATGTATTCAACACCCCGGAAGATCCTCTGCGCAGTGTGGAATGTGTGGCCCAGAGATGTGAGATGATTGGGAAAAATCTGGAATTGCTGCGGAGCTGAAGGCCGGGAGGAGATAAAGGATGAATACAGAATATTTGCGGCAGCAGGCTTTGCCCGGGGAGAAGCCCGTCTCCTGGCGGGAGCCGGAATTGGATTACTGCGGGCGGATTGACAGGGAACGGGAGGACGGAGCCCTGATGGTGTACCCTGCCAGCTTTGTGCAGATCCGCTTTACAGGCAGCGGCATTCGGGCGGTTTTTACCAATATCCGTTCCTACTGGACCAGCTGTATGGGCTGGATTCTGGACGGGCAGGAGTATCGGGGAGATCTGGCGGATCAGGGACAGACGGTTCTTACCCTGGGGGAAAATCTGGGGGAGGGGGTACATGAACTGTGCCTGTTCAAACGGATGGACTCCTGCCATATGGCGCTGTTTCACGGCTTTCTTCTGTCCGGGGACGGACGGCTTCTGCCGCCGGGGCCTCTGCCGGAGCGGCGGATAGAGGTATATGGAGATTCCATATCCGCGGGAGAGGTGTCCGAGGCGCTGGATTACTGCGGGCAGCCCGACCCGGAGCACAACGGGGAGTATTCTAACAGCTATTATTCCTATGCCTGGCTCACGGCCCGGCGGCTGGGGGCCAGGCTCCACGATGTGGCCCAGGGAGGCATCGCGCTGCTGGACCGCACGGGCTATTTCAACGAGCCACAGGCCCGGGGCATGGAGTGGATGTATGACAAGATACAGTACCATCCCAATCTGTGTGAACCGAAACAATGGGATTTTACAAAATACAGACCCCAGGTGGTGATCCTGGCATTCGGCCAGAATGACAGCCACCCGGAGGACTATATGGCGGCGGACTATGAGGGGGAGGCGGCCAGGCGCTGGCGGGCAGCCTACGGCAGATTCCTGGATACCCTTCGGGGGGTCTATCCCCAGGCCCATCTGATCTGTAAGACCACGATTCTGGAACATGACCCGGCCTGGGATCGGGCCATAGAACAGGTGGTGGCGGAGAAGGGGGATCCGGCAATCCATTATTTTGCCTACAGCAATAACGCTGCGGGTACCAAGGGCCATGTGCGCAGGCCCGAGGCGGAGCGGATGGCAGAGGAATTGAGCGCATATATTGAACAGCTGAACGAGAGCTTTGGGTTCTGGGAGTGAGGAAAATTATGGGAAAACCCGGTGTCTGCGCTGAGCCGGACATGGGTTTTCGGAAAGAGGGAAGTATGCGGGACAAATATCTGGACACAATCGTAGTAAACAGGGGCAACCAGAAGCGGCTGAAAAATCTGATGCTCCGGGCCCGGGCGGGGGAAAGTGTGGCCATTGGCTATCTGGGGGGCTCCATCACCATGGGCTGTGACGCCACTGCGCCGGAGAAGTGCTATGCCTCTTTGAGCTGCCAGTGGTGGAGGGAGCGCTTTCCCCAGGCAGAAGTGAAGTATTATAACGCGGGCATCGGGGCCACCACTTCTGAGTTCGGGGTGGCCAGGGTGGATGAGGATCTGCTCTATGCCGGTCCGGATCTGGTGTTTATCGAGTTCAGTGTGAACGACGGGAATTCCACCCATTTCCTGGAGACTTATGAGGGATTGGTCCGACATGTCTACAACGCCCCGTCCCGGCCGGCGGTGGTGCTGCTGCACAATTCTTTTTTCAGCACCGGCATCAGCACGGAGGAGATTCACACCGCCGTGGGCAGGCATTATGATCTGCCCTGCGTCAGCTTCAGGAACAATGTCCATGCCCGGATTGCGGCGGGGGAACTGGCTGCGGAGTCCGTCACCGCCGATGATCTGCATCCCAACGATACAGGCCATGTGATGCTGGCAGATACCATCCGGCACTTTCTGGACGGAGTATACGCAGAGGCGGAACATCCGGAGCCGGAGCCTGTTTTCCCGGAACGGCCCCTGACGCCCAACCGCTATGAGCATTCCAGGCGGCTGCGGAACGGACAGCTGGAGGTGGATTCCTGCGAGGGATTTACCGAGGACCATGAACCCCAGGAACATATGACCGATATCTTCAAATGCGGCTGGGAAGCCTGGGAGGAGGGCGCGTATATGGAGTTTACCATGACGGGCAGCGCCCTGGCGATGCAGTACAGACGCACCATCCGAAAGCCCGCTCCCGCCGCCAGGGTGATTGTGGACGGCGATGAGGCCGGGGCCGTGGTATTGGACGGCGAGTTTGACGAGACCTGGGGGGATCTGCTGGCCCTGACCACGGTTTTTGAACGGCAGGAGTCCGGGGAGCACCATGTGCGGATCGAATTGTGCCGGACTCATGAGAAGGAGGCGTCCGGGTTCTATCTGGTGTCTGTGATCACGGCAGGATAAATCGGGAAGAGCGGTACGGAACATTTATGCTTGGAATGGGCAGTGAATATAGCCATGTATGAACAGGAAAGAGGGAAAAAAATATGTTTAGTAAGGATTTTGCATGGGGCGTGGCGGACAGCGCCTACCAGATTGAGGGCAGGGCTTCCGGAGACGGCTGCGGTAAGACGGTGTGGGATACTTTTTGTGAAGCGGGGAGGGTATATGAGAGGCAGGACGCCCGGACGGCCTGCGACCATATCCACCGCTACAGGGAGGATATTGCCCTGATGCGTATGCTGGGAGTGAAAAATTACCGTTTTTCCCTGAACTGGGCCAGAATCCTGCCCGAAGGTATCGGCCAGGTCAACCAGGCCGGAATTGACTATTATAAGGATGTGCTCAGGGAACTGCGGGCCAATGGCATCGAGCCCTATCTTACCCTGTTCCACTGGGAGTATCCCCAGGCATTGCAGGATCGGGGCGGCTGGGCAAATCCGGAGAGCGTGGCCTGGTTTGGGGAGTATGCCAGAGTGGTGGCGGAGAATTTTTCCCAGGACTGCCAATACTTTTTTACCCTGAATGAGCCCCAATGCTTTGTGGGGCTGGGACATCTGCGGGGGGAACATGCCCCGGGACTAAAACTCTCCTATAAAGAGACTTTTCAGATCGCCCACAATGTGCTGAAGGCCCACGGCCAGGCGGTAGTGAATCTGCGGAAATATGCCAAAGCCCCTGTGAAAATTGGGTTTGCCCCCACCTGCGGCGTGGCCATTCCCGCCACGGACAGTCCGGAGGATGTGGCGGCGGCCAGAGAAGCGTATTTCGGCCTTGACAATCCGCTGGATAACTGGACCTGGAATGTGACCTGGTATAGTGATCCTGTATTTCTGGGCCGCTACCCGGAGGAGGGCCTGAAGCGTTTCGCAGAGTATTTGCCGGAGATTACCCCGGAGGACATGGAGTTGATCTCCCAGCCCCTGGACTTTATGGGACAGAATGTGTACAATGGCTACAAGGTGCGGCGGGCCGCGGACGGCGGAATCGAGTATGTGGACCGTTACCCGGGATTTCCCAAGACGGCCATCCAGTGGCCCGTGACCCCGGAGTGTGTTTATTGGAGCTGCAAGTTCCTTTATGAGCGCTACCACATGCCCCTGTATATCACGGAGAACGGTATGTCCTGCCATGACGCCGTATCCCTGGACGGTAAGGTGCATGATCCCAACCGCATTGATTTTCTGGAAAAATATTTGTATCAGCTGCAGCGTGCCTTGGACGAGGGTGTGGAGATCAGGGGATATTTCCTGTGGACCTTCCTGGACAATTTTGAGTGGGCCAACGGCTATCATGAGCGCTTCGGCCTGGTGTATGTGGATTACCGTACCCAGCAGCGCATCGCAAAGGACAGTGCCTACTGGTATAAGCGGGTCATGGAGACAAATGGCAGCGCGCTGGCCATGAACCGGCCCGGGGGAGAAATCCTGTATCTGGAGCCGGTACTGAAGGAATGCGTGTGGGGCGGCCAGAGACTGGTGACGGAGTTCCCCTACCATGCGGACAGTGACGCGGTGGGGGAGTGCTGGGCCATCAGCGCCCATCCACATGGGGACTGCCGGATCACCCAGGGGAAATACGCAGGGCAGACCCTGTCCGGGCTGTACCGGGAACACAGGGAGATGTTCGGAAATCTTTCTTACGAGGCATTTCCCCTGTTGGTGAAAATCATTGACGCCAGGAGTGACCTGAGCATTCAGGTGCATCCTGACGATGCCTATGCCCGAAAGGTGGAACAAGTTCCCTTTGGCAAGACCGAATGTTGGTATATCATGGACTGTGACCCGGGGGCGGAACTGGTGGTGGGTCATCACGCCCGGACCCGTGAGGAACTGAAGCAGATGATCGCCGACAATCGGTATGAAGAGTTGATCCGCCGGGTGCCGGTGCAAAAGGGAGATATGATCCAGATCAATCCCGGCACGGTACATGCCATCACGGGAAGTTTTCTGATCCTGGAGACCCAGCAGAACAGCGATATCACTTACCGGGTGTATGACTATAACCGTCTGGTGGACGGCAAGCCCCGCCAGCTTCATGTGTCTCAGAGCATTGATGTGATCAATGTACCCGATGAGGCGTACCAAAAGGCCATTAAAAAGGCGGCTCCCCAGGAGCCCAATACCTGGAATCTGCTGACGGAGAGTGATTACTATAAAGTATGGAAGCTGGTGGTGAAGGAAGAATTTGCCTTTGAACAGGAGCATCCATTCCTCATCGTCAGTGTGCTGGAAGGCGCGGGTATCATCGAGGGCCACAGTGTGGGCAAGGGTGCGCATCTGCTGATCCCTGCGGGCTATGGGCGTGTGGAGATGCTGGGGGATATGGAGATCATTGCTTCCACCGCCGTGGAGAATTCCGCGCCCTAGGAAAATGCCCAAACAATTCCCGCGGCAGGGGGATTTGGTTTCGCACTGCTGCGCATTATGAGTATGGACAGGGCCGGAAGTTTGCCTGCGGCCCTGCGGAAAAGAGGTAAATATGATTCCCAGAGACCCGGTGATGCTGCTCAGCTTTGTTAATTTGAAACTCCGGGATTACTATTCCAGCCTGGAAGCCCTGTGCGAGGATCTGGATGTGGACCAGGAAGAAATCACGGAAAAACTCTCCGGCATTGCGTATCAATATGACCCGGAGAAAAACCAGTTTATCTGAAGGGATATAAGAGGAGCATTCTATGACAGAGTGGGGAAATAGATGCCAGGTCTGCACCGGCTGCGGAAGGTGCGCGCCCGGAGGAAAAAGGGAGGAGCAAATGAAGGTGGTCACGGTTTCCTTTTTCCTGCCGGAGAGGAGAGAAACCGAAGGGAATGTCCTGGGAAAAGGAGGCGGAGGCCCGGAGGAGGACGCTCTGGAGCAGCCCCGGGGGGAATTGGCCATAGCCGACCTGGGAACCACCACTATTGCGGTGGAATGGTATGACGGCCGGGGAGAGAAACGGGGAGAGTATGTATGCCCCAACCCTCAGAGAGTGTTTGGAACGGATGTGATTTCCCGGATTCAGGCGGCGGAAAACCCTTTGCTCCGGCGGCAGATGCAGCAGGCGGCCAGGCGGGTGCTGGAGCAGGGAATTGCGCATTTCCGGCAGCAGGGAGGAAACCCGGAGAGGCTGGTCATTGCCGGGAACACCACCATGCTGTATCTGCTGATGGGGCATGACCCGGCCCCTCTGGGCAGGGCTCCCTTTCACGCGGCCTATCTGACACAGGAGAAACTGGTGGTGGACGGTGTGGAGACCGTGACTCTGCCGGGCCTGTCGGCTTTTGTGGGAGCCGATATCGCGGCAGGGATGCTGGCTTGCGGAATGGATCGGGAGGAGGACGTGACTTTGCTGGTGGATCTGGGAACCAACGGGGAAATGGCTCTGGGCAACCGGGACAAAATGATCTGCTGCGGTACGGCAGCAGGCCCTGCTTTCGAAGGAGGCAGCGCCCTCTGGGGGGCGGATATGATTGCCCTTACGGCGAAACTGCTGGAACTGGGACTTACGGATGAGACAGGGCTTCTGGCGGAACCTTATTTTGAAGCAGGAGTGCTCATCGGGGACATGCATATCACCCAGGAAAGTATCCGCCGTCTGCAGACGGCCAAGGCCGCTGTCTGCGCCGGAATCAGGACGCTGATTGCCGCCTATGGCCTGGAGGGCCCGGAGCAGATCCGGCAGGTCTGGCTGGCCGGGGGATTCGGGTATTTTCTGGATGTACAGGCCGCCATAGCCCTGGGACTGCTGCCCCAGGGGCTGGAGGGCAGGGTGACGGCGGTGGGCAACACGGCTCTGGCGGGGGCATGGATCTACGGCAACGAACCGGACGCCGGGGAGCGTTTGAATCGTCTCCGCGCTGTGACCCAGGTGCTGAATCTGGCGGAGCAGCAGGAATTTGAATCTGGCTTTGTGGAGGCCATGTATCTGCGCCGGCTTTGATAGCCGGCTATTTTTTTCGAAAGGAGCGTGAGATTGTCCCATCCTTTGGTTGGCATGCTTGGTTTTAGCACTTGTTACATAATTGATTGCTTAAAATTGCGGTAAAATGTGCAAATTCATGAGCAAAAAGAAGCGTTTTTGTCAAGTTGTAAGAAAAAATAAAAATTTGCATATTTTATCTAGGCATTTCGACAAAAATAAGGTAGAATGTCTCTTAGGGAAGTATAGATTTCCTTAAATCAAAGGAGGAAAAAGAATTGAAAACCGGCAAGCCAGAAAAAAAGAGAAAACAGAGGCTAAGCAATCTGCAAAATAAGATTGTGGTTTGTTTTACCGTTCCGATTCTGTTCATGATCCTGGTGGGCGTCATCGCCTACAGAAAGGCTTCCACCGGCATGAGCCAGCAGTTTCTGGATTCCACGGAGAAAACCATGAACATGACGGTCAGCTATATGGAGGCCATCAATTCCTTTGTGGCGGGAGAGGCATTAAAATATGCCTTTGACACGGATTTGAACCGCTACTTCAGCGGCGTGTATGAAAAGGACGGCTATGCGGTGGAACGCAAGAAACTGATTACCAATCAGAAGACCAATCTGCTTTCTACCCAGTCAGGAAATGACTTTATCAGCAATGTACATATTATTCCTTCTCAGGATTTGACTCTGATCTCCACCACCAACTCCGATTCCCCCAATGGTTTTTTCGCGGAATACCAGGAGGAAGTCAGTCAGCAGAGCGGAGGCGGCAGGGGAAATGTTTGGACGGACTGGCATCATGTGCTGGATTCCCATATGAAATTGTCCGACAAGCGGTATATCATGGCCTATCAGATTCAATCCAAGAATAATAAAGCCATGATCGTGGTGGATATTAAGCAGGAGTCTGTTATGGAACTGCTGCAGGATCTGATTCTGGGAGAGGGAAGCGTTGCGGTGTTTGTGACGCCAAGCGGCAGGGAGATCGTGACGGAATACCTGGAGGAGGGCGCGGAGAGCGCTTTCGCGGAAGGGGAAACGGTGCTGTATGACAAGCCTTTTTATCAGGAATGCGTGCAGTCCGATGAAAAAATAGGTCATAAGGAAGTGGATTTCCAGGGCCGGGAGTACCTTTTCGTGTATGGGATCGTGGAGGACAGCGGCGCGGCGATCTGTATGCTGGTGCCCAACAAAGTAGTGACGGCCCAGGCGGATCAGATCAAATGGATCACCTTTGCCATGGTATTAATCGCCATTTTGGTGGCGGGCTTTATCGGGGTGACCATCACCATCGGTATTCGCGGCAATATGAAGAAGATTTCCAGAGGGCTGGAACAGGTGGCGGAAGGCGACCTGACCGGCAGCGTGAAAGTGTCCGGGAGGGATGAGTTCGGAGATCTGGCCCAGTCTGCCAACCATATGATCCAGAACAACAAAAAGCTGGTGAACAAGGTACATGGTGCCACGGGCCAGTTGGAATTGTCTGCGGAGGAGGTAAAACGGGCTTCGGAGATCATCAGTGATTATTCACTGGACATCACCCAGGCCATCACGGAGATCAACGAGGGCATGGGACGTCAGTCCCTCCACGCCCAGGAATGCGTGGATAAAACGGGGCTTCTGTCCGATGATATGCAGGAGGTCAGCCAGGTGGTGGAAAAGGTGGAGATGCTGGTTCGGGAAACCGATACCATGATCCACAGGGGCATTGAGATTATCGAACTTTTGGGGCAGCGCGCCCAGGAGACCACCGATATTACCAATCAGGTGGGGGCCAGTATCGAACAACTCAGCCAGGAGACGGAGAATATCAGCGTGTTTGTGGAGACCATTACCGGGATCAGCAAGCAGACCAATCTGCTGTCTCTCAACGCGTCCATAGAGGCGGCCAGGGCCGGGGATGCCGGCCGGGGCTTTGCCGTGGTGGCGGAGGAAATTCGAAAGCTGGCGGATGATTCTGCCAAGGCCGCAGGAGAGATCAGCCACAATGTACAGCATATCGGCACCCGTACCATAGAGAGTGTACAAAGCGCCAGACAGGCGGAGGAAATGGTGGCTCTGCAGGGACATGCGGTGCAGGAGGTGATACAGGTATTTGCGGATATGCGTCATCGTATGCAGGAGCTGGTGACCGGGCTTCAGGAGATCGTGGCCAGCACGGAGCAGGCGGATAAAGAACGGGCGGAAACCCTGGACGCGGTGCAGAACATATCCCAGATCATTGCCGAGACTGCGGAAAATGCCCAGATTGTCAGTCAGACCACAGAAAAGCTGATGGAGAATGTGGACAATCTGAGCCGGACGGCGGATGCCCTGGGAGACAATATGAACGAACTGAAATCGGAGATCGCGCTGTTTAAGACCTGAGCATGACGGGGCTGCCGCATATTGTGGCGGCCCTTTTTACGGCTGTTTTCTGTCGGCTTACCCGGCGGCATATGGATATGCCCTGTCACATATATTTCTATAGAATATGGGATAAAGGCAGGCAATGCCGCGGGTTCTGTCTGCGGCGTGCGTGGGGAATGGTATGAGGAAGATCGGGAAAGCGCTGGCCCTGGGAGATATGCTGCTGTGTCTGGCGCTGGCAGGGGCTTATGGATACATACATGGCGCTGGGGGGGAATTGAAACAGATGCCCACAGCGGCAATGGTTGAGGCGGAAGGGCCTGAGGAGCCAGTGGAGATCCGCAGGATTGCACTTACTTTTGACGACGGCCCCCACCCCAGATATACGCAGCAGCTTCTGGACGGCCTGAAGGAACGGGGAGTACAGGCCACCTTTTTTGTCACGGGGGAACATGCCGAACTGCACCCGGACATTATAAGGCGTATGCAGGAGGAAGGACATCTGATCGGCAACCACACCTACAGCCATATGCAGCTTCGGAAAAGCAACCGGGAGGTTTTTAAGGAAGAACTGATCAGGACCAATGAGATTCTGGAGGAGATCACCGGGCAGGAGGTGGTCTATGTGCGTCCGCCCTATGGTTCCTGGGACAAGAGTTTTGAGAAGGAACTGAACATGTTTCCCGTACTGTGGACAGTGGATACCCTGGACTGGTGTTCCAGCAATGCGGACCGCATCACACAGAAAATTGTGGGCAAGGTGGAGGAAAACGATATCATCCTGATGCATGACTACTACGATACTTCCGTGGAAGCGGCGCTGAAAGCTGTGGACGCATTGTTGGAACAGGGCTATACCTTTGTGACGGTGGAGGAGATTTTGTTTGACTGACAGAGAAGGCTGACTTGAAATTTTAAATTCCAGTGCAGAAGTAAATTCCACTGTAGTTTAAAATTTATACGAAAATAGAGATTTTCATGAGTCAAAACACCTGGTTTCTGTTATAATCAAGACAGCTTCTTACAAAATATCTGATTTTAGGGTATAGAAAACAGACCGCTGGAGAGTTAGTGTGTTGGACTAAATTCCACTGGCAGTTTGGTAAAAATGTGAAAGTTTGAATTCCATCCTGATAACAGATTTTTGTGAGAGTGTTAACGGTTATACTTGATCAGCTTAGGTGTCAGATTGACTTCATCAGGGTCAACCGGCCTAAGCTGAAGTGCTTTCAGGACATCTTCACCGTATGTTTCAAGCGCGGCAGCATAAGGTGTTTTTCCTGAAAGGCTTTCCCGCAGAGGGGAGTTGATATGGTTGACGATCAGGTTCACATCCCTTTGGGTGAGGAATTCAAAACAGGTTCTTTTTGGCAGTACCACCTGAGCATGGGGTGTACGTTTTCGACATCGCCTTTCTGGCCGCTGCGCATGGGGTCACAGTAATAGATGTTTGTCCTCTCTATGCCGTTTATGCCTGTTTCCAAAGCATCAGGATCACCAAACTCAGAACCCCTGTCAGTCAGGAGGGGATGAAAAAGACACAGGAAATCATAAGTACCCAGTTTCCGTTCCAGACAGTCAAAAACGGCACGGACGGCACCTTTTGTACAGCGGCTCATGATAAAGGAAAGGAAGAGTTTTTCTCGCTTTAAAAAGAAGGTCAAAAGCACTCTCTTTGATTCATTTGAAGAATGTACGGTATCCATTTCCGTCCAGTGGTCAGGGGAGAGTATCTGAAAGTCAGCGTACATTCTGCCTTGAAAGACTGAACGATCTTTGATCTGTGTATTGTGGCACTTACGCGGTTTGAATTTCACTTTTCGTTTGAGGTCGATGTTCCTTGCGGTAAAGAGGCTATGCCTTATACCCTATTTGATAGACACATAAAACGAGTGGTATAATCTATCCAGAAAGTCAGGGGTGAGATTATGGCACAGACATACAGTATCGAATTCAAGGAAGAGGCATGCAAGAGGGTGCAGTCAGGAGTACCTGCGGCACGGGTTGCAAGGGAGCTTGGAGTCAACGTAAATACCCTGTATACATGGATGTCCCGCTTTAAGGAGCATCCCGCAGAACCATTTGTGGGCAGTGGAAATCTCCATCAGAAGGATGCCGAACTGTGCGCCCTGGAAAAGCGCATAAAGGATCTGGAAGAGGAAAATGAATTCCTAAAAAAAGCAAGCGCCTTCTTTGCCAGGAATCTGAAGTGATCCGTTACTTTTACATGGAGCAGAACCACTCCGGATACTGGATCGCGAAGATGGCGCAGTGGCTTTAGGTTTCAAAAAGCGGTTATTATGCGTGGCGGAAACGTTCCAAAAGCCTGCGCTGTATGGAGAATGAAGCTCTTCTGAAAGAGATCATATGGATTCACGAGGCATCACGAAATATTTATGGCGACAGAAAGATAAACCATGAAATAAATCGGAGGTATTAGACGGCATTTAAGGTGGAGTGGCGACTGCACAGCCGCCACAAATAAAAATCTTCCTATAAAAACAGTAACTCATACAGCGTGCGGTATAAAACGGCACGCTTTTTGCTTGCATAAGACAGGGAATGCAGTATGATGGTATCTGTAACCATAAACAGCAGATCACAAAAAGAGAAGAGAACCCCACCGACCAAAGTTTGGTTCTCTTCCCATCCATCAGCTGGATCCCTGGAAGGATCCGCCATATCAATGATACGGCCGTTTACCGTTTTTTGCAAGCTGAACCAAATATCTTTTTCTAACAGGCAGTGGTTTGAGCGGGAAGCAGGCAGCATGTCCCATACGGATGGTGTCTGCCCTGTCTGCCATGCAAAAGCATGCCTGTCCTCGTTTGCGTCTTATACGCGTTACCTGGTGGAGTGGAAAGAGGATTTTTCCGTCACATACGAGGTAACTGTACAGCGTTACCAGTGCAGTTCCTGCGGCCATACCCATGCCCTGCTCCCCAGTCCCCTGGTACCCTATTCCTCTTATTCCCTGCGTTTTATCCTCCTTGTGTTGCGGGACTGCTTCCTGCACAGGGCCTGTGTACAGAAGATTTGTGAACATGTAGAGATCTCTGTTTCCACCCTCTACCACTGGAAAGCCCTTTTCCTTGCGCATGAGACCCTGTGGCTGGGGATGCTGGAAGACCTGAAGGCGTCTGCAGAAACATTCCTTGACGGTGTTAATTCTCTTTGATGAATGCATATGGTAATTTACTATATAGTATGCTATACTATTTATAACAGCTCTTGATAATTTACTATAAAAGGAGTATTTATGAATGGAAAACATTGGCTTCCGCTAAAAGAAAATCAAGAGTATTACTGTATGAATAGAAAAATACTAGTTCTTAAGATATGTGTAGCTGTACATATGGCAAAAGTGAAATGGATGGATACAGGTGATGAGTTTTTTGTTGAGATGAGTGTAATTCTGAACTTTCCAATATATTAACGCTTTATATCAATAAAAATATTAGGTGGAGAATAATATGATTTTGGATTTTTTTGATGGCAAATTGGATGGTAATTCCTGGGAAGAAATATGTCAATCATGCTATAGAATTCGATATAAAGAGCAACATTATGTGGAAATACCGGCGGCGTATCTTGGAGACGCTGGTATAGAGGGGTTTACAGTAGATGGTATAGTGAATCAGTGCTATTATCCAGAAAAGGATTTCTCAGATGATGAGTTGTATAATCATCAAAGAGATAAGATGACAGCAGATATAAACAAATTAGTTTCTTCTGCGTATAAGAAAAGACTAGAGGATTTAGGAGTACCTATAATAAAGGAATGGCATTTTGTGATTCCATACTACAAAGATTCCAGAATTATTCAACATGCTGAAACAAAAAGAAGGGAAGTACTTAGTAAGCGGATATCAGATCCAGATCATTTTAGCTATATTGATAAGGACTTTAGAATAATTATAAAGCAGGCGGAAGACTTTCGTTTTGAGATAACAAGAATAATTAGAGATTCATATACAAATACGAGATTAAATTTGGCTGTTAGAAAAGTGGATCAACCAGATTGGGCAAAGTGTGATTCTGAGAAAGTTGGCAATATTAGGCGGAAAGTAGCAGCCGTAATGGGGGATATAGAGGAAGGGGACTTAGATTATAATGAAATTGTAGATACATATATTGAGTCATATATAAAGGGACTGGAGATACTAAGGATATTAAGATTATCATATGCAGAGATATATGAGGATGTGTATCGACTAGAACAAGCATATAAAAAACAGGTAAAGATAAAAACAGGTATGAACACAAAACAAAGTATGAATAATGTGATATTTAACGAAATACTTGATGACTTCGAAAAGCAGCTAAAGGAGACGTGTGGTTATTTTACACCAGATTCAATTATTGAGTTGAAAGTTGACATTGTTAGTATGTGGCTGGCAGATTGCTCTATGAAATTTAGAAAGTAGGTATCAGAATTGGAAAATTATTTATTATCTGATGAAATAATATTTGATTCTAAACCAGATGCGGTTCCTTATAATTATAGAATAAGCTATAAACTATCACAAATATGTTTATTTATTATGATGTGTTGTGGAACTAGGAGTGGCTGTCATCTGATAAAACTTCATATTTTGTCCACTGCGTTAAGTACAAAGACATATATGGAGGACTTGGAAAAATATGTAAACGGTGAGAATATATATATAATAGTGCGTTTTGACCCTGCTGTAAATCGTGCTGTTAAATTTGCCTTGGCGGATTCACTTATAAGTCAGTTGAAAAATGGGATGTTTAAATTGACAGAAAAGGGAAGGAAATTGGCCAAAGCTATTTTGGAAGATGATAGATTAATGACTTACGAAAAGGAGTATCTATCTGCAATTGGTAATAAGCTTAATCAAGAGAAAATTGATGATTTAATGCGTTATTGGGGGTATAGGAATGCTGAGAATTAATAGATTACGTGTAGAAATTGAGACTGAAAATGGTATGTATGGAATAGATACAGAGTTTTCAAACGGATTGAATTTTCTGGCAAGTGAAGATAATACTTGTGGAAAAAGCTCTGTATTAGAAGTTATTTATTATTGCTTAGGTTTTGAGGAAATTATTGGAGGAAGATGTGAAAAAGTATTAACATCTGCTTACAAAACATTTATAGAAGATGGGGATAGGAAATTAAATGTTTTGGAATCTAAGTCGTACTTAGAAATTTCAAATGGAGAAGAAGCTGTCACACTTTTTAGAACAGCAAAGATGGCTCATAGGGATGCAAAATTAATTACTGTGTATTATTCAGAAATGGATAAAATACATAATAAAGGTGTATTGATTGAAGATATGTATGTCCATTTGCCAAATTCAGCAGTAAATATAAAAGGATTTCATTCTTTTTTGGAGAAATTCTTACATCTCAACTTGCCTTTAGTTCACACTACTGATGGAAAACAAAGAAAATTATATTTACAGTTACTGTTTTCATGTATGTTCATTGAGCAGAAACATGGCTGGGGGGATATTTTTTCGGGTATGCCATTTTTAGGCATTAAAGATGCGAAAAAGAGGGTAGTGGAATATATTCTCAACTTAGACACATTAAGTAATGAAAAGAAAAGGGAGAATCTTAGATTAGAGGAACGAAAAATAACTTCAATTTGGGAAAATGTCGTAAGAGAGATCTATAATGAGGTAAACAGAAGGAACTGCACTATTATTGGCGTTCCTCTAAAGCCTTGTGTAATAAATAAATTAGATTTAACAGGTATCCATCTAATAAAAGATGATGAGAACCTTGAAACAGTAATAGAAAAACTAAAAGAAGAATATTCTACTATCGGGAGCATTAATCCTAAAATTATAGATAATTTTGAAGAACTTCAGTCAGAGTTAAGCGATATAGAGACTGATATTGAAAACATGGAATCTGATTTGGAGTGGTTTAGAAAAAGTGTATTACAGGAAAAAGCATCAATACAGGTATTGAACGATAATATTGAAATGATTGAGAGTGATTTGCGAAATAACAAGGATGCGGCGAGGTTAAGAGATTTAGGATCGCAGCTGGGGTGTGTAACTTCAAAAAATTTGTGTCCAGTATGTCAACAACCAATTACGGATTCCTTATTACCTTCGGTAGAAGGTATGGAAATAATGAGCATAGATGAAAATATACGACATTTGGAAGCTCAGAAAAAGATGCTTATATATGCAAAAGAAAGTCATATGCAAAATAAGCAAGAAATGGATAATAAGATTGAGTTACTTATGGGAAACATTTATAGTCTGAGAAGACTTGCAAAGACAATAAGAAATGACTTATATTCTATTGATGACAATGTATCCGAAACTATTGTATACAAGAAAGTTGATATACAAGAGAAAATTGAAAAATTGAACGAATTAATTAGATTTGTAGAGGAAAAAAAGGAAAAACTGCTTGAACTTTCGGATGAATGGAAAGTTTATCTGGAGGATAAGGAAAAAACACCAACAACGAAATTTTCTAAATTAGATCAGGAAAAATTGAAACTATTTCGAGATAAATTTGTAGAAAATTTGAGAGCATATGGTTATAAAAGTGTTATTGATATGGGGGATGTGGATATTTCTAGAGAGACCTATTTGCCAGTCATAGAGGAGTTTGATATGAAATTTGATTCTTCTGCAAGTGATAATATAAGAGGAATTTGGGCATATACGGTAGCACTGATGTATACATCAATGGAGAAATCAGGAAATCATTCCAACGTTTTGATATTTGATGAGCCTAATCAACATAGTATTGTACCTGAAGACATGAAAAGATTTTTCTCAAGTCTTATTACATTTACAGAGAGAAGTCAAACGATTGTAGGAATTACGATTAAAGACACTGATACAAAAAATGTTATTGGCAATTTGCCTTTGAATACGTATAGGCTAATTACAATTCCGAATAAGGCATTTCAAAAGATGGATTATTTAATATGAGTAATAGAGATTTTTGAGTGAACATACTTTGAAGATTAGTGAATGTTTGAGCACATGCGATCTAACATGCCGCATAGTTATCGTTGCAAAAGAAAAGTGAGTTGATAAGAGAAAAATAAAGATTAATATGGGAGGAATAGAAGTATGAAGGCTTTTTTATCTCATACGAGTGCAGATAAGGATTTAGTAAGATTGGTACATACAAAACTGGAAAGTCAGAATGCGTGGTTTGATGAAGCTGATATAGAAAACGGAGAAAGCATTCCTGAAAAAGTTAATGCAGGATTAAGGAATGCAACGCATTACATTCTTTTTTGGAGTAAGAAAGCAAGTGAGTCAAATTGGGTACGTGCAGAACTGAATGCAGCATTTGTTCGGATGATGGCAGATAAATGTAAGTTTATGGTCTTTTTGCTGGATAGAACGCAATTACCTGAGTTATTGCAACCATATAAATATGATTATATTGATAAATCTGATTTAGAAAACGCCTCTGATAAAATTGTCGGTAAGATATTGGCACAAGAAGGCACGATTACAAGACTTTCAGAATTCATAAATAGAACGAAGGAACTTGGTGATATTGAGGAATCTGTTAGGTCAGGATATAAATTAATTATTTTGCATGGAATTTTGGGAATAGGAAAGTCAACTCTAGCAGAAAAAGCAATTGCATGGCTGTATCCCAATAGAGCAATGACAAGGATTGCTATTGATTTCAATTCAATTCCAGGCATAGCAGAATTAGTGATTGAATTATCAAATAAAACAAAAAAGGAATTAATAAATTCGAATACAGATATAAATGAGCAAAAACAGAATATTAAGTACTTTATGGAATGGATATCGGCTTCTAATATTTTGTTGATAATGAAAGATGTAAAAAGTTGGCTAAATGAAGATGGAACAATGAATTCTAATCTGGAATTTGTGACGGGTTTGATTGTGAATACAGATATGTTTTCATATGCCGTGCTGATGACTACATCAAGATATATTGACATACCTTATGGATATTATGAAAACACAAGGCAGATTAAAATTGGCGGTATGGAGGATTCACATATATCACAAATAATAAGAAATAATCTACCATTAAGTTTTTCAGTGGATGAACAAAAGAATTCGGAGTTTGCGAAAAGATTGTATGGGTATCCGCTAGGAGCTAAATTGGGGGCGTATCGTATTGCAAATCACGGATATGATTATTATTTAAGTCAACCGGCAAAAATACATGAGCTAAAGGTGAGTTTGGCAAAACAATTAATTTCTTATGCAGAGTTATCTGATGATTGCTTAGAATATTTAAAAATAGTGGCATTGTGCCAGTCTCGTCTAAGAAATGAAGAGTATATTTTAGCTTTTCCTAAATTGTCAGATAGTATAGCAAAAATCTCTGATGAGGCATTTTTTGCAGGGATACTAAAATATAGTGAAGAAGGGTGTTATAAGTTAGAATCCTTAGTAGAAGATTATTTTTACGATCTGGCATTTAACGATTTAAAGCGTAAAGAACATTGTGAACAATTAGAAAAATTTTTGATAGAAAAAGTTGCAAATGAAAGTATGGATTATATGAGACTGGTGCCAGTTGCGGTGCATATTTTAACGTTAAATGGCAATATACAGAAAGCATTTCAAGTTCGGGCAGAACTTATAGCTACAATTGTATCTAGTATGTGGGATTTATATAATCATCGAGAATATGATGAAGCCAATAAAGTAGCAGATCAGTTAATGAGTATAGAGGATGAAAATATAGAGGCAAGATATGTAAAGGCTCTTTGTTTGACACGATTTGATGAATACAATACAGCAAAAGAAATGCTTGACAATTTGTTGATAGAAGACAGTGAAAACGTTTCTAGGTATTATTATGCTTTGGGGAGAATACAAAAAAAACAAGGGGCATATATAAAGGCGATAGAATTCTTTCAAATGGCAATTTTGAAAAAAAGAAAGTATCTCTCTCCATATAGGGAATTGGCTGAGTGTCATATGCTAATGGATAATATAGATGAAGCGAAAAATGCAATAGAGAAGGCAAAAAAGATTGATGAAAGTAATATTTTTGTCATTCTATTAGAGGCAAGGTTGCTGCAAAAAGAGAACCAAGCAGAAAAAGCAATTGAGTTGTTGGATAATCAATCCACTATCGAAAAAGACCCGGCACAAATACTTTTTAGAAAGGGGCGAGCTTTTGATCAATTAGGAAAGAAAGACAAAGCGGAAGAATGTTATATCATGTCATTAAATTATAATTCAAAAACATATGATGCGAAATTATGTTTGCTTAATCATCAAATTATTGATGATCCACAAAATGCAGAGAAAGAAATAGCAATATTGCGAGAAAAGTTGCGAGGAAAACGAAAGTTTATTCTAATTAACATTGAGGCTCGTTTCATAGGTTATCAAAATCATAATGAAGAAAGAGCTGTAGAAATATTAGAGAGTGTTCCCAAAAATTTTAGAGATAGGCAATGGTATGCTGTAAAGATGCAGCTACTTGAGAACACGGTTGAAAAATATGAGCGGGCTAAAAGAAGTTTGTTAGTAAATGAATATAAAAAGGAACTGAAAAATTTAAAAGATATTGTAGAACAGAAATATGGAGACAAAGCTTTAAATGAAACAGATTTATTACCTGACACATAATGTATAGTATATTTGATGAAAGTGATGGAACAGATGGAATCGCAGTAGTGAATATTTAAGAATTTTACTAAATGTGATAAAAACTGTTGCTACGAGAAATGAAAGTGGCAGTTCTGTGCATGGGACTGTCTAGCTGTTAAAATGTAAAAGCAATTATCTCGAAACGTCGTATTTAAATGAAAAACTAATATTTTCAATTCCTTACTTGATATCAGCAGACGACGGCCCCCACCCCAGATACACGCAGCAGCTTCTGGACGGCCTGAAGGAACGGGGGGTACAGGCCACCTTTTTTGTCACGGGAGAACATGCCGAACTGCATCCGGATATCATAAGGCGTATGCAGGAGGAAGGACATCTGATCGGCAACCACACCTACAGCCATATGCAGCTTCGGAAAAGCAACCGGGAGGTTTTTAAGGAAGAACTGATCAGGACCAATGAGATTCTGGAGGAGATCACCGGGCAGGAGGTGGTCTATGTGCGTCCGCCCTATGGTTCCTGGGACAAGAGTTTTGAGAAGGAACTGAACATGTTTCCCGTACTGTGGACAGTGGATACCCTGGACTGGTGTTCCAGCAATGCGGACCGCATCACACAGAAAATTGTGGGCAAGGTGGAGGAAAACGATATCATCCTGATGCATGACTACTACGATACTTCCGTGGAAGCGGCGCTGAAAGCTGTGGACGCATTGTTGGAACAGGGCTATACCTTTGTGACGGTGGAGGAGATTTTGTTTGACTGACAGAGAAGATTGGAAATGTACCTTCCCTTATGCGGCACATTGGGTTATAATAGGGATAGAAAAAGGAGGTACGAAGGCGATATGAAGAAGAACGATTATTGGCTGAAATCCGATATCATAACGATTACACCATCGAATGCGGAAGACCTGTGGGAGTCCGATTGGATTATTGCCTTCAGGAAGGGTGAGAAAGAGCAGATCGGAACGGCTTCTTTTTCCGGAGAGAAACTTCTTGGAACCGTGCCTCTGAAGGTGGAACTTGCGCAAAAATACAGAAACCGGGGTCTGGGTACGGAAGTGATCAAGATGATGGTAAACTGGGCGTTTTTGCACAGGAATATATATGAAGTCATATCCCGGGTGGAACATGAAAATGACAAGGGCGTGAATGCGGTTCAAAAGGCAGGATTTGTATTCCGGGGCAATGAGGGGAATGTGGAGACCTATTCCATTGTCAAGCAGAAAACGGTATGGACAGGCGTTTATACTGTTGCGGGAATAGTAGTGGGAATGATTCTGGGAATCGTATTAAACAATGTTTGGTTAGGCTTTGCCCTGGGGATGGTTTCCAGCCTTTGCCTGGGCATCATCATGGATTCCAATGCCCAGAAATACCGGGAGAGCGTTACGGGAAAAAGCGGGAAGTATGAAAAGCGATCTAAAAAATAGGGAGCAGACCAAAAAAGAAAACCGGGCAGATGCATTTTACGCGTCTGCCCGGTATGTCTATGCCGGCTTATTTTATGTCCGTCATAAGTTCCAGTACCGTGTCAAATCCCTTTTCTGCGGCGATCTGTACAGGCGTCACGCCCTGATTATTGGGCCGGTTGTAATCAGCGCCTTTTTTGATCAGGTAGCGGGCATCTCCTGCGGATCTATTTTCCAAGGCATAATGCAAAGCCGTATTTCCCTGGTGGTCAGTCAGGTTTATATCGGCTCCGGCTCGGAGCAGAATCTTGGCTGTTTCCTTGTCCGGGCTCAGCATCAGGAGAGTCATGCCCTGGTTGTCCGCATGGTTTACATCCACGCCTTTCTCCACCAACAGGGACAGAAGTTCCTGGGGGTCATAAACTTCGTCCAGCAGCAGAAGAGGTGTCTTTCCGTCCTCCCGGGGCAGGTCCAGGTTCTTCAGCAATCTCAGAAGTCCGATTTTCTGTTCGGGTTCCATACCCCGGCCATATTTTTTCTTCATTAAGGCATAGTGGGCAGGGGTCTCGCCTTTCAGGTTCTTCATGGTGTCATCCGCACCGGCGTCCATGAGCAGTTTCACCGCGTCCTCATGACCGAAGGCACAGGCGCAGTGAAGGGCTGTGGCTCCGGCATCCCCGGGCTCATCCTGGGTGAGATTGACGTCCACGCCCTTTTCCACCATGACCCGCAGCATGGCCGTATGGCCGCTTTCCGCAGCGAGATGGATAGCCGCCTTTCCGTCATTGGCTGTCTGCTCCATGGATTCTCTGGAGAAAATCTTTGCCGCTTCCTCAAAAAATGAATCGTCTTTTCCATCCAGAGAGGCAACAATATAGGCCGGGGTCTGTTCATTGATCACTGCCAGGTCCATATCCACCCCAAACCCTGCCAGTTTCCTGATAACTCCTATGCCATAGGCGGCACTGAGACATTTGTCCCGCAGACAGAACACATCGCCGTGGTAGTGTATGGGGAGGGTAAAGTCAATTCCGGCGCTTTTGCAGATCTCCAGCACATGAGCCTCTTTGTCTGAAATCAGGGCATTGTGAAAGATATCTGTGACTTCGCCAATTTCGTCATCATCGTCCGGATCAATTTGCAGAATCATCTTTTCCGTCATGTACAGCGCAACAGCCAGAGCGTCCTTGTTGTCTTTGGAAACATTGCAGAACGCATTGCTGGTAACCTGGCTCAGGGGAAAGTCGTTCATGGAACTGTCCGATACAGGCTTGGCCCCATGGCCCAGCAGGGCGTGGTACATGGCATGATTACGATATTCAATGGCGTGCTGCAGGGGAGTTACCCCGTTTTGATCCGGCACTTCCAGCAGTTCCGGGCATTTCTCCATCAACCGCAGCGCCGCCGTGTTGTGGCTATTCTTTCTGGCCATCATGAGGAGGGTGTTGCCGCCTTCGTCTACATAATCGGTAGTCGCCCCTTTTTCCAGAAAGATTTCCGTCAGCGGCCAGGTGTAATCAGAACTGTATTCGGAGGACAAAAGCTGCTCTAAGGGGGTGAGTCCGTCTTTGTTCTTCTGGTTCACGTCACAGGAGATCAGGCGGGCGATTTCTCCTCGCTGTTCCACACTCTGCGTCAGACAGGTGAAGTCATGGGACAATCCCTCAAATCGGGGATATGCCAGAAAATGGAGGGCGTTCATGCCCCTCTCATCGCTTTGGGAGTCATCAGCTCCATGCTCCAGCAACAGTTTGACCATGGCGAGGTTCCCCCGGGAGCAGGCCAGCAGGAGGGGGGTGAAGCCGTGGCCCTTATAATCGGGCAGATTGACCGCATCTGCCGCTTCGCTCAGAAGCAGTTTTTTCACCGCTTCGTAGAAGTTATGCCATACCAGAAGATGGAACAGGGTCAATCCCAACTTGCCCACCGGCGAGAGCAGTTCCTCTTTTCCGCATGCCGCAATGCAGGCATCTGCTTCCTGAACGGTTTCCGCCGGCAGCATGTTATATGCATAGATGGCGTTCTCGTGATCCCCTTCCCACCAGGGGATGAATTTGGCCTGATTGAATATTTCGCTGGATGTGACCAGCAGATCGGTGAGTTCCTTTATGTCCATGACGTCCTCCTTAACGATCGGAACCGGGGGGCCCGGACCTGTTATAATCCTGTTCCGGCTATACCCTGTCCGAAAATATGTCTTTATTGTACCACAGAGCCCGGCGGATGGGAAGAAAGGATTTTATCATTGATTTTGTCCGGTAGATGTTCTAAAATGGATTTTATAAGCGTAATAACCACAAACAGACAGGGAGGAAGTAAGCGCATGATTAACAGATTGATAGACAAGATTCAGCAGACAGGGGCCCCCATCGTGGTGGGGCTGGACCCCATGATGAAATTCATTCCCCCCCAGATCCAGGAGGCGGCATTCGCCCTGCACGGAGAGACCCTGGAAGGGGCGGCGGAAGCCATCTGGCAGTATAATAAGGGGATTGTGGACGCCGTCTGCGACCTGATCCCGGCGGTGAAGCCTCAGATCGCCATGTATGAACAATTCGGTGTTCCCGGCGTCATCGCGTTTAAAAAGACCGTGGATTACTGCAGGGAGAAAGGGCTGGTGGTCATCGGAGATGTGAAGCGGGGAGACATCGGCTCCACCTCCGAAGCCTATGCAGTGGGCCATCTGGGCAGGGTACAGGTGGGACAAAGTTCCTGCTGCGGCTTTGATGAGGACTTTGTCACGGTGAATCCCTATCTGGGTTCCGATGGCGTACAGCCTTTTATTAAAGTGTGCCGGGAGGAGAAGAAAGGTATTTTCGTGCTGGTAAAGACTTCCAACCCCAGCAGCGGCGAACTGCAGGACAGGCTGGTGGATGGCAGGCCCGTCTATGAACTGGTGGGAGAGCAGGTGGCGGCCTGGGGTGAGGAATGTATGGGCGACGGCTACAGCTATGTGGGCGCGGTGGTGGGAGCCACTTACCCGGAGCAGGGCAGAATCCTGCGGCAGATCATGCCCAGGGCGTTTATTCTGGTGCCCGGTTACGGGGCCCAGGGAGGCAGGGGCGCGGATCTGGTGCATTTCTTCAACAGGGACGGCCTGGGGGCCATCATCAATTCCTCCAGAGGCATCATAGCCGCCTACCAACAGGAGAAGTACGCCGATTATGGCGCGGCGAATTATGCGGATGCCTCCCGGGCGGCGGTGCTGGATATGCGGGAGGATATTGCCCGGGCACTGGCGTCGGCTGCCGACAGATGCTAAAAGGGCAATTTTTATGCAAACTAACCGATTGGAAGTATGTTATCCTTAATGCGCAGGGTACTGAAAACCGCTCTGTCATTGGGCGCTCAGTACAGGATGCAGAACGCTGATCGGGAGGATATATGAATGGATAAGGTATCTGTGACGGAAAGGGTTCTCTCTTATATAGAGGAACATCTGGGGCAGGAATTGTCTTTGGAAGGAATTGCGGAGGAACTGCATTATTCCAAGTACTATATGGCCAGGGCATTTCGGGAAAAAACGGGAATTACACTGCACAAATACATCCAGGGCAGGAGGCTGAGTGAGGCGGCACGAAAGCTGGCTCAGACCAGGCAGCCCATTCTGGACATAGCCTTTGACGCAGGGTATGGTTCTCAACAGGCATTCACCCAGGCATTTCACCAAGAATACCGATGTACGCCCCGGCAATACAGACGTGTAGGGCAGTATATTCCCAGGCAGGAACGGATCAGACTTCAGATGAAATACGCCCTGACCTCGGGCTTTTTCCGGAAGGGAGGGCTGGCGGCATGAATCTGGTACCTTATGTGGTAGAGCAGACCGGCAGGGGGGAGCGGAGTTATGACATTTATTCCCGGCTGCTGGCGGATCGGATTATCTTTCTGGGAGAGGAAGTCAGTGAACTTTCGGCAGGCCTGGTGGTGGCACAGATGCTGTTTTTGGAGTCCCAGGATCCGGAAAAGGATATCCGGCTTTATATCAACAGCCCCGGCGGCTCCATATCGGCAGGATTCGCCATCTATGATACCATGCAGTATATCAAATGTGACGTCTCCACCATCTGTCTGGGGCTGGCGGCCAGCTTCGGGGCCTTCCTGCTTTGCGGTGGGGCCAGGGGGAAGCGCATGGCTCTCCCCAATTCGGAGATCATGATCCATCAGCCCGCCATTGCCGGGGGCGTCAAGGGGCAGGCCACGGATATCCGTATTGTGTCAGATCAGATCCAGCGCAGCAAGAGGAGGCTGAATCAGATCATGGCCCGGAACACGGGAAGGACGGAGGAGGAGATCGCAGCCGCCACGGAACGGGACAATTATATGTCTGCCAGGGAGGCCCTGGATTTTGGTCTCATTGATCAGATCATCGAGAAGCGGTGATCCCGGTCTGTCAGGAGGGGGCGCGCAGTGTGAAGCCAAAGGTGGCGCCTCCGCCTTCGGTATCCGTTACCGCCAGGGAGGCGCCATGGGCCTGGGCGATCTCCTGGGCGATGCACAGTCCCAGTCCGAAGTGGGAGCGATCCGTGCGGGAGCGCTGGGCGCGGTAGAAACGTTCAAAGATATGGGTCTTATCTGCTTCCGGGATGCCGGGACCATTGTCCGTGACCCGGATATAAACTGTGGAAACATCGCCGGTATGCGCCTGGCGGTGTTTTTGTTTCAAAATTTTTGTCCCGGCATCTTTTCCGGCTTCCGAAGGCCGGGAAAGCTCCGCCGCCAGGGTGACTTTGCCGCCTTCCTGGGTGTAGCTTAAGGCGTTCTGCAGCAGGATCACAAGAAGCTGTTCCAGTTTGTGAGGATCGCCCTTTACATGAGGCAGGGGATCCTGGGGCAGCTGCAGTTTCAGTTGAATCTTTTTCTGGGCTGCCAGCAGCTCCATTTGTTCATAGACATTCAAAAGCAGTGTATCCAGGTCCACGTCCTGTCCCTCGGGCAGCAGATTCCCCTGGCCCTGGGCCGTCTCCAGTCGGCTGAGAGTCAACAGGTCTTCGATCAGCCGGCCCATGTGGGCACATTCCTGGTCTATGGTCTGCTCGTAGGCAGGGGGTCTGGCGTGCATACAGGCCCGAATCACGGCAAGGGGTGTGCGCAGTTCATGGGAGGCGTCCGCAATGAAGCGGGTCTGTCTGCGGTGACTTTCCAGCAGGGGACGCAGCATCCTCCCCGTGAAAAAGTGGGCAAACAGGGTCAAAAGCAGGATGCCGGCCAGGTCAATCAGAAGAAATCGCAGTCTTTGTCCCCAGAACTGTCCACTGAGGTTCTGCCGGGAGGAGGCCACCAGCATGGTGATGCCCGGAGTACGGGGGGCTGTCAGCAATTGGTGGGCGGAGGGCTGGCCGATGGTGAGACGGGCCAGGTATACCTGATACTCCCGGCCCTGTCCGGCCTTCAGATGCAGTATTACCCAGTCTTCTCCCGAGGACAGGAGCGAGCATGTTTCTCCGGTAGGGAGAGTCCTGCTTTTATGGCTATCGGCTGTTTCCTGACGGGAAAGCGCGTCCTCCCCGGGCAGATAGGATAACAGCAGTTCCCGGGTTTGCAGAGACAGGGTATGGTGGGGAACTTCGTTGAAACGGAAGGGCATGTCCTGGTCCCACAGGTAGATCTGATATCCGTTGTTCTGTTCCAGGCCGCTGAGATAGACATGGGTGATCACGGTCTGCTGCTCCAGGCTGCTGGCAAGATTGGCCATATCCTGACGGAAAGCGTTCCACTGGCTGTCCCGCAGCGTCTGTTCCGCCAGTAAGAGGTAGAGGCAGGAAAACAGGCATAGAATGGCGGCGGTAATACCGGCGCAGAGAAGGGTCAGGCGGCGGTGGGCCGCCCGGAACAGGGTCTGTTCGTTCATAGGGAGTCCTCCGATTGCATGGTCAGCCGATATCCCACGCCCCGGACGGTCTGGATCGCCGCCCGGGAGTTCAGGCTCTTCAGTCTTTTGCGCAGAAAGAAGATATAATTGTCCAGGTTGCCGTCTTCCACTTCGGTGTCCGGGCCCCAGACGCTGAGCAGCAGCTGACTTCGGCCCAGTGTCTGCCGGGGGTGGCGCAGCAGCGCGCACAGAAGGCCGCATTCCCGGCGGGACAGGGTGCATTCGCCGCCGGGTCCCCGCAGCTGGCAGGAGAGCTCCGCCAATGTTAAGTCTCCCCAGGCCAGTTCTCCGCTGTCCACATGAAAGCCTCCGCCCCGGCGGGAAAGGCTGCGGATTCTGGCCATAAGTTCCTCCATGGCGAAGGGTTTGACCAGATAGTCGTCCGCTCCCAGGTCAAGCCCCGTGACCCGGTCCGCCAGGGTGCCCATGGCCGTGAGCATCAGCACCGGCGTGGTATCCCCGGCTTTCCGCCGGGTCTGCAGCAGCTCTTCCCCGGACAACCCGGGCAGCATTCGGTCCAGAAGAACCAGATCCGCAGTGCCCGTTTCCATATAGTATAATCCTTCCTGCCCGTTCAGGCAGGCATCTACCTCATAGCCCTCCTGCCGCAGAGCGCAGCACAGGGCTTCGTTTAATCTGGGATCGTCCTCAATCAGCAATATTCGCATCTTCAAAAATTCCTCTCTGCCGTGTTTTTCTTATTTATATTAGCATAGTTTTCTCTATTTAATCTTTAAAAATTTGTAAAGCAGGCGGTGACCCGGGTCAAAATTCCATATATGCAAATAGATGCAATTTTGAGAATGATTAGAGGCGGATTAGAGATTCGTCTGCTATACTGTGAACCATCAAGGCTGCTGAACATGCGCCGGGGCGGGATAGACCCCTGGACCCCGGAAAAGGGCATAAACCTCTGAAGGGGCCGATGCCGGGCGTGCCGGGCCGAGATAAAAAGGAATGAGAGGCAGGAATGAGAGGAAATGAAAAAGAGAATGAAACGAATACTGGCGCTGGGATTGACGGCCATGCTGTTGTTGGCAGGGTGCGGCCCCAGCGGTTCGGAGAATGGGGGCGGCGGGCAGGACGGCGCCGCCGGGAATACGGGAACCCCGGGAAGCGCTGTGGGAAATGAGGAAGGCCAGGGCGGCCAGGAGGTCATGGGACGCTATATGGAGTCCCCCATCGAATTGCCCGAGGAAATAGAGGGCCTGCGGGACCTGCGGCTGGCCGGAGAAGAGGCGGAACTCATTGCCTGGGACGGCAGCCTGTACCGCTCACAGGATCAGGGACAGAGCTGGCAGCTTGAGAGCCAGCCTCCCGAGGAAGTACAGCAGGCGCTGAATATGGGGGTGGACAGTTACTACTGCCAGAACCGGTCAGGAAGCAGCGTACTGGGATATACTCAGTTTCATAAGGATGAAGAGGGCAACACGGATTTTGAGAACTCCAGCCGTTTGAATTTGCTGTTTTTGGCGGACGGCAGCCGCATTCCGCTGGAGGGGCTGGAACAGGAATATATAAACACGGCGGTCTGGGATGAAAATGGGTATTTCTATCTGGGTTCCTCCGATCGTGTTTACCGTGTAAACGGTCAGGATGGCAGTATGGAAGTGCTGACGGAACTCAGCACCCGATGCGACTACCTGACAGTCTGCGGGCAATATCTGATGATTCAGGGAGAGGATTTACAGATCTATGACCTGGCGGAGAACAAGATGGGGGAAGAGGATCCGGTCCTGGATGAATTTATTAAACCCTGGCTGGGGCAGTACGCGGATGTGGGCAGCAGAGCCTATCTGATGTATCTTTCTCCCCAGGAAGAAAAAAGCCTGTATCTGGTGACAGACAAGGGACTGTACCGCCACACTCTCTACGGCAGCACCGTGGAGCAGCTGATCGACGGCTCTCTGTGCAGTATGGGCAATTCGATGCTGGGCCTGGTGGGCGTATTGCAGATGGGAGATGCGTTCTGGGTGGCCTTCAGCGGCGGACATTTGAAGCAGTATATCTATGACCCCACTGCCTCTGCCCTGCCGGAGAATCTTATGCGGGTATGGGGGCTCTACGCAGATGAGGATGTGGAGAGAGTGGTCAGTGCCTTTGCCCAGTCACATCCGGATCTCTATATCACTTACGAGCATCCCCTGAGTGAGGATACGGGAATGACCAAGGAGGATGCGCTGAAAGTACTGAGTACAGAACTGGCCACGGGCAACGGGCCGGATGTGCTGCTGCTGGACGGACTTTCCTATGATACCTATGTGGAGAAGGGGGTATTGGCGGATCTGACAGCTACCCTGGAGGGCACAGGGGAGCGCTATGTGGATGCGGTGAGAACATCCTACCAGAGGGACGGCGGGCAATACGCCATGCCCATGGGCATGTCCCTTCCCGTGCTGATGGGGGCGCGGGATCAGATACAGAACGCAGCCAGTCTGGCGGATCTGGCGGATCTGGCGGAGGCGGCCAGGGCATCCCGGCCCCAGGGTTTCCTGTTTGGCTTTAGCGGGGCCAGAGAGGCACTGGAGTTGTTGGCCATAGGTTCCTCAGACAGTTGGATGAATGAGAACGGCGGCATAAACAAGGAAGCGGTACAGGAATTTCTGACACTGGCCAGGAGAATCTATGACGCCCAGATTTCCGGGATCACCGCCAGGGAGGCGGAGGCCATGGAAGAGCGGCAGATGCTGGTAGACGGGCGGCCCGCTATCCGCACAGATGCGGGTTATCAACTGGGGAACGCCATGTTCTTCGGATCGCCCTATGCCATGGGACTGGTGAATAACAGCCTGTCCGTGATGGGAAGCTACAGCATCATGGCAGTAGAGTTGGAACTATTGGATATGGCTCTTGTACCCATGCCGGGACAGTCTCGGAATATGGGAAAAGCATCCAATATCCTGGCAGTGAACGAGACGTCCAAAGTGAAGGAGCAGGCGTTGGAATTGGTGGCATATGCGCTGTCCACACGTTTCTGCCAGGAGAATTACCTGCTTGGGGGTACTGTCAACTGGGATGTGCTGGAGGCTCAGGTCAGGAAGGAGCAGGAGGAAGAAATGGAAAGCTGCATAGGCTTTGAGGATATCAACGGCAAGGAGTATTTCATCAATGTGGGTGTCCCTTCCCAGGAAGATATTGATACGCTCCGTCAGCTGATGGAATCCTGTCAGGGAATCAGTAAATGCGACAGCCGGGTCTATGAAGCCGTGGTGGAAGAGGGACAGAAAGCGCTGAACGGGGAACTGACGGTTGAAGAAGCAGTGAAGGAGATCGAGAAGAAGGTGACTCTCTATCTGGCGGAATAATCTGGGAAGCGGAAGGATCATTTGTATTATGGGGCTGAAAGATAGAGACAGAGTAGGTAAGACAAATAAATCTACAGGGATCGGAAGGAGAAAGAGGGGCGGGAGCCGGGGACTGTGGTTCCTGGCTCCCAGCCTGCTGGGGGTGGGATATCTGGTATTGCTTCCCACCGGAGATGTGCTTCGGCGTTCCTTCACTACAGCGCTTTCGGGGCAGTGGGTGGGGATGGCAAATTATGGGAACGTGCTGACCAATCCGGCATTTCGGCTGGCGGCAGGGAACACCCTGGTCTTTTTGGGGATTTGCCTGCCCCTGCTTCTGGCTCTGAGTCTGCTGCTGGCCCTGGTTGTCTGTCGGATTCCCCGGCTGGAGCGGTTCAAGGCACTGTATCTGCTGCCCATGGCTGTCCCGGCGGCCACGGTAGTGTTGGTATGGAGACTTCTCTTTTCAAAACAGGGTTTTCTGAATGCCTGGATGGGGACCTATGTGGATTTTATGGGGGAAAGGACGGCTCTGCTCATTCTGGTGGGCAGCTATGTATGGAAGAATCTGGGCTATACCATGGTGCTGTGGCTGGCGGGGCTTAAGGCCATCCCGGCCCAGCTCACCGAGGCAGCCCGGGTGGACGGGGCCGGGCGGGTGCGGTGCTTTTTCCGAATCACCCTGCCCAACCTGAAGGGCAGTGCCTACACCATCACGGTGTTGTCCATGCTGAATGCCTTCAAGTCATTCCGGGAGGCATATCTGGTCAGCGGCGCATATCCCCAACAGGACATTTATCTGCTGCAGCATTTATTTCAGAACTGGTACACCAAACTGGACATGGATAAGCTGGCGGCGGGGGCCATCCTGATGGCGCTGGCGCTTGGGACGCTGTCCCTGCTGCTGCAGCGGCTGTGGGACAGGGCGGGAGACTAATCGGGAGGCTGCCCTATGGCGGCAGGATTACGGGAAGTAATTCGAGAAAGAACGGAAGTGGCATTTCTCATCTTGATTTGTATGCCTGCTAAAGCAGGCAGATGGAGGTTGGTGTGAAAAAGAAATTGCCCAAATATCTGCTGGGGGTGGTTTTTATAGGGCTTGGAGCCATAATCTGCCTGCCGGTGCTGCTGCTGGTCAGCGGTTCCCTGGCGGACAGCCTGGAGTGGAGGCAGCGTGCCGGGGGGTATCTGCAGGACACCCGGGAATATATTGCCTGGCGCTGGATCCCGGCGTATCCCACACTGGAACATTATAAACGGCTTCTGTTCTTCTCCCCGGCTTTTTTCAGGCTGTTCTGGAATTCCCTGGGGATGACGGGAAGCATCCTGCTGGGGCAGCTGGCGGTGGCCGTGCCGGCGGCGTGGGCCTTTGCGGTATATCGGTTCCGGGGCAGGAATGTGCTGTTTTCCCTGTATGTGATTCTGATGCTGCTGCCCTTCCAGGTGACCATGCTGTCCAAATATCTGGTTCTCCGGGACGCGGGACTGATCGACACCCGGTGGGCGGTGGTGCTGCCCGCCATATTTTCCACATTTCCCGTGTTTTTGATCTACAGAAGTTTCGCGGGCATTCCGGCGGAATTGCTGGAGGCGGCGCGGGTGGACGGCGCGGGTGAATGGCAGAGTTTTATCCGGGTGGGTCTGCCGGCGGCCCAGGGCGGCATCCTGGCAGCGATGATCTTGAGTTTTCTGGAAAGCTGGAATATGATGGAGGAGCCGCTGACCTTTATGCAGGATAAGTCCCTGTGGCCCCTTTCCCTGTATCTGCCGGAGATTGCCATGGACCAGGCGGGTTACGCCTGCGGAGCCAGTGTGATTACCCTGACGGTATCCCTTTTCGTGTTTGCCATATTCCATGACGCGCTGGAGCAGGGGATCATCACTTCAGGGCTGAAGGCGTAGAATCTAACTGGACAGAGCCCCTGTGAGCATGGAGGGACGCAGTGCAGGCAGGTTGAAAAGAAGGAGAGACATGGATAAAAAAAGAAAAGCGGTAATCGCCGGATTTATCATATTTTTGTTGGTTATGGGAGTTTGCAGTCTGGTTACGAAAGGGATTTACATGGCAAAACTTCCCCAGGTGAGCACGACTGTCCCCAGGGAAATGTCTCTGTATCATCCTGTATCCGCATCGGGGGCCGTGGAAACGGGGCAGGAGTACGGCGTTTACGCCCCGGCCGGGCTGCGGGTGGCTTCCCTGGCCGTGCAGAAGGGAGACAGCTTCCGGGAAGGGGAGCCCCTTTTCCAACTGGACATGGAGGATCTGGAACATATTCTGGCGGGTAAGGAACTGGAACTGCAGAGGCAGGCATACCAACAGCGGGAGGCGGAGAGCCAGGGAACAGAGAGCTGGCAGGAGGGGGCCAGGACATTGGCCAGGGCCCAGGAGGATTATGAAAATGCCAGGAAAAGCGGTGAACTGGAGATGAGCCGGGCCAGGGAGGATTTTGTACGGGCCCAGTCGGTGCTGGACGGCTTGGGAAGAGAACTGGACCGGGCCCGGAAGGAGTTGGACCAGGCCCGAAAGGAACTGGAGGGGCAGGAGGCTGCCCAGGGCATGTCCGTCAGCGGAGGGGATGGGTCCCAGGATCTTTCCGCCCTTCGGCAGCAGATCGGGGAACTGGAGTCCCAGGTTCGGCAGTGTCAGGCCCAGGTGACTTCCCAGGAACAGGAGGTGATTGCCGCGGCCAAGGCGGCGGAGGATGCCCAGTTGGCCCATGAGGACAGGCTGCAGGCGGCTTGGCGGGGCGTGGAGGATGCCTGGGCGTCTGCCTCCGGCAGTTATCGGGCGGCGGCGGACCTGGCAAAGCTGGAGCAGGCATATCTGCAGGAGGAGATACGGGAATTGAAGGAACTTTTGGAGGCCGAGGGATGGATTTATGCCCGGGAGAGCGGAAAAATTACCCGGCTGTATGTGGACGTGGGCCAACGGACCCCGGACACGGCGGGACTGCTCTATACGCCGGATGACGGCCTGCGCACTTTGGCGGCCAGGCTGACCCGGGAACAGGCGAAATATGTGTCAGTGGGAACCAGGATGCAGATGAATTTTGAGACAGTCAGCGGGGGCAAACAGAGCCGGGAGGGAATTGTAGACTATATGGAACCCCAGGAGGACGGCGGCGTCTTGCTCTGGCTTGACGTGACGGGAGAGGGAATGGAACTGGGGCAGCAGGTCACGCTGAAGAGTACCTGGCAGTCAGACAGTTACAGCATGGTAATCCCTCTGTCCGCCCTGCATCAGGACGGCAACGGCAATTCCTTTGTCTATACCCTGCGGCAGCAGAATGGCATTCTGGGAGTGGAGTGGCATGCCAGCGTCCTCTATGTGGAGGTGCTGGACCGAAACAGTCGTTATGCGGCCATTGAATCGGCCTCCCTGTCCGAGGAGTCACAGATCATTTTGACTTCCTCCGGGGAATTGAATGACAATGCGGTGGTTAGAATCGTGGAGTGATCCCCTGTTGGATTATAGTTCTGTTATGTGAAAATCACACAAGTCAGGGCGGTGCCTGCAGAATGTCTTTTAAGATCATTTTGCGGGCACCGAATGGCCTATTGCCCTGACGCTGTGTAATGACACATCTTATATCAGTTTTTGAACTTTACACAAATTTTGAAATGGTCTCAATGATTCTGTTTTTATTGTGCCAATGACTGCTTAATTTTTTTTACAGGAAGCCAGATTTCCACAATGGATTCATCATTGCTGTCATCAAATCGTGCATCATAATGTTCGATGCAGTACGGCTTTCCTTCCAGCAAATTTCTGACATATTCTTTTTCATTGGAAACCAGCCACTCTTCCATGGCACGGTTTTCGCTGTCATACCCCTCTTTCACATACACGTCAAAGGAAGCATACGCGGAAGAGGGAATTTGAAAGATTTCATATCCACTACAGCCGCTATTGCAGTCGCTTTTTATTTCACAACCGATAAAGACGCTTTCCTTTTCTGTCGCACTGTCATAGATGCGTACTTCATAGCTGTCATCGGATATTTTGCCTGCAGGCGGGGCCTCCTTGTAGAGTTTCATAAAATGTTTCCATATTTCCGCCGTTTCATTGCCAAAACCCGATACTCCTGCCAAAATCATTTTTTCTTTCTTTATCATGTCAGGATTCATCAAAATACCTCCTTTTAGTCGGTTGGTAAACCGCTTTACAAGTTCAGCTGCAGGAACAATGCATGGTGTAATTTTTCTGCTGCGGTACTCCGTTGGGGACATTCCTGTAATTGATCTAAAAGTTCTGGAAAAACCCTGCGCAGAGTCAAAACCCAGATCAAGCGCAATGTCCAACACTTTTCGGTCTGTTTCATTCAGCATTTTACAAGCATAAGCAATCCTTCTGTCGCGAATATAAGCAATCATGGATTTACCAACAATGGATGTAAACAATCTGTGAAAATAGTATGGAGAAAAAGCAAATTGTTCCGCAATCACTCGCACTGATAACGTATCGTTGAGATGAGCGTCAATATATTTAATTGCCTCGCTGATCTTGCCAAAGTTGTTCATTCGCATTCGCTCCAATTAATTGTGCAGTTGCAACTGTCAATAAATAGTATAGCACGCATATTTATTCCTGCTTAACATTTCTTGCCATGTAAAATTACCGGCATCACCTTCCTTTGTTCTGCTCTGCTGCCTGTTATGCTGTCGGCTCTCGTTCTGAAGATTACAACTCATTCAATTTAATTCTGTCTATCCCCGAAATATTGCGGGAAGAAATATACATAAAATTGTTTTCTATATGTGTTTGCCCTGATAGTTTTAAAGGCATATCAATTATTTTTATCTTTTCTAAGGTGTTTCTATTCCAAAAGGCGATTTCCGAGCAAGGATGTGAAATCGTTATCAGCATATCCTCATAGATCCCTGCACAATCAAACATCTTTTTGTGCACATTCTTCATTGAAGATTCGATTTCAAAGTTTTTCATCTTGATTTTGAAAAGTTTTCCATCGTGACTTGCGGCATATAAGGTTTCTCCATCCATATATAAACTACCGATATTTTTCTTTCCTAAAACAAGTTCTTTTTCAATGGAAAGAGCCGATTTGTCTAATAGCAATACTTTCCCGTCTACTGTTCCGCAAACCAGATAGGAATCATATGCTTTGATGCTCCACATACTGCTGTCGGAAACAATAAACTCCTGTACCAGATACGACCGTCTGTCGATGGTAATAATTTTCCCGTTGCGGATAGAACAATAAATAGTATTGCTGTCAACAGCCATTCCGCATATATCAGAACTCAAATCATTTCCTAATTGCCATTTACCAATAAGTTCATAATTCTTTTGGCCTAATACATAAAGCGTGCAAAAATCATACACAAAAATCTGCTCATCATCTGCGGTCAGTTTCCTTGATAAGCCCTCTTTTTCAAAAAACGGCTTATGACAGACGATCTCTTTGGAGTATTTATCAATTTTAACTAAATTTTTTCCGCACATACAGTCAATATAATGCTCCTCAACATGAAATCCTGTTACGATTCCGCCCAACTGTGCCATATGTTCCATATTGTCACCTCATAACAAATTCAGATTGAACAAAATCGCTGCGCGATGGCCTGCCAAGGCTATGGCGCAGCTTTTCTTTTCCTAAACCTCCATGCCCGCTGGGCACCACCATAAATGAAACTGTGCAGATGGCAGGGTGTTGAAATTGTTTTTGC